>VFQR01000037.1_pt1 | contig 416587 bp, 391 predicted proteins | sample 3512321 | NCBI WGS metagenome assembly VFQR01 (sample SAMN10412374, study PRJNA504923) | tailings metagenome | isolation source: Relicate 3 Philex TSF1 revegetated site | place: Philippines: Tuba, Benguet | collected 2017-08-29
ACGAAAACGGCCGCCCGCGCGACGCGATCCCGTTCTACGAAAAAGCCGTCGCGAAGGTGCCGGCGAACGCGCTGCTGCGCTTGGGCCTCGCTTCCGCGCAGGTCGCGACCGAGGATCCGGCCCTGCTCAAAGCCGCGATCGACAATCTGATCCAGGCCCAGGCGCGCGAACCGGAAACCGCCGAAATCCACCGCCAGCTCGCCGTCGCCTATGGCCGCGACGGGCAAATGGGCATGGCGGCACTGTCGCAGGCCGAATACGCGCTGCTGATGGGCCAGCGCGTGGCCGCGCGCGGCTTCGCCGAGCGGGCGGAACGTTTGCTCCCGGCGGGTTCGACTTATATCCTGCGTGCCCAAGACATCAAAAACGCGATCGACCCAAACCCGCCCCGCCAATGAAAAAACACATCGTCATCGCTGCCGTCCTGCTCGTCCTCGCCGCGTGCTCGAGCGGACCGTCCGGCAACGCGCCGGCACCCGCGCAAGCGACGCGCGCCTCGGTCGTCGACGGCACGATCCGTTTGCTCGACCGCATTCCCGGCGCCCAATCCAATCCCGCCCCCGAACAATGGTGGACGCGCCGCCAGGCGAACGAGGGCCCGCTGACGGTCGTCGATCTGCAAGGCACCCTCGCCATCCGCCCCGACGCGCCCGGCGGCTCAATAATGGCGCGGCGCGTGGACGCAAGCCTCGCCGCGACGCCCTTCCTGCGCTGGAGCTGGTATCTGGAGCCCAGCGTTTTCGGCGGCGGGCCGGGCACGGGCCAGGAGCGCGGCCTTCGCATGGTCGTGTTCTTCCGCTCGGTCGATCGGCCGTTCAGCGAGCGTCTTGCGTCGTGGGCCTTCGTCGAGCCCGCCGAATACGATCATTGGGTCGAAATCTCGTTCGGCGGCTTCGGCGCGGCGCGCGCCGAAATGGCGCAGCAGCGCAAATGGACCGCCGACGAATCCGGAAGGCGCATCGTGCTGCGCGAGCCGCGCGCCGAGCAGGCGGGCAATTGGCATGTCGAGGCGATCGACCTCAACGAGCTCTATAAGCGCTTCTGGCCGAGCGGCGATCCCGCCAAGATGCGCATCGTGATGGTGGGCTTGGGCGGTTTCTCCGGCCCCGTGCCCGACGGCGTGCCCGGCGCGATCGGCTATATCTCCGAAGCGTATCTCACGCGATGAAGCGCATCTTCGCCGCGGCGGCGTTGATGCTGGCACTTATCGGGCCCGCGCAAGCGCAAGCGCCGGCGCTCGATAAGACGGCGATCGAACAGATCGTGCGCGATTTGATCCGCCGCGAGCCGGAGATCGTTCTCGAAGCGCTCGACGCGCTCGAAAAACGCGGCGAAGCCCAGCAGCGCGAAGCGGCCAAGCAAACGCTGAACGAGCGCCGGCGCGAACTCGAAAACGATCCCGATATCCCCGTCGCGGGCAATCCGCGCGGAACCGTCGTGCTGGTCGAGTTCTTCGATTATCGCTGCCCCTATTGCCGGCGCATGGCCGGGCCGATCAAGGAATTGCTCGCGGCCGAAAAGGACGTGAAGCTGGTGCGCCGCGATTGGCCGATCCTGGGCCCGCCCTCGGTGATCGCGAGCCGTGCGGCTTTGGCCGCGCGCGCGCAAGGCGACGCGCGTTACGACGCTTTCCACGACGCGCTGATGACGACGCGTTCGCAGATCGACGAGACTTCGATTTTCCGGATCGCGCGCGAGAGCGGGCTCGACGTCGATCGCCTGCGCCGCGACATGGAATCCCCGCGTATCGCCGCGATCCTTCAGAAGAACGATACGCTCGCCCGCGCCCTCGCCTTCACCGGCACGCCGGGCTTCGCGATCGGCGAGGCGCTCGTGCCCGGCGCGGTCGATCTCGCGACGCTTAAAAATCTGGTCGCGGCGGCGCGCGCTCCAGCACCAAAGTAAGGTTCAGCATCATGTCGGGCGTTTTGCCGTCCTCGGCCAAGGGCAGCATGATGCGTTCGATCGCGCGCCACATCTCTATGAAGCGGAAGGCGGGCGCGCCGCGCCGCCAGCTGATCGCCCCTTTCGCCACCGCGTGATAATCGGGCAGCGTCGGGTTGACCGCGAAATCGGGCGAGACCTCGTCCATGAAACGCCCGGTGGCGCCGGCGAGCGGCCCGGTATCGAGTGCTGTGCCGATCAATCGATACCGGAAGCGCGGCGGCGTGCCGACGATATCGAGCAGCCAGATATTGGGCATGAGTTCGGGCATCGCGGTCGGATCGAAATGCCGGCGTGCGGGCAGCAGACCGGGCCCCGGCGCCATTCGCCGCCAATACGCATGAAATGCGTGGACGCGCGGATCGGCGTCCGCCGGCACGTGGTCGAGTGCGCCGGGTTCGCTGCCGATCATGTTTCGGCGTCCGGCTGATTTTCGGGCCGCGCCGCGTCGAAGGCGGGCACCGTCATGCAGGATTTGAAAATCGCCATCAGGCGCGGCCAAGCGGCGTCGAGTTCCGAGTCGCTATAGAAGCGCTTGGCGTTGAAGGTTTGCGGCACCAGGCACACATCGGCGAGCGTGGGCGTATCGCCGTGGCAGAATTTCCCCGTTTCGGGCGACGCGAATTCCTTCTCCAGCGCGTCGAAGCCCACGGCGATCCAATGCCGATACCAGGCCGCCACGCCCGCCTTGTCGAGCTTCAGCGTGTCGCTCAAATAATTGAGGACGCGCAGATTGTTGAGCGGATGGATGTCGCACGCGATCGCGAAGGCGAGATTGCGCACCCGCGCGCGGCCGGGAATGTCGGGCGGCAGCAACGGCTTATCGGGATAGGCTTCGTCGAGATACTCGCAAATCGCCAGCGACTGCGCGATGCCGAGATCGCCGTCCCGCAGATACGGGATCAAGCCTTGCGGATTGCGCGCGAGGAACTCGGGCGACCGCTGTTCGGCCTTGCGCAGATGGATGAATTCGTTGTCGTAGGGCAAGCCCTTCAAGCCCAGCGCGATGCGCGTGCGGAAGGCGGCCGATGAACGGAAATAGCCCCAAAGTTTCATGACCGGTTTTCCCAACGATTATGCCGGGAAGATAGCGCCGGACGCTACGATTTGCACCCGCTCATCCCGCGTCCGGCTTGCGCCGGCTGGCCAGCGCGATCGCCACGGCGATGCAGGCGAAACCCGCCCCCAGGCGCCAATCCACGGCCTCGCCCAGCACCAGCGCGCCGACCGCGGCGGCGGCGATCGGATTGAGCGTCACGAACAACGTGACGTTCGACGCCGAAATCCGCGTCAACGCGAAGAACCATAGGTAATAGCCGACGAGCCCTGCCGGAAAGGTGAGCCAGAACATCGCGAACCAGCCCGACGCGCTGAAATTTCCGAAGCCGGAGAAATCGCCGCGCACGACCAACGCGCCCCCCAGCGCGGCGGCGCCGGCGAGACATTGCATCGCGGTCAGCGACATCGGCTTGTAGCGGCGCACGTAACGCGCCGACAGCACGGTGTGCGTCGCCCCGACCATTGCGGCGAACAGCATGACGAGATCGCCCTTCCACGCCTCGGGCCCGCCGCCCGCCCGGTCGCCCAGCGCCACCGCCACGCCCAACGCCGCCAGCACGCAGGCCGCGACCTTGTTGACGCTCAATTTCTCCTGCCCCATCGCCGCCGCCAGCGCCAAGGCGAGCACCGGCATCAGCGACAAGATCAACGCCGCGCGCGCGGCGGGGATGTAGCTTGTACCCGTCGCGAACAGCCAGCCGAACCCTGCGAACATCAACGCGCCCAGCAGAATGATCGGCAGAATATCGCGGCGTGCGATCCAGCCCGCGCGCCGCCCCGGCACGCCCCAGGCGATGATCGCAAGCCCGACGCCCGCCCCCAGCGCCCGCAGGAACGCGACGGTCATCGGTTCGCTTTCGGCGACCGCGTAGCGCGACGCGACGAAGGCGGTGCCGCCCAGAATGGCGGCGACGGCGGCGAGAAGGACGGCGACCTGTTCTTTGCTCATGACGTTCCTTGTGCGGGCGGGGGCATCATGCCCGGCAAATCGCCCCCGGCCACGTAAAACACCCGCAACCGTCCCCTGCGCGCGGCGCAACACCCGGAAATCCCGGCCGGATTCGGCCGAAAAGAGCGATTTGCGCCCCCCTCCCCCCTTGCTATAACCGCGCCCTAGCGACTCGTCCCCCATCGGAGGCCCGACGCCCTTGGAGCCCAAGCCAACTCTGCTGATCCTGAACGGGCCCAATCTCAATATGCTGGGCACAAGGCAGCCGGAAATCTACGGCCGCACGACCCTTGCCGACGTCGAAGGCGAGTGCCGGGCGCTGGCCGAGGATTTGGGCGTCGAGGTCGATTTCCGCCAGTCGAACCACGAAGGCCACCTTATCGACTGGATCCAGGAAGCGCGCCGGACCGCCGACGGCATCATCATCAATCCGGGCGGTCTGACGCATACCTCCGTGGCGTTGATGGACGCGCTGACCGCCGCCGATCTGCCGGTCATCGAAGTCCACATCACCAATATCCACGCGCGCGAGGAATTTCGGCACCATTCCTATGTGAGCCGCGTGGCCAAAGGCGTCATCGCGGGCCTCGGCCCGCAAGGTTATCTCTTCGCGCTGGAAGCTTTGGCGCGCATCGTCGATCCCGATCTCGAGTAAAATCATGGCAGCCAAGAAATCGAAACCCGCCCCCGTCAAGAAACAAGCCGCCAAGCCGGCCGCGAAAGCCGCCGCCCCGGCGCTGCCGAGCTTCGGCCCGTCTTCGGCCGACGTCGAACGCCTGGCCAAGCTTTTGGAAAAGACGGGCCTCGTCGAACTCGAATATCGCGAAGGCGACAAGCGCCTGCGCCTGTCGCGCAGCGGCGGCGCGGTCGCTTACGCCGCCGCCCCGATCGCCGCGCCGGCCCCGGCGGCGGCACCCGTCGCGTCGGCCGCGGCGGCCCCCGCCGCCGAGGCGAGCCTTGAAAACGCCGTGACCTCGCCGATGGTCGGTACCGCCTATCTTTCGGCCGAACCCGGCGCGCCCGCTTTCGTGCGCGTGGGCGACAAGGTCAAGGAAGGCCAGACGCTGCTGATCGTCGAGGCGATGAAGGTGATGAACCCGATCCGCTCCCCGCGCGCCGGCACGGTCGCGCGCGTCATCGTGCAGAACGGCGCGCCGGTCGAATACGGCGAAGCGCTGATCGTGATCGAGTAGGCGCGCCCGGGATGTTCGAAAAAGTCCTCATCGCGAATCGCGGCGAAATCGCGCTGCGCATCCATCGCGCGTGCAAGGAGCTGGGCATCCACACGGTCGCGGTGCATTCCACCGCCGACGCGGACGCCATGCATGTGCGCCTGGCCGACGAAAGCGTGTGCATCGGCCCGCCGCCCGCGCGCGACAGCTATCTCAACAAAGCCGCAATCATTTCGGCCGCCGTCATCACGGGTGCGGACGCGATCCATCCCGGTTACGGCTTCCTGTCCGAAAACGCGGATTTCGCGCGGATGGTCGAGGATCACGGGATCGCCTTCATCGGCCCCACGCCCGACCATATCGCGATGATGGGCGACAAGATCGAAGCCAAGCGCGCGATGATCTCGCTGGGCGTGCCGTGCGTGCCCGGCTCCGACGGTCCGGTCGCCGACATGGAAACCGCGCTGAAGCTGGGCAAGGAAATCGGCTACCCGGTCCTCATCAAGGCGGCGGGCGGCGGCGGCGGCAAGGGTATGCGCGTCGCCAATTCGCCGGCCGAGCTCGAGGAGGCCTACCGTGGTGCCCGCGCCGAGGCGGGGGCGAATTTCGGCAACGACGTCGTCTATATCGAGAAATATCTCGGCCATCCGCGCCATATCGAATTCCAGATGCTGGCCGATACGCACGGCAACGTCGTGCATCTGGGCGAGCGCGATTGCTCGCTGCAGCGCAAGCACCAGAAGGTTCTGGAGGAAAGCCCCTCGCCCGCGCTCAATGCCGCGCAGCGCGAGAAGATGGGCAAGATCGTCGTCGACGCGCTGAAGAAGCTCGGCTACCGCAACGCCGGCACGCTCGAATTCCTTTACCAGGACGGCGAGTTCTACTTCATCGAAATGAACACCCGCCTGCAGGTCGAGCATCCGGTGACCGAGATGGTCTGCGGCCTCGACCTCGTGCGCGAACAGATCCGCATCGCGTCGGGCGCGCCGATGGCGTTCACGCAAGATGAAGTGCGCCTGCAAGGCCACGCGATCGAATGCCGCGTGAACGCCGAGGATCCCGAGACCTTCGCGCCGTCGCCCGGGCGCATCGCCGAATATCACACGCCCGGCGGCTTGGGCGTGCGCATCGATAGCGGCCTTTATTCGGGCTACCGCGTGCCGTCGAATTACGATTCGATGGTCGCCAAGCTGATCGTGCACGGCACCAGCCGCAACGAATGCCTGATGCGCCTGCGCCGCGCCCTCGACGAATACGTGATCGGCGGCATTCAGACGACGCTGCCCTTGCATCGCCGCCTGACGCGCTCGCAGGAATTCATCGACGGCAATTACGACATCCACTGGCTCGAACGCTGGATGGGTCTGAAGAAATGACCCGCCTCGCGCCGCGGCGATGCCCGCAGCGATGGAGAGTCTGACTTACCGCCATCTGCTGTGGGCCTACGCCAACGGGGTTTTCCCGATGGCGCAGACGGCCGACGACCCGGAAATCGGCTGGTACGATCCCGATCCGCGCGGCGTGCTGCCGCTCGATGGCGTGCATATCCCCCGCTCGCTCGCCAAGCGCCTGCGCAAAGCCCCGTTCGAGTTCCGCCTCGACACGGCGTTCGCGGCGGTGATGGAAGGTTGCGCGGCGCGGCCGTCGACTTGGATCAACGATACGATCCGCGATCTCTATCGCGAACTTCACGAAGCCGGCTACGCGCATTCGGTGGAGGCCTGGGCCGACGGCGAACTCGCCGGCGGGCTCTATGGCGTGCGATTGGGATCGGCGTTTTTCGGCGAAAGCATGTTCGCGCGCAAAGACGACGCGTCGAAAGCCGCCCTCGTCCATCTTGTGGCGCGGTTGCGCGCGGGCGGCTTCGTGCTGCTCGACACGCAAATGACGACCGAGCACATGGCGCGCTTCGGCACGGTCGAGATTTCGCGCGCCGAATATCGCCGCCGCTTGGCGCGCGCCTTGAAAGGCGAAGCGCCGTTCGCGGAAATTCCGCAAACGCGCATCGACGCCGAGTTTTCCAAACTGATCGGCCGCGCCTAACGGCAGCCGACGACCCAGATATCGTAGACCGGGTGATCCATCGCCGACACGGCGGGGGCGGAAGCGAACATCCAGCCCCGGAACACGCTTTGCGCCTGCTCGCCCGATTTGCGCTCGACCACGTCGAGATAGGCCGCACTCTCGGGCGGCTCCTCCGGCGGGCGTTTGCGGCAGGCGCGCACGACGACCGACAACGTGCCGAGCATCACTTCGCGTTCCACCGGCGCTTCGAGCGTGCGCACGCGCCCCGTGACCTTATCCAGCGTCTGGAGTTGCGCCGTTTCCAGCGTGCGCCACGACGCAGCCGGCGCCGTTTGCGCCCCGGCCGGGGCGGCAAGCACGCACAGGATCGCGGCAAGGGGGAAAAGAACGCGCATGGTCAGCGCGGACTTAACCCCTTGTCGCAAGGCGCGCAAGAACCGGTTTAACGGCCGTATTCGGCGGCCGTATCGACGTCGTAGGGATCTTCCGGCAGGCCGCTATCCGCCCGGCGCGGCACTTCCTGGAAGCCGCGCTGGCCCGGCTGGCGCAGGCCGATTTCGACCGGCGCATTGGCGACCGGACCGGCGGCGGAAGGCGGATTATGGGCGTCGCGCAACAGGATGGCCGCCCCCTGCCCCGTCGCGGCGACGAGAACCACCATCGCCAGCACGCAGGCCGATTGGCCGAAGGTCCGGCACAGCCACGCGAACGGCGCGAATAAAATTGCGTCTCGCATCGTTGTCCTCCACCACCAGTCACATCGTGTCGAATTGCACGATGTCAATATGGCGTGGCCGAATTATGGCGGCAGTGACACCTGTCACAGCCCGACACAATGCGACGCAAATATTCGTCAGCGCGTGGGTGTGAAAAGGAAATCTTTCGGCAGATTCATCGCGCGCAGCACGACGCGCGCGATCTGGCGGCCCAGGCAGTCGTAAAGCATGTCGGCGACCTTGGTCATTTCCTCGCGCGGCACGTTTTCGAGTTTCATCTGCCCGCTTTCGATCCAATGGCGCATCGTCTCGTAGCGCGGGAAAATCGCCACGTCGTGCCGCAAGCCCGCCTGGTTCATCGCATCGATATAAGGCTGGAAACCGATCAGGCGCACCGTGTCGCGCGCGTATTGCGGCGTCACCAGCAGCGTATCGGCTTTGGCGGCGGCGATCGCCGCGATCCCATCCTCCAGCGTCGTGCCGAATTGATCGAGATCGATCGAGCGCACGGCGTCCGCCGTGCCGGTTTCCCAGACGACCAGATCGGGCTTGAGCGACAGCACGTCTTTGGCCAATCGCTTGGCCATCTGATCGGCGGTCTCGCGCGGCTTGGCGCGATTCTGCACCGTGACGGCGACATTGGGCAAACGGCGGCGCAGATCGGCCTCGAGCCGGGCGGGCCAGGCCGCGTCGGCGGACGAAGCGCCCATGCCCATCGTCGAGGACGAGCCGATCGCGACGATCGACAGGCGTTTTTCGAGCACGACGCGCTTGGACGTGTGGACGAGCTTCGCGTCGGTGACGAAGACCGAAGCCGGCACGCGGCACGCTTCGGGCATCGTGTTCACCGTCGGGGTTTGGGCATGGGCGAACGACGCGGCGATCAACGCCACCCCCATCGACGCCCAGAACCTCAATCGTGACCCACGCCCCGCCATGGATCAGCCCTCACCTTTGCGCGGCTTGCCTTGCGCCTTATACCAAGAAAACAGCTTGGCGAGGGACAGCAGAATGAAGCATCCCGCCGCCGTCACCACCGCTTGATTGGCGACCGACGCGCCGTATTCGACCAAGGCCGCATGGCCCAGGACCGAGAGGAAAATCCCCAGACAGAATATGGCGAGTGAGTTCGTGCCGCAGCGCGTGATGGCCCTGGCCCAGCGCAGATTGAGCCAGGCCGCATCGCGGGGTACACGCCACACCACGACGGCGCACAACGCGAGAATGCTGAGCAACCGCAGCGGGCCTTCGTTGGTCTTGTCGGCGAATTTGTAGATCGCTTCGGCGAAGGCGATCGGCACGGTATCGAAATAATAGCCGATCGTGATCCATGTGCGGACCGGGATGGTCGCGGCCAGGAAGATCGCCGCCGCCCAGAAAACCCAATACGGCACGCCGACCGGCTCGCCGTCCACGCCCGAACGCCAGCCGCAGAAAATCCCCAGCGCGAACAGGAACTGCCATGCGAAGGGATTGAAGAACCAACCGCCCTCGGGATAGCCGGGCAGATTCCAATCGAAGATCGGCACGCCGATATAGACCGCCGCCGACAGCACCAGCAGATAGCGGCCGTAGCGCGGGATCAGCGGCAGCAGCAGCGCGAAGCCCAGCAGCAGCGCGATATAAAGCGGCAGGATGTTCATGAACAGCGGCTGATGCGCCAGCAGCAGCGCCTGCACGATCGCGACATGCGGCCGGTCGAGGAACGCGGCGATCTGCATTTCCTCGATGAACAGCGGGTTGTCGAAATTCTGCGCCGTCCACGCGACCTGGGCCGTGTAGATCACGAACAAAAAGATATGCGCGACATAGAGCGTCCAGACGCGCGCCATCACGTTGGCCATCGCATAGGCCGTGCCGTCGGCGCGGGCGCGCCGTCCGAACACCAACGCGGCGGCGTAGCCCGACAGGAAAACGAAGATCTCGGCCGCATCGCAGAACAGGAAATTCGCGAGCGTCAGGAACGAGAACGCGTTGTCGGGAATATGGTTGATGAAGATGAACAGCAGCCCGAGGCCGCGGAAGAAATCGAGCCGCTGGTCGCGGCCTTTGGCGGACGCGCTCATGGGGGGCGGCCGTGCCGGCGCTTCAGTTCGGCTTGGCCGGTTGCTGGGTGGCGCTTTCGGCCGAATTGAAGATGAAGCGGCCGAGCAGCTGCACGAGATTGACCGGCGATTGGGTGAACTGGATCGTGCCGCCCGCGGCCAGCATCTTGTCGTCCGAGCCCGGCGACAGCGCGAGATAGGTACCGCCCAGCAAGCCTTCGCTGGTGATCTGGGCCGACGTATCGCGCGGCAGCTTCACATGCGCGTCGATCGACAGCGTCAGCACCGCTTCGTAGGTCTCGGGATCGAGCGATTGCGCGAGGACCGAACCGATCTTGATGCCCGCGAGCTTCACGTCGGTGCCGATGCGCACGCCGTCGATGCTCTGGAATTTCGCGGTCACCTGATAGCCGCGCACGGGGCGGATATCGGCCGTCGAATAGGCGAACACGACGAACATGCCGGCCACGACCAGCACAAGCGCGCCCATCAGCGTTTCGACCAGATTCTTGCCCATCGTCCTCGATCCGATTCGCGAATGACCGCCTCAGCTATGCGGCGGAATCAGTTCGGCGTCCAGGGTTCGTAATCGCCCGTCGCCTTCGCGCGCTGGCCGCCCTGGAAATCATGTCCCGGCGGACGATAGGCCTGGGGCGAGCCCGTCAGATTGGGCTGGTGCGGCGCCTGCCAGGGCTTGCGCGTGGGCAGGCCCGACGCGGGCGGCGGCTCGGCCATCAGATGATGCAGCCAGGCATGCCAATCGGGCGGCACTTTCGACGCTTCGGCCTCGCCCTCGTACACGACCCAGCGCTTTTCGCGCCGCGCGCGTTTCAAGCCGGTCTTGTCGCGGAAATAGCGATTGCCGAATTCGTCGCGGCCCATTTCTTCGCCGCGCAGCCACGTATAGATCAACGTCCCGATGGTCATAAATGCCCGTCCCTTGAAGCGGGCGGACTATCGCACGCGGCTTCGCGAGTCGTCCAGAATGCCGGGGCGGAATCGCGTTCGCTGTCCGCGGTCGCGGCCCCGATTCCTTCGGGGGAGTCGCGCATGACGGTTTCAAGCATTTGGGGGAGTCGCGTCCCCGTTTCGGGTCCGCCGAAGCCGGATCGAGCGCGACGCGGCACCGCAAATTCCTCGCGTCGCGCGGCCAATGCCGTCTTTCCATGAACTTCAGAATTATACATTTTACCCGGTGTAGAATTAGATCGCTGAAATTATTTGAAAAAATCCGAAATATGACAGGTTTGCAACAGCTCATGCTGCATTGCACACCAAGCTCCGGACATATTCGAACCCATCGTTAGTGCCTTGATATCGCGCTGAAAATAAGCGCTTGACGGTTTTCGCCCTGGATTTTAGCGGTTTCCCGTCGAGGTACCCCCTGTATCTAGTTGTCGTATCTACATTTTGTGGTTCTTGCCGTGATCTCGCCAAAATCCTGTTGCGGGTGAATCCGGGGTTTGTTCAACATTTGGTAACGAGCTTCGCCATCCACCACGAAATCTAGTGAGCGGTTTTCACCCGCAACATTCGGGATCGGGGGACGAGTCGGCGAAGACGGGGGCTGATTCTGCGCTTTGTCCGGCAACGGGTCACGCGCGATCGGCTCAAGCAATCAGGCGATGAAGCGGGCCGAGAGAGGCCGCGCACATCGGGATCGAAGACGGCTGGAGGCTAGGATGCGGATCGAGCGGCGCTTTACGACGGACGGGGCCGATGCTTACGCGAGCATCGCGTTTACGACCACGAACAGCGAAATCAAGAACCCCGACGGCTCGGTCGTCTTCCAGGCGAAGGACATCGACGTCCCCGCCGGCTGGTCGCAGGTCGCGTGCGACGTGCTGGCGCAAAAGTATTTCCGCAAGCGCGGCCTGCCCGCCGCGTTGAAGGCCGTCGAAGAAAACGACGTGCCGTCGTGGCTGTGGCGCAAGAAGGCCGACGAAGCCGCATTGGCCAAGCTGCCGGAGAACGCGCGCAATGTCGGCGAAAATTCGGCCAAGCAGGTCTTCGATCGCCTCGCCGGCACCTGGACCTACTGGGGCTGGAAGGGCGGCTATTTCGATTCCGAAGCCGACGCCCGCGCCTATTTCGACGAGATGCGCTACATGCTGGCCGCGCAGATCGCGGCGCCGAACTCGCCGCAATGGTTCAACACCGGCCTGCACTGGGCCTATGGCATCGACGGCCCCGGCCAGGGCCATTTCTACGTCGATTTCCGCACCGGCAAGCTGACGGCGTCGACCTCGGCCTACGAGCATCCGCAGCCGCATGCCTGCTTCATCCAATCCGTCGAAGACGACCTCGTCAACGAGGGCGGCATCATGGATTTGTGGGTGCGCGAAGCGCGCCTGTTCAAATACGGCTCGGGCACGGGCTCGAACTTCTCGCGCCTGCGCGGCGAAAGCGAGAAACTGTCGGGCGGCGGCAAGTCGTCGGGCCTGATGAGCTTCCTGAAGATCGGCGATCGCGCCGCGGGCGCCATCAAGTCGGGCGGCACGACGCGCCGCGCGGCCAAGATGGTGACGGTCGATATCGACCATCCGGATATCGAGAACTACATCGACTGGAAGGTCGTCGAGGAACAGAAGGTCGCGGCCCTCGTCGCAGGCTCGCGCCTCGCCGCCAAGCATCTCAACGAGATCATGGCCGCGTGCGACAAATCGGCGGGCGACGCCGGTTACGATCCGAAGAAGAACACCGCGCTGCGCGGCGCCATCAAGGCCGCGCGCAAGGTACTGATCCCCGAGAACTATATCCAGCGCGTCATCCAGTTCGCCAAGCAAGGCTTCGAAAAGATCGACTTCAAATCCTACGACACGGATTGGGATTCGGAAGCCTATCTGACCGTTTCGGGCCAGAACTCGAACAACTCGGTGCGCGTGACCAACGCGTTCCTCCAAGCCGTGCTCGACAACGGCAAGTGGGAACTGATCCGCCGCACCGACGGCAAGATCCATAAATCGGTCGACGCCAAGGCGCTGTGGGACAAGATCGGCGAAGCCGCCTGGGCCTCGGCCGATCCGGGCCTGCAATACGACACGACGATCAACGAGTGGCACACCTGCCCGGAATCGGGGCGCATCAACGCCTCGAACCCGTGCTCGGAATACATGTTCCTCGACGACACGGCGTGCAACCTCGCCTCGGTCAATCTGCTGGCGCTGCGCCGCGAAGACGGCTCGTTCGACGCGCCCGCTTTCGAGCATGCGTGCCGCCTGTGGACGGTGACGCTGGAAATCTCGGTGCTGATGGCGCAATTCCCGTCCAAGCGGATCGCGGAACTCTCTTACGAGTACCGCACGCTGGGTCTGGGCTTCGCCAATATCGGCGGTCTGCTGATGGCGATGGGCCTCGGCTATGACTCCGACGAAGGCCGCGCGATCGCGGGCGCCATCACGGCGATCATGACGGGTGTCAGCTACGCGACGTCCGCCGAAATGGCCGCCGAACTCGGCGCCTTCCCCGGCTACGAGCCCAACCGCGAGCATATGCTGCGCGTCATCCGCAATCATCGCCGCGCGGCGTATGGCGAGGCGTCGGGCTATGAAGGCCTGACGATCCTGCCCGTTCCCCTGCCCGCGAAGCATTGCCCCGATGCGCGCCTGATCGACGCCGCGCGCAAGGCGTGGGACGATGCGCTGGAGCTGGGTGTCGCCCACGGCTATCGCAACGCCCAAGCCACGGTCATCGCGCCCACCGGCACGATCGGCCTAGTGATGGATTGCGACACGACCGGCATCGAACCGGATTTCGCGCTGGTGAAGTTCAAGAAGCTGGCCGGCGGCGGCTACTTCAAGATCATCAACCGCGTCGTGCCCGTCGGCCTCGCGACGCTGGGCTACAGCCAGTCGCAGATCGACGACATCATCGCCTACGCGGTGGGTCACGGCACGCTGAAGGGCTCCAACGCCGTCAGCCATGGCGCCTTGAAGGCCAAGGGCTTCGGCCAAGCGCAGATCGACACGTTGGAAGGCGCGTTGAAGTCGGCGTTCGACATCAAGTTCGCCTTCAACAAGTGGACGCTGGGCGAGGAGTTCTGCCTCAACACGCTGAAGCTGACCAAGGAACAGCTCGACGATCCGGCGTTCGACATGCTGGCCGCGTTGGGCTTCTCGAAGGCCGAGATCGAAGCCGCGAACACCTGGTGCTCGGGCTCGATGACGCTGGAAGGCGCCCCGCACCTCAAGGAAGAGCATCTTTCGGTGTTCGACTGCGCCAATCCGTGCGGGCGCAACGGCAAGCGCTATTTGTCGGTCGATAGCCACATCCACATGATGGCGGCGGCACAGCCGTTCATCTCGGGGGCGATCTCCAAGACCATCAACATGCCCAACCAGGCGACGGTCGAGGATTGCAAGGACGCGTATCTGCTGTCGTGGCGCCTGTGCTTGAAGGCCAACGCGCTCTATCGCGACGGCTCGAAGCTGTCGCAGCCGCTCGCCGCGATCGTCGGCGACGACATCGACCTGCACGAGGAAGTCGAGGCGATCACCACCGCCCCGCAAATCGTGAAGGTCGAGAAGATCGTCGAGCGCATCGTGGAACGCGTGGCGGCCACCGCCCGCGCGCGCCTGCCCAACCGCCGCAAGGGCTACACCCAGAAGGCGGTGATCGGCGGCCACAAGGTGTATCTGCGCACCGGCGAATACGAAGACGGCAAGGTCGGCGAGCTGTTCATCGACATGCACAAGGAAGGTGCCGCCTTCCGCAGCTTGATGAACAATTTCGCCATCGCCGTCTCGATCGGCCTGCAATACGGCGTGCCGCTCGAGGAATACGTCGAAGCGTTCACCTTCACGCGTTTCGAGCCCAACGGCATCGTCCAGGGCAACGACGCGATCAAGAACGCGACGTCGATCCTCGACTACATCTTCCGCGAACTCGCCGTGTCGTATCTCGGCCGCGACGACCTCGCCCATGTGGTGCAGGACGATCTCGAACCCGACGCGATGGGCAAGGGCGAGAAGGATTCGACCCTGCCGGGTGCGGGTTCGGCCGCCGCCGCGGCCGCGCTCGACGCGGTCAAGAAGGTCGCGTCGACCGGCTTCGTGCGTCAGCGCTTCAAGGTGCTGCCGGGTGGCGCACCGGCCTCGTCGGCCGTGGCGCTGGCCGGCGATGTCGATCTGCTCGAACCGGAAGTCGAAGACGAAGCGACGGTCGGTCTCGCCGAACCGGCGGAAGCCCCGGCCCAGGCCGAAGGCGACAAGCAGCCGATCGGCTTCGCGATCGAAGCGGTCGCCGCGGCGATTGGCACGGCGATGGAAGCCGCCCCGGCCAAGGGCGCTTCGAAGATGGACAAGATCCGCGAAGCGCGCATGAAGGGCTACACGGGCGATCCGTGCGAGACCTGCGGCTCGATGGCGATGGTGCGCAACGGGACCTGCACCAAGTGCATCGATTGCGGCTCGACCAGCGGCTGCAGCTAAGCAATTAGAGATTGGTGGTCGCTGCTTTTGGTTCGAGCAGCGACCATCAAGTCGATCCGGTGGACATGTCGACAGCCACCGGCTCATGAGATGAGAACGGTTAACCTCGAATCATGGGACAGTCGACAACATCAAGTGGAGGCAGAAATGCCGAAACAGCCGACGAACCACGGCAAGCCCTGGACGCCTTCCGACGTCAAGCAGCTTCGCCGACTAGCCGACCAAAACACCCCGACCCGCGTAGCCGGTTTGAAATTGGGTCGGACGCCGGACTCTATTTATAAAGCCGCTAGCGAGCATGATATCTCGCTTCGGCCGACGAATCAGAGTCCGTACAACAAACGCTAATTCATCTCTTATTCGCAGCCTTGAGCCGGGGCATCAGCCCCGGCTCCTTGTTTGATGAACTAGTTGTCGGCTATGGCCTCAACCGAAGATTTTTTAAAAAATAGACGGACATTTGTGCTCGGCGCTGGATTCTCCGCCGCAGCGGGCATTCCACTGACCAACGACTTACTTCAGAGAGCGCTGCAAGGCTTCCGCTTAAGCGCGCCGGGTTTGCTAAAACGGATCGAAGGCCAAGCGCAAATTTGTTTTGAAAATAGAAAATCGATTGAAAAGCAAGATTTAAATGCGGAGGGATTTGCAAAACTCTGTTCGTATCTACATTTCCTAGAACTTGGCGAGCATGCAGGGGGACAGCGCTGGTGTGCGGCGGGTTCTCGGGAACTTGTGGCGCTTCGATACTATATTGCAAAGTATCTAGTTAAGGTCACACCCGCAGACATCGATATACCGAAGTTATATTTGGATTTTGCAGGTCAGCTCACAAAGAACGACTGTATCATTACGTTCAACTGGGACACCTTGCTGGAGAACGCAATCGAAGCAGTCGGCAAAAGATTCGTATACAGCTTAGACGGTATAGATTTGAACTCTGCATCTAGTGACGATGTCGTGTTGCTAATCAAACTTCATGGTTCAGTAAACTGGTGTCTGGACACAACCTCATTCCGCAACAGGGCTGGTTGCTCCCCCCTAGACACACCATCAATGCCTGACGTTGAGACGGTTTTTAGTTGTGAACGACTGCGCTCGGCCATTCACTGGGACTTTCAACCCAATACTTTTTTAGAGACTCAGCCTTTTATTGTTCTGCCGGGCCATGGAAAGTCCCACGATGTTCGTCGACTATCTTCACTTTGGTATCGGCCAGAGGGCTATTTTTATGTCTCGAGGGACGTTTATTTAATTGGCCTAAGTCTTTCAGCAGACGATTACTTTGTTCGTTTTTTTATGATGAATAGTTTGCCGCTTGGCCAATGGAAAAATCTAGATAGACGCCTAGTCATTATCAATCCAAGTGAAACCGATATGGCTGCCGGATATGGATTTTTGAAAAGTTCCGAGGCTAGTAAGCTGCTTAAAAAGTTTGATCAAAAAGATATTGAGATGCTTCGTGAAAGAATGTCTCAAGCATAGTAACAGTCAAGTTGGAGCCGATTCACATTACGCAAGATCACCAGCAGAAAACCCCGACCCTTTTTCGTTGGTGGAAGTTACGGCATGATGGCTTTCATGGTTTCCGAACCGGAAGAGCTTGAGCAGCTATCACCGATCCGCCTACGCCTCCCCGAGGCGCAGTGGGACGCGTTTCTTGCGCTCCTCGAATAGCCGCCGGTCGCATAGCCGGGGCTTCGGCGCTTGCTCCGGAAAAAGAGCGTTCTCGAATAGGGCCCCGGCCCTTTGTCGTTGCGGCGGCACGCTCTAAATAGCCCGCGTCAAAATTATAACCGTAAAAATTCCGGATTAGCTTGCTGGGTGGAACACCCCTTGCTACCAAATCCCCATGGCGATCCAGGGTAACGATCCGCGCCGGCCGGGCGAGGATATCGACAAATACGACGATCGCGGCTTGCGCGAGATGCTGCGCCTGGCCGCCGAAGGCGTCGAAGGCCTGTTGATGCGCCACGTGCCCGGCAAGGAAAGCGATATCGATCGCGAGATCTTCGAGGATATCGGGCGCAGCAGCTGCTTCCGCTTTAAGGAATCGACCGGCGCCTTCGCCGACGCGCCGATCCGCTTCGACGCCGAGCGCGGCCGCCTGGACGTGGTGATGAACCTCAACCAGACGGGCCAGGAGACGGGCATCCAATTCGTGCGCTCGGGCTCCGACGCGTCGCTGATGCGCGATTACGATCCGGGCTCCGACTACAACCGCCGTCTCGTCGAACTCGTCTCCCAGGTGCTGGGCCTGGGTATCGTCGACGAGGTCGTGTTCGGCCAGCCTTTGCCCGAAGCCTCGCTTCTCTATTTGCGCCCGCTGCCCCAGCCCGAGGAAAGCTGCGAGCGCTTCATCAACGACATCGTCACCGCGATCGGCAACTACAAGCCGCAGCCGATCCGCAACAAGCAAGCCTTCAACGAAGCCTATGCGCGCCTCGTGCAGCGCCTCGCCAAATCGGGCGTGCCGCCGTCGCGCCTCAACCCCATCGACATGCAGCACACGCTGCAGCAGGAAATGCTGCGCGGCATGGTGAAGGTCGAAATCTGGCGCAAGCTGTGGCGCTGGGTGATCGATTGCGCGGTGAAGGTGCAGGATCTGCGGCCCATCCCGGCGATCCTGTCGGACAAGCCGCTTTCCGCCCAGGTCCGCGATCTGGAGGACGCGTTGAAACGCGCGGGCAAAATCATCGGCACGCATGTCTACAACGCCAGCATGCTCTACGACCGCGCGGTGAAGGGCGTCAATTTCTACGTCGAAGCGATGCCCGCGATCCTCTACATCCGCGAGGCGCGGCCGGTGGTCGAGGAGCTTTACGTCAAGGTCAATGGATGGTCGTCCGCCTGGACCCATATGCCCAAGACCGCGTCGATCGGCGAAGCGACCAATCTTTTGGCGCAGACCGCCGCGGGCGTGAAGGACGTGCTGTCGCGCCCCGCCCCGCGCGCGATCGGCGCACCCGCCGGCGCGAAGAACTAACGGATCATCCCGAAGCGGCGCAGCGTGAGGAGCAAGGTCTCCCCCGCGACCGGCACGACGCGGATATCGGCGGGCGCTTCGAACAATGCCGCATCGAATCTTCCCGGCGTCACGTCCTCGAAATTCCAATCGAGGCGGCCGGGCTGACCGCCGACCGTGCCGATCCCTTCCAGGCGCCACAACACGCCGCGCCAATCGACCAGCGCCGTCGCGTCGAGCGCCACGTCCGCCGCATCGCGCTTCACGCGCAATTGCGAGGCGGGAACGCCATCGACCGTCGTCGCCCGGATCGGCGATTCCTGGAAGCCGCGCCCGCGCAAAATCGCGGGCGGCAAGCCCAGCCCGGTCAAATCGGTTTCGAACGCGACGCGCAAGGCGGGCGCCACCAGCCACGCCTTGTCGCGATCGAGCCTTGCGATCACCACATGCTCGATCCCGTCGGTCGCGTGATAGCGGATCGCGTCGCGCGTGCGATGAATGCGCGCCGAACGCTTGGCGTCGCGCCCGAACCAGCCGATCGCGGTGTAATCGATCTGCGGCGCGAAAATCGATGGCCGCGCTTGGCCGTAAGCCGGCGCCGCGAACAGCGCGAGCCCCGCCAAAGCGCTGCGACGCGAGATCAAGCTCAGGAGCCCCGCTCCGGATCGAGCCCGGCGGCGCGCCGATAAAGCTTCGCCGCCTCGGCGGGATCGCGCGCCACGCCGCGCCCGGTTTCATACATGCCGGCGAGGTTGTTCATCGCCCCGCGATCGCCCAGGCGCACCGCACGGCGGAAGAAATCGACCGCGCGCCCGTCGTCGCGCGCGACCAATCTGCCGTCGCGATACCAGCGGCCCATATTGTTGAGCGCGGAAGCGTTGTTGAGCGCCGCCGCGCGCTCGTACAGCGCGAAAGCGGCGGGATCGTTGCGATCGATGCCGCGCCCGGCGGCGAAAAGCGAGGCGAGGTTGTTCATCGCGGCGGCGTTGTTCTGCGCGGCCGAGCGGCGATACCAATCGACGGCGATCTTCGCATCCTGCGGGCCGCCCTCGCCGATATCGTTCATCACGCCGTACATGAATTGCGCGCGCGAATCGCCCAGTTCGGCGCCGCGCAAACTCCACTCGCGCGCCGAGACGAGGTCGCGCGTCACGCCGCGCCCGTTGTAATGCGCTTGCGCGAGAAAAAACGCGGCCGAGGGCAGGCGCGCGGACCATGCGCGCTCGAACATTTTGACGGCCGAGACTTCGTCCTTCGGCACGCCCGCGTCGCCATTGGCGGCGAGCAAGCCCATCTCGACATAGGCGACCGGCTCGCCCTTGCCCATCGCTTGGACGAGCAGCTTGCGCATTTCGCCCAGATCCTGCGCCACGCCGTCGCCGCGCCGATGCATCATGGCGAGGCGTACCAGCGCCAAGCCTTCGGGCGTCGAGCGCAGCCCCGGTTGCTCGGAGGCGGTTTGCGGACGAGAGCTATCGCCGGAATTGGCGACGCAAGCCCCCAAGGCCAACGCCATCCCGGCCGCGACGCCAATGCGGAAAAGTTTCGAGCGCATGGAAAGATGATGGGCGAGCCGCGCCCGCCCGGCAAGCCCCCTGGCGTAACCCGGATGGGGCCGCTATCGTCGCGCCCTTTTCCGCCTCCAGCGAAGGGAAATACTCATGACCGGCACGATCGACGCCCGCTTGAAGCAACTCGGCATCGAATTGCCCCCCGGCTCCGCCCCGGCCGCGAATTACGTGCCCTATGTCGTCACCGGCAAGCTCGTGTTCATCGCCGGCCAGATTTCCCAGAAAGACGGCAAACCGGAATTTTTAGGCAAGCTCGGCCGCGAATTCGGCGTGGCGGAAGGCCAGCAGGCCGCGCGCCTGTGCGCGCTCAGCATCCTGTCGCATCTCAAGACCGCCGCCGGCGGCGATCTCGACAAGGTCGCGCGCTGCGTGCGCCTGGGCGGCTTCGTCAACGCCACACCCGAATTCACCGACCATCCCGCCGTCATCAACGGGGCGTCGGACATGATCGTCGAAGTTTTCGGCGACAAGGGCAAGCATGCGCGCGCCGCCGTCGGCACGTCGTCGCTGCCGCGCGGCGTGGCGGTCGAGATCGACGCGATCTTCGAACTCGCATGATCGTGAAATAGCGCTATCCTGGGCCCATGCCCGATGGCGCGCTGACGCTGAAGATCGACGCGGTCGAAAGCCTGGCCGCGATCACCCCCGCCGAATGGGATGCGTGCGCGGGCACGGATAATCCGTTCCTCGGCCACGCCTTCCTGTCGGCGCTGGAGGATTCGGGCAGTGTGGGCCCGCGCACCGGCTGGGCGGCGCATCACCTGGTCGCGCGTGACGACGCGGGCACACTTGTCGGCGCCGTGCCGCTCTACGCCAAAAGCCACAGCCAGGGCGAATACGTCTTCGACCATAGCTGGGCGCAGTCCTATCAGAACGCCGGCGGGCGCTATTACCCGAAGCTGCAAGCTTGCGTGCCCTTCACGCCCGTTCCCGGCGCGCGATTGCTCGCAAGGCCCGGCGAGAGCCGCGACGCGGTGCGCGAAGGCCTCGCACAAACCCTGGCCGGTTTGCCGCGCTCGAGCGGCGTGTCGTCGCTGCATGTCACCTTCTGCGACCAAAGCGACGCCGAATTGTTGGCGGAGAACGGCTTCGCGTTGCGAAGAGGCGTGCAATTCCATTGGGAAAATCGCGGCTATGGCAGCTTCGACGATTTTCTCGGCGCCCTGTCGCATTCGCGGCGCAAGGCGATCAAGCGCGAGCGGCGCGATATCGCCGCGACCGGCATCGAATTCGTAGGCCTGACCGGCGGCGATTTGCTGCGCGAGCATTGGAGCGCGTTCTTCGCGTTCTATATCTCGACGTCCGACCGCAAATGGGGCAATCCCTATCTCACGCGCCGCTTCTTCGATCTGCTGCATGATCGCCTGGCCGACAAGGTGCTGCTGATCCTGGGCCGCAAAGACGGCGAGTGGGTGTGCGGCGCCTTGAACCTCATCGGCGCCGACACGTTGTACGGCCGCAATTGGGGCGCTTCGGTCGATCTGCCGTTCCTGCATTTCGAGGCGTGCTACTACCAAGCGCTCGACTTTGCGATTGCGCGCGGATTAAAGCGCGTCGAGGCGGGTGCGCAAGGCGAACACAAGCTGCAACGCGGCTATATGCCCGTGTCGACCTGGAGTGCGCATGCGCTGCGCGATCCGGGTTTTGAGAAAGCCGTGCGCGATTTCTGCCGCGCCGAGGACGACGCGATGCGCGCGCATATCGACGAACTCGCCGCCGAAGGGCCCTACAAATGAGCCTGCCCGCGATCCGCGATTTCGCGCGCGAAGGCTACGATCCCGCGCGTTATCAAGCGCTGGGGCCCGATTGGTTCCTCGCCGTCGCGGATGTGGAGGCGAGCACGAAGCTCGCCGGGGCGGGCCGCGATCGCGACGTGAATTTCGTCGCGGGCGCCGCCGTCGCCGTTCTCTCCACCGTCGCGACAAAGCCGCCGGACATGACCGCCTGCCAATTCGGCGGCGACGGCGCCATCGCCGCCGTATCGCCGGGCTGCGAAGCCGCGACGCGCACCGCATTGGCGGCGCTGGCGCATTGGGCGGCGGCAGAGATCGACATTCCGCTGCGCGTCGGCCTCGTGCCCGTCAAGGCATTGATCGACGCGGGCCACGACGCGCGCGCGGCGTTGCAGGATTTCGGCGGCGGCAATGTGTTCGGGCAGTTCCTCGGCTCGGGCATCGCGGCGGCCGACGCTTGGGTCAAAGCCGACGGCAAATGGCGCATCGCCCCGGCGCCGGGCGAGTTACCGGGCATCGAGGGCTTGTCCTGCCGCTGGCAGCCGGTCCCTTCACGGCGCGGCCATGTGCTGTGCGTGATCGTCGATCCCGCCCCTGGTGCGGCGGGCGAAGCGGCCCTCGCGCGCTTGCTGGCCGATTTCGAGCGCATCGTGCCGGGCGCGACCGCAGCACCACTGGGCGATGGCGGCGATCTCGAACCCAAAGGGATCCCCGCTTGGCGCGCCTTGCGCAACGAGATGCGCGCGCAGAAACCGGGCGCAAGGCTCAAACGCTTGGCGGCGGCGATCGGCGGCATGATGATCCTGAAGACCGTCCACGCGCTGGGCGGCAAATGGGGCCGCATCGACACGAAAAACTACACGCGCGGCCTCGCCGAGCGTTCGGACCACCGCAAACTCGCCGGCGGCCCGCGCTTCGTGCTCGATGTGACGGATGCGGAAGAGGCCGCGATCCAGGCCGCCTTGGCGCGCGAGGAGAACGCGGGCGCCATCGCGTTCGGCACGGCGCGCGCCGACAGCACGACGATTACCTGCCTGGTCGGCGATTTCATGGCCGACCGGCATGTCCATTTCGTCGATGGGGACGGTTTGGGATTCTGGCGGGCGGCCAGCGCGTTGAAGGCCAAACGCGCGGCGTGACGCTTACGCCGGCGGCGCTTTGGGATCGACGTCGTTTTTGATTTCGACGCCCATTTCCTTGAGCTTGGCGCGCAGCACTTCGTTCTGCGTTTGCGAGATCAGGGCGTTGCGCGTCATCACGCGCAGATTTTCGACGAACATGCGCAGCAAGGCGCGCACGAACGGATCGGCCGCGCGCATCTTCTCGGTGAATTGATCGGCCGAGACCAGAATGACGGTCACGTTGGTCGAAGCGATGGCGTCCGCCATGCGCTTCTTGCCGTCGATCAGCGCCATCTCGCCGAATATCTCGCCGGCGGCGAGCTGGGCGATGCGCTTGGTCTGGCCGCCGACATTGCGCACGATATCGACCGTGCCGCTTTCGATCACGTAAGCCGCGTCGCCCGCGTCGCCGGTGCGGAAGATCGTCCGCCCATTGGCGAAATGCTTGCGGGGAAGAATCGTCTGCTGCGACATCGGTCGAGTATCGCGCGATTCCGCCAAAAAGCGAAACGGGCGGGGTTTCCCCCGCCCGTTTTTTCTACTCCACCATCGCGGGGAGTTTGGGTACGTCCTTTTCGGGATTGGCCGGCGGCGGGTAGTCGAAAGCGAGCTTGCCGTTTTCGACCTTCACGCGGACCTTGCCGCCCTTCGCCAGACGGCCGAACAGCAGCTCGTCCGCCAGCGGCTTCTTGATGTTCTCCTGGATCACGCGGCCGAGCGGACGGGCCCCGTAGAGCTCGTCGTAGCCCTTCTCGGCGAGCCAGGTGCGCGCCTCGTCCGACACCGACAGAACGACCTGACGGTCGGTCAGCTGGCGCTCCAACTCGCCGACGAATTTGTCGACGACCTTGTTGATGACCTCCGGCGACAGCCGCGCGAAAGCCACCGTCGCGTCCAGACGGTTGCGGAATTCCGGCGTGAACATCCGCTTGATCGCTTCCTCGTCCTCGCCCACGCGCATTTCGTTGCCGAAACCGATCGCGGGCTTGGCCTGTTCGGCCGCCCCGGCGTTCGTGGTCATGATCAGGATCACGTTGCGGAAATCGACGTTCTTGCCGTTGTGATCCGTCAACTTCCCGTGATCCATGACCTGGAGCAGGATGTTGTAGAGATCGGGATGCGCCTTCTCGATTTCGTCGAGCAGCAGCACGCAATGCGGATGCTGGTCGATCGCGTCGGTCAGCAGACCGCCCTGATCGAAACCGACATAGCCCGGCGGCGCGCCGATCAAACGCGAAACCGTGTGGCGCTCCATGTATTCGGACATGTCGAAGCGCTTCAATTCCACGCCCAGCGACAAGGCCAATTGGCGCGCGACTTCCGTCTTGCCCACACCCGTGGGGCCGGAGAACAGATACGAACCGATCGGCTTTTCGGGTTCGCGCAAACCCGCGCGCGCCAGCTTGATCGCCGCGCACAAGGCTTCGATCGCCTTGTCCTGGCCGAACACGACGCCCTTCAACTGCTTGTCGAGATTCTGCAGCACTTCCTTGTCGTCGGTCGAAACCGATTTGGGAGGAATGCGCGCGATCTTGGCGACGGCCGCTTCGACGTCCTTCACGTTAATCGTCTTCTTGCGGCGTGCGGCCGGCAACAGCATTTGCGCCGCCCCCACTTCGTCGATCACGTCGATCGCCTTGTCGGGCAGCTTGCGGTCGTTGACGTAGCGCGCCGACAATTCGACGGCCGCGCGCACCGCGTCCTTGGTGTAGCGGACCTTATGATGCTCCTCGTAATAAGGCTTGATGCCTTCGAGGATCTTGATCGCGTCCTCGACCGACGGTTCGTTGACGTCGATCTTCTGGAAGCGGCGGACCAGCGCGCGGTCCTTTTCGAAATAGGTCCGGTATTCCTTGTAGGTCGTCGAGCCGATGCAGCGCAGGCCGCCCGAAGCGAGGGCGGGCTTCAGCAAGTTCGATGCGTCCATCGAGCCGCCCGAAGTGGCGCCGGCACCGATCACGGTGTGGATTTCGTCGATGAACAGGATCGCGTTTTCCTGCGCTTCGAGTTCCGACAGAACGGCCTTCAACCGTTCCTCGAAATCGCCGCGATAACGCGTGCCCGCCAGCAGCGTGCCCATGTCGATCGCGTAGATCACCGCGTTCTGGAGCACTTCGGGCACTTCGCCCTTCACGACCTTGCGCGCGAGACCTTCGGCGATCGCCGTTTTGCCCACGCCCGGATCGCCCACGTAAAGCGGGTTGTTCTTGTAGCGCCGGCACAGGATCTGGATCGTGCGCTCGACCTCGGCATCGCGGCCGATCAGCGGATCGATCTTGCCTTGCGCGGCCTTCTTGTTGAGGTTGACGCAGTAAGCCTGGAGGGCGCCTTCCTTGGGCTTCGCCCCTTGCTTGCCTTCGCCGCCGCCGGATTGACGCTCGGGCCCGCGATCGGCGGGACCGCGCTCGCCCGATTGGCCGGTGGTCTGCTCCTCGTCCGCCCCGCGCACGCGGCGCGGCTCGGACTTGCCCGGCACCTTGGCCACGCCGTGGCTGATATAGTTGACCGCGTCGAGCCGCGACATGTCCTGCTCCTGCAGGAAATAGACGGCATGGCTCTCGCGCTCGGAGAACATCGCGACCAGCACGTTGGCGCCGGTCACTTCCTCGCGGCCGGAGGATTGAACATGGATCGCGGCGCGTTGCAGCACGCGCTGGAAGCCGGCGGTGGGCTTCGCCTCGCCGCCGCGGCTGGTGACCAGCCCCGCGAGTTCGTTGTCGAGATATTGGGTCAAGTCCCGGCGCAGCTTGTCGAGATCGACGCCGCACGCGCGCAAGACCGCGATCGCGTCCTGATCTTCGGTCAGGGCCAGCAGAAGATGTTCGAGAGTCGCATACTCGTGACGCCGCTCGTTGGCGAGGGCGAGCGCGCGGTGCAGGCTCTGTTCGAGATTGCGCGACAGCATCGAGAGGTCCGCTCCCTTTCCGTCACGCCCCGTCGCGCAATTGCGGCGGAGCGGCCCACAAGCCGGGCTTTGCAAGCCTCGCGCCGGGACGCCCGGCGCGAGTCCTAAGACTATAAATGTAAGTGCGCTGCGGTGTCTTTGCCAGTGATGGACGGCAAACAGCCGCGAATGCGGGAAAACTTCTCACTCTTTTTCGAGTGTGCAGCGCAGCGGATGCTGATTCCGCCGGGCGAATTCGGTCACTTGGTTCACTTTCGTCTCGGCGACTTCATAGGTGAACACGCCGCACACGCCCACGCCGCGGCGATGGACATGCATCATGATCGTCGTCGCTTCCTGGCGGGATTTGCCGAAAAACCGCTCCAAGACGTGCACGACGAATTCCATCGGCGTGTAATCGTCGTTGAGCATCAGCACCTTGTACATCGCCGGCTTCTTGGTGCGGGTGCGCGTTTGCAGCGCGATGCCCGAGCCGTCGTCGCCGCCGCCGGTGCGATCGGTATCTTTGTCCTCGCTCATCCTGGAATCCGAAACCCTCTTTCAGCCCGATGATATGGCATCCGGGCGGGGCGAATAAAGGGGCTGGCGCCGCAAAAGAAAAACCCGGCCGCCCTTGCGGGCGACCGGGTCTTTGCCGGCTTGAAGTGCCGGATGGGGCTTTTAGGCCGCCAGCGCGGGCTTCAGCATCTTTTCGACCGCGACGTTGACGCGGGCGTTGATCGGCTCGAGCGCCTCGTTCGTCACCTTGATCGAGGCTTCCGAGACCTTCGTGCCTTCGGCGACGAACTTGTCGAACGTCGTCTTGGCGAAATCGGTCTGCAGATCGACCGCTTCCTTCAGCGTCTTGGCGCCGAGCATCGCCTTGGCGACGTTGGCCGAAGCCTCGAACGTCTCCTGGGCGAACGCGGCCCACGACTTCGACACCGATTCCACGCCCTTGGCGTAGGTGGTCGAGGCCACGACGAACGCGTCGAGGTTTTCCTTGTTGAACTTGGCGGCGTCTTCATACGCCTTCAGCGTCTGGGCCGAGGCCTTTTCGACCTGGGACTTGGCGTCGCCGAAATACTTGTCGAACGACTTGACGTCGAAGAACGCTTTGAACTGATCGGTCATGGCGAATGTTCCTTTGATGAACTGTTCCCCGATGGCCGGGGCTGGGACGGGTTTGGCCGCAGGCACCGCCGGAGCGGCCGCGACTTGGACGGGAGGAAGGCTGGGCTTCGCGGCCGGGACGGGCTTGGCAGGGGCCGCAACGGCTTGGGCCGGCGCCTTCGGCGCGGCTTTGCTCGGTTGCTTCGACTTGCCTTTGCCCATCTTGGTCGCCTTCGCTTCGTCGTCCTCGAGTGGGGTTGTGCCGCTTTGTGCAGCGCAACATGACGCGAATATAGCCACTCGAACGCAAGCGTCAAGGGAGTTTTGTGCGGCGCAACAAAAAAACCTCGCACCGCAACATAAACCCTTGCGGCGACGAGGGATTTTTTTAGGCCTGAAATCCGCCAGGCGGTATTCCGCTGATCAGAACGGCGTCAGGATGTTCCCGAGCTCGCCATTGCGGACGACCATCTCGAAATTCCGGTCGGGCCCGTTGTCGCCGGTGCGCCGGCTGATATAGGCGCCATAGGTGTTGGCGAAGGGCTTGGCGGGCGGAAGGCTGGTCGTATCGTGGCTGAAGAGGAGCTGCGGGAAGCGCAAGGCGGCGAAACCCGGCGTCTGGTTGACCCAGGCGTTGAAATGGAACTTGCCGCCCGCGCAGGCGCTGACCGCCCAATAGAAATCATAGGATTGCAGCCGCAGGCCTTCCGGCGCCGGGGCGCCGAAACCGTCGGCCTCGACCTGGCGGATCAAGGCAAGATAATCGGCGCGGCTCAGATTGGCCTCGGCTTGGCGCTTGATGCCTTCCGGGCGGATCGGCCAGGACAGGGGAAATTCGAAGACCCGAATTTCCGAGTTGCCGACAGTGACGTTCAATTTTCCGCCGTCTTCCGTCTGAATCAGGTCGTAGCTACGGACTTGTTCGTCGAATACGGTGTTGTAGACGAACCGATAGCGAGCGGGCGCATCGGCAGCGCAGGCCGATTTGATGTCTTGCCCGGCGAGGTATTGGAAATACGAGAACCGCCCGACGACCGGGTTGTTGACCCGCGACGTGTCGGCGCAAGCGGCCAACGCCAGAGCAATTCCCAACAGCGCGACGCGTTTCATGTGGATCCTCGATTCGAGTCGAAAGTACGACGCCAATGGCATGGAATCGCGGTTTTTTATGGACATCAAGATTCGCTCTCGATTATCGTTCGGACTGCAACGAATTGAAACATTCGTCGAGTCGCATCCCTCGAACTTGGGCCAGACTCGGGCCACGAAAACCACTCGCTTCAGGAAATTTTTCGCGTGACCCTTGCTCTGAATACCCTAACGCATCGCCTCGCCCGCTTGTTCCCCGTCCTCGCCGTGCTGACGGCGATTGTCATCGGCGGTGCGGCACCCGCGCAAGCGCGCTACGCGTCGATCGTCGTCGATTTCGAATCCGGCCGCGTGCTGTCCGAACAAGGTGCGGACGAGCGCCGGCACCCCGCGTCGCTCACCAAGATGATGACGCTGTTCCTGATCTTCGAAGCGCTCGACGCGGGCAAGATCACGCTCAACACGCGCTGGAACGTGTCGGAATACGCGGCCGGTCAAGCGCCGACGAAACTCAATCTCCAAGCGGGCGACCGCGTGGCGGTGCGCGACATCATCCTGGGCATGGTCACGCGTTCGGCCAACGATGCGGCGATGGTCGCGGCCGAAGGTCTCGGCGGGTCGGAAGCCAAGTTCGCCGATATGATGAACAAGCGCGCGCGCGACATCGGCATGACGCGCTCGAATTTCGAAAACCCGCACGGCTTGCCGAACGACGCGCAGATCACCACCGTGCGCGACATGGCCACGCTGGGCCGCGAGATCATCAAGCGTTATCCGCATCACTACGCGTTCTTCTCGACCCAGCAATTCACCTTCGAAGGCCGCAAATACGCGAACCATAACCGGTTGATGAACTGGTATCAGGGCGCGGACGGCATCAAGACCGGCTATATCCGCGCCTCGGGTTTCAACCTGGTCGCGTCGGCCGTGCGCGACGGGCGGCGCATCGTCGCCGCCGTGATCGGCGGGCCGAACCCGTCGGAACGCGATCAGTATACCGGCAAGCTGCTCGACGCCGGTTTCGGCCGCGGCGATCTGCCCGTCGCCACGACGCGCGTCGCGAAAGCGCCGCCCGCGCGCAACGCCGCACCCGCGCGCGCGCAAGCCACCAGCGCCACGCCCAGCAACGCACCGGCACGGCGCGCCAACCCGCCCCAGCGCGCGCAGCAAACGTCCGCCGTCGAACACGCCGACAAGCCCGAAGAATGGGGCGTGCAGGTCGGCGCCTTCTCGCGCATCGACGCCGCGCGCCGTGCGGCCAACGCCGCGCAGAAAATCGCGCCCACCTATCTCAGCGACGCGACCGTCGATATCAGCGAAGCGGGCAAGCGCTATCGCGCGCGCCTGTTGGGCATCACGCAAGCGCAAGCGCGCGAAGCGTGCCGGGCGCTCGACAAGCGCGACATGGACTGCATGACGCTGGGCCCGGCGCAAAGCCGCCCGTCGACGCGCCTCGCCGACGCGAATTCGCGCCGCAAGTAAGTTCCGCAAAAAAACCTAACGCCCCAAGCCGGCCATCGCCGGCGGTTTGGCGGTCGTCGGCACCATGCCGCCCGCCGCCCCGCCGGTGCGCCCGTCGGTCAGGCGGCGCAATTTGCCCTCGGTCACCATGCGCTCCAGCACCGAGAAGACCTGCATCGTGGGGGCGCCCACGGCGTCGGCGATTTGGCCCAGCGAAAACGTGCCCTTGCCCTTCACCGCGGCGCGGATCAGGGGTTCGGCCAGTTCGGGCGATAGCATCTTGGGCGGGGCCGCCATAACCCCGATTTTGGGCCGGTTGGGGCCCTCGCGCAAGGCGAGTTGCGGCCCGGGCCCGTCTATGGCATAGACCCGGCCCCGCGCTGATTTTCGGGTCCGCCCTAGGCCCCGAGCGCTGCCGTAGCTCAGTGGTAGAGCGCGTCCTTGGTAAGGACGAGGTCCGGAGTTCAATCCTCCGCGGCAGCACCAGCGGGGTTCACAGAAATCCCCGCCTTAAAACGGATCAAAACGCCGGCAAAAGCCGCGTGAGCGCGTCGGCGACTTGGCGCTCCGAAATCGGCTTCGAGATCGCGGCGTCGGCCCCCATCTTTTTGGCGGCGAGCAGCGCGTCGTCGGGCGTCATGCGGGTGTCGAGCCCGCCCGAGATCGCGACCACGGGCAGATGGCCCCAATGCTCGCGCACGTATTTGATTCCTTCCACGCCGCCCATGCCGGGCATGAAGATATCGGTGATGACGATATCCGCCCCCAGCGTGTCCCAGCCCGCGAGCGCTTGTTCCCAGGTCGGCTTCACGACCGAATCGTAGCCGCGCTTGCGCAGATAGGCTTTGAGAATTTCGCCGATCGTCTCGCTGTCGTCGACGACCAGCGCCATCGGCTTGCGCTTGGCGCCGAAGCCCTTGCGCATGAGGTCGTCGATCCGGCGCGAAAGATCGTCGTGCGACACGGGCTTCATCGACAGGAAGTGGGCGCCCGCCGCGCGGGCCCCCGCCAGCATTTCGGTGTCGGTCTTGTCGCGCTGGGGCTGGGCCAGCGCGATCACGCCCATATGCGGCCAGCGCCGCTTCAAGCGCGGCATGTCGGCGATCATTTCGTCGTCGAGCCCATCGACATCGACCACGGCGATCTTCGGCGCCATCGCCAGCCCCGCGACCGAAGGATCGCCGGGCGTGCGCGCCGTCACCGTTTGATAGCCTTTACCGGAAAGACCGGCCGCCAACGCCTGCAACGATTCTTCGAAGGCATCGATGAGGAGAATGGGACCTTTCATGGCCCGGGGCACTTAGCGCGCCCCAGTTGTCCTGACAAGCCCTCTATCGCCCTTGGGTACCGTCAGCTACGCAAAGGCTCCAAGATAGAGACGTAATTCGCGACGGCGGCACCGCCCATGTTGAAAACGCCGGTGATGCCGGGCTTGGGCACTTGCATGTCGCCGGCACGCCCCGTGGCCTGCATCGCCGCCATGATGTGCATCGACACGCCGGTGGCGCCGATCGGATGGCCTTTGGCTTTGAGCCCGCCCGACGCGTTGACGGGCAATTTGCCGTCCTTTTCGGTGAGGCCTTCCATCGCGACGCGTCCGCCTTGGCCCTTCGGCGCCAAGCCCATCGCCTCGTATTGGATCAACTCGGCGATGGTGAAGCAGTCATGCGTTTCGACGGCCGCGAGATCGCCGAGCGTGAGCTTCGCGTCGCCCAGCGCCTTGCGCCACGCCATAGCGCAACCTTCGAAATCGACAATGTCGCGTTTGGACATCGGCAATAGATCGTTCACCTGCGCCGTGGCGCGCAGGGCGACCGCCTTGCCGCCCAACGCCAGCGCCGTCGGCAAGTCGGCGAGCACGAGGGCCGCCGCACCATCGGAGACCAAGCTGCAATCGGTGCGGCGCAACGGCCCCGCGACCAGCGGATTCCTATCCGACACCGTGCGGCAAAATTCGTAGCCGAGATCCTTGCGCAACTGCGCGTAAGGATTCACGGCGCCGTTCTTGTGATTCTTCGCGGCGATCTTCGCCATCGCGTCGGACGGGTCGCCGTAACGTTGCGCGTAAAGCTGCGCGATATGGCCGAACACGCCCGCGAAGCTCATGCCGGGGCGATCCTCCTCCTTGACGTATGAGGCTTTCATCAAGATCTCGCCGATCTTGTCGCCCGGCGTTTCGGTCATCTTCTCGACGCCGACCACGAGCACCACGCGCGCTTTCTTCGCGGCGATCGACGTCAGCCCCAAATGCACGGCGGCCGAACCGGTGGCGCACGCGTTCTCGACGCGCGTCGCCGGTTTGAAGCGCAACGCATCCGACGCTTGGAAGACGAGCGAGGCGGGGAAATCCTGCTTCACGAAGCCGCCGCCGAAATGGCCGACATAGATTTCGTCGACGTCGCCGGGCGCCACGCCCGCATCGTCCATCGCCTGAACCGCGACTTCCGCGATCAACGCTTCGAGGTCGAGCCCCTCGCGTTTGCCGAATTTGCCGTGCGACCAGCCGACGATGCATCCCGCCATGGCGCCCTCCTCGGACGAATTTCAAGCAGTCGAATTTCCGCATTTTATCAGGGGCTTGGCGATGCGGCAATTCGCCGAGTGCCGGGCGTCCAAATCGCGCGCAGAAATGGCACAGAAAGATTGTGGTTATTAAGGGGGACCGGTCCGATGACAAAACCGCGCGATATCGCTTCGATCCGCGCCGGATTGCACCGCGCTTTGGGCCTGCTGCCGGAAGAGCGCATCGCCGCCGCCACGGGCAAATCGGCGTCGCTGTTCCGCAAATGCGCGGACCCCGACAACAAGCGCCACCGCCTGCAAGCCGAAGACGCCGTGGCGCTCGATGCGGCCTGCGTGGTCGCGGGCGAGCGCGCGCATATCCTCGAATCCTATCGTCAAGCGCTGGATGCCCGCGTGGCGGAACTGGGCGGGCCTTGCGCCCATCGCGCGACCGATCCGTTGCGCCGCGTGGCGCAAGCGACCCGCGAATTGGGCGCCATCGCCGGTGCGGTCGCCGAGGCCGAGCAACCGCTCACGCCCGAGACGACGCAGCGCATCGCCAATCTGGTCGATCGCGCGCTCGATACGCTGACGCATCTCAAAAACGATTTGCGCGACACCACGGGGGCCGCGCAAGCCGCCGTGTGACGCGGCGCGTCAGACGTATTTGTCGCCGCGCACGACGTCGACGTCGCTGGTCCACGCGATCGTGGCGTAATGCGGGAAATAGGTTTCCGCCAGATGCGCCATGATGCGCGCGGCGACATCGGCGCCGACCACCGCTTCGATGCGCAGATTGGTTTCGCCCACGCGCCCCGCGCGCTTGGCGCGCGAACCTTCGCCATGCGCTTCGCTGGTCGTGTAGCCGCTGGCGCCCAAGCGTTTCACGTCGGCCACGATCTTCGGCGCGATCGTTTCCTCGGCGACGATGACGACGAGTTTCAGCGGTGTCAGCATCAGCGTCCTCCGGCCAGATATTGCGCGAAGGCCGCATAGAGCGGTAGCCCCGCGAGCAGGTTGAACGGGAACGTGATCGCCAACGACGCGGTCAAGTAATAGCCGGGCGACGCGTCGGGCAACGCGATGCGCACCGCCGCGGGGGCCGCGATATAGGAAGCGCTTGCCGCCAACACGCCCAGCACGGTCGCCCCGCCGACCGACAGCCCCGCGATCCCGCCGAGCCACACGCCCAGCGCCCCATGCAGCAGCGGCATCGCGATCGCGAAGCCGAACAGGAACGCGCCCACACGCCGGAAATCGGCGAAGCGGCGCGCCGCGACCATGCCCATGTCGAGCAGGAACAAGCACAACACGCCCTGGAACGGTGCCGCGAAAAACGGTTCCACCGCGCGATAGCCCGAAGCGCCGGTCAAAAAGCCGATAGCGAGGCCGCCCGCGAGCAGCACGATGCTTTTCCCGGCCAGCACTTCGGGCAAGGCCGCGCGCCAATCGGCGCCGCCGCCGGGCGCCGCGATCTTGGCGAGCATCAGCGCCACGACGATGGCCGGCACTTCCATCGCCGCGAGCACGGCGGGCATGAAACCTTCCGCCGGATGGCCCAGCGCTTGCGTATAGGCGATCGCGGCGATGAAGGTGACGGCGGAGACCGAGCCGTAATGCGCCGCGATCGCCGCCGCATCCGCCACACCAAAGCGGCCCCAGCGGCGCAGGATGTGGAACGACCACACCGGAATGACCAGGCCGAGGCCGATCCCCGCCGCCATCACCCCCGCCACGGCCGCGAAGGGCGCATCCGACAGCGCCACGCCGCCTTTCAGCCCGAGGGCGAAAAGCAGGTAAATCGACATGACCGTATAGATCTGGTCGGGGAATTTGAGGTCCGAACGGACCCATTGGGCGGCGGCGCCCAGGGCGAAGGACAGCACCATCGGCGACAGCAAATTCAGGCGGACGATTTCCAGCGTCGACATGCGCCGAATATAGGTTTCGTCGCGCGCTTTGCCACCCCGTCCGCCCGCCGAGTTCGCTTGACGGGGCGGTTGCCCCCGGCCAAGTTCTCCCGCCGATAAGCGTGGAATGGCGGGAGTTCGGGTATGTCGATTCGGGTGCTAGCAACGGCGGCGATTTTATCCGCCCTGCCGGGAACGGTTTTCGCGGCGGATCTGGACGGAGCCGCCTTCGCTTGGCCGTGGGCCATTCCGTTCTGCGGCCTGCTGTTGTCGATCGCCATCATGCCGCTCGCCGCACCGTCGCTCTGGCACCATCATTACGGCAAGATCGCGCTGGCCTGGGCGCTTGGCGTGATCCTGCCCTTCGTCGCCTCGTTCGGCTTCGCCACCGCCTTCGCCGCGATCTGGCACACGATGGCGGCCGAATATATTCCCTTCCTGATTCTGCTCGGCGCCCTCTTCACCATCGCGGGCGGCGTCTATGTGAAGGGCAATCTGCACGGCAGCCCGAAGACCAACACGGCGTTGCTGGCCGTCGGCACGGGCATCGCCAGTTTCACGGGCACGACCGGGGCCGCGATGCTGCTGATCCGCCCCGTCTTGCGCGCCAACGACGAACGCCGCCACAACGCGCATGTCGTGATCTTCTTCATCTTCCTGGTCGCGAATATCGGCGGCAGCTTGACGCCGCTGGGCGACCCGCCGCTGTTCCTCGGCTTCCTGAAGGGTGTCGGCTTCTTCTGGCCGACGGTCCATCTATTCCTGCCGATGCTGACGGTGACCGTAATCCTGCTCGTCGCGTTCTACGCGCTCGACAGCTGGTTCTATCACCGCGACGAAGCCTTCAAGGCCAAGTACGACCCCACGCCGGATGCGCCGCTGTCGATCGAAGGCAAGGTGAACATCCTGCTGCTCGGCGGCGTCGTCGCCGCCGTGCTGATGTCGGGCCTATGGAAGCCCGGCATCGCCTGGAACATCGCGGGCACGGTCATCGAGTTGCAGGGCGTGGCGCGCGACGTGATCTTGCTGGCGCTCGCGTGGCTCTCGCTCAAAATCACCCCGCCCGGCTGCCGCGAGGCGAACGCGTTTTCCTGGGGGCCGATTCAGGAAGTCGCGAAACTGTTCTTCGGCATCTTCGTCACCATCGTGCCGGTCATCGCGATGCTGAAGGCCGGCAAGGACGGCGCTTTCGCGGGCGTCGTGGCCGCGGTGACGAACCAAGACGGCTCGCCCAACGCGGCGATGTATTTCTGGCTGACCGGCATTCTGTCGAGCTTCCTCGACAACGCGCCGACCTATCTCGTGTTCTTCAACACGGCGGGCGGCGATCCCGTCACGTTGATGGGCCCGCTCGCCACCACGCTCGCCGCGATTTCGGCAGGGGCGGTGTTCATGGGGGCGAACACCTATATCGGCAACGCGCCGAACTTCATGGTCAAGGCGGTGGCGGAGGAGAACGGCGTGAAGATGCCGAGCTTCTTCGGCTATATGCTGTGGTCGATCGCGTTCCTGATCCCGTGTTTCATTCTGGTCGACCTCGTCTTCTTCCTATAGCGCCTTCGGCGGCGCTGCGCGCCAGCGCGTAGATCGCGTCCGCATCGTCGCCGGGCGAGGTGCGGCAGCGGCGCGTGACGCCGCATTTGTCGCACACATGCACGATCGAGCGTTTGCCGCCCTTCGCCTCCACCGCGACGGGGCGCATGGCGCCGCCGCAATCCTCGGCGCGGTCGCCGGGCGAGACGTCGACATGCAGCGACCACAGGCATTTCGGGCAATGATTCGTGTAGCCGTCGCCGCGCGTTTTGGCGCCGCATTTGACGCACGTGAAATCCTCGACGCGGCGGGTGAACGAACCGCTCATAGCCCGGCGAGCATCCGCACGACGCCATAGAGCGCACCGCCCGCGACCAGATAGTGGATCGGCGGGTTGAAGCGCACAGACACGACGAAGGCGATCGCCGCGACGGCGATGGCGATCAAATCCGGCCCGGTCTTCGGCAAGAACACTTCCTGGCCCAGGAACACGGCGAGATTCAAAATCACGCCGACGATCGCGGCGGTGATCGCCGCCAGCGCCGCCGACACGGCCTTGTTGGCGTGCAAGCCCTCGACATAGGGCGCGCCCGCCAGAATGAACAAGAAGCTCGGCAAGAAGGTGCAATAAGTCGCGAGGAACGCGCCCGCTACGGCGGCAGTCGCGGGATCCGCCGCACCGCCGTTCCAGCCGGCATAGAAGCCGACATATTGCAGCACCAGGATCAGCGGGCCGGGCGTCGATTCCGCGAGCGCCAAACCGTTGAGCATGTCGTCCGCCGACAGCCAGCCATAGAGATTGACCGACGCGTCGGCGATATAGGGCAATACGGCATAGGCGCCGCCGAAGGTCACGAACGCCGCCTTGGTCATCAATTCGGCGAGATCGGCGAAGGGATAGGCGCCGAAAATCGCGACGACCGCATAGACCGGAATCGCCCACAGCACGACGAAAAGCGCGACCAGCTTGGCGATACGTGCAGCACCATTGCGCGGCAATTCGCCCGCTTCGCCGGGCGTCGCCGCGTGACCGGCGGGGGCGAAGAAATTCCCCCAGCGCGACGCGAAGGCGCCCAACGCGGCCGCGATGGCGACGACCCAGGGGAAATCGATCCCGGCGAAATGCAACGCGCCGAAGGCGAAACCGGCCAGCGCCGTCGCCTGCCATGTCGTCAGCGCCTTCTTGCCGATGCGCCACACCGCATGCGCGACGATGGCGACGACGACGGGTTTCAACCCGTCGAACACCGCGCCGACCCATTTCGTGTCGCCGTAATGCGCCGCGATCCACGACAGGATCAGCATCGCCAAGGCGCCGGGCAGCACGAACAGCCCGCCCGCGACGATACCGCCCCAGGTCCCATGCAGGCGCCAGCCGATATAGGTCGCGAGCTGCTGGGCTTCCGGCCCCGGCAGCAGCGTGGCGAAGGACAGGCCGCGCAGAAACGGCCCCTGCCCGATCCATTTATGCCGATCGACCAGATCGGTCTGCATCATCGCGATCTGCCCGGCCGGCCCGCCGAAGGACAGGCAGCCGAGTTTTAGCCAATAGACGAAGGCTTCGCCGAAGCTCGGCCGGTCGGGGAAAGCGGGCGCGTTCGCGTCGGGCATCGGCGTCATCCTTGCTTCGGCGGCCAGCCGTGTTTTTCTTCGCGGGCCGTCAAAGCCCAGGCGTAGAGCGCATCGTAGAGTACGAATCCCTGACGCAGCATCGTATGATCGTCGGCGGGATTCATCGCCGACAAGCCCAGCGACATCGCCAGAAGCCCGGCGGCTTCGGGCGCCAGATCGGGCCGCCCGGTATCCGCGCCGCGCACGATGGGGGCGAGGGCGCGCAAGCCCGGATCGTCGAGCCCATACCGCGACAAAAACGCGTCGAAGCTGCAATTCTCGCCGTCATGCGAGAATTTGACGCCGGGCACGTCGAACGGTTCGGCGTCGAGGCGCTTCGCCGCCGCGATCACCTCGCCGGACGGGACGAAATGGAATTCGGCCTGCGGATCGACGAAACGCGCGATCAGCCACGGGCAGGCGACGCGATCGATCTTCGGCCGTTCGCGCGTGACCCAGCGTGTGGGCGCCATCGCGGGTTTCGGCGCCGTCGGCTTGCCCGCTTCGCGCCAGGCTTCGAACCCGCCGTCGAGGAAGCGCGCATCGTGGCCGCCCGCCCGCAACGCGGCCGCCGCCCCTTGGCTGACCGCGTGCCCGTGCACGCAGAACACGACGATCGGCGCGCCGGCGGGGATTTCGCCCATCCAGCGATGGACCAAAGCGGGATCGCGATATTCCGCCCCCGGAATGGAAGCGTCGGCGGCACGGAACACCGGCCGGCGGCGCACGTCGTAAAGCGTTGCCCCCGGCAGATTGGAAAGTTCGGCGATGGAAATGGCGGTCATGGATATTCCTCCTCGAACGGATCGAGAAGGCAGTGCTTGGAGGTTCCCTCTCAAGACCGGGGCGACTGCCGCGAGCCCCGAAGACGACCGGTGTTTTAGACGGCGCGTGCGGCGCCGTCTATTTGAATTTCACCTTCATGATTTCGTAGGCCTTGTGGCCGCGCGGTGTGGCGACCTCGACCGTATCGCCGGCCTGCTTGTTGATCAGCGCGCGCGCGAGCGGCGAGGTGATCGAAATGCGGCCCTTCTCGATATCGGCTTCGTCCGCGCCGACGATCTGATAGGTCGATTCCTCGTCCGTATCCTCGTCCGCCAGCGTGACCTTGGCGCCGAATTTGATCTGCTTGCCCGACAGCAAGGCGATGTCGATGATCTCGGCGCGGCTGATCTTGTCCTCGAGTTCCAGAATGCGGCCCTCGATGAAAGATTGGCGCTCGCGCGCGGCGTGATACTCGGCGTTCTCCGAAAGGTCGCCGTGATCGCGCGCCTCGGCGATCGCACGAATGATCGCGGGCCGCTCGTTCGACTTCAAATTCTTCAACTCGGCTTCGAGGCGCTCGTAGCCCTCGGGCGTCATCGGAACTTTGTCCATTTATCGCGAACTCTCGTCCGTTTCCTATACCTCGCCCTCTTCGGCAAAATCGCACGCCCGCGGTCGGTTCCGGGGGAACCGGCCGCCCGGTCCGCAACGCGTTTCGGGAGGCGCCTTCAGAAGGCGCCCTTAAAGTACGCCTGGAGGGGGGCTACTTCAAGACTGCCGGCGCGCAATGCCCCGATCGCCTCCACCGCCGCCCGGCAACCCGCCAAGGTGGTGTAATAGGCGATCCCCGACATCAGCGCCGTATGCCGCAAACTGAATGAATCTTCAACGGCTTGCGCCCCCTCGGTGGTGTTGAAAACCAGGTCGATTTGACCCGATTTCATCGCATCCACGATATGGGGGCGGCCTTCCAGAACCTTGTTAACCTCGGTGATGCCCTCGACCCCGGCCCGGGCGAGATAGGCCGCCGTGCCGCGCGTCGCGACGATCTTGAACTCCATCTCCTGGAGGCGCTTGGCCATCTGAACGGCGATCTTCTTGTCGCCGTCGCGCACCGACAGGAACACCGTGCCCTTGGTCGGCAGGCGTTGCCCCGCGCCGAGCTGCGACTTGGCGAAGGCATGGCCGAAATCGGCGTCGATGCCCATCACCTCGCCCGTCGATTTCATCTCGGGCCCCAGCAGCGTGTCCGTGCCCGGGAAGCGCGCGAAGGGAAACACGGCTTCCTTCACGGCGACGTGATCGAGCTTGCGGTTCTTCTTGAGTTTGAACGACGCCAGCGTCTCGCCGGCCATCACGCGCGCGGCGATCTTGGCGATGGCGATCCCGGTCGCCTTCGCCACGAACGGCACGGTGCGCGAGGCGCGCGGGTTCACTTCCAGCACATAGACCTCGCCGTCCTTCACGGCGAACTGAACGTTCATCAACCCGACGACGCCCAGCGACGACGCGAGCGCCACCGTCTGGCGTTCGATCTCCGCGATGATCGTCTTGGGCAGCGAATAAGGCGGCAAGGAGCACGCACTGTCGCCCGAGTGAATCCCCGCCTCTTCGATATGCTCCATGATGCCGGCGACATGCACTTCCTTGCCGTCGGCCAGCGCGTCCACGTCAACCTCGATCGCGTCGGTCAAATAGCTGTCGATCAGCACCGGGTTCTTGCCCGAAACGCGCACCGCCTCGTGGATATAGGTGCGCAGCGCGTCGGGCGTATGCACGATCTTCATCGCGCGCCCGCCGAGCACGTAAGACGGGCGCAGCAGTACGGGATAACCGATGCGCGTCGCTTCGGCTTCCGCTTCCTTCAGCGAGAACGCCGTGCCCGAGGGCGGCTGCTTGAGCTTCAGCTTGTCCAGAAGCTTCGCAAAACGCTCGCGATCCTCGGCCAGATCGATCGCGTCGGGCGACGTGCCCAGAATGGGAATGCCCGCCGCTTCCAGCGCCGACGCGAGGCGCAGCGGCGTCTGCCCGCCGAACTGGCAAATCACGCCGACGACTTCGCCGTTGGTCTGCTCGCGGCGCACGATCTCGATCACCGTCTCGGGCGTCAGCGGCTCGAAATAGAGGCGGTCGGCCGTGTCGTAATCGGTCGAGACGGTTTCCGGGTTGCAATTGACCATGATGGTCTCGAACCCGGCTTCGCGCAGCGCGTAGACCGCGTGGACGCAGCAATAATCGAACTCGATGCCCTGGCCGATGCGGTTGGGGCCGCCGCCCAGGATCACGACTTTGCGCTTATCGGTCGCCTCGTCTTCGCTCTGCGCCACGCCGAAGGACGGCGTCTCATAGCTCGAATAGAGATAGGGCGTGCCCGACGCGAATTCGGCCGCACAGGTGTCGATGCGCTTGAACACCGGCAACTGACCGGCGGCGCGGCGCGCGGCGGCGACGTCGGCCTCGCTCTTGCGCGTTAGCGTGGCAAGCCGCGCATCCCCGAAGCCGAGCTTCTTGATTTCCAACCAGCCCGCCTCGTCCTTCGGCAAGCCTTTGCGCTTCACCTCGGCTTCGGCGGCGACGATGGCGGCGACTTGGCGCACGAACCACGGATCATAGGAACAGGCGCGGCAGATTTCCTCGACCGACAAGCCCAGGCGCAGCGCCTGCGCGATCACCAGCAGGCGGTCGGGCGTGGGCTTGGAGAGCGCGGCCAACGCGGCCATGCGCTCCTTGCCCGGCTCTTGGCCCGGCACGTCGATCTCGTCCAGGCCGGTCAGGCCCGTTTCCATCGAGCGCAGCGCCTTTTGCAGCGCCTCGGCGAAATTGCGGCCGATCGACATCGCCTCGCCCACCGACTTCATCGCGGTGGTGAGAAGTGCCGGCGTGCCGGGGAATTTCTCGAAGGTGAAGCGCGGCATCTTGACGACGACGTAATCGATCGTCGGCTCGAACGACGCGGGCGTCGTCTTGGTGATGTCGTTGGTGAGCTCGTCCAGCGTGTAGCCGACGGCGAGTTTCGCCGCGACCTTGGCGATCGGGAAGCCCGTGGCCTTTGACGCGAGCGCCGACGAACGCGACACGCGCGGATTCATCTCGATCACGATCATGCGGCCCGTTTTCGGGTCGACGGCGAACTGCACGTTCGACCCGCCGGTTTCGACACCGATCTCGCGCAGCACCGCCAGCGAGGCGTCGCGCATGATCTGGTATTCCTTGTCGGTCAGCGTCAACGCCGGCGCCACGGTCACGCTGTCGCCCGTATGCACGCCCATCGGATCGACGTTTTCGATCGAGCAAACGATGATGCAATTGTCGTTGCGGTCGCGCACGACCTCCATCTCGTATTCCTTCCAGCCGAGGACGCTTTCCTCGACCAGCGTGGAACCGACGGGCGACGCGCGCAGCGCGCCCAGCACGATCTGTTCGTATTCGTCGGCGTTGTAGGCGATGCCGCCGCCGGTCCCGCCCATCGTGAAGGACGGACGGATGATCGCGGGCAGGCCGACATGCTCGAGCGCCTTTTTCGACTCGTCCATCGACGTGACGAGCATCGAGCGCGGGCAATCGAGCCCGATCTTCGCCATCGCATCGCGGAAGCGCAGCCGATCCTCGGCCTTGTCGATCGCGTCGCGCTTGGCGCCGATCATCTCGACGCCGTATTTCTCCAGCACGCCCATCTCGGCAAGCTTCATCGCGGTGTTGAGCGCGGTCTGCCCGCCCATCGTGGGCAGCAGCGCGTCGGGGCGTTCCTTGGCGATGATCTTCTCGACGATCTCGGGCGTGATCGGCTCGACATACGTGGCGTCGGCCAAACCCGGATCGGTCATGATCGTCGCGGGGTTGGAATTCACCAGAATGACGCGATAGCCCTCGTCCTTCAGCGCGCGGCAGGCTTGCGTGCCCGAGTAATCGAACTCGCAAGCCTGGCCGATGACGATCGGCCCGGCGCCGATGATGAGGATCGAGGAAATGTCCGTCCGTTTCGGCATGGGTCAGCGCGCCTTCTCTTTGGCGATCAAGTCGACGAAGCGTTTGAAAAGGTAATGGGCGTCTTGCGGGCCCGGGCTCGCCTCGGGGTGGTACTGCACCGAGAAGGCCGGGCGGTCGGTCGCGGCGATGCCTTCGTTCGTGCCGTCGAACAGCGACACATGCGTGACGCGCGCGTTGTTCGGCAGCGTTTCGGGCAGCACGGCGAAGCCGTGATTCTGGCTGGTGATCTCCACCTTGCCGGTGTCGAGATCCTTGACCGGATGATTGGCGCCGCGATGGCCGCGCGGCAGCTTCGTGGTCTTGGCCCCCAGCGCCAGCGCCATCATCTGATGGCCCAAGCAAATGCCGAAGATCGGCATCTTCTTGTCGAGCAGCGCCTTGATCGTCGGCACGGCATAGACACCCGTCGCGGCGGGATCGCCGGGGCCGTTGGACAGGAACACGCCGTCGGGCTTGTGGCGCAGCACGTCGTCGGCCGACGCATCGGCGGGCACAACCGTCACATCGCAACCGGCGGCGGCGAGGCAGCGCAGGATATTGCGCTTGGCGCCGTAATCGATGGCGACGACCTTGAAGCGCGGTCGATCCTGCGTGCCGTAGCCCTTGCCCAGCACCCAGGTCATTTCGGTCCAATGATACGACTGGCGCGTGGTCACGTCCTTGGCGAGGTCCATGCCTTCCAGGCCCGGCCACGCTTTGGCTTCGGCGCGCAACGCGTCGACATCGAACTTGCCGTCGGGTGCCGTCACAATCGTGCCGTTGGGCGCCCCGCCGTCGCGGATATGGCGCGTCAACGCGCGCGTATCCACGCCGACGATGCCGGGCAGCCCGTGCGACTTGAGCCACGCGTCGAGCGATTTGTCGCTACGGAAATTCGACGGCTCGGTCGGCTCCTCGCGCAGCACCAGCCCGCGCGCCGCCGGCGTGATCGTTTCGATATCTTCGATATTGGTGCCGACATTCCCGACATGCGGGAAGGTGAAGACGATGATCTGCCCCGCGTAAGACGGGTCGGTCAGAATTTCCTGATAGCCGGTGATCGAGGTGTTGAAGCACACCTCGCCGCTTTTGCGCGCCGGTGCCCCGATCGCGCGGCCCCAGAAGATCGTGCCGTCGGCGAGCACCAACGCGGCGGTCGCCCCGGCGGGAATCCCCGCCTTGTTTTTCGGGAGGGTGCGGGTGGCGCTGACCATGCGGGGCTCCTGGGTTGGCGATCGGCGGCGGGTCTAGGCGCCTGCCCAAGCTTTGGTCAAGCCCGGATACGCCGCCCGCAAACAACTGAAATCACGACGTTTTCCATGCACCCGCGAAGGGCAGCGCCGACTCGCCGGGTGATTCCGGCTCGCTTTTATGGACCGATTGGTTTAGTCTGTACCTATCGGTCCATAGAGTTTTACCGCCATGCCCCGCATCGTCGCCGAACGCCAGGACGTGCTGCCCAAGGTCGCGGAAATCTTCCGCAAGCGCGGCTATGACGGCGCCAGTCTTTCCGAAATCGGCAAGGCGACGGGCTTGGGCAAAGGCAGCCTTTATCACTTCTTCCCCGGCGGCAAACCGCAAATGGCGGAAGACGTGCTCGCCGAAATGGATGCGTGGTTCGAAGGCAATATCTTCGCGCCCTTGCGATCCATCCCGGCGGGCGATGCGAAGGAAGCGCGCGCGCGTCTGACCGAGATGTGCCGCGCGCTCGACGCGTATTTCAAATCTGGGCGGCGCGTGTGCTTGTTCGGCGCCTTCGCGCTCGCCGATACGCGCGAAGCCTATGCGGCGCGCATTCGCGGCTTCTTCCAACGTTGGATCGAAGCGATCGCGCGGGCCTTGGTCGTCGCAGGGCATGCCCCCGCCGATGCGCGCACCGAAGCGTTCGATGCGGTCGCGTGTATCGAAGGCGCCATCGCCTTGTCGCGCGCCGCCGACAACCCGCCGGCGTTCGCGGGCGCCATCGCGCGCTTGCAGGCGCGGCTGGTCGCTTAGTACTCGATCTTCAGGACTTCGAGCGTCTCAACGCCCTTGGGCGTGCGCACGTCGATCAAATCGCCCACACGCGCTTTCAACAACGCGCGCGCGACGGGGGCGACCCAGGCGATGGCGCCCGGCTCGCTATCGGTCTCGTCCACGCCGACCAGCCGCACTGTGCGTTCCTCGCCCTCGCCGTCGGCATAGGTGACGCGCGCGCCGAAGAACACCTGTTCGCGGTTGGTCTGGCGCGCGGGATCGACGATCTCGGCGATCTCCAGACGCTTGGTGAGATAACGGATGCGCCGGTCAATCTCGCGCAGGCGGCGCTTGCCGTAGATGTAATCGCCATTCTCCGAGCGGTCGCCATTGCCCGCCGCCCAGGACACGGTTTCGACGACTTTCGGCCGCTCGACGCGCAGCAGATGTTTGAGTTCGTCTTGCAGCTTTTGCCAGCCGGCGGGCGTCATCAGATTGCGCGAACCGCCCGGCAGCGGTGCGGGCTCCGGGCCGTCATCGTCGTCCGAATCGTCGTTCTCTTTGGTGAAGGCTTTACTCACGCCAACGCTTCCGGTTTGGGTCCGCCGGCCGCCCAATCGAGCAATTCCACCGTATGGACGACCGGCACGGAGGCCGCCGCCCCAATCTGCGCGATGCAGCCGATATTGCCCGCCGCGACGAGATCGGGCTTCAACGCTTGCAGATTGGCGACCTTGCGCGCCTGAAGCTGCTGGGCGAGTTCGGGCTGCATCAAATTATAGGTGCCGGCCGAACCGCAGCACAGATGGCCTTCGGCGGGATCGCGAATCTCGAACCCGGCATCGGCGAGCAGCTTGCGCGGCACCCCGCCCAGCTTCTGCCCGTGCTGAAGCGAGCACGCCGAGTGATAGGCGACGACGAGTTTCTCCGGCGCCTTCGCGTTCCCCATGCCGAGTTCGGTGAGCAACTCGGAAATATCCTTCGTGCGGCGCGACACGTCCTCGGCGAAGGCCTTCAGATGCGGGTCTTCGCGGAACATGAAGCCGTAATCCTTGACCGTCGTGCCGCAGCCCGAGGCGTTGACCACGATCGCGTCGGGCCCCGCCCCGCCCCATAGCTTCATCCAGGCGCGGATATTGGCGGCGGCGGCTTCATGGCTCGCCTCGGTCTTGCCCATGTGATGGACAAGCGCCCCGCAGCAGCCCGAGCCGTCGGCGATGGCGACGTCGCAGCCCAAGCGCGTCAGCAAGCGGATCGTCGCTTCGTTGATTTGCGGCGCCAATACGCGCTGCGCGCAGCCTTGCAGCAGCGCCACGCGCTTGCGCGCCTTGCCGCCTTCGGCCGGGAACAGCTTCACGCCTTCCATCGCCGACGGCGACGGAATGCGCGCGGGCGCCATCTCGAGCAAGGCGCGCATGCGGCCGAAGAAACCTTTCGACGGCAATAGCGCGCGCAACGGCTTCGCCAGCAACGCGCCGATCAACGCGACGCGCATCCGCCCTGGATAGGGCAGGATCGCGGCGAGCAAGCTGCGCAATGCGCGATCGAGGAACGGGCGCGTATAGGTCTTTTCGATATGCGCGCGCGCATGATCGACGAGGTGCATGTAATTCACACCCGACGGGCAGGTCGTCATGCACGAGAGGCACGACAGGCAGCGATCGACATGCTTGACCGTGCGCGCATCGGCATCGCGCCCCGCTTCCAGCATATCCTTGATCAGATAGATGCGCCCGCGCGGGCTGTCGAGCTCGTCGCCCAACGTCACATAGGTCGGGCAGGTCGCGGTGCAGAAGCCGCAATGCACGCATTTGCGCAGGATCGTTTCCGATTCCCGCGTATCCGCATCGGCCAATTGCGCGAGGGTGAAATGGGTTTGCACCGTCAGACTCCCGCGTACATCCGGCCGGGGTTGAGAATTCCCGACGGATCGAATTGAATTTTGAGGCCGCGCGTCAGGGCCATCACGGGCGCGCTGAGCGGCTCGAACACCGGCACGGCTTTGCGTGCGGCGTCGGACGCGCGGATCAGCGTCGCATGCCCTTGGCCCATCGCCCCGCGCAGCGCCTCGGCATAGGCGGCGACTTTCGCGTCCGCCATCGCGAGCCAGACGAGCCCGCCGCCCCAATCGAAATAGTAGGCACTGTCCGGCAACGCGGCGACGAGATCGGGTGCTTGCGTCGCCGCCAGCGACACGCGCCACAAGGCGGCGTCGGCGGGCAGCAGGGCGCGCACGTCGCGCACCTCCTCCCAGAAAATCTTGGAGCGCATCGAGTGCAGCTCCTCCTGCCCCGCTTTTTCGGGCAAAGCTTTGCGCAACGCTTCGCAGCGCGCGGCGACGGAAACGGCCGTGCCTTCGACACGGATCGCCGTGACCGACGCGCCTCCATTCTTCACGTGATCGACGGCCGAATGCGCGGCGGTGGCGGCCGGAAGATACGCCGCCCCCGAGACTTCCCAGGGCGAGTTCAACGCATCGGCCAGCACGGCCACCGCCTCAATCGGCGTCAAACCGAAGGCCAGCACCGTGCGCGACTTCGGTGGGGCGGGCATCACCTTGACCGTCACCGTGTCGAACACGGCGAGCGTGCCCATCGAGCCCGCCATCAGCTTGGGCAGATCGTAGCCGGTGACGTTCTTGACGACTTTTCCGCCGCCCTTGAACGCTTCGGCGCGGCCCGAGACGGCGGAGAAGCCGAGGAAATGATCGCGCGCCGAACCGATCTTGACGCGGCGCGGGCCGCCGAGATTGGCGGCGAGTGCCCCGCCGATCGTGCCGCCGCCGACTTCGCCGCCATACAAGGGCGCAAGGTCCGGCGGCTCGAAAGCCAGCATCTGCGCGCGCTGTTCGAGCAGCAGCAGAATGTCGCGCATCGGCGTCGCCGCACCGCAGGTCAGCACGAGTTCCTCGGGCTGATAGTCGATGTCGCCCTTCAGCGCCGAGGTATCGAGCACCAGCGACGACGCGATCGGCCGGCCCAAGCCGCTTTTGGTGCCGAGGCCGCGCACGTCCACCGCGCGTTCGTTGCTGACGCAGGCAGCGATCGCGTCCTTCAATTGGGCCGCGTTGGTCGGTTTGAAAACTTCCATCTCAGAACCGCGGCAAATCGGGGAAAGGAATGGCGCCGCGCTGCACATGCATCCGGCCCATCTCGGCGCAGCGATGGAGCTGCGGGAAGACCTTGCCGGGATTGAGCAAGCCGTCGGGGTCGAAGGCGCATTTGACGCGCAATTGGTGCGCGAGATCGGTTTCGTCGAACATCGAAGGCATCAGATCGCGCTTCTCGATCCCCACACCGTGCTCGCCGGTCAACACGCCGCCGACTTCGACGCACAGGCGCAGAATATCGGCGCCCAGCGCTTCGGCCGCCGCGAGTTCGCCATCTCTGTTCGCGTCGAACAGGATCAGCGGATGCAGATTGCCGTCGCCGGCATGGAATACGTTGGCGACGCGAAGCCCGTGCTTGTCGCCGAGCTGGCCGATGCGCGTGAGCACTTCCGACAATTTCTTGCGCGGCACCGTGCCGTCCATGCAGACGTAATCGGGGCTGATGCGCCCGACCGCCGGGAAGGCCGATTTACGGCCCGCCCAGAAACGCAGACGCTCCTCCTCGCTTTCCGAAATGCGGATGGAGGTCGCGTTGTTTTCCTTCGCGATGCGCCCGACCGTGGCGATCAACTCGTCGCATTCGGCTTGCGGCCCGTCGAGTTCGACGATCAGCAGGCTTTCCGCGTCGAGCGGATAGCCCGCGTTGGCAAAGGCTTCGGCCGCGTGGATCGCGGGCTTGTCCATCATCTCGATCCCGCCGGGGATGATGCCTTCGGCGATGATCTGCGCCACGCAATTGCCGCCGTCCTCGACCGTCGGGAAACCGATCAAGGCGCCGCGCGCAGTTTGCGGCTTGCGCAGGATTCGCACGGTCACTTCCGTGACGACGCCGAGCAGACCTTCCGAGCCGACGACGAGGCCGAGCAGATCATAGCCGCCCGCATCCATATGCTTGCCGCCCAGGCGCACGACGGTGCCGTCCATCGTCACCATCTCGACGCCCAGCACGTTGTTGGTCGTGAGACCGTATTTGAGGCAATGCACGCCGCCGGAATTTTCCGCGACATTGCCGCCGATCGTGCAGGCGATCTGCGAGGACGGGTCCGGCGCGTAATAGAAGCCGGCATGCGCGACGGCGTTGGTGATGCCGAGATTCGTGACACCCGGCTGCACGCGCGCGCAGCGATTGGTGTAGTCGATCTCCAGCACCTTATTGAATTTGGACATGCCGAGCAGCACGCCGTCTTCCAACGGCAAAGCGCCACCGGACAGGCCCGTGCCCGCCCCGCGCGGCACCACTTTGATGCCTTCCGCATGGCAGTATTTCAGCACGGCGGCGACCTGTTCGATCGTCGAAGGAAGTACGACGACCATCGGCAATTGCCGGTACATCGCCAAACCGTCGCATTCGAACGGGCGGCGCCCGATTTCCGAATCGATCACGCCGTCGCCGGGCACGATGTCGCGCAAGGCGGCGACGATCGATTCGCGGCGCGCGAGGATTCCCCGATCGGGGGCGGGCATCACGAGCATGGGCGGCTCCCTGGACTTCGTTTCCTTGTAAAGCGGCGGGCGCCAAAAAGAAAACCCCCGGTACCGGATCCGGTACCGAGGGTTTTTCGTTCCTCAAGAAGCGGCGGAGAATTTCCCGCCGATTCGCGCGAAATCAGCCCTGGCGGGCCTTGAAGCGCGGGTTCTTCTTGTTAATGACGTAGACGCGGCCCTTACGACGGACGATCTTGCAGTCCTTGTCGCGCTTCTTGGCCGACTTCAGCGAGTTCACGACCTTCATGGCAAGCTTCCGTCCGAGAGTGAAATACGGGTTCGGCCGAGGTTGCCCCCGGCCGAATGAGGCGCGGAACATAGGGACATCCCCCGCCCCTGTCAACCGGGGTCTGGCGGCCCGGAATATCGGGGCGGACACGTACACGAAAATGACCAATTTTCGGTGCGCCACCGTGATTTAGCACGATGGACAGGCCGCGTACCCGCCCGTAAAGTGCGCGCTTTCAGGGACGCTTCAAACGCCGCCAATGTCACTCGAAAGCTGGATCGACTGGATCGCCGGGTACGGCGATTGGTTCTACCTTCTGACGTTCGTCTGGACGTTTTTCGAAGGCGAGACCTTCGTCATCTTCGCCGGTATCGCGGCGAGCCCCGCTTTCGAAATTCTGCGCGTCGATTATCTGATCGCCTGCGCGTGGATCGGCAGTTTTTGCGGCGACAATCTCTATTTCTTCCTCGGGCGGCGCTACGGCCATCGTTTGATCGCGCGCTTCCCGCGCCTTAAACCGGGCACCGACGTGGCGCTCGATCTTTTGCACAAATACAACACGGGCTTCATCCTCGCCTTCCGCTTCATCTACGTGGTGCGGAATTTCAGCTCCTTCGCCTGCGGCATGAGCAACCTGTTCTGGCCGCGCTTCATGGCGCTGAACTTCATCGCGGCGGGCGTGTGGTCCTGCACCTTCGCGGGTGCGGGCTATCTGCTGGGCGAGGTGTTCACCAAGGCCGCGTGGCCGATCAAGATCGTGGTGCTGTGCCTGTTCGCCACGCTGATCACGCTGGCGATCCGCACCCATCGCGCCAATAAGCGCCGCGTGGCCGAGGCCGCCGCGCGCGAAGCGGCCGAAGCCAAAGCGATCGAAAACTCGCCGGCCTGATCTATTGGGCGGCCGTGGCGAGGATGCGCGCGACGCGCAGATCGCCCGATTGCAGCGCACCCACACGGCGCTGCCACAACTCCGCTTCGCCCATCAGCGCCCGGCCTTCGTCGGCGTTCAATTCGCCGCGCTTCACCAGCGCGTCGATCTTCGCCCAGCCGGTCAACACCGTGCGCATGAACGTCTCGGTGTGATCTTCCACGCCCAGGACCGCGAGCCCCGCTTCTTTGAGGCGCGCGGCGAGTACGGGCAACGTCGCGAGCCGGGGGGCGGTCGCCTCGCCCAGGCGATAGGCGTCCAGCGCCGCGCCATGCGCGTCCTCGCGCGCCAGGCAGAATTCGACGACGAGCATGCGCCCGCCCGGCTTCAACGACGCCGCGACGCGTTTGAGCAGCACCGCCTTGTCCGACATCAGCGACAGCGTGTTGCGGATCAGTGCCGCGTCGTAATGCTTGTGCTTGAACATGTCGCGGTCGATATCGAGAAAGTCGATCGGTGCGCGATCGCCCAGCGACGCGGCGATCGACAATCCGTGGCCTTCATGGGCGAGATCGGGCGACAGATCGAAACCGTCGATTATCGCGCCATAGGCGCAGGTCATCGCGCGCGTGCCGCCGCCAAGGCCGCTGCCGATATCGAGGCCCCGTCCGTCGCGCGGCAGTTTCAGCGCGCTGGCGATCGTGACCGTGTAGTCGATGCCGCCGGGGAACGAGAACCCGTCGCCCCACACCATCTGCGCGACCTTCACGCGTTCGGGCGGCCAAGTTTCGCGCACGAGGACCTTGCCCGTGGGTTTGACGCGCGGGCGTGGGGCGGCGATCACGGGCGGCGGGGACGCTGCGTCCGCCTCGGCGGCCCGCGCGCGCGCTTGGAATTCGTAGCCTTCCCACCAGGCGTGGAATTTGGCGCGCGCCTCGGCTTTGCCGTCCCACCAACGCGAAAGGGAACTCCGTTCGCCCGACATCAATCCGCCGGCCGCAAGCCATCGCGCGGTGTCGCAAAGCGCGGCGCGGCATTGCCCACGCCAAGCCCGATCAACTCGCCCGCCGCGTCGAAGGTCAGGATCACCACTTCGCCGCGCCCGTTGCGCGCCGTCGCGCGATAGCAGCCATCGACGAGTTCCATCTTGTCGAGCCCGACGAAACCCATATCGAGCAGCGTGGATGTGATGCGATCGATCTTGTCGCGCGCCAAGCCTTCGGCCGTGCATTCGGCCGCCGCCGCCGCCGGGGCGGGTACAGGCGCCGTCGGCGACTGCGCGAAAACCGGCGCGGCGACGATCGACAAGAGAAGGGCGATGAAGCGGGTCACGATGCGCAATTCTACATCAGCCCAGCCACGCCGCCAGTGCGACGGCGCCGGTTCCCGCCCCGCAGCCCAGGAAGACGTTGCGTCGCGCCAGGAAAAACACGCCGATCGCCAGCGCGAAGGCAGACAGACGAACGGTCAACGTCAATTCCAACAAGCCGCCGGCCGGAAAGACGACAAGCCGCACGACCAAGGCGGCGAGCACGGCGTAGGCGATGCAGGAAAACCATTCGAAGGCGCGCCCCTGCGGGTCGAGCCGCCCGCCCACCGCCACGCCGAAGGCGCGCCAGAAATAGGTTGCCAATGCCGTGACCACGGCGGCGATGTAGATGCCGAGCGGGCTCATGCCGCGCCCCGCTTCGACAGAATGTAAGCGAGCGAGCCGCCCGCCACGCCCGCGATCAACAAACTCCATTCCGGCACGAAAGGATGCAGGATCGCGCACAACCCCGCGCCGCACAGCATCGACAAGACGCGCTGACGGTTGCGCAGATCCTGCAACATCAGCAGGCCGAAATAGAGCGGATTGAGGAATACGAGGGCCAGCGACACGGGATGCGGGAACACGCCGGCGGCGAAATAACCGATCGCGCATCCCGCGAGCGACGCCGCCCACAAGGTCAGCGCGCAGCCCATGAACCACGACAGGCGCTGTTCGCGCGGAACTTGGGGTGCGTGCAGCATGGTCAACGCCCAGCACGTGATCGCGACCCAGTTGGCGGCGAGATAAAGCCGCCACGCCGGCCGGCCTTCGACGCGCACGACCGGCAGCATCACCGTGCACATCGGCGCCAAGCGCATATTGGCGAGTGCCACGCCCAGCGCGATCGCCAGCAGCGGCGCGCCGGCCAAATAAAGCTCCACCATCACCAACTGGCCGGGCAGCGCCCAGGCGGTCAGCGTGGTGAACATCGCGATGTCGAGCCCCAAGCCGTTGTCGCGCACGAAGCCGCCGAAGCCGACATAGGAGGCGCCGAGCACCAGGGCCGGCATGCCAGCACCAATTTTGGCGCCGGCGCGCAGGCCTTCGCGCACCGGCGACGGCGATGGAACGGAAACGTGTGTCACGCGGACGATTGTGACGCGGCCGGGCGGTAGAATTCCAGCGCCGTTTGATAGAGCGCCTTGCGGGCCAGCTCTGCGCCCAAAGCACTCTCGATCAAGGCGAGGTCCGCCGGCTCGAACGGGCGGCGCGCGCGCGTCGCGGGCAGATCGCTGCCGAACATCAACGCGTCGGGCGCCGCCGCCGCGATCTTTTCCATCGCCTTGATCGGATCGAGCAACGCGCGCCCGAACCCCGCCGCCTTCACCTTGGCGCCGCCACGCGCGAGTTCGACAACATGACCGAGGCTGGGTTCGTTGAAGCCCAGATAGTCGATCGCGAGTTTGGGCAGGCGCGCGAGGATCGCAAGCTCGTCGGCGGCGAGTTTGGAAAGATCGGCGTAGATCTCGACATGCCAGCCGCAGAGTTTGTGGAGGCGCTTGGCGAAACTCTCGATCCGCGCCAATCCTTCGGTCGGATTGCGGCGCAAATCGTAGCGCACGGCGCGCACCCCGCCTTCGTTCAGACGCAGGATTTCATGATCGAGCATCGATTGCGGGATCTGCGTCACGCCGACATAGCGCGGCCCAAGCTCGGCCAAGGCGGCGACGAGATATTCCTGATCAAAGGCCTGGAAACTGCCCGAAATGATCGTGCCGCCGGCGAAACCCAAGCCCTCGATCGCGTGCCGGTAATCGGCGCTCGTATAGCTTTCGGGCGGCGCGTCTTCGAGGGCGATCAGCGGAAAGCGCGGATCGACGATATGGAAATGGGCGTCGAAGATCGGCGCCGTCATAAAGGCTCGACGGCGAAGCGGATTTCGCCCGACAAGGTTTCGCCGGGGGCGAGCACGCGCACGCCCGTATCCGCCGCCCCTTTCGCCATGCGGTTCATGCCGTCATTGGCGTGGCTGACCGGCTCGACGCAGAAATAGGGTTTGCCCGGCGGCACGTAGATCACCGCGTGGCCGAAGACCGGATCGGCCGCCATGTGCAAAACGAGCCCCGCCTCCGGCCATTCGATCCGTGCCGCACCCGTCCAGCCCGCGAAGCAATTGTCGATCGCGAGCGGTGCTACCAGCTTGCCTTCGGCGAAATTCCACGCGGGCGGGATCGGCTCGAACGCCACGGGCATCATCCCGTCGTCGTTGCGCCAATACCCCGCGGCTTGCGTGGACAGGCGGGCCCCCGTCGTACGCGCGAAAAACGGATGGATGCCGATCCCGGCGGGGGCCGGCACGTCGCCCGTATTGGTCAGCGAAACCGCGAGCGCGAAGCCGCCGGCATCGATCCGGAAGCGCTGCTCCGCGCGAAAGGCGAAAGGCCATTCCGCGGCACGGCTGCCGCTCGCGTCGTGATCGAGGGTGAGCGTCGCTTGCGAAGCGCTCGCCTCGGCCACGCTCCAGGCGCGCTGCCAGGCATTGCCGTGGATCGAATGCGGATGCGAGCCGAAATTCGGCGCGAGGCGGAATTTTCGCTTCGCAAAATACAACGTGCAATCGCGCATTCGATTCGAATACGGGATCAACGGATAACTCGCCGCGGCGCTCGCGTTGCGCGCGGACAAGGCGGCCTCGCCGATCGGGCGCATCAAATCGAAACCGCCGCCCGCCTTGGTGCGGAACGCGCCGATGATCCCGCCCATCTCGGGCACGAGTTCGAGCGACAGATCGCCCGCCGCGAGCGTCAGGAGTCGGGGGAGATGGCCAGCACCGGCAGATGTCACGTCGATATTCCGCGCGTTGGGATTCGGTGGAAATGCCCGCGAATTGTAACCCGAATCGAGGCCCGATCGGGAAGGACCGGAGTGATTGCACCGTCCTCGCAGGTGGAATATTGTTGCCGCACGCTTTTCACCCTTCGCCGTACGTGACCGATTTGAACGCCCCGCCCGCCAAAAAGCCCGAGCCGAAAAAGAAGAAGAAGTCGCTATCCCCGATCCTCGATCAGATCGTGTATGGCGGTTCGTCGGTGGCGTTGAGCCTGATCAAGATGCAGGCGATCGCGGGCGACCGCGCGCTGTTCCGCTCGCCCAGCCTCAACAAAACGGTCATCTTCAAATATCCGAATTTCGATCAGCAACTCGCCGATCAGCCAACGCCCCCGCCGGCGACCGCGACACCGGCGGCGGCGGCGGCACCTTCCGGCGAAGGGCCGAAGAAAGCCGATCGTCCGATCGAAACCGCGATCTACATTCCCCATGACGCGGAGGAGATCGCCGCCGGCGGTTACGCGATCTATCTGCGCCAGCGCGATTTCGAAAATCTGATCAAGCACCATGTCGGCATCGACATCGGCCAGATCTCGCAAGCCTACGAGCGCGACGTCGAAATCCTGCGGCTGATCGATTCGATCCCGTCGCTCGACCCGTTCCTGCTGAAAAGCGCGCTGGCGAAGTTCCAGGACGAAGTCCATCCCGGCTATTTCTCGATCTCCGAGGTCGAGGAAACCGGCATCAAGACGCTGATCGCCGGCAAGGTGAACCCGATCGTCGCCAAGGCGCTGGGCCTCACCTCCGCCAACGACGTCAACGAACGTTCCGCGCGCTTCCTGCAAGCGTTGTGGGACCCGACGATGCCGGAAGCGAAACTGTTCGTCTCCGCCTTCGGCATTTCCGGCGATCAAGCGCAGCAGATTTTCGAAGGCTGGAAGGGCGTGTCGTTCTACGAGCACACGTTCAACCGCAACAAGGCGGCGACCGCGAAGGTGCTATCGTGGCTCAACTCGCCCGACGCCATCCCGCTCGATATCCGCGAATACAAGCACTACAAGGAACAGCAGGATATGTTCCGCCAGCAGGTCATCAAAAAGCTGCGGAACATCATCTCCACCGTGTCGGCGATCTTCGGCGAATATACGATCTGCCACGGCAAGTTCATGAATGAGGGCGATCCCAAGCCCTTCCGCCAGTTCCTGGCCGGCGTCTATCGCCGTTATTGGGTGCTCGGCTATTGCTCGATGGCCGTGCTGCACGCGTCGAGCATTTTCGACCGCTTCATGCAGAGCGCCATCCAGAACCGCCTGCAATTCGACCAGCTCGATGAAATGCTGAAGCGCCTCGACGTATCGCTCAACAGCCAGTCGGACGGCACCGTTTAACGCGCGCCTTCGGCGCGCTGCACGATCGCGCCGTACCACCCGAGCCCCGGATAAGTCTCGTAGCCCGGCGTCGCCGCGAAGGCGACCGTCGTGCCGTCGTCACGTTCGTAGGCGCCGGTGCGCTCGCCTTTCGTCTCCAAGCGGAATGTCTCCGCGAGCGCGCCTTGGTCGTCCGACGCGGCGATGACGCGCCCGGTCGAATCGACGATCAAACAGCGCGTGCGCTCGCGCTCGTGCGCCAGCAGCCGCACGGATTTGACGACCGCCGCCGATTGCGCGGCCCAATCGAAATGGATGGCGAGCGCGCCGAGGATATCCCCGTTGCTCGCCCCGCCTTTGCGGATGGCGGTCGCGAACGTCGCGACGGGGGCGTTCTCCAACAACAGATCGCGCGCGACCTCCATCGCGACGTAATCGTCCCCGCTGCGCAATCCCATCGCGCGGCGGTACCATTCCGCGCGCGAGACGTCCGACCCGGCGACCGGAAACCGCCCGGCGCGGCCGCTGGCGACGACGCGGCCCGCCGCGTCGGCCACCCAAATATCGAGATAGACGGTATAGGCGCCCAGAATGACGCCGAGCCGGCGCCCGGCCGTCGCGGCCGTCTCGGGCACGGCGTTTTCCAGCGCGTCGACGACGGCCGCATCGGTCGCCCACCAGCGCACGTCGCAGGAACGCTCATAGAGGTTCCGATCGACGATATCGATCATCGCCAGCGACAGATCGGCCAAACGCTGGCCGCGCATGCCCGCGACCATTTCGGCGCCCAGCGTGGCGAGTTCGCGCGTCGCCGCGGCGAGGTCGTTCGACAGCTCGTCGGCGATGCGCGAAATCGAAATCGACACGGATTTGACTTCGTCGGCGACGACGGCGAATCCGCGTCCCGCCTCGCCCGCGCGCGTCGCTTCGATTTTGGCGTTGAGCGCGAGCATCTTCACGCCGCGCGTGACCGCGTTGATTTCGCCGATCTTATCCTCGGCCAACCGGCCGACATTCCGCGCCAAATGGACGACTCGTTCTGGATCCGCCACGTCTTCGCTCCGCAAAATTTCCGCACGCGCAACGTGTGCGCTACGCGCGGGCTTGCAAGCGTCTTGCCAAATCGCGCGATCAGCCGCGCGGACGAGCGGCGACGATTTCGATCTCGACCTTGAACTCGGGCTTGGTGAAGCCCGATACGATCACCAGCGTCGAGGCCGGCGGCGCCAGCCCTTCGAGCCACGCGTCGCGCGCGTCCATATAGGGGCGCATTTCCTCGCGCGACGTGACGAAGGCGTTGATGCGCACCACGTCGGCGCGCGCCATGCCCGCCGACGCCAACATCGCATCGAGATGGCGGAAGATGACCGCGCATTGGCCCGCACAGTCGGGCGGCAGCGTGCCGTCTTTGGCGAGGCCAAGCTGGCCCGACGTGAACAGAAAACGCCCCGGCATGTCGACTTCCACCGCATGGGAATAGCGCGCGAACGGGGCCGAGAGTTCCGGCGGATTATGGCGTTTCATGACTAAACCTCTCGCCTTCTGGCGCGAACGGGACGGGTCCACTATATATCCGGCGGAAATCAATTCGGGGAAGTTCGACATGGCTCAGGCTTGGCGCAATTGGCTGGATCTCACGACCGAGGAGTTCCGCACCCTCGACCCCGCCAAGACCGTGGCGTTGCTGCCGGTCTCGGCGGTCGAACAGCACGGGCCCCATCTGACCGTCGCGGTCGATCAGGTTCTGTGCGAAGGCATCGTCGCGCGCGCGGCGGGCATGGCGGGGGCCACGCCGGTCGTCGTGCTGCCGCAGCAGGACGTGGGCAAGTCGAACGAGCATCTTGCCTATCCCGGTACGCTGTCCTTCTCGGCGGAAACGCTGATCCGCATTTGGACCGAACTCGGCGAATGCGTGCATCGTGCGGGGCTTCGCAAATTCGTGATGTACAACTCCCATGGCGGCCAGCCGCAGATCATGGACATCGTCGCACGCGATTTGCGCGTGCGCCTGGGCATGGCGGCGGTCGCGACGTCGTGGTGGGCATTCGGCATGCCCGAAGGCCTGTGGGATCCGAAAGAAGCGAAATTCGGCATCCATGCCGGCGGCGTGGAAACGTCGATGATGATGCATTTGGCGCCCGAGAAAGTGCGCGACGCCAAGATCGACAATTTCGTGCCCGGGCAATTCGCCCTCGCCAAGGAATTCGAATTGCTGACCTTCACCGGCCAAAGCGCGCTCGCCTGGCAGGCGCAGGACATCCACATCTCCGGTGCCGTCGGCAATGCGCGCGATGCGGACGCCGAGCGCGGGCGCAAGGTCGTCGATCACGCGGCGGCGAAGCTCGTGAAGCTGCTCGACGAAGTCTCGCGTTATCCGCTCGACCGCATCCGGGACCTGCCCTGATGCCGCGCCCGGGCGACCGTTCGCTGATTCCGGCCGAGGCGGTGCGCCTGGCGGCGTTGGGCGAACTGTCGCGCGGGAACGTGACGCTCGGCGCCTTGTCGATGTCGGTGCGCGGGTTCGTGTCGCGCCTGATGGGCCCGTCGCTCGACGTGCTGGGCGTGTCGATCGAGCAATTGCGCTACGACGGGATGATCGAAACGGTCGGACGGCGCGCGGGGCCCGGCCAAAGCCTGACCGCCGACAGCGAATTGACGCTGACCGATAAGGGCCGCGAAGCCCTGCGCGATCTATTGCGCGGGCCCGTGCGCGGGCCGATGACCGATCTGTCCAAGATGGTCGTGGCGCTGAAGCTGCGCTTCCTCGAATTGCTGCCGCCCGAAGATCGCGCGGCGCAGCTCGACCAGCTCGTCGAACTCGCGGAAAGCGAGATCGCGCGCCTTAAAGACCTCGTCGCGCGCGGCGCCGACGGGCTGATGGGCGAATGGCTCGCGCAGGATATCGCCGAAGCCGAACGCTGGCGCGATTGGTACGCCGCCAAACGCGCGGCGATCGGCCGCTAAACCAAATTCTGCCCGCCGTTGACCGGGATTTCGGCGCCGGTCACATAGGCGAAATCGGACGAGCACAGCGCGAAGATCGCGTCGGCCGTTTCGCCGGCCGTGCCCATGCGCTGCATCGGGATGCGGTTGATCAGCGGTTCGTATTCCGGCGAGATCATTTCGGTCACGATCTCGCCCGGCGCCACGGCGTTGACGCGAATGCCCAGCGGCGCCAACTCCACCGCCATTTCGCGCGTGAGGCCGGAGAGTGCGGCCTTCGACGTGGAATAGGCCGAACCCGCGAACGGGTGGGCGCGATGCGCCGCGATCGAGGTGATGTTGACGACGCAGCCGCGCGCGCGCGCCAGCGACGCCGCGAAGCCGCGCGTGAGATCCAGCGCCGCGAAGAAATTCAGTTCGAAGACTTTGTGCCAAGCGTCGAGCTCGCCGTGCAGCACGCCCAGCCGTTCCTTATAGGGCGTCTTGGGGCTCACACCCGCGTTATTGACCAGCGCATGCAGCGGCGCCTCGCCCAATCGCTCGTTCACCTCGTCGACGAAGCGGCGGCGGTCGGCCGGCACCGACAAATCGCAAGCGACGTGATGCGCCCAATTGGGATCGACCCGGCAGTCGGCGGGGATCACTTCGCGCGAACAGGTGAACAATCGCCAGCCCGCGGAGGCGAAACGCTTCACGGTCGCGTGGCCGATCCCGCGCGAGGCGCCGGTCAGGACGAGGGTTTTTTGAGCTTCCGCCATAAGCGGAGTTTAGCCCGCAATCTCAGCGGACGGAAACGACCTTGAACGGCAGGGTTTCGCCGTCGTGCTCGGTGATCGACACGTATTCGCCGGGCGCGAAACGATGGCGATCAAATTTGAAGATCGGCTCGTCGTCGTCGGCACCCGCCGCGTAGGAAAACGCCCAGCGCCCGCCGCGGGCGTGGATCAGCAGGCCGGTTTCGTCGGCTTCGCCGCGCGCGAAACGGCGCACGGTGCAGCGGTCCTTATCCTTCTTCCAGCCGTCGGGATCGAGATGGCCGTCCGCCGTCAACGGTGCCGCGAACTCGTAGCCGATTCCGGAATCGCCGTCCGGCTTCGTCTTGGTGCGCGCGAGTTCGAGGCGGATATGTTTCAAGGCCATCGTGTTCCCCACTTCAAATCAGTTCGCCTTGCCGCATTCCGGATTATCGGGATGCGTTTGACAGAAATGCCGCAAGGCAAGTTTGAGCGTCGCCGCGCGGACATGATCGCCGCGTTTCATCGCCCCGGCGATGTCGTCGAGAATCATCGCCTTGACGTGTTTCACCCCGGCGGAATCCTGACATAGGAAGGCGCCGAGCTCGACGGCCGCCATCTCGGAGATATGTTCGTGCTCCGCGATCGCGCGCACTTCGTCCGCCGTCAGATCGGCGAGCGACAGGCAATCCACCCAGGTCAACATGGCAAGCCCCTCCCCCCGGCGGGCTTGCCGGTGCCGTTCGCGACGCGGTGTTAATGCGCCATCAGCACCGGCAATGTGGCGTTCTGCAAAACGTGACGCGTGACGCCGCCGAATACGAGCTGACGCAAGCGGCTATGCGTATAGGCGCCCATCACCAGCAGGCCGCAGCCCGCCTTGACCGATTCCGCGAGCACATGCGGGCCCGCCTGGATCGTCGGCACGTCGGCGCGCGCGATGTCGATCTTCAGCCCGTGGCTCGCCATATAGGCTTCGAGCGGCGCTTGATCGTTCTCCGCCACCTTGATGCCCGCGACGATCGCGACGACTTTGCTGGCCCCTTTGAGGAACTGCATGCCCGCCCCCAACGCGCGCGCGGCTTCGCGGCTGCCGTTCCAGGCGAAGGCGACGGGCCCGTCGAACGAAACCTCGCCCGACAGCGGCGCCACCATGACGGGACGGCCGGTTTCCAGCAGCGCCGTTTCGAACGCGACGGTCGAGGCGATCTGGTCGTCCTCCGACGGGCGCGGCAGCACGATCAAATCGGCGAAACGACCGTAGCGCGCGATCGCGTCTTCCTCCGAACCCTCGGGCTCGATGAGTTCGCTATCGACGCCGGCGGCTTTGCTCCACGCGGCGTAGGTCGCGCGCGCGGTCTCGGCGCGGCGCTTCAGATCCTTTTCGGCCGCGCCGACGATCTGTTCGACCAGCGCGCCCGAAGCGCCCTCGCCCACGAAGGGAACCGCGTCGCGCGGATCGCCCGCGGCGTGCAGCGCTTCGACGCGCGCGCCGAATTTGCGCGCGACGGCGGCGGCTGTCGCCAGCGCGCGTTCGTCGGCAGTGGAACCGGACAGCGGAACGAGTACTACCTTGAAGCCCATAGCGACCTCCATTTCACGAAGGAGATTACACCCTAGATATCGGGTTGGGATTGACCTGCATCAACCGCGCGGCATGCCTCGGAAATTACTTGCGCCGGCGCGGCGGCGGCATCGAGATGCCGCCAATCGATCTCCCCCAACTCGCGCGAATTCTGCCCGGCCGCCACGGCGACACCGGCATCCGACGCGTCGTCCGTCCGTCCGGCGACGCGGGCGAGCCGCGTTTGCGCCGGACAATCGAGCCACAGACCTTGGAATTCTACACCGGCCGCACGGGCGATGTCGCGCATCGTATGCCGCTCGGCCGGGTCGGCGAAAACCGCATCGACGACCACCGAATGCCCGGAGGCGAGGGCCGCGCGCGCGCGCGCATACAAACTCTCATAGACCGCGCGGCTGGCTTCGCGCGTATAGCTCTCCGGCGGCAGTTTCTCTTCGGGCTCCACGCCGGCCAAGCGCTTGCGCTCCACGTCCGTGCGCAGGATGACGGCCCCCGGCGCCACGCCGATACGCGGCGCGATCCCCGACGCGACCGCCGATTTGCCCGACCCCGACAGGCCGCCGACGGCGGCAAGGATCGGTTTCGGCCGTTCCGCCAGGAACGACCGCGCCAGTGCGAAACAATGGGCGGCGATGTCATGTTCGTCCCGCGCGCGCGTTTCGTCTTTCTGATTGGCGGCGGAAAAGCCGCGCGTCTTGGCCGCGATGGCCGCGCGCAGCGACAAGAACAGCGGCATCAGGGCGAGGCCCGCCTCGTCGGGCCGGCGTTGCAGGTAGCGCGCGAACACCGCGTTGGCGAGATCGCGCCGCCCGATGCGGATCAAATCGAAAATCGGAAAAGCGAGATCGTAGAGCGTGTCGACGCACGAGACGCGATCGTCGAACTCGATTCCGTCGAAAGGCACGGGCGCGCCGTCGATCGTGCAGATATTGCGCAAATGCATGTCGCCGTGACAGCGCCGCACCGCCCCGCTCGCGCGGCGCGTTTCGATCAAGCGGCGATGTTGTGCGATTTCTTGGCGCGTCGCGCGATCGAGCGCTCCGACAGCACCTTTGTCGAACAGCTTGGCGAGGTCTTCGGCGTCGCCGTCCTCGACCCAGCGCAGATCGTCGGTGCCGCCATGCGACGAAACGCTCGCCGCCGCGTCATGCACGCGCGCCAAAACATCGGCCAGCAAGCGCATGTCGCGCCCGTTCAGATCGCCGCGCTGCGCGCGCGCATCCCACAATCCGGCCCCGTCGAAGCGGCGCATGACCACGATCCAATCGAGCGCTTCGCCCGATCCGCCGATCCCGGCTTCGGTGACTTTCTCGACGCCGAGATAGAGATCCGGCGCCCAAGCGCGGTTCACGGCGATCTCGGCACGGCACATTTTCTCGCGCAATCCGCACGTCGAGAAATCGAGGAACGGGAATTTGACCGCGCGTTTGAGCTTGTAGGCGTGCGCTTGGGTCAAGAACACCGCGGAGATATGCGTATCGATCCGGACCGGCGTCTCGCCGCCATGCGTCGCGGGATCGGCGAGGATCGCGATCGCGCGGTCCTGGCCCATCGTCCCGCTCCCCCGCGCGCCCATCAATGCGCGTCGCGGCGGTTTTCGACGATGCCGGCGGGATCCATATGGACGATCACGTCCGATCCCGGGAAGGCGGCCATCACCGCCTCCTCCACCGCGTCCGCCGCCCCGTGCGCCTGATGGAGCGTGAGGTTGCCGTCGATTTCCAGATGCATCTGCACCGAGATATTGGGTCCGACCGCGCGCGTGCGCAGATCATGGACGTCCAAAATCAGCGGATTGGCCCGCGCGATCGCGATGATTTTTTCGCGCGTTTCCTCGGGCAATTCGCGATCCATCAGATGATCGAGCGCGTCGCGGCCGATCTTCGCCGCCCCCCACAGAATATAGGCGCCGATCGCAAGTCCCGCGAGCGGATCGAGGATATCGATCCGGAACACCATCGAGGCGAGCAGCGACACGATGACCGCGCCGTTCAGCAGAAAGTCGGACGCGTAGTGCAATCGATCGGCCCCCACGGCCAGCGAACCGGTGCGCGTCACCACGTATATCTGATAGCGGACCAGCGCGAAGGTCAGCGCCATCGACAACGCCATGACGGCGATGCCGACCTCGCCGCTTGTCACCGGCACGGGCATCCACAAGCGATGCACGGCTTCCGACAGCAGCAGCAGCGCGGAGCCGCCGATGAACGCGGCCTGGGCGAGACCGGCCAGCGCTTCCGCCTTGCCGTGGCCGAAGCGATGTTCGGCGTCGGCGGGGGCGAGCGCATGGCGCACCGCGAACAAATTCACGAGCGAAGCCGCCGCATCGAGCAAAGAGTCGAGCAGGCTCGACAGTACCGACACGGAATCCGTGATCGCCCAGGCGCCGGTCTTCGCGACGATCAGAAGGCTGGCGACCGCGACCGAGGCATAGGTCGCGCGGCGCATCAGCGCGCCGCGTTCCTCGGGCAATACGGTTGCGGCCGGCGCGGTCACGGGAATTGACGCTCCGTGCGCCATTTGTCGCCGTCGCGCCGATGCACCAGCCGCTCGTGCAAGCGGAACGGCCGGTCGTGCCAGAATTCGATCGTGACGGGCTTCACGCGGAATCCCGACCAATACGGCGGGCGCGGCACCGCGCCCAGCCCGAATTTCAGCGTGTACTCGGCGACGCGCCGCTCGAGCGTGAAGCGCCCTTCCATCGGCCGCGATTGCTGCGAGGCCCACGCGCCGATCTGGCTGCCGCGCGGGCGCGAGGCGAAATACGCGTCGGCTTCGGCTTCCGTCACGATTTCCACATCGCCTTCGATGCGCACTTGGCGGCGCAGCGACTTCCAATGGAACAGCAGCGCCGCCTTGCGATGCGCCAGAAGCTGCGTGCCCTTCTTGCTTTCGAAATTCGTGTAGAAAACGAAGCCGCGTGTATCGAAATCTTTCAGCAGCACCATCCGCAGGCTGGGCATGCCATCCTGGCCCACCGTCGCGACGGCCATCGCTTCGGGATCGTTGATTTCCTTCGCGCGCGCTTCGTCGAGCCACGCCGCAAAACGTGCGACGGGATCGACGGCCGGATCGAGTTCGGACGGGGACTGGGATTCGCTTTCCATGGCCCCTAAATAGACCCAGCCAACGCTTCGACCAAGACCGTGTTTGGAATAGACTGCGAACGGGAATCGTTATCGTTTCAGGATGGAATTTCGCAACCCGTCGAACCGTCGAAGGAGGACGGAAAAATGCGTGGGATCAAGATTTTCGCCGTCGGCGCCATCGCCCTCTCGCTCGCCGCCTGCGCGGAAGGCGGGCAAAAGGAAAATGTCGGCACCGTGCTGGGCGGTATCGGCGGCGCGGTGCTTGGCTCGCAATTCGGCGGCGGCCGCGGCCAGCTCGTCGGCGTCGCCGTCGGCACGCTGGCTGGCGCGTTCCTGGGGCGCGAGGTCGGCAAATCGCTCGACAAGGCCGATCAGGCCCATATGCAACGCGCCGAAACGGCCGCGCAGACCGCCCCGGTCGGCCAGCGCATCAGCTGGAGCAATCCGGATTCGGGCAATTCGGGCACCGTGACGCCGACCCGCGAAGGCCGCGATCAGGCCGGCAACCAATGCCGCGAATACCAGACGACCGTCACCGTCGGCGGCAAGCAGGAACAGGCCTATGGCACCGCCTGCCGCCAGCAGGACGGCAGCTGGAAGGTCGTCAACTAACCTTCCGGCCCATCGCGCAAAATCGGACCCGGTCCCGCCCCCAGGCGGGGCCGGGTTTTTTGCTGCTCCGCACATAATCTGGCCATCCCGGCGTTGCCTGACCCGGACTTTCGTGTAGGATGCCGGCCAATTCGCCAGTCGAAACGCGGACTTAGAAACGCATGTCGGAATCCAAAGCCCTGTTGCAGGGCAAACGCGGCCTCATCATGGGTGTGGCCAATGATCGCTCTATCGCCTGGGGCATCTCCAAGGCGGTGGTCGAACACGGCGCCGAAATCGCCTTCACCTATCAGGGCGAGGCGCTGGAAAAGCGCGTGCGGCCCTTGGCCGCACAGCTCGGCTCGGATTTTCTGATCTCGGCCGACGTTACCGACACGGCGTCGCTCGACAAGGCGTTCGACGAGATCGCCAAGCGCTGGGGCAAGCTGGACTTCGTCGTCCATGCCATCGCCTATTCCGACAAGGACCAGCTGAAGGGCAAATACGTCGACACGACGCGCGAGAACTTCCTGAACTCGATGGACATCTCGGTGTTCTCGTTCACGGACGTGGCGCGCCGCGCGCGCCCGATGATGAAAGAAGGCGGCGCGATGCTGACGCTTTCCTATATCGGTGCCGAACGCATCATCCCGCATTACAACGTGATGGGTGTCGCGAAGGCCGCCCTCGAAGCCTCGGTGCGCGCGCTGGCCGCCGATCTGGGGCCGGAGAATATCCGCGTCAACGCGATCTCGGCCGGCCCGATCCGCACGCTCGCGGCGTCGGGCATCGGCGATTTCCGCTACATCCAAAAATGGAACGAGCTGAACGCGCCGCTGCGCCGGGGCACGACGATCGAAGACGTCGGCGGTTCGGCGCTTTATCTGCTGTCGGAACTCGGCTCGGGCGTCACCGGCGAGGTTCTGCACGTCGATAGCGGCTATCACGTCGTCGGCATGATGGCGACGGAATCGGCGGGCGAGCTTTCCGATCTGCTCGCCGGCTTCAAGAACAAGGGCGCATGAGCGCCAATTCCTTCGGCACGCTGTTCCGGGTTACGACCTGGGGCGAAAGCCATGGCCCGGCGCTGGGCGCCGTCGTCGACGGCGTGCCGCCGCGATTGGCGCTGGACGAAGGCTTCATTCAAGGCTTCCTCGACAAGCGCAAGCCGGGCACGTCGCGCTTCGTCACGCAACGCCGCGAGTCCGACACGGTCGAGATCCTGTCGGGCGTGTTCGACGGAATGACGACCGGCACGTCGCTATCGTTGATGATCCGCAACGAGGATCAGCGCTCCAAGGACTATTCCGAGATCGCGGCGAAGTTCCGCCCCGGTCACGCCGACTACACCTATTGGGCGAAATACGGCATTCGCGATTATCGCGGCGGCGGGCGTTCGTCCGCGCGCGAGACGGCGGCGCGCGTCGCCGCCGGTGCGGTCGCGCGCCGCGTGCTGGGCGATGGCGTGACGATAAGGGGCGCGGTCGTGCAGATCGGCCCGCACAAGATCGACCGCGCGAAATGGGACTGGTCGGCTTGCGCCGAAAATCCCTTCTGGTGTCCCGATCGCGCCATGGCCGCGAAATGGGAAGAATTTCTCGACGCGACGCGCAAGGCGGGATCGTCCGCCGGCGCCGTGATCGAAGTGGTCGCCGACGGCGTGCCCGCCGGCTGGGGGGCGCCGATCTACGGCAAGCTCGACTCCGATCTCGCCGCCGCGATGATGGGCATCAATGCCGTGAAGGGCGTGGAAATCGGCGACGGTTTCGCCGCCGCCGAATTATCGGGCGAAGCCAATGCCGACGAGATGCGCAGCGGTAATGCGGGCCCGACCTTCCTGTCGAACCACGCGGGCGGCATTCTGGGCGGTATTTCCACCGGTCAGCCGGTCGTCGTGCGTTTCGCGGTGAAGCCGACCTCGTCGATCCTGTCGCCGCGCCGCACGATCGATATCGACGGCAACGAGACGGAAATCGTCACCAAAGGCCGCCACGATCCGTGCGTGGGTATTCGCGCCGTGCCCGTCGGCGAAGCGATGATGGCCTGCGTGCTCGCCGATCATAAGCTGCGCCACCGCGCGCAATGCGGCTGATTCCGTGGCGCTCGATCTGAAGACTTTGATCGTACGCCGGTCGCGGCGCATGGCGGGTCTCAATCTCCTTTTCGCGTCGGGCGTGTTCGGCCTCGCCGTCGCCGTCACCTGGCAAGCCTGGCAACAAGGCGAAACGCTGGGCGCGGCGCTGCTGTTCCTCGCCATCGCGGCGTTCTGGGGCGTGCTGATGGGGCAGCAATTCCGCGACGACACGCCCAAGATCGTCGTCGGCAAAGACGGGCTCGAAATGCCCGGCGTTTCCGATGCGCCGCTCGGTTGGGACAAGATCGAGGAATTGGCGCTCGGCACGGGCATCCGCGCGCTCGGCGGCGGGCGCCTCGACGTCTATGTCGATCCCGAGACCTATTCGAAGCTCAAGCTCGGCAATCGCTGGATGGGCGATCTGATCGTCCGCCGTCCGGGCACGAAGCCCGGCTTCACCATTCTCGGCGCCGGGCTCGACACCAAGCCGCGCATCGTGTTCGAGGCGATAAGGCGCCATTGGCCGCCGGCGGAAACGGCTCCCAAGGAATAACGCGATGGACCGGCTGCAAGCGTTTATCGGCATGTTCGCGATTCTGGGTATCGCCTGGACGCTGGCCGAAAATCGCCGCCATGTGAGCCTGCGCGCGGCGTTGCTAGGTCTTGCCGTGTCGTTCGTCTGCGCGGCGTTGTTCCTGAAACTGCCTTACGTCGCCACGACGATCGGGCTGCTGAACGCACCCGTCCAAGCGATCGCGGACGCGACGCGCGCAGGGACCACCCTGGTCTTCGGCTATCTCGGCGGCGGCCCCTTGCCGTTCGACGAGAAATTCCCGGGCGCCTCGTTCGTCTTGGCGATCCAGGCTTTGCCGATCGTGCTGGTCGTCTCGGCGCTGACCACCGTGCTGTTCCATTGGGGCGTGATGCCCGCGATCGTGCGCGCCATCGCCTGGGCTTTGCGCCGCACGATGGGCGTGGGTGGGGCCGTGGGCCTGTCGACCGCCGCCAACGTTTTCGTCGGCATGGTCGAAGCGCCGTTGTTCATCCGCCCCTATCTCGCCAAGCTGACGCGGGCCGAACTCTTCATCGTCATGGTCGGCGGCATGGCGTCGATCGCCGGCACGGTGATGGTGCTTTACGCCACGCTGATCGGGCGCATCGTGCCCGACGCGTTCGCGCATATCCTGATCGCGTCGCTGCTGTCGGCCCCCGTGACGATCCTGATCGCGCGCATCATGGTGCCGGAAACCACACCGGGTGCGACCGAGGGCGAATTGGGACCGCTGGAGCCCGTCGCCAACGGCGCGATGGACGCGATCGTGAAGGGCACGGCGGCCGGCCTGGAACTGTTGCTCAACATCTGCGCGATGCTGATCGTGCTGGTGGCGCTCGTCGCCTTGGTCAATGCGGGCCTTGGCCTGCTGCCGGACGCGTTCGGCGCGCCGTTGAAGATCGAACGCATGCTGGGCTGGATCTTCGCGCCGATCTGCTGGCTCATGGGCATTCCGTGGGCCGAGGCGCCGCAAGCGGGGGCATTGCTCGGCCTCAAGACGGCGCTCAACGAATTCGTCGCCTATCTGTCGCTGGCGGGCGACGGCGGTGCTGGATTGTCCGAACGCACGCGGCTCATCATGCTCTACGCGCTGTGCGGCTTCGCCAATTTCGGGTCGCTGGGCATCATGATCGGCGGCATGGCGACGATGTGCCCGGCGCGCCGGCCGGAGATCGTCGAGCTCGGCTTCAAATCGCTGGTCGCGGGCACGCTCGCCACCTGCCTGATGGGCGCGATGGCGGCGGTTCTCTACTAAGCGTTCTTGCGCGCCGCGATCAGGAATTCGCGGTTGCCTTCGGGTCCCTGGATCGGGCTCTCATCCTCGCCGAACACGGTCCAACCGATGCGCGGCAGCCATTGCGCGATGCGCGCACGCACTTCGGCGTGAAGTTCGGGCTCGCGCACCACGCCGCCTTTGCCCACGCGATCCTTGCCGACTTCGAATTGCGGCTTGATCAGCGCCACGACGACCGCGCCCGGCTTGGCCAACGCCAACGCGGCGGGCAACACGGTTTCGAGGCCGATGAAACTCGCGTCGCACACGACCATATCGGGCGCTTCGGGGATGATCTCCACCGTCAGATGCCGGGCGTTCGTCTTTTCGAGCACGATCACGCGCGGATCGTTGCGCAGCTTCCACGCCAACTGCCCGTGGCCGACATCGACCGCGTAGACCTTCGCGGCCCCCTTGGTCAGCAGCACGTCGGTGAAGCCGCCGGTCGACGCCCCCACATCGATGGCGGTCTTGCCCGCGACGTCGATGCCGAACGCCTCGATCGCATGGGCGAGCTTCAAACCGCCGCGGCTGACCCAGGGATGCGGCTGGCCGCGCACTTCCAACGCCAAATCTTCGGCGACCGGCGTGCCGGGCTTGTCGAGGCGTTTTTCGTTGGAGAACACGAGGCCCGCCATGATCGCGGCCTGCGCCTTGGCCCGGCTTTCGGCCAAGCCGCGCTCCACCAGCAATTGGTCGAGGCGCTTCTTCAAGCGCGCTTTTCGGCGCGACCCAGCGCCGTCAACGCCGCGTTGGCGATCGACCGCGCATCGAGCCCCGCTTCGGCGTATTGGCGTTCGGGCGTGTCGTGGTCGATCAAGCGATCGGGCAGCGTCAATGCACGGATTTTAAGGCCCGCATCGAGTGCCCCCGCATTCGCCAAAGCTTGCAGCACGGCGGCGGCGAAACCGCCTTGGCTGCCTTCCTCCACCGTCAACACGACTTCGTGCGAGCGTGCCAAACGCAGCACCAGATCGAGATCGAGCGGCTTCAAGAAGCGCATATCGGCGAGTGTGGCGCTCAAACCCTGCTGGGCCAGCGCGTCGCACGCTTTTTGACATTCGGCCAAGCGACCGCCGAGATTGAGGATCGCGACCGCAGTCCCTTCGCGCAACACGCGGCCCTTGCCGATCTCCAGAACCTCGCCCGGTTCGGGCATGGCCACACCGATGCCTTCGCCGCGCGGGAAGCGCATTGCGATCGGGCCTTGGTCGTAGGCGGCGGAAGTCGCGACCATGCGCGCGAGATCGGCTTCGTCGCCCGGCGCCATCACGACGAAATCGGGCAAGCAGCCGAGATAAGCGAGATCGTAGATCCCGGCATGGGTCGCGCCGTCCGCCCCCACCAACCCCGCGCGGTCGAGCGCGAAGCGCACCGGCAAGCCTTGCAGCATCACGTCGTGCACGACCTGGTCGTAGCCGCGTTGCAGGAAGGTCGAGTAGATCGCCACGAACGGCTTCAACCCGTCCGCCGCCATGCCCGCCGCGAAGGTGACCGCGTGCTGCTCGGCGATGCCCACATCGAAGCAACGCTTCGGGTGTTTCTTGGCGAACAGATCCAGGCCCGTGCCCGACGGCATCGCGGCGGTGACGGCGACGATCTTCGGGTCCTTGTCGGCGGCGTCGATCAGCGCATCGGCGAAGACGCGCGTATAGGTCGGCGCCTTGGCGCCCGCGGGCTTGGCGGCACCTTTGAGAACGCCGTCATTCGCGACTTGCAGATCGAACTTGTTGACCGCGTGGTAGCGATCCTCGGCTTCCTTGCCGAAGGGATGGCCCTTGCCCTTTTGCGTGATCACATGGATCAGCACGGGCCGGTCGTCGCGGCTGTCGCGCACATTGCGCAGGATCGGCAGCAAATGGTCGAGATTATGGCCGTCGATCGGGCCGACGTAATAGAAGCCCATCTCCTCGAACAGCGTGCCGCCGCCCGCGACCATGCCGCGCGCGAATTCCTCCGCACGCTCGGCCGCGTGAAACAAGGGCTTGGGCAGATGGCTCGCGACTTCGCGCGCCAGGCTGCGCAAGCCCACATAGGGGCGCGAGGAAATGAGCCGCGAAAGATAGGAACTCATCGCGCCCACCGGCGGGGCGATCGACATGTTGTTGTCGTTGAGGACGACGATGAGGCGCGCGCGCATGGCACCCGCGTTGTTCATCGCCTCGTAGGCCATGCCGGCGGACATCGAGCCGTCGCCGATCACGGCGATGCAATGGCGCTTGTCGCCGTTGAAGTCGCGCGCCACGGCCATACCGAGTGCGGCCGAGATCGACGTCGAAGAATGCGCCGCACCGAACGGATCGAATTCGCTTTCGCTGCGCTTGGTGAAGCCGGACAAGCCCCCGCCCTGGCGCAGCGTCGAAATACGCTCGCGCCTTCCGGTGAGGATCTTGTGCGGATAGGCTTGGTGGCCGACGTCCCAGATCAGCCGGTCGCGCGGCGTGTCGAAGACGTGATGCAACGCGACCGTCAATTCGACGACGCCCAGCCCCGCGCCGAGATGCCCGCCCGTGCCCGCGACCGCCGCGATCGTCTCGCGGCGCAATTCCTCGGCGACGGCTTTGAGCTCGGCCGCGTCCATCTTGCGCAATTGCGCATGGTCGCAAGCGCGGTCGAGATGGGGCGTTTCGCCCGAATTATGGCCCGGCCCGCTCATGCTTTGCGCGCCACGGTCCAGCGCGCGAGGGCGCGCAGATGGTCGGCCTTCGCGTCGAAGATATCGAGATGCTTGGCCGCCTGCTCGGCCAGCAGCGCCGCCTGCGCCTTCGCGCGCTCGATCCCCAGGATCGACACGAAGGTCGCCTTGCCGCGCGCCTGGTCCTTGCCCGTCGCCTTGCCCGCTTCCACCGAGGAACCCTCCACGTCGATCAGATCGTCCGCCATCTGGAACGCGAGGCCAAGATCGTGGGCGAATGCGACGAGGGTATGACGGATATGGGCCGGCGCCTTGCCCAGAATGGCGCCCGATTGCGCCGCGAAGCCGATCAATGCGCCGGTTTTCAAGCGCTGGAGGCGCGTGATCTGGCCGATATCGAGGCTCTCGCCTTCGGCGGCGAGGTCGATCTGCTGGCCGCCGACCATGCCGTCGGCGCCGGACGCCAACGCCAACGCCAGCACGAGATCCGAGCGCACCAGCGGATCGGCATGGGTCAACGGATGGGCGAGAACTTCGAAGGCTTTGGTCAGCAACGCATCGCCCGCGAGGATCGCGGTCGCTTCGTCGAACGCCTTATGCACGGTCGGCCGGCCGCGACGCAGATCGTCGTCGTCCATCGCCGGCAGATCGTCATGGACGAGGGAATAGCAATGGACGAACTCGACCGCGCAGGCGACGCGCAGCGCGCAAGCTTCGTCGACCGCGAACAGCTTGGCCGTTTCCAGCACCAGGAAGGGCCGCATGCGCTTGCCCCCGCCAAGGCACGCGTAGCGCATCGCCTCGTGCAGATCGGCTTCGAGGCCTTCGCCCTTGGGGAGGAACGCGTCGAGCGCCGCCTCGACCTTGGCGGCGGCCTCGGTCAAAGCCTGGGCCAGCGTATCGGTCATCGACCGGCTTTCACCGATCCGCGTCAAACGCGGCGGTCTTGGCTTCGCCGCCGGAAATCTGGATCTTTTCGATCCGCGCGGCGGCCTCGGCGAGCTTCTTTTCGCAATGCTTTTTGAGCGCGGCCCCGCGCTCGTAGGCGGCGACGGATTCGTCGAGCTTGCCCTTGCCCTGTTCGAGCGCGCGCACGATCCCTTCGAGCTCCGCGAGCGCGTCTTCGAAGGAGAGTTTGGCGATATCGGCCGGAGTCCCTTGCGTCATGCCCGGTTTATAGGCGCCCCGGAACGCAAGGGCAACGGGGTCGGGCGACCTGCCTAGCCCCCGTTGCCTGGGGATCGTTACGGACGCGGATACGCGAACGCGGATCGCTTGGCCCCACGCGGCCGGAATCGTCCGTCCGCGAACCTTGTTTCGGACGCTCGAAATTCGGCGGCCGTCATCGCCAGTACTCCGACTACTTTCGAAAACATTCGACTTTAGGATTTATCTCTCTTGTATTGGCGATTTCAAATCCCGACCATGCTTCGTCGTTCACTGAACGACCTAAAAGCCGGGAGGCAAAAAATGAATCGATTGGTCCGGGGCGCGATCGGGATTTTGGCGTTGTCGTTTATGCTCACCGGCTGCGGCCATCTCGGCAAATCGATGATCGAAGGTGAGTTCTACAGCGAGAAGCCCTTCGTACCAGCGGGTACGATCACGGTTCTTCCGCCAAAGCTCGACCGGGTAGACTTGTTTTCCCATATAGCGCGCGGCGACTACTGCGTTCACTACAAGATCATAACCGGATACGAGCATCCGTTGGCGAAGGCGGCTCGAACACAGCATACACCGCCGCCGACGCAATCAACGACGCCCCAACAAACGCCCGCATCGACAGCGCCGACGAAAACTGCGTCCTTCGGATGGATTCTGAGTGCCTTCATTCCGGCTGCCGCAGCCGAGAACGAGAAGCCCCAGCCCGCTGCGGGAGAGAAGGTCGTGCCCGCCCCGCCCCCCACCGCAAACCGTGGCGCCGATACGAACAGGGTTGCTGAGGCTTGTCGCGACGATATCAATAGATTGGCGTCGACGAGCAACGAAACGAATTATTCGGTCTCGCAACGTTTGGCGCGCGCCTACGACGAATTCGCGCGCGGCTCCGCCGATGGAACAACACCGACTACGACCGAACTTCGCTATCGCCGGAACGAAATTCAAGACGAAGTGATCCGCGCGTCCGAGCAACGCTGCAATGCCTACAAGCTTTATCTGCAGACGGTGCAGTCGAACGCTTCGTTCCTGTCGGGCAGCGCTTCAACGATCCTCGGCGGATTGGGCGCTATCTTCACCGATTCCGGCGTGTCGCGCGCATTGGCGGGCGCCGCCGGCATCTCCGCAGGCGTCGGCGCACAATTCCAGGATAGCTTCTTTATGAGCCTGGCCGTGCCAGCGATCTCGGAAGGGATCGATAACGCACGACAGACCATATTCAAGCAGATCCGTCAGCAGCGTGATAGCGACATAAACGGCTACACGTTGCAGCATGCGTTGCTCGACGCGGTGCGTTACGATGGTTCGTGTAGCATTCCGCGCGGCCTGCAAGAAGTGGCGGACGCGGCGCGCAACGTCCGCAACCCTTCGGCGTTCGTGATGCAGCGGGCGATCGATCAGTTCGCAATGGCGCGGCAAAGCTTGAACGATCTCACCCGCACCGAAGGCGGAGATTTCCCATCCGGCGGCATCATCGGACCGCCGATCGACCGGGATAGCCCGTCGAGCCTGTTGGCTTTGGTCAATCAGTCGCCCTTGAAGGCGATCCAAGCGCAGATCGACAATGTGAATACCCAGGAGCAAAACACGGATATTCGTCTATCGCGATTCTTGGCGGCGGCCGCGACGGAGGATGTGGGCACTCTGGAGCCCGCTGTTGCGATCGTGCGCAAAGAACTCGCCGCCGCGCGGGATCGAACGACGGCGGCGATCAATACTGACGAAATCAAAAAATCCGCGCAGGAGATCGACGTGAAACTGCGCGGGGCGCGACGCTCTTACGCGGACGCGCGGGATGACGCGGCAAAACGCGATATCGCATTCGCCGAAATCAATGTCCAATCCGGCGAAGCGCAATCCAAAGTCCTCGCCGAAATCGAGAAGGCGGCCTTGCCGTTCTTCAGCGCGGTTATCGCCAGCCGGGCATCGAGCGGCGCGATATCGAAGGATCAAAAAATCCAATATCTATGCCGTGTCCACGCTCTATTCGTCGCGGTCCACAAAGCGGAACAGGAGCCTGAGGCGCCGGCCGCCTGCAAGAAGCCCTAACCCAGCCGGTTGATCCCGTCGAAAGCCGCGGTTTTGTAGCATTCGGCGAGGGTGGGATAGTTGAACACCGTCCGCACGAAGTAATCGACCGTGCCGTCGAAGGCCATCACGGCCTGGCCGATATGGACGAGTTCGGACGCCCCTTCGCCGATGATATGCACGCCCAGCAGCTGGCGCGTTTCGGCGTGGAAGACGAGCTTCAGCAAGCCCGTCTTGTCGCCGATGATCTGGCCGCGCGCGATTTCCTGATAGCGCGCCTTGCCCACTTCGTAGGGCACGCCGGCTTCGGTCAGCTCCTCCTCGTTCTTGCCGCAGGTGCTGATCTCCGGAATCGTATAGATGCCGTAGGGGAAGAGCTCCGGCACCGAGGTCGCATCCACGCCGAAGGCATGGCACGCGGCAAGCCGCCCCTGCTCCATCGAGGTCGAGGCGAGGGCCGGGAACCCGATCACGTCGCCGACGGCGTAGATGCCCTTCACCTCGGTCTGGTAATGCGCGTCGACCTTGATGCGCCCGCGCTCGTCGGCGGTCAGGCCCGCATGGGCGAGATCGAGGTTACTCGTGGCGCCCGTGCGGCCGATCGAATAAAGCGCCTTCTCGGTGACGATCTGCTTGCCCGATTGCAGCTTCACCTTGACGCGCGCGCCATGCTCGGCGTCTTCGGTATATTCGAGGCCCTCGACTTCTTCGCCCAAACGGAACGTCACGCGGTTCTGGCGCATCTGATAGACGAGCGCGTCGGTGATTTCGTGGTCGACGAAATCTAGCAGGCGGTCGCGCTTGTCCACGACCGTCACGCGCACGCCCAGCGTGGCGAAGATCGTCGCGTATTCCGCGCCGATGACGCCCGCCCCGATCACGCACAGCGATTTGGGCAGGCGCTTCAAGCCCAGCACATCGTCGGAAATGAAAATGTTCTGCGCATCGAACGGAATGCGGCCCGAGCGCGTGGCGTTGGTGCCCGTCGCGATGACGATCCGCCGCGCGCGAACTTCCCTTCTTCCACGGCCATCAAGCCCGACCAGCGCCACCGTATCGGGTCCGGCGAATTTCGCTTCGGCGGCGATCATCTCCACGCCATTGCGCTGAAGCTGATGGCGCACGACGTCCAGTTCGGCCTGAATCACGAATTGCGCGCGGAACAGCAGATCCTCGATCGTGATGTTCTGCTTCACCTGATACGAGGAGCCGTAGATATTGCGCTCGCGATAGCCGGAGAGATGCATCACCGCTTCGCGCAGCGTCTTCGACGGGATCGTGCCGGTGTTGATGCACGCCCCGCCGACGACGGCCTTGTGCTCGATCACCGCGACCTTCTTGCCGAGCTTGGCGGCCTGGATCGCGGCGCGCTGGCCCGCGGGGCCGGAGCCCATGACGATCATATCGTAATCGAATTCGGCGGCGGCGTTCATGGGATCACCCTTGGAGAAGCGTTTCGGCGAGCAGGAGCAGATCGCTTTCCATCTGGTCCTTCACGCAGCGATAGAGATCGCGGATCGACACGATGGCGACGATCTTGCCGTCTTCGACGACGGGCAAATGGCGGAAGCCGCGCTCGGCCATGATGTCGAGCGCTTGCTGCACGGTCGCGTCGGGCGCGATCGTCACGGGATCGGGCGTCATCGCGTCGGCGATCGTGGTCGTCGCGGGATCGAGTTCCTTGGCGACGACGCGGGTCAGCGCGTCGCGTTCGGAGAAGATGCCGACGAGCTTGTCGTCCTCGACGATCAGCAGCGCGCCGATACGCAAATAGGCCATCATCCGCGCGGCTTCGAGCACGGTGGCGGCGGGATCCAGCGTCGCGAGGCTTTGCTCGCTGACGGCGTGGGGGATGACGGTGCGTTCGGCCTGGATCATGTCCGCACCGTCAGAAGAACAGTTTTTCGAGATCGACCGAGGAATCGCGGCCGAGCTGATCGAAATTGACCTTGAGCCATTCGTCGGCCTTCCGCCGTCCGAGATCGCGCAAGGTCAGCAGGAAATCGAAATCGAGATTGTATTTCGACGATACGCCGAAGGCGGCCATCTCCTCCTCCGCCTGGACCATGTGGAAGAAGATGCGCCGCAAGCCCGACCGCGCGGTCAAGCGATGGCGCTCCAAGAGCCGCGTGACGAAGGCGATGGTGCGCATCTCGCGCATCATCGTCGCGTTGAAGCTGATCGCGTTCATGCGGTCGGCGATGGCGCGCGACGTTTCGGGCAATTGCTCGATGCGGATCGGGTTGATCTCGATCAGCAGAATATCCGACGCGCGGCAGTTATAGATCAGCGGGAACATCGCGGGGTTGCCCATGAACCCGCCATCCCAGTAATGCTCGCCGTCGACCTCGACCGCTTGGAACAGATGCGGCAAACACGCCGACGCGAGCAGCACGTCGGCGGTCAGCTCGTGATTACGGAAGACGCGGATTTTGCCCGTGCGCACATTGGTGGTGGAGATGAACAGCTTCACGCCCTCGCCTTCGCGCACCTTGTCGAAGTCGATCATCTCCGCCAACGCTTCCTTCAGCGGATTCTTGTTCTGCGGATTGAACTGGTAGGGCGACAGCAAGCGCGTCATCAGATCGAAGCCCTGATAGAAGGGCGACAGATCGAGATTGGCGGGATTGCCGAACAGCCGGTCCATCGGCGTGGGCTGGAAAATCGAGAAGCGCCCGCTCTCGCCGATGCGGTGCCAGAATTTCTCCAGCAACGCGCGCGCGGCCTGGGGCCCGCCTTGCGCCATGCCCCAAACGACCAGCGCGCCGTTCATCGCCCCCGCCGACGTGCCCGAAATGCCTTCGACGAGAAGACGATCGTCGTCGAGCAAGCGATCGAGCACGCCCCACGTGAAGGCGCCATGCGCGCCGCCGCCCTGCAAGGCGAGCGTGATGTGTTTTTTACCGTCCGCCATTCCCCGAACCCGGTCTGTTGCCGCCACTCTAGCAGCAAATCTGACCGGGATCGGTTAAGATTTTGATATCGCAGGAATTTCGGATCAACCGGCCATCAGCGCTTCGACATGGGCCGCACTCGATGCGGCCAATGCGTCCAGGTCGTAGCCGCCTTCCAGGCAGCTCACCAAGCGATCCTGCGCGTGTTTTCGCGCGATCTCCATCAGCGCGCGCGTGACCCAGGCGTAATCGTCCTCGTGCAGACGAAGCCCCGCCAGCGGGTCGTTTTCGTGCGCGTCGAACCCGGCGGAGATGATCACGAGTTCCGGCTTGAACGCGTCGAGGGCCGGCAGAATCTTGCCCGTATAAGCCGCGCGGAATTCGGCGCCGCCCGAGCCGCCGGCGAGCGGCGCGTTGACGATGTTGTGCGCCACACCCTGTTCCTGCGCGGCCCCCGTGCCGGGATAGAGCGGCCATTCATGGGTCGAGGCGTAGAGCAGGTCGGCGTCGCGCTCGAACATATGCTGCGTGCCGTTGCCGTGATGGACGTCGAAATCGATCACCGCCACGCGGCGAAGCCCGTGCTTCACGCGCGCATGCAACGCCGCCACCGCGACGTTGTTGAACAGGCAGAAACCCATCGACTGATCGGCTTCGGCGTGGTGCCCCGGCGGCCGCACGGCGCAAAACACGTTGCGCGCCTTGCCTTCGCACACCGCATCCACGCCCGCGACGGCGGCGCCGGCCGCGCGCAGCGCCGCATCGCCCGAGCCCGGCGAGACGATCGTGTCGCCGTCGAGCTGATGGCGGCCCTGCGGCGGGATGGAACCGAGCACGCCGTCGACATAGCTGCGCGGATGGACGAGGCAGAGCTGATCGTCGCTGGCGCGCGGCGCCGAAACGCGCTCGAGCTTCGCGAAAGCGGGGTCCGACAACGCCGCGAGCACGGCTTCCAGCCGGCGCGGATTCTCCGGATGGTAGGGGCCGGGATCGTGGTCGAGGCAGGCCGGATGCGTGATCAATTGCGTGGTCATGAGGCGACGTCTCCCATGACCATTGTGACGCGCCAAAGCGCCGCCGCCAATCGGACATTCACGCTCGCCGGCCGCCCTGCGCCGCATGTCTGGGTCGCGGGCGTGCCGCCCTGCGACACGGCGTCGCGCGGCCTTCGCCCACGGCGCGCGTTTCGCGTCCGGCGTGTAGTTTCGTCGGTGCTATGAAAGTCCAGACCGACCCGATCCTGCGAATTCGCGCGCTGCTGCCGGCGGCGTCGGTGCATGCGCGCGTCGCGGCGGCGATATTCGTGCTGGGATTCGTGTTCGTGCTGGGCGTGCTACGCAGCTAGAAAAGCCGCGCAAGCCGCATCCGCCGGCACCGGGGCCCCGAACAAATAGCCTTGGCCGAAGCTCACGCCCATCTCGGCCAAAAGCTGCGCTTGCGTCGGCGTTTCGATCCCCTCGGCGACCGCGCTGATATCGAGCAGCCGTGCGAGATCGACGACCGAACGCACGATCTCGGCCGTGCGTTTATCCTCCACCAGGCGGCTGGTGAAACTTTGGTCGATCTTGATGTGGTCGATCGGGAAGCGCGACAGATAGGACAGTCCCGAATACCCCGTCCCGAAATCGTCGAGGCTGACGCTCGCACCCAGCGCCTTGACGCGCGCCAAGGCTTCCGCCGCATGCGGATTGACGATCAGCGTCGTCTCGGTGATTTCGACTTTGAGATGTATCGGGTCGAGCCCGGCTTCCTCCAGCATCGGCGCAAGCCGCCCGGCGAGCTGCGTATCGGCGAAATGCGGCGCCGAGAAATTCGCCGACAGAAAAGCCGGTGCGCGGCCCGCCGCCGCGAGATCGCGGTTGAGGCCGGCGACCTTGCGCGCGGCCGCGCCCGCCACGGCGAAATCGAGCGTTTCGAGCAGATCGGCTTCCGCCGCCGGACCCAGCAACGCCGCGGGCGGCAACAAGCCGCGCGTGGGATGGGCCCAGCGCGCCAAGGCTTCGAAGCCCGCCGGGGCGGCCCCGTCCAGCGCCACGATCGGCTGAAGGAAAGCGACGACCTCGCCGTTTTCCAGCGCATGGCGCAATTCGTGTTCGCCTTCGATGCGCGCGACGATCCGCGCCGTTTCCTCGGCGCCGATCGGCAGCGCCGGCGACAGCACGCGCGACGTGGCCACGCGCAAGCGATGGATCAACGTGCGCAGCAAAATGGACATCAGCGGCGTGGCGCCCGCGATTTCGCGATGGATCTGGTCGCGGCCGACCACCACGAATACGCAATCGTCCAGGCAGCGCGCACTGGCCGAGCGGGGGGCCCCGTCGACCAGCGCCATTTCCCCGAAAATCTCGCCCGGCCCCAGACGGGTCAGCACCACGCTGCCCGTGGCGCGCGTCGCCGCGATTTCGACCCGCCCGCGTTCGACGATATAGGCGCAGTCGGCCGCGTCGCCTTCGTCGAACAACAGCGTCCCCGCCGCCACCCGGCGGCGGTACAACGCATCGACCATCGCGAGAATCCCCGCCTGGCGGCACCGGACCGGCGCCGCTCCCGAACCGACCTTCGCATGGCCGGACCGCCCGCGTCGAACGCTTACCGGCGGCGGTTTCGCCCGCGCGGCGGGCATACATAAGCTCGAATTGGGGCAACGGGATACGATTCACGGCGGTGACGGAGTGTAACAGCCGGGCACTTTCCTAGCGCCAACCCACGGTCTAGATTGAACTTCGCGAGCCTGGCGGCACGGTCGGTTCCTGCAATCCTGGAAACGACCGCGATGGCCGGGTTTTTGCTGTCGAATTGAACGCGGGCGGAAATCGTCCGGTCATACGATCGTGTTACGCGTCCCGGTATCCGGGGCGTATCCGGTTGGAAAACAGGGTGGAGTTGCTGGGGCATGCGTGTCGTAAGTCAGTTGGTCGTCGTCGCGATCCTTGGCGCCACGGGCGCCGGCGGCTGGTACGCCTATAAGTCGTATGCCAGCGGCACCGGCGAAGCGGCCCAGCGCCAGGCGGCCCCCGCCCCGCTGGTCGAGTTCGTGACGCCCAAGTTGATGACGGTCGTCGAACGGGCGGAAGCCGTGGGCACGGCCCGCGCCAACGAATCGGTCACGCTGACCGCGCGCCAATCGGGCACCGTGTTCCGCATCCTGTTCCAGGAAGGCCAGATGGTCCGCAAGGGCGAGGCGCTGGTGGAATTGGAAAGCCGCGAGCGCGCCGCCGATCTCGACTCGGTTCGCGCCGAGATTTCCCAAGCGCGCGCCGTCGCCGACGAAATCCGCCAGCAGCTCGACCGCGCGCGCCAGCTGCGCGCCACCGGCAATGCGCCCGAAGCGCGCGTCGATCAGCTGGAAAGCCAATTGCGCGCCGCCGAAGGGCGCATCCGCCAGAACGAAAGCCGCCAGCGCGCGGCCGACGCGCGGCTCGACGATTTCCGCATTTCGGCGCCGTTCGACGGCCGCGTGGGCTTGCGCCAGGTCAGCGTCGGCGCGCTGCTGCAGCCCGGCACGGTCGTCACGACGCTCGACGACGTCAGCAAGATCAAGCTCGATTTCTCGATCCCCGAGCAATATCTCGCCGTGCTGCGCCAGGGCCTCGCGGTCGGCACCACCACGCCGGCCTATCCGGGCCGCGAATTCCTGGGCCAGGTCACGGCGATCGACACGCGCGTCGATCCGCTGACCCGCGCGGTGCGCCTCAACGCCACCTTCGACAACGCCGACGGCGCGCTGAAGCCGGGCATGTTCCTGAACGTCGCCCTGGCCGTCGCGACGCGCGACAACGCGGTGGTCGTTCCGGAGGACGCGCTGGTCGCCGAAGGGACGCGCCAATTCGTCTACGTCGTCGCCGACGGCCGCGCGCTGCGCCGCGAGGTGCAGCTGGGCTTGCGCATGCAAAGCGAAGTCGAGATCCGCGACGGCGTGAAGCAAGGCGACCAACTCGTCGTGCGCGGCCATCAGCGCATCCGCCATAATATCCCCGTCCGCGCGCAGCCGTTCCGCGCCGAATCCGCTCCCACCTCCTGAGGCTGTTCCCCCGATGGTCCTCTCCGAAGTTTCGATCAAGCGTCCGGTCTTCGCGACCGTCATTTCGCTTCTCATTCTCGTGCTCGGTTTCGCGGCCTATTCCCGCCTGCCGGTGCGCGAATATCCCGCGATCGATCCGCCGATCGTGTCGGTGACCACGATCTACAAAGGCGCTTCCAACCAGGTCGTCGAAAGCCGGGTGACGGAACTCGTCGAATCGGCCGTCGCGGGCATCGAAGGCGTGAAGACGATCACGTCGAATAGCCGCGAAGAACGCTCGCAGGTTTCGATCGAATTCCGCCTCGGCCGCGATATCGATGCGGCCTCCGCCGACGTGCGCGACCGCGTGGCGCGCATCCGCTCGCGCTTGCCGACGGGCGTGGACGATCCGATCATCGCCAAGGTCGACGGCGACCAGCGCGCGATCGTCTGGTTCACCCTCGCCTCCGACCGTTTCTCGCAGCTCGAACTCACCGACTACGCCAAGCGCAACATCGTCGATCGCCTGTCAATCGTTCCGGGTGTGGCGCAGGTTTCGATTTCCGGCGAGCGCCGCTATTCCATGCGCGTGTGGATCGACCGCCAGGCGCTGGCCGCGCGCCAGCTGACGGTCGAGGACGTCGAAAACGCGATCCGCCGCCAGAACGTCGAATTGCCGTCGGGCCGCATCGAATCCACCCAGCGCGAATTGACGGTGAAGACCGATTCGCGGCTGTCGAATCCCGACCAGTTCCGCGACATCGTGCTGAGCACGCGCCAGGGCTATCAGATCCGCCTGGGCGAAGTCGCGCGCGTGGAAGTCGGGCCGGAAGACGAACGTTCCGGCATCCGCGCCAACGGCAAGACCGCGATCGGCATCGGCGTCGTGCGTCAATCGACCGGCAACACGCTGACGGTCGCGGACGGCGCCAAGGCGGAAATGACCCGCATCGCGGAGAACTTCCCCGAAGGCATCCAATTGATGATCGGCTACGACGAGTCGATCTTCATCGCGCAGTCGATCTACGAGGTCTATCACGCGCTGATGATCGGCGTGGCGCTGGTCGTCGCCGTGATTTTCGTCTTCCTGCGCTCCTGGCGCGCGACGCTGATCCCGACGCTGGCGATTCCCGTGTCGATCATCGGATCGTTCATGGTGCTGGCGGCTTTGGGCTATTCGCTCAACGTGCTCACGCTGCTCGCCCTCGTGCTCGCCATCGGCATCGTCGTCGACGACGCGATCGTCGTGCTCGAAAACATCCATCGCCGCATCGAGGACGGCGAGCCGGTGCTGCTCGCCTCGATCCGCGGTTCGAACCAGATCGCCTTCGCCGTCATCTCGACCACGCTGACGCTGATCGCGGTGTTCGTGCCGATCTCGTTCATGGAGGGCAATACCGGCCGCCTGTTCACCGAGTTCGGCATCGCGCTTGCCGCCGCCGTGCTGTTCTCGGGCCTCGTCGCGCTGTCGCTGACGCCGATGCTGTGCTCGAAGCTGCTCACGTCGCATTCGGGCGAAGGCAAGCTGTACCTGATGACCGAAAAGGTCTTCACGGGCATGAACGCGGGCTATCGCTGGCTGCTGGTCCGCGCTTTGGGCGCGCCGATCGTCGTGCTGGCCGGCGGCGTGGCGATCTCCGCCGCGGCCTACGGCTTCTGGAGCGTGCTGCCCAAGGAATTCGCGCCGGTCGAGGATCGCGGCACGATCATCATCCCGATCACCGCACCCGAGGGCGCGTCGTACAACTACACGCGCGATTCGGTCGCCCAGATCGAACGCGTGCTGCAACCCTATGTCGATTCCGGCGCCGCCGCGGGCATCATGGGCAATATCGCGCCCGGCTTCTCGCGCCCCGCCCCGGTGAATTCGGGTCTGGTGTTCCTGCGATTGAAGCCGTGGGGACAGCGCTACAAGGATTCGGAGAACGGCGCGCCCAAGCCGCCGGGCCGCGAAATCAAACAGCAGGATATCGTGCGCGAGATCTTCCCGCGCATCACCGGCATTCCCGGCGTGCGCGCCGCACCGGTCAACCCGCCTTCGCTGGGCCAGCGCGGTTTCCAGCCGCCGATCCAGTTCGTCATCGGCGGCACGAGCTACGACACGCTGCGCGATTGGCGCGACCGCGTGATCCAGCGCGCCAGCCGCGACCCCCGCTTCCTGAACATGGACTCCAACTTCCGCGACACCAAGCCGGAGCTGCGCGTGCGCATCGACCGCGCGCGGGCCGCCGATCTGGGCGTGCCGATCGACACGGTCGGCCGCACGCTGGAAACGATGTTCGGCTCGCGCAACGTCTCGACCTATGTCGACCGGGGCGAGGAGTACAACGTCATCCTTCAGGCGCGCACGCAGGACCGCGCCACGCCGGCCGATCTCGCCGGGCTGTTCGTGCGCTCCGCGACGACGCAGACGCTGATCCCGCTGTCCTCGCTGGTGACGATGACCGAGGCCGCCGGCCCGGCCGAGCTCAACCGCGTCGACCGGTTGCGCTCGATCACGATCACCTCGTCGCTCGCACCCGGCTTCACGCTGGGCGAGGCGCTGAGCGAGCTCGAAAGAATCGCCGCCGAGGAGCTGCCGCCCGAAGCGCGCATCTCGTATCAGGGCCAGAGCCGCGAGTTCAAGGAATCGGCCTCGTCGCTCTACTTCACCTTCGGCATGGCGCTGCTGATCGTGTTCCTGGTGCTGGCGGCGCAGTTCGAAAGCTGGATCCACCCGCTGATCATCATGCTGGCCGTGCCGCTGGCGCTGACCGGCGGGCTCGGGATCCTTTACCTCACCGGGATCTCGCTCAACATCTACAGCCAGATCGGCATGATTCTGCTGATCGGCCTGATGGCGAAGAACGGCATTCTGATCGTCGAGTTCGCCAACCAGCTGCGCGACGAAGGCCACGACATTCCGTCGGCGGCGCTCGAAGCCTCGGTCGCGCGTCTGCGCCCGATTCTGATGACCTCGATCGCCACCGTGTTCGGCGCGATCCCGATCGCCGATGCGCGCGGGGCGGGTGCGGAGTCGCGCGAAGCGATCGGCTGGGTCATTATCGGCGGCGTGGCGTTCTCGACCGTGCTGACGATCTTCGTGATCCCGGCGCTTTACGTGCTGTTGGCCCGGTTCACCAAGCCGATCGGCGCCATCGCGGCGAAGCTCGCGCACCAGGAACGCGCGCACGAAAGCCGCCAGCCGCAAGCGGCCGAGTGACGCGCTACGACGTCGCGATCGCCGGGGCGGGAATCCTCGGCGCATCGGCCGCATGGCGGCTCGCGCAAGCGGGGGCGAAGACCCTGCTGTTGGAAATGGAGGCGCGGCCCGGGTATCACACCACGGGCCGCTCCGCCGCCCTCTACGAAACCGCCTATGGCCCCGCGATCATTCGGCATCTGACGATCGCGTCGGGGCCGTTTTTCCGCGAGCCCCCGCAAGGCTTCGCCGATCATCCGTTGCTGACCCCGCGCGGCACGATGTTCGTGGCGGGACCCGACGGCGCCGCCGCCTTCGATCAAGCCCAAGCGGAAGCCTTGCCCGGCACGGTCGCCGAGATTCCGGCCGCCAAGGCGCTGGAACTTTGCCCGGTGCTGCGTCCCGACTGGACGAAGCGCGTGCTCTACAACGCCGACGCCGAGGACATGGACGTCGCCGCGATCCATCAAGGCTATCTGCGCGGCTTCAAGGCGGCGGGCGGCACGCTGATTTGCGATGCCGGCGTGCGCGGCCTTGCGCGCGAAACCGGCGGCTGGCGGATCGACACGGCCGCCGGCGTCCTCGCCGCCGCGAATTTCGTCAACGCCGCCGGCGCATGGGCGGATGAAGTCGCCGCCTTGGCCGGGCTCGGCCCCATCGGTTTGGTGCCCAAGCGACGCACCGCCTTCGTGTTCGAAACCGCCCATGAGGCGCACGCTTGGCCCTTCGTGTGCGAGATCGCGGAGAAGTTCTACTTCAAGCCCGATGCCGGTTTGATCTTCGCCTCGCCCGCCGACGAAACGCCGTCGCCGCCTTGCGACGCGCAGCCCGAAGAACTCGACATCGCCGAATGCGCCGCGCGGATCGAGGAAGCGACGACGCTGGAAATCCGCCGCATCCGCCGCAAATGGGCGGGCTTGCGCTGTTTCGTCGCGGACAAGAAGCCGGTCGTCGGCCGCGATCGGGCGGCGGAAAATTTCATGTGGCTCGCCGCCCCCGGCGGCTACGGCATCATGACCAGCCCCGCTTTGGGCCGGCTTTGCGCCGCCCTGGTCCTGGGCTTGGATTTGCCCGCCGATCTGGCCGCGAACGGCGTCGACGCGGCCGAACTCGCCCCCGCCCGCCTCGCTGGGCTATAAGGGGGCGCGATGAACACCGCCGACCTTCAAGCCAATGCCCGGCGCGCTTCGGCGCTGCTGAAAGCCATGGCGAACGAACGCCGCCTGATGATCCTGTGCCATTTGGCGTCGGGCGAAAAAAGCGTGGGCGAAATCGAAGCGCTGGTCGGTCTGTCGCAATCGGCGTTGTCGCAGCACCTCGCGCGCTTGCGCCGCGACAGACTGGTCGAAACGCGGCGCACCGCCCGATCGATCCGCTACCGCCTGTCGGGCGGCGAGGTCGAAGCGGTGCTCGGCACGCTTTATGGACTTTACTGCGCGCCCGCCGCCGGGCGCGCCAAGCCCGCGCGCGGACGCAATGCCGCCGAGACGCGGGCCTGATTTTCCGGGAGACACACGATGCGTGCCATTTTCGTCGCGGCCCTGCTGGCCCTTTCGCCGTGGTTCTCCCACGCCCAGGAAGCGCCGGCCTTCGATCCCGCCGCCCCGGGCCGTTTGACCGCCTTCGTCTATCGAGAGGTGCCGGCGACGGCCGCGATCAAGATCACGCCGCTCGACGATTCGCGCGAGAACCGTCGCCTCGCCCAAGCCTTCGAACGCGCGCTGGAACGCGTCGGGCGCAAGGTCGATCCGCGCAGCGCCTCGCTGTCGTTGAGCTTCACGACCGAGATCACGCAAAGCGGCCGGCCGGGCCCGGCCACCGGCACCTTGGGTGTGATCGAAGGCAGCCGCGACGAAGCGCGCGTGCGCCTCAATCTCTATTCGACGACGCAGGATAGTCTGGCGACGGGCCCGCGCCGTTCGGACGGCGGCACGCCCAGCGTGCGCTATATGCTGACCGCGATCGTCGAGGATGCCAGCGGCAGCCGCCTGTGGCAGGCGAGCGCCACGCTGAACGGCACGCCGGCCGAGGAGCAGACCGCCTATGCCGCGATGGCGGGCGTGATCGCCGAGGAATTCGGCAAGATGGTCCGCCAGCGCAGCTTCCGCGTCGAGTAATCAGACCACGCCATCGAAGCGCCAGGGGATCGTCTTGCCGCCCAGGAAGGCGACGACGCCCGTCCCCGCCGCCGCGACGCGATCGGGGATCGCGTTCGCCGCACGGCTCAACGCGATCTTTTGCTTGTTGACCGGTAGACCATAGAAGGCCGGGCCGTTCAAACTGGCGAAGGCTTCGAACTTGTCGAGCGCCTTTTCCTCGTCGAAGACCTGCGCATAGGCTTCGAGCGCCGCGGGCGCGTTGAAGATGCCCGCACAACCGCAGGCTGCTTCCTTGGTTTCGACCGTATGCGGGGCCGTATCGGTGCCCAGGAAGAAACGCGCATCGCCGGACGTCGCGGCTTTGCGCAGCGCATCGCGATGGATCGCGCGCTTGGCGATCGGCAGGCAATAAAGATGCGGGCGCACGCCGCCCTCGAAGATCGAATTGCGGTCGATGATCAGATGATGCGGCGTGATCGTCGCGGCGGTGTCGACCTTCTGCGCCAGCACGAACTCGGCCGCTTCCTTTGTCGTAATGTGCTCGAACACGATCTTCAAACCAGGGAAATCACGGCGCAGCGGCGCCATCACCCGGTCGATGAAGGTTTTCTCGCGATCGAAAATATCGACGGCCTTGTCGGTGACCTCGCCATGGATCAGCAGCTTCATGCCTATCTTCTGCATGCGCGCCAGCCCCGCCTTGATCTTGGCGATGTCGGTCACGCCATGCGCGGAATTGGTCGTCGCGTGGGCGGGATAAAGCTTCGCCGCGACCCATACGCCCTCGGCGTAGCCGCGCTCCAACTCGTCGGGATCAATCCCGTCGGTGAGGTACACCGTCATCAGCGGCTCGAAGCCCGGGCCCGCCGCCTTCCGGATACGCTCGCGATAGGCCGAAGCGGCCGCCACGGTCGTGACCGGCGGCACCAAATTGGGCATCACGATCGCGCGGGCGAATTGACGCGCGGTGTAGGGGGCGACGGCGTCGAGCATCGCGCCGTCGCGCAGATGCACATGCCAATCGTCGGGCCGGGCGATGACGATGCGGTCGGTCACGTTTTCTCCCTTTCAGGAGATCGACATTAGAAGAGCGTCGACAGCATCCGCAAGCCCACGATCGCCAGCACCACGCCGAAAGCGCGGCGCAAGGCGGGCTGCGAGATCGCGTGCGCGACTTTGGCGCCGTAGCCCACGCAAGGCAATTGGGCGGCCAGGATCGCCAAGCCCGCCGGCAGGCTGACATAGCCGATCGAGAACGGCGGCAAATCGGCGACATGCCAGCCGCCGGCGATGAAGCCGAGCGTGGCCGGGATCGCGATGAACAAGCCCATCCCCGCCGCCGTTCCCACCGCCATGCGGATCGGGAAGGAGAACAGCGACAGCGTGGGCACGGCCAGCGTGCCGCCGCCGATACCCATGATCGACGACAAGCCGCCGATCATGAGCGCCATCACGCGCTGGCCGATCGGGCCGGGCAGTTCCTTGCGCAGCGCGACGCCGCCCGGAAACGCGACCATCTGCACCGCGACGATGACCGCCACGCCGCCGAAAATCCCGGCGAGCAGGCGCCCATCGACCAGCGACGCGAAGGCCGAGCCAAATATCGCGCCGAGAATCGCGGGCACGAACCAGCGCTTGAGCAGCGCCTCGTCCAGCGAGCCGCGCTTGCGGTGCGCGCGCGCCGAAATGATCGAGGTGGGAATGATGGTCGCGAGCGACGTCGCGACCGCGACCTGCATGCGGATCGACGCGTCGATGCCCGCATGCGTCAGCACCCAGAACAGCGCCGGCACCACGACGATGCCGCCGCCCACGCCCAGAAGCCCCGCCAGAAAACCCGCGACCGCACCCGAAACCGCGATCACCGCCAACAGCAACACGACGGCCGACGCGCCGCCCTCCAAATCCAGCATACTTTTTCGTCCCTTAAATCGAAGCGAGGGCTTAGACCACTTCTAGCGCGCCGTGTCGAGCGCGTGGAACACGTCGCCCGAAGGTGCCATGCATCGCACATGCCGCCGATGCCACAGCGCGTAGAACAACAAGGTCCAGCAGGCGAAGCCCGCGTGCTTCTCCGAAGCCGTCGAAAACAAGCGTAAAACCGCGCCGGGCTTGACGATCTCGGCCACGCCGGGATTGGCCGCGACCAAAGGTCCGAGCCGGTTTGCGTCCGCCGCAATCCAGCTCTGCACCGGCACGGTGAAGCCTTGCTTGGGTGCGAACGCATTCGCCTCGGGCAATGCCGTCGACAGCCATTTGCGCAGTAGAAATTTTCCCCAGCGCTTGCGCACTTTCAACGCGTCCGGCAGGCGGAACGCGAAATCGGCGACGGCGGGATCGAGGAACGGCGTGCGCCCTTCCACGCCATGTGCCATCAAGCAGCGATCGAGTTTGCCCAATAGATCGTTGGGCAACCAGTCGGCGACATCGACCGCCTGCGCCACCTGCAAGCGCGTGCGCCCATTGTCCGCCGCCAGCGATTCCGCCGCCGCGATGCCCGAACGCCACGCCGCCGCCGGGATCGCCAGCGCGTCGAGCCCGTCGAAACTGCCCTTGCGGCGCATCGCGCGCCCGCCCATCCACCACGGCCGCATGGCGCTGCGATAGCGGCCATAGCCACCGAATAACTCGTCGCCGCCTTCGCCCGATAGCACGACCTTGAATCCGCGCTTGCGCGCCATGCGCGCTAAGCCCCAAGTCGGCACGATCGCGTAATCGGCGGCGGGATCGTCCATCGCGGCGGCGATCGCGGGCAGATCGGCGAGGAAATCGTCGCGCGTCACCGGCACTTCGATCAACTCGGCGCGCGCAGCCGTAGCAACGCGTCGTGCCGCGTCGCGCTCGTCGGCCGCCCCCGTTTCGGGGAAATAGGCGGTGAAGGCCGTGACCGGGCGTTCGTTCAACCGCGCCATCATCGCCAGCACGGCGGAGGAATCGATCCCGCCCGACAGGAACATGCCGTAAGGCACGTCGGAGCGTTGATGGAGGCGCACGCTTTCCTCGAACACGCGATCGAATTCGTAGGCCGCGTCGCGCTCGCCTTTCGCGATCGGCCCGCCGGCGGGCAACGCCTCGCGGCGGCGGCGCTCGACGATCTTGCCCGCATGGACGATCAGCGTTTCGCCGGGAACGAGACGCTGGATGCCGGGGAAGATCGTGTCGCGGCCGGTGGTGAATTGAAGCTGGAGGAGTTCGAGCCGCGCATTCGCCTCGGGCGGCTCGCCGCCGAACCCGGCGGCGCGCAAGCATTGCGGCTCGGATGCGAACGCGAAGCCCTGCGCATCTTCGGCGTAATAAAGCGGCTTGATGCCGAAGGGATCGCGCGCCAGCACCAAACGTTTGGCGCCGGGATCGTGGATCGCGATCGCGTACATGCCGCGCAACGAATTGGCGAAATCGGCGCCATCGCGCACGTAGAGGGCGAGCGGGCTTTCGCAATCGGATTTCGTGCGATAGGGAAAATCTGGCTGCTTCTGGCGCAGTTCCACGTAGTTGTAGATCTCGCCATTGCCGATCAGCGCCGTACCGTCGGGCGCGAATAACGGTTGATCGCCGGTCGCCAGATCGATGATCGACAAGCGGCCATGCGCCAGCGCCGTATCGCCCGCGATATGCGTGCCCGTACCGTCGGGTCCGCGATGCGCCATGGCGGCGAGCATCGCGTCGATCGCCGTTTGCGGCGGCCGCGCGCCGTCCTTGGTCATCATCCCGGCGATGCCGCACATTCAGCGATACTCCTTGGCGGCACGGGCGATGAAATCCTTATAGGCGCAGATCACCTGCGCCTCGCCGAACTCGCCCGCGTGGCGCGCCTGGCCGGCCGCCCCCAGATCGTCCGCCAGCGCGCGTTCGGCAAGCACGCGATTGAGCGCTTGCGAGAGCGATATGGCGTCATCGATGGGCACCAGCAAGCCATCCTTGCCGTCCCTGATCAACGCGCGCGGGCCTTGGCTCGCCGCCGCGACGACGGGCTTGCCGCGCGCCCAGGCTTCGATCACGACATTGCCAAGCGGCTCGTGCCGCGACGGGCAGACCAGCACGTCGCAGGCCGCGATCAGAGCCGCCGAATCCGCGCGCCAGCCGAGGAAGCGGACGCGATCGCCGAACTTCGCGGCTTGCGCTTTGAGTTCGCCGTCGAGCGGCCCCGCCCCGGCGATCCAAAGCTGCGCGTTCGGCACGTTTTCCATCGCCGCAATCGCCACCTCGAACGCTTTGTTCAGATGCAGACGCCCGAGTGCCAGAATCACTTTGTTGGCGCCCTCACGCGATACCGGCTCAACGGGGGCGGCATCGACGAAATTCGGCAGATAATCGACACGCGCGGCGGGCCAGCCTTGCTTGACGATCCACTCGCAAATATCGCGCGTGTTGCCGATCAGATGATCACAGCGCCGGTAGTATTTGAGATCGTAGTAGCCGCCGAGCCGTCCGACATAGGCGGGGCGCGACTTGGTCAACGCCTTGGGCGGCAATTTGGCGGCGGCGCGGCTCATAAAGGCGAGAGCGACTTCCGCGCCGAAATCGTCGAACAGAGATTTCAAACGCCAGGGCGTCGCAAGATCGAATACCCCGCCGAACGAGAGTGCGACGGGATCGATACCCTTCGCCCGCAAGCGCGATTCGCGATCCGCATCGGCGCGGATCGCCACGCGCTGTTCGACGCCGCTCGCCCGCAACGCCACGACAAGGCGCTCGAAGAAGGCTTCCGCCCCGCCGACCTTGGCGCCCGCCATCAACGACACGAGCCGCGTCATGGCAGCAGCCTTTCGAAATCCGCCGCCATATCCGCCCAGCCGCGCTTGTTTTGCGTCGCCAAGCAGGCGCGATGCTGGGCGAGCCACAGCGCGTCCTCGCTCAACAAGCGCCGCGCGGCATCGACGAATTCCGCTTCGGATTTCGCGACGAATCCGGTTTTGCCGTCGATGACGCGTTCGGGCAAGGCGCCACGCGCATAAACGACGCAGGGCACGCCCAAGGCCTGGGCTTCCGCGACCGACAGACAAAACGTCTCGGTCGGGTCGCCGGGATAGAGAAACACGCGCGCCCCGCGCAGCACATCAATCAACGCATCGCGTTTGACGAAGGGGCGCAATTCGATGCCCGTAACGCCCGCCACGCTGGCGAGCGCCGCTTCCATCGCCGCCCGCGTACGCGGCTTAGCGGCATAGAGATCCGCACCCGAATGCGCGAGCAGCTTGGCGCCTGCGACATCGATCCTCGGCCAGAGTGCCGCGAGTTCCGACAAACCCCGCAGCGGATTGGCGGCATAGAGCGCCACCGGCGGCGGAACGGCGCGCAATGCTTCGTGGCGATACGCATCCTCCAGACCCAGCGGGATCACCACGCGTTCGCCGCCCGGCAGCCAGGAAGGCGCCAAGCGGCGATGCGATTGGCTGACGAAGACCAGCGTGGGTTTGCGGCGCCACAAACGGCGCAGATAGCGGAACTTCTTCAGATAGCGCGCATCGTTATGCAGCCAGAACGCGATGCGCTTGGCGCCGGGCACGCGATCCAACACGCGGTCGCCGCGATTGGCGATATAGAGATCGGCCGTCTCGGGCAGCTTGCCCGACACCGGCGCCCACTTCACGCCGTTGACCGTGCCGGTCTCGGTCGTGTTGCTGAACGCCGCCACATCGTGGCCGCGCGCGGCCAAGCCTTCGGCAAGGCGCAAAAACGCCGTTTCGCCGCCGCCCAACGCGCCGGCACTGCGGCCGTCGAACGCGATCCCGTCGTCGGCCAGGACGATGCGGGCCACGTGCCTATTCCTTCTCGTACTTGGCTTTCAGATGCGACACGAGCGGATACAAACCCGCCAATGCGGCGATAACGAGGCCGTACCCGCCCTCGCGATAGCCCTTGCGCGCGACGTAGCATTTCCAGAACCGCGAGAAGAAGCGCCGCACATAGCGCGACGTCGGATCCGGATCGCCCTTGGCGCGCAGATCGATCGCGCGCGCCGAGGTGTAGCGATCCAACCGCCGGATCGTTTCGGAAAGATTGCGATCGACGTGATGGATCAGCCGCGCGGTCAGGGGGGCTCCTTCGACGCCGTCGAATTTCAACGATGGATGCACGCGCTCGCGGCCCCAAATCTTGGCGCCTTTGCGGAACAAGCCGGGATAGGCGTTCTTACCGAACGACGCGCCCCAGCCATAGCGCACCAAACGTTCGCCGATATAATTATCGACCGGGATCAGATGGCGCGATGCCGTCGAATTCGACACGACCGCCCGAATCTCGGCGCCAAGCTCGGGCGGCACGATTTCGTCGGCATCGACTTCCAAAATCCACGGGCCCGCACACGCCGCGATCCCGGCATTGCGCCGATCGCCTTCGACATCCCACCCGCCTTCGATGACGCGCGCACCATATTTCTCGGCCACCGCGCGACTGGCGTCGGTCGTGCGGTCGAGCACGACGACGATCTCGTCGGCGAAGGCAATCGCCGCGAGGCACGCGGGCAAACGCGCTTCCTCGTTGCGGGCGACGATTAGGGCGGAAAGCTTGCTCATGCCGCCTTCGCTTTCACCCGCGACAAAAGATCGTTGGCCGCGCGCTCCGCCATTTCGACACTCAGCGAGTCCATCAGGCCGAGAGCGCCCTTGGGCTGGAAATCGATCTTGGCGAACAACTCGGCCTTGCTTTCGGGCGTGCGCACGAAGGCGGCGTTCGAGCCCCAGGGGCGGAAATGCCGATCCTCCGACGGGCCGAACAGGCCGAGCGTGGGCACGCCCGACGCGGCGGCGACATGCATCAAGCCCGAATCGTTGCCGACATATAGCGACGCGCGCGAAATCGCCGCCGCGACCGTGCCGAGATCTTCGGTGCCGACGAGGTCGAGCGCGTTGCCGCCCAACAAGGGGGCCGCCATCTCACGCTCGCCCGGCCCGCCGACGATGGCGACGCGGGCACCCGCCAGCGCGGCACCCTGCGCGATCAAACGCAGCGCGAGTTCGCGAAAGCGCGTCGCGGCCCAGGCCTTGCCCGGCCAATTCGCCGTGGCGCCGAGGACGAGCCATTTGCCGTTGCCCATCAGCGCTTCGGCGCGCGCAAGCGATTTGGGCGAATGCCACAGACGCGGGCTTGGCGTCGGCGACAGATTCAACACACGCGCGGCATCCTCGACGCGATGCAGCGCGCCGTTGCGCCCCGACAGGATCGCGCGTTTCTTGGCGAGCAAGAACCACGTGAGGCCGGAGCCGCGCATATCGATCGCGATATCCCAAAGCTGCGGCAGGCATTTCGCCCACAACGAAAACCAATGGCCTTTGAACGGCGCTTTGATCATCGGGATCGTCGCCGCGCGCCCGGGCACGGCGTCGAACAACGGGGCGGCATGCGGCCCGCACGCGATCGTCACCCGCAAACCGGGATGCGCGTCGATCAAATGCGCCAGAACGCCCGAGGTCAAAACCGCGTCGCCGATCCGGTTGGAGGTGACGAACAGCGCCTTCACGCGAACAGCTCTTCCCATTCCGCGGCGGCGATCGCCCAGGTTCGGCCGCGCCGCAGCGTTTTGCAATTGCCGGAATAGCGCGCATGCGTGTCGGCCGAGGTGAGCAATTCCACCGCCGCTTCGACGAACGCATCGTCGGACGCGGCGAGCTTGCCGGTCACGCCATCCGCCACGCGATCGAACGCCACGGCGCTTTGCATGAAGCCGATCACCGGCAAGCACGCGGCCTGCGCTTCCATCAGAACGATCGCGGCGGGTTCTTCCGCCAGCGAAGGATGCAGCAATCCGCGCGCTTGCCGATAAGCGTCGGCCATTTGCGGATCGGGCTGCGGCGGATGCACGGTCACGCCCGCACTCGCCCAGGCTTGGCAAAGCTCGTGAACGGGGCGCACGGCGGCGGGCACGTCGCCGCCCCAGCGCCCGCGATCGAGCAGTGCGGAATAGACGCGCAATTCCGCATTGGGCACGGCGGGACGAATACGTTCGGCGAACAAGCGCACGAGGCGTTCGAGCCCGCCGAGCGGATGGCACACGGTCAGCAGCCGCGGCGGCTCGGCCGGATGGACCGGAAAATCGTCGAGGAAGGCATGGCCGGGTGCCGGCTCGACGACATGCGTCGTCAAACCGTTGGCGTTCAGCCAGCGGTCGCGCTGCGGCATGGTGTGGAACACCACGTCCGGGCGCCACGCGCCGAAGGACGAGACGGCGGCGGGCACGTCGAGCGACGCGGCCGTGCCGTGCGCCCAAACGAAGCGCTTTTCCGCATGCGGCGCATGGGCGAGCAACGCGGGATCGTCCACCGCGATGGCGATTTCCGGGTTGGCTTTGGGTTCTTGCGTCCAGCCGAGCCAATCCACACCGTCGCACAAAGCCGGGAAATCCGCCTTGTTGATGACGCTGATTTCGTGCCCGCGCTGGGCGAGGGCCGCCGCCAAATAGGCGAGCGCGCGCGGGCCGGAATCCAGCGGCCGGCTGGTGGGGCCGAAACCGTCGAACGGCACCGACGATTCGACGAAACAAATCCTTTTTCCCATAGGGACTTATAGGCCGCACCCTTGGGCTTGCCAAGGCCGGGCGGGCCCCCTATCTCCAGCCTATGACCGCGCCCGTTTTCGCCGCCCTGCCCGCCCGCGCCGTGCTCGCCGTTGCGGGCGAGGATCGCAAGACCTTCCTGCAAGGCCTGATTTCGGCGGACACGCTGAAACTGTCGCCGACGCGCGCGGGCTATGGCGGGTTCCTGACCGCGCAAGGCCGCTTCCTGCACGAATTCATGCTGGCCGAAGCGGGCGATACGATCCTGCTCGATGTCGAGGCCGCGCGTATCGACGATCTCGCGAAACGGCTGAAGCTTTACAAGTTGCGCGCGAAGGTGACGATCGCACCCCGCCCCGATTTCGAAGTCGCGATCGCCTGGGGCGACGGCGTCGCCGCGAAATTCGGTCTCGACGCCGCCCCCGGCACGGCGCGGGAAGAAGGCGGCGGCGCGATCTTCGTCGATCCGCGCTTGGCCGAATTGGGTCTGCGCGCGATCCTGCCGTCCGGCCGCTTCGCCGAAATCGCGTCGGCCGCCGGACTGGCGCATGGCGATCCTGCGGCTTACGACGCCCTGCGCGTGAAGCTGGGTGTACCCGACGGCAGCCGCGACTTGCCCGTGGAAGACGCGCTGCTGCTGGAGAACGGCTTCGACGAGCTCTCGGGCGTCGATTGGAAAAAGGGCTGCTATATCGGCCAGGAACTGACCGCGCGCATGAAGTATCGCGGGTTGGTCAAAAAGCGCCTCGTGCCCGTCGCGATCGATGGGCCCGTCCCCGAACCCGGCACGATCGTCAAACTCGGCGAGGCGGAAGCGGGCGAGATGCGCTCTGCCGCCGGTGCCATGGGCCTAGCGCTGCTGCGCCTGGAAGCGATGGCGAAGGCGGCGGCGGAAGGCATTCCGCTCCAGGCGGGCGATGCGACGCTGACGCCGCACAAACCCGCCTGGGCGAATTTCTAAGCCTTAGCGCTTCTTCAACTTCTTCGCCGGCTTCTTAACCGGCGCCTTTTTCTTCGGCGCGGGCTTCTTCGCGATTTTCTTCGCCGGCGCCTTCTTGACCGGCGCGGCTTTCTTCTTCGCCGGCGCGGCCTTCTTCACCGGCGTCTTTTTCACGACCGGTTTCGGCGCCGGCTTCTTCTTGCCCGGGCGTGCGGTCGGGGCCGCGAAATTGCGCCCGGCCGAAACGCGCGAACCGGCGGCACGGCGGCCCGCCGAAATCAGCACGCGGTTATGGCGCTCGGTGCTGGGCTTGGCGGTCGGCTTCGCCGCGGCCTTGGCGGGCGCGGCCTGAATTGCGGCCTGCGCCGCCGCCAGACGCGCGATCGGCACGCGGTAGGGCGAGCACGAAACGTAGTCGAGGCCCGTGCGTTCGCAGAAATGGATCGACGCCGGGTCGCCGCCATGTTCGCCGCAAATGCCGACCTTCAAATTCTTGCGCGTGGCGCGGCCGCGCGACGTGCCGATGGCGACGAGTTCGCCCACGCCGTCGATATCCATCGACACGAACGGATCGCGCGTCAGGATTTTCTGCGATTCGTAGGCGCCGAGGAACGCGGCCGAATCGTCGCGCGACAGACCGAAGGTCGTTTGCGTCAGATCGTTGGTGCCGAAGGAGAAGAACTCCGCCGTCTCCGCGATCTCGCTTGCGCGCAACGCCGCGCGCGGCAATTCGATCATCGTGCCGAGCATGTAGGAAATCTCGACGCCCGACGAGGCGCGCACTTCCTCGGCGACCTTGGCGATATGGTCGCGCATCAGATCGAGCTCGCGCTTCATCGCCACCAGCGGGATCATGATCTCGGGTTCGACCTTGCGGCCGGTTTCCTTGCCCACGATCGCGCAAGCTTCGAAAATCGCGCGCGCCTGCATCTGGTAGATTTCGGGATAGGTAACCGCGAGGCGGCAGCCGCGATGGCCCAGCATCGGGTTCATCTCGGTCAGCTTCTCGGCGCGCGCCTTCAGCTCGCCGAGGCTCTTGCCCGTCGCCTTGGACAATTCGGCGAAATCCGCGTCCGAATGCGGCAGGAATTCGTGTAAGGGCGGATCGAGCAGACGGATCGTCACCGGCAGCCCGTCCATGATGCGGAACAATTCGGCGAAATCGTCGCGCTGGAAGGGCTGGATCTTCGCCAAAGCCTTGGCGCGCTGCGAAGCGTCGTCCGCCACGATCATCTCGCGCACCGCGGTGATGCGCGACGGATCGAAGAACATATGTTCGGTGCGGCAAAGGCCAATGCCTTCCGCCCCGAAGCGGCGCGCGGTGCGCGCATCGAGCGGCGTTTCGGCATTGGTGCGCACCTTCATGCGGCGGAAGGAATCCGCCCATTCCATGATCGTCGCGAAATGCCCGGAGAGTTCGGGCTGCACGGTCGGCACTTCGCCCTTGAACACGTCGCCGGTCCCGCCGTCGATCGTGATCGCCTCGCCCGCCTTGATGACCGTGCCGCGCACGCTCATCGTCTTGGCGGCGTAGTCCACACGGATTTCGCCCGCACCGGCGACGCAAGCCCGGCCCATGCCGCGCGCCACGACCGCCGCGTGGCTGGTCATGCCGCCGCGCGTGGTCAGAATGCCGCGTGCGGCGTGCATGCCGTGAATATCCTCGGGGCTCGTCTCGACGCGCACCAGGATCACGGCCTTACCTTCGCCCGCCAGCGTTTCGGCTTCGTCGGCGGAGAACGTCACGATGCCCGACGCGGCACCGGGCGACGCGGGCAGACCGCGCGTCAGGATCGACTTCGCGGCCTTCGGGTCGAGCGTGGGATGCAGCAATTGATCGAGCGACGAAGGATCGATGCGGCCGACCGCCGTCTTGCGGTCGATCAAACCTTCCTCGGCGAGCTCCACGGCGATACGCAACGCGGCGGCGGCGGTGCGCTTGCCGTTGCGCGTTTGCAGCATATAGAGCTTGCCCTTCTCGACCGTGAATTCGATGTCCTGAATGTCACGGTAATGGCGCTCCAGCTTCACGCGGATATCGCAGAGCTGGGCGAAGGTCTCGGGCATCGCCTCTTCCATCGACGGCAGCTTCGACTTCTGGCGATCCTTGCCCAGAATCGTCAATTGCTGCGGCGTGCGAATGCCGGCGACGACGTCCTCGCCCTGCGCGTTGATCAGGAACTCGCCGTAGAACTCGTTCTCGCCGGTCGACGGGTCGCGCGTGAACGCGACACCCGTGGCGCAATCCGGGCCCATATTGCCGAACACCATCGCCTGGATGTTGACGGCCGTCCCCCATTCCTCGGGGATCTGGTGCAGGCGGCGATAGGTGTTGGCGCGCTGGTTCATCCAGCTGGCGAACACCGCCCCCACGGCACCCCACAACTGTTCCTGCGGATCCTGCGGGAACGGCCGGCCAAGTTGCTTGGCGACCATCGCCTTATAGGCGGCGACCAGCGCCTTCCAATCGTCGGCGGTCATATCCGTATCGAGCGACACGCCGCGATCGGATTTGGCCTGTTCCAGCAATTCCTCGAAATGGTGGTGATCCACTTCGAGCACGACGTCGCCATACATCTGGATGAAGCGGCGATAGGAATCGTAGGCGAAGCGCGGATCGCCGCTTTCGGCGGCAAGGCCTTCGACCGTCGTGTCGTTGAGGCCGAGATTGAGGACCGTATCCATCATGCCTGGCATCGAGGCGCGGGCCCCCGAGCGCACCGACACGAGCAGCGGCTTCGCGGGATCGCCGAATTTACGGCCGGTGATCTTCTCGACCTGGCCCAGCGCCGCGTTCACCTGGGCGCGCAGATCGGCGGGGTATTCGCGCTTGTTGGCGTAATAATGGGTGCAAACTTCGGTCGTCACGGTGAAGCCGGGGGGAACGGGCAGGCCGAGATTGCTCATCTCGGCGAGATTGGCGCCCTTCCCGCCCAGGAGATTGCGCATCTCCGCCTTGCCTTCCGCCTTGCCGTTTCCGAACGAGTAAACCCACTTGGCCATGGCGCGATCCCTTTAGCCTTCGATCTTGGAGAAATCGGCGACGCGCGCGGGTGCGGCGCCGATCGCGGAAAGCAATTTGAGCCGATTGGCGCGCAAGGCGCGATCCTCGGCATTTACGGTGACCTTGTCGAAGAACGCATCGACGGGCCCGCGCAACGTGGCGAGCGCGCCCATCGCCGCGGCGAAATCTTCGGCCTTCAACGCGGCGTCGAGCTTCGCTCCCACCTCGCCCAAACGGGCGAACAGCGCGTTTTCTTCCGCCTGCGCGAACAAGGCGGGATCGGCGGCACCGGTTGGCGCGGCCCCGTCCTTCTTCGTTTCGATCGCGACGATATTCGCCGCGCGGCGATAGCCGATCAGCAGATTGGCGCCGTCCTGGCCCTTTAGGAACGCATCGAGCGCATCGACGCGCGCCAGCAAGCGCACCAGATCGTCCTCGCCGCCCAACGCGAACACCGCGTCGATCAGATCGTGACGCACACCCTTTTCCTTCAGCACGACCTTCAAACGGTCGGCGAAGAAACCCATCAGATCGGCGCCGAGTTCGGGCTTGGCCGCGCCGTAGGCGGCGAAAGCCGCGTCGAACACCGCGCGCAAGCCCAAGCGCAGCTTGTTCTCGACGATCAGGCGGATCACACCCAAGGCCGAACGGCGCAGGGCGAACGGGTCCTTCGAGCCGGTCGGCTTTTCGTCGATCGACCAGAAGCCGGCGAGGGTGTCGAGTTTCTCGGCCAGCGCCACCGCGACCGACACCGGTGCCGACGGGCACGCATCCGACGGGCCCAGCGGCTGGTAATGTGCGCGGATCGCGTCGGCGATGTCGGCCGGCTCGCCGTCATGGCGCGCGTAATAGCGGCCCATGATGCCTTGCAACTCGGGAAACTCGCCGACCATGCCGGACGACAAATCCGCCTTGGCGAGCTTCGCCGCACGCGACGCGGCGGCGGCATCGGCACCGAGCTTCGTTGCGATGAAGGCCGACAGCTTCTCCAAGCGTTCGACCTTCTGCGCCATCGTGCCGAGCTTGGCGTGGAACACGCGCTGGGCGAGTGCGGGCAAACGGTCGGCGAGCTTCGTCTTGCGATCCAAATCCCAGAAGAACTTGGCGTCCGACAAGCGCGCGCGCAACACGCGCTCGTTGCCCGCGACGATCGTGGCACCCGCGTCGGTCGTTTCCATATTCGCGACCAGCGCGAACTGGCGCGCGAGCGAACCATCGGCGTTGAGCAGCGCGAAATACTTCTGGTGCGCGCGCATCGACGTAATCAGCGCTTCCTGCGGCACGTCCATGAATTTCGCGTCGATGGCGCCGGTCAGCACGACCGGCCATTCGACGAGGCCCGTGACTTCGTCGAGCAACCCCGGATCGTCGCGCAACGTAAGGCCCAACGCCTTCGCCTTGGCTTCGAGATCGGCGAGGATCTTGGCGCGGCGTTGCGCGGGATCGAGCATCACCTTCGCCGCCAGCAGCTTCGCCTGATAATCGGCGAAGCTAGTCGGCCGAATCTCATCGGGCGCCATAAACCGGTGACCGTAGGTCTTAAACCCACCATCACCCAAATCGCCGATCCGTATGTCGGCGCTGGAACCAGAAATCATCACATTGATTCGCTGGAGCGGGCGAACCCAGCGAGTAGTGCCGCCAGAGCCCCAGCGCATAGACTTCGGCCAACTTAGACTCGTCAGCACGTGGGTTGCGACATCCATCGCGAAAAACTCGATGTCGAGCCCCTTCTTCTCGACGATCGCGAACCAGAATTCGGCCTTGCCGACCATCCGCTTTTCGCAACCGTCGAGCGAGGCGAGGCCCGCACCCTTCAGGAAGCCTTGAATGGCCTGATCGGGCGAACCGACGCGCGGGCCTTTCTTTTCTTCCTTCAGATCGGGCGTGCGCGCGGGCAGACCATCGACGACCAGCGCCAAGCGGCGCGGCGTCACGAACACATCCGCGCGCGTGAAGGTGAGGCCCGCCGCGGTCAAACGCTCGCTCGCGAGGCGCTTCAAATCCTCGGCGGCGCGCGCTTGCATCCGCGCGGGGATTTCTTCGGAGAAGAGTTCGAGGAGCAGCTCAGACATTGTTCGAGCCCTCCCCCGCCAGCCACGCTTCGCAGCAGGCTTTGGCCAAGGCGCGCACGCGGCCGATATAGGCTTGGCGCTCGGTCACCGAGATCACGCCGCGCGCGTCGAGCAGATTGAAACGATGCGACGCCTTGATGCATTGGTCGTAAGCCGGCAGCGCCAGCTTGTGCGCCAGCAGCGACTGGCATTCCTTCTCGGCGTCGGCGAAATGCTTGAACAGCGCGTCGGTGTCGGCGTGTTCGAAATTATGCGCGGAGTATTCCTTCTCCGCGCGCAGGAACACTTCGCCGTATTTCACGCCGTCGTTGTTGAAGCGCAGGTCATAGACGTTCTCGACGCCCTGGATATACATGCACAGGCGTTCGAGACCGTAGGTGAGTTCCACCGCCACCGGATCGCATTCGATGCCGCCGACCTGCTGGAAATACGTGTATTGCGTGACTTCCATGCCGTCGCACCACACTTCCCAGCCGAGGCCCCAGGCGCCCAAAGTCGGGCTTTCCCAATCGTCCTCGACGAAGCGGATATCGTGCTGGGCCGGATCGAGGCCGATTTCCTTGAGGCTGCCGAGATAGAGGTCCTGGCTGTTCGCCGGCGACGGCTTCAGGATCACCTGATACTGGTAGTAATGCTGCAGCCGGTTCGGGTTCTCGCCATAGCGCCCGTCGGACGGGCGGCGCGAGGGCTGCACGTAAGCCGCTTTCCAGGGCTTGGGCCCCAACGCGCGCAACGTGGTCGCGGGGTGGAACGTGCCGGCCCCCACTTCCATGTCGTAAGGCTGCAGGATCAGGCAGCCTTGGGCCGACCAATAGGAATGTAGTTTGAGGATGAGGTCCTGAAAGCTCAGGCCTTTGGCGCCGGATACGGACATGGTTCTCGCGCGTTTGACTCGGATTCTGGGGCCGGTCTGATGCGGCGCAACATATCCATCGGAGTACCAAGGGGCAACGCCGGATTTCGCGCGACTCGGCGTTGTTTTTTGCTAGACCGAGCGATGCGGGCGCGCACAGCCTTTTAGGCCGCACCACGGCGCTTTGGCGGGCACCCAAACCGAGCAATTCGGGCAGTATTCGACGTCGTAGCCTGCAAGCTCGGCGGGTTTCTCGGGCGTGCCTTGGGGGGCGCGATCTTCCATTCGCACCATCACGAACAGATAGATCAGCACCAGCCCCAGAACGACCAGGGGCCAGACCGCGTCGAGGGCCCAGGCGAGCAATTCCATGCGCCAGCATAGGCCGGGGATTGACTTCCCGGCCAGACAAAGCGATTTTCCGGCCATGGACGACATAGACCGCAAAATTCTGGCGCATATTCAGCTAAACGGGCGCGATTCTTACGCTGATATCGGCAAATCCGTGGGATTGTCGGTTTCGGCGGTCAACGACCGGCTGAAAAAGCTGATCGCGACCGGTGCCATCAAGCGATTCGCCGCCCTGGTCGATTCCGCGGCCGTGGGGCGAAACCTGCTGGCCTTCGTATCGGTGCTGCTGGAACGGCCCGAGCATGACAAGCCGTTCCTCGCCGCCATCGCCGATCTGGCGGATGTGCAGGAATGCCATCACGTCACCGGCGACTGGTCGTATCTGTTGAAGATCCGCGTCGCCGATACGGCGGCGTTGGAGCGCGTGATTTCCGGCAAAATCAAAACGCTGCAAGGTGTCGCGCGCAGCCAAACGGTGATCGCCTTGTCCTCCGCCAAGGACGATCCCGCCCTCGCCTGCGACGCGGTGTAGCGATGGACGCGCCGCTTTTCGTCAAAGGCCTGTTGCTGGGTTTGTCGATCGCCGCCCCGGTCGGGCCGATCGGCGTGCTGTGCATCCGGCGCACGATGGCGTTCGGCTTCGCGGCCGGGCTCGCGGGCGGATTCGGCACCGCGCTCGCCGACGCGCTCTATGCCGGCCTTGCGGCGTTCGGCTTCGCCACGCTGCTGGGCGACTGGATCGCGGCGAATGATTGGTTCCGCCTGATCGGCGCGGCGATGCTGCTTTATCTCGCGGTTCAAGCCTGGCGCTCGACGCCGGCGGCGGAAGCGAAGGTCGGCGCGACATCGCTTGCCGGCACGTTCGCCGCGACTTTCGCGCTGACCCTCGCCAATCCGACGACGATCCTGACCTTCCTGGCGATCTTCACCGCATTCGGGATCGAGGACGCCGCGCCGGCCGATATCGGCCTGTTGATCGCGGCGGTGTTCCTGGGGTCGCTCGGCTGGTGGATATTGCTGGCGGGCGCGGTCGCCAATTTGCGCACGCGCATCGACGCGAGAGCGACGCAAGCGATCAATCGCGGGTCGGCGGCGCTGCTCGCCCTCTTCGCCGTTTTGATCGCCGGCAAGGTTATCTGAGGAAGTTGCGCTTCCAGATTTCGGAAAGCTTCGGCGCACCCTCGGTCGTCTTGGCGATCGTCGTGAGCTTCGGCGCGTGCGCGGCGAACCATTCGCGGCGCGGGGTCCAATAGGTCATCGCGACGATATAAAGATCGAGCGCCGAGAACCGGTTGCCCAGGAACCACGGCGCGCCGGCGGCGGCCTCCACCGGATGCCACAGCTTTTCGCGATACTCGCCGACCTTCGTCTTGAAGGCTTCGGCGGCCTGCGGATCGGGCACGAAGCGCGTGGGCACATCCCCATAGGCGAAGGTCTGGTAGACATTCGTCACCAGATAAACCAGCCAGCGCAGGAATTCCGCGCGCGTCGGATCGTCGGGGCTGGGCACCAGCACGTTCGATTTGGCGAGATCGGCCAGATGCAGCGTGATCGCGGCGCTCTCGGTCATGACGTGCCCGTTGGGCAACACCAGCGTGGGCACCTGCATCAGCGGATTGACCTTGGCGAGGCGTTGGCGCGCTTCCTCGTCGCCGAACAGATCGCCGCTATCGATCATTTCGTAGTCGAACCCGTAGAGCGCCAATTGCGGTTCGATCAGCACCGAGCCCCAGCCCGGCCGTCCGTAAAGCGTGAACTTCATCGCCGCCTTCCACTGTTTTCATCTTCCGCAGCGCCCAAGAAATCGGGCATCCCCGCCAGCGGATCGTTTTCATCGGGCACGGTTTCGGAATCGTCGAGGCCGTGCGCTTCCAGTTCGACCGCCGAGACGAGGCCCTTGGCCGCGAGCAAGCGTTCGAGATTGAAGAGGCGCTCGCGCAGGCGCTCGACCTCCGACGCCATCGCCAGCAACGCGCGGTCGGCGTTGCCGCGCCCGCCCGCCGGGGCGGCGGCGGCCGCGCGCTTGGCGCGCGCTTCGCCGGTGTCGTTCCACACTTCGTGCAGAACGATCCGGCCGCCGCGAATCTCGAAACGGTCGACGAAGCGCAAATTGTCGAAGGGGGCGCCGTCTTCCCAGGCACCGTGCAACGATCCCGAGACGAACACGACGTCGCCGTCGTGCATCTCCACGCGGTCGTAGCGCTCGATCTTCTTGCCGATCTGGCGGAAACGCTGGCCCAAGCGCATGACGATTTCGTCGAGCGAGCCCGTTTCCGTGCCGCCGGGCGTCACGAAACGCGCGTCCGGCGCCACGTAGCGGCGCGCGGCACCGGGATCGAGCTTGTCGATCGCGTCGAGGAACTCGCGCACCAGGACGATCGAGGGATGCGGCGGCAGTTGGGCCATACGGACTCCCTGGGTTCTTACCCAGCGTAATCCATCGCAGCGGTATCGCGCGACAGAAACGATCCGGGGCGCGCGCCCGTGGGTGCCCCGGCCTTCCAAACGGCCCGGCCGTTGACGAACACGGCGTCGATCCCGGCACCCGGCAGCGTGGGGGCGGCGAAACTCGCCCGGTCGATCACCGTTCTGGGATCGAAAACGACGATATCGGCGAATGCGCCTGTCCGCAGCACACCCCGGTCGCGCAAGCCCAGGCGCTTGGCGGGCAACGACGTCATCCGGCGGATCGCTTCTTCGACCGGGAACAAGCCCACGTCGCGCGCGTAATGACCCAGCACGCGCGGGAACGTGCCCCACAGCCGCGGATGGGGATGGGCGTCGTGCGGCAAACCGTCCGACCCGATCATCGCTTCCGGCCAGGACAGCACGCGGCGTACGTCGTCCTCCGCCATCGCGAAATAGATCGCCCCGGCCGGCTGCAAGCGCCGCGCGGCTTCCGCGAGATCGACGTGCCATTCGCCGGCGATATCGGAAAGGTCGCGCCCGCCCGCCGCGGGCACGGATTTCGACCAGGTGATCAAAACGCGCGACGACGCGGCGATGCGGTCGATCGTCAGCACCGTCGACGACGCGATATAGGGATAGACGTCGAGCGCCACGCGCTGGGTTTTACGCGCCGCGTCGATCAAGGGCAGCGTGCGCGCGGTCTTGCCGTGATTCGCCTTGCCCATCGCCTTGTGATGCGACAGCACGACGGGCGTGTCCGCTTCGCGGCCGATGCGCAAGGCTTCGGCGACCGCGTCTTCCAGCGCGTCGGCTTCGTTGCGCAAATGCGTGGCGTACAATCCGCCATGCCTTCCCGCGATTTTGGCGACCGCGACGATCTCCTCCGTCGGCGCGGCCTTCGCGGGCGCGTAGAACAAGCCGGTCGACAGGCCCAGCGCGCCCTCGTCCATCGCTTGATCGAGCAAGCCTTGCATGCGCGCGATCTCGCCTTCATCGGCCGCGCGATCGAGACGATCCATCGTCTGCACGCGCAACGACGAATGCCCGACCAGCGCCACCGCGTTGACGGCGGCGGGATCGGCGGCCAAAGCCTTCGTCCAATCGGCGAAGCGCTTATGGCGATAGGTGGCGCGCGTTCCCAGCAGATCGAGCGGTGGCGGCGGATCGCCCGCCAAAATCATCGGGGCGACCGACACGCCGCAATTCCCGGCGACGACCGTGGTCACGCCCTGGCTCGCCTTCATCGGCATGTCGGGCAGATCCAACAGGATCGCGTCGTCATGCGTATGCGCGTCGATGAAACCGGGGGCGATCATCCGCCCCGAACAATCGAGCGTCGCGGCGGCTTCCAGCGTGCCCGGCGCGCCGATCGCGGCGATGCGATTGCCGGCGATGGCGATATCGGCTTCGATCGCGGGCGTGCCGGACCCGTCGGCGACGCGACCGCCTTTCAGCACCAATTCGTGCTTCATTGCGCGAGCCAGGCCAGCAGCTTGTCCGCCGGCATCGGCCGCGCGATCAGATAGCCTTGGGCGAGATCGATCCCCGCTTCGCGTGCGGTGTCGAGATCGGCCTGCGTTTCGACGCCTTCGGCGACGGAAACGAGATCCATGCGCTTGGCCAGCGCCACCGCCGATTCCAGAATCGCGCGCTTGGCCGGCGCTTCCGCGGCACCCGACACGAAGCCGCGATCGATTTTAAGCTCGTCGAACGGCAAAGCTTCCAAACGCGCAAGCGACGCATAGCCGGTGCCGAAATCGTCGAGCGACACGCGCACGCGCTTCATGCGCAGTCGCGCCAGCGTTTCCAGCGTGCGCCGGTCGTCTTCGCCCAGGCGGCTCTCGGTCACTTCGACGATCAAGCGTTCGGCCGGCATGCTCGAACGGCTCAAGGCGCCGCTGATCCAGGCGAAGGCGTCGCTGCGGCCCAGCGTATCGAACGAGAAATTGATCGCGCAGCGCAAATCCGGATACGCGGCGAAGATCGGCGCCATGTCGCGCGCGGCGACGTCGATCACCGCTTCGGTCATCCGATCGACCAGCCCGCAATTCTCCGCGAGCGGCACGAACACGCCCGGCGACACGTCGCCATGGGTCGGATGCGACCAGCGCGCCAGACATTCGACCGATTGCGTCAGGCCGCTCGCCACGTCGATTTTCGGCTGGAACACGGCCGCGATCTGCCCGCGTTCGATCGCGGCGGCAAGGTCGGCCTCGCCCATGCGCGGCATAACGCGCGCGGCGACGGCGGCATTCTCCGCCGCGGGTTGCAGGCGCGCGATCGCCTGGGTCAAACGTTCGGCTTCGATCGGCTTGGCGACGGCGCCCACACTGGCAAGGCCGTAGCCGCGCGCGATGCGCAACGCGCCCTCCAGCGTGCGTTTATCCTCGCCGCTGACGATCAGCATCGGCGTTTGCGGCGCCTTGGTCGCGGCCAAACGCAGAAACTCGATCCCATCCATGCCGGGCATGTTGAGATCGCACAGCACGAGTTCGGGTTTGAACGTATCGAGCTCGGCCAAACCGTCGGCGCCGTTCTCCGCCTCGCGGATTTCGCCGACGGCAAGACGCACCAAGCATCGGCGCAGCAATGCGCGGATGAAGGCTTGATCGTCGACGATGAGAACGCGGCGCCCGGCGATGTCGTCCATATGTCCGCACTCTAGCTTGATGCCGGGGCCGATGCTAGAACCGGACGGGTCGCGGTATTGGACGGAATGACGATGGAAATCAAATCTCCCTATTTGCTGTTTTTGGGCAGTGCCGCCGACGCGCTGGCCGCCAAAACCTCCATCGGCGTGGCGCAATGGCGTCCGGAAAAATGCGTCGGCCAGCTGCGCCTGAAGGGCTGCAACGCCGATAGCGGCTTTCCCGACATGAGCGTGAAGCAAGCCGTCGCCAAGGGCGCCAAGACGATGATCGTCGGCACGGTCAATCGCGGCGGCGTGATTTCCAAAGACTGGATCAAGGTGCTGACCGCCGCACTCGATGCGGGTCTCGATCTCGCCTCCGGGCTGCACAACAAATTATCCGACGTGCCGCAACTCGCCGCCGCCGCCAAGCGCAACGGCCGCAAACTGCACGACGTGCGCCATCCCGACCGCGAATTTCCGATCGCTACGGGCATCAAGCGCCCGGGCAAACGCGTGCTGACCGTCGGCACCGATTGCTCGATCGGCAAGATGTACACCTCGCTCGCCCTCGAAGCGGCGATGAAGTCGCTCGGGCTGAAGGCGACGTTCCGCGCCACCGGCCAGACCGGCATTTTGATCGCGGGTCGCGGCTGGTCGATCGACGCGATCGTGTCGGATTTCGTCGCCGGCGCGGTCGAGACGATCGCCCCCGCCAACGATCCCGATCATTGGGACGTGGTGGAAGGTCAAGGCTCGCTGTTCCACGCGAGCTATGCGGGCGTGACGATGGCGCTGATTCACGGCGCGCAAGCCGACGCGCTGGTGATGTGCCACGAGCCGGGCCGGCCGCATATGCGCGGGCTGCCGCATTACAAACTGCCCGATCTGCAAACCTGCATCGACGTCAACGTCGCCCATGCGCGGCTCACCAACAAAAAGGCCAAATGCGTGGGCATCAGCCTCAACACGTCGAAGATGACCGCCAAGGCGGCCGAACGCGCGATCAAGTCGACCGCCGACAAATACGGTCTGCCGTGCGTCGATCCGAGCCGCACGGGTGTGGCCGCCATCGCCGCCCAACTCGCGAAAATCAAATGACGCGCGCGCTGTCCGTCGCCCGCGAGGTTTGGCCGCTGCGCGGCGCCTTTCGCATTTCGCGCGGCGCCAAGACCGAAGCGGTCGTCGTCGTCGCGCGTATCGCGCAAGACGGCGCGGCCGGTGCGGGCGAATGCGTGCCCTATGCGCGCTATGGCGAGACGGTGGACTCCGTCCTCGCCCAGATCGAAAGCGCGCGCGCCTTGATCGAACGCGGCGGCGGGCGCGACGAATTGCAGCGCGCCTTGCCCGCCGGGGCGGCGCGCAACGCGCTCGACTGCGCGCTGTGGGATCTCGAAGCCAAGCGGGCGGGCAAGCGCGTGTGGCAGCTCGCCGGCATGTCCGCGCCGCAAACGCTGACCACCGCCTACACGCTGAGCGTCGACGACCCGGAGAAAATGGCCGAGGCGGCGCGCGCCGCCGCCCATCGCCCGCTATTGAAACTGAAACTCACCGGCGCGGGCGATCTGGCGCGCGTCGAAGCGGTGCGCAAAGCGGCACCGGGCTCGCGGCTGATCGTCGACGCGAACGAAGCGTGGGACGAAGCCTTGTTCGACGAGATTTCGCCCCATCTCGCCAATCTCGGCGTGGACCTCATTGAGCAGCCTTTGCATGCCGATCGCGACGCGGGGCTTGCGGGGCGCGAACACCCTGTTGCGGTTTGTGCGGACGAATCCTGCCACGACACATCGTCGCTGCCGCATGTCGTGGGCCGATACGAGGCGGTGAACATCAAGCTCGACAAGACCGGCGGCTTCACTGAAGCCCTCGCCTTGCGCAAAGCCGCCTTCGCGGCCGGATATCGCGTGATGGTCGGCTGCATGGTCGCGACGTCGCTGTCGATGGGGCCCGCACACTTGATCGCGCAAGGTGCGGCGTGGGTCGATCTCGACGGGCCTTTGCTGCTAAGCCACGACCGCGATCCGGGATTGCGCTTCGAAGGCAGCCGCGTTCACCCGCCCGACGCGGAAGTCTGGGGCTAAACGCCCAGTCTTTCGCACGTCTCCCGCCACAAATCGGCGATCAGATCGCCCGCCGGTTTGGCTTGCGCGAGCGCCGCCGATTGTCCCGCCCAAGCCTGGAGGCGCGAAATATCGTTCGCCTTGTTGGCGGCGTCGCGCATCGCTTGCGTGATCGCGCGCTGCACGGGATAGGGCGCAGGCATTGGTGCATCCGGGGCGGCCGCCGCGCGCACATACTCGGTCGCGATCGAACGCCCCGCGCGGCCGGAGAAAGCGCGCGTGAGCCGCGTCGCTTCCGGCGGCGTCTGGCCCAGCGCATCGGCCCAAACAGTGGGAATGCCCGCTTCGGGCGTGCGCAGAAAGCCGGTACCGATCTGCACGGCCGCAGCCCCCATCGCGAACGAGGCCGCCATGCCGCGCGCATCGCCGATGCCGCCGGTGGCGATCACCGGCAATTTCACCGCATCGAGAATCGCGGGCAGCAACGCGAATAAGCCGATCGCTTCGGCTTCGGCCTTCGCCGCGTCGAAGGCGCCGCGATGGCCGCCCGCTTCGGCCCCTTGCGCGACGATGGCGTCGGCCCCCGCGTCGGCCGCCGCCTTGGCTTCGGCGACCGTCGTCGCGTTGGCGAACCAGGCGATGCCGCGTTCTTTGAGCTTGGCGACGAAATCGGGCGGGTAGACGCCCATGATCGACGAGACGACCGCCGGCCCGGCGGTGAGCAGCGCGTCGCATTGCGCCTTGAAATCGGGTGGTGTCGCGTTGGCGGCATCCGCCGGCACTTCCGGCCCGTATTGGCCGACGAATGCGCGCACGCGCGCTTCGTGATCCGCGTCGCGAACGGGCGCGGGATCGGGAATCCACAGATTGAGCTGGAACGCGCCGTTGGAACGGCCGCGCTGATCATTGGCCCAGGCGAGAATCGCCTCGGGCTTCATGAGAAGCGCACCGCACGCGCCCATGCCGCCCGCGCGCGCGACGGCGGCGGAGAGCGCGGGTGCGGGCACGCCCGCCATGGGGGCGAGCAAGATCGGCAGACGCAGACCGAAGCGTTCGCAGAACGCGCGGGCGGGATCGAAGATCTTGCCCGCCGGGATCACGACGCGCGCTCCATCGCGCGCAGCACGCGCGCGCGGTCGGGGATCGGCTCGACCGCGCCATAGCCTTCGGTCGACAGCGCCGCCGCCGTGGCGGCGTAGCGCCCGGCTTGCTCCAAGCTATCGCCCGCGACCAGGCGCGCGATGAAGGCGCCGCCGAACGTATCGCCCGCCCCGGTCGCATCGACCGGCTTGCACGGATGGGGCGGAATGCGCGTGCGCGTCTTCGCGTCGGCGACCAAAGCGCCTTGCGCGCCCAGTTTCAGCGCCACGACCTTGGCGCCCAGCTTCAGCATCAGATCGACCAGTTCGTCCGGCTCGTCGACGCCGAACAACGTCGCGACGTCGTCGAGGCTGGGCAGGCAGATGTCGCAATTGGCGATCGCCTCCGCCGTCACGGCCTTGGCGCGCGCCACCGGCCACAGCTTCAAGCGCAGATTGGTGTCGAACGACACAAGGCAGCCCGACGCGCGCGCCGTGGTCATCGCGGCGAAGCCCGCATCGCAGGCGGAATTGGAGATCGCCAGCGAAATGCCCGAAAGATGCAGCACCTTCGCCTCTTGAATGGCGTCGAGCGGCAGATCGGCGGGGGCGTAGCGGCTGGCGGCCGAGCCCGACCGGAAGAACGAGAAATGATGGCCCTTCTCGTCATGCGTGACGAAATAGACGGCCGTGGGCGCGTTCTTGTCTTCGCGCACGGTCGACTCGTCGACACCTTCGAAGCGCCACAGATCGCGGAACATCTGGCCGTAAATATCCGCCCCCAACGCCGAGATGTAGCCCGCCTTGGCGCCCGATCGCGCCACCGCAATCGCGAAATTCGAGGTGTCGCCGCCGAAACCCTGCAGATAAGTGCGGCTCGTCGCCCCGCCCGTCTGGTTGAATTCGATCATCGGCTCGCCATAGGCGAGGATCTCGCACGCCATCGTTTCCCAACCCTTCGTTCGTCCCGGCTTTCGAACCGCCGGCGCCCTGTTTTAGGCGAGGCCGCGGACGAACGAAAGGGTCAGGCGAGGGCGGCGCGCTGGCGGCGCAGTTTGCGGCGCATCAAGCTGCGCTTGGCCCAGATCCAGACGCCCGTGCCCAGCAGCCCCAACATGGCCAAGGACAGCGCCACGTTCATCAGCGCCGACCACGCGCCCGCGAAATTTCCTTCGTGGAACAGGCGCGGCAGGTTGCGCGGCATCGGCACGGCGCCGTCGCGCGTGACGGCGTAGACTCGATACTCGCCGTCTTCGACGATGCGCGCGAGATAGCGCCCGCCTTGCGGCCGCAACCATACCAGCGCCGACAGATCGCGATCGGCGCCCAGCGCTTCCACCGCCTCGCGCAGTTTGAGCGGCGGCGCTTGCGGCAATTCCGGCGGCGGACCCGCGAAGGTGATGTCGAAGGCGAGGAACAGCCCGGTCAGCGGCGACAACACGATCAGCGGCAAGGGCAGCCACGCGATCGCCTTGTGCCAGCCCGACACGGTGTTCGCGAAACGCGGCCAGCCCATCAAGACGCCGATCACCGAGATGACAAGCATCGCCGCCGTCGACGCGGTTACCAGCCAGCCCAGATCGAGCAGCAAGCGTTCGTGCAATCCGCGCATCAGACCGAAGGTTTGCGCGAGGATCGACGCGCCGGTGCGCGTTTCGCCCGTCGCAAGGTCGACGACCACGCCGCCGCCGCGCCCGGTGCCCAGCGACAACGTGCCGTCATAGCTGCGCACGACCAGCGCACGCGCTTGGCCGCGCGGATCGTGCTGGTCGATCATTTCGCCCACGCGCGCGGCGTCGAGCGAGCCGGGCACGATCGACGCATCGACGACCCAGGGCTCGAAGGACAGGACCAAGCCGCTGACCAGAATGGCCAGCAGCGGCAGCGCGAAAGCGAGGGCGATCCAGCGGTGGAGCTTGAGATAGAGCGGTTTCATGGCCGCGACCATGCCGCGCGAAGGATGGTTACGGGACGTTATTTGGCTACGCCCCGTAACGTTGTCATGCGCCGGGCGTTTTCTTCGCGTCGGATCTGCAGCGATCGGCGCAGTATTTCACCTGCGGCCAATCCTTCGCCCATTTCTTGCGCCAGACAAAGGGCCGCCCGCAAACGACGCAGGTCTTCGCCGGCAATTCCGATTTCTTGCGCATTTTGGGCATGGGCATTCGCGGTCATGTGAATGCCCAGAGCCTAGAGCCGCGCGCGGCCGCTTCAAGCCCGGATCGGAATCCGGTTGCCTTTCATTATCGATATCGATAATTTGCCCGGCCAGGGAGGAATCGAACCAATGGCGAAGGCTGCGCGTCCGCGCGACATCGTCTATTCGGCGCTCAAACGCCGCATCGTGCTGAACGAGATCCGTCCCGGCGAGCCGCTGACGGAACTCGGCCTCGCGAACGAACTCGAATGCAGCCAAGGCACGGTCCGCGAAGCGCTGCTGCGCTTGCAGGAGGACGGCCTCGTCCAGCGTTCGGGTCATCGCGGCACGATGGTCACCACGCTCGATCCCGACGCGGCCGAAGAGATTCTCGATCTGCGCAAACGGCTGGAAACGCGCGGCGCCTTGCGTGCGGTGCGCGCCTATACGCCGGACGCCGCCGCCGAATTGAAAGCGCTGCGCCAAGGCATGGCGGCCGCGGCCAAGCGTGGCGACGCTTACGGGCTGATCGAACTCGACATGCGTTTCCACGCGGCGATCTTCCGCCTGGCGAGCCCGCCGGTGCTGGAGCAGATCCTGATCCGCTGCATGCTGCATTCGCACCGGCAAAAGCTTTGGGCGCCGGGCCATCGCCGCAGCCTGACGCGCACCGCCGATCGCCACGACACGATCATGGAAGCGCTGGAGGCGCGCGACGGCGAACGGCTGGCGCAGGAAATCGCCCATCACCTCGACACCATCGTCGAATTGCCCGCGGCGGCGAGCCGCAAAGGAAGTGCGGCATGAGCAACGCGTTCGTTCACCCCGAAATGGCGGCGATCCTCGCCGCCGGCGGCCCCGCCCCCGATTATCCGAACATGGATCTCGCCGAAGCGCGGCCGACCTTCGTGAAGTTCAACGAAGGCTGGAACGCCGATCGCCCGGCGGTCGCCGAGACGCGCGATCTTTCGATCGACCGGCCCTGGGGCAAGATGCGCGCGAAACTGCTGCGCCCGACCGCAGCGAAGAACCTGCCCGTGCTGCTGTTCGTGCATGGCGGCGGCTGGACCTTCGGCTCGATCGAATCGCATCTGGGATCGATGACGCGCCTCGCGGTCGAATCGGGTGCGGCCGTGCTCGGCATTGATTATCGCCTCGCCCCCGAACATCCCTTCCCCGCGGCGATCGACGATACGCGCGCGGCGTTGGACGCCATCGCCGGCGGTTTGCTGGGCGATGCGGTGGACGCCTCGCGCATCGCCATCGGCGGGGATTCCGCCGGGGCCGGCATCACATTGCTGACGCTGGCGGGCCACGAATGGCGCAAGCGCGTGCGCGCCGCGTGCCTGTTCTATGGCTGCTTCACGCCGATGTTCGATACGGCCAGCCACGCGAAATTCGGCCCCGGCGGCTACGTCCTCACCTCCAAGCGCATGCGCTGGTATTGGGACAATTGGCGCGGGCCTTCGACGCTGCCCGACCTCACCGGTCTGCCCAAACTCTATCTCAGCGCGGCGGCCCTCGATCCGCTGCGCGACGAGACGCTCGACCTCGCCAATAAATTGGCCGAGGCGGGCAACGACGTCCGCTTGGACGTGTTCGCGGGCGTCTGCCACGGCTTCATGCAGATGTCGTCGAAGCTGGAACCGGCGCGCAAAGCGCATCGCGTCGCCGGGCAATTCCTCGCCGAAGCCCTCCAATAAAACAAACGGGAGAAACGCCAATGAAACGCAGAACTTTCCTCGCCGCCACGGCGGCCGCGATCGCCGCCCCGGCGATCGTCAACGCCCAGGGCACGACGACCGTGCGCTGGTGGTACCATTTCGACAATCCGCAGCATTCGCCCGCCGAACTGATCGCGAAGTTCGAAGCGGCGAATCCCGGCATCAAGATCCAGGCGGAGAGCATTCCCTGGGGCGGCGGCAACGATTACTACACGCGCCTTTACGCGGCGCTTGTCGCCAATAACGCGCCCGATTGCGCGATGGTGAAGCTCGCCAATATGTCGCGCCTGCTGGAAATGCGGGCACTCGAGCCGCTCGACCAGCAGATCGGCGGCTGGGCCGACGCGTCGGACATCTCGGCCAATCTGTGGAACCTGCACAAGGCGCCGGACGGCAAGCGCTATTACGTGCCCCTGCAATACGTCGTGCTCTATCTCTACTACCGCGTCGATCTGTTCCAGCAGGCGGGCGTTGCCGCGCCGAAGACCTTCGACGAATTCCTGAAGGCGGCGCAGGCCACGACCAAGGGCGACGTGTTCGGCTTCGGCATGCGCGGCGGTGCGGGCGGCCACGACCATTGGGGCAGCTTCGTGCTGGGCGGCGGCGCCACCTTCGAAAAGGGCGGCATGGTGACGCCCAAGGCGCTGGAAGCGAACCGCTGGTTCGTGGCGCTGGGCCGCGAACACAAAGTGTTCCCGCCCTCGGCGCCGAATGACGGCTTCCGCCAGATCGTCGACAACTTCAAGGCCGGCCGCACGGCGATGACGATCCACCATGTCGGCTCGGCCAACGAAATGGTCCAGGCGCTGGGCGACAAGGTTTCGGCCGTGCCCGTCCCGCGCGCGGCCGACGGCAAGGGCTGGACGTCGTTCGGCGACGAGTCGAACGCGATCTTCGCGTCGAGCCGCAACAAGGCCGCGGCGTTCCGCTGGATCAGCTGGCTGTCGACGAACGAGTCGAACGTGGAGTTCAACAAGTTCACCGGCCAGCTGACCGTGTCGAACAAGGGGGCGGCCAACTGGACGCTGCACCCGAAGCGTTTTGTCGATGCGTCCGCACAATCGCTGGCGATCGCCGACACGCTGCCCAACGTGCCCGCCACGGCGGATTTCCTGCGCACGGTGTGGCCGACCAACATGCAACGCGCGTTGCTGGGCCAGATCCAGCCCGACGACATGATGCGCGCCATCGAACGCCATTATCACGGCTGATTGGCACGGCTGATCGAAAGCCAAGGCGGGCCTCCGACGAGGCCCGCCTTGGCCGATCCGCCGCGAAAGCAAAAATGGTCTCCTCTCGTCTCACGCCTTACTACTTCTTGGCGCCCGCGATCCTCGCCACCGCGGCGATCGTGCTCTATCCCGTCGCCTCGACGCTGTGGATGAGCTTCCACGATTTCGTGCTGTTCCGGCCGCACGACGTGCCGTTCACGGGCTTGCGCAATTACCAACGCCTGCTCGCCGACGAAGCCTTCTGGATTTCGTTGTGGAATTCCTTCGTCTGGGTCGGGCTCGCGGTCGGCTTGCAGTTCGCGCTCGGCATGGCCGCGGCGCTGATCCTCAACGAAAGCTTCGCGTTCCGGTCCTTCGCGCGCGCGCTCGTCGTCGTGCCCTGGGCGTTGCCGTCGGTCATCATCGGGCTGATGTTCACCTGGGTCTACGACTACAATCTCGGTCTTCTAAACGACATGCTGCTGCGTTTGGGCTTCATCAAATCACCGGTCGCGTGGCTCGCCGATCCCGATCTGGCGCTTTACGCCGTGATCGCGGCGCTGGTCTGGCAGGGTTTCCCGTTCTTCGCCGTGATCATCCTCGCGGGCCTTCAGGCGATCCCCGGCGATCTGCACGAAGCCGCCGAGATCGATGGCGCCACGCGCCTGCAACGCTTCCGCCATGTCGTATGGCCGGGCTTGAAGGGCGTGATCCTGACCGCCCTGCTGCTGCGCACGATCTGGGTCGCGAATTCGCTCGACGTCATCCTCGTCATGACCGGCGGCGGTCCCGGCTACGCCACGCACACGCTGCCGCTTTACGCGTTCCTGCGCGCCTATAGCGGCATGGAATTCGGTTACGGCTCGGCGCTCGCCGTCGTGCTGACGATGTTCTTGATCTCCGTCGCGGCATTCTATGTGCGCCGCACGATGCGGGAGGCCTTCCGATGATCGACCGCCGCTCGCGCACGCAGCGCTTCTTCGAGATCGAATTGCCGGCAGCACTCCTGATCGTAATCGCCCTCGCCCCCTATGCGTGGATGGCGATCACGTCGATTAAGCCGACGGCGGATATCGCGCGCTTCCCCGTGGTCTATTGGCCGGACGAGCCCACGCTGATCCATTACGCCGACCTATTGGCGCGCACGACCTTCCCGAAGAACCTGCTGGACTCACTCATCGTGGCCGTAAGCGCCTGCGCACTGGGTCTGGGCCTGTCGGTGCCCGCCGCCTACGCTTTCTCGCGCTTCGGCTTCATCGGCCGCCGTTTTCTGATGACTCAGTTTCTGACCATCAACATGTTCCCGATCGTGTTGATGATCATTCCGCTGTTCGTCGCCATGCGTTCGCTCGGCTTGCTCGACACCGTGCCCGGCGTCGTGCTGGGCCACGCGACCTTCGCCATCCCCTTCGCCATCTGGATGCTGACGAGTTACCTCAACGGCATCCCGAAGGAATTGGACGAAGCCGCGATGGTCGACGGGGCGAGCCGCGTTCAGACGATCGTGAAGATTTTGCTGCCGCTCGCCGCCCCCGGCATCGTGTCGACGGGCATCTACATCTTCGTCGCGTCCTGGAACGAGTATCTCTTCGCGATGATGCTGTCGGGCCAGAACGTGCGCACCGTGACGGTCGCGTTGCAGCTGTTCATCGGCGAATACACAATCCAATGGGGATTGCTCACCGCCGGCGGCACGCTGGTGGCGCTGCCCGTCACGCTTCTGTTTCTTTTCGTGCAACGACACTTGATCGGCGGGCTGACCGCCGGAGCCGTGAAATCATGACCAACAAAATAGGCGTCATCTCGATGTTCTACGCGCGGCCCTTCGGCCGGGCGAATTTCGGCACCTTCGCGCAAGCGCGCGCGTCGGGCATGGAGTTCATGGAACTGCTCGTCCCCGAGCCGGGCGAACTCGACGCGCGCGAAACCAAGGTGGCCGCCGCCGAGCACGGGCTCGATCTCGTTTTCGCGGCACGCGTCAATCTTCAGCGCGATCTCGCCAGCCCCGACGAAGCGGCGCGCAAAGCGGGCCTCGCTTATTTGCGCTTTTGCGTCGACGAAGCGGTCGCCTATGGCGTCAAGATCGTCGGCGGGCCGCTTTACGGCGCACCGCTGGTGTTCGCGGGCCGTCCGCCCGCCCCGGTCGATACGGAAGCGCGCAAGCGCCGCTTCGATTGGGTCGTGAAGGGCCTAACCGACGCCGCCGCCTATGCCGCCGACAAGGGCGTGATCCTCGGCCTCGAACCGCTCAACCGTTTCGAAACGGATATCGCCAACACGACCGAGCATGCGCTGGAAATCGTCGATGCCGTCGGCAACAAGGCCTTGGGCGCGATGCTCGACACGTTCCACATGAATATGGAAGACCGCGACATCGCCGCCGCGATCCGCAAGGCGGGCAAGCGCATGGTCCATTTTCAGGCCAACGAGAATCATCGCGGCTTCGTGGGCGACGGCCATATCGATTGGCCGTCGGTCGCGCGTGCGATCGTCGCGGTCGGCTATACGGGCCCGATCACGCTGGAGCCGTTCCGCCGCGACGACGTACCGGCGGGAACGTGCGTCGCCCAATGGCGCGCTCCCCATCGCAACGAAGACGCGGAATTGGCCGCGAGCGGCGCTTATCTGCGCGCGGCATTGGACTCGGCTCGGAGGGCCGCATGAGCAATCTACGGATCGGTTGGATCGGCTGCGGCACGCATGCCGGGGAGATGCTGCTGCCCCATCTCGTGCGGCATAACGTCGTGCTCGCAGGGCTGTGCGACAAAAGCCCCGACAATCTGGCCCGCATCGCGCGCAGCTACGGCGTGTCGGCCGAGAACTGCACCGACGACGCGGCCAAGCTGATCGCGCGCAAGGATATTGACGCGATCGGCATGGCGATCGGCCCGGCAGCACACGTGGAATTGGGCTGCGCGGCGCTGGCGCGCGGCCTGCCCGTGTTCATGGAGAAGCCGCCGGGCGGCAACGTGGCGGGGGCCAAGCGTCTGCAAGCGGCGGCCGAAAAATCGGGCAAGCCGCTCGTCCTCGGTTTCATGAAGCGTTATTCGACCGCCAACCGCATCGCGATCAACATCGTGAAGGGCGGACAATTCGGCGCGCCGGCCAGCTTCCTGGGCCAGTACATGACCGCACCCACCTATTTCACCAAGGATCCGGATTATACGGGCTTCTATCTGCATCATTGCGTGCACTACATGGACCTGGTGCCGCATTTGATGGGCAAGCCGGTCGAGTTGCTGGCGCGCCGTCACGAATTGGCGCCCGGCAAATTGCTGCTGCATGTCGATTTCAAATTCGACAATGGCGGCCTCGCCACGCTGGTGATGGGCACGCATCAATCGCGCGCCACACCGATGGAATGGTGGCAGGTGATGGGCGATCACAAGCGCGTGGAAGTGCGCAACGTCCATGAGGTCCGTTACTTCCGCGCGCCCGAGTTCAAGGTGTCGCGCAAGGAAGCGACACTCGATGACGCCGTCGATACGCTTGTGTGGGAGCCGAACCTGACGGTCGCGGCGAACGAAGACCATAAGGGTTATCACGCCATTCTCGGCGACTTCTTGGCCGCCGTGCGCGGCGAGAAGGTCGATGTGCCGGGTATTGCGGACGGTGTGGCCGCTATGCGAATTCTGGAGGCGATGATTTCATCTTCGGCCTCTGGAAAGCCCATCGTTCTATGAACAGCCCCCAATGAAACGATTATCGCGCGCGACCCTCGGCAATCTTCCGGCCCAAGTTTCGCGGCCGAAATTCGACCCGGCCAAGCTCGCGCGCGGCATCGTCCATCTGGGGTGTGGTGCCTTCCACCGCGCCCATCAGGCTTGGTACACGCAGCGCGCCATCGAAGCCGCCGGTGGCGATTGGGGCATTACGGGTGCGAGTCTGCGCGGCCTCGACGTTCCCGCCCAGTTGAACCCGCAAGACGGGCTCTATGGCGTGCTGGTGCTCGACGACGATAAGCGCCGCGTCGAGATCATGGGCGTGATCGGCGAAGTGCTGCACGCTCCCAGCGATCCCGCCGCGTTGATCGCACGCATCGGCGACATGTCGACGCGCATCGTGTCCTCGACCGTCACCGAGAAGGGTTATTGCCACATCCCGGCGACCGGCGATCTGGATGTTCGGCATCCCGATATCGTCGCCGACCTTGCCGATCCCGAACGCCCGCGCTCGGCCATCGGCATTCTGGTCGCCGGCCTCGCCCACGCGCGCGATGCGGGTCATGCGCCGCCGACGGTGCTGTGTTGCGACAACCTGCCGTCCAACGGCCGCGTGGTCGCGAGGCTCGCCGCGCAATATGCGGGGCTTCGCGATGCGAAGCTGCGCGACTGGATCGAGCGCAACGTCACCTTCCCCTGCACGATGATCGACCGCATCGTGCCCGCCACGACCGACGACGACCGCAAAACGGCCGCCGTGATCACCGGCGTCGACGATCAAGGCTTGGTGGTGGCCGAGCCCTTCGCCCAATGGGTGATCGAGGACAAGTTCGGCGGCCCGCGCCCCGCCTGGGACCAAGCGGGCGCCCAGATCGTGCCGGACGTGGCGCCCTACGAACGTGCGAAGCTGCGACTGCTGAATGGTGCCCATTCGGCGCTGGCCTATCGCGGTCTCGCCAAGGGCCATGTCACGGTCGCCGAGGCGATCGCCGATCCCGAATTGCGCGCCGCGACGCGCGCGATCATGCGCGAGGCGGCGGCGACGCTCGCCCCCGTGCCCGGCCTCGATCTCGACGCCTATGCCGATGCGCTGTGCGCGCGTTTCGCCAATCGCGGCATCCGCCATCGCTTGATTCAGATCGCCATGGATGGCTCGCAAAAATTGCCGCAGCGCTTGCTCGGCACGATTTCGGAAAATTTGTCGGCGGGACGCGACGCGCCCGAGGCGATCAAAGCCGTCGCCGCCTGGATCGGCCATGTCCGCCGCGAAGGGACGAAACTTCAAGACCCGCTGGCCGCGACGCTGACCGGCTTGCGCGGCCTCGACGATTTCTTGGCCTGCGAAACGGTGTTCGGTAGGGGATTGCCGAAGAACCCGCGTTTCACGACGCCGCTGCGCGCCCTCGTCGCCTAACCGACGCCGCGCCGAAAAATGGAAACCATGTTCGTACACCTATAAACCGCTGGCACATCACTTGCGAGAACCACCTTGGGTGGGGTAGGTGCGGCCATGGTTATTCGTAGTTCGGAAGGCGATCGGCAGTTTCGCGCGTTGGTGAAGCTGCTCGGTGGGTTGGTCGGCGAAACGGTTCGCGCGCATGACGGGGAAGCGGCGTATTCCGCCGTCGAATCTTTGCGTACCGGTTTCGTCGAGTTGCGGCGCGGCGGCGAGCCCAAAGCGGCGGAGGTCGCGCGCCTCGCCGCCGGTTTGCGCAAAATCGAGGCGGCCGATGCCACGTTATTGGCCCGCGCCTTCGCGCTGTTCTTCGCGGTCGTGAACATCGCCGAGGAAGCCTGGCGCGCCGCCGAGCGCGGTACGGAGACCGAGGCGTGGCCGCGTTCCTTCCCCGATACGCTGGCCCAGCTCGGCGCGCATGCCACGCCGAAGAAGATCGCCGCCGCCTTGCCGAAAATGTCGCTGATGCCGGTGATGACCGCGCATCCGACCGAGGCGCGGCGCCAATCGGTGCAGCGCGGCCATCGCCGGCTTTACGAACTGGTCATGCAGTTGGTGACGCTCGATCCGCGCACCGCACCCCATGCGCGCGCGCTGGACGCGATCAAGGGCGAGATCGCGACCTTGTGGAAGACCGACACGGTGCGCGCCGACAAGTTGACCGTGGCCGACGAAGTCGCCAACGGCTTGCTGTTCTTCCGCGCCGCCCTTTACGACGCGGTGGCGGATTCGTTGCGTGCACTGGATGCCGCGACCGGCCAAGCGCCCCACGGCCTGATCGCGTTCGGGTCATGGATCGGCGGCGATCGCGACGGCAACCCGAACGTCACCTCGCGCACCACGCTGTTCGCGATGCGCGCGCAATCGCGCGAGGTCTTGCGCGAGTATCTGCGCCGCGTCGATGCGATGGCCGAGCGCCTGACGCAATCGCAGGCCTATATCCGCCTGCCCGACGATTTCGCGAAGAGCCTCGCCGCCGACGACAAGCGCTACGCCACCGCGACCTTCGCGGGCCAAACGCATGTGCTGGCGCGCGAGCCCTATCGGCGCAAGATCGCCTATATGCGTTTGCGCCTCGCCAAGCGCCTTGCTTGGACCGAAGCGAAGATCGCGGGCAACGACGATCTGCCCTTGCCCGACGAAGCCTATCCCGACGCCGCCAGCTTCGCCGCCGATGTGACGGCGCTGCGCAAGGCGCTGGTCCATGACGGCGATCGTTATCTTTCGTCGGGCGCGCTGCTCGATCTCGAGCGGCTCGTCGGCGTATTCGGCTTACATCTGGCGCGTTTGGACGTGCGCCAGGAATCCAAACGCCACCGCAAGGCGGTGAGCGAACTCGTCGCCGGTCTGCCGGGCCTGCCCGATTACGAAACGCTGGACGAGGAACAACGCCTCGATCTGCTCGACGATCTGATCGCGCGGCCGGGCCCGGTTTTGCTGATGGGCCCCAAACTGTCGGCGGAGACCGAGGAGATATTGGCGACTCTCAACGCCGTCGCCACGCTGCACGCCGAACTCGGGCCGCTCGCCATCGAGACTTATGTGATCTCGATGGCCGATCGCGCCAGCGCGGTGCTGGAGGTGCAGTTCCTGGCGAAGCTCGCCGGACTTGCGGGCAAACTGCGCGTGGCGCCGTTGTTCGAAACCATCGCTGATCTGCGCGCCGGGCCGGGTATCTTGCGCGCGTTGCTCGCCCGCCCCGGCTATCGCGCGTTGCTGGATGCGGCCGGCGGCACGCAGGAAATCATGCTCGGCTATTCGGATTCCTGCAAAGACGGCGGCATTCTCGCGTCCGGCTGGGCGCTGCATTCCGCACAAACCGAACTCGCGCGCGTGTTCGACGCGGCGAAGGTGCCCTACGTGTTGTTCCACGGCCGCGGCGGCAGCCATGCGCGCGGCGGCGGGCCGACGCATGATTCGATCCTCGCCGGCCCGCGCGAGGCCGCGAACGGACGCATCAAATTCACCGAACAGGGCGAAGTGCTCTCGTTCAAATATTCGAACCGCGACACGGCGGCGTACGAGCTCACCGTTGCACTCTCGGGCCTGTTGAAGAAGACGCTGGGCCCGCCCTATCGCAAGGGGGCGCGCCCCGCCGATTGGGAACGCGCGATGGCGCGGCTGGCCGAATTGGGCGAAGAAGCCTATCGCGATCTGGTCGCGACACCGGGCTTCCTCGACTATTTCTACGAGACCACGCCGGTCGACGAATTGGGCGGGCTCAATATCGGGTCGCGCCCGTCGCACCGCCCGCAATCCGGGCGCGACATCCGCGCGATCCGCGCCATTCCCTGGGTGTTCGGCTGGTCGCTCGCCCGCCTCGCCTTGCCCGCCTGGTACGGGATCGGCACGGCGATCGAAGCCTTCGCCAAGGAATCGCCCGCCAATCTGCGTTTGCTCAAACGCATGCATCGCGATTGGCCGTTCTTCCGCAATCTCGTCGACAATGTCGCGATGGCGGAAGCCAAGGCGTCGCTGCCCGTCGCCAAGCTCTACCAGCCGCTCGCGCGCGACGCCGCCAGCGCCAAGCGCGTGTTCGAAATGATTTCGGACGAGCTCGCGCTGACCGCCAAGGCCCTGAAGCGCGTGGCGGGCGCGTCGCCGCTCGCCGCCAACCCGTCGCTCGCCTTGTCGCTCGAACGGCGCAAACCCTATCTCGACGCGATGAACGCGCTGCAGGCCGTGCTGCTGACCAAGCTGCGCGACGGCGGGGGTGCGGATTGGCGCCATCCGCTGCTGCTGACCGTCAACGCCATCGCCGCGGGCATGCGCAACACGGGCTAAAGCGCCAACGGGATGGCGCCGCCGGTCTTGACCTGCTCCATCACTATATAGGTCCGCGTTTCGCGGATATGGGGCACGTCGACCAGCGTGCGGCCCAGGAAGTCGCGATAGGCTTCCATGTCGCGCACGCGCACTTTCAGCAGATAGTCGAAGCCGCCCGCGACCATGTGGCATTCGATCACTTCGCGCTGGGCTTTGATCTTCGCCGCGAATTCGGCGAACGCCTCGGACGAGGTGCGGTCGATCGACACTTCGAGGAAGACGAGCAGGCCCGCCCCCAGCCGGTTCGCGTCCAACTCCGCGCGATAGCCTTGGATATAGCCGTCCCGTTCCAAGCGCCGTACGCGTTCCAAGCACGGCGTGGGGCTCAACCCCACGCGCTTGGCGAGGTCGACATTGGTGATCCGCGCTTCGTGTTGGAGCGCGTCCAAAATCTGCAAATCGATAGCGTCCATATCCAGATATTTACCTGTTTATAAGATTAAAAACAGCATTTTTCCCTACCTTGCTTAAATATTACGGATATGTAGCCTAAGGATACTCGATTTAACGGGATATCCGAATGCCCTTCCCCTTCGCACCCGATAAGCTGCTGCCGGAAGAAACGGCGCTGAACCGCCTCGCCGCCACCGCCGCTTTGCCCCCGGCATTGGCCGAGAAAGTGGCGCGCGAAGCGCTCGACCTCGCCGGGCGTTTGCGCGCCGAGGGCGGCACGCGCTTGGGCGTCGAAACCTTCCTTGCCGAGTTCGAACTTTCGACCGCCGAGGGCGTGGCGCTGATGTGCTTGGCGGAAGCGCTGCTGCGCATCCCCGACAAGGCGACGATCGACGCGCTGATCGGCGACAAGCTCGGCGCGCCCGATTGGGACAAGCATCTCGGCCACGCGGACTCGGTTTTGGTGAACGCCTCGGCCTGGGGCTTGGCACTGACCGGACGTTTCCTCGATTGGACGGGGGACAGCCACGGCGGCGCCGGCGATCTGCTGCGCCGCGCGCTGGGGCGATTGGGGGCGCCGGTGTTGCGCCGCGCGATCGAAGCGGCGATGCGCATCATGGGCCAGCAATTCGTGATGGGCGAAACGATCGACGCGGCGCTGCCGCGCGCCGCACAAGCGCCGGCCCATCACACTCATTCCTTCGACATGCTGGGCGAGGCCGCGAAAACCGCCGACGATGCCGCGCGCTATCTCGCCAGCTACAAAGCCGCAATCGCGGCCATCGCGGCGAAGGCGCAAGGAAGCGATCCACGCCGCAATCCCGGCATTTCGGTGAAACTCTCGGCCCTGCATCCGCGTTACGAACCCGCGTTGCGCGCGCGGGCTTTCGATGAACTTCTGCCGCGCCTGTCGGCCTTGGCCGAACAAGCCGCGCAAGCCGGAATCAATTTCACCGTCGATGCCGAGGAAGCCGACCGGCTCGTACTGTCGCTCGAACTTTTCGAAGCGCTGGCGCGCGATAAGCGGCTCGACGGCTGGGACGGACTCGGCCTCGCGGTCCAAGCGTATCAAAAGCGCGCCGTCGGCGTGTGCGCATGGCTCGGCGATCTCGCGCGCGACGCCAGGCGGCGCTTCATGGTGCGCCTGGTCAAAGGCGCCTATTGGGACAGCGAGATCAAATGGGCGCAGGAGCGCGGGCTTTCCGACTATCCCGTTTTCGTGCGCAAACCCGCGACCGATCTTTCTTATCGCGCCTGCGCGATAAGGCTGCTGGCCGCGAAGGGCGCGATCTACGGCCAATTCGCGACGCATAATCCGCGCAGCGCGCTCGAAATCCTGGCATTCGCGGAAGGCCGCGACGATTTCGAGTTCCAGAAGCTGCACGGCATGGGCGACGGGCTATACGACGCTTTGGGTTCGCGTGCGCGCGTACGCGTCTATGCGCCCGTGGGCGCCCATCGCGATCTGCTGCCCTATCTCGTGCGGCGCTTGTTGGAAAACGGCGCCAACACATCCTTCATCCACCAGATCAAGGACAATTCCGTGCCGCTCGGCGATATCGTCGCCGATCCGGAAACGGCACTCGCGCGCACGACCAAACCGGTGCGTCTTCCGGCGGCGATGTTCGCCGACCGCAAGAATTCGGCGGGCTACGATCTCGCCGACGATAAGGTGCGCGGCGAACTTGTCGCGGCGATTGGCGCGTTGAACCTGGGCCCTGCTCCGGCCGAAACGCCGGTCGCGGCGGAAATCGAAACCGCGGCGCATGGTTTCGTCGCGTGGTCCAAACGATCCGTCGCGGATCGTGCGGCCATTCTGGAACGCGCCGCCGATCTGTTCGAAGCCAACGGCAAGGAATTGATCGCCGCCATCGTGCGCGAAGGCTTCCGCACAATTCCCGACGCGGTGTCGGAACTGCGCGAGGCGGTCGATTTCCTGCGCTATTACGCGAGCGAAGCGCGGCGGGTTTGCGGCACCCAAACGCTGCCCGGCCCGACGGGCGAGCGCAATACGCTCGCCCTCGGCGGGCGCGGCGTGTTCGCCTGTGTTTCGCCGTGGAACTTCCCGTTGGCGATCTTTACGGGCCAGATCGCGGCGGCTTTGGCCGTGGGCAACAGCGTCGTCGCCAAGCCCGCCCCGCAAACGCCGCAAATCGCCGCGCGCGCCGTCGCCTTGCTGCACGAAGCCGGAATCCCGCGCGACGTGCTGCGCTTGGTTATCGGCGGGCCGAAGATCGGTCAGGCTTTGATCGAGGATCCGCGCATCGCCGGTGTCGCCTTCACCGGATCGACCGCGACGGCGCAAACGATCAATCGCACGCTCGCCGCCAAGAACGGACCGATCGTGCCGCTGATCGCGGAGACGGGCGGCGTCAACGCGATGATCGCGGATAGCTCGGCGCTGACCGAGCAACTCGTCAACGACGCGATCGTCTCGGCCTTCCAAAGTGCGGGCCAGCGCTGCTCGGCCTTGCGCGTGCTGTTCGTGCAGGAAGATGCTGCCGACCGCACGATCGCGATGCTGAAGGGCGCCATGGCGGAATTGCGTCTGGGCGATGCGGGCGATCCCGCGACCGATATTGGGCCGGTGATCGATGCGGACGCGAAGGCGAAGCTCGGCGCGTATCTCGCCGATAACCGCGCGCGGATCGTCGCGCAAAGCGCGGCCGTGCCGCCCGGCAATTTCGTGCCGCCAACGCTGCTCGACGTGACGCTGGCCAACGCCCCGACGCGCGAGATTTTCGGGCCGATCCTGCATCTCGTGCGCTGGCGTCAGGATCGCCTCGACGACGTTCTCGCCGCCGTCGCGGGCACGGGCTACGGCCTGACGCTGGGCATCCATTCGCGGCTGGAAAGTTTCCAGGCGCGCGTGCGCGACGCGCTGTCGGTCGGCAATATCTATGTCAACCGATCGACCATCGGCGCCGTCGTCGGCGTGCAGCCCTTCGGCGGGCACGGTCTGTCGGGCACAGGGCCGAAAGCGGGGGGCCCGAATTATCTCGCACGCTTCGGCGTCGAAACGACGCTCAGCGTCAACACCGCCGCCGTCGGCGGCGATGTCGCGTTGATGGCGGGCGGGCGATGACCGGCATCGTCGAGATCGTCGAATTCTGGGCCCAGGCCGGGCGCGACGAAAACTGGTTTTCGAAAAATCCGGCCTTCGACGCGGCGTTCCGCGAGCGATTTCTCGGCGCGCACGAAGTCGCCGCCGCCGGGGCCAACGAAGAATGGCTCGGTTCGCCCGACGGCGCCCTGGCGCTGTTGATTTTGACCGATCAGTTTCCGCGCAATGCGTTTCGGGGAACGGCGCGCATGTACGCGACCGATGCGCTGGCGCGGCGCTACGCGCGCGCGTCGATCGACGCGGGCTATTTCCTGAAAGTGCCGCCAGAGATGCGGCTGTTCCTCGCTTTGCCCTTCGCGCATTCGGAAGATGCGGCCGATCAGGAAATCAGCGTGGCGCTCAACGCCGCTTTGGGCGAGCCGTATCTGACCCACGCCAAAGGCCATCGCGACATCGTGCGCCGCTTCGGCCGTTTCCCGCATCGAAACGAAATTCTCGGCCGCGTTTCCACGCAAGCGGAGATCGACTTCCTCGCGACAGGCGGCTTCGCGGGTTAGTTCGGCCCCGGCTTAATTCGGCGCGGAAAAGCCGAAGCGCTGGAATATCGCCTTGCCTTCGGCGCTTGACAGGAACGCGATGAAATCGCGCGCCGGCTTCGCGTCGCGCTTGGCGACGATCGCGGCGGGATACGTCACCGGCGGATAGCTGCCGGCCGGAAAATTGCCCACGACCGCGACGCGCGGGCTCGACTTCGCATCCGTGCCGTAGACGATGCCGAACGGCGCTTCGCCGCGTTCGACCAGCGTCAACGCCACGCGCACATTCTCAGCCCCCGCGATGCGGCCGGAGACCGCGTTCCACAAGCCGAGATTTTCGAGTGCGGCTTTGGCGTAGCGCCCGACCGGCACATGGGCGGGATCGCCCGTCGCGATGCGGCCCCGCGGGCCCAACAGCGCGGGGAAATCGGTCGCTGTGGAAATCTCGATCTTCGTGGGCTTATCGGCGGGGGCGATCAGCACCAGATCGTTGCCAGCGAAGACTTTGCGCGAATCCGGCACGATCAGATTGCGCGTGGCGAGATAGTTCATCCAATTCTCGTCCGCCGAGACGAATACGTCGGCGGGCGCGCCGTTCTCGATCTGGCGCGCGAGCGTCGACGACGAGCCGAACGAGAACTTCGCGGCCACGCCCTTGGCGCGCAACGGGGCGGCGACGGCTTCCAGCGCATCGGTCATCGATGCGGCGGCGTAGACGGTGATGTCCTGCGCCTTGGCGCAAACGGCGAAACCGGCCGTCAACGCGGCCGCGACAAACAGATTCAAAATCGTCCGGTGCATCGCGCGCCCCGTCGTCGCTATATTCAAATGGATATAACGATATCGGCGGGCCGACCGTCAAGTCCGGATCAGCGATCCAAGGCCGCGAACAAATCGGCGAAAACCGGATCGGCCTCCCAGCCGATTCCGGGCGCGTCGCCCGGCACAGCGCAAGCCCCCGTCATCGCGGGACGATAGGCGACGCGCTGGAACGGGCCCACCTCGTGCCGGCCGAGGTCGAGCCCCGCCGCGACCTGAAGCGCGAAGCGATAGCCGACATGCGGCACGAAATTGGCGCGCGCCCAGCCCGCGTCTTCGGCTTCGGCCAAGATGCGCAGATATTCGACCAAGCCATGCCCAAGCCCGATATCGAATTGCAGCAGATCGCGATCCATGCGCAAGCCGCCATGGCGCAGCAGATTGCGCGCATCCGCCGCCGAGAACAGGTTTTCGCCCGTGCCCAACGGCACGATGAATTCTGCCGCCAAAGCGCGATGCGCGTCGTAATCGAGCGGATCGACCGGCTTCTCCACCCAGGCGATCGGCAGATCGGCGATCGCCGACAAGAATGCGCGCGCCGCGTCGAGCGTCATCGTCGCGTTGCAATCAAGGGCGAGCTTCGCTTTGCCGCCGAGACAGTCGAGAGCCACGTCGATCCGCCTTCGATCGGCGTCGAGATCGATGGCCCCGCCTTTGATCTTCACCGTATCGAAGCCGAGATCGATCGCGCGTTCGAGTTCGTCCTCCAGCTGGGGCAGATCATCGCCGCCGCGATAGAAGCCGCATGTCGCATAGACCGGCACGTTCGGCACGCCGGGCTTCGGCCCGCGCAGCACCGCCCACAGCGGCTTGTCCTGCAATTTGCCGATCAGATCCCAGATGGCGCCGTCGAGCAGCCCCATCGCGGCCGCGCGCTCGCCATGGCCGCCGAGTTTCTCGTCGCGCATCGCCAGCGCGCGGATCTTCCACGGATCGGGCAGCGTGCCCGAGGCGTCGAGATAATCGGCCGGATCGGCGGCCAGCACGCGCGGCGCCAAGCGTTCGCGCAGGATGGCGCCCGAGGCGTAGCGCCCGGGCGAGTCGATCGCATAGCCGCGAACGCGGCGTCCGGCGGCGGTTTCGACCGCCACGACCGCAACGCTGGCGGTCATACGGCCGAAGCCGACGGCGGCGTTGCGCGTCGCTTCGGCCATATCGAGGGTGGTTTCGCGGATCGCGACGATTTTCATATTCGCGAACAATGCAAAAGGGACGCCGAAAGCGCCATAATACGCGACCAAGAGAAGGAAACACGACATGAGCACAGCTTCGATCCAGAAACTCGGCCGGCGTTTGCGTTTGGGGCTCGTCGGCGGTGCGGGCGGCGCATTGATCGGCCCGGTGCATCGCTTGGCGGCGCGCCTCGACGATTGCTTCGAGTTGACGGCCGGCGTGTTGTCGTCCGATCCCGCGCGTTCGAAAGCGGAGGCATCGCGCCTCAACATCGCCCGCGGCTACGCCGACATGGCCGCGATGATCGCCGGCGAAGCGGCGCGCGCCGACGGAATCGACGCCGTCGCGATCATGACGCCCAACGACAGCCATGCGCGCTATGTCGAAATGGCGCTGAACGCCGGGCTCGACGTGATCTGCGACAAGCCGCTGACCAACGACTACGCCTCGTCCAAAGCGCTCGCCGTGCTGGCGCGCGGCAAGGGGCTGGTGCTCGCCGTCACCTATAACTACTCGGGCTATCCCATGCTGCGCGAAGCGCGCGCGGCGATCGCGGCGGGCGAAATCGGCAAACCGCAAACGCTACATGCGGCCTATGTCAGCGGATCGCTCGGCACGCTGGTCGAAGCCGAGCCGGAGAAAATGTCCTCGCGCACGCGCTGGCGTTTGGACTCCGCACGCGGCGGCCCCAGCCATGTTCTGGCCGATATCGGCACGCATGCGCATCAATTGGTGAATTTCGTCGCGGGCCAGCGCATCGAAGCCGTGCTCGCCGATGTGGGTGCCGCCGTGCCCGGCCGCACGGCGCATGACACGGCGTCGGTCATCGTGCGCCTGGAAGGCGGCGCGCGCGGCCCGTTGTTCATCACCAAGGCCGCGACGGGCGCGGAGAACGCCATGTCGATCGAAATCTACGGCCAAGCCGGCGGTCTTTACTGGCATCACGCGGCGGCGAACGAATTGCGCGTGATGCGCCATGCCAGGCCCGCCGAGATCCGCACGCGCGGCTTGCCGACGCTGCATCCGCTGGCGCGCGCCGCCGCACGTTTGCCGGCGGGACACCCCGAGGCGTTCCACGAAGGCTTCGCCAATCTTTACCGTGATTTCGCCGAATTGGCCGCCGCGCGCCGGGCGAATGTCGCACCCGATCCGCTGGCGACCAGCCTGCCGACCGGCGAAGATGGCGCCGAAGGCCTGGCATTCTGCGAGGCCTGCGTGGCGTCGGCGGAGTCCGGCAAATGGGTGACCTTGGCGCGACCCTAAATCCTTCGTATCGCGACGGAAACTTCCCGTTGCGCGGATCGACTAAATCGTTTTAGCTGTCGCCCGATCACGCACGGCGACGAGACGGTTTCAATTCCGGACCGGATCATGCCAAGGTGAGACCGTCAGAGGCGGCGCCACGATGCGCCGCCCGGCGAAACAGGGAGGGAGCATGGCGTCGGTCGAAATCCGCGACGTGCGCAAATCGTTCGGCAGCGTTCCGGTGCTGCATGGCGTGAGCGTCGATATTGCCGACGGCGAATTCGTCGTTCTGGTCGGACCGTCGGGCTGCGGAAAATCCACCCTGCTGCGCATGCTGGCGGGTCTCGAGAACATCACCGGCGGCGAAATCGCGATCGGCGGACGCGTGGTCAACAGCGTGCCGCCCAAGGATCGCGACATCGCGATGGTGTTCCAGAACTACGCGCTTTATCCGCACATGACCGTGATGCGGAACATGGCCTTCTCGCTGAAGCTCGCCGGCGCGCCGCCCGAGGTGCTGGACAGCGAAGTCAAGGGCGCTTCGAAAATCCTCGGCCTCGACCAATTGCTGGAGCGCTTTCCGCGCCAGCTTTCCGGCGGACAGCGCCAGCGCGTGGCGATGGGCCGCGCGATCGTGCGCCATCCGCAGGTCTTCCTGTTCGACGAGCCGCTATCGAATCTCGACGCCAAATTGCGCGTGGCGATGCGCTCGGAGATCAAGGATCTCCACCAGCGTCTGAACGTCACCACCGTCTACGTCACGCACGACCAGATCGAAGCCATGACCATGGCCGACAAGATCGTGGTCATGCACCAAGGTCGCATCGAGCAGATCGGCGCACCCTTGGAGCTTTACGACCGTCCCGCCAATCTGTTCGTCGCGGGCTTCATCGGCTCGCCGGCGATGAACATGCTCGCGGGCAAAATCTCGGGCGGCGCTTTCGTCGACGCGGGCGGCGGGCACTGGCCTTTGCCGCCGGGTCATAAGGCCGCCGAGGGCGCTTCGGTCGTCTACGGCATCCGGCCCGAGCATCTGATGCTCGACCCCAACGGCGTCCAGGCGCGCGTGCATGTGATCGAGCCGACGGGATCGGAAACGCAAGTCATGTTGAAGGTCGGCGAGACGACGGTCATCGGCGCCTTCCGCGAGCGCATTTCCGCCAAGCGCGGCGAGCCGCTCGGCATCTCGCCCGATATATCGCTGGTCCATCTGTTCGACCGCGAAACAGGCAAGCGCATTTAGGGAGCCTTACGCGAACGCAAATCAACTCGAACATAACCAGGCAAAAAAGGGGAGACGCGAAATGACGAACATCATCACTCGTCGCAGCATTACCCGCCGCGGCGTTCTCGCGGCCGGTGCCGGTCTCGCGGCCATGTCGGCCGGCGCGCACAAGGCCTTCGCGCAAGCGGGCCGCGTTCAGGCGGCCAATGTCGCGCCGCCCAATCTTCCCATCGAAAGCGGCGCCACGTTGCGCATGCTGCGCCCGGTGCGCTTCGTCCAGCCCGACGAAGACGTGTTCCGCGCCAACGCCGCCAAATTCACCGCCAAGACCGGCGTGCAGGTCCGGGTCGATTTCGTCGGCTGGGAGGATATCAACCAGCAGACCGCGGTCACCGCGAACACAGGTGCGGGCCCCGATCTGATCATGGGCTTCTCCGACGCCCCGCACATCTTCACGTCGAAGCTGATCGACCTGACCGACGTCGCCGAATATATCGGCAAGCGTTACGGCGGCTGGCTCGCCATGGCCGACAAATACGGCAAGCGCGCGGGCACCAACAACTGGATCGGCCTGCCCTTCGGCGCCTCGGGCGGCCCGATCGTCTACCGCAAATCGGCGGTCAACGCGGCCGGCTTCCAGTCGATCCCGGACGATCACGCCGGCTTCCTCGATCTGTGCAAGAAGCTGAAGGCGGCGGGCAAGCCGTCGGGCTTCGCGCTGGGCAACGCGGTCGGCGACGGCAACTCGTTCTGCAACTGGCTGATCTGGTCGTTCGGCGGCTATCTGGTCGACGAAGCCGGCAAGGTCGCGATCAACAGCAAGGAAACGATCGACGCGCTCAACTATCTCAAGGAACTGCACGCGGCGTTCATTCCGGGCACCACGGCGTGGAACGACATTTCCAACAACCGCGCCTACGCGTCGCAGGAACTGTGGCTCACGCAAAACGGCGTGTCGCTATACTTCGCGCTGAAGAATGATCCGGCCACCGCCGCGATCGCCGAGGACACGCAGCACCAGCTGATGCCCAAGGGCCGCTTGAACATCCCCGCGATGACGGGCCTCACCCTCAACGCGATGGTATTCCAGCACTCGAAGTTCCCCAACGCGTCGAAGGCGTTCCTGCAATTCATGCTGGAGCACGAGCAGCACGAGCCGTGGCTCAACGCCAATCTCGGCTACTGGGCGCATCCGCTCGCGGCCTACGACGCGGCCGCCGTGTGGCAGGGCGATCCGCGCGTGTCGATCTTCAAGGACACGATGCGCTCGCCGTTCTGGAACGGCTATAAGGGCCCGATCACCGAAGCCTCGGGTCAGGCCAACGCCGAATACGTCACGGTGCAGATGTGCGCCGCGGTCGCGTCCGGCCAATCGACGCCGCAGCAAGCGGCGCAGGAAGCCGAGCGCCGCGCGCGCCGCATCTTCCGCAGCTGACGAACCTGCCGGGCGGCGCCGGGTCCCCATACTCGGCGCCGCCCCCTTCTTTCCTTTCAAGCCGCCCGACCGGAGCCGCGCCATGGACATGGCCGCCACCCCGCCCACGAGATGGGTCCGCCCCAAACGCGAGCTCGGCGCCATCGCCAAGCTGTTCGATTGGAAGCCCTTCCTCGTCTTCATCTGCCTGCTGCCGGCGGTCGGGCTGCTGCTGGTGTTCCTCACCTATCCGCTGGGTTTGGGCATCTGGCTCGCCTTCACCGACACCACGATCGGGCGCAGCGGCCGCTGGGTGGGGCTGGAGAATTTCGAGTTCCTGATCGAGGATCGGCTGTGGTGGAACGCGGTGTTTTACAGCGTGTTCTACACCGGCATCGCGACGGTGCTGAAATTCGGGCTCGGCCTGTGGCTCGCCCTTTTGCTGAACCACCATCTGCCGTTCAAAAGCATCCTGCGCGCCATCATCCTGCTGCCCTGGATCGTGCCCACGGTGCTGTCGGCCATCGCCTTCTGGTGGATCTACGATCCGCAATTCTCGATCATTTCATATCTGCTGATCGAGATGGGATTGCGCGACACCAACGTGGATTTCATCAACACGCCCTGGCCCGCGCGCTGGTCGCTGATCTGGGCCAATGTGTGGCGCGGCATTCCGTTCGTCGCGATCTCGCTGCTCGCCGGCTTGCAGACCATCTCGCCTTCGCTCTACGAGGCCGCGATGCTCGACGGCACGACCGGCTGGCAGCGCTTCCGCTACATCACCTTCCCGATGCTGCTGCCGATCCTCGCGATCGTCATGACCTTCAGCATCATCTTCACATTCACCGATTTCCAGCTCGTCTACGCGATCACGCGCGGCGGTCCGATCAATTCGACCCACCTGCTCGCCACCCTCGCCTTCCAGCGCGGCATTCCCGGCGGCCAGTTGGGCGAAGGGGCGGCCATCGCGGTGTCGATGATCCCGTTCCTCGTGTTCGCGACGCTGTTCAGCTACTACGCCCTCGCGCGGCGCAAATGGCAGCAGGGAGAAAGCGATGACTGACGCCCGCATCAACGCCGCCGACGATCAAGCGGGCGTCGATCCAGCCCTCGCGCGCAAGGTTTCGGCCGCCGCCGCGGCCGAACGTATGGCGTGGGATACGCGTTCGCGCCGCATGGTGACGATCTACCTGCCGCTCGCCTGTTTCGTGCTGATCCTGCTGTTTCCGTTCTATTGGATGACGGTGACGGCGTTCAAACCGAACGCCGAGCTCTATAATTACCGGGAAAACAACCCGTTCTGGATCACGTCGCCGACGCTCGATCACATCTACCATCTGCTGTTCAAGACAGCGTATCCGACTTGGCTATGGACGACGATGATCGTCGCCATCTGCTCGACCTTCCTGTCGTTGTTCGCGAGCACGCTCGCCGCTTACGCGATTCAGCGCCTGCGCTTCAAAGGCAGCCAGTATGTCGGTTTGGCGATTTATCTCGCCTATCTCGTGCCGCCGTCGATCCTGTTCATCCCGCTCGCCATGATGGTGAATTGGCTCGGGCTGTTCGATACGCCGCTGGCGCTGATCCTGGTCTATCCGACCTTCCTGATCCCGTTCTGCACCTGGCTGCTGATCGGCTATTTCAAGTCGATCCCGTACGAGCTGGAGGAATGCGCGCTGATCGACGGCGCCACGCGCGTGCAGATCCTGCGCGAGATCACGCTGCCGCTGGCGGTCCCGGGCCTCATCAGCGCCGGCATTTTCAGCTTCACGCTGTCGTGGAACGAGTTCATCTACGCGCTCGCCTTCATCCAATCGAGCGAGAAGAAGACCGTGCCGGTCGCCATTCTGACCGAACTCGTCACCGGTGACGTCTATCAATGGGGCGCGCTGATGGCGGGGTCCCTGCTGGGATCGATCCCCGTCGCGCTGTTCTACTCATTGTTCGTCGACTACTACGTCTCGTCGCTGACCGGTGCGGTGAAGGAATAATCCTCCAACCGCACCGGCCTCGCGCGATGGCTTAGTGGCTTTCGCGCACGATCCGGGCACCCGACTTTCCGACCAGGAAGTCGAGATCGGCGCCGCGATCGGCCTGCTGCACGTGATCGACATAGAGCTTGTAATAGCCGCGATCGCTGGGCGGCGCGGGCGGCGTCCATTCCTTGCGGCGCTTCTCAAGCTCGGCATCCGACACGTCGAGATGCAGACGCCGGCCCGGGATATCCAGCTCGATCATGTCGCCGTCGCGCACCAGCGCGATCGGCCCGCCGGCGGCGGCTTCGGGCGAGGTGTGCAGCACGGTCGTGCCGTAAGCCGTGCCCGACATGCGCGCATCGGAAATGCGGATCATGTCGCGAACGCCTTTTTTCAGGATCTTGGCGGGTAGCGCGAAATTGCCGACTTCCGGGAAGCCCGGATAGCCCTTCGGCCCGCAGCCCTTCAGCACCATGATGCAATTCTCGTCGACGTCGAGATTGGGATCGTCGATGCGCTTGTCGTAATCCTCGATCGATTCGAACACGACCGCGCGGCCGCGATGCTTGAGCAGATGGGGACTGGCGGCCGACGGCTTCAAGACGGCACCGTTGGGGGCGAGATTGCCCTTCACGACGGCGATGCCGCCTTGGGGCTTGAACGGCTTGTCGAACGGGAAGATCACGTCCGTGTCCCAGTTCTTGGCGTCTTTGTTGTTTTCGCCGATCGTCTTGCCGGTGACCGTCAACGCATCGAGATGCAGCTTATGCTTGATCTCGGAGATCACCGCCGGAATGCCGCCGGCGTAGTAGAACTCCTCCATCAAATACTTGCCCGACGGCATCAGATTGACGAGGCAGGGCATATCGCGGCCGAGGCGATCCCAATCGTCGAGCGTGAGATCCACACCCATACGGCCCGCCATGGCGAGAAGATGGACGACCGCGTTGGTCGAGCCGCCGATGGCGCCGTTGACCATGATCGCGTTCTCGAACGCCTTCTTGGTCAGTACCTTCGACAGGCGAAGATCTTCCTTCACCATCTCGACGATCCGCCGGCCGGCCATGTGCGCGAGCGCGTAGCGGCGCGCGTCGACGCCGGGGATGGCGGCATTGCTTGGCAAGGCGATCCCCAACGCTTCGACCATCGACGCCATGGTCGAGGCGGTGCCCATCGTCATGCAATGGCCGGAGGAACGCGACATCGCCGCTTCGGCCTGCGACAGATCGGCCATCGTCATTTCGCCGGTCTTGAGGCGTTCGGTGAACAGCCAGGTATGCGTGCCCGATCCGACCAGTTCGCCCTTGTAGCGGCCGTTGAGCATCGGACCGCCGGAGACGACCAACGTCGGGATATCGCAGGACGCGGCGCCCATCACCAGCGACGGCGTGGTCTTGTCGCAACCGGTGAGCAGGATCACGCCGTCCATCGGCTGACCGCGAATCGATTCCTCCACGTCCATCGAAGCGAGATTGCGATAGAGCATCGCCGTCGGGCGCAGGAGAATTTCCGACAGCGACATGACCGGGAATTCCAGCGGGAAGCCGCCCATTTCGTAGACGCCGCGCTTCACATACTCCGCGATATCGCGGAAATGGCCGTTGCAGGGCGTGAATTCCGACCAGGTATTGCAAATGCCGATGATCGGGCGGCCGTCGAACAGATGGTCGGCGCGGCCTTGGTTCTTCATCCAGGAGCGGCGGCCGAACCCGTCGCGGTCCTGGCGGAACCACGCGTTCGAACGCAGCTTGTAATCTTTCGTATCGTGACTGTCGGCCATCGTCTCGCTCCCATCATCGGCGCGGAATTCCCCGCGTTCGGCGCCAAGTTTGCCCGTCGCCTTGCTCTTGCGCAACCGGAGCGATTGACCCATCTCAATGCGGTTGCGGTAACGCAAGGCGATCCTGCGCCCTCGAACCCCGGAGTGCGGAATGACCGACGCCAACGACACCGGCGACAAGCCAAAATCGCTGATCGAACTCGACCGTTTCGTGCAGGCGAATATCGCGGCCGCGACGATGGGCGTCTCGCCCGCGGCGCTGGGCTTGGCCTTCGCCGATTGGGGCTTGCATCTGCTCGGCTCGCCGGGCACGCAATTGCATCTGCTGCAAAAGACGCAACGCAAACTCGCGAGCCTCGGCTCGCTGCTCGCCTACGACAATCCCTGGTCGCCCGCCCCGCCGGTGATCGAGCCCTTGCCCGGCGATTCGCGCTTTCGCGACGAAGCGTGGCGGCGCTGGCCGTTCGATATCTATCACCAGGCGTTTCTGCTGGCCCAGCAATGGATGCATGTGGCGACCGATCACGTGCCCGGCGCCAACCGGCATAGCCTGGACGTGGTGAATTTCACCACGCGTCAAATGCTGGACGTGTTCTCGCCGTCGAACTTCGTCGCGACGAATCCCGAAGTTCTGGCCGAGACGATCCGCACCGGCGGCTTTAATTTCCTGCGCGGTTTCACGAATCTCCAGCGCGACATGGCGGTCGCCTTCGCCGGCAAATCCACGCCCCGCGACGATTTCGTGCCGGGACGCGATGTCGCCGTCACGCTGGGAAAAGTCGTGTTCAAGAACCGGCTGATCGAATTGATCCGCTACGATCCCGTCACGCCCGACGTGAACGAAGCGCCGCTGCTGATCGTGCCGGCGTGGATCATGAAATATTACATTCTGGATCTGTCGCCCGAGAACTCGCTGATCCGCCACCTCGTCGCGCAAGGCCGCACGGTGTTCGCGATTTCCTGGCACAACCCGGACGAAAGCGACCGCGACCTATCGATGGAGGATTACCGGCGCCTGGGCGTGATGGCAGCCCTCGACGCGATTTCGGAAATCTGCCCGAACGCGCCGATCGACGCGCTGGGTTATTGCCTGGGCGGCACGCTGCTCGCCATCGCCGCCGCCGCGATGGCCCGCGACGGCGATACGCGGCTGCGGTCGATGATCCTGCTCGCGGCGCAAGTCGATTTCTCCGAGCCGGGCGAACTTTCGCTGTTCATCGACGACAGCGAAGTGAACTTCATCGAATCGATGATGTGGCGCCACGGCTATCTCGACACGCGCCAGATGGCGGGCGCCTTCCAGCTATTGCGTTCCAACGATCTGATCTGGTCGCGGATGGTGCGCGCCTATCTGTTGGGCGAGGACGCCGCACCTTCCGATTTGATGGCGTGGAACGCGGATGCGACGCGCATGCCCTATCGCATGCACACGGAATATCTTCGCAAGCTGTTCCTGGGCAACGATCTGTCGGGCGGACGCTTCCTGGTCGACGGGCGGCCGGTGGCGCTGTCGGATATCACGATCCCGATCTTCGCCGTCGGCACCGAACGCGATCACGTGGCGCCGTGGCGCTCGGCCTACAAGATCGGATTGTTCGCGTCGTCGGAGTTTACCTTCGCGCTGACCAGCGGCGGCCACAATGTCGGCATCGTCAATCCGCCCGGCGCACCCAAGCGGCATTACCGGATCGGCACGCTGCATGCGGGCGCGCCCTTCGTCGATCCCGACACCTGGCTTGCCGCCGCCGGGCAGCGCGACGGCTCGTGGTGGACGGCGCTCGACGAATGGCTCGACGCGCGCGGCGGCGCCAAAGTGCCGCCGCCCACCCCGTCGAAGGGCTTGGCGGCGGCACCCGGCGCCTATGTGTTCGAGACTTAGCCCGCGGCTTTGAGCGCCTTGTCGAGATCGGCGAGGATATCGTCGATATGCTCGAGGCCGATCGACAGGCGCACATAGCCCGGCGTCACACCGGCCGCCTTCTGCTCGTCGGCGTTCAACTGCGAGTGCGTGGTCGTCGCCGGATGGATGGCGAGGCTGCGCGCGTCGCCGATATTGGCGACGTGATAGAACAACTCCAGCGCGTCGATGAAACGGCGGCCGGCATCGCGCCCGCCCTTCAGTACGAAGCCGACCAAGCCGCCATAGCCGCCCTTGAGGTATTTATCGGCCCGCGCGCGCGCGGCACCGGACTGCGCCGACGGATGGATGACGCTGGTCACTTCCCCGCGCTTGGCGAGGAAATCCGCCACGCGCTGGGCGTTCTGCGCATGGCGTTCGATGCGCAAGGGTAGCGTCTCGATCCCTTGCAGCAATTGGAACGCGTTGAACGGCGACAGCGCCGAACCCAGATCGCGCAGCAGCGTCGTGCGCGCCTTGATGATATAGGCGACGGGCCCGAGCGGCTTCACCGCTTCGACCCACACCGCGCCGTGATAGCTGGGATCGGGCGTGTTGAGGGCGGGCTGGCGTTCGGGGAATTTCGCCCAATCGAAATTGCCGCCGTCGACGATCACGCCGCCGATCGACGTGCCGTGACCGCCGAGATACTTGGTCGACGAATAGACGACGACCGCCGCGCCGTGATCGAAGGGCCGCGCCAGCAGCGGAGCCGCCGTGTTGTCGACGATCAGCGGAATGCCGAATTCCCGACCGATCGCCGCGACTTCCGCGATCGGGAATACGGTCAGCTTCGGGTTCGGCAGCGTTTCGGCGTAATAGGCGCGCGTGCGCGCATCGGTCGCACGTCGGAAGGCTTCGGGATCGGCGGGATCGACGAAGCGTACGTCGATGCCCTGATCCTTCAGCGTATTCGCGAACAGATTCCACGTGCCGCCGTAAAGATCGGTGGAGCTGACGACGTTGTCGCCCGCGCGCGCCAAATTCTGGATCGCGAAGGCCGACGCGGCTTGGCCCGACGCCAGCGCCAAAGCGGCCACGCCGCCTTCCAGCGCCGCGACGCGCTTCTCCAGCACATCGGTCGTCGGATTGCCCAAGCGCGTGTAGATGTTGCCGAGTTCCTTCAGCGCGAACAGGTTTTCGGCGTGCTGCGTGTCGCGGAATTGGTAGGAGGTCGTCTGATAGATCGGCACCGCGACGGCACCGGTCGCGGGATCCGCGCGCCAGCCCGCATGCAAAGCCAAGGTTTCGGGATTGGGTTTCTTGCCGGTCATGATGCGTCTCTCCTCCGATACTCGCGGGCGTTTGTCGCCCGCGGCATACAATGCCGCAATTCGGAAATCCTCAAGCGGGATGTGAGGGACGCTTAACGCCTCACCAATGCCGGCGATAGTAGTGGTGATGGTGATGATGGTGATGACGGCGCGGCGGCGGGCCGACGCGCACCACGATGCCGGGGTAATAAGGCCGCGAATAGTAGTAGCCCGGCGGGAAATACGCGGGACGATAGCTGTAGATCACCGGCGGCGGCGGTGCCGGGATATAGATTGGTGCGGGGGCGGGCACATAGCGCGGGGCGGGCAACGGCGCTTCGGCCGTTGCCGCACGCTGCAAGCGCCACGACCCGTCGGGATTACGGCACGCCGTACCCCAGGCCTGTTCCTGACGGCCGCCGATGACGACGCTTTGCTGGAATTCGCGGCAGATCTCGCCCGCCGCGTTTTGGAACGCCGGTTGCGGCACGAACGTGCCCGACTTGCCGTCGGGATCGTCCCAGCGGACGATGGTGCCGGAACGCGCACTCTCCAACGCTTGCTGGCCGACGGGATCGAGATATTGGGCCTGCGCGCAGCCCACGCTGAAAAGCAGAGCCGCACATGTAACGAAAGGCTTCATGGACGTTCTCCGGCGAAGCTCGATGCCGGAGAACGCCCGTAAGCCGGGGGCTATTCCGCCGCCCGTTGCGCGGGCAGAACGCCCCAGGATTGGAGAATGCCGGAAAGTTTGGCGCGGTCGTCGGCATCCAGCGCCACCAAACCCGGCAGGCGCACGGGGCCGACCGGATAGCCGATCTGCATCATCGCTTCCTTGACGACGGTGACGTTGGCGCCGTTCTGGAACTTTGTGCGCATCGTTTCGAAGGCGGCGATGGTGGTGACGAGTTCGCGCACCTTGGCGAAGTCGCCCGATTCGAGCGCCGCGTGGATCGCCAGCGAGCGCTTGGGATCGACATTGACGAGGCCCGACGTGAAGCCGCGCGCCCCCGCCGCATAGAAGGGGGCGGCCCAGCCTTCGGCGAGACCGCAAACCCACAGCGCCGTGTTGGCGCCGCTTTCGCGCACGACTTCGGCCAACAGCATCATGTTCGGCGTGGCGAATTTGACCGCGACGACATTGGGATGATTGGCGATGCCGAGCAGATCGGCGCGGCCCATCGCGTCGGAGCGCACATAGGCGACCAGCGGCAGATCCACACCGTCGGCGATCGCTTTGAAATACGCGGCCTGCGCTTGCGGGGCGGCGAACGGGTCGAGCGGTTGATGCGCCATCAGCGCATGCGCGCCGTTGGCCTTGGCGCGCCGTCCCAGTTCGATCGCATCCTTCAGCGAGCGGCCCACGCCCGCGGTCAGCAGCGAGCGGTTCTTGTTGGCTTCGATGGCGCCGTCATGCACCGCGCGCACTTCGTCGAGCGTCAGCGCGTAGAATTCGCCGGTATTGCCGGCCGAGACGATGTTGTGCACGCCCGCGGCGGCGATGCGGTCGATCACCTTGGCGAGCAACGCGCCGTCGATCCCGCCATCGGCGGTATACGGCGTGACGTGAACGCCGGAGATACCGGCGAGGGCTTGGCGCAGTTTGGCGGTCATGATGGTGTCTCCTCCCGGCGTTCGAACGCCGTTTTGACGTGCTGGCGCGCGGAGCGCAAAACATGGTCGCGCATCGCACGTTCGGCGCCGTCGCCGTCATGCGCGGCGAGCGCTTCGAAAATCGCGCGATGTTCGGCGAAGGCGCGGCCGCGCTCTTCGACATCCGACAAAATCACGTAACGCGCGGTGTGCACGAACACGCGCTGCGTTTCGATCAAACGCGGCATGTAGCGGCAGCCCGACGCGGTGTGGATCAGATCGTGGAATTCCTCGTTAGCGGCGATCAGCACGTCGACATCGCCGACCTTGGTCGCCGCTTCCATCCGCGCCACGATCGCGCGCAACGCGGCGATGGTCTCGGCGTCGATGCGTTCGGCCGCCATGCGGCTGATCATCGCTTCGAGTGCGGCGCGCGCCAGCGCCATCTCGTAGGCTTGGTTGGAATCGAAGGTCACACGCACGCCGCGGCGCGGCTCGGTCGCGACCAGGCCTTCGAGTTCGAGGCGGCGCAGCGCCTCCTTCAGCGGCGTGGTGCTGACACCCAATTCGGCCGCCAATTGGCGCTCAATCAGCCACGACCCCGCCGGCAATTCGCCGCCGATGATCGCCCGGCGCAACACATCGTGGACATGCTCGCGCAAACCCCGCAAATAGGCGGGGTCGACCGGCGCTAATCGGCTGCGGACGGGCAGTTCCACGGGGGCTCCGGTTTTCGGCGTGGTCATTCGGCAGCGCCTGATATATCAAGGGGTGTCTCGTCCCGCAACCCCACCAAGAAAGGTCTCACGTGACGAAGGAAACGCTGCAAATCGAACGGCTTATCGACTTCCCGCTCGGCGTGGGCGAAGGCCCGCTGTGGGACGCGAAAAGCCAAAGCCTGTACTTCATCGATATTCTGGCGCCGGCGCTGTTCCGCTTGAACCCCGCGACCAAGGCGATCCAGCGCTGGGGCATGCCGAGCAAGATCGGCTCGTTCGGTCTGTGCCCCGACGGGCGCGCGGTCGTGGCGCTGGTCGACGGCGTCTATTACTTCGACTTCGCGACCAAGAAGTTCGACTTCCTGGTGAACCCGGAGCCGGGCATCGAGGGCAATCGCCTGAACGACGGCAAGATCGGCCCCGACGGATATTTCTGGATCGGCAGCATGGACGACCGGCCGGAGAAGGAACCGCGCGCCGGGCTCTACCGCGTCGGCCCAGACAAAAGCTGCGTGCGCCTGCTCGACGGCTTGATCGTGTCGAACGGTCTGGCGTGGACGCCGGACGGCCGCACGATGTTCCATTCCGACAGCCGCCATCGCTTCATCCAAACCTTCGACTTCGATCCGAAGACCGGTGCGGCGACGAACAAGCGCGTCATCCGCACGATGTCGGACGAAGACGGCCGCCCCGACGGGGCCGCGTGCGACGCGGAAGGCTTCTACTGGTCGGCGGGCGTGTCGGCGGGCGTGCTGAACCGCATCGCGCCGGACGGCACGATCGTTTCGCGCATTCCCGTTCCCCTCGCCGCCCCGACGATGCCGTGCTTCGGCGGGCCCGACCTCAAAACGCTCTATGTCACGTCGCTGACCAGCGACCGCCTGGGGCCGAAGGAAGGCGGCTCGCTGATTTCCTTCCGCGTGGACGTGCCCGGCGCCCCGATCGCGCGGTTCGGCGAACCTCTCAAATTGTGATCGGGGTCCGCGCATCGTCCCTCAAACGTAGCCGGTCGAGCCGTCGCGCTTGACCGGCACTTTGCGCTGCCAATGGACGTAGTCCTCCTTGCCGAGGATCTGCATATCCATTTCGACGCCCCAGCCGGGCCGGTCGGGCCGCAGCTCCAAATGCCCGTCCTTGGGCAGATACGGATCCTTGACGTACCACGCACCCTGCAAGCGCTGCTCTTCGGGCGGCGCTTCCTGGCGGCCGGTGCCGAACACATAGCCCGGCCCTTGCGGCAGACGATATTCCAGGAACCGGAAATTCGTCTGTGCGGCACAGAAATGCAGGTTCACGGCCGAGGCGAGCGGCCCCATCGGGTTGTGCGGCGCGATCGACACGAAATGCGCTTCGGCGATCGCGGCAATGCGCTTCATCTCGGTGATGCCGCCGACGACGCAGATATCGGGCTGCACGATGTCGCAGCCCTTCGCCTGCATCAGGCGTAGATATTCGAAGCGGCTGTAATAGGATTCGCCCGTCGCCAGCGTGCATTTCAACTGGCGCTTCAACTCGCCCCACGCATCGAAATTCTCCGGGCGCAGCGGCTCCTCGAAGAACATCGGATCGTAGGGCGCCAACGCGTTGCCGAGCTGCGCCGCCTGCCCCACTTCGAAGATCTTCGCATGCGCGTCGAACGCGATCTCGTAATCGCTGCGCACGGTTTCACGCAGCTTGCGGAAATACTCCGCCGCCTCGCGCACGACTTCGCCCCAGCGATTACGGTGCATGTCCAAACGATACGGCGACAGCTTGAACGCGGTCAGGCCCCAATCGGCGTTCAGCTTGTCGAACTCGTCGCGCGCGGCGGCCGGGTCCGGTGCCGTATAGACGCCCGCATAGACCTTCACGCGGTCGCGCACATTGCCGCCGATCATTTTGTAGACGGGCACGCCCAGCGCCTTCGCCGAAATGTCCCACAGGCAATGATCGATCGCCGAAATCCCGGCGAGGCCCAAAGCGCCCGGGGGGAAGCGCGATTGCTGCATCAAGATGTTGATCAGGTATTCGACGCGGCTCGCATCCTGGCCCTTGATGAAGCCGAACAGATAGTCGAGCAGCGGCAGCAGCGCCTTGTCGGGGCCGTGATTGTAGCATTCGCCCCAGCCGGTCACGCCGTCCTCGGTGTCGATCGCGACGATCACCCGGGGCCGGTCCTTGTCGCGCGTCATGAAGGCGCGCAAACGTTCGATCTTCAGTGCCATCCGTCGTTACTCGCCCGCCTTGAAATATTGGCCGCGCTTGAAGCGCGTCTGCACATAGACATGTTCGCGATAGGTGCCTTCGGCGTAGCTGTTCGAATCTTCGCCGATCGGCACCGCCACGTTGTTCGCCGCCGGGAACTTCGCGACGAACGCTTCGTCGATATCGACACCCAGACCCGGCGTGTCGGGCACGGTGAGGTACCCGTCCTTTTGCTGCGGATGCGGGATCACGGTCTTGGCGCGACCTTCCCAATCGTCCTCGATCCGCTCCAGGATCAGCGCGTTGGGGATGGACGCCAGCACGTGCAACGCCGCGTACTCCGCGACCGGGCCCAGCGAGCCCGAATGCGGCGCCATCATGATGTGATGGGCTTCCGCCATCGCGGCGATCTTCTTCATTTGGGTGATGCCGCCCGCGCGGCCCGTATCGGGCTGGGCGACGTCGATCAGATCCCGCTCGATCAGATCGCGCAGGCCGAAAATCGTCGCCATGCGTTCGCCCGCCGCCAGCGGCACATGGGCCGCGTCGCGGATGCGCTTATAGCCGTCGAGATTTTCCGGCGCGATCGGATCTTCGATCCACATCAGGTTATAGGGCTCGAGCGCCCGCGCGAGGCGCGCGGCATCCGCCGGCGTCATCCAGGGCGGCCCGTGCATGTCGATCATCAGATCCATCTCGGCGCCGATCGCTTCGCGCAGCGCCGCGATCTTCTGCACGGGATTCGACACGCCGCCGCATTTGATGGCCGTGATGCCGCGCTTCTTGCAGCTCAACGCCACTTCGGGCGCGTTGGCATGGGCGTAGATGCGGATGCGGTCGCGGACCTTGCCGCCCAGCAGGTTCCACACCGGCACGTTCAGCGCCTTGCCCTTGATGTCCCACAACGCCATGTCGATCCCGGTCATGGCGCCGCCGCCGACCGTGCCGAGCAGGCCGTGCCCCATCATGGCGATCATCATTTTCTGATTGAGCCGCTCGATATGCGTCGGGTCCTCGCCGATCAACAGCGACTTCAAATCGTGGATGGCCGTGTCGATGACTTTCGGCCAGCCCGAGCATTCGCCGATCCCGGTGATGCCTTCGTCGGTGTAGATCTTGACGAACAGCCAGTGGCGGGCACCCCGCAGATTGTTCGAATAATCGCCCTCGGGCCCGAACGACCCGTCGGACGCCCAGAACTTGGCGCCGGGGCGGCCGGCATTCATCAGAAACGTTTTAACGTCGGTGATCTTCACGTTCGTGCTCCGTTACGCGACATAGCGATGGCGCTGGCCCATCCGGCGCGCGCGCGGATCGGGCCGCGGGATCGCCGAGAGCAGCGCCTTGGTGTAGGCGTGGTTGGGGGCGTCGCAGACCTGTTCGGTCTCGCCGGTTTCGACGACCTTGCCGCGATACATGACCGCGATGCGGTCGCACATGTAGCGGATGACGCCGATATCGTGGCTGATGAAGACGTAGCTCAAGCCCAGCTTGTCCTGCAGATTCATCATCAGATCGAGCATCTGCGAGCGCAGCGACACGTCGAGTGCCGAGGTCGCTTCGTCCGCGACGATCAAACGCGGATTGAGCGCGATGGCGCGCGCGATACCGATGCGCTGGCGCTGCCCGCCCGAGAACGCGTGCGGATAACGTTCGCGCCAGGCGGGCTCCAGCCCGACTTGGCGCATGAGATCGGCGACGCGGTCGTCGAGCTCCTGCCCCTTCGCGATCTCGTTGACCAGCAGCGGTTCGCCGATGATCTGCGCCACCGTCATGCGCGGATTGAGCGAGCCGACCGGATCCTGGAAGATCATGCGGATTTCGCGCCGGCATTCGCGCAGCTTCTGCTTGTCGGCGGCGACCAGATCGACGACCGAACCGTCGGCGCGGCGATAGCTCATCTGCCCGCCGGTCGGCTGATAGACGCGCATCAGGCAACGGCCCATCGTCGTCTTGCCCGAACCGGACTCGCCGACGATGCCCAGCGTCTCGCCCGGGCGTACGATCAACGACACGTCGTCGACCGCCTTCACCAAATTGTTGCCCGAGCCGAAATGCATGACGAGATTCTTGATCTCGACCACCGGCGGCGCCTTTTCGTCGATGGGCGCGCGCTTCAGGCGGATATCGGCCTTGCGCTCGAGCTTCAGCACCGAGCCGATCAACATCTTCGTATAGGCGTCTTGCGGCGCGTGGAAGATGCGGTCCACCGGACCTTCCTCCATCACCTTGCCGTGATACATGACCAGCACGTCATCCGCGATTTCCGCCACCACGCCCATATCGTGGGTGATGAACATCACGGCCATGCCGTGGCGTTCCTGAAGGCGCTTGATGAGATCGAGAATTTCGGCCTGCGTCGTCACGTCGAGTGCGGTCGTCGGCTCGTCCGCGATCAGCAGCGACGGATTGCAGGCGAGCGACATCGCGATCATCACGCGCTGGCGCATGCCGCCCGAAAATTCGAACGTGTAGCGATCGATCGCGCGGTCGGGGTTCGGGATTTCCACCTGCTTCAGCAATTCGATCGTGCGGGCGCGCGCGTCGGCCTTCGACATCTTCAGATGCAGGCGCAGCACTTCCATGATCTGGTCGCCGACCGTGTGCACGGGCGACAGCGAGGACATCGGCTCCTGGAAGATCATCGCGATCTCGGCGCCGCGCACCGCGCGGATCTCGGGCCCGCGCGGGTTCAGCTTGGCGAGATCCACACTGGTGCCATTCGCGCGGTGGAGCATCATCGAGCCCGAGACGATGCGGCCCGGCGTGTCGACGATCTGCAGGATCGAGCGCGCGGTGACGCTCTTGCCCGAGCCGGACTCGCCGACGACGCACAGGGTTTTGCCGCGTTCGATCTTGAACGAGACGCCGTCGACGGCCTTCACCACGCCCGTACGCGTCGGGAAATGGGTGACGAGATCCTTGACCTCGAGAACGACGTTGCTGCCGGTCATTTGTTGTACGGATCGGCGGCGTCGCGCAACCCGTCTCCCAGGAAGTTGAGGGCGATGACCGCGACGACCACGGCGACACCGGGGGCGAAGAGCCACGGTGCGGTCGCGATCGAGCGGATGTTCTGGGCTTCGCGCAACAGCACGCCCCAGGAGATGGTCGGCGGCTGAAGGCCGAGACCGAGGAAGGAGAGCGACGTTTCCGCCAAGATCATCGCCGGGATCGCCAGCGTGATCGACGCGATGATGTGGCTCATGAAGCTCGGCAGCATATGCCGGAAAATGATGCGCCCTTCCGACGCCCCGTCGAGGCGCGCCGCCGTCACGAACTCCTCGGTGCGAAGACTCAAGAACCGTCCGCGCACGACGCGCGCCAACTGCGCCCAGCCGGTCAGCGACAGGATCAGCGTGATCATGAAGTAGTTGAGCGTCGCCGGCCAATCCTGCGGCAACGCGGCCGCCATCGCGAGCCAGATCGGGATCGTCGGCAGCGACAGCACGAATTCGATCACACGCTGGATCGAGAAATCGATCTTGCCGCCGAAATAGCCCGAGATGCCGCCGAGCACGACGCCGAGCAGCAGCGACAGGAACACGCCGACCAAGCCGACCGACAGCGAGATCTGCGTGCCTTGCATGATGCGGCTCCACACGCAGCGGCCAAGACGATCGGCGCCGAGCAGGAACAGCGGCTGACGCGCGTCGCCCGTACCGATCAGATGCAGATTCGACTTGAACAGGCCGAAAAACGACCATTCGTAGCCTTGGGTGAAGAACTGCAGATCGACCTTGCGGTTGGGATCTTCGACATAGATCGCGGCAAGCGTCGTGGGATCGCGGCGCAGCACATAGGGACGGATATGGAGGTTGAATTTCCACGATCCGTCGGCCGCTTCGTCGATGATGTGCAGGCGTTGCGGCGGATGATAGGCCGCGCGCGCGTTCTGCGCCGACGGATCGTTCGACGAGAAGAAACCGGGGATCAAGGCGATCAGGTAGAAAAACCCGACCACCCACAAGCCCACCATGGCGAGGCGGTGGCGCTTGAACGCCCACCACATCAACTGCCATTGCGAGGCGACGGCGAGGCGGCTTTTATCGACCGCGGCGAAGGTGACGTCCGTCATGTTCTACTCCAGGCGGATGCGCGGATCGACGATGGCGAGCAGGATGTCGCTGATCAGCGAGCCGATCAGCGTCAAACCGCAAATCAGCAGGATGAAGGCGCCGGCGAGATACATGTCCTGCGCCATCAGCGACTGCAGCAGCAGCGGACCCGCAGTCGGCAAGCTCAGCACGATCGCGACGATGATCGAGCCCGAAACGAGGTTGGGCAGCAGCCACGCGATGGTCGAGATAAAGGGGTTGAGCGCCAATCGCACCGGATACTTGATCAGCAATCTGAATTCGGAGAGCCCCTTGGCGCGCGCCGTGGTCACGTAGGCGCGGTTCAACTCGTCGAGCATATTCGCGCGCATCACGCGGATAAGGCTCGCCGTGCCCGACACGGCCAGGATGATGACCGGGATCCACAGATGGGTCAGAAGATCGAGAACCTTGCCCCAGCTCCACGGCGCGGTCTGGTACTTCTCCGAGAACAGCCCGCCGACTTCCTGGCCCCATTCGACCGCCGCCAGATACATCAGCACGAGGGCGAGCAGGAACGAAGGAATGGCGAGCCCGAGGAAGGAGAAGAAGGTCGCGACGTAGTCGCCGATCGAATATTTGCGCACGGCCGAGTAGACGCCGACCGGCAACGCGATGGCCCAGGTGGCGAGCAGCGTCGAGAAGGTCAGAACGAGGGTGAGCGCCATGCGCTCCCAAATCAGTTCCGACACCGGCTGCTGCCATTCGAAACTCAAGCCGAAATCGCCGCGCAACAGAATGCCCGTGATCCATTTCCAGTACTGGACGATCATCGGCTGATCGAGACCGAAACGCTGGCGCAGATCGGCCGCTTGGTTCTGGTCGACGACCTCGTTGGAGGCGGCGAGTGTCGCGATATAGGTGGTGACGTAGTCGCCGGGCGGCAGCTGGATCAGCACGAAAGCCAGGAAGCTGATCACGAACAGCGACGGCACCATCCACAGAAACCGGGTGACGAGGAAGCGGAGCATCGGTTTTCCGGTGAGCGCGAGAAAGGAAAAGAAAAGGGCCGGCGCCGCGAACGGCGCCGGCCCCGATCGTCTTACGACTGGAAGAAGAACTGCTGCGGCATCGCCGGTCCGGGGTTGGGCCAGGACCACGAGTTCGGATACGCCTTCGGCACGTTCTGCAGGTTGTTGCGGACCACGCCGAAATTGTTGACGGCCAGGCACACGCCCACCGTCTCGAACGCCTCGGCGCAGAGGTCCATGATCTCCTTCACCATGGCGCCACGCTTGGCGAGGTCGGCCGTGGCGCGCGCATCGTCGAACAGCTTCATGCGGCGCTTCTGGCTTTCGGGCGGCTCCTGCCCGTCCTTGCCGTTGGACACGTACCACAGCGTCCAGGGGATCGCGTAACGCGAGCCTTGCGGATGCTGGGCGAGGTAGTCGCGCGGATCGAGGATCGGATCGAGCCCGCCGGGGCCCGGCCACACGGCCGCGTCGTGGTCGTTGTTGTCGCCGCGCGTGTAGTAGAGCGCGCGTTCGATCGTGTTGACCTTCATGTCGACGCCGATCGCGACCCAGTGACGGCGCACGAGTTCCAGCGTGTCGACGAGATCCGGATAGAGCGTGGGGATCACGTCGATGGCGAAGAACACCTTCTGCCCGTCGGGACGCAGACGGAAGCCTTGCGCGTCCTTGCGGTTGTAGCCGAGCCTGTCGAGGATATCGTTCGCCTGCTTGGCGTTGTGCTCGGTGAACTGGCGGGCGAGCTTCTCGTGGTACCAAGGATGGCCCGGGCGCGGACCGGTCTGGTACGGCTCCGACTGGCCGAGATAGACGAGATCGATGATCTCCTTGCGGTCGATGCCCAGCGACAAGGCCTGACGGAATTCCTTGTTCGAGAACATCGCCCGCATCGCGGGGTCTTTATGCGTGATGTTGAAGTAGATCTGGCATTGCTGCGCGCCCGAGGCGATCAGCTCGAGCAGACGATAGCCGCCGCGCTGCATGTTCTGCGAGAGCGTGGGCTTGTTCTGCAACGAGTCGATGTGGCGATCCTGGATGTCGAGACGGCCGGAGACCGCGTCGAGCATCAGGGATTCCACGTCCTGCGAGATCGAGAACGTCAGACGGTCGATATACGGCAATTGCGCGCCGTTGGTGTCGACCTGCCAGAAATACGGGTTGCGCTCCATCACGACGCGCGTGGCGCCGCCCGTATAGGCCTCGCGGACCACCCACGGATCGATCGTGGGCTTGTCGACGTTGCCCCAGCGCGACGGGATTTCGATGTCGCCGCAGCGCGCCCGGAACAGCGAAGGCCAATCCGACATGTTGGCCGCCTTGGCGAGGTCGGCGACGTTCGGATTGTATTTCGGCATGAACTGGCTGCAATAGTGCTTGGGGAACAGCGTGGGCTGCTGACCGAGCGGGGTCGCCAGATTTTCCAGGAACATCGCGTAGGGCGATTCGAAGGTGAACTTCACGACCGTGTCGGAAACCTTCGTCACCGTCGCGGGCTTGCCGTTGATCACCAGCACCGACGGCACCGAACGATAGAGTTCGGAATTCTTGCAGCAATCCTCGATCGCGAAAACAATGTCGTCCGCGGTGAAGGGCTTGCCGTCCGACCACTTCATGCCGGGGCGCAGATGGAAGGTGAACTCGGTCGCGTTGGCGTTGACGTCCCAGCGCTGGGCGACGCCCGGTTCGACTTCCGTGAAGCCGAGGTTCCAGCGCACCAGACCCTGGTTGCCCACCATGCGCAGAATGCCGTTATGGTCGGCGGACCCACGCAAACCGCGGCGCAACGAACCGCCGTAGACGCCGGTCTTTTCGAGCGGCTTCACGACCAGCGGCGCCGACGGCAGACGCTGCGCCAGCGGCGGCAGCTTGCCTTCGGCGACGAGCTTGGCGAGATCCGGCGCTTCCTTCGGCGCACCCTGGGCGAAGACGACGCCCGGCACCGACGAAAGAGCGGCTGCACCCGCCGCCCCTTTCAGAATCGAACGGCGGCCAATTCCGCCATTCTTCGAAACTTCGCTCATGTTTTCCTCCCTCGGTGTTTTCCCGATGTGGTGTTTGAAACCCGGCCGGTCGCGCCGGGGCCGTTTCGTTAGTTCTGCGTCTCGATCTCCATCCGCACCGACGCTTCGACCGACGCACCCGGTGCCAGCACTTGCAATCCCGTCCCCGCATGTCCCGCGGGGGCGAGATTGAACGCATCCGCCACGTGGCTGACGGGTTCGAGGCACAGATAGGCCCCGCCCTCCGGCACGTGGAAAACGAAATGATCGAGCGCGTCGCTGGCGCTCATGCGGATCGTCGTGCCGTCTTGGCGCGCGATCGTCGCCTTGCGCGACCAGCCCGACAGATAATCCGTGCGGCCGACAGTATTCTGCGGCGCGTCGTAATGCGTGATCTTGGCGTCGCGCTTGGTCGCGATGAAGCCGTCGTCGATCGCCCAGTTCCAGGCGGCGTCGAACGCGATGCGATCGCCCAAGGCGATCACGAAATACGGATGCAGGCCGAAACCCACCGGCATCGGCGCGTCGGACAGATTCTTGACCGTCAGCGTGACGGTCAGCGCATCGCCGGTCAGGTCGAGCAGTTGCGACGTCGTGAACGCCCAATCCCATTCGTCGGGCGTGTGGATATGGGTCATCGTCAGCGACGACGCCGTTTTCGCCGCGACCGTCCAAGCCCGGCGCTGCGTGAAGCCGTGCAACGCATCCGACGTGCCGGGATGCGGCGGCAGGCGGCGTTCGCGACCGTCGAACACGAAGCGCCCGTCGCGAACGCGGTTGGAAAACGGCACCAGCGGATAGCAGCCGGCCTTGGGCCAGTTGAACGGGTCGAACGCGGCCGGCCCCATCGGCTGCAAAATATGAACTTGCCCTTTCGGGGTTTCGCGCCAGAATTTCGCGATCCGCCCGCCGGCTGCGGGGGCGACGGTCACGCGCAAATCGCCGGCGGCCAAATGGGCCTCGCCCGACGTATTTACCGCATGTTCCGCCAAGTTTGCCGACAAGCGGCGCCTCCCCTTTGAGATTTGATATTTCAGTTGGCGTCTTCTTTACGGTGCCCGATTGCGCCTGTCAACGCGCAGATCGACGTTCCCCGGCGGAAGAATCGTAACACCCTGTGCGACACTGCAAGCCGGACCCCAGGAGTCGCGTTAATGATCGAAAATTCCATCGAAATATCCGGCGGCGGCGTAACCGCCCGCATCGCCCCGACGGGCGCGGAGCTGGCCGCTTTGGCCATCAACGGGCGTGACTTGGTTTGGTCGCCCGACGCGCGATGGTGGGCCAGCACGGCGCCCCTTCTATTCCCGGTCGTGGGTAAATCCCCGGACGGCAAGGTTCGAATCGACGGCCGGTCCTATCCGATGAATCCGCACGGTTTCGCGCGCGATCGCGCGTTCGCCGTCATCGCGCGAGATGCCGAGCGCGTCGTGTTCGAAACGACCGACGATGCGGCGACGCGCGCGAGCTTCCCCTTCGCCTTCGCGCTGCGCCTGGAATTCGCCGCGCGCGCCGGCAAGCTCCACACCACCGCATCGATCGAAAACCGCGACGCCAAGCCCTTCCCCTTCGCGTTCGGCTATCACCCCGCCTTTATCTGGCCGCTCGATCCCGCGACGCGCGGCCAATATGTCTGCCTGTTCGAGAAAGAAGAGACCGCGCCGGTGCGCCGCGCCAGCCAGATCACCGGCTTGCTGCACCAGCAACGCTTCGACACGCCCATCGCCGGACGCCGCCTGAAGCCGCAAGACGACATGTTCGTCGAAGGCGCCTTCCATTTCGAAACGTTGAATTCGCGCCGCGTCTGGTTCGGCATCGAAGGCCAAACGGGGATCGACGTCGCGTTTCCCGACTCCCCGCAGCTCGGCATATGGACCAAGCCGGGCGCACCCTATCTGTGCATCGAGCCGTGGCAGGGCTTGGCCGAACAAGACGGTGCCGATGGCGACATGGCGACGCGGCCGGGCACGCGCATTCTCGCTCCGCGCGCGATCGCGACCTATCGCCTGGATATCGGGGTTTCCTAAAGTGCGGCGAGATTCGGCAGGAATTTGTCGAGGAAGCGCGTCGTCGCCGGCATGAAATGCGAGCCGTGGTGATAGCTGGGATCGAGGCTGGTCACGATCAAGCTGCCGCCGAAGCTGACGCGGTCCTCGTACATCAGCGCCTTGCCGTCGCGATCGACGATCAGCGTCTCGGCACCCTGGGGCGGATCGTACCAGCCATGCAGATGCCACGTGACATCCGCCTTGCCGATGCCGGCGAGGGCGGGATGCGCGATACCCGTGCGCGCGACGCCGAGATCGGCACCGGGCTCGAGCCACCACCAGAAATTCGTTTCCTCCGGGTGGAACGACACGCCGGGGATCCATTCGTTCTGGAACGTCTCGCCCATCGCCACCAACGTGCCGCCGTTGCGCAGATATTCGGCGAAAAGCGGCCAATGTTTGGCGAGGCGTTGGGGATGCGTGCGGCACGGGACGAACAACACGCGCACGCCATCCAGCGCGTCGGCATTTAAAGCTTCCGGCCGGATGCGGCGCTTGAAGAACGCGCCGTAGCGCGGCCCTTCGAGCGCTTCGATCTGGTAGGAAGCACCGGGTTGCAGTGTCGCGAGCATGATCAGATTTCCGTTTCGTGCGCGAGCCAGCGCACCGCGTTGTCGAGCAAGCGGTCGATCAGCGCCATATCCTCGCTGCCCGTCCACAGATCGTTGCCCGCGTGGGAGAGCACGGCGCCGCCGTCGTCATGGCGCCACACCCAATCGAGCGGCGCCTTGTCGGGCCCCACGCCGGTCAACGCTTGCGCCCCCGCTGGCATCGCGTTGTGGCCGCGCCCGTAGAAACCGGCGACGCCGCGCCGCGTTTCGAACGTCAACCGATCGACACCGTCGAAGAGCGGATGATCGCCCAGCACCGACAAGGTCAAATGCTGGCGTTGTTTGCCGCCCAATACGAAATGCCCGACGCCCGGCAGAAACGGCCGCTCGGCATGGCCGTTGAGCAGCACGCGCCCGCCACGCGCCAGCATCGCTTCGAAACCGTCGCGCCAATCCATCGCGCGGATCTGGTCGAGATGCAGCGTGAGCATCACGCCGCGCGCGGCGGCGATGCGGGCGGCCGTGATGTCCCATTCCCATTCGGCGGCGAGACGGCCTTCGCGCACGAACCGCGCGAAGGGGGCCGGCACGCCACCGTGATGCGACAGGACGAGAAGCGGAAGCGGAGCGTTCATGCGGCACCACGTTCGGGACTTTGCTCGGTTCGCGGCCGATCGCCGCGACGGCTTGACACCTAGTGATATTGAGAGTCATTTGCAATACATAGGTTGGCGTGTTAGACGCTTTCGCGTGGCGGCGCCAACTGCCGATCGATAGCGACAACTCATTGATGGATCGAAATAAATATCGTGTCCGTGACATTACCCTTCCGGCCGTCCACGCGATGAAGCGTCTAATCGCCGCAGGTCCGATCTGGCCGCTGGTCGCGATCCTGATCGTCGCGATTTGGGCGGCGGGCGTGGCGTTGACGGGCGTCTCGCGCGCCTTGTTGCCCTCGCCCGCTTTGGTCGCCGACGCGATGTTCGAACTCGTCGCCGAAGGCGCGCTCGCCAAACATGTGCGGGTCAGCGTCGTACGCCTTGCCTGGGGCTTCGCGTTGTCGACCGCACTGGCGCTGATCGTCGCCTTCGCCTTCGCGCGCGTCGCGCTGCTACGCCGGATCGTCGAGCCGCCGCTCGAATTCCTGCGACAGATCCCGCCGCTCGCGATGATCCCGCTGCTGATCTTGTGGCTGGGCATTGGCGAAGCGCAGAAGATCGGCATCATCACGCTGGCGTGTTTCTTCCCGATCTTCCTGGGCACGACCGGCGGCATCGCGCAATGCGACCCGAAACTGATCGAGGTCGGGCGCGTCAGCGGCTTGTCGCCGGGCGCGATCCTGCGCCGCATCGTGCTGCCGTCCGCCTTGCCCTCTGTCGTCATCGGCTTGCGCATCGCGTTGGGCCAAGGCTGGCGCGCGCTGGTCGGCGCCGAGTTGGTCGCCTCGTCCGCCGGGCTCGGCTACATGATCGAGGACGCGCAGAATTTGGCACGCACCGACATCGTGGTCGTCGGCGTGATCGTGATCGGCACGCTGGGTCTCGCTACCGATTTTCTGTTCCGCCGCGCCATCGCCGCCGCGTGGCCGTGGGTCCGGGTCGAGCACGGGGCCGAAACCCATGCTTGAGTGCCGCGGCGTTGCCAAAACCTATCGGCTGAAAGACCGCGACGTCGCGGCATTGCGCGATTTCGACCTCGCCTTGCCGCCGGGCAGCTTCACCGTGCTGGTCGGCCCGTCGGGCTGCGGCAAGACGACGGCCTTGCGTTTGCTCGCGGGCCTCGAAACGCCGACGCGCGGCACGCTCACGCGCGGCACCGGCGCCGCGCGCGTCGGCTATGTGTTCCAGGAGCCGCGTTTGATGCCGTGGCTCTCCGTCGCGCACAATGTCGGCTTCGCGCTGGAAGGTCGCACGGCGAAACCCGAGATCGCCACGCGCGTCGCCGATATTCTCGACGTGATCGGACTGCACGATTTCGCGAATGCCCGCCCCGATCAGCTTTCGGGCGGCATGGCGAGCCGCGCGGGTCTCGCGCGCGCGCTCGTCACCAAACCCGAGTTGCTGTTGCTCGACGAGCCTTTCGCCGCCCTCGACGCGATGACGCGCCGCCGCCTGCAAAGCGAACTCGTGGCGCTGTGGCAGCGCTTCCGCCCGACCATCGTGTTCGTCACGCACGATATCGAGGAAGCGGTGCTGCTCGGCGACGACATATGCCTGATGGAAAACGGCGTCATCGCCGAACGCTTCGCCAATCCCATCTTGCGCCCGCGCGATCCGACCGATCCCGAAATCGTGCGCTTGCGGCGCGCCATCATTGCCGGTTTCGAAGCCGGCGAGGCTCGAAAAACCCGGACACCCAAGGAGTCAACGATATGAGGATTTCCATCCGTTTCGCCGCGATCGCGGCGGCGGCCATGCTGGCGGCCATGCCGCAAGCGATGGCACAGAAGATCGAGACGTTGCGCGTCACCTATGTCGCCTCGCCGTTCAACGTGCCGTCGATCGTGATGCGCGCGAAGGGCTATCTCGACGAAGCCTACGCGCCGATGGGCATCAAGGTCGAATCGCCGGAGATCACGTCGGGCGCCCAGCAAATGCAGGCGCTGGCGGCGGGCGAGGTCCATATCGCCTCGGTCCTCGGCGGTTCGTCGGCGATTTTGGGCAAGGCCAACGGCATCGACGTGAAGGTGATCGCGACCTATAGCCGGGGCGCCAAGGCCTATATGATTCTCGCCATGCCGAACGGCCCGGCCGATATCAAATCGCTGAAGGGCAAGACGGTCGCCGGCCCCAAGGGCACGGTGCTGCACCAGTTGCTGGCGGCGGCACTCGCCAAGAACGGCCTGCGTCTGACCGATATCGATCACGTCAAAATGGACCTGCCCTCGGCGCGCGCCGCGTTGCTGGCGGGCAAGGTCGATGCGGCCACGCTCGCGGGCAACAACGCGCTGGCGGTCGAAAAGGCGAACGGCAAGTTGCTCGCCTCGGGCGACGGCCTGCTCGATCCGACCTCCGTCATCGGCGTACGCGGCGATTTGATCGACAAGAACCCGCAGATCGTCGCCGCCTATCTTTCCGCGCATCGCAAGGCGCTCGCCTTCATGAAGGCGAACCCGGAGGAAGCGTTGAAGATCGCCGCCGCCGATCAGAAGATCGACTTGGAGGACGCGCGCAAGATGATGACCTATTACGATTTCGCGCTGCGCGTCACCGACCGCGATATCGCCAATCTCGGCGCCGATCAGGATTTCATGGTCGAGGCCGGGATGCTCAAAACCAAGATCGATATCGCCAAGGATCTGATCGCCCCCGCCGCCCGCACGCTGGAATAGGGCGCAAGCCTTCGGCCCCGCCGGGACACAAGTCCCCGGCGGGGATTAGCGTCCCGCCGAGCCGGCGGCGGCAAGCCCGCGCGATTCGACCGGGACGGCGAAAGCGGGTTCGGCGGGGATATTGCCGCGCACGAAGATGTCGATGCCGATCGTTTCCTGATCGGGCACGATCCGCTCGCCCGAGCATTGCGCGAGCAGCACGCGGCCGGCCGATCGCGCCTCGTGGCCCGCATTCTGGCCGATCACCGCATCGAGCGTGCCCAACACCAAAAAGCGGCGCGTATAGGTCGTCAATTCGTGCGCGATCCACACGAGATCGGACGCGCGCCCGGCCGCGTCGATCGCCGCCGCGATGCCGCGATTGCCCGCACCGACGCTATAAATACCGACGAGATCGGGGTGTTTGGCGAGCAGGCGCTTAGTGACCGCTTCCGAGCGCGCGCGTTCGTCGCGGCCTTCGACGGGCGCCAGAATCTCGAGCTTCGGAAACTCGCCCGCGATCACCTGGTTGAAGCCGAAATAGCGTTCGGCATGGTCGCGCAAGGCGAGCGAGCCCGCGACGATGCCGATCTTGCCCTTTTTCCCGCCGAGGAAGCGGCCCATCAGCGTGCCCGCCGTGCGGCCGGCCGCCGGATTGTCGATGCCGACGTAATGGAAACGCCGGGAACTGGGCACGTCCGACACCAGCGTGACGACCGTCGTGCCCCGCGCGGTCAAATCGTCGATCGCCGCGCGCACGCGCGGATGGTCGAGGGCCACGACCGCCACGCCGTCGTAATAGCGCGGCAAGCGTTCCAGCGTGCGCCCGATCACGTCCGGGTCGAACACGTCGACATGTAGCGTGTCGATGAAGGCGCGTTGGCTCGCCAGCCACGCGGCGGTGACGCCGACCTGCTCGGTCAATTGCGACATGAAGGTGTTGTCGCCCACCGGCAGGATGAAGGCGAAGCGGAACGACCGGTTGCGCGCCAAGCGCGCGGCCGCGATATCCGGCCGGTAGCCGAGCTTCAGCACCGCCTCGTTCACCCGCGCGGCGGTTTTATCGCGTACGCCCGGCCGCTTGTTGACAACGCGGTCGGCGGTGGCGAGGGAAACCCCCGCCTCCGCCGCCACATCTTCCAGCGTTACCTTGCCAGCCGGACCCGCCATCGAAACTTCAGCTCCGCGTCGCCCATTCGATTCCGCGGGTCAGAATCTGCTTCACCTGCGGAATGTCCAACTCATACGCGCGATGGCCCAGCGTGCAATGGAACACGCGGCCTTTGCCGTAGCGCTTCTTCCAGACGACGGGCATCACGACTCCTTCGACCCAGGGCGCATGTTCGCCCGAGAACGTCGTCGTCGCCAGCACTTCGATGCTCGGATCGACATGCATGTAATATTGCTCGGACCGGTAATCGAAGTCTTTCAGACCCTGCATCACCGGATCGTCGGGTTTGGCGATATTGACCCGGAAATCGATGATGTTGCCGGGATGTGCCACCCACTGGCCGCCGCACATGAATTGATATTCGATCGAATCGCGGAACGCGTCGCTCATCCCGCCGTGATGGCCGGCGACGCCGACACCGTTCTGCACGGCGGCGCAAAGATTGATCGCCTCCGCCCGTTCGATCTTCGACATCGTGAAGATCGGCACGATCAGCGACAAATCGTGGATCGCCGGATCGGCGAAGACGGAAGTTTTGGTTTCGACGCGCACATCGTAACCCGCCGCCGTCAACCAGGTGCGATACATCGAGGCGCATAGATCGGGATCGTGGCCGTGCCAGCCGCCCCACACGATCAACGCCGTCGGCTTTTTCTTCGTCATCGCCGTCACTCCACCGCGCCGCCGGACTGGCCGGGCGCAAGAGCCGCCGGACGCTCGACCGTGCTTTCGATTTCGATGCGCTTGCCTTCGTCGGCGGATTTCTGGAACGCCTCCATCACTTCCAACACATGGAACGCGAGTGCGCCGCTGGCGCGATGGTCGCGCTTCTTGCGAATGCCGGTCGCCATGTCGGCGAGGCCGATGGAGCGGAACTCGCCGTCCGTATAGCCATGCGTGAAGGGTTTGGCTTCCCATTCGCCGCCAGTCATGGCGATCTGCACCTCGCCGCCGAAACGGTTGGGATCGGGCACCAGGATCGAGCCCTTGTCGCCGTAGATTTCGATCGGCGTGTGTTTGTGCTTCGGGACATCGAAGCTCATCGCGATCGACACGACGGCCCCGCTGCGGAATTCCAGCATGCCCGCAACGTGGGTCGAAACCTCGACCGGCATCATCGTGCCGTTCAGCGGCTTCGACGTGATCATGCGTTCGTTGCGCGGACGCGCGGTCGAGCCCATCACGCTCGCCACTGGCCCCAGCAACTGGACGAGATCGGTGATGTAGTACGGGCCCATATCGAGCATCGGCCCGCCGCCGCGCAGATAATAGAAGCCAGGTGCAGGGTGCCAACGCTCATGCCCCGGGCACATGAAGAAGGCCGAGCCCGCGACCGGCTTGCCGATGGCGCCGCCATCGATCAAGGCGCGCGCGGTCTGGTGCCCGCCGCCCAGGAACGTGTCGGGCGCGCAGCCGACGCGCAAGCCCTTCTCGTTGGCGAGATCCATCACCTTGCGCGCTTCGACGAGGTTAACGCCCAGCGGCTTTTCCGAATAGACATGTTTGCCCGCCTTCAGCACGGCGAGATCGACATCGGTATGCGCCAGCGGCACGGTCAGGTTCAGCACGATGTCGATATCGTCGCGCTTCAGCATCGCGTCGATGCGCATCGACGTCAGGCCGAATTCCGCCGCGCGCGCTTCCGACGCTTCGGTGCGCATATCCGCAAGGCCGCGAATTTCCAGGATCGGGAAATTCTTCGACGCCTTGATATAGGCCGCACTGATCACGCCGCATCCGATGATGCCGATACCGACTTTCTCCACGTCGCGCACTCCGTCGTTGGGGGCCCTACCGGCCCGGTTCAGCCTTTGACCGCGCCGACTGTCAAGCCGGCGACGATATGTTTTTGCGCCAGAACGAACAACAGGAAGGTCGGCAGGATCGTCAGCGTGATGAACGCCAGGATCAGATGCCAATCGGCCGTGAATTCGCCCTGATAGACCATGATGCCCAGCGGCCAGGGATACATGGCGTCGCTGTTGAGCATCACGAGCGGCAGCAGATAAGAGTTCCAGCTATGCACGAAGGTGATCGTGCCGACCGTCGCCAGAATCGGCGTCGACAGCGGCAGCGTCACGAAGCGGAAGAAGCGCGGATAGGAACAGCCGTCGACCAACGCGGCTTCCAGCAACTCGTGCGGCAGATCGCGGAAGAAGCGCCGGAATAGCAGGATGCTCATCGCCAGCGCGAAGGCGACTTGCGGCAGCACGACGCCGAAATAGGTGTCGAGCAGACCCAGATCGCGCACCTTGATGAACAGCGGCAAGATCGCGGTCGCGGCCGGGAACAGCAGCCCCATGGTGAAATAATTCAGCAGCATGCGGCTGCCGAAGAAGCGCAGATGCGCGAACACGAAGGCCGCCATCGCCGCGACGATCAGGGTGATGATCGTCGTCAGGCTGGAGATGACGAAGGAATTCCACAACATCTGCCAATAGCGCTTCGACAGCAGGATATCGCCGTAATTCGACCATTCCCATTCGCGCGGCAGACCGAAGGGATTGGTGCGCAAATCGCCCAGCGACTTGAAGCCGCCGAGCAGCGTGGCGATCAACGGCACCGCGACGAAACCCGCCACGAGCAGCAGGAACAGCCAGCGATACAAGGCCGCGCGATCGAAAGGCGGGCGGGAGGCGGCCATATCAGTCATCGCGCATGAACCAGCGTTTATAGGTGACCGCGAAGGTCACGCAGATCACGAACAGGATCACGCCGATGGCGCTGCCGTAACCGATCCGCATGCGCGTGACGCCGTGGGAATAGAGGAAGCTCACCATCGTCTGCGAGGAATCGGCGGGCCCGCCGCGCGTGAGCGGCATCACAAGATCGAACAATTGCAACGAGCCGACGACCGCGAAGAACACCGACAGGCGGATCGTCGGATAGAGCAGCGGGATGGTGATGTGGCGCAGCACCTGCCAACGCGACGCGCCGTCGATGCGCGCAGCCTCGACCAGATGCTGGTCCTGGCCCTGCAACGCCGCGATGAACAGCATCATGTGGAAGCCGAAATACTTCCACACCACGACGATCAGGATGGCGAGCATCGAGGTTTGCGTGCTCGCCAGCAGATGCGGCGGCTCGGCGCCGAAGAAGCGCCAAACGCCCGCGAGCAAGCCGTAATCGCCGTCGTAGACGAAGCTGAAAATCAGCCCCGTCGCAACTTCGGCCAGCACATAAGGGAGGAAGAACAACATGCGCAGCGCCACGGCACCGCGGAATTTTTCGGCCAGCAGGATCGCCAAGGTCAACGCCAGCGGCAACTGGATGCCCAGCGAAATCACGATGATCAGAATGTTGTTGCGCAACGCCAAGCCGAAGGCGCGCGCTTCGAACACGTATTCGTAATTGGTGAAGCCGATCCAATTGGTCGGCCGGCCGAAGCCGTTCCAGTTGAAGCCGCTATACCAAGCCGCTTCGCCCACCGGCAGGATCACGAACAACGTGAACAGCAGCAACGCCGGGGGTAGGAATAGAACGACGGCGGTCAGTTTTCCGCTTGCCGCCGCCCGGCCGAGTGCTGTCGTGGACATTTCGCGAAAAATCGGGCGCGGCGGCGTAAAAAAATCCGCCGCGCCCGAACCCCTTAGTTACCCTGCTTGAACGCGTCCTGCACGGCCTTCGCCACTTGGCGCGGCGTCATGCTGCCGCCGGCGAGTTCGGCCGTCGCGTCGTTGACCACGCGCCCGACCGAGGGGCCGAGATCCTGGTCGTAGAAGTTCTGGTGGTAGTTCGACCGCGCGAGGTTCTGCGCGATGTTGCGCATGAAGGCGTTGCTGATCGCTTCGTCGGCACCCTTCACGACCGGAATGAGGAAACCGGCCCCGGCCAAGCGCATTTGCACGTCCTTCGAGACGAAGTGCTTCACGAACTCGACCGCTTCCTTCGGCGCGCCCTTGGTCACGAGCCAGCCATTGATGCCGCCCAGCGTGTCGGTCGGCTCGCCTTTGCCGCCCGGCACCGCCGGGAAGTTGACCCAACCGATCTTGTCGTCGGTGATGCCCACCTTGTCGGCCGCCAGCGCCTTCTGCTGGTGGTAGACGGTGCTGATCACCAGCGACATCGCGGCCTTGCCGTCGCCGAAGAAGCCGGTCGATTGCGGGTTCTTGAAGCCGAGGAAGCCGTTCTGGAACGGCTGCAGATCGACGAGCTGCTTCATCAACTCGCCGGATTTCTGGAAGACTTCGCCTTCGAAGCCGCCGTTCTGGCCCTTCAATGCCGCCTCGAACCCGGCCTTGCCGCCAAGGCGCACGGCCAGATGCGTCCAATAGAAATGCAGCGGCCATTTGTCGGCGCCGCCAACGGTCAGCGGCGTGACGCCGGCGGCCTTCAGCGCCTTGATCGCGGCCAGCCAATCGTCCCAGGTCTTGATCGCACTGCCGTCGACCTTGGCCTTGGCCATCAGCTCCTTATTGTAAAGGATGCCGACCTGCGACTGCGCGAAGGGCAAGCCGTAGACGCGGCCGTCGCGCGTGAACGCGGCCATCGCACCGGCCGAGATCGTCGCCGCCGTGTCCTTGGTCTGGTCGGTGATGTCCTGCAGCACGCCCGCTTCGACCTGCGCCTTCAACACGCCGCCGGCCCAGGAATAGATGATGTGCGGCCGGTCGTTGGATTGCAGCAGCGTGGGCAGCTTGGCCTTGTAGGATTCGTTCTCGAGGAACTGCATCTCGACTTTGGTGCCGGGATTTTTGGCCTCGAACTCGCGGGCCACTTCCTCCCAGATCTTGATCTGGGCCGGATTGACCTCGAGATGCATCCATTTGACGGTGGTTTGCGCCAGCGACGGCCCCGCCGAAACGGCGAGTATGGCGGCAGTGGCGAACAGCGAATGCTTGATGGCGTTCATGCGTTACCTCCCAAGAAGCCGGATTGTTTTCGGCTTTGGCGAGACCTTGCGCGAGAAATTTGACGTACGCAACTCAAATTTTGGTATTTAATGCCTCAACGCTCCAGGTGTATTGCTAACCCTTTCCAGTAACGGAGACTTCGCGATGGCCGCCATTTACCCCGATCTCGCCGACAAGGTCGTTCTCGTGACCGGCGGTGCCGCCGGAATCGGCGAGTTCATCGTGCGCGCCTTCGCCGCACAGAAGGCCGTCGTCGCCTTCGTCGATATCCAAAAGGAGCGCGGCGAGAAGCTCGCCGCCGAACTGACCGCGCAAAGCCAGCGCGCGCACTTCGCCCCGGTCGACGTGACCGACACGGCCGCGTTGCAGAAGGCGATCGGCGACTTCGCCGCGAAGCTCGGCCCTATTGGCGTGTTGATCAACAACGCCGCGCATGACGAACGTCATGCGACCGATACGGTCACGTCCGAATATTGGGACGACCGCATCGCCGTGAACTTGAAGCATCAGTTCTTCGCCGCGCAAGCCGTGTTGCCGGGCATGAAGGCGGCGGGCGGTGGTGTCATCGTCAATTTCGGTTCGACGTCGTGGATGATTGGCCAGGGCGGCATGGCCGTTTACACGGCCGCGAAATCCGCCGTGCTGGGTCTGACGCGCTCGCTGGCGCGCGACTACGGCCAATTCAACATTCGCGTGAACACGGTGGCGCCGGGTTGGATCATGACCGAGCGTCAGATCGAGAAATGGCTGACGCCGGAAGGCGAGGCGGAATTGATGAAGCGCCAATGCCTGAAGCGCCGCCTGCAACCGGCGGAGCTTGCCAAGTTCACGGTCTTCCTGGCATCGGACGAAGCATCGGCCTGCACCAACCAGAGCTATATCGTCGACGGCGGCTGGGTCTAACACCACAAAACTGCCCAATTCCCGATCAGCGTTTGATTGCATCGGCGGCACCGTTCCATGCCGCCGCTCGATGAATCGTGCGGATTCAAGCTCTCCGGCTTCGGCACGGCAATTGCTGATGTGATCCCCACATAGCGCGGCTTCGCGTCAATCGCGAAGTTCTGACCTTATGGTTGGCGTGCCGGTTCAAGCCTTTTGGAGATCGCGATGAGCGGATCTTTCAAGGCGTGGGCCGGTCAACCAGACCTCCCACGCAAAAAACAAAACCTCGATGCCGACGCGCGGCAAAGCCGCGCGCGCGGCTTTCGTGCGTCCACGCTTTCCCGAACCCTTGGAGATCCGGACATGACCGATTTTTCGCTCGATCGTCGCGCCTTCCTCGCCGGCACCGCCGCCCTGCTCGCCGCCCCGGGCCTCGTCCGCGCGCAAGCCGCCGCCTGGCCGACCAAGCCGGTGCGCATCGTCGTGACCTTCCCGCCGGGCGGCACCAGCGACATCGTCGCGCGTCTGCTGGGGCAATATATGTCGGAGAAGATCGGCCAGCAGGTGATCATCGATAACCGCCCGGGTGCGGGCGGCACGCTGGGCGCGGACATCGTGAAGAAGGAAGCGCCGGACGGGCACACGTTGCTGCTGTCAAACAACGCGCCGTTCACGATCGCGCCCACGCAGTTCAAGACGATCCCCTACGAGCCGATGAAGGATTTCACCCATATCGGGTTCGCAGGTTCGTCGTCGCCGGGGCTGTTCGTGCAGCCCTCGCTGGGCGTCAAGTCGGTGAAGGAGTTCATCGCCTACGCGAAGGCGAAGCCCGCCGAAATCAAATACGGCTCGTCCGGCGTGGGTTCGATCCACCATATCGCGGGGGAATCGCTCAAGAAGCAGGCCGATATCAACATCGCCCATATTCCCTATCGCGGCAGCGCGCCGGCGATCCAGGATTTCAAGGCCGGCGTGTTGTCGAGCTTCTTCGACTTCGTGCCCCAGAACGCGCCGATGCTCGCGGCGAAGGAAGCGTTGTGTATCGGTATCGCCGCCGACGCACGCATCGCCCAAACGCCCGACGTGCCGACCTTCAAGGAACAGGGCGTCGACATCGTGCTGGAAGGGTGGATGGGTATCTCCGGCCCCGCCGCCATGCCGCCCGCGACGGTCGCGGCGATCTACGGTGCCATCCAGGATGCGCTCGCTTTGGCGCCGGTGCAGGAACGCCTCTATTCCTGGGGCGTGGAACGGCGCGCGATGAATCCGGCCGAGTTCACGAAATACATCGCGGACTCGATCGACACGTGGCGGCCGCTGATTATCGCGGCGGGTGCGCAGGAAAAATAATGCGCCGCCTACTCAACGCCGAGACGCTGTCGGGGGCCTTCGTGCTGGCCCTCGGCGGCATCGGCTTGCTGGCGATCGGCAATCTGGAAATCGGCACGCTCAACGACATGGGCCCCGGCTATATGGCGCGCGCCGTCGCCTGGGCGATCCTGGCGTTCGGCGCGGTCATTCTGCTGATGGGCTTGCGCGCGGAAATGCCGCCGATCCCGGCGATGGAATGGCGCCCGGCCCTGGCGATCTCGCTCGCCACCATCGCCTTCGGCGCGACGATCGACCGGCAAGGCATCGTGATCGCGACGGTCGCGATGACCGTGCTGGCGGGTTTCGCCAGCCCGATCACCCGCCATCGCGAAACGCCGATCCTCGCCGCCGCGCTGGCGGCGGGGGCGGCGCTCGTCTTCGTCGCCGGCCTCAAACTCGCCATCCCGATCTGGCCGCGCTGATGGATGTCTTCGCCAATATTGCGCTCGGTTTCTCGGTCGCCTTCACGCCGGTGAACCTTCTGTTCTGCTTCTTCGGCGTGTTGATGGGTACGCTTGTCGGCGTTCTGCCGGGCATCGGCACCGTCGCGACCATGTCGATGCTGCTGCCCGCGACCTTCCATCTTGCGCCCGCGACGTCGCTGATCATGCTCGCCGGCATCTATTACGGCGCGCAATATGGCGGCTCGACCACCGCGATCCTGGTGAAATTGCCGGGCGAGGCGTCGTCGGTCGCCACCGTTCTCGACGGCTATGCGATGGCGCAGAAAGGCCGCGCGGGTGCGGCCTTGACCATCGCGGCGCTCGCCTCGCTCTTCGCGGGCACCGTGTCCACGCTGTTGATCGCGGTGGGCGGGCCTGTGATGGCGCAGATCGCGCTGAAATTCGGGCCGGCCGAGTATTTCTCGCTGATGCTGCTGGGCCTCGTCGCGTCGGTGGTCCTCGCCTCGGGCTCGATCGTCAAGGCGATCGCGATGATCCTGGCCGGCGTGTTCCTTGGCCTGATCGGCCCCGACGCGAATTCGCCCGTCCCGCGCATGACCTTCGGCATTGCCGAACTTTCCGAAGGCGTGAACTTCGTCGCCATCGCCGTCGGGCTGTACGGTTTGTCGGAGATCATCCTCAATCTCGAGCAGAGACTGATCCGCACGCCGCCGGTCGCGATGCGCGAATTGATGCCGAACCGCGAGGAGTTCCGCCGCTCGGTCGGCCCGGCGATCCGCGGCACGGCGCTGGGCTCGCTGCTCGGCATCCTGCCCGGCGGCGGGCCGTTGCTCGCCTCGTTCGGTGCCTATGCGCTGGAAAAGAAAATCTCGCCGACACCCGAACGTTTCGGCCACGGCGCGCCCGAAGGTGTCGCCGCTCCCGAAGCCGCGAACAACGCGGGCGCGCAAACCTCATTCGTGCCGCTGCTGACCCTAGGCGTGCCGTCCAACGCGATCATGGCGGTGATGGCCGGCGCCATGACGATCCAAGGCATCGCCCCCGGCCCCAAGGTGATGGTCGAGCATGCGCCGTTGTTCTGGGGTATGATCGCGTCCATGTGGATCGGCAATTTCATGCTGGTCGTGTTGAACTTGCCGCTGGTCGGGTTGTGGGTGAAGCTGCTGCAAGTGCCCTATCGCATCCTCTATCCCGCGATTCTGTTTTTCTGCTGCATCGGGGTCTATTCGATCTCCAATTCCGCGTTCGACGTCTATCTCGCCGTCGGCTTCGGCATCGCCGGCTATGCGATGATCAAGCTCGGCTTCGAGCCCACGCCGCTGTTACTCGGCTTCATCCTGGGCCCGATGATGGAGGAGAATCTGAAACGCACCTTCCTGCTGTCGGGCGGCAGTGCGGCCCCGTTTTACGAGCGGCCGATCAGCTTGACGCTGCTGATCCTGACCGTCGCGATGCTGCTGCTGATGGCGCTGCCAGCCTTCAAACGCACGCGCGAAACCGCGCTAAGCGCGCAGTGAGACGATGGCGCATCTGACGATCCATATCCTGGACACGTTCACCGGCGAGGGTGCGGCCGGCGCCTGGGTCGAGTTCTCGCGCCGCGACGGCGAGGCCTATACGCCGATCGCGCGTTTCGCGGTCGACGCGAAGGGCCGAGCGCCCGCACCGCTATTGGAAGGTGACGAATTGCCGCGCGGCGCCTATCAGATCGAAATCCACGCCGGCGCCTATTACGCCGCGCGCGGTCAGAAACCTTCGGACGGCGCGGCGCTCGACATCGCGCCGATCCGCTTTTCGATTTTCGACGGAGAACGGAACTACCATCTGCCGGTGCTGTTCTCGCCTTATGGCTACACGACCTATCTGGGGCAATGACGGCGATGGGCGAACTCACCTGCCACGTTCTGGATACGCATGGCGGCAAGCCCGCCGCCGGCATGCGCGTCGATCTGGCGATCCGCAACGGCGAAATCTGGCGGATGCTCAAATCGGTCGAGACGATCGCGACGGGCCGCACCGCCGATCCCTTGTTGGCGGGCGATGCGCTGGCGCCGGGCGCCTATCGCCTGGAATTCCATCACGCGGATTACTTCGCCCGCCACGCGAAGCTCTCCGATCCGCCCTTCTACGACCGCATCGTCCATTTCTTCGCGATCGATGCGGCCGACGCGCACACGCACATCACAATGGTCGCGTCGCCCTGGGGCTATTCGACCTATCGCTGGAAAGCCTGATCAACGCTCCGGCAAGGCGGGTGCGGGTTCGGCATCGCTCTTCTTGCCGGGGAAGAACGGACTGGGCTCGGGCGTCTCGGCGTTGCCGCGGAATAGTTTGCGTCCGGCCTCGATCCCGCCGATCAACTCGAGCTCGACGCGCTGCTTGTCGCGCTCGCGCACTTCGTCTGTCGATTCCTTCGCAAGCTCCGCGTCGAAGCCGAGCCCTTTCAGCACGGCACAGCTGAAAACCAGCGCGGATTCGAACGTTTCGCGGATCTGGTAGGTGACGCCCGCCTTGATCAAGCGCAGCGAATGGCCGCGATCGAAGGCGCGCACGTAAAGCTTCACCAGCGGAAACTCGTGTCGGCAAAGCTCGACGATCTTGTCGGCGACGTCCGGTTTGTCGACGCAGACCAATATCGCCTCGGCCGTTTCGGCGCCCGAGGCGCGCAGCACGTCCAGCCGCGTGCCGTCGCCATAATGGATTTTGAAACCGAAATTTCCGGCGGCGCGGATCATGTCGACATCGGTTTCGATCAGCGACAGCTCGACCTTGTTGGCGAGCAGGGCTTGCGTCGCGACCTGGGCGAAACGGCCGAAGCCGATGAACAACACGCGGCCCTTCAAACCATTCGCGACTTCGATCCCTTCCATCGACACGGGCGCTTCGCGGCGCGTGCGGCGCTGGACGATCAACACCAAAGGTGTCAGCGCCATCGACAGGATGACGATGGCACTCATGATCGCGGAGATGCGCGCATCAAACAGGCCCACGCCCAACGCGGCCGCGTAAAGCACGAAGGCGAACTCGCCGCCTTGCGCGAACAGACCCGCGCGATCCGCCGACGCCGCGTGGCCCGAGCGCGCGAGGCGAGCCACCATATAGATGCCGACGGCCTTCACCGACATGAAGGCGATGACGCCGCCCAGCACCATCCGCCATTCGGCGACGACGACCGACAAATCCAGCGACATGCCGACGCTGAGGAAGAACAGCCCGAGCAGAAGCCCTCGAAACGGCTCGATATCCGCTTCGAGTTGATGGCGGAAATTCGATTCCGACAGCAGCACGCCGGCGACGAAGGCGCCCATCGCCATCGACAACCCGGCGAGTTGCATGCCGAGTGCCGATCCCAGCACGACCAGCAACGCGGCGGCGGTCAGCACTTCGCGGGCCCCCGCCCGCGCGATCAGCCCGAAGAACGGATCGAGCAGCCAGCGCCCCGCCGCGATCAACACGCCCAGCGCCGCCAGCGCGATGCCGATACTCTGCCAGGCGGGCGTCGCATCGGCTTCCACGCGGCCGTTCACCGCCGCCCACACGGCGACGAGGGCGAGCAGCGGCACGATCGCCAGATCTTCGAGCAACAAAATCGCGACGGCTTTCTGGCCTTCGGGGGTTTGGGTTTCGCCCGCCTCGTCCAGCATCTGCATGATCACGGCGGTCGACGACAGCACGAAGCCCATCGCGCCGACGGCCGCGACTTCCACGCGCAGACCCGCCGCCATGCCGACGAGGGTCAACAACGCGCCGCAGGTCAGAACTTGCGCCACGCCCAGCCCGAAAATTTGGCGGCGCAAACGCCAGAGCTTCGAGGGGCGCATTTCAAGGCCGATGACGAACAGGAACATCACAACGCCAAGTTCGGCGATGTGCATCAACGTTTCCGGATCGTCGAACAGGCCCAGACCGAAGGGCCCGATGATCAAGCCGGCGGCGAGATAGCCGAGCACCGAGCCCAAGCCCGCACGCCGGAACAACGGCACCGCAACGACGGCCGCCCCCAACAGGACGACCGCATGTCCCACGCCAAAACCCGCCGCTTCCGCCATGACCGATGCTCCCGCGCAATATCCGATTCCGAGCGGATCATCGCACAAGGAACGGCGGTTTGGCGAAAACGGAAGCCGTTCGGCCTTACTTCATCGTGGGCATGACGAACTCGGCGCCGGATTTGATGCCGGTGGGCCAGCGTACGGTCGTCGTCTTGACCTTCGTATAGAAGCCGACACCCTCGGCGCCGTAAGCGTTGCGGTCGCCGAAGATCGAGCGCTTCCAGCCGCCGAAGGAGTGATAGGCGACCGGCACGGGGATCGGCACGTTGACGCCAACCATGCCGACCTTCACGTCGTTGGCGAAGCTGCGCGCGGCATCGCCGTCGCGGGTGAAGATCGCCGTGCCGTTGCCGTATTCGTGATCGTTCACCAGCTTCAACGCTTCGGCGTAGTTCTTGGCGCGCACCACGCCCAGCACCGGCCCGAAGATCTCTTCCTTATAGATCTTCATGTCGGCGGTGACGTTGTCGAACAGGCAGCCGCCCATGAAGTAGCCGTTCTCGTAGCCTTGCAGCTTCAAGCCGCGCCCATCGACCACCAGCTTGGCGCCTTCCTTGACGCCGGTGTCCACGTAGCCCTTCACCTTAGCGAGATGTTCCTTGGTCACCAGCGGACCCATCTCGCTATCGGGATCGAGGCCGGGGCCGACCTTGAGCTTGGCCACGCGCGGCGCCAGGCGTTCGATCAATTGATCGCCGACATTGCCGACGGCCACCGCAATGGAGATCGCCATGCAGCGCTCGCCCGCCGAGCCGTAGCCCGCCCCCATCAGCGCATCGGCCGTTTGGTCGAGATCGGCGTCGGGCATCACCACCATGTGGTTCTTCGCCCCGCACAACGCCTGCACGCGCTTCCCGTGCGCCGTGCCGGTCTTGTAGACATATTCGCCGATCGGCGTGGAGCCGACGAAGCTGATCGCCTGCACGGTCGGGTGCGTCAGCAACGCGTCGACCGCTTCCTTGTCGCCCTGGACGACGTTGAGGATACCGGCGGGGAGCCCCGCTTCCATCGCGAGCTCCGCGATGCGAAGCGACGTCGAGGGGTCCTTCTCCGACGGTTTCCACACGAAGGCGTTGCCCGTGGCGATCGCCATCGGCGCCATCCACAACCCGATCATGCCGGGGAAGTTGAACGGCGTGATACCAGCGACCACGCCCAGCGGCTGGCGCATCGAATAGGCGTCGATGCCGCGGCCGACGTCGGGCGTGAAATCGCCCTTCAGCAGATGCGGAATGCCGCAAGCGAACTCGACGACCTCGATGCCGCGGACCATTTCGCCCTTGGCATCTTCATGCGTCTTGCCGTGCTCCAGCGTGATCAGCTTCGCGATCGCGTCGCGATGCGTTTCCAGCAATTCCTTCCACTTGAACATCACGCGCGCGCGGATCAGCGGCGGTGTGGCGGCCCAAGCGATTTGCGCGGCCGCCGCGTTCGCGACGACGGCATCCACTTCGGCCTTCGACGCCAACGCGACTTCCGCCGCCTGTTCGCCCGTCGCCGGGTTGTAGACCGGGCCCACGCGGCTTCCGCCCGCCACGGCCTTGCCGCCGATGAAATGGCCGATACGATTCATGACTTTCTTCCTTCTTCTTTCAATTTCAGGCCGCGCGCTCGATCGCTTTGCCCAGCGTGTCGATCATGCGGTCCATTTGCGGCTTCTCGACGATCAGCGGCGGCGACAACGCCACGATGTCGCCCGTCGTGCGCACCAATAACCCGGATTCGAAGCAATCGACCAGCACGTCGTAAGCGCGCGCGGTCGGCTGGTTCGGTCGCGACGAAAGTTCAATCCCGGCCACCAAGCCCATATTGCGGATATCGATCACGTTGCGCTTGCCTTTGAGCGAGTGCACCGCGTCTTCCCAATAGGGCGCCAATTCGGCCGCGCGCTGGAACAGACCTTCCTCGCGATAGATGTCGAGCGTGGCGAGACCCGCCGCGCAGGCCAGCGGATGACCCGAATAGGTATAGCCGTGGAACAACTCGATCAGGTTCTCCGGTCCCGTCATCATCGCGTCGTAGATTTCCTTGCGCGCGAACACAGCGCCCATGGGCACGGCGGCGTTGGTGATGCCCTTGGCGACCGTCATCAGATCGGGGATCACGTTGAACTTCTCGGCCGCGAAGGAAGCGCCCAAGCGGCCGAAGCCGGTGATGACTTCGTCGAAGATCAGCAGAATGCCGTATTTGTCGCAGATCGCGCGCAGGCGTTCGAGATAGCCCTTGGGCGGGATCAACACGCCGGTCGACCCGGCCATCGGCTCGACGATCACGGCGGCGATGGTCGAGGCGTCGTGCAACGTGACGAGTTTTTCGAGCGCGTCAGCGAGTTCCGCGCCGTGCTCGGGCTGGCCGCGCACGAAGCTGTTCTTCTCCGGCAGATGGGTATGCGGCAGATGATCGGTGTAGGGCAGTTGAAGCCCGAATTGCTTGCGGTTGGCGACGATGCCGCCGACCGAGATGCCGCCGAAGCCGACGCCGTGATAACCGCGCTCGCGCCCGATGAATCGCACGCGCTGGCCCTGGCCCTTCGCGCGGTGATAGGCGAGCGCCATCTTCAGCGCCGTATCGACGCTTTCGGAACCCGAATTGGTGAAGAACACCTTGTCGAGATCGCCGGGCAGGATCGCCTGCAAGCGCGAGGCGAATTCGAAGCTGATCGGATGGCCCATCTGGAAGCCGGGCGCGTAATCCATCGTCGCGGCCTGTTTGGCGATCGCGTCGACGATCTTCTGGCGGCCGTGCCCGGCGTTGACGCACCACAGACCCGACGTGCCGTCCAGAATCTCGCGCCCGTCCGGCGTGGAATAGAACATGCCTTTGGCGCCCGCCAGCAGACGCGGCTTCTTCTTGAATTGCCGGTTCGCGGTGAAGGGCATCCACAACGCTTCGAGATTGTTGGGATCGGCGGTTTTGATCGCGGCGGTCATAAGGCGGCCCTCCTCGGCTGATCGGCGATGCTAGGGGGCGGGACAAGAAGCCGCAATCGAAAGCGCTAAGCGGCGATCCCGTTGAAATTGCGGGATGTTCGTTCCCGGTGATAAGAATACTTATCGCGCTTTACGAAGGAACGGCCATGGACATCGAAATCGGCGACGTGCTGCGGGGTTTGCGCGAACGCGCGGGGCTATCGCAACGCGCTTTGGCGCAGAAAGTGGGCTTGAGCGCGCCCGCGATTTCGATGATCGAGTCCGGACGCACCAGCCCATCGGTCGGCACGCTCAAACGCGTGCTCGACGGGCTCGATATCTCGCTCGCCGATTTCTTCGCCCGCGAAATTCCGGTCGAGACCGAGCATTTCTATCGCGCGCGCGAATTGACCGAGATCGGCGAGAAGGGCATTTCCTATCGCCAGGTCGGGCGGAACCTCAAACAGCGCCCGCTGCAGATTCTGCACGAGCGCTATCAAGCCGGGTCCGACACCGGGCGCAATCACCTCAGCCATGACGGTTTCGAAGGCGGCGTGGTGGTGCGCGGCCGATTGGAGGTCACGGTCGATGGGCGCAAGCGCGTGCTGGGACCGGGCGACGCCTATTATTTCGATTCCCGCCTGCCCCACCGTTTTCGTAACGCGGGCAAGGAGGAATGCGAGGTCGTCAGCGCTTGCACGCCGCCGAGTTTCTGAGTTCACGCAATCGTCGCGGAACCGTCATCCGGCTGCGGCCAACGATGTATGCCATAACGGATCTCGAAGCTTTTCGGAGAAGACACGATGCGGCGGGCGGTATTGGTGATTTGCGACGGCCACCGAGCCGATTTCGTGCGGCCCGAATTGACGCCCCATATCTGCGCCCTCGCCGCGCGCGGCCGGCGCTTCGCCGAACATCGCGGCATTTTCCCGTCGGTCACGCGCACCTCGTCCGCCAGCATCGCGACCGGTTGCCATCCCGGCCGCCATGGCCTGCACGGCAATACGATGGCGCTGGACGAAGGTGATGGCCTGGTCACGCGCGACGTGGGCAATCCCGATTTCCGCACCCGGATGCGCAAAGCGACCGGCGCCACGCTGCGTGTACCCACCGTCGCCGAACGCATCGCCGATCTGCGCGGGCAGATCGTGTTCTCCAACGTGTCGCCGGGGGCCGCAATCTTCCACGACCCCGACGGCCACGGCCATGTCTATCACCGCGCGGTTTCCTACGGGCCGGGCGAAAGCGCCGTCGCCGATCCGCTGAAGGTTTCCCACGATGCCGCCGGCGACGCGGCGATGACCGAGCGCTTCTGCCGCGAAATCCTGCGCGATCGCCGCCCGACCGTATCGGTGCTGTGGCTGTGCGAACCCGACCACACGATGCACGCGAGCGAATTGGGCTCGCCCAATCATCTCGCCGCGATCCGCGCCGCCGATGCCTGCGTCGGGCGCGTCGCCGAAACGGTCGATGCGCTGCGTACCGAAGGCGAGGATATTCTGCTGCTCGTCGGCTCCGATCACGGGCAGGAAACGGTCGGCGAAACGATCCGCCTCGATGCACTTCTGGTCGAAGCCGGTTTGAAGGAATCCCTCACCTCGACAGACGTCGCCATCGCGCCGCAAGGCTTCAGCGGCCTCGTCTCGCTCGCCGCCGGGCTTGAGGCGCGTGCCGCCGACATCGCGAAATTCCTGCGCGGCCAGGATTGGATCGGCGACGTTTTCGATGCGGGCGACCTCGCGCGGATCGGCCAAGCGCCGACGCATGGGCTGGCCCTTGCCTTCACTTTGCGCGGCGACGATCGCACCAACGGCTACGGCGTGCCGGGCTACAGCCCGATCGTCATGGCGTCGAGCGACGAACGCGTCAAAGCGGGTCTCGGCTCGCATGGCGGGCTGGGGCGCTGGGAGCAAAGCCCGTTCTTGGTCGCGCAAGGCGGGCCCGTGCCCGCGACCGGCGCGGTCGTGACGGCGCCGACCTGCATCGTCGACATCGCGCCGACGATCCTGCGCCATCTCGGCCGCGATGCGACCGGGATGGACGGCAAAGCGCTCGATTTCGCTTAAGCGTCGATCGTTTCGCGCGCGGCCGTCGCCGGGGCTTCGATCGCTTTGAAACGCGACACGGCATCGAGCAACGTGCGCGTATAAGCGGCGAGCGGATGGTTCAGCACTTGCGCCGCCGTGCTTTCCTCGATCACACGCCCGTCCTTCATCACCGCGATCCGGTCGGCCAGCGTTTCGATCGCACCGATATCGTGGCCGATGAACAGCATCGACACGCCGCGCTTGTCGCGCACCTTGCGCAGCAGCGCCAGAATTTGCGCCTGGATCGTCATGTCGAGGGCCGTCACCGGCTCGTCGCAAACCAGGAACTCGGGATCGAGCGCCAGCGCGCGTGCGATCGCCACGCGTTGGCGTTGCCCGCCCGAAAGTTCATGCGGATAGCGCGCGAGATGCTCGCGCGCCAAGCCGACTTCGCCGAGCAAAGATGCGGCACGGTCGCGCCATTCGGATCTGGCGCCGATACGATGCAGCGCGAACGGCTCCGACAGCGACGCCTCGATCATCAGGCGCGGATTGAGACTGCCGGCCGCGTCCTGAAACACCATCTGCGCCTTGCGCGCGCGTTCGGCGATGCGCCCGCGATCCATCGGATCGAGCCCGCAGACGCGGATCGTGCCGGCAGCCGGCCGCAGAAGCCCGATCGCGATACGGCCCAAAGTCGACTTGCCGGAGCCGGATTCGCCGACCAGCCCCAAACAAGCGCCGCGCGGAATCTTGAGCGACACGCCGTCGAGCGCTTTCGCGGGTTTCGCCCCGCGCCGACGCGCGGGATACGCAAAGTCGATACCCTTCGCTTCCATTGCATAGCCCGGCGCCAGCGCGTCCTTGCCCGGCAGTTTGCCGGCTGGGCGCGAGGCGAGCAGCAAGCGCGTATACTCGTGCGCGGGCGCCCGCAGCACTTGCGCGACCGGGCCGGTCTCGACGATGCGCCCATCGCGCATCACCGCGACGCGATCGGCGATCTCCCCGACGACCGCGAGATCGTGGCTGATGAACAGCATCGCCATGCCGTGGCGCGCTTGCGCGGCTTTCAGTACGCGTAGCACTTGCGCCTGAACCGAAACGTCGAGTGCCGTCGTCGGCTCGTCCGCGATCAGCAGATCCGGCTCGGCGGCAATCGCGGCGGCAATGCCCGCGCGCTGCAGCTGCCCGCCGGAGAGTTGATGCGGATAGGCGCGCGCGGCACTGGCCGGATCGGGCAGGCCGCATTCGTCGAGCAGCGCCATCGCGCGGCGCATCGCGGGCTCCGGCGCCAGGAAGCTCGCTTGCGCAATCTGCGCCCCGACGGAAATCAACGGATCGAAACTCGCGAACGGGTCTTGGAACACGAAGCCGATGCGTCGTCCGCGCAGCTTCGTCCACGATGCCTCGTTCGCAATATCGAGCTGGGCGCCGTCGAAGCGCAAACGCCCCGTCCCCCGCGCCGCCGCCGGCAGGAGCCCGGCGATGGCGCTGGCGATCATCGACTTGCCCGAACCGGACTCGCCGACCAAGCCCAGCGTCTCGCCCTTGGCGATGGAAAGGCCCACGCCGTCGACCACGCGCTTGTCGTCGAACGCGACGGTTAGATTCTCCAGCGACAGCAGAGTCATCGGCGCAGCCTCGGGTCGAGAAGCCGTTGGAGAAGATCGGTCGCCGCGTTCACCAGAACGATCGCGACGGCGAACAACAGGATCGCCGCCTGGATGACCGGATAGTCGCGGCCTTGGATCGCCTGCAAAGCGAGCGTGCCGAGGCCCGGCAAGCCGAACAGCACTTCCATCGTCAGCGTGCCGCCGATGAGGCCGGCGAGGATCAAGCCCGACAGCGCGATGGCGACGGGGGCCGCGTTGGGCAACAGATGCGCCAGCACGATGCGCGCGGGCGATTCGCCGCGCGCCTTGGCCGCGCGCACGTAAGGGGCGGCACTCGCCTCCTTCAACTCCTCGCGCAACGGCTTGACGATTTGGCCCGCGATATCGATGCCGATGACGAGGGCGGGCACCACGCCATTGCCCAGCACCTTCATCCAGCCAAGCCCGATGGCGAAGATGAGGATCGCGGCAAGACCCACGCAGAAAGTCGGGATCGCGATCGACCAGAGATTCACGAAATCGACCAGCCACGCGGCGGCCCCGCGCGGCCAGATCGTCGCGGCCGACGCGATGCCGATTCCCAGGATCAAACCGATCGCCAGCGACTTGGCGGCAAGTTCCAGCGTCGTCGGAATCGCGTATTCGATCATCTGCGCGACCGGCCGCTCGAAGCGCAACGACATGCCCAGATCGCCTTGCGCCATGCGGGTGATCCACAGGACGAGCTGTTCGGGCACCGGCCGGTCGAGCCCGAGCTCGGCGCGCAGCTCGACGATCTCCGCTTCCGTCATATCGCCTTCGGTCGCCATGACGTCGACCACGTCGCCCGGCACGACGCGGATCAGCAGAAACACCGCGATCACGATGGCGCAGATCAAGCCGATCTGGCGCAGCAGCGGAAGGCCCAAAGCGCGGATCATGTCGAAATTCCTTTGCGCAACGGGTCCCAGCGCAAGCGCAGCCGATCGCCCAGCAGCGCGAAGGCGAGCGTCACCATCGACAATGCCAGCACGGGTACCAACGCCGCCAGGGGTGCACGTTCCACGTATTTGACCGCGTCGGCGATCATACGCCCCCAAGTGGGCGTGCCGGGCGACACGCCGATGCCGAAGAAGCTCAGCACCGATTCCGTCGTGATCGCGCGCGGAATGACGATCGCGGCTTGGGTGACGATGGCGCCCAGGATGTTGGGGGCGATATGCCGGACGAGCGTCGTCAGCGGCGGCGAACCCATCACGTTCGCGGCGGCGACGTAGCCCGCACTTGTTTCGCGCATCCACGCCGCGCGCGCGATGTAGGCGAAGGTCGGCGCGAAGGCGATGCCGATGGCGAGCGTCACCGACGGCACACCCGGCCCCAGCGCCACCAGCAGCGTCATCGCCAGCAGGATCGACGGCATGGCGCGCACCAGATCGAATGCGCCGAAGACCGGCCATTCCGCCCAGCGCCCGGCGACGACGGCGAGCAAGCCCAACACCGCGCCGAACAAGATCGCCGTCGCGGTCGAGGCGAGCGCCACCGTCATGGTGAGACGCGCCCCCACCGCGAGACGCGTGAAGATGTCGCGGCCGAGATGATCCTGGCCGAGCCAATGCGCGGCACCGGGCCCCGCATGCGAACCCGTCACGCTTTGCGTCATCGGGTCGAGCCCGGTGAGCGTGGGCCCGGTCAATGCCAGCAGCGCGACCGCGCCGAGGATCGCGTAAGCGGCGATCTCGGCGCGGAACGCGAAAGGCTTAGCTGCCGCGAACGAGGCTTGCATAACCCGCCCCGCCATCGACGCGCGCCGAACCCCAGGTGAAGCCGGGGGTCCAGCCGCTCACGTCGCGGCGATTGGCGATCGCTTCGGCCGAGTGGCCGATGACGACCGTCCAGTAATTGTCCATCGCATGGCGCCAGGCTTGCAGATACAGCGCGCGGCGCTGGTCGAGATCGACCGCGGCGACGGCCTTCTTGACCGTATCGTCGAAGGCCGCGTCCTGCGGGCTGCCCCACAACACGGTGTTCGGCCCGTCGGACAGCAAGCGCACGAAGCGCAGGAAAATGTCGGCGCGCGGACCGCTGCCGAACGGCGCGAGATCCCAATCATATTGGCCCAAACGCCGTTGCGCGCCGATATCGTCCAGCGCCAGATGTTCGACCTGGAAACCGAGTTCGCGCATCGTTTGCGCGCAAGCCTGCGAGTAGTCGTTCTGCCACGACACGATACGCAAAGGCGTGCGCGAAGGCTCGACGCCTTCCGCCTTCAGCATCGCCAGCGCTTTCGCGCGATCGGGTTTGGCGTGCTTATCGGCTTTATGCAGCGCTTCGTCCCAATAGAAATTGCCGGGGGCGGCCATCTGGTTGGTCGCGACACCCGTGTCGCCCGACCACACTTTCAGCAGCGCCGGCTTGTCCATCGCATACGCGATCGCCTCGCGGACCTTGACGTTGTCGAAGGGGGCGCGCGGCTTGCGGTTGTTGAACGACCAGAAGATCCAGCTCGTATCCTTCATGAATTGAAGCTCGATATTCGGATCGGCCTTCAGCGTCGGAATATGCTCGGCCATGGCGCGCGCGACATGCAGATCGCCCGCGCGCAGCGCCAGCGTGTAATCGACCGTGTCGCGCAAATTGAATTCGACCGCCGCGACCTTCGGCAGACCCGCCTGCCAATAGGCGTCGTGCGCGGGGGCGAGCAGGCGTTCGTTCGGAACCCACGTGCCGAACTTGAACGGCCCCGTGCAGATCGGCGTCTGCACCGTCGCCGCCCAGCCCGGGCTTTCCGGCGCCACGATCCACAATTCCGACAATACGTTCAGCAGCGGGCCGTAGGGTTCCTTCATCTCCATCACGAAAGTGCGCGAATCGGGTGCCGCGAAGCCGGAGACGAGTTGCATGGGGGCGGCCAGCCAGCCGCGGCGCAGATCGCGCACGCGTTCGGCGTTCGCCTTCACGTCCGCCGCGGTCAGTTCGCGGCCGTTATGGAACTTCACGCCTTGGCGGATATTGAACGTATAGACCTTGCCGTCCGGGCTGATCGTCCAGGATTCCGCAAGATAGGGAATCGCCTTGCCGTCGTCGGCGATGCTGGTCAGCGCTTCGGCATAGACCTGCTGCACGGAAATCGAACCGGTATGGCGGTGCGGATCGGACGTGTCGAGCCCCAGCAGCGCGATCTTCAGCGTGCCGGTGCGCACGGTCTGCGCATTCGCGGTGCCGAGGCGCGTTCCGGGCACATGGTCCAGCAAACCGGCGGCGGCGAGTGCGGCGGCACCCCCGAAGAATGTGCGGCGTCCGAAATCCTGGGTCATGGCGGCATCTCCAAAGGGCGAAGAACCGCGACGCTAATCCCCGGCGATGACGGATAGATCGCCGCGGGATGACATCCCGATGGGATTTATGTGCCGTTTGTATGACGTGCCGCCGCGCCGTTCGGGCCGACTGGCTTGGATTTTGCTGCGAAATCGGGGTAATTTGAGGGAACCCCCATGCCCGCCGGAACCGCCACTTATTTGATCGCCGACGACCATGCCGTGTTCCGGCAGGGTTTGCGCGCCGTGCTGCTGAAACATGCGCCCGAGGCGACGATCCTGGAGGCGGCCTGCTTCGCCGACGCGGTGGATGGTCAAGCGGCGGGTGCGGCCCCCGACCTCATCATCGCCGATCTGCGCATGCCCGATTGCGACGGCTTCGTGGGCTTGCGCAATCTGCGCCAGCGTTACGCGGCCACCCCGATCCTGGCCCTGTCGGCGTCGGAGGAAAGCGAAGACGTTTATCAGGCGCTGGAAGCCGGGGCTTCGGGCTATCTCAGCAAATCCGCCTCGGCGACCAAGCTTCTCGAAGTCGCCGAACTAATGATGGTCGGCGGCGTCTACGTGCCGCGCGAATTGGTCGCCGCCAACGAAACGGCCGGCAATGCCAAGAAGCTGCCGCATCTGACCGCGCGCCAGCGCGAAGTGCTGATGCTCGTCGTCACCGGCAGTTCGAACAAGGAAATCGGGCGCAAGCTGGGTTTGAGCCCCGGCACGATCAAGGCGCATCTCAGCGCCATCATGCGCCAATTCGGCGTCAATAACCGCGTGCGCCTGTTGCTGGAATTGCGCAATCAGGGTTTCGACGCGCGCGACTACGCGCCGAGCTCGGCGACCAGCAAGGCGTAAAGCACGGCGGGCATCGCCGGCTTTTGCAAAATCCGCCGCTTGCGCCGATTGAGTTCGGCGAGCCCCTTCAAATCGTAGTCGCCGGTCAGCATGATGCCCGGCAGATCGCGGCCGAATTCACGCTCCAAACGCTCGGCGGCCTGAAACCCGTCTTTGCCGCCGGATAAATGCCGATCGAGAATCAACAGATCGGGGCAGCGCCCGCCGAGCTTGGCGAGCAGCGCATCGTCGTCCTCGGCCGCGATCGCTTCGGCGCCCCAGCTTTCGAGCAGCCGCGTCAAAGCGGCCGAAACGGTCGCGTCGTTTTCGATGACCGCGACCAGCTTGCCGATCAAACGCGACGGCGCATCGTTGCGCGGCGCCTCGATCTCCGCCGCCGGAACGGCTTCGCCCTCGACGATCGGCATTTGGATCGAGAACACGCTGCCTTCGCCCGGCCAGGAGCGCACGGCCAAGCGATGATCGAGCACGGCGGCCAAACGCTGCGCGATCGACAGGCCAAGCCCCAGCCCCGTCGCGGTCTTGGCGCCGGGGGCGGCGGGCACGCGATAAAATTCCCAGAAAATGCGCTCGTGCTCGGCCGCGTCGATGCCGGGGCCGGTGTCCCACACTTCGACGATCGCCTTGTCGCCCAAGCGCCGGCAGCCGACCAGCACGCGCCCGCCCGGCGCGTATTTGACCGCGTTGGACAAAAGGTTGCGCAGGATGCGGCCCAGCATGTTGCGGTCGCTGCGCACGCGCAGGCGCGTGTTGACCCAGCGCAAACGTACGCGCTTGCTTTGCGCTTCCGCCGCGAAAGCGCCGCAAGCCTGTGCGATCAACGCCCCGATATCGACGGGCCCGATTGAGGGTTTGGTGGCGCCCGCATCCAGCCGCCCGAATTCGAGCAGCGCGTCGAGCAATTCGAGACTGACGCTGAGCGCGCCGTCGATGGCGCCGAGCACGTCGAATTCGCGCGCCGAACGTTGCTCGCGCGGCAGCGCGCCCAGCAGCAGCGCCGTCGCCTGCAAGGGCTGGCGCAGATCGTGGCTGGCGGTCGCGAGGAAGCGGATCGCGGCGGCGGCGGTGAACTCGGCGCGCTCCAGCGCGCGGGCGAGTTCGTCGGTGCGCTGGCGCACCAAGCCTTCCAACCGGCGCGCTTCCTGCGATTGCTCGTCCAGATCGGTCATCATGCCGACGATCTGCAGCGGCTCGCCGTCGGGCCCGCGCGTCAGCACGCCGCGCGTCAGCGTATTGCGCCACGATCCGTCCTTGTGGCGCATGCGCAGCTTCAGGCGATAGATCGGCGTCTTGCCGCGCCGATAGTCGCTATAGGCTTTGTCGACCAGATCCTTTTCGTCGGGATGGACGCGATCGAAGAACGATGCGTAGACCGGCGCCAATTCGTCTTGCGCGTAGCCCAGCATCTCAAACCATTTGGGCGAGTAATACGCGGCGTTGGTGCGGATATCGGTCGCCCAGATTCCGTCATTCGTCTCGCGCGCGATCAGCGCGAGCAGCGAACGGCCGATTTCGGAATCGCTATCCCAGGGCGCCTTCACGTTCCCGCCTCCGGCCGCAAGCTCTAACATCGGCGCGCGCAAGGCGACAGGCTTAGATATCGACCGCGTAAGCCGCGATGGCTTTGAGGTCTATCTCGATGCCGAGCCCCGGCCCCGTGGGAACCGGCATTTCGCCCTGCTTGTCGGGATGCACCAGCGAGGTGAAACCTTCGCGGAAGGCCGAGGCGCCCAAATCGTACTCGATCAACACCGGAAACGCGGCGTGATCGGTATGTGGCCATTCGGGCAGGCTCGCCGTGTAATGCAACGCCGCCGCCAGCGCCACGCTGCCGCCCCATACGCTGGGGGAAATGCGCAGATTATTGTACTGCGCCAAGGTCGCGATCGCTTTGGCTTGACCCAACCCGCCGCCGACGATCATCGACGGCTGAAGGATATCCACGCCGCGCACATCGAGCAGCCGCTTGAAGTCGTGGGCGGTGTAGAGCGCCTCGCCCGTCGCGATGGGCATGGGGGCGCGGGCGCGCAACTCGCCATAGCCGCGCTCGTCGGTCGTGGGCAGCGGCTCCTCGTACCAATAGATGTCGTGCTTCTCGATCGCGCGCATGCTGAGCAGCGCCGTATCGACCGTGTAGTTGCAGTTCGCATCGACCATCAGCAGCGCGTCCGGCCCCAAGATGCGCCGCGCGAGTTCAACGCGCGCCAGATCGTCCTTGGGCCCGGCCCCCAGCTTGATCTTGACCGCCGGGAAGCGTTCGGCGGCGATTTCGAGCTGGCGGGCGTAATCCTTCATCCCGCCTTCGCTGAAATAGGCGGTTGTCGCGTAGCATTTCACGCGATCGACCGATTTGCCGCCGAGCAGATTATGGACGGGCTGATTCAGCAGCTTGCCCAGCGCGTCGAGACTGGCGATGCTGATCCCGGTCATGCACGGCGTGAGCAATCCCTGAATGCCGAAATGGTAGAGCTTTTGCGCCGTCTGCGCCGCGACCACTTCGAAATCGAACGCGCTTTTGCCGACGAAGAACGGCTTCACCAGCGCCATCTGCTGCGCCAACTGGCGCACCGGCCCGCCGATTTCGCCGTAACCGACGGCACCATCTTCCAGCGTCACTTCGACCAGCGAGCAATTGCGCCGCGAAACGAGCCCGCGGGCCGTGCCGTAGGCGCCGCCCTTGGGCACGTCGAATTGATGGCCGAGCAAACGGATTTCGCGGATCTTGGACATCAGAACATCGCCTTGCTCGCGAAACGCGAGCGGATATGGTGAGCGTAGACCGCGAATTTCTCGTCCGCCACCACATCCATGCGGCGCGGGCGCGGCAGATCGATCTCGACGATCTCGTCGATGCGGCCCGGCCGTTCGGTCATGATCAACACGCGATCCGAGAGGAACACCGCTTCCGGGATCGAGTGCGTGATCAGCAGCACGGTCTTGCGCCGCTCCATCCAGATGCGCTGCAACTCGACATTCATATGCTCGCGCGTCAGCGCGTCCAGCGCGCCGAAGGGCTCGTCCATCAGCAGGATCGCGGGATCGCGGATCAGCGCGCGGCAGATCGCCACGCGTTGCTGCATGCCGCCCGACAATTCGAACGGATAGCGCGCCTCGAAACCCTTCAGCCCGACGAGATCGAGCAGCTTCATCGCCGCGTCGCGATCGGCGTCGCCGCGTTTGCCCGCGACGTCCACCGGCAGCAATACGTTGTCGAGGATCGTGCGCCACGGCAGCAACACGGGCGATTGGAACACGATGCCGACCTTGTCGGACGGGCCGTCGTGATCCTCGCCGTCGATGGAAATATCGCCTTCGGTCTTGTGCGTGATGCCGGCAAGGATTTTCAGCATCGTGCTTTTGCCGCAGCCCGACGGGCCGACGACCGACAGGAACTCGCCGGGCGCGATATCGAAACTGATGTCGTTGAGCGCGCGGATCGGCCCGGCGGCGCCCGCATAGGCCTTGCCGAGATTCTGGATCGAAATCGCGTTGTTGGCCGACACGTCAGACTCCCGTCGGCCGGTCGCCGCCGGTCCGCGTCCAGAAAACGAAATGGCGATGCGCCGCCACGATCAACGCGTGCAGGATCATGCCCATGGCGGCGAGAATGATCAAAATCGCGAACACGAAGGCGTTTTTGAGGTCGGCTTGATAGACGAGCAGCATGTAGCCAAGCCCGCCGTCGGCGCCGACGAATTCGCCCACCACCGCGCCGATCACCGCCATTACCGCGCCGATTTCGAGGCCCGCGAAGATGAACGGCAGCGCCGATGGCAGGCGCACTTGCATGAAAGTCTGCCAACGCGTGGCGTTGAGCGCGATCATCAATTCGATGCGCTCGCGCTCCACCGTTTTCACGCCGACGGCGGTGTTCACCAGGATCGGGAAGAACGAGATGATCGCCGTCATCAGCACTTTCGACGACAAGCCGAAGCCGAACCAGATGACCAGCAGCGGCGCGAGCGCCACTTTGGGGACGGCCTGGAAGCAAACGATATAGGGATAGATCACGCGATCGACGATGCGGAATTGCGCCACGGCGCAACCCAGCGCCAAGGCGGCGACGGCGCCGATCGCATAGCCGGCGACGACTTCGAACAGCGTGACGCCGATATGCGGCAGCAGAAAGCCGGACACCAGCGACAGGCGCAACGCTTCGAACACGGAGCTGGGCGCCGGCACGATCAGCTCGGGCACTTTCAGAAGTTTGACGCCGACTTCCCACAGCAACAGAAACAACACGAGCATGGCCCCGGAAAGGGCGACGTCCTTCCGGGTCCAGCGCTCGTCGCCGAAACTATCGGCGTTCCAATTTCGCTTCTTCCGCTTTGCCGTCACGGCTTATAGGCCTTGGCCTGGTTCTGCACGGCCGTCGCGTCGAACTGGTTGTAGGCCGCGACGTGATCATTGGCGAAAATCTCGCCGCCCGGCAGCACGGTTTGGCGTGCGCCGTTTTCGACCAGATAGGCCTGCAACACTTCGATGCCTTGCGGGTTGGTCCAGCCCCAGCGCTTGTCGGGGCGATCGGCGACCGCCATGTCGCGCACGCCGACTTCCAGCACGTGCTTGGCGTCGGCGAAGGCCTTGTCGGACATCGGCATCGGCTTGGCCTGCGGGTAGGCGACCCAATAGGCTTCGACCGCCGCGTTGGGATTGGCCATCGCGAACACGCCCGCCTTGGCGAAGACGCGGCCCATCTTGGCGACGAGATCGGGCTTGGTCGCGAGCACTTCCTCGCTCGTCGCCAGAATATAGCCGGGTGCCGCCGACAGGCGGCTCGAGGTGAAGATGCGCAGCTTGGCGCCCTGGTTTTCGTAGACGGCGAACGCGCCCGCCCACAGCGCGATCGCCGAGACCGTGCCCGAGTTCAGCGCCTGAAGGCCGGGTGCGCCAGCACCCGTCGGCACCATTTTGACGTCGGTGTCGGGGTTCAAACCGGCTTCGCGCAGCACGGCCTTCAGGAACGGCACGCCGCCGCTTTGCAAGGAGAACACGCCGACCTGCGTGCCTTTCATGTCCGCGACGGTCTTGACCGGGCCGTCGGCGAGCGAAGCGATCTGCGCCGAATATTTCGTGACCATCGAATAGACGATCTTCGCTTTCACGCCCTGGTCGCGCGCGTTGATGATCGTTTCCGGATTCACCGTGATGAAGTCCGCGCGACCCGCCGCCAGCAACTGCAACGCCTGCTGCGAACCGGCCGTGGTCTGGACGGTGACGTCCAGCCCTTCTTCCTTCGCCCAGCCCAGCGTGCGCGGCAGATAAAGGCCGGGATGCGTGATCTCGACCTGGTTGCTGCCATGCGCGATGGTGACGGCGGTTTGCGCCGACGCCATGACCGACATCGTCATCAGCGCCGCGACCGCGACGATTGAATTCAGAACGGGGGAACCCAGAACCCGCGCCATGCCTCACTCCTTTTGATTTTGATCCAAGGGGGAATACGCCCTTGGATGTGCAAATTGCGCGCCTACAATAGGGTGTCGGCACCGCTTTCAGGCAGGAAAAACGGCCCCTTAGGCCACCGGTTTAAGCGCCGCGCCGGGCCGCCAATCCGGCCGCTCCCAGCCCAGCATTTTACCGGGATTGAGCAGGCCTTGGGGATCGGCGTGGCGTTTGAAGTCGAGCTGGCCCGAATCGACTTTTTTCATGCCGCCTTCCTCGATCGTGAAGGCGTGCGGATCGAAAACCGGGCAATCCGCCGCTTCCAGCGCATCCATGATCGCTTGCAGGCGTTCGGGCGTCGTAAAGCGGACGAGCTGCAGCCCGAAACAGGCCATCTGCCCGTCGACTTTGACGAATTCCAGATGCATCGGGGTTTCGTCGCCGAATTCGCGCCAGCTGCGCTCGATCTTGGCGAGGTAATCGGGCCCGCCATACAGAACCTGAAGATAGGTGAAGCTTTTGTCCTTCTTCAGCGCGTGCAGCGTGGTGTGGTTCCACGAATATTCGTAGATCGGCTTGCGCGTGCCATCGGCCGGCGATTCGCCCAGCACATGCACCGTACCGCCTTCGGCATCGGCCAGATCGCGCAACGCGTCGAGCCCGTTTTCCGCCACCATCGCCAGCACGGCATGATGGCCGTCGGGCAGCATCGCGCCCAGCGACCCGAAGCATTGTTGCGGGATCGGTGCGGCGATCACGGTGCAGAGGCGCTTGTCGATGCCCGGCTGGTCGGCGAAGGCCTTGCCGAAACGCACGGCGGCCATGAAATCGGAAAAGCCGATCAGCACATCCTGCCACGCCATGGCGGGCGCCAGCGGAATCTCGAGTTCGGTGATGACGCCGTTGGTGCCGTAAGCGTGATTGACGCTTTGGATAGCCTTGCCGCGAAGTTCGATCACGCGCGGGCTCGCTTCCATCGTCACGACGCGCAACGCCAGGATATTGCCGGGATCCGCGAGATTGCCCCACGCGACGGCGCCGATGCCGGTCGACCCGCCGCCGATATAGCCGCCCAAGGTGGAGGTGCGTACGGTCGACGGGAACAGCCGCAGCTCATGCCCGATCTCGCGTTTGCAAGCGCGGTCGAGATCGAGCAAGCGGACCCCGGCTTGCGCGCGCACGCGGCCCGGGGACATCGATATGATTTTGGCCATCGCGGTCATGTCGAGCACAACGCCGCCTTTGAGCGGCATCGCCTGGCCGTAATTGCCCGTCCCCGCCCCGCGCACGGTGACGGGCACGCGCCGACGATGGCATTCGGCGAGGATGCGGATCACTTCCGCTTCGTCGCGCGGGGTTACGAGCAGATCGGCGCGGGCGTGATCCAGCTTCTCGCGCAGAATCGGGCTGTACCAAAAATAGTCACGGCTCTTCTGCCGAAGCAGGGCGGGATCGTCGCCGATCGCGATTCCGTCGAGCGCTTGCGCCAATCCATCCATCGAATCCGCCCTTTGTCGTGAGCACTTGACGTTAAGGAATCGCGCCGACGGCGCCTATCCGCCCGAACGCCGATCCGGCCTAAACGTTTGGCGGAGGCCGCGAAACGCCGCGCGGTACCAAAAGTGGCGTCTGGCGTGCGCGGGCATGTTGCCATTTCAGCAACGACCCGTCGTTTTTTATGATCTTTGGTGAACACCAAATTGGCGCAATAGTTGCTGCATTCCGACCGCTCAAAAGGGTGGCGGAAAGGCCCGCAGGGACCCAAGGATCAAATCCAACAACGGAGGCACCGAAAATGTCGAATAGCGGCGGAATGCGGATGACGCGGCGCAGCGCGCTGGCGATGGGCGGTGCGGCTTTGGCGGCGGGCAGCGGTCTCGTCTCGGTCGAAGCCGGCGCCCAATCGAAAGCGGTCGTCAATCTCCAGCTCGGCTGGCTGCTGTCGGGCAACCAGCTCGGCGAAGTCGCGGCCAAGCATATGGGCTTCTACGACGCGGAAGGCATCGACATGCGCTTCCAGGCGGGCGGCCCGAATATCGACGGCGTGGCCGTCGTCGCCTCCGGCCGCTTCGAAGTCGGCCAGGTTTCGTCTAGCCCGTCGCTGATGCTCGCGGCGTCGCAGGATCTGCCGATCAAGTGCTTCGCGGTCGGCGCGCAGCAGCATCCCTATTGCTTCTTCTCGCTGAAGAAGAAGCCTGTCGAGAAGCCCGCCGACATGGTCGGCAAGAAGGTCGGCATCCAGGCGACCGGCGTCATTCTGCTGCGCGCTTTGCTCGCCAAGAACAACATTCCCGAGAGCGCGGTGCAGATCGTCACGATCGGCGCCGACATGGCGCCGCTGCTGACGGGCCAGGTCGACGTCGTCACCGGGTGGCTGACCAACACCACCGCGCTGAAGGTGCTGGGCAGCGAGCGCGTCGATCTGCGCTTGTGGGACACGGGCGTGCGCCTCTACGCCCTGCCCTATTATGCGACGACCAAGACGCTGCAGACCAACGCCGACGCGCTTGCCCGCTTCGTGCGCGCCACCGGCAAGGGCTGGGAATACGCCTACGCCAACCGCGAAAAGGCCGTCGATTTCCTGGTCAAGGAATTCCCGAACCTCAACCGCGCGGACGAAATCGAAGCGGCCGAGGTGATGCTGAAATACGCGTTCAGCGACAACACCAAGGTCAATGGCTGGGGGGCGATGGACCCGCAGGTGTGGAAGGAACAGATCGACCTCTACGCCCAGCTCGGCCAATTCTCCAAGCGCGTGCCCGCCCTCGACGAGGTGATGACCCTCGACGTGCTGAACGCCACCGGCAACGCGCGTCCGCGTCTGGGCTGACGTGAACGCCCAAACGATCGCGCCCGCCGTCGCTTGCCGTGCGCTCTCGGTCCGCTTCGTGACCGAGCGGCGCACGGTAACGGCGCTCGAAAATGTCTCGTTCGAGATCCCGAAGGGCGCCTTCCTGTCGCTGCTCGGGCCGTCGGGTTGCGGCAAATCCACGCTGCTGCGGGTCGTCGCCGATCTCGTCAACGCATCGGAAGGGGCGTGCGACGTGCTCGGCGGTAGCCCGGAAGCCGCCCGGCGCGAGCGCAAGCTCGGCTTCGTGTTCCAGGATGCGGCGTTGCTGCCCTGGCGCACCGCTATCCAGAACGTCGAATTGCCGCTGGAAGTCGGCGGCGGCATCAAACGCGGCTCGTCGCCCACCCCGCGCGAGTTGCTGCGTCTCGTCGGCCTCGAAGGCTGGGAGAACGCGTTTCCGCACGAGCTTTCGGGCGGCATGCGCCAGCGCGTGTCGATCGCGCGCGCCTTGCTGGGCTCGCCCCAAATCCTGCTGATGGACGAGCCGTTCGGCGCGCTCGACGAAATCACGCGCGACCGTTTGAACGAAGAACTCCTGCGCATTTGGCAGGAGACCAAGACGACGATCCTGTTCGTGACCCATTCGATCTACGAAGCCGCGTTCCTGGGCCAGAAGGTCCTGGTCCTCGCCGCCAATCCCGGCCGCGTGCGCGAAATGGTCGATATCGACCTGCCCGCCGACCGCAATCTCGCGATGCGCGACAGCGAAGCTTTCGTACGCATCGCCGCCCATCTGCGCGCGTTGTTGGGGAGCTGCTGACATGGCCGACGGCACGATCCCCAATGCCGGCGTCGCCGCCGCCGAAGCGGCTTTCCGCGCCGCACAGCAGCGCAAGAAATGGCGCCGCCGCTTGCTGCCGCTCGCCGGTGTCGCCGCGTTCCTGCTGAGCTGGGCCTTCCTGGTCGAAGTGCTGCAAGTGCCGCCCTTCGTGGCGCCCTCGCCGCAAGCGGTGATCGCCACGCTGGTCGCCAAATTCGACATGCTGATGCGCAACCTCGCCGTCACCGCGATGGAAGCGCTGGCGGGTTTCGCGCTCGGCAATCTCGCGGCCATCGCCATCGCCACGGTGTTCGTCCACAAGAAATCGGCCGAAGAAGCGTTCTTCCCCGTCGTCGTGCTGATCAACACCGTGCCCGTCGTCGCCAAGGCGCCGATCCTGGTGCTGTTGCTGGGCAACGGCATGGAACCCAAGATCGCCATCGCCGCGTTGATCTGCTTCTTCCCCACGCTGGTCAACATGGTGCGCGGCCTCGAATCCGTGAACCCGCAGGCGATGGAATTGATGCGCGTGCTGTCGGCCAGCCCGCGCGAGATATTCTTCAAGCTGCGCGTCCAGAACTCGCTGCCCTATCTTTTCTCCGCGTTGAAGATCGCGGCCTCGACCGCCGTGATCGGCGCCATCGTCGGCGAATGGATCGGGTCGACCGTGGGGATCGGCGCGCTGATCATCCAGGCGACCTATAATTTCGACACGGCGTTGCTCTACGCCACCGTCGTCGTCGGGTCGTGCTTCTCGGTTCTGTTCTTCTTCGCGATTTCGCTGCTCGAAAGAATGGTCGTGCGCTGGCAAGCGCCGGTCGTCGGTTAAGGGAGGTTGCCCATGTCCACCGAACGCATCGCCGAATCCGGCGGCAGCGTGCCCGTCGCGGCGCGCGCCGACGTCGTCGTCGTTGGCGGCGGCCCGGCCGGTTTCTCGGCCGCCGTGTCCGCCGCGCGCATGGGTGCCAAGACCGTGCTGCTCGAACGCTACCCCTATCTCGGCGGGCTTGCGGCGGGCGGCATGGTTCTCGTCCTCGACGACATGACCAACGGCCAGGAAATCACCGTCACCGGCACCTGCATGGAGATGATCGACCGGATGGCCAAGCGCGGCCACGCGATCTATCCGCCCGAGGAAGACCGCGTGGCGAGCTGGGAAGCGTGGCGCAAATGGTCGCGCTGGGGCGCCCAGGATTTCCGCGCCCAATCGAAGCCGCAGCCGATCGTCTTCGCCGCCGCCTTCGATCCGGACGGCTGGAAGCGCGCGTCCAACGAAATGGTCGCCGAGGCCAAGATCGACGTGCGCCTGCATTCCTGGTTCTCGCGCGCCATCGTCGAGGATGGCCGCGCCAAGGGTGTGGTCTGCGAAACCAAATCGGGCCGCGAGGCGATTCTGGGCGATGTGATCGTCGATGCGACCGGCGATCTGGACGTCGCGGCATCCGCTGGCGCGCCCTTCACCAAGGGCAATTACATCGTCACGACCGTGTTCCGCCTTGGCGGCGTGGATACGGTGGAGGCCGAACGCTTCCAATACGAGGAGCCCGAGGCCTTCGCCAAGATTGACCGCCAAGCCAAGCGCGTGATGGGCGGCAGCTGGGATTATTGGTGGCTGAAAACGCCGCTTCCCGGCATCGTTTGGTGCAATTGCCCGCATATGCCGGGCTTCGACGCGCTGTCGGTCGTTGACCAGACGCGCGCCGATTTCGAAGGCCGCAACCGCATCTACGCGCTGGTCGATTTCGTGCGCGCCAATATGCCGGGCTTCGCGAATTGCTTCGTCGTCGATGTCGCCCCGCAGCTCGGCGTGCGCACCACGCGTTTGCTCGACGGCGAATACGTCGTCACGAAGGAAGACGTGATGGATCGCGTCCACTTCGCCGACACGGTCGCGCGCGGACGCGATTACTACACGCCCTATCGTTCCATGCTGCCCAAGGGCGTCGACGGATTGATCGTCGCCGGCCGCCATTATTCGGCGACCGAGGCCGCCCAGAAGCTGTCGCGCGAAATCCCGCCTTGCATGTCGATGGGTCAAGCGGCCGGTGTGGCCGCCGCGCTGTCCCTCGATCGCGGTGTCGCGTTGCGCGATGTTTCGCCCGCCGAGATCTGTCGCGCCGTGCGCGCGCAAGGCGGGGATCCCGGCGACAAGCCGTCGGCCAACGCCCGTATGTTGGAGGTCCAGTCTTGAGCCCGAAGTCCCCCCTGCCGCTCGACGGCATTCGTGTCATCGACTTCACCCAGGTGATGATGGGCCCGTGCGCCACGCAGATGCTGGGCGATTACGGTGCGGACGTGATCAAGATCGAACGCCCGGGTGCGGGCGATTTGTCGCGCACGGCCTTCCCCAACGATCCCGCCGGCCTGCAAGGCCCGGTCTTCTGCTCGCTCAACCGCAACAAGCGTTCAATCGCGCTCGATCTGCGCAAGCCCGAAATGCGCGAGGTCGTGCTGCGCCTGATCGACGGCGCCGACGTCGTTGCCAACAACTTCCGTGCGGGCGTGATGGAACGCATGGGCTTCGGCTATGAAGACCTTGCCAAGCGCAACCCGCGTTTGATCTACGCGGTGGGCACGGGCTACGGCCTGACCGGGCCTTACGCCCATAAAGGCGGCCAGGACGTGCTGGCCCAGGCGATGAGCGGCACGATGATGCGCCGTTCCGATGAATCGCTGCCGCTGTCGATCTACCCGACGACCTTCGCCGACTACTCGGCCGGCATGCATATGGTCCAAGGCGTGCTGCTGGCGTTGCTGCAACGCGCGCGCACCGGGCGCGGCCAGCTCGTCTCGGTCTCGCTGCTCGATTCGATGATCGCCGCCCAGATGCAGGAAGCGACGGCGCATATGATGCGCGGGCGCGAAGTGAATTGGGGCGCGATGCCGCTCTCGGGCGTGTTCCCCACGACCGACGGCGCCGTGGTGCTGGTCGGCGCGTTCAAGGCCGATCCGCTGCGCGACATCGCCAACGCGCTGGAAATCCCGGCCCTCGCCGACGATCCGCGCTTCGCCACGCATGAATTGCGCGTCGCCAACAAGGCGGCGTTGCACGACATTTTCCGCAAGCGCTTCGCGAGCTACACGACCGCGCGCTTGTTGGAGCGGCTGGAAGAACAGGATCTGCTCTGCGCGCCGGTGCGCACCTTGGCGACGGCGCTCGCCGACGAGCAAACGGCGATCAACGGCATGGTGCTGGAGGCGCAAGGTCCGACCGAGAAGATGCGCGTCGTCGGTTCGCCCGTGCATCTATCGGAAGCGCCGGTGACGATCCGTATCGTGCCGCCGGGCTTGGGCGAGCATACCGACGAAGTTCTCGCGGCGCTCAAGGCGGAAGCGGTCTGATGCCGATCCGCTGCGAAATCGCCGATCACGTCGCGCGCGTCACGATCGACCGGCCGGAAGTCCTCAACGCCATCGACGCGGCCGCGGAGGCCGAGTTGCAGGCGATCTGGACGCGGATCGAAGCGGACCGGAATGTGCGCTGCGTCGTGCTGACCGGTGCGGGCGATCGCGCCTTCAGCGCCGGCGCCGACATGAAAGGCAATTCCGGCAAATCGGGCCTGGAATATTGGGCGCAGGAACGGCCCGGCGGTTTCGGCGGCATCGCATTGCGTCAAACTTTGGACGTGCCGGTCATCGCGCGGGTCAACGGCCATGCGCTGGGCGGCGGATTCGAGATGGTGCTCGGCTGCGATATCGTGGTTGCGGCGGCGGAAGCGAGTTTTGGCCTGCCGGAAGCGCGCGTCGGGCGCTTGCCGCTCGACGGTGGCATGACGCTGCTGCAACGCCAGATCCCGTTCCGCCAAGCGATGGGCGTATTGCTCACGGGGCGGCGCATTCAAGCGGCCGAAGCCTTGAGCATGGGCATCGTCAACGAGGTTGTGCCGCGCGCGGAACTCGACGCGGCCGTCGATCGCTGGGTCGCCGAGATCTTGGTTTGCGCGCCCTTGTCCGTGCGCGCGATCAAGCAGACCGTACGCCGTGCGTCGCATTTGACGGCCGTCGAAGCGCAGGCGTTGCGCTTGCCGGCCGTCGTCGAGGCGTTGACCTCCCAGGACAGCGAAGAAGGTGTCGCCGCCTTCCGCGAAAAACGCAAACCGGTCTGGAAAGGCCGCTAATGCCCTTCGTCATCGCCTCGCCCTGCATCGACGTGAAGGACAAGGCCTGTTTGAAGGTCTGTCCGGTCGATTGCATCTACGAAGGCGGGCGCACGCTCTATATCCACCCGACCGAATGCATCGATTGCGGGCTGTGCGAGACCGTGTGTCCCGCCGACGCGATCCATGCCGACGACGCGCTGCCGGAGGCCGAGAAGCCATTCCTGGCCGTAAACGCCGAGTTCTTCGGCGCGGAAGTCACCGGCTGGGGCTCGCCCGGCGGCGCCGACGCCAAACACACGACCGAGCGCGATCATCCGCTGGTCGCGGCGTGGCCGCGCCGCTAACATCGCGCGATGCATGCGGCCGTCCTTCGATATTTCCGCGAAATCGCGCGCCACGGCTCGATCCGCCGCGCCGCAAGCGCGTTGCATGTGGCGCCCAGCGCCGTTGACCGCCAGCTTTTGAAGCTTGAAGCCGAACTGGGCGTGCCGGTCTTCGACCGATTGCCCGGTCGCATGCGCTTGAACCGCGCGGGCGAAATCCTGCTCCAGCATGTTTCCGGCACGCTCGCCGATTTCGACCGCGTCCGTGCGGAGATCGACGACCTCAGCGGCGTGAAGACCGGCCATGTGACGATCGCCGCCGTCGACTCGTTGCTGGTCGAATTCCTGCCCCAGGCGCTGGGCCGTTTCCGCGCCGATTTCCCGGCGGTCAATTTCACCATGCTGGCGGTCGAGCCCGCGCGCATTCCGGGCGACGTCGCGGCGGGCCGCGCAGATCTCGGCCTCACCTTCGTCTCCGACCCACCGGCGGGCACAAAATTCGTCGCGTCCTTCGCGGCCCCCATCGGCGTGATCATGGCCGCGGGGCATCCGCTCGCCCGCAAACGCGCGGTGCGCTTCGACGAGGCGCGCGGCTTCCCCTTCCTGGGCCAGCAAGGCCCGCTGCCGAAAAGTGCCGACATCGATCCGAATTTCGCGGCGTTCCGCGACGGTTTGGAACCCACGCTGATCTCCAACGCGATCCCCGTGTTCAAACACGTGATCCGCGAAGGCTGGGGCATCGCCTTTTTCACGCGCTTCGGCTTCCTGCGCGAGATCGCCGATGGCGAGCTGGCGTGGCGGCCCTTCGCGTCGCGCCGCATCAACACGCTGAAGCTCGGCCTGATCGTGCCCGAAGCGCGCAAACTGCCCTCGGTCGCGCAATCGCTGGCCGAGCGTTTGATCGACGAACTCAAGCGCCTGGAAAGCACGCCATGAGCCTGTGCATCGCCAATGCCGATATTCTGATCGACGCCGCGTTTCGGCGCGGTGCCGTTTTGATCGAGAAGGGCCGCATCGCCGCGATCTTCTATGGCGACGACGCGCAAGCGCTGAAGGCCCGCGCGGCCGCGACGATGGATGCGAACGGCCTTGCGCTGATTCCCGGCTTCGTCAACGCGCATCACCATTCCTACGCCAACGCGTTGCGCGGTACGGAGAACGCGCTGCCGCTGGAACTCTGGGCGCTCTACACCGTCGCCTATGGCCGCAATATCGACGAGAAGCTGCTGCGCCTCGCGATCCTGACGGGTGCCGCGGAAATGCTGCGCAATGGCGTGACCGGTGTCGTCGACCATTCGCCGCCGGTGCGTCGCGGGCCCGCGTCCTTTGCCGCCCATGTCGAAAGCGGCATGCGCGTGGCTTTCGCGCCGTTTTTCCACGACACGCACGACCACGATCTGCTCGGCTTCGAACTACCCGCCGCCTTGCGCGCGGGCGTCGAAGGGCTCGGCTTTCCGCAAGCCGACCTGGTCGTCGATATTTTCGCGCAACTCGCCGCCGCAAATGGCGGGACCCGCGTGCATGTGCTGCTCGGGCCCAACGCGCCGCAGCGTTGCTCGCCTGGCCTGCTCGATCTCTGGGCGCGGTTGCGCGAGCGGCACGGCTTCGGCAGCCATACGCATTTGCTCGAAACCCGCGCGCAAGCGATCGCCTGCGCGCGGCATTGGCCGGACGGCATCGTCGCGGAGATGGATCGGCGCGGCTTGCTCGACGATCGCCTCGCCGTCGCGCATGGCGTATGGCTCACGCCGAAGGAACGCGATCTGTTGGCCGCGCGCGGCGTCACGGTCGTCCATAATCCCGCCAGCAATCTGATGCTCGGCTCCGGCATTCTGCCCGCGTCCGATCTGCGCCAGCGCGGCGTGCGAATGGCGCTCGGCAGCGATTCCGCCAATACCGGCGGCTCCGCCGACCCGTTCGAATTGATGCGCTTGGCAACGATGATCGGCCGTGTGGGCACCGATTGGGATTCGTGGCTCGACGCGGAAACCGCTTTCGCGATGGCAACGACAGGCGGTGCCGCCGCGATGGGGCTTGGCGGCGAGATCGGCAAGATCGAAACGGGTCGCATCGCCGATCTCGTCCTGGTCGATATGTCCGGCACCACCTCGACCGAACCACCATGCGTCGAAACGCTGGTCCGCCATTGCGGGCCCGCGTCGGTGCGCGCCACGATGGTCGGCGGCGATTGGGTCTATCGCGACGGAAAGGTTCTGGCCTTCGACGAAGCGGCGATACGCCGCGATCTCATCGACGCGGCCGCCGAATTCCGCGAACGCTGCGCGGCCGAGCTTGCCATCGCGCGCGAAGCGCATCGCGTTTTCGACCTGCAACTGCGCGCGTTGTTAGATGTGTAGTACCGCCGCCTAGGCTTTCGTCCCGGTCTTGCGCGCGGGCGCCGGCGCGCCGAAAGCGCCGTTGGCAGCGAGCTTCGCGATTTCGTCGCCGCCATAGCCGAAATCGGCGAGCACTTCGTCACGATGTTCGTCGAGTTGCGGGGGCGCACGGTAGACCTGCGTGGGCGTGCCTTCGAGGCGGAACGGGCTCGACACCGCCTTCACGGTCTCGCCGCCGAACTCGAACGACGCCACGCCGCCCGCGGCTTGAAGCTGCTCGTGCTCGGCCGCTTCGCCGATATTATTGAGCTTGGCGACGTTGACCTTTACGGCGCCCAGGCGCGCGACGATCTCGTGGCTCGGCAAACGCCGCGTGACGGAGGAGATCGCCTCGATCACTTCTGCGCGGCGCGTCTGGCGATCGCGTACGGTTTTGTATTCGGGCCGGTCGAGCAGGCCCGCATCGAGGGCGCGCGCGCAGCGATCCCACATCGCGTCGCTCGGCGCGATGATAACGACATTGCCGTCGGCGGTCGGGAAAACCTGATTGGGCACGCTCAGATGATTCGCCGTGCCCATCGCCTTGCGTACGACGCCGTCGATCCAATATTCGGAATAGAAATAGTTCACCAGATGCGCGGAGCTGAGCAGCAGCGAGGCTTCGACGCGCTGCCCCTTGCCGGTGCGTTCGCGGCTGAGCAGCGCCGCCAGCACAGCGCTGACCATCGCGAGCGAGCCGTGCAGATCGATGATGGCGCTGCCCACGCGCACCGGCGGACGGTCGGGCTCGCCCGTCAGACTCATCAACCCGCTATGGGCCTGCAAGGCCAAATCGTTGGCGCCGAAATCGCGCAACGGACCGGTCGGGCCATAGGCGAAGAACTCGCCATAAACCAGGCGCGGATTGCGGGCACTCATCGCCGGATAATCCATGCGCCATTTCGTCATGGCGCCGGGGCGGAAATTATGGAGCAGCACGTCCGACTTCTCGATCAGACGGCACGCCACGTCGCGGCCCGCCGGGGTTTGCAGATCCAGCGCGATGCTGCGCTTGTTGCGATTCAGCGCCAGGAACGACGCGCTCACGCCCAAACGCGGATCGGTGCCTTCGGTCAAACCCAGATGGCGGGCTTCGTCGCCGCCGATCGGCGTTTCGATCTTGATCACGTCGGCGCCCAAATCGCCGAAAATCTGCGCCGCCGCGGGGCCTGCGAAGACCCGCGAGAAATCCAGAACCTTGATACCGTCGAGTGCGCCGACCACGTCATTCACCCCGATATTGTCGCTTCACGCCGCCGGCGCGTAGACGAGCGCTTCGCCGACGGTCAGCTTTTTTCCCGTATCGTCTTCGCACCACACGTCGAACTGATAGGCCGTCTCGCCCGCCTCGTTGCGCGCCTTAGCCGTGACCTTGGCGACGCAGATGACGATTTGATCCTCGTAGATCGGCGCGATGTATTTCGTGCGCAGGCGCCCCTTACGGGCGAGCGCGCGGCCGAACACGTCGAACAGCAAACCTTGGATCCAGTTCGTCGATACCATGCCGTCGGCGATGATGCCGGGCAGGCCCTGCTTCTTCGCATAGGCGTCGTCGTCGTGGATCGTCGGCGGCTGGGTATGGATGCGGCCGTCGTCGATCGCGACGGTCGGCTGCGCGTCGACGTAGCGGCGCATGCGCTCGCGCGTCATCGGCCGCGGGGCGGAGCGCAATTCGGCGCCGATCTTGAGGTCGACGATGGAAGCGCCGCTCATCACTTCTTCTCCGATTTCTGCGCGTAGGCCAGGATCGACGTGTCGCGATAGGCGATCAGCAGCGCGTTATCCGTCGCGCGGCGCAATTCCATCTCCATCACCACGTATTCGCGCCCGCGCCGCTCGTAGCGTTCGCTGACCACGCCCGAAACGCTGAGCTTGTCGCCCACGCGCACTTCACCGTGGACCGTTGCGTCGTATTCGTAATGGATGCGCGCACTCGGCCCCGTGCCCTTCGGGCAGCCGTGGCGATAGAGGCGCAGCTTGTCGAGATGGATCAGCGTGGGCGGCGCCAGCGGATCGTCGATGCCTTGCAGGAAATCGTGATGCAGCTCGTTGGCGTGGGAATATTCGCGCACGACGAACGCGCTCATCGTGTACTCGACCGGACCGATCCGATCGCCGACTTCCAAGTCGCAGACATAACCGCCGATCGCCAAAACGCATCCCCTCCCGTTCGTGTTGCCTCAATCGCGAAATAACAAGACGGGGCCTTCGGGATAAGCCGTAACCGGCGATTAGGAACTTTTCACCGCCCGCAAACGATCCGTAAGGCTTTCGAGTTCAACGCGTTTCCGGAACGCCGCCAACGGCGCCGCGGCGCGGAACGCGGACGATTCGGTATTTCAATCCCTTGCCGCTTCGTGGCCGGATCGCTAGCCTTCGTTGCAACAGAGGAAAAGATCAGGAGGAAGCGATGGAATGGCTGCGCGCCGCCGAGTTGTTCGTGAACGTCGTCCAATTAGGCAGTCTTTCCGCCGCCGCACGGCGTTGCGGCGTGTCGCCCGCGACCGTTTCGCGCATCATCCATTCGCTGGAGGAGGATGTCGGCGGAAGGCTGCTGAACCGCACCAGCCGTAAGCTCAACCTCACCGAAGCGGGCGAGTTCTATTACGGCCGGATCGATCAGATCCTGCATCAAATCCAAGAAGCCAACGACAGCGTCGCGCGATTGCAGGCCAATCCGCGCGGCACGCTGCGCGTCCATTCGCGCATGCTGGTCGGCAATCAATATATCGCCCCGGCACTCCCGGAATTCATGCGCCGCTTCCCCGAGATCAGCGTCGATCTGACGCTGTCGAACTACGCGATCGATCTGATTGCGCAGAATGTCGATGTCGATATCCGCATCGGCAAGTTGGAGGATTCGTCGCTGGTGGCGCGCAAGCTTGCGAGCGCGCATCGCATCGTGTGTGCGGCACCGTCTTACTTGAAGAACTGCCCGCCGCTCGAAAAGCCGCTCGACCTGACGAACCACAACTGCTTGACCTACCGGATCAATCTGGGCCGGCCGGTGTGGCGCTTCATCGACAAGGCCGGCAAGCTGCTGGAAGTGCCGGTCGCGGGCACGCTGCAATCCGATAACGGCCCGGCCTTGCTCAGCGCCACGCTGGCGGGCGTGGGCGTTTCGGTCATGCCCGATTGGGCGGTGAAGGACGACATCGCCGCCGGGCGGCTGGTCAGCGTTTTGCCCGGCTATCAGGCGAGCCATATCGAATTCGACAACGGAATCTACGCCGTGTTCCAGCACGCGACGCAGATCCCCAGCAAAGTGCGCGTCTTCGTCGACTACATCGCCGCCCATTTCAAGGAACGGCTGGGCGAGCCCGCACGGCGCGCCGAACCGGTTATGGAACTGGCGGCGGCGGGATGATCTTGTCGATCTCGGCGAGCTCGGCCGCCGAGAGCGACCACGCGGCGGCGGCGGCGTTGGCATCGACCTGTTCGGGCTTCGTGGCCCCGGCGATGACGCTGCCGACGATCGGCTGGGCGAGCAGCCACGCGAAAGCGAGATCGAGCAGCGTTTTTCCGCGCGCCTTGCAGAACGCCTCCAGCTTTTCGATCGCGTCCCAATTGGCGCCGGTCATGTAGCGCTCGGCGAGTTTGGGCGTGCTGGAAAGCCGCGCGCCTTCGGGCATCGGGCCTTTGCGCGAATACTTGCCCGACAGCAAACCGCCAGCGAGCGGATAGAAAGGCAGCAAGCCGACGCCCTTGCTTTGCGCGGCGGGGATGAGATCGCTTTCCACGCGGCGATCGAGCAGGCTGTATTCCGCCTGAACTGAAATGAATTCCGACACGCCGGCGTTCTTGGCCGTCCACGCCGCATCGACCAAGCGCCAGCCGGTCGTGTTCGACCAGCCGACGTAACGCACCTTGCCCTGGCGGACGAGATCTTCGAGCGCGCGTAAGGTTTCCTCGATCGGCGTCAGCTTATCGGTGACGTGGAATTGGTAGAGATCGATCCAATCGGTCTTGAGACGGCGTAAACTCGCTTCGACCGCCGACATCACATAGCGGCGCGAGCCGCCTTTCAACACGCCGACATCGTCCATCGGCCAGCCGAATTTGGTGGCCAGCACGATCGCGTTGCGGCGTGCACCCAGCACTTCGCCCATCAGCGTTTCCGAGCCGCCGCGATTGCCGTAACCGTCGGCCGTATCGAACAAAGTGATGCCGCGTTCGATCGCGCGATCGATCACCGCGCGCGTCGCGTCGAGACCGATTCGCCCGCCGAAATTGTTGCAGCCCAAGCCGACGGCGGAGACGCGCAGGCCCGAAGCCCCGAGATTGCGTAAATTCATGGAAGCGTGATCCTCAGGCGGGTTCGGTGGCGGCGATGGAAGGGCGCTGCAGCAGGCGCTGGCGCAACGCGCTCAGGCCCGGATGGGACGTCGCAAGACCTTCGAATTCCGGCAGGCGGCGTGGCACATAACCGAGCACGCAGGCGACCGCGATCGTGCCGAGGTCGAAGTTTTTGTCGAGGCCGGCGGCCTGGGATTCCAGCTCCGCCATCATCCGCTTCACCTTGTCGAGGTTCCAGGCGATGAAATCGGCCGATTGCTGGGCCGCCGGACGCAAACGCTCGTTGCGCACCAGGATCGACGCTTCGATGATCCCGTCGCAATCGGCGATCCGGGTCAGGGCTTTCCAGCGCGCGAGGCCGCTGCGCGCCAACAGCTTGGCGCCGCCGAATTCCGCGTCGAGATATTCGGCGATGACCGGGCTGTCCTTGATCGCCGTGCCGTCGTCGAGCACCAAAATGGGGATTTTCCCCAATGCGCTAACGGGGATCACCGCTTCGGGTTTCTGACGCGGATTGACGTCGACCAGCGCGACCTTGTCGGCCAAGCCGTGCTCGTGAATCACCACATGGACCTTGCGGCCATAGGGCGACATGGCGTTTCCGAAAAGGCGCATCCCGTCCGATTCCTCCCTGACGTGGCGGCGCGACACCGTACTCCCGCCGCCGGAGAGATCACTACCGGGCGGCGGGCCGGGAAGCCACCCCGGCGGCGAATAAGCAGCTTTCCGGTCCGTGCAACCCTCCCCCGCTCCCGGCGCGTTTTCTTCGCACTTGCGTCCGCTACCGGGCCGGACGACCTTGCACGGAATGTAATCCGTGCCGTCGCATGCGCTTCGCGCTTACGTCGCGCGAAAAACTGGTTTGCGTCCCCCCGGCATTTGCGGCGTCGATACCCGGGAATATGGTCGCGCATGGTTCGCGCGATCGCGCAGGGCCGATCCGGGAGGAACGCAAAGATGAAATCAATCGGGAATTTGGGCCGCGCCGCCGTACTGGGCGGGGCCATGCTGTTCTCGAACGCGGCGATGGCCCAGCAAACGGTGGTCGTCGCCTCGTTCGGCAGCCTTTGGCAGGAAGTCCTCGAAAAGGCGTTGGCGCCGTTCGAAAAGGAAAACAACGTCAAGGTCCGTTTCACCGCCGGCAGCTCCGCCGATAACGTGACGCGCGCCATCGCCGCGAAGGACCGCCCCGACGTCGACGTCGTGATGGGCGAGGAAATGACCTTCGCCCAGGGTCTTCAGGCCGGCATTTTCACCAAGCTCGACCCCGCTTTGATCCCAAACCTCGCCAAGGCCGTGGGCCCGGCGAAGATGGGCGACGGCACGGGCGTGGGCGTCATCATGCAGAGCATCGGCCTGTTCTATCACACGGCCAATTTCCAGAAGGCCGGATTGCAGCCGCCGACTTCGTGGATGGACCTGGTCGATCGCAAGCTGTGCAATCGCGTCGGCTTCATGCATCCCAGCGTCTCGTTCAGCTATTACGCGCTGATGATGTTGGGCGGCGGCAAGCCCGCGGACATTCCCAAGGGCATCGACAAGGTCGTCGAGTTCAAGAACTGCATCGAAACGGTCGATCCGTCGGGCGCCAAGCATGTCGAACGCGCGCAGCTGGGCGATTTCGACATCGGCGTTCTGGCCCATCAACTCGTCGTCTCGCTCGCCGATCGCGGCGCACCGCTGAAGTTCGTGACGCCCAAGGAAGGCGGCATCCTTCAGTTCACGACGATGGCCGTGGCCAAGAACAGCCCGAACCCCACGATGGCGCAGAAGGTCGTCAACGAATTGCTGTCCGAACGCGTGCAGGCGATGTTCGTCGAGCAGTTCAAGGCGAGCCCGGTCGTCACCGGCGTTACCGTGCCGCCCGCGTTGATCGCAGCGGGCGCGCCCGATCCGGCCGATGTTTCCAAATTCATCGGGATCGACGGGGCCCAGCTTCTGCCCGATCGCGCCCGCCTGACGCAGCAATTCGTCCGGGCGATGGCGCAGTAACTTTCGAACGAAGCGACGATCCGGCGGCCATGCATGGCCGCCGGATCCATTTCGAGGACGGCATGACTTCACTTTCCGCGACCGACGCCCAGTATTTGCGCCTTTCCGGCATTACGAAACTCTATGGCGGCATCCCCGTCGTCAACGACGTGACCTTCGGCGTGACGCGCGGCGAGGTTCTGACCATTCTGGGCCCGTCGGGTTGCGGCAAAACGACGACGTTGAAGATGATCGCGGGGTTCCTCGCGCCCGATCAGGGATCGATTGCGATCGACGACAAACGCGTGGACACGCTGTCCAGCCACCAGCGCGGGGCCGCGATGGTGTTCCAGAACTACGCTTTGTTCCCGCATATGACCGTGCGCCGCAACGTCGCGTTCGGCCTGCGCATGCAGAAACTGCCGGCGGCACAGATCGCGCGCGAGGTCGACGAGATGCTGGCGCGCGTGCGCCTCGACCCCTATGCCGAGCGTTACCCCAAGGAATTGTCCGGCGGCCAGCAGCAGCGCGTGGCGCTCGCGCGCGCGCTGATCATCAAGCCCAAGATCCTGCTGCTCGACGAGCCGTTCTCCAGCCTCGACGCCAAGCTGCGCAAGCAATTGCGCGTCGAGTTCCTGGAAGTGCATCGCGCCTTCGGCATCACCTCCATTTTCGTGACCCACGATCTGGAGGAAGCTTTCGCGATTTCCGACAAGGTCGCGGTGATGAATGGCGGCCTGCTCGAGCAGATCGGCTCGCCGGTCGAGATCTTCGCGCGGCCGCGCTCGCGCTTCGTCGCCGATTTCGTCGGCCACAAGAATTTGATTTCGGGCGATGTCGCGAACGGCGTGCTGACCGCCGGCGCGCTATCGATGAAAATGCCCGCCGGAACGGCGAATGGCCCGACGCAAGTCACCGTACCCGTCCATCGCGTGCGCATTTCGCGCGGCCCCGTTTCGGGCGACAACGCCTATGCCGCCGCCGTCTCGAGCGTCACATTCCTCGGCCCCGCGATGCAGATCGGACTCGAAATCGCCGGGACGGCATTCGAGGTCTATTCGCCGTCGACCGCCGAACTCGCCGATCTCGCCATCGGCGATCGCGTCAATGCCGCGTGGGATGCCGGCGACGTGACGGCGATTCCGGCGAGCGGGAAATAGGTCCATGGATCGCGCCACAACCCGCGCCGCTTGGCTTCTCTGCCTGCCGATGCTCGTTTTTCTCGGCGTCTTCTTCATCGTGCCGGTCGGCCAGATGCTGGGGCTGGCGCTGTCGCCCAAGGGCGACGGCTATTCCTTGGACCTGATCGCGAATGTCGTCGCCGACCCGTTCTATCAGCGCGTCGCGATCCGCACGCTGCGCATCAGCCTGATCACGACGGTGATCAGCGTCATCATCGCCTATCCGGTGGCGCTGCATCTGCGCAACGTGGGCCCGCGCTGGCAATCGGCGATCATCCTGGTGATGGTCTCGCCGCTGCTGACCAGCGTGGTCGTGCGCACCCTCGCCTGGGTCGTGCTGCTGTCGCAGCGCGGCATTCTGAACCAAGCCTTCACCGGTGTGGGCCTGCCGCCGATGCGCATGCTTTATGTCGAAGGCGCGGTCATTCTCGGTCTCGTCCATGTTTTCTTCGGCTACATGGTCGTGTCGCTGATGACCTCGATCCGCAAGATCGATGAAAATCTCTACACCGCCGCCGCCAATCTGGGCGCCAGCCGCTGGCGCCAGCATCTGGAAATCACGCTGCCGTTGAGCCTGCCGGGCGTCCTGACCGGCGCGCTGCTGGTCTTCATCCTCAGCGCCAGCGCCTACGCCACACCGTCGCTGCTCGGCGGGTTGCGCATCAGCATGCTGGCGGTCGAGGTATTCAACCAGGCCATCACCTATTTCAACTGGCCGGAGGCGGCGGCGATTTCGATCGCGTTGTTCGTCGTCATCGCGGCGATCGTCTGGCTGGTCACGCGCGTGGCCGAAGGCGGCAAGCGCAAGGTGATCTTCCAATGATCCCGAACGCCGAACGCTTGATCCTGGGCGCTTGGACGGCGCTCATCTGCGTGTTCATGCTGGGGCCGCTGGTCGTGATGTTCGCGATCTCCGTCACCGCTTCGGGCTATATCAGCCTGCCCTACGAGGGCATCAGTCTGCGCTGGTATCACGACATGCTGCGCCAGACCGTGTTCATCGACGCGGCGATCAACAGCGTCGTCCTCGCCCTCCAAGCCACGGCGATTTCCGTCGTCCTCGGCACGGCCACGGCGATCGCGGTCACGCGCTATCGTTTTCCGGGACGCGGCATCATCCTGATGCTGGCGGGCGCGCCCTTGTTCGTGCCGCTGGTGATGACGGGCCTCGCCATTCTGATCTTCTTCTCCGCGATCGGCATCGGCGGCCCTGCGGAACGCCTGCTCGTCGCCCATATCTGCCTGACGCTGCCCTACATCGTGCGCATGGTCAGCGTGTCGCTCGCCGGTTTCGACTGGAACCAGGAAGCGGCCGCACTCAATCTCGGCGCATCGCGCTTGCGAGCCTTCGTCGAAGTGACGCTGCCGCAAATCCTGCCCGGCGTGATCGCGGGGGCCGCCTTCGCTTTCATCATCTCGTTCGACGATGTCGGCATTTCGATCTTCCTGACGGGGGCCGCCTACAAGACGCTGCCCGTCGAACTCTACGCCTTCGCCGCGTTCGACCTGACGCCGATGATCGCCGCCGTGTCGGTCGCGATGATCCTGTTCTCCGCCGCTTTCGTGCTGCTGATCGAACGTCTGTTCGGCGTGCAGAAAGTGCTGGCGGGCGAGGTCGGGACCAAAAACCCGGCCGCCTGACATTCGACAACCTCAACAATCGGACAAACACGCGCCATGAACCAGATCGATCTGAAGAACCGTATCGCCATCATCACGGGGGGCTCGGGCGGCATCGGCTTCGCCACCGTCGAGCGTTTCATCGCTTCTGGCGCCACGGTCGTGATCTGGGATCTCGATCAAAAGACCATCGACGAAGCCGTCGCCAAGGCGCCCGGCGCCACGGGCATCCGCGTCGACGTGACGGACGAGGACTCGGTCAAGGCGGGCGTGGCGGAAGTGATCCGCCGTCACGGCAAGATCGACATTCTGGTGAACGGCGCGGGTGTGACCAACCCGCGCACGCTGGTCGTCGACTATTCGCTGGCCCTGTGGCGCAAGATGTTCGACGTCAACATGACCGGCACCTTCCTGTGCAGCCGCGAAGTCGTGCCGCATATGCAGAAGGCCAATTACGGACGCATCGTCAATCTGGGCTCGGTCTCGGGCAAGGAAGGCAATCCGTTCTCCTCGGGCTATTCGGCCTCGAAGGCGGCGGTTCATTCCTTCACCAAATCGCTGGGCAAGGAACTCGCGGCGACCAATATCCGCGTCAACGCGGTCGCCCCGGCGATCATCGCGACCAAGAATCTCTTCCACGATATGCCGGAGGAGATGAAGAAGCTGTGGGTGTCGCGCGTTCCCATGGGCCGCGCGGGCTTGCCCGAGGAAGTCGCCGCGATGATCACGTGGCTGGCGTCGGAGGACGTGTCGTTCTCGACCGGCGCCACGTTCGATATCTCGGGCGGCCGCGCGACCTACTAATGCAGGACCGGTTCAGCGCGCGGCATAGACCGCGCGTTCGAACCGGTCAAACACGTCCAGCACCTGCTTGTCGGCGAAGGGCAGGATCTGGGTCAGCAGCACGCCCGCCACGCCGCTGGCCGGATCGATCCAGTAATAGCAATTGCTGAGCCCGGCCCAGGCGAGGCTGCCCGCCTTGCGGGCTCCCGGCACATCCTCGAAGTTCACCATGAAGCCGAGCCCCCAGCCCTTGCGAATACCGGGCAGGAAATCGGCGGCGTTCGACAATTCCGGCAAGGCCGGATCGAGCTTCGACACCGGCAGCGTGCCGGTCTGATTCTCCGGCAGGCGGCGCACCGTTTCCGGCTTCAAGAATTGCCGGTCGCCGACGCGGCCCTCATTGAGGATCATCCGCGCGAAGGCCAGATAGTCGTCGAGCGTCGAGTTAAGGCTGCCGCCGCCCGGCCAATACTCACGGCCTTGGACGGGCGAACGCTGGAACGGCGTCAAACGCCCGTCGGCTTCGCGCCGATGCGCGGTCGCCATCCGCGCCTGCTGGACTTGCGTCAATTCGTAGCCCGAATCCGACATGCCCAGCGGCGCGAAGACATGATCGCGCAGATAGGCGTCGATCGTTTGACCGCTGACGCGTTCGATGAACTGCCCAACCCAGTCGTGGCTGATGCCGTATTGCCAGACCGTGCCCGGATCGCCGACCAAAGGCAGGTTCAGCGCGGCGCGCTTGGCCGTGCTGGTCGGTGGCGTGCCGCTCGCGGTGAGGTAGCGCAGCGTATCGGCGTGCCAGACATGTTCGGGAAAACCCGACGAGTGGGACAGCAACTGGCCCAGCGTGATGGCGCCGCGCGCGGGGCGCAGCTTGGGCTTTCCCGAAGCGTCGAAGCCTTCGAGCACTTGCGGATTGGCGAGTTCCGGCAGGATGCGCGCGATCGGTTCGTCGGTGCGCACGACGCCCTTTTCGACCAGCCCCATCGCCGCGATCGAGGTGATCGCTTTGGTCATCGAGGCGATCCAGAAAATATTGTCCGGGGTCATCGCCGCGTCGCCGCCGGCGGCGACCTTCCCCGCGGCCGAACGTAAAACAGTGCCCTCGCGCGTGGTGATCCCCGCGACGATTCCCGAAGCCGCGTTGGTCGCGACCGCTTCATTCAGCAATTCTTCGATTTTCTTCAAGCCCATTGGCGCCTCGGCGATGATCGGGAAGCGAGTATAAGCCCGGGCTGGCTTGCGCGCGCGAACAGGCAGCTTCCCGCCCGCCGAAACGATCCGGCCCCCGCGACGTTGCTACACTCGCGGGTGAGCAACGGACGAAAGACGGGTGACATGGCGCAAGGCGAGCGGATTTACGGCGTGGGCGTGGTGGGGGCGAGCCCCGAGCGTGGCTGGGCCTTGGCGGCGCATTTGCCGGCGTTGCGCGCCCTGGCGCGTTACGACCTCGCCGCCGTCGCGACGACGCGCCTGGAAACCGCCACGCTCGCCGCCGAGAAATTCGGCGCCAAGCGCGCTTATGGCGATTGGCGCGAATTGGTCGCCGATCCGGCGGTCGATATCGTCGCGATCTGCGTCAAGGTCGCGCATCACCGCGAAATCGCGCTTGGCGCTATCGCCGCCGGCAAGCATCTATTCTGCGAATGGCCGCTCGCTTTGACGACCAGCGAGGCCGAAGAAATCCGCGATGCCGCCGCCAAGCGCGGCGTGAAGGCGATCGTGGGTTTGCAAGGCCGCGCCTCGCCCTACCTCAACGCCATCCGCGATTTGGTCGCGAGCGGCGCCATCGGCCAGGTGATTTCGACGACGCTGGTTTCCTCGCTCAATAATTGGGGGCCGCGTCTGCCGGCGGCCGAAGCCTATCGCACCAAGCGCGAAAGCGGCGCCACGGGCCTGACCGTGCCCGGCGGGCATTCGCTCGACTCGTTCTGCCATTGCGTCGGCCCCTTCGTCGAGCTCACGGCCGTGGTCACGACGCAGCACACGAAATGCGAGATCGTCGAGACGGGCGAGATCATGGACGTGACCGCCCCCGACCAAGTGCTGGTCAGCGGCCGTCTGGCGAGCGGCGCGGTCGCCTCGGTCCACGTAAAGGCCGATATGGCCAACCCGACCGGCGTGCGCTTCGAAATCAACGGCACCGATGGCGATATCGTCGCCATCACCCGCCCGCCGGTCGGCGTGGCGCCGGTCGGCATCCAGCGCGTCGAACTCGACGTTTCGATCGCGCGGCGGCGCAAGAAGCCGTTCGAGCCTGTCGCGGTCGAAACGCGCGATCCGCGCCTGCCGGAAACCCTGACCGGCCCGCCCTTCTATACCGCGCAACTTTACCTGCGCCTGCTCGACGCGCTGGACGGCGGCAACACCCCCGCCCCCGATTTCGCGGATGCGGCGAAAACCCATCGCCTGCTCGCGGCAGTGCAAACGGCGTCGGATACGGGCATCCGGCAGCGCCTTTAGCCCGGGTTGTTTTCACCGGCGGAGAAGATGGCGTTCGACTCCTGTCCGTTCAGCGTCGGTTGAGCGCGGTCTAGCATCGCGCGCAATCGCCGATTCAACGGGAGTGGTACGCCTTACATGCTTTATCAAACGATCAACGGCGCGCGCGTGCCGGTCCTCGGTTTCGGCACCTGGCATTTGCGCGGCGATTCCGGCCGCGACGCCGTGCGCTATGCGATCGACGTGGGCTATCGCAGCATCGACACCGCCTCGCGCTACGAGAACGAAGTCGAAGTCGGCCAAGCCATCGCGGCCTCGGGCTTGAAGCGCGGCGAACTCTTCGTCGCGACAAAAATCCGCTATCTCGAACTCGAGCCCGACAAGATCGAAGCGCGGATGCGCGAAAGCCTGGATCGGCTGGGGCTCGATTACGTCGATCTGATCATGCCGCATTGGCCGAGCCCGACCTTTCCGATCGCCGACGTGATGAAGGCGCTGCGCGCCGTTCAGGAAAAAGGCTGGGCGCGGCAAGTTGGCATGAGCAACTTCCCCGTCGCCGTGATGCGCGAGGCGGTCGCCGCTTTCGGCGCCCCGCTTTTCGGCAACCAGGTCGAGTACCACCCCTATCTCGACCAATCGGCCGTCCTAGCCGAACTTCGCAAGACCGGCATGCTGCTGACCGCGTGCATTCCGCTGGCGCGTGGCGCCATCGAAGGCGATCCGGTGCTGACCGCGATCGGCGCCAAATACGGCAAGACGGTCGCCCAGGTCACCTTGCGCTGGCTGATCCAGCAACGCGGCGTACTTGCGATACCCAAATCCGGCCAGCACCCGCGCATCAAGGCGAATTTCGAGATCTTCGACTTCGCGCTCGACGCCGGCGAAATGGCGCGCATCGGGAGCTTGCGCGGCGGCAAGCGTCTCGTCAGTCCGGATTGGGCACCTGTCGTGTGGGATCAGCCATGGGCCGAACCCGCCGCCATCGTCTGATCGATAACCAATCAAACCGGGAGGAACCTCTATGAAGAATTCGATTTTGAAAACGCTGCTCGGGGCCGGCGCCGCTTTGGCGCTAAGCTGCGGGATCGCCGCCGCCCAACAGGCGCAGAAGGTCAACATCGCCTATGTCGTGCCCGACGCCGATATCCTCGGCCAGTCGATGTACATCATGGCCGATTACATGAAGCGCTCGCTGCCCGGCCGCTTTGACATCGCCATCCACGGCAACAGCTCGCTGTTCCCGCAATCGCAACAGATCCCCGCCATGCAGCGCGGCAATCTGGATATCGGCTTCGTCAACATGTTCGACGTGTCGCCGCGCGTGCCCGAAGCGTCGATCCTGACGGCCGGCTATCTGGTGCGCGACGTCGAACACCACTGCGTCATCCTCAACTCCGAATTCGGCCGCAAGGTGCGCGCCGACATCGAGTCGAAGATGAACATCGTCACGCTGAACCAGGCGCTGATCGGCTACCGCACGCTGGTGCTGCGCAAGAAGAAGGACGTGCGCACGCCGGCGGATCTCTCCAACATCACGATGCGCGAAGTCGGCAACGAAGCGTTCCAGTTCCTGGCCGAGGCATTGGGCGCCAAGCCCACGCCGATCGCGTTCGGCGAATTGTATCTGGCGCTGCAGACCGGCACGGTCGATGCCTTCGCGGGCTTCTCGACCGCGATGAAGTCGACCAAGTTCAACGAAGTGACCGAGCAGCTCGTGCAGACCAACCATCTGCTGGGCGTCGATCTGATCGCGGTTTCCAAGCGCTTCTGGGACTCGCTCAACGACCAGGAGAAGCAGGTCGTGCGCGAAGCCGCGAACGCCGCGTCCGATTTCACGATCGCCAACCGCAAGCGCGCCGAAGCCAACGCCGTCGCCGAACTGACCAAAGACGGCATGACCGTGACGACGCCCGACGTGACGCCCTTCCGCGCGCATATGCGCGAGAAGTATCTCGCGTCGAAATTCGCGCAATCCTGGCCCGCCGGACTCTACGATCAGATCGCGGCGATGCCGTCCGATCCGGATTGCCGGATCAAGTGAGTTTCGCGCGTTTGATGCGAAAGGCGGCGCTCGCGGCCGATTGGGCCGCGGGCGCCGCCCTATTCGTGGTCTTTGCGGCGCTGCTGGCGCAGACCGTGATGCGCTACGCGCTGCGCTCGCCGCTTTCGACGTCCCAGGAACTGGCGATGATCGCCTTCATCTGGTTCGTCTTCTGGCTCGCGGGCACCACGATTTCGCTGCGCGAGCATATCCGCTTCGACGTGTTCTACAACGCGCTACCCGAACAAGGGCGCCGCGCGGTCTCGATCCTGGTCAATCTCGTCTATCTCGGTATCTTCGCTTGGGCGATGCGCGCGACCTGGGAATATTTCCAGTTCCTGGAGTTCGAGAAAACCGCGTCGCTTGCGATCTCCTACCAGATCGCCTTCTTCCCCTATTTCATCTTCTTCGCCGTGTTCCCCATCAAGATTGCCGTTGCGATCCTGAGCCTGCTGGGCCGCGACTGGCGGGAAAATCTCTGACATGTCCGACGCGTTGATTTGGATGCTGGTCGCCCTCGCCATCACCACTGTGATGGGCTTTCCCGTCGGCCTGTCGCTGTTCGGATCCGGTATCCTCTATTTCATCCTGAGCGGACAGGACCCCAGCCAAGCGGGCGAGTTGATCCTGCACGGATTGTTCGCGTCGTTCATGCTGCTGGCCGTGCCGCTCTTCGTGCTGGCCGCGCGGTTGATGAACGACGGCGGCATCACCGAGCGCCTTTTGCAGCTGTGTATCGTGCTGGTCGGGCGGCATCGCGGCGGTCTGGCCCAGGTGAACGTCCTGACCGCCCTCATCTTCTCGTCGATGAGCGGCTCGGCCACCGCCGACGCGGCGGGCGTCGGCCGCATGCTGATCCGCATGATGACAGGCAGCGGCGCCTATTCGCGCGGCTTCGCGGCGGCCGTCACCTCGGCCTCGGCGACGATCGGGCCGATCTTCCCGCCGTCGATCCTGATGGTGCTTTACGCGTTGGCGAGTTCGACCTCCGTCGGCGGCTTGTTCATGGCCGGCGTTCTGCCGGGCATTCTGATGGCCGGCATGATGATGATTCTTGTCGCGTGGATCGCACGACGGCGCAACTACCCCACCATCGAGCGCCCGCCGGCCGCGGAGATCTTCCGCATCGTACGCCGCTCGATCCTGCCGTTGCTGATGCCCGTGGTCATGTTGGGCGGCATCTATACCGGCGTATTCACGCCGACCGAAGCCGCCGCCGTCGCCTGCGCCTATGCGCTGATCCTGGCCGGGCTGATCTACCGGATGCTCGGCTTGAAGGAGATCGTCGACGCGCTGGTCGATTCCGCGCGCATCACCGCGACGGTCGCCTGCGTGTTCTTCGGCGCGTTCGTATTCAGCTACATCCTGACGGTCGAGCGCATCCCCATGGCGATCGCCGCCTTCCTCGACGGCAAGGACATTTCCGCGAACATGTTCCTGTTCGCGGTCAATATCCTGTTCCTGTTGCTGGCGAGCGTGATGGACGAAGCCGCGATGATCCTGGTCGTCATCCCGCTCCTGATGCCCACGGTCCAGGCGTTGGGCATCGACCCGATCCATTTCGGTCTGGTCGTCACCTTCAACGCGACGATCGGCCTGATCGCGCCGCCTTACGGCATGGTGCTGTTCGTGGTCAGCGGCGTGAACAAGATCCCGGTGCGCGAGATCCTGGCCGAAATCTGGCCGTTCATCGGCATTCTGCTGGTGACGCTGGCGATCGTCACCTACGTCCCCTGGCTGTCGCTGGCGCTGCCGACCTATTTCGGCTTCGTGCGCTGATCGCCCGGCGCCGATAGCCACGCGCGAAGCGCGTCGCTGTCCTCGCCCAGCACGGGCGGCGGCGCGAAGCTTTCCGGCGCGCCAGCAAAGCCGATCGGATTGCGGATCCCGCGCACCTCGCCTTCGAGCGGATGGGTCGCGCGCTGTTCGAGGCCGATATGCCGCGCCTGGGGATCGTCGACGACTTCGGCCAGCGAGAGCACGGCGGCGTGGGGCACGTCGTGGCGGGTTAGCAATTCGATCCATTCGCCGCGCTTCTTGGCGGCAAACGTCGCGGCAAGTTCGGTTTCCAGCGCCGCGTAATTGTTCACGCGGTCCATGCGGCCGGCGAAACGCGGATCGGCCGCAAGATCGGGACGGCCCGTCGCCGCGATCAGCCCTTCCCAGAATTTGACCGGCGAGGACAGATGCACGGCGAGCAGCGCGCCGTCGGCGCAGGCGAAGGCGAAGGATTGCGAGATCTGCGAACGGTGCACCGGGGCGGGCACCACGCCGCGCGTGAAGTAATGCTGATAGGGCTCGCTGGCGAAATGCGCGACGGCCGCCATCATCGGCACGTCGAGCACGCGGCCCTTCCCCGTGCGCTCGCGCGACAGCAACGCGCCCAGCACGCCATAGGCGGCGTAAAGCCCGGTCACCGCGTCGGCGGCGGCGGGGCCTTTGATCGTCGTGTCGCCGGGCGCAACGAACAGGCTGAGATAGCCCGACGCCGCTTGCGCCACCGTGTCGTAGGCCGCCATACCCGCCGACGGCCCGTCGGGGCCGAATCCGGTGATCGAGCAATAGACAAGACGCGGATTGAGCGCCGTCGCGGCACCCGCATCCAAACCCAGGCGCGCCATCACGCCCGGCCGGTAATTCTCGATCAAGGCGTCGGAGCGCCGAACGAGCTCGGCCAGCAGCTTGCGATCGGCCTCGGTCGTCAGATCGAGCACGAGACTTTTTTTGTTGCGGTTGAACGCCTTGAATTGCGGCCCATAAAGCCCGCTTTCGAAATTGCGGAACGGATCGCCGCCGCCGGGGCGTTCGACCTTGATCACTTCGGCGCCAAGATCGCCCAGCAGCATCGCGGCAAAAGGTGCCGTGATGAAACTTCCCAGATCGATGACGCGGAAGCCGTCGAGAAGCCCGGGGATCATCGCGTTAGGCTTTTGGCGCGTCGCGCACGAAGACGCGCTTGATTTCGAACGACGACAAGCGCCAGCCGGCCGGCGTGTTGACGAACGCGCAATGCCATTCGCCGATGCTGAAAGGCTGCGCCATGGCCAGCGGCAGGGCCGCGCCGCGCGCGTTGTAGACCATGTAATAGGCCAAGGCCGTCGCGCTGTTTTGGTCGCGCACCTGGACCGAGACCGTCGTGACCATATGGCGCATCACCAGATCGTCGGGCCGCTGGCCGATGATTTTTGGGATTTCAGCGGGGCCGGTCAGCACCGTGTCGCCCCGGCGCAGCACGCCGTCGACCGCGAACATCGCCGCCATCGCGGCGCCGTCGCCCTTGTCGACCGCGACCGCGTAATCGGCAAGCAACGCCCGGCATTCCGCTTCGATTTCCCGCCGTACCGATCCGTCCATGGTCCCTCCCGTAATTCGGGTCGGAAGTGCCATGTGCGGACCGGATCGTCACGACGGCGGTCGCGACAAGCTGATTTGCATTCGGCGCAACATGTACCCGCCAAATTGCGTCGTTGCGGTGCGGCAAAACGGCCTTCCTTTGCGCAGCGCGCAACGGACGTTTGACGGGACCAATAAAATTCGCGTGTTAGCCTGCCGGCGGTCTCGACGTGAATTTGTATGCCGTCCCACGGAACAACGCGGGCGGAGAAATCCCGGGAGGAGCTATCATGAAACGTTTTGTCACCGCGGCATTTGCCGCGATCGCCGTCACGGCAGCCGGTTTGTCCGGTGCGGTCGCGCAGGAATGGCCCAAGGCTGGCCCGATCACCATCATCGTTCCGTTCGCGCCAGGTGCGGGCAACGATTTGCTGGGCCGATTGACGGCCGAGTATTTCACCAAGCGTTTGGGCCAGCAGGTCGTGGTCGAGAACGTCGCCGGCGGCGGCTCGGCGATCGGCCTCGACCGCGCCGCACGCGCCAAGCCGGACGGCTACACGCTGTTGTGGTCGCCGTCGGACGGCATGAGCGTGCTGCCCGCCGTGCGCAAATCCGTGCCCTATAAGGTGCCGGACGATTTCGAATTCCTCGCGCGCATCGTCCACGTTCCTTTCGTGGTCGCGGTGCATCCCTCGGTGCCCGCCACCAACCTCGCCGAATTGATCGCGCTGTCGAAGGAGCGGCCCGGTCGCGTGCGCTACGGCTCGTCGGGCGTGGGCGGCGCCCCGCATATGGGCACGGTGCTGTTCGGCATGCGCACGGGCGTGCGCCAGACCCATATCCCGTTCAACGGGATCGGCCCGGCGCTGACCGATCTGATCGGCGGCCACACCGAAATGTTGTGGCTGACGCCGACAACCGGCGCGCCGCATGTCCAAGCGGGCAAGATCCGCGCACTCGCGCAGACCGGGCCGTCGCGCCACCCGCTCTATCCCGATACGCCGACGCTGAAGGAAGCGGGCGTGAACGTCGAACTGACCGTCTATTACGGCATGATGACGCCCAAAAACACGCCGGCGCCGATCCTCGACCGTCTGCGCACCGAGATTCGCGGCATGCTCGAGGATCCGGCCATCGTGAAGCGGTTGAACGAACTCGGGTACACGCCGGCGTATCTGGGCGGCGAAGACTTCAAGAAGCTCGTCGTCGACGAATTGAACACCTGGAAGCAAGTCGCCACCGAGGCCAACATCTCGCTGGCGGACTGATCGACGTTGCGCGTCCGCCGGCCCGGCCGGCGGACGCGCTCGACGCACATGGCGTCGCGTAAGGCCAAACGGGGGGCGCGATGCGTATCGCGAACAAGGATTTCATCGGCGGCGTTTCGGTCGCCGTCATCGGGCTCGTCTTCCTCGCCGGCGCGATGAAAATGCGGATCGGCGACGCGATCGAGATGGGGCCCGGCTATTTCCCGATGCTCGCATCGGGTTTCGTCGTCGTACTCGGTATCGTCATCGCCGGCATGGGCTTGATTCGCGCCGGCGTGCGCATGGATCGGCCCGAATGGCGGCCGGTTCTCGCCTCGCTCGGCAGCATCCTCGCCTTCGGCGTCCTGCTCGAACAAATCGGCCTGCTGCCGGCGATCGCGATCGGCATCGTCGTCGGCGCGATGGGTGACCCCGACAGCCGCACGCGCCAAACTTGGATTCTGGCGATCGGCACAGCGCTGCTCGGCTGGCTCGTTTTCCGCGTCGCGCTCGGTCTACAGATGCCCGGCTTCCGTCTGCCGTCGTTCCTGGAGTAAAGCCCGTGGAAGATATCCTCATGGGCTTCAGCGTCGCGCTGTCGTTCCAGAATCTCGCCTACTGCTTTATCGGCGTCACGTTGGGTACGGCGATCGGCGTGCTGCCCGGCATCGGTCCGCTCGCGACGATCTCGATGCTGCTGCCGATCACGTTCTATCTGGATCCAACGCCCGCGATCATCATGCTGGCGGGCGTCTACTACGGCTCGGAATACGGCGGATCGACCGCGTCGATTCTGCTGAATTTGCCCGGCGGGGCGTCCAGCGCCGTCACATGCCTCGACGGCTATCCGATGAGCAAGCAGGGTCGCGCCGGCGTGGCGCTGTCGATCACGGCCATCGCCTCGTTCATCGGCGGCAGCCTCGGCATCGTCGTGCTGATCGCGCTCAGCCCCGCCATTGTCGCCGTCGCCTTCGCGTTCGGCGCGGCCGAGTATTTCGCGGCGATGGTGTTCGCGTTGATCGCGCTCTCGCTGATGACCGGCGGCTCGCCGTTGAAGTCGCTGGCGATGGTCGGCGTGGGCCTGCTGATCGGTCTCGTCGGCACGGACGTGATCAGCGGCGCCAACCGCTACATGTACGGCATCCCCGAATTGTCCGACGGAATCAACGTCGCGGCCGTGACGATGGGCCTGTTCGGCATCACCGAAGTCATCGCCTCGATCCGCAACGCCGACACCGGCGGCGCCAAGCAGAAGATCCCCTTGCGCGCCATGGTCCCCACGCGCGACGACATCAAGCGCTCGGTTTGGCCCACTTTGCGCGGCTTCGGCGTGGGGTCGGCGATCGGTCCGCTGCCGGGCCTGGGCGCCACGGTCGCGTCGTTCATGAGCTACGCGCTGGAAAAACGCGTCGCCAAGGATCCCTCGCGTTTCGGCAAGGGCGCGATCGAAGGCGTCGCAGGCCCCGAATCCGCCAACAATGCCGCCGCGCAAACCGCCTTCATCCCGGTTCTGACGATGGGCATCCCCGCCACCGCATCGACCGCCGTGATGCTCAGCGCCCTGATGATGCAAGGCATCAATCCCGGCCCGCGCTTGATGACCGAACACGCCGACCTGTTCTGGGGCGTGATCGCCAGCTTCTGGGTCGGCAACGTGATGCTGCTGATCTTGAACCTGCCGATGATCGGCCTATGGGTGCGGCTGCTTAGCATCCCGTACCGGCTGCTCTATCCGGTCATTCTGGTGTTGATCTGCGTCGGCGCCTATAGCGTCAAGTTCCAGCTGCTCGACGTGTGGCTGGTGCTCGGGATCGGCGCGCTGGGCTACGCGATGCGCCTGCTCGATTTCGAGCCGACGCCGATGCTGATCGGCTTCATCCTCGGCCCGATGCTGGAGGAGAATTTCCGCCGCGCGATGCTCTCCGCCTTCGGCGATCCGATGGAAATCCTGATGCGCCCGATCAGCGGCACGCTGCTGGTGCTGTCCGCGATCATGCTGTTGCTGACCTTCTGGACGGCGATCAAGCAGCCGGCGGTCAAGCCGCCGGTCTTGCGCGAGGAATAATGAGGACGCGGCCGCCTAAGCGATCAGGCGGCCGCCATCGACCGGCAACACGATGCCGGTGACGAATTCCGCGTCCTCGGACGCGAGATAGAGGGCCGCCCCCGCGATATCCGAGGGCTTCGACAAACGGCCGAGCGGAAAGGTTTCGACCAGGCGGTCATGCGCCTCGTCGGCTTTTTTCGGGTCTTTGAAGATCGCGTCGAACATCGGCGTACGCCCCACGCCGGGCGCAATCACGTTGACGCGCACGCGGTTTTCCGCGAACTCGCCCGCCATCGATTGCGTGATCGAGATCACCGCCGCCTTGGCCGCATTGTACCAAGTCATCCCCGGACGCGGACGGATCGCGGTGACCGAGGCGATGTTGATGACCGATCCGCCCCCGCCCGCCACCATGATCGGCAGAATATGCGCGGCGGCGTGGTAGAGCGCCTTCACGTTGACCGCGAAAATCGCGTCGATCTCGGCCTCCGGCAGTTTGGCGATGCGGCGCGGCTGCTGGGAAATGCCGGCGTTGTTGACCAGCACGTCGATGCGGCCGGTCACGGCGGCGGCTTTTTCGGCCAACGCCTTGACCTGCTCCGAACTCGACACGTCGCACGCGGCGGCGTGGGCATTCGCCCCGATCGACGAGGCGATCGCTTGCGCGTTTTCCGCGTTGCGATCGGCGCAGATCACGACCGCACCTTCGCTTGCGAAACGCCGCGCCATTTCCGCGCCGAAACCCGAACCCGCCCCGGTGATCAGGGCCGTCTTGCCTTTCAAGCGCATGGATCAGCGTCCCGCCGCCGCGACGAACGGTGCCAGTTGAACCGGCGCGCCGGTGCGCTGGCTTTCGATCGCCGCGAAGATCATCGCCGACGTCTGCACATTGTTCGCGACTTCGGTTTCCAGCGGCGCCCCGCCCGCGCGCCATTGCGCGAAGCGTTCGATCAGCCAGTTGTTGATCCATTTGGGCTGGACCAGCAGATCGATCTTCTGTCCCTGGCCTTCGCGATGCTGCTGGCGCCAGATGTCCTGGCGCATGAACAATTCCACCGTGCGATGGGTCAGGATCGCCGTGCCGTGCTCGCCATCCACCCGGATATATTCCTTGTAGAAGGTGTTGAGGCCGGTCGAGTGCGCGCAGGTGCCCTCGTAGACCGCCTTCACGCCGTTGGCGAAGCCGAGCACGACCACCGCGTCCGTATCGCCCTTATAGGCCGCGTAAGACGGACGCCACGTCGTCGCGTAGACGCTCTCGCACTTGTCCCCGGCCAGATCGGCCAGGATATCCATATGATGGATCGAGCCTTCGATCAGCAGCGGATGATCCATCTCGTGCCGGAACAGCGAGCTCCACGCCATATGCTGGCGCATATCGCCCTGGAAGCGCATGCCGATCGCGTTGATCTTGCCGAGCTGACCGGATTTCACGACGCGGCGCAGCGTGGTCTTGTCCTGGTCGTAGCGGTGGCTCATCGTCACCGCCATTTTGCGGCCCGCCGCCTTCACCTTCTGCGCGATGCGCAACGTAGCCGCCATCGTGTCGGCGATCGGCTTTTCGCACAGAATGTCGAGCCCGGCGGCGATCGCCGCGTCGATCACTTCCTCGTGATGCGCGGGCGTGGTCGCGACCGTGCAGAAATCCGCCTTCACCGCCTTGAAGGCTTGGGCCGCATCGGTGAAGCACTGGTCGTCGCGCAGGCCCAGCGCGACCTGTCCGGCCTTCAGGTTTTCGGGGTTGCGGTCGACCAAGGCGACGACTTGGATCGTGCCGTCGACCACGTTGCTGCGCAGGAAGTCGCTGCACCAGCGCTTGCCGAAAACGCCGACGCCGACATGGATGACGCGCTGGGGCGCGCGATTTTGCGAGCTCATCTTTTCAAGATCCCGTCTTACGTTGAAATTCCGTCGCTATCTTAAGCGCTTACCGCCGGATTGAAGCCCTGCCGGAAGTGCAAACCTGTTTGTCGTCCGGCAATCAGCTTTTGAGAAATCCGCCGATACCGCTTTTGGCCTCCGGATCGCCCGTACCGGCCTTGGCCAAGCGCGTGGCGAGCGCCACCGCCGCGCGCTGATCCAGGGTCTCGCTGTCCAGCGCGAAACGCTTGATACGCTCCAAAGCGCCCGGCTTGCCCGCCAAAAGTTCCTCGAGGACGCCGGCGAGGCTTGTTTCCAGCGCGCCCGGCGCCACGACGCGGCTGACCAGCCCGTATTCGCGCGCCTCGGGCGCATCGATCGTCCTTCCCGACAAGATCAAATCCATCATCGCGCGCAACGGCATCACCCGGCGCAAGGTCGGAATGGCGCCATAGGGCGTGATGCCCTTGCGCACCTCGGGAAAACCGAATTTGACGCCTGCCTCGGCGATCGAAATATCGGTCCAGGCGACGATCATCGTGGCGATGCCCAGCGCGTAACGCTCGACCGCCGCGATCAACGGCTTGGGGAAATTCTGCACCGACCAGTGCATCGCCTCCAGCGCGTCGTACATCGCGTCGATTTCCGCCGGCGGGGCGTCCTGCAACGCGCCCAGATCCTTCAAGTCGCGACCGGCGCAGAATACGCCATCCTTGCCGCGCAGCACCGCGACGCGGCATGCGCCGTCGGCGGCCAATTCGTCCATCGCCGCCTTCAGACCGTGAATCATGCGGTTGGACAGTGCGTTCAGCCGCCCCGGATTGCTGAGCCAAACGGTCGCCACCCCGTTCGCGTCGCGCGTGATCTCGATCCCCGACACCCGATCCTCCCTGCTGGAAACGGCGCCATTTTAGGGCGTAGGGCCCCCGCACGACGTTTCATATGCTCGATAGTTGGTTTTCACCGGGCTGGATGGTCCGCCCCCCGGGCCGCTGCTAGTTTTCCCGGCCGCAGCAGGGAGACGCCGATGGATCTCGAACAATTCCGCATCGACCGCAAAGACGGCATCGCCACCGTCACGTTCGACCGTCCGCCGGTCAACGCGCAGAATTTCCGCACGCGCACGGAACTCACCTGGGTGTTCGACACGCTGAGCGACGATCCGGAGATACGCTGCGTGATCCTGACCGGCGGCGGGAAAGTATTCTCCGCCGGTGCGGACATCAAGGAACGGCGCGGCATGACCGCGCAGCGCGGCGACTATATCCGCCATAACCGCGTGACGCGCGAAAGCTTCTACGCGATCCGCGACTGCGCCAAGCCGGTGATCGGGGCGATCAACGGCGCCGCGATCGGCGCGGGCTACGCGTTGATGGCATGCTGCGACATCCTGCTCGCATCCGAAACCGCCTATGTCCAGATGCCGGAGATCGATGTGGGCCTGGCGGGCGGCGCCAAGTTCCTGGAACTTTTCCCGCGCACCAAGGCGCGGATGATGTTCTTCACCGGACGGCGCGTCCCCGCCCAGGAACTCTATCGCCTGGGCATCGTCGAAGAATGCTTGGCGCCCGAAGCGCTCATGCCCGCCGCTTTGGCGATGGCGGCCGAAATCGCGGCCAAGAGCCCCGTGGCTTTGGCGCGCAACAAACACGCCTTCAACACGGTCGAGGAAATGTCGCTGCGCGAGGGCTATCGCTTCGAGCAGGGCGTTTCGGCCGAGTTGTCCTTGACCGAGGATACACGCGAGGCGCAGCGCGCCTTCGCCGAAAAGCGCAAACCCGTTTTCGGCAAGCGTTGACCCGATGACCGACGCCGTCCGTTTGGAACGCGAGGGCAATATTGCCGTCGTGACGATCGACAATCCGCCGGTCAATGCGGGTTCCATCGCCGTGCGCCAAGGCCTGATCGCCGCTTTCGGCAAGATCGCCGGCGACAAAACCGTGATCGGCGCCGTGCTGATCGGGGCGGGCCGCACTTTCGTCGCCGGATCCGATATCCGCGAATTCGGCAAACCGCTCGCCGATCCGCAACTGCCCGCCGTCATCGCGGCGATCGAAGAATGCCCCAAGCCCGTCATCGTCGCGATCCACGGTGCGGCCTTGGGCGGCGGTTACGAATTGGCGCTGGGCTGCGATATCCGCATCGCCACGCCGGACGCCAAGCTGGGCCTGCCGGAAGTCACGCTGGGGATGATCCCCGGTGCGGGCGGTACGGTGCGCCTGCCGCGCATCGTCGATCCGGCCGAAGCGCTCGACATCGTCGTCACCGGCAAGCGCGTGCCCGCCCCCGAAGCGCTGAAACTGGGCATGATCGACGCGGTGACGACCGGCGATCTGCGCGCGGCGGCGATCGAACTCGCGCGTTCGCCGGCCACCGCCAAACGGCGCTTGCGCGATCTGCCGGTTCGCAACGGCGATCCCGCGCGCTTCGAAACGGGCGCAAACGCCGCCCTCAAACGCAATCCCGGCCGTAAACCGGTCAGCGAAGCGATCGCTTCCCTGCGCCGCGCGCTTGCTTTGCCGTTCGGCGAGGCGCTCGCCCAGGAACGCGCCGCGTTTCAGGAATTGCGCCAAGGCGACGAAGCCGCCGCCTTGCGCCATCTGTTCTTCGCCGAGCGCGAAAGCGCCAAGATCGACGGCGTCTCGCCCGACGCCGCGATTGCGGTCCGCCGCATCGCCGTGATCGGGGCGGGCACGATGGGGGCGGGGATCGCCGCCGCCTGCCTTGCCGCCGGCTACGAAACGCGGTTGATCGATATCGACGCCGCCTCGCTGGCGCGCGGGACCGCGCGCATCGCCGATATCGCAGCCCAAGACGTCGCCAAAGGCCGGATCACGGCCGATGCCGCCGCCGAGCGCGCGAAGCGGCTGACGGCGTCCATGTCTCTTGCCGACGCCGCCGATTGCGATCTCGCGATCGAAGCGGTGATCGAGGATATGGCGATCAAGCGGCGCGTGTTCGGCGAGCTCGACATGATTCTGCCCGCGCCCGCGATCCTGGCGTCGAACACCTCGTATTTGGATCTCGACGTCATCGCGGCCGCGACGAAGCGGCCGGAATCGGTCGTGGGTTTGCACTTCTTCAGCCCCGCGAACGTGATGCGGCTGCTTGAGATCGTGCGCGGCGCCAAGACCGGCACGGCGGCTTTGGCCACGGCGCTTGCCGTCGCGAAGAAGCTCGGCAAGCTGCCGGTCGTCGCGCGCGTGGGCGAAGGTTTCATCGGCAACCGCATCTATTCGGCCTATCGCCGCGAATGCGAGATCATGGTCGAGGACGGTGCCGCCCCCGCCGAGATCGATGCGGCGTTGACCGGTTACGGCTTCAAAATGGGCCCCTTCGCGGTGTGGGACATGTCGGGCCTGGATATCGCCTGGCATACGCGCCAGCGCCTGATCGCCGAAGGCAAAGCACCGACGCGCGCGCTACCATTGCTCGACCGGCTCTATGAAGCCGGGCGCCTGGGTCGCAAGACCGGCGGCGGCTGGTACGATTATCCGGCGGGCACGCCGTCGCCGATCGTCGCGGCGATGATCGACGAACGCCGACGGGAACTGGGCGGCACCACAGCGCCGATCCCGGCCGAAAAGATCGTCGCCCGCGTTCTGGCCGCGATGACCGCCGAGGCCGAAGCCGTCCTCGAAGACGGCATTGCCGTGCGCGCATCCGATATCGATCTTGTGATGGTCAACGGCTACGGCTTTCCCGCGCATAAAGGCGGACCGATGTTCCAGAAGGAATTGTCGCGCCAGTAAGCCGCTAACGAAAAAGGCCCCGGTCGGTGACCGGGGCCTTTATTCGTCGGGGCCGATGGTGGGCGAAGTCGGCGCGAACCTACAACAAGCCGATGAAGAGCCGTCAAGCAACATTGAAATTCCTCGATTTTTCCGCCGCCCGAACCCCATTGAACCTCAAAGGAAATTCGCGGCGCGACGGAAACACGGCCCATCGCCGTATCGGCGATGTCGGCGCCCGCACCATCTGCCGTAAGAAAATCGCTGGGTTTCATCGGGCGAAACTGCGCCAAAACCCGGTCGCCGCGATTCCGCCGCTGGCATAGCGTTTTCGCAAGTGCCGACGACCTTCGATCGGCCCAGCCGGGAGGAACCGCCAATGTCCGCAAATTCGCCCCGCTTAACCCGCCGTACCGTTCTGACGACCGCCGCCGCCGCGACTTTGGCGAGCCCCGCTTTGGCCCAAGCGCCCGCCTGGCCGGCCCGCGCGGTGACGCTGGTCGTGCCCTACGGGCCGGGTGCGAGCAACGACACCTTCACCCGCGCCATCGCCGAAATCCTGCAGAAGAAACTCGGCCAGCCCTTCCTGGTCGAAAATCGCCCGGGTGCCGGCGGTTTCACCGGCACCAATTCGGTCGCGCGCGCGCAGGCCGACGGCTACACGCTGCTGGAAAGCCCCAGCAGCATCGCGGGCTACAAGCCGATCATGAAAGTGCCGATGGACCCGCTGAAGGATCTGACGCCGCTGTCGATGATCGCACGCTCGCCCGCCGCGATGGTCGTGCCGTCGTCCTTGCCGGTGAAGACGGTCAAGGAATTCGTCGAGTACGCCAAGGCGAACACCGACAAGGTCTTCTACGGCTTCGCCGGAATCGGCACGACCCAGCATCAGCAGGGCGAGCTGTTCAAGAAACAGACCGGCTTGAAGATCAAAGGCGTGAACTACAAAAGCTCGGCCGACGCGCAGACCGATCTCGTCGCGGGGCGCCTGGGCATGATGATCGTGTCGGTGTCGAGCACGCTGGGCCAGATCACCAGCGGCCAGCTGCGCCTGCTCGCCTATGCGGATTCGAACTATCCGCCGGGCTCGCCCGAGGCGCCGACCTTCGCCCAGGCCGGCGTGCCGGGAATGGAATCCGCGCAATTGTGGTGGTGCTTCTTCGCACCGCCCGGCCTGCCTCGCCCGTTGGCCGAGCGGATCAACGCGGTGCTCAACGAAGCGATCCTGGAGCCGAGCTTCGTCGCCCTGCTTCAGCGCGGCGGCGCCACGCCCGCCCCGGTCTCGATCGAGGAATTCACCAAAGTCCTTAAAACCGAGATCGCAATGGTCGAGGAATTCGCCAAGGAGATCGGCCCGATCAACTGACGAACCTTCGACGCGCTGGCGAAATCGCCCGCGCTTTCCGGTGCCGTCCGGGAAGCGCGGGTTTTTCGTCAGGACTCTTCCGCGAAGATTTCCTCGCGCTTGCGCGAGACGCTGGGCAGCAGGATCGCGATCAGGATCAAGACCGCGCAGACCAAGAACGCGGCGCTGATCGGTTGCGTCACGAAGATACTGGGATCGCCGTTGGAGAACACCAAGGCACGGCGCATATGCTCCTCGAGCGGTGCCCCCAGCACGAATCCCATCAAGAAGGGAGCGGGCTCGCAGCCGAGCTTCGACAAGAGATATCCGAACAGGCTGAGTCCGGCCAAGACATAGACGTCGAAATCGCTGCCGCCGACCGTGAACACGCCGATGATCGAAAAGGCGACGATCGCGGGCATCAGCAGACGGTAGGGAATGCGTAGCAAGCTGACCCACAAACCGACCAGCGGCAGGTTCAGCACAACCAGCATCGCGTTGCCGACCCACATCGACGCGATAAGGCCCCAGAACAATTCCGGCCGCCGGTCGATCACATCGGGCCCCGGCGTGATCCCGTGCAGCATCAACGCGCCGATCATCAGCGCCATCAGCGGATTGGTGGGCAGGCCCAGCGTCAGCATCGGAATGAACGAGGTCTGCGCGCCAGCGTTGTTCGCGGCTTCGGGGGCGGCCACGCCTTCGATGGCGCCCTTCCCGAAACGCCACGGGGTTCGCGACAGGCGCTTTTCGAGCATATAGGCGGCGAAGGCCGACAGGATGGAGCCGGCCCCGGGCAACGTGCCCAGCGCCGAGCCGAGAACCGAGCCGCGCACGATAGGCATGGCGCTGCGGCGCAAATCGTCGCGCGTGGGCATCAATGTGGTGATCTTCGCCATGCCGGACGGCGCGCGTTCGGGATCGTCGAGATTGCGCAGGATTTCGGAGATGCCGAAAATGCCCAGCGCCACGGCGACGATTGACAACCCGTCGGACATCTCGATCATGCCCATATTGTAGCGGAACGCGCCGCTATCGACGTCGATGCCGATCAGGCCGAACAACATACCCGCGACGATCGTCGCGACCGCCTTCAACATCGAGCCGTGGGCGAGTGCCGTCGACGTGACGAGACCCGTCAGGATCAGCGAGAAATACTCGGCCGGACCGAACTTCAGCGCGATCGACGAAAGCGGCACGGCGACCAGCGCGATCACCAAGGTCGCGAACGTGCCCGCGACGAACGATCCGATCGCGGCGATCGCCAGCGCCTTGCCCGCGTCGCCCTTGCGCGCCATTTGATAGCCGTCGATCGCCGTGACCGACGACGACACCTCGCCCGGCAGATTGACCAGGATCGCCGTCGTCGAGCCGCCATATTGCGAGCCGTAGTATATGCCCGCGAGCATGATCAGCGAGGCGACCGGCGTCAGGTGATAGGTCACCGGCAACAGCACCGCGACGGTGGCGGTCGGGCCGATACCCGGCAATACGCCGATCGCCGTGCCGATCAGGGCGCCGAGCAAACAATAAAGCGCGTTGTCGAGCGACAGCGCGGTACCGAAACCGAGCGCCAAATGGTCGATGAGTTCCATATCGGCGCCTATTGCCCCCCGAGCCACGGGCCGATCGTCGCGTAGCGCAGCCCCAGCCCCCAAATGAAAATCGCCACGCAGATGAAGGTCAGCGACAGGCCCAACATCGCCGCCAGCCGCAAATTCACCTGACCGGAGGCGCCGGCGGCGATCATCGTCGCGATGCACAACGACGGCGCGAGGCCGAGGCCGCGCACCGTCGCCGCGAAGAACACGATGGCGGCGATCGTCATCGTCAGGCCGCGCCACGACGTGGCGCCGAAGGGCGCGCGCGCCGCGACCAACGCCTTCAACGCGATCGCGCCGCCCAGCGCCGTCAGCACCCCGCCGAGCAGCAATGGGAAGTAACCCGGCCCCATCGATAGCGCCGACCCGATGCGCAGATCGAACCAAGCGCCGAGCGCGAAGAACAAGCCGAGGGCGGCGAACACGCCGCCCGCGGCCAGGTCCTGGAGATTGACGCGCCCCGTCATGTTCGGGCCCGGCGCGCTTCGCCGATCAACCGGGCTTCTGCCAGGACAGCAGCGTTCCGCCGGTTTTGGGTGCGGGCGCGCCCGGCGCCGCCGCCGCATTGGTCGCGGGCAGCGGGTATTCGTCCTCGTTGATCACGAAGCCTTTCTTGGCCGCGAAATCCATGCGCGGCGGGCAGAAGATGTCGTAGAGCGAGGACTCGCCGTCGCCCACGTCGCGGCTGGTGTGCACGACGGTCGCCGGAATGATGATGACCGATGGCGTGCCCATTTCGCCGTGATCGTCCGGCGTCCACGTGTCGAGATCCGAACCCCAATTGTAGCGCATGTGGTGGATCCACTTGCCGCTGAGGGTCAGCGACGCCTGTTCGAAATCGTCGTGCCAATGCGGGCTCAACGCCTTGGTCGAACGGCGCGTCTTGTAGTGCACGAACAAATTGACCAGCATATTGGTCGAGCGGAAGACGCGCGGCTGGATGCGGTCGCCATCCGGCTTGGCGTATTGCGCCAGCGGATAGTGACGCAAACGATAGCCGTCATAAGGCTCCGGCCACAGATCGGGCGGCGCCAGTTCCGGCGCGCCATCGGCATAGTTCGCCGCGTTCGACGCCTTCGCCATGATGTCGTCGGACGCCTTGGAGAAGATGCGCGCGACCAGACCCTTCGTCGTGGCGGTGAGCGTGCTCGCCCCGGGCGGAACGATGGTCAGGGAGTCCGGCTTCGCATCGACTTTGCGGCCGCCGGCCTCGATCGTCGCCGACGCCCCGTCGGGCGGCAGGATGATCATGTATTCTTCGGGATTGTTCGCGCGCGACAGAACCGCGCCGGGCTCGACTTCCGAGACGACGACGGCGAAGTTTCCGCCGCGCGTGATCCAAGTCTTCGCCTTGCCGCCGGACTCGACGAGCTGCGGCGGCATTTTGCGGAATTCGGCTTTGGTGGCTTGGCGTGCGGCGATGCCGGACATGGCGGGCGACCTCTTCGACGATGGGGGCTCGGCGGTCCCGGCGGGCTTCGAAAAGTGCCGCCGGTCGAGCCAATGCCCGGATAGTACGAAGGCGCCCCAAGGCGGCCCATTCCTATTCGGCGCTGTTTCAGGCTTTGAAACAGCGCCGCTTTCAGCGTTGCGCGCCCATCACGTTGAGGATCGCGCCGGTGACGAGCGAGGCCTTGTCCGACAGCAGCCAAGCGATCGATTCCGCCACTTCCTCGGGCCGTCCCGCGCGGCCCAAGGGTGTGGCCAATGCCGCGTCCGCCATGCGGTCGGCTTGGCCGGTTTTGGCGTGGATGGGTGTGTCGACCATGCCCGGCCGGATGGCGTTGACACGGATGCCGCAGCGCGCGACTTCGTTGGCGATGCCCAGCGTCATGGAATCCACGGCGCCCTTCGAGCCCGCGTAATGGATGAAGCGGCCCGGCGAGCCGGTCAGCGCGCCGATCGAGGACACGTTCACGATCGCCCCGCCTTTGCCGCCATTCTTGGTCGACATGCGCTTGACCGCCTCGCGGCAGCAGATCAGCAGCCCCGCGGTGTTGACCGCGAGCACGCCCATCACCTCGTCGAAATCGTAGGTTTCGATCTTGCGATGCGTGGTGTTGGTCGCGGCATTGTTGACCAAACCCGTGACCGGCCCGAACGCCGCGTCCGTCTCGGCGAACATGCGCACGATATCGGCTTGCGAGCCCATATTCGCCTTCACCGCGATCGCCTTACCGCCCAGCGCCTTCACCTCCGCCACCACGCCTTCGGCGGCTTCGGTGGAGCTGTTGTAGTTGACGACGACGCTCGCCCCTTGCGAACCCAGCAGGCGCGCGGTCGCGGCCCCAATTCCGGTGCTGGCACCGGTGACGATCACGACATCCGACATATTCCGTATCTCCTGTACTTGACGCTCAGTCGTCCTTGAGGACGTCCTCGCGGCCTTTGCGCAATTTCGGAAACAGCGTCGCCGCCAGCATGACGGCCGCCAGCAGCAGCAGCGCGACCGCGATCGGGCTTTCGACGAAGGTGAACCAGTCGCCGTCGGCCAGGATCAACGCGCGCCGAAAATTCGATTCGAGCGAGTCGCCCAACACGAATCCGAGTATCAGCGGCGGCGCTTCGAAGCCGAATTTGTAAAGCAGCATGCCGACCATGCCGAACATCGCCATGAAGTAGATGTCTTCGGGCAGGCGGTTCACCGAGAACAAGCCGATGCAGCAGAACAGCAGGATCGCGGGATAGAGCAATCGATAAGGCACGCGCAGCAACGAAACCCACAAACCGATCAGCGGCAGATTGATGATCAGCAGCATCAGATTGCCGATCCACATCGACGCGACCATGCCCCAGAACAGTTCCGGGTATTTGGTGAAGACCTGCGGGCCGGGCGCGATCCCCTGCACGGTCAAGGCGCCCAGGATCAGCGCCATCACCGCGTTGGGCGGCAAGCCCAGCGACAGCAGCGGAATGAAGCAGGTTTGCGCGGCCGCGTTGTTGGCCGCTTCCGGCCCGGCCACCCCTTCCGGCGCGCCTTTGCCGAAACGCTCGGGCGTTTTGGAGATCTTCTTCTCCATCACGTAGGACGCGAAGGGTGCGAGCAACGTGCCCGATCCCGGCAGCAAGCCCAGGATCGAGCCCAGAACCGTACCGCGCGCGACCGGTGCGGCCGCGCGTTTGAACTCCTCGCCGCTCGGCCACAGCCGGCCGATATGGCGCTCGATCACCGGGCGGGAATGGTGTTCCTCGAGATTACGCAAGATCTCGGCGACGCCGAATACGCCCATCGCCAGGATCGACACGTTGATCCCTTCGAACAGCGAGCCGATGCCGAAGGTCAAACGCTGGACGCCGGTTTCGATGTCGGTCCCGACGGTCGACAGGATGGCGCCGATCAGCGCCGCGATGATCGCCTTTAGGATCGAACCGCTGGCGAGCACGATGGCGAAAACGAGGCCCAACACGATCAGCGCGAAGTAATCCTCGGGGCCCAGCAGAAACGCGACCCGGCCGAGCGGTTCGGCCGCCGCACCGATGATGATCGTCGCGAACGTGCCCGCGGCGAAGGAGCCGAGGGCCGCGAGCGCCAAGGCGGCCCCGGCGCGCCCGCTTCGCGCCATCGCATTGCCGTCGATGATCGTGACCAGCGAGCTCGCCTCGCCGGGGATGCGCACCAGGATCGCGGTCGTCGAGCCGCCGTATTGCGCGCCGTAATAGATGCCGGCGAGCATGATGATCGAGCCGACCGGCGTGATCCCGAAGGTGAAGGGCAGCAGGATCGAAATCGTCGCGATCGGCCCGACGCCGGGCAGCACGCCGATCAACGTGCCGATCAGACAGCCAAGCAGGCACAGCAGAAGATTGTCGAAACTCAACGCGACCGAGAAGCCGAGCGCCAAATCGGAAAGCATATCGGCCCCTTAGGAAACGAAACCGGGCATGATGAAGAACGGCATGGGCAGCTTCAGCATGTACGTGAAAAGGATTACCGAAAACGCGATCAGCGCGGCGGACATCAGCAGCAACTGCCGCAGTTTCAGATCGGGCGCGCCGAGCCCGCCGATGATCAGCGTCAGCAACCCCGCCGGCGCGTATCCATAGCGCGGCGCCACCAATCCGAAGGCGACGACGCCCGCGAAGACGGCGAGCATCGCGCGCCACGGCGGCAATTTCACCGCGTCGCCGCCGCGCACGATCCCGCGCACGATCAGAACGACACCGCCGGCGATGATCGCGTAGGCGCAAAGCCGTGCGAACAGATCCGGCGGTATCGCCTGATACGAGGTACGCGGAATTTTGGAGAGGGCGACGAGCACGCCGATCGCGAACGCGATCGTGCCGAGTCCCGCGACGATATCTTTCGCCAGCCGCATGTCGTTCCCCCTCCCCGCCGGATTCCGATCAGCTCTTTTGCAGACCGGCCTTCTCGATCATATCCGCCCAGCGCGTCATTTCCGAGCGCACGAAGGCGTCGAACTCGGCCAGCGTCATCGTCGTCGGATCGAGCCCGAACTCCCGCAGACGCTCGCGGATATCTTCGTTCGTGCCGACGATGCGCGTGAACTCCTTGTTCAAACGCTCCAGAATCGACTTGGGCGTGGCCGCCGGCGCGAAGACGGCGGTCATCGAGTCCGTCACCACGTCGAAGCCGAGTTCCTTCAGCGTCGGGATATCCTGGAAGTAGCTCGGCCGCTTCTCGACGGTCGACGCCAGCACGCGGATCTTGCCCGCTGCCAATTGCGGTCGCGCGCCGATCGTGTCGGTGAACATGATCGGCAAGCGGCCGGCCAGCAGATCGGTCATCGATTCGACGGCGCCCTTATAGGGCACCTTGCGGATCTGCGCCCCGGCGACGCGCCCGAAGGTTTCGCCCGTCACCAGCACGCTCGACTGCCAGAACGGAAAGGCGAGCTTGCCGGGATTGGCTTTGCCGAAGGCGACGACGTCGGCGACCGTTTTGAACGGGCTGTCCGCCGCGACGATCAGCAGCCAGGGCGACCGGCCGATCGTGGCGACCGGCACCAGATCCTTGAGCTGGTCGTAGGGCGGGTCCTTCATCAAATTGGGATTGAGCGAGAAGGTCGAACTCGCCGTCGCCAGCAGCGTGTAACCGTCCGGCGTCGCGCGAGCCGCGGCGGCCGATCCGATCGCGCCGTTCGCACCCGGGCGCGGATCGACGATGATCGACTGACCCAGCGCCTTTTGCAGCTCGTCGGTCATGCGGCGCATGATCGAATCGACACCGCCCCCGGCGGCGAAAGGCACGACGAACGTGATCGGACGCGTCGGATATTCCTGCGCCCAGCCGAAGCCGGCGGTCGAAACGAGCATGGCGAAAGCCAGGACCATGCGGCGGAAAACGGTCATTTGATCCTCCCTTTGTTGTGATTCCTTATAGGTTTTCGATTTCCTATAGGATATTAAATTTGATCTAGTTTGCGTTCATGTTAGGCACGGCGCCGGGTCAAGGCGGATTCCCCGACACGGAAGACGAGACGACGTAACGGAGCGGAGCACGATGAGTTCGAGCGGCACATTGCAGCGGCCGGCGGCGCTGACGAGCGAGGTCTACAACGCGATTCTCGATCGCATCACCGGCATGCAGATCGCACCGGGCGCGCGGATCAACGTCGATACGCTGGCGCGCGAATTGGGCGTGTCGCAAACGCCGGTGCGCGAATCGTTGAGCCGGCTCGAGGCCGAAGGCCTGGTCATCAAGACGCATCTGATCGGCCACCGCGCCAGTCCACAATTGACCCGCCCGCAGATCGAGCAGTTGTTCGAGCTGCGCTTGCTGATCGAGCCGGCGGGTGCCGCGATGGCGGCACGCAATCTCGATGCCGGCGCGCGCGACGCCCTCAACCGGCTGCACGCGGAGATGAGCGGCATGCCCGGACGCGCCACGCCCACCTATAGCGAGTTCGCGCGCAAGGACGCCGAGTTCCACGCGCGGATCGCCGAGGCGAGCGGCAACATGTTTCTGTCGGACTCGCTCGCCAAGCTGCACACGCATGTGCACATCTTCCGGCTGGTCTTCCATACGCGCGTGACGGCCGAGGCGATCGAGGAACACGCCGAGATTCTCGCCGCCCTGCTGCGCGGCGACGCCGCCGCCGGCAAGAAGTCGATGCGCGCGCATATCGCGGCCTCGCGCGATCGCGTGCTGACGCTGCTGCCGGCCTAGGGTTTCGGGGAAGTTCATTTTCCCTACCAATTCGTCGCGATGTATTTGGCTTCGGCGAATTCCAGCAGCCCGTGATGGGCGCCTTCGCGCCCCAGGCCGCTTTGCTTGACGCCGCCGAAAGGGGCTGCCGGGTCGGAGACGAGCCCGCGATTGAGCGCGATCATCCCCGCCTCCAACCGCTCGGCCACGCGCAGGCCGCGCGCGAGATCCTTGGTGTAGACGTAGGAGACGAGGCCGTATTCCGTGTCGTTGGCCATCGCCACGGCTTCGTCTTCGGTTTTGAAGGCGACGAGGGCCGCGACAGGCCCGAAGATTTCGTCGTGCAGCAGCGCCGAATCCTTGGCGACGTCGGTCAGCACCGTCGGCGGATAGAAATAGCCGCGCCGGTCGAGCGCCTTGCCGCCGGTCAATACTTTGGCGCCGCGCTTGACCGCGTCGTCGACGAAGCCCACGACCTTCTCCAAGCTCGCGCGGTTGACCAGCGGCCCGCACGCCGTGGTCGGCAAGCGGCCGTCATCGACGCGCATCGCGCCCATGCGCGCGGCGAGCTTGGCGGCGAATTCGCCGTAGATCGCTTCGTGGACATAGAAGCGATTCGCCGCCGTGCACGCCTCACCGCCGTTACGCATCTTGGCGATCATCGCGCCGTCGACGGCGGCGTCGACATCCGCATCTTCGAACACGACGAAGGGCGCGTTGCCGCCCAACTCCATCGAGCAATTGACGACCGACTGCGAAGCTTCGGCGAGCAACCGGCGGCCGACTTCCGTCGAGCCGGTGAAGGAAAGCTTGCGCACGCGCCGGTCACGCAGCATCGCGCCGATCACCGGGCTGGGCTTCGACGTCGTGACGACGTTCACTACACCTTTGGGCACGCCCGCTTCGGCCAAGATTTCGGCCATCGCCAGTGCTGTCAGCGGCGTTTCGGTCGCGGGCTTCAGGATGCAGGTGCAACCGGCCGCCAACGCCGGGCCGATCTTGCGCGTCGCCATTGCGGCGGGAAAGTTCCACGGCGTAATCAAGACGCTGACGCCGACCGGCTGATACTGCACGACGATGCGGTTCGCCCCGCCCGGCGCCATGCTGATATCGCCGATCATGCGCACCGCTTCTTCGGCGTACCAGCGGAAGAATTCGGCCGCGTAGTTCACCTCGCCTTTGGCGTCAGCCAGCGCCTTGCCGTTCTCGCGCGAAATCAGCTCCGCCAGACCGTCGGCCTTGGCGAGCATCAGGTGGAAGGCCTTCATCAGAATATCGGCGCGCTTGCGCGGCGCGGTCTTCGCCCAATCGGCTGCCGCTTCCGACGCCGCCGCGACGGCGGCGAGCCCGTCCTCGACCGTCGCGTCGGCGATCGTGCCGAGCGATTCCTCGGTCGACGGATCGCTGACCGGAATCGTCTTGCCGCCGGTCGCCTCGCGCCACATGCCGCCGATGAAAAGCCCGCGCGGAATCGCGGCCGGATCGATCGCGGCGGAACGCGGGGCGGTTGAGTCATGCATGGGCGTCGTCCTTCCTTCAGGCGGCATCGGCCGAAAGCCGGCCGGCATAGGCGGCGCGCGTGATGGCCGCGAGTCCCGCGACGTCGAGCTCGCGCGGGTTGTTGCCGACAAGGCGCTGGATCGTCGCCGATTGCTCGACGACCCAGTCGATCTTCGTTTCGGGCAGTCCCAGATCGGCGAGCGTGCGCGGTATGCCGACCGCGCCGAACAGCGCCGCAACGCGGCGCACCGCGTCGCGCGACAAATCCTCGGCGCTGCGACCCTGGCGGACCGCCCCCATCGCGACGGCGATTTCCGCGAACTCCGCGATGCGGGTCTCGCGGTTGAAATCCATCGCGTAAGGCAGCAGCAGCGCCACCCCCGTGCCGTGCGGCGTGTGGGTAAAGGCGCCGACCGGGTACTGGATCGCGTGCGCGGCACTCGTCCCCGCCGTGCCGAAAGCGAGCCCGGCGAGCAACGCGCCGAGCATCAGATCGTCGCGGGCCTGCGCGTTCGACCCGTCGCGGCACGCGGTTTCCAATGCGCCCGCGATCAAGCGGATCGCCGAGAGCGCTTGCTGATCGGACAGCGCGTTCTTGCCGACGAACACGCGCTCCGCCGACAGGGCCGCCGTCGCCGGCCGGGCGATAGCGGTATAGGCCTCGATCGCATGCGTCATCGCGTCCGCCCCCGACAACGCCGTCAGGCCCGGCGGGCACGTGTCGGTGAGTTCGGAATCGCAGATCGCAACCACCGAAATGATATGCGGGCTGGCGATGCCGACCTTCATCGTCTTGTCGGGATCGGCGAGCACGGCGACGGGCGTCACTTCCGAACCCGTCCCCGCCGTCGTCGGCAGGCAGATCAGCGGCAGCACCGGGCCCGGCACTTTGAACTCGCCGTAATAGTCGCGGATATCGCCGCCATGGGCGAGCATCACCGCCGCGGCCTTGGCGAGGTCCATGCACGAGCCGCCGCCGATGCCAATCACCATGTCGGGCGCGAAGGGCTTTGCGGCCGCGACGCATTGGGCGACACAGTCGAGCGGCAATTCGGCAACGGTGCGATCGAACACTAGCACCTCGACGCCGTTTTTCTTCAGATCGTCCATCATCGCGACGAAATGCCGATCGGCGGCGAGCCGCGCATCGGTACACACGAAAGCGCGCGCGCCGAAGCCGCGCGCGACGGCGCCCAAAGCGGCGCGCTGGCCGCGGCCGAACAGAATCTTCGCCGGTGTGCGAAGCAGGCCGAAACTGGTCATACGCTTCTCTCGCCTCCGTCCTTCATGCGCGCGCCAGCGCGACGATGTCGTCCCAGACGTTGCCGGCGACGGGCACGCCGTCGCGCAAACGCTCGGCACGCACGGCGTTGGCCCGGTCGCCGGGGATCGCCACGCGCCGAAATCCTTCGGCGGGCGCGTCGTTCCGGATCTCGTCGAGATAGAGCGCGATCGACGCGGCCATCGCTTCCATCTGCGCGGCGCGGACCACGATGAACACGTCGCCCTTGTTGCAGATCTCGGTCGCGTCGAGCGTGCCGCGCACCGCACGGCCCAGTGCCGCCCCGGTCAGCGCCGCCACGAGCACTTCGAAGGCGAGGCCGAGCGCGTAACCCTTCGCTTCGCCGAACGGCGCGATGGCGCCGCCGCACGCGGCCTTCGCGTCGGTCGTCGGCCGGCCGTCGCGATCAAGCGCCCAGCCCAGCGGAATCGGCGCGCCGCGCAGCGCATGATCGTGGATCTGCCCCATCGACACGACGCTCGTCGCCATGTCGAGCACGAAGGGCAACGGTGCAGCGGGCACGCCGATCGCGATGGGATTGGTGCCCAGCATCGCTTTCGTGCCGCCCCAGGCGTGGACGAGCGCCTCGCTGGTCGATAGCGCGATCAGCATGGCCCCGCGCGCCGCCACGCGCTCCGCGTAGAAAGCGAGCATGCCGATATGGTTGTTGTTGGCGATGGCCGCGAGCGCCACCCCCGTCGACGCGGCGCGGTCCATCAGCGCATCCAGCGCCGCGCACGCCACGACCGGACCCAGCCCGCACTCGCCGTCCACCTGCAACAAGCCATCGCCTTGCCAATCGTGGCGGCCCGACGCGCGCGGATCGGCCACACCGTTGCGGATGCGCGCGACGATCCGCGGCAGGCGCAAAAGCCCGTGCGAGGCGCGGCCGCGCAATTCGGCCTCGAGCAGCAGATCCACCTGCAGCCGCGCATGGGATTCCGGCGCGCCCGCCCGCAGCAGGGCTGCGGCGCAAATTTGACGGATCTCGCTGGCGGCAATTTTCTGTATCATATCCTATATGATATCGAATCTGAGGCGGCGAGTTCTATTCGGCGCGGCGGTTCCAGTCAAGCGAGAGAGCGCACCCACGGCCGATTCCATGACATAAGAAAACGTGAACCGCCCGCGACTTGCGGCTCTTTTCCGCCCATTGAAATCCGTGCGCGGCCGGGTGGAATCGCCCCCAACACCGTGTGAATCACGTTGGACGTATAAACAGGGAGGAAGACAGTGGCCCGGAAAGTCATGATCACTTGCGCCGTGACGGGTGCCATCCATACGCCGTCGATGTCCCCGCATCTGCCGATCACGGCGGCGGAAATCGCCGAGGCGGCGATCGGGGCCGCCGAAGCCGGGGCCGCCCTCGTCCATGTCCATGCGCGCAACCCCGCCGACGGCCGGCCCGACCAATCGCCCGAGGCGTTCGAGCCCTTTTTGAAGGTCATCAAGCAGCGCTGCGATGCGGTGATCAACATCACCACCGGCGGCGCGCCGACGATGACGATCGAGGAGCGCTTGCGCCCGTGCACCTATTTCAAGCCGGAGGTCGCGTCGCTGAACATGGGCTCGATGAATTTCGGGCTCTACCCGATGCTCGCGCGCCATAAGGAATTCAAGCACGCCTGGGAGAAACCTTACCTGGCCGAATCCGAAGACCGCATTTTCAAGAACACGTTCAAGGACATCGCCGGCATCCTGACCGCCTGCGCCGAGAACGGCACGCGCTTCGAGATCGAGTGCTACGACATCGGGCATCTTTACACGCTGGCGCATTTCGTCGATCGCGGCCTGGTCAAGCCGCCGTTCTTCGTGCAGTCGGTGTTCGGCATTCTGGGCGGGATCGGCGCCCACCCCGAGGACGTGGCCCATATGAAGCGCACGGCCGATCGCTTGTTCGGCGACGCCTATCAATGGTCGGTCCTGGGGGCGGGGCGCAACCAGTTGCCCATCGCCGCGCAAGCCGCCGCCATGGGCGGCAATGTCCGCGTCGGGCTGGAGGACTCGCTATGGGCCGGGCCGGGCAAGCTCGCCAAGACCAATGCCGAGCAGGTCGCCAAAGTCCGCCAGATCATCGAAGGGCTGGGGCTGGAGATCGCGACCCCGACCGACGCCCGCAAAACATTGGCGTTGAAAGGCGCCGACAGGGTCAATTTCTGAGCCGCCATCGGACCTTGCAGCGGCGCAAGCGGGCGCGGAAACATACCGCCAGTGGCGTCCGGCCGCCGCAAGGGATAGACTACGCGTCAATGCCGCCAAGCGGCGAGTTCGACCAGAAGTCGAACGCAGGGAGGGACGACGTGACCGAAGCGAGCGCACTCACGCATTCCGTCGCGGACGGCGCCTGGCAGGGCGCTGCGGCGCGATCGCGGTGCCGGACCAATTCCCGCCGCGGCTTTACCGACCCCGAGCAACGCTCCTACGCCCCGGTCGACTCCGTCGGCCGCGCGTTCAAAGTGCTGCGCGCGGTGAACAAGCTCGGTATCGCCTCGATCAACGAGATCTTCGAAGAAACGCGCGTTCCCAAATCCACCATCGTGCGGATGCTGGAAACGCTGATGCACGAAGGCTATGTCGCGCGCGATAACATGTGCGGCGGATATCACGTCACCTGCCGCACGCACGAATTGACCTCGGGCCTCGACGGCATCGCCCAAATGATCGAGGTCGCGCGCCCCCACGCGCTGGAATTGACCGCGACCACCAAATGCCCGATCGGCATCGGCGTGCTCGACGGCGACGCGATCGCCGTGCGCTATTGGACCGGCGCGGTAAGCCCCCTCGCCCACACCAACACGGTGCTGGGCCAACGCGCGGATTTGCTGCACTCGGCCATGGGTCGCGCCTTCATGGCGTTTTGCCCGCCCGAACAGATGCGCGCGCATGTGGCGCGCATGCGCGCCACGCCCGAACTGCAATTTGGTGCTGCGGAAGAACGGCGCCTACACGCGCTGCTCGCCGGCATCCGCAAGGACGGCTACGCGATGCGCGATCCGGCGACCAAACCGTTCTGCACGATCACGCTGGCGACGGCGATCAAGATCGGCGATTCCGTCCACGGGCTGATCAGCATCAGCCTGTTCAAATCGGCGATCGAACGCCGGGACCTCGCGGAGAAGATCGTCGGTCCGCTGCAGGCGACCACGGCCGCGATCGGTCGTGCGCTGGCGTTGGTGCGCGACGACTGCCGCGCGCGCGCGGCGACGGGCGTCGAGCCGGGGTTTTAATCCCGGCCCGCGCCCGCGACGGTTACTTGTCGTCGAGTTTCGGATTCGTCGTCGGCGTGCCGCCTTCGAACCAGTTTTCGAATTTGCGATGCGCGACGAGCCAGGCGCCGCTCGCGTCGCGGACCATGTGGTCAGTCATATAGGCGATCTGGATCGGCGGATGCGTGGGCAGCGGCGGCTTGCCGTCGGCCGCGTAGAGCATCAGGAACCAGTGGCACAGCGCCTTGTCGTCCCCTTGCGGGATCGCCTGGAAGTTGATGACGCTGTGGACCACGGTGCGCGCGCCCCGGTCTTCGCGCCATTTGTAGAATTGGCGGATCTTCTCGCGGCCGGCATAGGACGCCGCCGGGCCCTGGAACACGCCGTCGGGCGTGTAGTATTCGGGCGCCTTGCGGCCCCAATTGCTGTCAACTTCGTGCCAATAGTCGACCAATAGCGCGTGCAACGTGTGCGTCAGCGCGATGCGTTCGGGTGTGATGTGCATTGTCGTACCTTCCGTTGTGCTAGGCGATAGGTGGCGAAAATTCGGCGAGCGCTTGGCGCGCCGCCTGTTTGAGGAAGCCGTGATCGCTGGACACCATGAAGGCGCTCGCCCCGAGTTCGGCCATCGCCTTGGCGTCGGCGCGGTCGGGCGACAGCATGATCACGGGAATGCCCGCCTTGCGCGCGGCGGCCATGATCGGCTCCACCACTTTGCGCGTTTCGGACGAGGTCATCGACGGCGCACCGAGTGCCGCCGTCAGATCGCCGCGCCCGACGAACCAAGCGTCGATGCCTTCGACGGCGGCGATCTCGTCCAAATGGTCGAGCGCGGATAAATCCTCGATCATCGCCGTGCAGACGACGCGCTGGTCCTGTGCGGCGATATGCCCGGCGAACGAAGCTTCGCCGAAGCCGCCCGCGCGCGTGGTGTTCGCGAAGCCCCGGCGTCCGCCCCGATAGCGGCACGCGGCGGCGATATCGCGCGCCTTGGCGGCGCTGTCGACATGCGGCACCAGAATGCCCGCGGCGCCGCAATCGAGCACGGAAAGAATATTGGCGTCGCCCGGATCGCCGACGCGCACGATACCCGCGACGTTCGACGCGCGCGCGGCCAGCACCATCGTGTCGATCTGCCAGCGGTCGAGGGGTGCGTGTTCCTGATCGATAACCACAAAATCGTATCCGAGCTGGCCGAGGATCTCGATCGCATGCGTGGTCGGCGTTTTGATGAAAGTGCCGAGAACATGCTCGCGCGCGCGCAGGCGGCGGCGGAAATCCTCGTAAGGCGGGCGCGGATTGGTCATGACGTCTCCCCTATTCCGCCGAAAACACGCTGCGCGCGATATGCCGAACGCCGCCGTTCAGCTGAATGGGATCGTCCTTGGTGTTCATGTAGTAGACGCACATCAGCTTGCCAGGTGCGATTTCCGCGACGCGCGGATAGCCGAGATCCCAGCTGCCGCCGTCGTCGCGCAGCACCCATTCGCGGCCCCAGCTGCGGCCGTCGTCCTCGCTGTAGCGCACGCGCACGCCGAATGGCGGCAAGCGATAGCCATAGACGCAGGCGATGCGGCCGTCGGCGAGGCGCACGAGATCGCCGGGCGCCCCCCAATCGTTGACGCGCGACAGGAAACGCCAGGTCAAGCCGCCGTCGTCGCTTTGGAAAATCTCGGTCCATAGCAACGACGTGGGATCGCGCTGGCAACGCAGCGACAGCAGGATGCGCCCGTCCGGCAGCGTAATGCCGCGCGGATAGAAATAGCGATGCGGGCCGAAGCGCAGCGGCACGTTGCGATCCCCGTCGGCGGCCCCGTCGTCGTGCTTGGACGTGATGACCGACAGGAAGGTCCACGCCGTGCCGTCGTCGATGCTCGCATAGACGACCGGTCGGCGGCCCCAGCCATCGGCGCCGACGGCGGTCAGGAAGACGAGGCTGACGCCGTCGGGGCGCACCAGCGCCGAAGCGTGGCCCGACAGCGACGGCCAGCCGAGATTGGGGGCGAGCAGCGGCGGGCGCCAGCTGTCGCCGCCATCGGTCGATACGCGGATCCAGGCGCGGCTATGCGGCCGGAAATAATCGGGTGTGCCGCCCGAGGCGACCAGCACGTCGCGATTGGTGAAATCGATCGGCGGCAAATCCGCATAATCGGTCCGCGCCTTCGCGAACATCGCGTTCTGATCGGCCGACAGGTCGAACAGCAGCCGCATCGAGTTCGGGTCCCAGGTGTATCCGCCGTCGCGCGACCGCAGCGTGACCATCTGCGGCCCGACCAGGGCGACTTCGTCATGATTCACTTCCGACGCTTCGCGATAGGTGCTCGGCTTCTTCATGAAGGCGACGACGTGATGGCCCTGCGCGGTCGTCCAGAAGCCGCTGACGAAGGGCCAGCCGCAGAATTCCCCGTTGTTGCGATAGACAACGCCGTGATCGGCATCGGCGATACGCATGCGTTGTTCGAAACGCCGGATCATGCTTTTCTCTCCAAGCTGGCCTCTCGAAGCCAGAGCCGCGGCGAGTGTCACATCGCCGGGCGCGCGTTGAACACAAGGCCGAGACCCAATTTCAACGCGCGAAATCGTTCCGCATCGCGCGTCATAGGGCGCCGCCGCCGCCGCTAACATCGCGCGGAAAACAAAGCCGCAAGGAGTTCAAGATGCCGATCCATTCGCTCGACGGCGCGACGCCCAAGCTCCCGAAATCGGGCGATTTCTGGATCGCGCCGGGCGCGCAAGTGATCGGCAATGTGCGCCTGGGCGCAGGCGTCACCATATGGTTCGGCGCGGTGATCCGGGGCGACAACGAGGAGATCGTGATCGGCGACGGCACGAATATTCAGGATAATTCGGTCCTGCATTCCGACGCCGGCGCGCCGCTCACCATCGGCGCGAACGTGACGATCGGCCATCGCGTCACCGCGCATGGCTGCACCATCGCCGACGATTGCCTGATCGGCATGGGGGCGACGATCCTCAACCGCGCGCGCATCGCGCGCCATTGCATCGTCGGCGCCGGCGCGCTGGTGACCGAAGGCAAGGAATTTCCCGAAGGCTCGCTGATCGTCGGCGCGCCCGCAAAGATCATGCGTCCGCTGACCGCGCGCGACATCGACATGATCCGCGCCTCGGCGGCGGGTTACGTCGCCAACGGCCGCCGCTATGCTCAAGGCCTCAAGCAAATCGGATGATGCGCACTGTGCCGCGCAAAAAAAGCCCCGGTCGGTGACCGGGGCCTTTGTTCGTCGGGGCCGATGGTGGGCGATGTAGGGCTCGAACCTACGACCCGCTGATTAAGAGCTGTCAAGCCACGTTGATATTCCTGCAGTTTTCCGTCGCCCGGACCCCATAGAGCCCCATTGAACCCCAAAGGAGATTCTCCGGGCGACGGAAAACTCCTGAGGGCGCGAACTCAGCTTCGTATCGAAACGGGACGATGTCGCCGGCGTCAAGCCATCGTAACGCTCAGTTAAGCCTGAAGATCAGGACAAGATCTTCTTCAAGAACGCGCTGCGCAGCTATCCGCGGCTAGGTCCGCAACTCGCCGCGATGCGCAGCAAATAATTGGCACGCCAATTCGACGGCCGCGACGCGCGAACGCGCGCCGCGGCCCGTCGTCGTTACTTCGCCTTCGCGGCGGCGAGCACTTCGTCCATGATGTCCGGGCCGACCGTGCTACGGAACTTGTCGTAGAGCGGCGCCACGGTGGTGCGCCACGCTTCGACGTCGGGCACTTCGTTCACGATCATGCCTTTGGCGCGCAGCGAGTCGTAAGTAACCGCGACGAGTTTGGTGTATTCCTCGCGCTGCTTCTTCGTCGCGATGCGTCCCGCATCGATCATGGCTTCCTGCAGATCCTTCGGCATGCGGTCGAAGGCGCGGCGCGAAACCAGGATGTGCGCGGCCGAATAGGTGTGGTTGGTGTTCGAAACGTATTTGAACACTTCGTGCCACTTGTTCGGCTCGATGAACGGTGCGGCGATGTCGATGCCGCCGACGGTGCCCTGCTGGACGGCGATAAACGTCTCGCCGATCGGCATCGGAATCGGATTGCCGCCGAACAGACCGAACATGTCGACAAAGATCGGATTCTGCATCACGCGCCATTTGATGCCGTGCATGTCGGTCGGCTTGGTCAGCGGGCGCATGTTGTTCATCATCACGCGATAGCCGCCTTCGATCGTGCCCAGCATGATGACGTTCTTGTCGCGCAGACGGCCGGCCATCTTCGCGCCGATCGGCCCGTCAAACACGCGCTGCGCGTCCTCCGACGTGGCGTAGACGAACGGCAATTCGTGCACCTGATACGACGGCTCGAGCTGCCCGACCACGCTGTTGATGATGACGCCGGCGTCGACCGTACCGAAGCGAATGCCTTCCAGCAGTCGGATTTCGTCACCGAGCTGACGGTTGGGGTAGAACTGGACGTCGATGCGCCCGTTGGAGCGCGGCCCGATCGCGTCTTTGAACGCGCGCGCGCCCATCGCATACGGGTCGTCGGCGGCATCGGACGTGACCCAGCCGAGTTTCAGCACGATCTTATCCTGGGCGTGCGCGACGCTTCCCAGGGCCAGCCCCAGCAGCGAGGCACATACAGCCGATAATAGTTTTTTCATGATTTCCTCCGTTTTTGCGTTGTATTTTTTCGCATCCCCCAACACGGAGGTACGAATCGTTTCTACGCCGCCGCTATCTCAGCCATAGACGAGCTTGGGCAGCGCGAGGCTCAACGCCGGTATGTAGGTCGCCGCCATGAGCATGACGAACATCCAAAGAATCTGCGGCCAGATCGCCTTGCAGATCTCCCATAGCGAAAGTCCGGAAATGGCCATGCCGATGAAGATGCAATAGCCGATCGGCGGGATCGCCATGCCCATCGCGGTGTTGATCACGATGATGGTGCCGAAATGCACCGGATCGACATGGATCTGGTTGGCGATCTCGATGAATAGCGGCCCCAGGATCACCATCATCGCCGTTTCGTCGAGCACGGCGCAGAGCACGGTGATGAAGGCGTTGAGCGCCAGGAGAATGAGCCACGGTTCGCTGATCGATTGGATCACCGCCGTCGCCGCGTGCTGGGCGAGCTGCTCCATCGCCACGAGCCAGCCATAGCCGGTGGCCGCGGCGATGATGAACATGACCATGCACGATGTGCGCGCCGCGCGCAGGACCAAGTCGGGCAATTGCGCGAAGGTGATTCGCTTTTCGACGAACATGCCGATGATGAGCGCATAGACGCACGACACGACGGCGGCCTCGGTCGGCGTGAACAGCCCGGCATAGATGCCGCCGAGGATAATCACCGGCGCCAGCAGCGACCAGATGCCGTTCTTGAACGCGACGACGACTTCCTTCAGGCCCGCGCGCGGCAGGCGCGGAATATTGTGCCGGCGCGCGTGAACATACGAAACGATCAGCAACCCGATGATCAGAATGATCGCCGGCCCGACCGTCGCCAAGAACAGGCGCGACACCGATTGGCGCGCGATCACCGCCCAGATGATAGCCGCGATCGAAGGCGGGATCAGCGGCCCGAGCACGCCGGCGCTGACGACCAACGCGGTGGCGAAGGCCTTGCTGTAGCCGCGCTTCGCCAATTCGGGCACCAGGATGTAGCCGATCGCCGCCGTGGTCGCGGCCGCCGATCCCGACAAGGCCGCGAATAACGACGCCGACAGCACGACGACATGGCCGAGACCGCCGCGCACGTGACGAACAAGCACTTCCGCCATCGACACCAGGCGCTGCGAAATGCCGCCGGTCGTCATCAACTCGCCCGCGAGGATGAAGAACGGGATCGCAAGCATGGTGAAGGATTGGGTGCCGCTATAGACGTTCTGCGCCAGCACGACGACATCGATATCGGCGACCCAAAGCCCGACGAGCGTGGCGACACCCATTGCGAACGCGATCGGCACGCCCGCGACGACCAACGCGCCGAAGCCGAATGTGAGAATGAGCGCGAGTTCAGACATTGGCGTCCTCGGAGACTTTCGGCGGATTTCCCGAAACGATGTTTTCGAACGCGAAGAACGCGATCGTGACGCCGCTGGCGATCGTCACCGTATAGAGAAGGCCGATCGGCACGTGCAGCGTGGCGAGGTACATGCCCTCCGATTGACGCGTCAGCACGTACCCGGAATAGGCGAGGCCGATTCCGAAGCCCATGCAGACGAGCTGGATCGCGCCTTCGAGATAGGGCAGCGCGCGCGCGGGCAGCACATCGATCAACACGGTGAGCCGGACGTGGAAGCCCTCCTTCACGCCCAAGCCCGCGCCGAGAAGGACGATCCAGGCGCAGAGCGTGATCGCGAGTTCCTCGGCCCACGGGAAGCCGGCCGAGAACAGGTAACGCAACAGCACTTGCACGAAGAGAAAGCCGATCATCACGACCGTCGAGGTCGCGATTACGATCCGGCAGAGCCGGGCAAGCAGGTCGGAAATTTTTTTGAGCAGCGGCATCGCGGGCCTCGTGTGGAAAAGCTCGCGCGCAAGCGCCGCTTCGTTGGATCGGGATTCGCTCATTTAGCGCGGCGCTCCCGCGTTTCCGCGCCGGAAGCGCCAGCAGCAGCCAATTTCCGTCGTTTCCATCGCTGCGCCCTCCCCGGCGGTCGCGACGATTTCCCCGGGTCGACCGCTTAGGAAATCGCTTAATTGTCAACAATAACTGCCGTGGCGTTGCGGGCTTGTCAAGCATGGAAAGACATCAATTTCATTTTAAGCCGATATTTTCGATATTTCTGATGCTGTCCCTACGCCCCCGCCGGGTCGCACGACTACCTTATCGGTAAGAATGTTGACATATCAGTTGGCCAACCTTAAAGACGAGCCATCAGCAAACGCGAGGGAAGTCGGCGCCGGAGCGCCGAACGCGCGGCGAGCGACATGCCGCGCAAAGGCGATAAAGCGCCCCGCGCACCCGCCCGATGCGCGGGAGACGAGGAGAGAGTCGATGCTCGAAGCGCTTGTTTCTCGCCCCCGCGACCGACGGAGATCGTGAAGTGAACGAACAAAACGTTTCCGCGTGCGGCATCGCCGCGTGCTTGCGCGACTTCGCCGGCGGAACCGCCGCCGGCCGCTACTATTCGCTCACGGCACTCGGCGAATCGCTGGGCACGGACGTGTCGCGCATACCGGTGTCACTGCGCATCGTTCTCGAATCGCTGGTGCGCAATTGCGACGGCAAGGCGATCACCCGCGAACACGTTGCGGCGCTGGCCGGCTGGCGCCCCGACGCCGCGCGCGTCGACGAAATTCCCTTCATCGTGACGCGCATCATCGTTCCCGATTCCTCCGGCATTCCGCTGCTCGCCGACCTCGCCGCCATGCGCGACGTCGCGATCGGGCTCGGCAAGGATCCCGGCCTGATCCAGCCCAAGGTCGACGTCGATTTCATCATCGACCACTCGGCGCAGGTCGATCATTCCGGAACGGACGACGCGCTGGCGAAGAACCTGAAGCTCGAATTCCAACGCAATGGCGAGCGCTACCGATTCCTCAAATGGGCGAGCCAAGCCTTCCCGCGCGTGCGCGTGGTGCCGCCGGGCTTCGGCATCATCCATCAGATCAATCTGGAACGTCTGGCCCCCGGCGTGCAGCACGACGGCGATCTCCATTTTCCCGACACGCTGGTCGGCGCGGATTCGCACACGCCCATGATCAACGCGCTGGGCGTCGTCGCCTGGGGCGTGGGCGGCATCGAAGCCGAAGCCGCGATGCTGGGCGAGCCGATGTATTTCCTGACGCCCGACGTGATCGGCGTCGAGCTCAAGAACGGCTTGCGGCCCGGCGTGACCGCGACCGACGCGGTGCTGACGATCGTGGAGCGGCTGCGCCAGGCGAAGGCCGTCAATTGCTTCATCGAGTATTTCGGCGAAGGCGCGCGCTCGCTCAGCGCCACCGATCGCGCGACGATTTCGAACATGACGCCCGAGACCGGCGCCACGATCGGCTTCTTCGCGGTCGATGCGCGCACGTTGGATTATTACCGATCGGTCGGCCGGACGCAGATGCAGATCGACGCGCTCGAAGCCTATTGGAAAGCGCAAGGTATTTGGGGCATCCCCGGGCGCGGCGAGATCGACTATAGCCGCACGATCGAGATCGATCTGGCGGAAGTCGAGCCCAGCGTCGCGGGCCCGCAACGCCCGCAGGATCGCGTGCCGCTCTCCGCCTTGGCGCGGAACTTCGCCGAACTGCTGACGCGGCCCAAATCCGCCAAGGGCTTCGGCCGTCCGGCCGTCGCCGCGAAACCGGCCGCAAGCGTGCGCGACGGCAGCGTCGTCCTCGCGGCGATCACGTCGTGCACCAACACCTCCAATCCGGCGTTGATGATCGGCGCCGGATTGCTGGCGAAAAAGGCGGCCGCACGCGGCCTGCGCGCACCCGCCTGGGTGAAGACCTCGTTCAGCCCCGGCTCGCGCGCCGTCACCCGCTATCTGGCCGAAGCCGGATTGCAGCAACATCTCGACGCGCTGGGCTTCCAGCCCGTCGGCTATGGCTGCATGACGTGCCTTGGCAATTCGGGGCCGTTGCGCGGCGACGTCGAACAGACGATCGCGGACGGCGATCTCGTCGCCGCCGCCGTACTGTCGGGCAATCGAAATTTCGAAGCGCGCATCCATCCCGCGATCCGCGCGAATTTCCTGATGAGCCCCGCACTGGTCGTGGCGTTCGCGCTGGCCGGGCGCGTCGACATCGATTTCGAACGCGAGGCGATCGGCAACGATCCGGACGGCAAGCCCGTGATGCTCGCCGATATCTGGCCGACCGACGCGGAAATCGGCGCCGATATGCATCACGCGACGCGCGCCGATCTATTCCGCGACGAATACGCGTCGATGGATCGCGGCGACGATACCTGGCGGGCGTTGCCCTCGACCACCGGCGACAATTTCGTCTGGAAGGATAACTCGACCTACATCAAGAAGCCGCCGTTCTTCGGTGATTTCACGATGGCGGTGCGCCCGCCCGAGCGGATCCATGGCGCCCGCCTGCTCGCCGCGTTCGGCGATTCGCTGACCACCGACCACATCAGCCCCGGCGGCGCCATCAAGAAGACGTCGTCGGCCGGCGCCTATCTCCTCGCCAACGGCGTGCCCGCGAGCGAGTTCAACAGCTACATCTCGCGGCGCGGCAACCACGAAGTCATGATGCGCGGTACCTTCGCCAATATCCGCATCCGCAATCTTCTGACGCCCGACGACGAAGGCGGCGTGACGATCCTTCAACCCGAAGGAACGAAAACCACCATCTACGACGCCGCGATGCGCTACGCCGAACGCGGTGTGCCGTTGATCGTCATCGCGGGCCACGAATACGGCACGGGCTCCAGCCGCGACTGGGCGGCGAAAGGAACGATGCTGCTGGGCGTGAAAGCCGTGTTGGCCAAGGGATTCGAGCGCATTCACCGCAGCAATCTGATCGGCATGGGCATCCTGCCCTGCCAATTCGAAGCGGATTTCGACGTCGCCGGTCTGGGTTTGACCGGCGCCGAGACCTTCGATCTGCTGGGGATGGAGAACGGTATCGCGCACAAGCAGAAGATCGTGCTGCGCGTCAGATCGACGGCGGGCGAGCGCGAAATTCCGATGCTGCTGCGCATCGATACGCCGGTCGAGGCCGAATATTACCGCAATCGCGGTATCTTGCCCTATGTGCTGCGTTCGACGCTGTCGAAAGCCGGATGACGCGACGCGCGCGTCACTCCACGCCGGCCCGATCGTCGGGATCGGCCGTCGCTTCGGTCCGCCCGAACAGCTCGCTCAACGCCGCGCGCGCCGCCGAGATGTGACGGCGCATGTGGTATTCGGCCATCTCCGGATCGCGTTCCTCGATCGCTTCGACGATCCGCCGATGCTCGACGATGATGCGCGGCACGCGCCCCACCAGTTCGCGAAGATGCGAGCGGTAGAAGCGCAGCAGCAGATCGAGATCCGAGCATAGCAGCGTGAACAAGGTCGGGTTATGGCTCGCCTTGGCCACCAGGAAGTGGAAATCCTTGTCGGCCGAGCTGCGCGCGTAGGGCGCCAACGTGACGATCGTCTCCGCATGCTCGCGCGCGTAGCGCTCGTGCATCTCGCGGATGGCGCGCACTTCCGCGTCCGTCGCGTTGCGTGCCGCCTCGCGCGCGGCCATGCCTTCCAGCGCCTCGCGCGCGATGAAAATTTCCTGCAGCACGCTGGCCGACGGCGTCGTCACCCGCGCGCCGATATGCGCCGTGCGGGTGACGATCCGCCGTTCCTGAAGGCGATGCAGCGCTTCGCGCAACGGCCCGCGGCTGACGCCGTATTGGCGCGCCAGAACCGGTTCGCTGATCTTGCTGCCCGCCGGGATCTCGCCGCGGATGATCGCTTCGCTCAAACGGCGAAACAATTGCTCCGCGAGAGTCCGCTCGGGGCCATCGGCGGGCTCGAAATCGTCGGCGGCAACCTTGGTGTCCGTCAAGATCGGCAAGCTCCGGGGCGGCAGGCCGGTCTTGTGTATACGTGCGCGCGCCGCTCCGTCAAGCCGCCGGCGCGACCAGGTGACGCGCCGCCCCGCGCATGAACAGCTCCACGTTCTCGACCAGCTGGTCGGCAAGGCGCTGCACGGCCTCCTCGCTCGCCCAGGCGACATGCGGCGTCAGCAGGAAGTTCGGCAGCGCGGTCAGACGCATCAGCGTGTTGTCCGCGGCCGGCGGCTCGGCCGCCGCGACGTCGAAGCCCGCGCCTGAAATCTGACCGTTCCGCAGCGCCGCCTCCAACGCGGCCTCGTCGACCAGACCGCCGCGCGCGGTGTTGATCAGCAACGGCTTGCGCCGCATCAGCGCGAATTCGCGCGCACCCAACAAATGGCGCGTCGCTTGCGTCAGCGGGCAATGCAGCGTGATCACGTCGCTCGTTTCGAGCATCGTATCGAAGGGCGTATGGCTCGCGGAAGCGGCATCCCCTTTGCGCGCCGCGAACAAAACTTTCATTCCGAACGCCCGCGCCAACGCCGCAACGGCGCCGCCCAACGCGCCCGATCCCACGATCCCGAGCGTGGCGCCCGACAGGCTGCGGATCGGATGATCGAAGAAGCAGAATTGCGCGGCTTCCTGCCAGCGACCCCGCTTCACGGATTCGATATAGGGCACGATGCTACGCCGCAGCGCCAGCATCAGCGCGAAGACATGCTCGGGCAGCGTGTCGCCGGCATAGTCGCGGATGTTGGAAACCGGGATCGCGCGGTCCGCGCAAGCGCGCAGATCGATATTGTCCGTCCCCGTCGCCGCGACGGCGATCAAGCGCAAACGCGACGCACCGGCGAGTGCCGCGCGATCGATGGGCGCCTTGTTGGTGATCACAATGTCGGCCCCGGCGATCCGCGCCGGAATCTCGGCCTTCGTACTGCGCGCGTGAACGATCAGCTCGTGCGGAAAGTCGAACGGCCGCAACACGGTCTGCGGCGACAAAGTATCCCGATCCAAAAATACGATTCGCATAGTCCCAGTCATCGCCACTCACTTGCCTTTCGATATGCCGTCAGTTCAATAATGGGCCACTTTGTTAACAGTTGAAATCGCCGCCAACAAGCCCAGCCCCAAAGTCATCACCATCGGACCGGCTTGCCGCAGGTCGCGATCGCAGCTTCTTATTTGAGTAATACGTCGGTTTTACGAGATTTCCGGGGCATCGACACGGTCGCCGCTTGGTGTCGCCAAGGGAAATCTCAAATAGCCATTGCATCGATCTTCAGACGGCGATAAGACGTAGATTGTTGACAGTTTTCGCTGACACTGGATTTCGGTGTCCAGTCAGAACCAGCTTAGAGGAAACACGATGCCGGGTGATAGACATGGCGCGAAGCTGCGCGCTTTGATTGAAAAACGCCAAGCGGTTCTCGTTCCGGGCGTGGCCAACGCCCTCGCCGCGCGGATCGTCGAGGATCTCGGTTTCGAGGTCGTCTATCTGACCGGTGCGGGCGTCAACAACACGTTCTACGGCATTCCCGATCTCGGCTTCGCGGGGCTCGCGGAAATCGCGCAACATACCGCCGCAATCCGCGCGGCCGTCGATCTGCCGCTCATTTCCGATGGCGACACCGGCTTCGGCAATGCGGTGAATGTCTATCACACCGTCAAAACGCTGGAACGCGCCGGCGCCAACGCGATCCAGCTCGAAGACCAAGCGATGCCCAAGCGTTGCGGGCATTTCGCGGGCAAGGAATTCGTTTCGACCGAAGAAATGGTGTCGAAAATCCACGCCGCGACCGACGCGCGCGCGAGCCAGGATTTCCTCATCCTCGCACGCACCGATGTGCTGGTGCGCGACGGTTTCGATGCGGCGGTCGAGCGCGCGCAGCGCTTCATCGAAGCGGGCGCGGACCTCACCTTCATCGAGGCCGTGGAGAAGGAAGCGGATATCCGCGCCATCCCGAGCCGCTTGTCGGTGCCCCAGGTGCTGAATATCGTCGTCGGCGGCAAAACACCGACCTTGCCGCAAAGCGAACTCGCCAAGCTCGGCTTCGGCATGGTCCTTTACGCCAACACGGCGCTGCAAGGCGGCATCGTGGGCATGCAGGCCGCCCTTTCGCAATTGAAGGCCGACGGCAAGATCGAGGAGTCGAGCCCGAAAATCGCGCCATTCAAGGAACGCCAGCGTCTGGTCCGCAAGCCGGAGTTCGACGCGCTCGAAACCAAGTACAAAAGCAAATAATCGCTCCCGAAACGGGACAATCGGAGGAAGCCGTGTACGCCGTCGATACGCATTCGCATATTTTCGAAAACGGACTCGAACTCGCGCCGGTGCGCCGCTACGCGCCGACCTACGACGCGAAGGCGAGCGACTATCTTTCGGTTCTCGACAAGCACGGCGTCGCGTTCGGCGTGCTGGTCCAGCCGAGCTTCCTTGGCGTCAACAACGACTACATGATGCAAGCGCTGCGCAAACACGCCGACCGCTTGCGCGGCATCGCGGTCGTCGATCCCGCGATCGGCACGCGCGAATTGGACGCGTTGGACGCCGGCGGCGTGGTGGGCATCCGCCTCAATCTCCAGGCGCTGCCGATACCCGATTTCAAAAGCGGTCCTTGGCCGCGCTTCCTTGCGCATCTGCGCCGTCTCGACTGGCAGATCGAGATTCATCGCGAAAGCCCCGATCTGCCGTTCCTGATCGAGCCGCTGCTCGACGCCGGCATTCCCGTCGTGGTCGATCATTTCGGCCGCCCGAGCGCCGAGGCGGGCGTCGACGATCTCGGCTTCAAATATCTTCTGTCCAAGGGCAAGTCGCGCCGCGTGTGGGTGAAGCTTTCGGGCGGCTATCGCAACTGGCCTGAGGCCACCGACCAATCCCTGCCGCGCCGTTGCGCCGATCTGCTGATCGACGCGTTCGGCCCGGAACGTTTGGTTTGGGGCAGCGACTGGCCGCACACGCAGAACGAAAAGCGCATCGATTTCGCGCTGACGCAGCGGCGGCTGGAGGAATGGGTTCCCGACGCGGCGACGCGCAAGATCATTCTTCAGGACACGCCGGTCCGTCTGTTCCGCTTCGATAAACCGGCGGCGACGCGATGACCGCTCCGGCCAACGCGGCGCCAGCCAACGCGACGATCATCGCCGGCTATCTCGATGCCGTGCGCAAGGTGCCCCTCGCGCCGGAGATCCTCGACGCGGCGAAAATGTGCCTCGCCGATTGGATGGCGGTATGCATCGGGGCCCGCGAAACGCCGGAAGCCGAAGCGCTGCGCCGCTTCGCCGAACGCGCGACGGGGGCCGGTCCCATTCCGCTGTTGATCGGCGGCAAGACCGACACCGCGACGGCCGCTTTGATCAACGGCGCGCTGTCGCATTGTCTCGATTACGACGATACGCATATTCCCACGGCGCTGCATGCGAGCGGCCCGACGATGGCCGCGGTGCTTGCGGTCGGCACCGAACGCCGGGCGAGCGAAGCGGAAATGCTCAAAGCCTTCGTCTGCGGCTTCGAAGTGGGCGCGACGGCGGGCAGCAACCGCTTGGGCGTGCGCCTCAACGAATCCGGCTGGCATTCGACGGCGATCCTCGGGCGGTTGGGCGTCGCCGCCGCAGCGGCCTATTTGATGGAGCTTGGCGCGCCGCAGATCGAGGACGCTTTGGGATTGGCCGCGACGCAATGCGGCGGCCTGACGGCGTCCTTCGGCACGATGGCCAAGCCGTTCCATGCCGGAAAAGCGGCGGCCGACGGCGTGCTCGCGGCGCAACTCGCGCAAGCCGGTCTGGGCGGGTCGCGCACGATCCTCGATTCGAAGAAGGGCCTGTTCGGCACGATCTTCCAGGATCGCGCGACGGTCCCCAATTTCGCCACGCTCGGCAAGAAGCACGAGATATTGGACAATAGCTTCAAGCCTTACGCCGCGTGCCAATTGACGCACGGGCCGATCGACGCGGCGCTGCAACTGCGCGAACGCATCGCCGGCGCCGACGTGAAGTCGATCGTGATCGACGTCAATCCGCTCGCCATCGAGATCGCCGGCATACAGAACGCGCGCACGCCGACCGAAGGCCGCTTCAGCACCGCCTATTGCATCGCGCTGGTCCTGAAGGGCCATCCGATCACGCCCGATGCGTTCGTTCCCGAACGCTTGGCCGATCCCGAGCTCGTGGCCATCGCCGCGCGCGTATCGCTGCGCGCCGACCCCGGCGTCGAGCGCACGGCCGCGCGTCTGGAAGCGACGCTCGCCGACGACAGTGTGGTGCGCACCGAAGTGCTGCACGCCTTCGGCAGCATGGGCAACCCGATGGGCTGGCCGCAGATCAAGGAGAAGTTCCTCGCCTTGGTCGAGCCCGTGCTCAAGCGCGACGCGGCGACACTCTACGATACGCTGGCCGGCTTCGAGAAACCGGGCGCGTTCGAACGCTGCTTGCGCTTCGTCGACGCGCTGGGCCGGTGACGACGACCTATGTGATCGTCGGCGGCGGCACCGCCGGCTGCGTGATGGCCGCGAGGCTCAGCGAGGACCGCGACAAGCGCGTCATCCTGATCGAAGCGGGAATGGATTATCGCGCCGCCGCGATGCCCGAGGATATCGCCGCGAGCTATGCCGGGCGTGCGCTCTATAATCCTGAATATTTCTGGCGGCCGATGACGGCGATGCGCCACGAAGGTGCGGCACCCGCGCGCTACGAACAGGCGCGCATCATCGGCGGCGGATCGAGCATCAACGGCCAGGTCGCGTTGCGCGGCGCGCCCGCCGATTTCGATCGCTGGGAGGAGCTCGGCGCCGCGGGCTGGAATTGGCGCTCGGTCCTGCCGTATTTCCGCAAATTGGAAACGGATCTCGACTTCGTCGATCAGCTTCACGGCGCTTCGGGGCCGATCAAGATTCATCGCATCAAGCCGGACATGTGGGACGGCTTCACCCATTCGATCGTCGCGACATGGGCGGCGTTCGGTCATCGTCGGCGCGACGATATGAACGGAAGTTTCGAGGACGGATACGCCGCCGTTCCGGTGTCGCATGACGGCCGGCGCCGCAATTCGACGGCCACCGGCTATTTGAGCGACGCCGTCCGCGCACGCGAAAATCTGACGATCCTGACCCGTACGGAAGCCCGCCGGCTCGTCGTCGACAATCGGCGCGTGACGGGCGTCGAAGTTTCCGGCGGCGGCGTTCCGCCGCGGATCGTCGCGGGCGATCATATCGTGCTGTGCGCCGGCGCGTTGCGCTCGCCGTGGCTCATGTTGAAATCGGGGATCGGCCCGGCCGAAGCGCTTAGTCGGCGCGGTATCCGTCCGATCCACGATCTGCCCGGCGTGGGCCGCAATCTTCAGGATCATCCGACCGTGTCGGTCGCGGCCTACACGGCGCCCGCTGGCCGACGCAAGGTCTTCCGGCACAATTTCGTCAATCTCGTCTACTCGTCGGGCATCGACGGTGCGCCGCAAGGCGACATGGTCATGTCCGCGATCTGCAAGACCGCATGGCATGCGCTGGGCGACCGCTTCTCCGCGCTGTCGACCTATATCGGCAAGCCCTATTCGCGCGGCCATCTGGACATCGATCCGCACGACATCGACGCGCCGCCGGCCGTGACGTTCAATTGGCTGGACGATTCGCGCGACGTGGAACGCGCGCGGCGCAGCGTGCACATGATGGCGGCGATGCTGCGCGCACCCGAGATGCGCGCGAGCGTGATGGAGGTTTTCGCCGCCGGCTATTCGCCGCGCGTCAAAAAGATGGGCGCGTTGACCTTGACCAATCGCCTGTCGACGGCGATCGCCGGCGTGGCGATGGACGCATCGGCGCCGTTCCGGCGCGAGATCGTGCGCCGCTTCGCCGCCGACGGAGTATCGCTCGACGCATTGCTCGCCGACGACGACGCGATGCGCGCCTGGCTGCGCGCCACGACGACGGGGATCTGGCACCCGTCGGGCACCTGCAAGATGGGCCGTGCCGACGACGCGATGGCCGTTGTCGACGGCGCCGGCAAGGTCCGTGGCATCGAGAATCTGACCGTCGCCGACGCATCGATCATGCCGGAGATTCCGACGACCAATCTGAACGTTCCGGCGATCATGATCGGCGAGAAGATCGCCGACACCTTGCGCGGCGCGCGGAGCCCGTCAGACCACGTCGTCGCCGTATAGGACTTCGCCCTGGAACAGCCGGCGCGCCGTGCGATAGATCGTGGCGCTGCGGATTTTCGTCGAATCGCCGACGGTTTCGACCTCGGCACCGACCAGCGTCGTGCCCGAAGGATGGCCGATGCGCATATCCGTTCCCGGCGTTTTTCGGGTCATCTCGGCCGCGATCGTGCCCGGAATGCGCGCCGCCGCCGCCAAGCACAAAGCGCCGGTGATCGGAATTGCGCGATGCGGCCGCCCCATCGAGATCATACGGCACAGAATATCCTGCCGATCTTCCGCCAGAACGGCGCCCGACAAAGTTTTGGCCGTGCGCGGACGCGCCAGAAACGCGATTTTCGGCTGGCTCGCCTGGCGCGTCGCGGCGGCGATGTCGGGTGCCATGCCCATGCGGATCGAGGCGGCGACGCGGATGTGTTCGAGCAGCGCCATCAACTTGCCATCGCGTTCGACCGCTTCGGGAAGTTCGGCGCCTTCGAGTCCAAGATCGGCCGCGCGCACGAATACCGACGGATTGGCGGCATCGACCAAGCTTGCTTCGATCGCGCCGAATCCGTCGATCTCGAGCGTGTCGATCGCGTTGCCGCTGGGCAGCGCCTTGCCGGTTTTCGCCCCTTCGGGATCGAGGAAGTCGAGTCGCACCGGCGCCGCGGCGCCCGCGACACCGTCGATGGCGAGATCGCCTTGCACCTTCGCCTTGCCGCCGGCGACGGGAAAGCGTGCGTGAATGATCTTGGCGGTATTGGTGTTGTGGATCCGTACCAGCGCTTCGCCGTCGCGCGGGCCCGCGACCAAGCCTTCGTCGATCGCGAACGGCCCAATCGCCGAAGACATATTCCCACAATTGCCCGCGTAGTCGACGATCGCCTTGTCGATGCCGAGCTGGGCGAAGGTGAAGTCGACATCTGCGTCGGGCCGCGTCGCCGGACCGACAACGCAGATTTTCGACAGCGAGGAAATGCCGCCGCCCATGCCGTCGAGCTGGCGGCCATAGGGATCTGGCGTTCCCATCGCGCTCAAGAAAATCGGCGCCCAGTCGCGCTGATCGGCGGGCAGATCGCGGCGATGAAAAACGAGTGCCTTCGACGTTCCGCCGCGCATGAAAACGGACCGAATTGCGTGTTGGGCCATTTGTGCCGCCCTTCCCTCAACGATGCAATATTGTCGACAGATTTTAGTTTATCCGGAAGAAAGTCAACGGTATTCGTCAAAACACATCCCGTTTCACGGCTATTTTGTTGACATAATGGAGGGCCACTGGCACAGAACGGGCGAGCTTTCGTCTCTCCTTTGCGCGCCCGAATTGGAAACCGAAATGGCCTATCCCGATCGCCTGGAGATGCTCATCGACGGGGTGTGGCGGTCCGGCGACGGCCGCGCCGTGTTGCCCGTTCTCGATCCCGCGAGCGAATTGTCGATCGGCCAATTGCCCTGCGCCACCACGGCCGATCTCGATCTCGCACTCGCCGCGGCGACGAAGGGCTTCGCGATTTGGCGCGACACGGCCCCCGCCGCGCGTGCGGCGATCATCCGCCAAGCGGCGGCGCTGCTGCGCACGCGGATCGACACCATCGCCGCGATCGCGACACGCGAACAAGGCAAGCCGTTGGCCGAGGCGCGCGGCGAAATCGTACGCGCGGCCGAATTGTTGGAATGGGATGCGGGCGAGGCGCAGCGCGTCTACGGCCGCGTCGTTCCCGGCGCCGCCGGTCTGCAGCAGAGCGTGCTGCGCAAACCGATCGGCCCCGTCGCCGCCTTCGCGACCTGGAACGTGCCCGTCGTATCGCCCGCGCGAAAGATCGGCGGCGCCCTCGCGGCGGGATGTTCGATCGTCATCAAAGCGTCGGAGGAAACGCCCGCTTCGGCGATCGCGCTCGTCGGATGCTTCGTCGATGCGGGCTTGCCCGCCGGCGTGCTCAATCTCGTCTTCGGCGTGCCGGACGACATCTCGCGCCATCTGATCGCGTCGCCGGTCACCAGGCTGGTGACGCTGACCGGCCCGATTGCCGTGGGCAAACATCTCGCGGGGCTGTGCGCGGCGCAGATGAAACCCGCGACGATGGAACTGGGCGGCCATTCGCCGGTGATCGTGTGCGACGATTCCGATGCCGTCGCCGCCGCGCAAGCGTCGGCCGTGTCGCGCTATCGCAACGCCGGCCAGGTCTGCACCGCGCCGACGCGCTTCTTCGTCCATGAGACCAGCTACCAGCCGTTCCTCGACGCGTTCGTCGAAATGTCGCGAAGCATCAAGGTCGGTCCCGGTACCGAGCCGCAAACCCAGATGGGGCCGCTGGCGAATCCGCGCCGCCTCGCCGCCATGGAACGTTTCGTCGCCGACGCCTGCGCCAAGGGCGCGAAGCTTGCGACCGGCGGACGGCGCATCGGCAATCGCGGCAATTTCTTCGAGCCGACGGTGCTGACCGATATTCCCGATTCCGCCGAAGTCATGCATGTCGAACCGTTCGGCCCGCTCGCGCTGATAATGCCCTATCGCGATCTGGACGACGCGATCGCCCGGGCCAATTCCCTGCCCTACGGCCTGGCGGCCTATGCCTTCACTGCGTCGGCCAAGAACATTTCGCGCCTGGCGAACGGGCTGGACAGCGGATCGCTCTGCGTCAACCACGCCAACGGCGCGGCTTTGCCCGAGCTGCCGCTCGGCGGCGTCAAGGAAAGCGGCTACGGCTACGAGGGCGGGGCCGAAAGCCTCGACGCATATTTCACCAAGATGGTCGTATCGCAGGCTTAGAATAGGTTCGCGAAAAAAGGACGAAGGGGGAAACATCGCATGCGCGTTTTGGTCACCGGCGGCAGCGGCCGGGTCGGGATTTTCGTGGTCAAGGATCTCGTCGCCGCCGGGCACGACGTCGTCAGCATCGACATGCGATACCCCACCGTGCCGGTGCCGGGTGTGCGCACGCTGCTGGGCGACGTCTCCAAAATGGAGGACGCGTTCGGCGCCGTCAGCTACATGAAGGCGGAGGCGATCGTCCATATGGCGGCATGGCGCGATCCCGGCATCGTCGCGGATTCGAAGACCTACGCCGATAACGTCGCGGGCACCTACAACATCCTCAACGTCTGCGCCGCGATGGGCATCAAGCGCGCGATCGTCGCGTCGAGCGCCCAAGTCTACGGCTTCGCCGAGAACGACCCCGTCTACGCGCGCGTCGACGAAGATCACCCGCTGCGCCCGCTCAACTGCTACGCGCTCGCCAAAATCGCCGGCGAGCAGGCTTGCGATTATTTCTGGCGCCGTCACGGCGTGGAAGCCGTGTCGTTCCGCATCATGGGCGCACGCGCGCCCGAGGATATGGAAGCCGAAATCCTGACCCTCGCCGCACATCCCGACAAAGGCCGCTTCCTGTTGTGGAACCGGACCGACGCGCGCGACATCGCCGTCGCGTGCCGTCAGGCGCTGACCACGCCGAACCTCAAGCCCGGCGCCTACAACGTCACCGCGCGCCGCAACGTGCTCGGCCGGGCCAGCGCCGATCTGCTGCGCGAGTACTGCCCCTCGACGCGCACCAACGCCGAAGTGCCGGGCACGACATCGATCATGTCGTGCGAAAAGGCCCGCGCTTCGTTCGGCTATACGGCGCAGTATGTCTGGTCGCTGACGCCCGACGGCAAGGTGCGCATGGAGCACCTTGCCGCACCGGACTGACGCGCGTCAGATCCCAGGACTCAGATCACCGTGGCGCCGAAGCGCAAGCGCGGTGCGGCTTCCTTCGGCAGGCCCGACCACGCCGCCGGCCCGCGATTGAGCTTTTCCCCTTCTTTGGCGAGCACCAAGCCTTCATAGCCGCTGGTGCGCACCGCATCGCACACCATGCGATAGACCGGGATGCCGCCGGTATAGGCGAGATAGACGCGCGGTTTGCCGGGAATATTGGCGCCGACATACTGGGTATCGTCATGCGCCAGCAACGTCGCGTTGGCCACGCCGGCGACATGGGCGCTCCACGCTTCCTGCGCTTCCTCGGTCGCTTCGACCCGATCAACGCCGCGATCTTGCGCATAGCGCAGCATATCGGCCAACCAATCGACATGTTGCTCGATCGATACCAGCACGTTGCCGCGGATCGACGGGCTGCCGGGTCCGGCGAGCGAAAACAGATTGGGGAAACCGGCGACCGATAGCCCCAGATACGTGACCGGCCCGTCCGCCCATTTTTGCGCGAGGCCGACCCCGCCGCGTCCGGCGATATCGACCTTCAGCCAAGCACCCGTTCCGGAATCGAATCCCGTCGCGAGGACGAGCATGTCGAGTTCGATTTCGCGGCCGCTTTCGGTGACGATCGCGTTTTGGGTCATCCGCGCGATCCGATCCGACTTCACGTCGATCAACTCGACCTTTGGATCGTTGAACACTTCGTAATAGCCGGTTTCGCACGCCACGCGGCGCGCGCCGATGAAGAAGCCGCGTGGACACAGAAGTTCCGCCACGCGCGGATCCTTCACGCGGCTGCGGATCTTGGCGCGGATATATTCCGAAACCCGTTCGTTGGCTTCCTTGCTGGTCATCAGATCGGAAATGCCCGCCGTAACGCCCGGACCGCCGATCGCCCACGACTTCGCCATATAGGCCTGGAATTCATCTTCGGGCATCGTCGCCGCTTTGACCGGCGGCAATTCGTGGAACGTGCCCGAACCCGATTCGAGCACCTTCTTCCAGAACGCGCCATGCGTGCGCTTGAATTCCGCCTGATACGGCGCGTCGATCGGATGGTTGACCGAGGGAACCGCGAAATTCGCCGTGCGTTGCAGGACGCTCAGCTTCGCGAAGCCGCCGCGCTGGCCGATCGTGGTGATCGCCTGGATGCCGCTCGATCCCGTGCCGATCACGCCGATCCGCTTGCCTTTGAAATCGACCTCGTGCTCGGGCCAACGCTGGGTGAAATAGAGTTCGCCTTTGAATTCGTCGATGCCCGGAATCTTCGGCTTGGCCGGCGCCGAGTAACCGCCGACGGCCATGAACACCCATTGCGCGTCCACCGCCTTGCCATCCCCGGTCGTCACGCGCCACGTGTTGGCGGCTTCGTCGTAGCGCATCTTCGCGACGGTCGTGTTGAACGCGATCGCGTCGCGAATGCCGAACTTGTCGGCGGCATAGTTCGCGTAGCGCTCGATCTCGGGCTGGGCCGCGTAGCGCTCGCTCCAGATCCAATCCTTGTAGAGCAGCGGCGAGGAATAGCTGTAGTTCAGGCTGGGAATGTCGCAACGCGCGCCCGGATAGCGGTTCCAGTACCAGGTCCCACCCACACCGCCGCCCGCTTCGTAGATGCGCACAGTCATGCCCAGCGCGCGCAAACGATGCGCCATGTACATGCCGGCCCAACCGGCCCCCACCACCACCGCGTCGATGCGTTCGATGTCTTGCTTCATGATCCCGTCGTTTCCCATCTTCCCTAACGCCGCGGCGGGTTCCACCGTTTCGTCGCGCCGAATCTTGCCCCGGACGCTTCCGGCGTATCGTCCGGGACGACGGCCGACCGTCGCCCAAGCGGGTATTTCGATGTCGGCAGGTTTCGACCGGGACCCCCATATTGTCAACAGATTTTGATTGGGTCGCTCGCCAGCAAGGCGATGTCGTTGCGCCATGTTGCATTGAATTTCGCGACAAAGCTATTCGGCGGTAGCGTTTATATATCAAATAAATTACATAAATTCAGTTACTTATAGAGTTGTTCGGTGTCTGCCGAATTTTCCATGCCGATCATCGCGTGGCCATAAATTCGATTGACAGGTCCAAAACAATCATCATAAATGTAGACAATATTAATTCCGACTCTCGGAATCGAGGTTTGGCAATTTGATGGGGGAAATGCTCATGACCGGTCGATATGCGTGGACGAAAAAATTGTGGCTCGGGATCGGCCTTTTCGCCCTGGCGGCCGCGAATTTCGCCGCAACGGCGCATGCCGAAACGGCATCCGAGAAGGCGCTGCGCACCAAGTCGCTGGTCGTCGGTTACGCCAACCAGCGTCCCTGGGGCTTCACCGGCCCCGACGGGCAAGCGACCGGCTTCAGCCCCGACATGGTGAAGGCCGCGTTCGAGCCGCTGGGCATCACCAACATCACCTCCGTGATCGCGGAAGTCGGCGCGCTGATCCCCGCCTTGGCGGCGCGCCGGATCGACATGGTCGCTTCGGCGCTCGGCATCAATCCCGAACGCTGCCGCCAGGCGATCTTTAGCGAGCCCGATCTCGCCGTCGGCGACGGCGTGCTGGTCGCGAAAGGCAATCCGCTGAAGATCCACAGCTACGCCGACATTCAAGCCAATCCGAAGATCCGCCTGGGCGGCGGGCGCGGCAGCTCCAACGCCCAGAACGCGCGCGATTCGGGCATCCCGGCGTCGCAGATCACGCTGTTCCAGGATCATCCGTCGGGCGTTTCGGCGCTGCTGGGCGACCGCATCGACGCCTATACGCTGTCGATGGGCTCGCTGGTCGCGATCATGAGCGGCGGCAACGTGCAGAACATCGAGCGCGCTTCGCCGTTCAAGGGCCTGATCAAGCCCAATGGCGAGGAGTTCCTCAACTACGCGGCGCTGGCCTTCCGCCCGGCCGATACCGATCTGCGCGATCTCTACAACAAGCGCCTGATCGAATTGCGCAAGGACGGCACGCTGGGGAAGATTCTCGAGAAATACGGCTTCTCGGCGACCGACAACATGCCGGCGGAAAACGTGAAGACGGAACAGCTCTGCTCGGGTCAGAATTGATCGAACGCGATAGACGACGTCTTCCGGGGCGGCGCGTTGCCGCCCCGGGGCCTTTCTAGGGTCCGAACGACGCGATGTTTGCCGATACGCTGTCCATCCTCAAAGGCGTGCATGTGACGCTCGAGGTGACGTTCCTCGGGCTGGCCTTCGCGATTCCGTTCATGCTGGCTTGCGGCGTGGGCCAGTATTTGGCGACCGGCGCGCTGCGGTTCGCGATCACCGCCTGCATCGAGTTCTGGCGTTCGTCGCCGTTGATCGTTCTGTTGTTCCTATTCTTCTATTCCCTGCCGGCCTTCGACATCACCATGTCGGCGACGCTGGTGGGCGCGATGGTTCTGGGCCTCAACGCCGGCGGCTATGGCAGCCAAGCGGTGCGCGCGGCGTTGCAGGCTTTGCCGCGCGGGCAGATCGAAGCCGGCCGGGCGCTGGGCCTCAACCGCTTCGCCATTCTGTGTTTGATCGAACTGCCCCAAGCGTTCCGGCCGATGCTGCCGAGCCTGGTCAATCAGCTGGTGCAGTTGATCAAGGCGACGTCGCTCGTCTCGCTGATCCTGCTCGCCGACATGACCTATCGCGCCAAGCAGATCGCGCAGATCAAGTTCGATCCGGTCAGCGTCTATACCGGATTGCTGTTGGCGTATTTCGTCATCATCTATCCGATCACGCGCATCTGCCGAGCGCTCGAGAAACGCGTCGGCCCGACGCGCGGAGCCGGCCATGACATTTGATCCGGCCTTCGCTTGGAAGATTTTCCCGACGATCGTCGCCTCGATCTGGACGACGATCTGGATCGCGATCGCCGGGGCCGCCGTCGCCGCGCTACTGGGCTTTGCGCTGGAATTGCTGCGGCGCAGCCACCCGATCATGAACCACGTCGCGCAATTCCTGGTCGACGCGGTGCGCTCGATTCCGATTCTGGCGCAGCTCTATTTCCTGTTCTACGTGCTGCCGGTCTACGGCATCCGCTTGTCGGCCTATACCGTGGGGATTCTCGGCCTCGGCATCTATTACTCGAGCTATCTCGCCGAAGTTTTCCGCGCGGGCATCGATTCGATCGAGAAGGGTCAGTTCGACGCGGCCAAAGCGCTGGGGCTGGGGCGCATCGTTACGCTCACGCATATCGTGCTGCCGCAGATGCTGCGCCATATCGCGGCGCCGATGGGCAATAACTTCGTCTCGCTGCTGAAGGCGACGCCGTATCTCGGCGTGCTCGCCGTGCCCGAGATGCTCGGCGCGGCGCTCGAGATCGCGTCCGATACGTTCCGCTATGTCGAACCGATGCTCGTCTTGGGCGCCTTGTTCCTGTCGTTGGCGCTGACCGTCGCGTGGCTTGTGCGCGTTCTCGAGGAACGCCTGCAACGGCCGATGCGGCGCTGAGCGAAAGGACGGACCCGCCAATGTTGGACGGAAAAGTTGCGATCGTCACCGGCGGCGGCTCGGGTATCGGGCGCGCGATCGCGCTGGGCCTCGCCGCATTGGGCGCCAAAATCGTGGTGAACGATCTGGGCGTATCGCTCGATGGGTCCAAACCGTCCGACGGCCCCGCGCGCGACGTCGCCGACGCGATCCGCGCGGCCGGCGGCGAGGCGGTCGTCGCATTCGAGGACATCGCCACGATCGCCGGCGGCAAGCGCACGATCGAAGCCGCGCTCGACAATTTCGGCAGGGTCGACTCGCTGTCGTGCTGTGCGGGCATCATGCGACCCGCGACGATCTTCGATATGACCGAAGCCGAATGGGATTCGGTCGTCGCCGTCAATCTCAAGGGCACGTTCGCCGCGATCCAACCCGCGGCGATTGCGATGCGCCGGCAGGGTTTCGGCGCGATCATGACCTATACGTCGCTGGGCGGAATCGAAGGGAATCCCGAACAGCCGAATTACGCCGCCGCGAAGGAAGGCATCGTCGGCCTGACCCGCGCCGTCGCGCTGTCGATCGCGCCTTACGCCACGTGCAACGCGATTTGTCCGGGGGCGGCGACGCGCATGACCGACCGCGTGCGCCCGGGCCAAGCGCCGGGCGCTGCCGAGCGCATCGTGCCGCTGGCGGCGTTTCTCAGCAGCGATCACGCGCGTCACATCACGGGTCAGGTTATCACGATCAACGGCGAACGCGTGTCGATCTTCCCGCAACCGCGCCATTTGCGCAGTGCGTTCAAATCCGGCGGCTGGAACGCCGAAGACCTTGCCGCCGCATGGGACGGCGCGCTCGCCCAAGACAAGCTGGTCCGCTACGACCGGTTCGTCGGACCGAAAAGCGCGGCACCGAATCAATAGAAGCCGCCCAACGAAAAAGACCCCGGTCGGAAATCGGGGCCTTTGTTCGTTGGGGCCGATGGTGGGCGAAGTCGGACTCAAACCTACGATAAGCCGATTAAGAGCTGTCGAGCTGCCTTGATATTCATAGCGTTTTCTATCGCGTAATCCCCATAGAGCCCCATTGAACCCCAAGGGGAACTTCGAGGGCGACGGAAAGGGGCCTAAAGGCCAAACGCGGCCGACAATTCAGCGCGGTGGTTCAGGCGACGGCAACACCGTTCCCGAGCACGCCCCGAAGCCGACCAAATAGCCGTCGCCCTTCGCCCGGCCGCGCAACGTGACCGTATCGCCGTCTTCGATAAAGCTGCGCTGCACGCCGCCCGCTAACTCGATCGGCGAACGCCCGCCCTTCGTCAACTCGAGCAACGATCCCTGACTGCCGGCCACGCTGCCCGAGATGGTGCCCGACCCGATTAGATCGCCCGTCTCCATCCGGCACCCGCCGATCGCGTGATGGGCGATCTGCTGTGCCGACGAGTAATACATCTCGCGATAATTCGTCCGGCTGATGACCGTCTCGGCGGCACCGGACGGCGCGAGTGCCACTTCCAGATCGATGTCGTACAGCATTGGCCCCGGTTCAGCCAGATACGGCAACAGCGGACGCTCGCGGGGCGGCGTCGATACGCGAAACGGATCCAACGCCGCTTGCGTAACGATCCACGGGCTGAGCGTCGTGGCGAAGACCTTCCCCTGGAACGGGCCCAAAGGCTGATATTCCCAAGCCTGAATGTCCCGCGCCGACCAATCGTTCAGTAGCACGTAGCCGAAGACGAGCTCGTCGGCTTGCGCCACCGACACGGGCGCCCCCATCTCGGTCGATGTGCCGATGATGGCGCCCATCTCGAGTTCGAAGTCGAGCCGCCGGCAGGACCCGAAGATCGGAAGATCCGCGTCGGCCGATTTCATCTGGCCGAGCGGACGGCGAAACGGCGTGCCGCTGACGACGACGGTCGACGCGCGGCCGTTATAGCCGATCGGAATGCTGAGCCAATTGGGCGGCAAAGCGTTCTCCGCCCCCCGGAACAGCGTGCCGACATTCACCGCATGGTTCTTGCCGGCGTAGAAATCGGTGTATCCGGCGACTTCGATCGGCAGATGCATCCGCACCGAATTCATCGGCCGAAGCGCTTCGCGCCGCAGCGCCGCGTTGCCCGACAAGGCCGCGTCGCCGCCGTCCGTCAGAAGGTCGATTAGACGCGCGCGGGTCCGCGCCCATTCGGCGCGACCCAACGCCATAAAGGCGTTGAGCGCCGGCGCGTCGAAGATCGGCCGGTCGGCGGGCTTGAGCGCACCGGCCGCTTCCAAACGCGAGAGATCGACCACCATATCGCCGATCGCCACGCCGCAGCGCGGGCGATTATCGCCGTCGCTGAACACGCCATAGGGAAGATTGCGCGGCGAGAACTCGCAATCCGGCGCGTTCGCCGATTGAACCCAGCTTTTCACGATGAGGCCCTCGTATGACCGGCGGGATCGAAACGCTTGGTCAGGCTCGACCAGCAATCGGGATAGCCGCGTTGAAGCGCAGGCGATTGCGCGGCGAATGCCGTCGGCTGCTGCGGCAAGCGCGTCTCGAACATGAAGGCGAGCGTGTTCTCGAGCTTATGCGGCGCCAGGTTCGAGTTGGTCGCCTTCATGAACGCGTCGTTATCGGGCCCGTGCGGCAGCATGCAATTGTGGAGACTGAACCCGCCGGGCATGAACCCTTCTTCCTTGGCGTCGTAGCGGCCGTAAATCAGCCCCATGAATTCCGACATGATGTTCGAATGGAACCAAGGCGGCCGGAACGAGTGCTCGGCGACCATCCAGCGTTCCGGGAAGATCACGAAATCGACATTCGCCGTGCCCGGCTCGCCCGACGGCGACGTCAATACGGTGAAGATCGACGGATCGGCGTGATCGAACAGGATCGGCCCCATCGGACAGAATTTTCGAAGATCGTATTTGTAGGGCGCGTAGTTTCCGTGCCAGCCGACGACGTCGAGCGGCGAGCGCGCGATATCGGCCGCGTTGAAAGCCCCGCACCATTTGACGATCATCCGCGACGGCGCCTCGCGATCCTCGAACGCGGCGACCGGCGTTTCGAAGTCGCGCGGATTGGCGAGGCCGTTGGCGCCGATCGGACCCAACTCGGGCAACGTAAAGCGCTGACCGAAATTCTCGCAGACATAGCCCCGTGCCGGGCCGTCGATAAGCTCGGCCTTGAACTTCACGCCGCGCGGCAGCACGGCGATCTCGCCCGGACCGACCGAAAGCCGGCCCATCTCGGTGAAGAAAAGCAGATGCCCCATCTCCGGAACGACGAGCAACTCGCCATCCGCATTCATGAAGTAATCGTCGCGCATCGACACCGTCGCCGTGAAGATATGAATCGCCGTCCCGACCTGATCGGCGGCGCTGCCGCTGGTCGTGATCGTCGCAATACCTTCAATGAAATTGACGGGCCGGTCGGGCAACGCGATCGGGCCCCAGCGATATTGCCCGAGCGAGAGTTCAGGATCGATCGATTGGGGCGGCGACATCCAGTTCGGCAGATCGATGCGGCGCATCCGCCCGATATGCCGGACGGAAGGCAAAATGCGATAGAGCCAGGACCGCGCATTGGCGGCACGTGGCGCCGTGAACGCCGTGCCGGAAAGCTGCTCAGCATACAGGCCGTGCGCGCAACGCTGCGGGGAGTTCTGCCCATCCGGTAGCGTCCCCGGGAGCGCCTCGGTCGCGAATGCGTTCCCGAAACCCGACATGTACCGCAATGCCATAATCGTTCCGCCCTCGCCGTCGGAATTCCCGGCACGCGGGCCGACCATCAGGCACATTTGCCCTCATGGCAGCGTGCGCGCATGGCAACACCGGTAAGGCGGATTCTTGCCCGAAAAAAGTCCCCTGCGGAGGGGACAAGCATCTTCGGTGTCGATTGAATGGGCTCTCCGGACGATGGTAAAATCCCGAGAAATAAAGCTTCGGAGGGCGCCATGCTCGAGAACATCATCCTGGATATCGGCACCGACCGCTTCGCTCGAACGCTGTTCGCCGAAACCTTCGATGCACTCGCCCCCCGCCACCTCGTCGTCTATCGCCATCGGCCCGACGCGCAGGTCGAATTGCTGTTCGCCGAAAGCGACGGCGACGATCAGGCGATGCGGCGTGCGATCGACGCCTATTCGACCACGCATTACACGCGCGATCCGCTGCGCCCCTATACGCGCCCGCTCGCAAGCCGGCGGCTGGATGTCCGCCATATCGAAGCGCGCGGCATCCGGGATGCCGCGTTCCGCAACGATCTTTATCGGCATCAGCAGATGCGCAGCAAAACGGCGATCGTCGTCCGCCGGCCGGAGGACGCGATAACGATCGGCATCTTCCGCGGTGAAGAGAAAGGCGCGCTATCCGACGCGCAGTGGAGCTTCATCCACCGGTCCGCCGGCGTAATCGCCGCGGCGGTCGAACGTCACGCCACCCTGACCGCCCGCCCTGCAGATATAGATTGGCGCGAAAAACTCGCCGCGATCGAAACGGCAAAGAAACTATCGGCGCGCGAAATCGACGTTTGCGCGCGGATCCTCGAAGGACATTTCGCCGAATCGATCGCGATCAATATGGGAGTTTCGGCGCATTCGGTGGTGACCTATCGGCGGCGCGCTTTCGCGAAGCTCGGAGTCGGAACGCGAAGCGAACTTTTCAATCTGGTCGCCCGCGGCCGCATCAATTGATTATGGAGCGGCTGCAGTTACGGTTGGGATCAATGATTTAAAATTTGCGACAGGAACAGCTTGGTGCGTTCGTTCTGCGGATTGGCGAAGAATTCGTGCGGCTCGTTGGCCTCGACGATCTCGCCCTTGTCCATGAACACGACCGCGTCGGCGACGGCCTTGGCGAAACCCATTTCGTGGGTCACGCAGATCATCGTCATGCCTTCGCGCGCCAGCTCGACCATCGTGTCGAGCACTTCCTTGACCATTTCCGGGTCGAGAGCCGAGGTCGGTTCGTCGAACAGCATGATCTTCGGCTTCATGCACAGCGAACGCGCGATCGCCACGCGCTGCTGCTGACCGCCGGAGAGCTGGCCGGGATATTTATGCGCCTGTTCGGGGATGCGGACGCGCTTCAAGAAGTGCATCGCGGTTTCTTCCGCTTCCTTCTTCGGCACTTTGCGCACCCAGATCGGCGCCAGCGTCAGGTTTTCCAGTACCGTCAGATGCGGGAACAGGTTGAAGTGCTGGAACACCATGCCGACTTCGCGGCGGATGGCTTCGATGTTCTTGAGGTCGTTGGTGAGCTCGATCCCGTCGACCACCAGCGAGCCCTGCTGATGCTCCTCCAGGCGGTTGATGCAGCGGATCATCGTCGACTTGCCCGAGCCCGAGGGGCCGCACACGACGATCTTCTGGCCCTTATAGACCTCGAAATCGATGTTCTTGAGGACGTGGAAATCCCCGTACCACTTGTTCAGCTTCGAGAGCTTGATGATCGGCTGGCCCGATGGACCGGCTGTTGGCGATAGAATTTTCATGGCGACCTATCGATTTCGATTCAAAGATCCAGGACGAGCATCGACGATGCGGCGCGCGAGCAGCAAGGCGTCATCAATCCACCGGATTCACGGTCTTCCGGCGAAAGACAAGAATCTCGGTGATCCACGATACCGTCCAGAACCCGCGTCGCGCAGGTCCCGCATAGTCCCTGGCCGCAAGAGACCGGAATAAAGACCCCTTCCCCGCGCAACACATCAACGATCGAGGCGTCCGCCGCCACGCGGAAACGCGTTCCCGCGCGCGCAAGCACGACATCGAAGGGCGCATTCGCCGGTCGATCCGGACTCGCCGCTGCCTGGAACCGTTCGTAGCGAATCCGATCATCACGCCAACCCAATATCCGCGCCGTGGCGATCACGTCGTCGATCAACCGCGTCGGGCCGCACACAAAGATCGGGCGTGCGCGCGCATAAGCGCGCAGATCGCGCTGCGCTTCAAATCGATCAATCGACGCGGATCCCCCGAAATGGAAGTGGAGACGATCGGCGAAGCTCGCTTCCTCGATTTCCCGCGCGAAGGCGGCGTGGGCGCGAGACCGCGCGCAATAGTGCAGATCGAATCGCCGCCCCGCAGCCGAAAGCGCGTAGGCCATCGACAGAATCGGCGTGATGCCGATTCCCCCGGCAATCAAGATCGGCCAACCCCCGTCACCATCGAGCGCAAAGTGATTCCGGAGTTCGCCCAAAGAAACCCTGTCGCCGGCCTTCCAAGCATGCACGGCGCGCGAAACGCCATCGGGCCGCGAGGTGCGTTGAACGGCGAGCCGTAACCGCGCGCCCTCCGCCGGCCCGCCGCACAGCGAGAACGACGCGGTTCGGCCTGCGGCATGCACATCGATATGTGAACCCGGCGCGCACGCCGCGATATCGGGACGGCCGGGCGCGTCGAGCAGAACCGATACGATGTCGATCGCTTCGTGCCGGACATCGATCACGACCGCGGTAAAGGTCTCGTCTTGCATGCGGCGAGTAGACAAGCCCCGATCCAGCAGGTAAATTGAATTATCATTGATGATTAAGAAAAATCCTAAATGAATGTATCGCTTCGGCAATTGATCGGGTTCCTGACGGTCGCAAAGACGGGCAGCTTCACTCGCTCCGCCGAAACGCTGCTGATCACGCAATCCGGCCTCAGCGCCATGATGCGCGAACTGGAATCGCAACTCGACTGCCGTTTATTCGATCGCACCACGCGCTCGCTCGAGCTGACCCGCGAAGGGCAGCATTTTCTGCCTTATGCCGAAGACGTCGTCGCCCGGCTCGAGGAGGCTCGTGTGGCGTTGCGCGGATCGACGCGCGCGGCACGCCGCGTTCTAACGATCGCCGTATCGCCGATCTTCGCGGCGTTGGTCGCGCCCGAAGTTTGCCGAATATTCCGCGCCCAACATCCGCATATCGATGTCCGTATTCTCGACGTGCCGCGCCAAGAGCTACAAGCAACGGTCGAGCGGCGCGAGGCGGATATCGGCTTCGGCATATTCGAGAAACAAGCCTCGAGCATCCAGCTAACGCCTTTGCTGCAATACCGTCTCGTCTATATCGCGTCGGCCGGCACGGTCCGACGCGCGAAGTCGGCGGCGGCGCCACCCGCGCTCGCCTGGAGCCGCCTGCCCGACCTGCCGTTGATTACGCTGACGCCCGATCTGCAAATTCAGTCGCGGATCGACGAGATATTCGCATCGCGCGCGATCACGCCCCGCCGTGCGCAGGCCTGCAACAACATGCAGACCGCGATATCGCTCGTCGCGCAAGGTTTCGGTGCCACGATTTTGCCGTCCCTGGTTCTGCCCGCTTGCCCGCGCGAGCGTTTCGATGTCGCGCGTTTGGTCGAACCCGAGATCGATGTGACGCTCTACCAGATCACGAAAAAGGGCCGCGCGCCCAATCCCGCGGCGATGCCTTTCACAAAAGCCATGATCGAGGTCGCGCGCCGCCTTTCGACGAACCAGCCCTAGGCGCGCGCCGCATCGAAATCGAGCGGTACGTTTTCGGGCTCGTAGTTGAACAGCCACTCGTAGCGCGCACGGACTTTCGGTTCCGCCCATTCGCGCTCGACGTAACGCGCGGCGCCTTCCGCATCCGCCAACTCGGTACTATGGAAGCGCTTCGTGTTTTCACTCGAACCGCGCACGATCCGGGTCGTCCGTTCGAGACGGGCATTCTGATAGGCCCGAAGTGCCGCCGGAATGTCGTCCGCGCCGAGCGCAATCGCGCGCGCCACGACGCAGCCGTCTTCGATCGCCATGGCGGCCCCTTGCGCGAGGAAAGGCAACGTCGGATGCGCCGCATCGCCCAAGAGCGTCACCCGCCCCGCGCTCCAGTTTTCCAGCGGGGCGCGCGTCATCATCGCCCAGCGCAACGGCCGCTCGAGCAAACGCACGAAAGCGTGGATGTCGGGATGCCAATTGGCGAAATCCGCGAGACATTCGTCGACGGAACCGCTTTCCGTCCATGATTCTTTAAACCAGCCGGATTTCTCGACGATCCCCGTGAAACTGACAAGTTCACCGGCATGGACCGGATAATGCACGACATGCGCGCGCGGCCCCACCCAGTTGACGCCCTTCGCGCTCTGCATGCTCGCCGGCAGTTTTTGGAGCGGAATCACGCCGCGCCAAGCAATGCAGCCCGAAAATTCCGGTTTATCGACGGCGATCAATCGTTCGCGCACGACAGAATGCACGCCATCGGCGCCGATCAGCGCGTCGCCGACAACGACTTCCCCATTTGTCAGCGTCACGCGCACATTTCGATCGTCCTGCGACACCTCCGCGACTTTGGCCGCCAGGCGCAGCGCACCGGGACGGCGTTCTTCCAGCGCTCTCGCCAGCACCGAATGGAGATCGGGGCGATAAAGCATCATGTAGGGATATCCGTAGATGCGCTGCGATTCAGCGCCCAGATCGAACAGCGTCCATTCCTGCCCCGTGCTCCACAACCGAACGACCTTGCCGCCCGGCCGGATCGTCACTCGCTCCAGATCCGGGCCGAGACCGAGTTGATAGAGGACCCGCGTCGCATTCGCGCTCAGCTGAATCCCCGCGCCGACGGGCCCGAGCTGCGACGCCTGCTCGAGGACGACAACCTCGAAGCCGCGCTGAACGAGGCTTAATGCTGCCGTCAATCCGCCGATCCCGGCGCCGGCGACGATGATCTTCATGAGAGAATTTCCTTAGAGATAGAAGAAGTCGAGTTGCGAATCGATCCGGTCGTTGATCAACAACACCTTCTTGCGCGTGATCACGGTGGCGCGGTTTTCAAAGCGCAGATCATGCTCATACCGCCCGGCATAGGTGATGAGCCGTGCGTCTTTGTGCATGTAGACGTGACACGAGAACGGCGTCGTTATGCGCCGCCGATCCGCGTGGGCGGGATCGGCGTCGACGACGGATTGCCCCAAAACATGGGACGTGCGCGGTAGTGGGCTTGACGCGATCGAGCGCCCCGATCGCAAGCGATGCACGCGTTCGGCGAGCATCGGCCCGCCACGCAGGGAGAGGATGGATATTTCCGATCCGTCGTCGGCGACATAGCTATCCTCGTCGCGCCACGCCGGCACCCAGATTCTCGCGTCCGCCGCGTAGAGTGCCAACCACGCGTCCCAGTCGCGACCGTCGAGAAGAACCGCTTCGCGCGCGACGGTGTCCCGCGCCCGGAACGTCAAATCGTCCATCGCAAGGGCGCTCATTGCCGAGCCTCCGACGCAGCGCCCAGACCTTTGCGGATCAGCGCCAGCCAATGACGATAGGTCGAGCGCATGACGGTTTCGTCGCCAAGCTGGAACGGGCCGACGACCGTCGCGGCCGGTGAAATTCCCAGTTCCGCGAGGCAGGGATGATCCGCACTCTTTCCCGCCATTGTCTCGCCGCGCGCAGTCCCTTGAAGCCACGCGACCAGATTGCTTCGATGACCGCGCTGGCAATCCTCGTAATTCGCGATATCATCCGGGGTCGCAAGGCCTGCCGGATTGAAGAATTCCTCGTATTGCCGAACGCGCTTGACACGCCGATCCGCCGCCTCGCCGATCGGCGCCAGACAGAACGTCTTCATCTCGGTCAAATCCGGCGCAAGCGGTCGCCAGATGCGGACCTGCATGGCCGCGTTATCGGCAAGCTGGGCGTTTGGGAACAGCGTCGCATTGCGCACATAGGCCATCCACTTCGCCACAACCGGACCGACGCGCGCCGCCCATTCCGCCCGTAACGCCGCCGTCGCCGGCGCGACGCTTGCGGGCGATGGGCCCCACATCGCGTTATGACCATGGGGGAAAGCGAATGTTCCTCGCTCCAACGCCCCTGCGTCGAAGCGGGAATAGACGGAGCCGCCGGTCCCGCGACGTTGCAATGCCTCGATATAGGACATATGCGTCGTCGTGAAATGATAGGGATCGACGCCGTTCTCGAGCTGTAGCTTCCAGTTTCCGCGATAGGTGAAGGTCACCGTCCCCGGCACGCATTCGATGCCGGACTCGCCCTGATCGACGAGCAGATCGATCATTCGGCGCATGTCGCCGAGATGGACTTCCAGCGGCGGAACGTCCGGATTGAGCGATGCGAAGATGAAGCCGCGATAGGTCGCCAGTCGTGGCACCGGCGCGAGGTCGTGCGATTGCGAATCGAACGATTCGCCATACGCCCCCTGCGCCTTGTCCTTGATTGCCACGCATTTGCCCGCCGAATCGTAGCACCAGCCGTGATACTGGCAGACGAACGCACGTGCTGATCCGCGCTCGCGATGGCACACGAGCGCGCCTTTATGACGGCAGCTATTGAGGAAACAAGCGATTCGTCCGTCGGCGGCACGAGAAACAATGACCGGCGTGCGGCCGATGGTCGTCGTCATGAAATCGAATGGTGCGGCGATCTGCGATTCGAAGCCGAGGAGGTTCCAAGTCCCCTCAAAGATATGCCGCATCTCCCATTCATAAATGTCGGGATCCCGATAGATGTCGCGACCGACGAGAAACTCGCCGGGGCGATCCACGAAAAGTGATTCGACATTGTTCATATGTTTCTCACGGCTTTGGATCGCCGCGACGCTAGCCATATGGCGGATGCCGATACATCGCTAATTTCTGCCGTGTTCAGAGAATTTATTGCTAAATCCCGAAGCGCGGACCGCGAACTGCTATCATCGCGGCGCCCATCTTCAACCGATTCACGAGACCGCTATGATCGATTCGACTCCTGCTTTCGAGCGTTTGCGCGTCCGATTCGCCGCGCACGGGACTTCCCCGTCATGGAACGATGCGGATCTCGCGCGCGCGATCGAAGCACTGACGCCGACCGGCCCGATGCGAGTCGCGCTCAACATGATCAATCCGTTACTCGTCCGGCGCGACGCGGCCGGCGCGGTGACGGGCATCGCGCCCGAGATCGCAAATGCGATCGACGATCTGTTGGGGTGCAGCATTGCCTTCGTCCCGCTTTCTACGCCTGCCGCCGTCATGGCGGCGATCGGAAACTGGGATGTTGCGTTCATGGCGACGGATCGCGAACGCGCCGCCGCCCTGACGTTCAGCGAACCCTATCTGCGACTGGGCGCGACATTTCTCGTCAGATCCGACGGTGGGATCGGAACGCCCCGCGATCTCGACCGGCCGGGGTTTCGCATCGCTTGCCATAAAGGGGCGGCCTTCGCCGAGTGGGTGCGCGACAACATGCACCACGCCACGATCCTTTGGGATTTCAAAGGCGATATCGGGGCCGCCATTGAACGCGGCGAAGTTTCCGCCGCCGCCGGCTTGCGGGCGTCCCTGCACGCGCGCACGACCGGATCAACATTGCGTCTGCTCGATTCCGATTTCGCCGCCGTGGAACAGGCGATCGCGGTCCCGAAAAGCAACGAAGCCGCGATACCGCTCGTCGATTTGTGCCTCCGTCATCTGCGGGACCGCGGCGACACGCGGAAAATCGTCGACCGATTCGCGGCCACCGGAATTTCTTGCGTCTAACGCCGACGCGCGCCGCCGGACGGCGGGGTGGTCGGCGATTGACATCCGAGCGCCGCGCCGACTTCGAGACAGATCGCGCGCAAGCGCCGGGAAAGCGTGCCGTTCAACGATCGGTCGACGCGCGAACGAAGCCCGAGAACGGTGATGGCCGCGGCCACGAAGCCGGCATGATTGAAGATCGGCGCCGCGACCGCCGCAAAACCGTCGAAGACAGCGCTGTCCGAGGCGGTCACGCCGTATTTCTCTATATCCGCGCGCGCCGATTTAAGTTCGCGCATGGCCGCCCCACGCGACAAACCCTGCTGCTCGAGCATAGTCGATGCGTCCGCGCCGGGCATCGCGCCCAGGAAGGCGCGGCCGGTGGCGGATCGCGGCAACGGAATCACGCTGCCAAGCTGGATCGCCAACGGCACCTCGAGGCCGCCATCGATCTTCGAGACGATCGTCGGCCCTCGGTTTCCCCAAACGCTGGCGTAGGTCGAAAGCGCGAACTCGTCGTGCAGGCGGCTCATCGGCTCGCGAACCAGATCGATGATATTCACCTGGCGCAACGCCGCGAGACCGAGTTGGACGGCGTAGGAGCCAAGTCCGTAGCGCCCGGTTTGCGGATCGCGCGCGACCAAGCCGACGCGCACGAAGCTCGCGAGATATAGATGGGCCTTGCTCGCGGCCATCTCCGCGCGCTCGGCGATCGCCTTCAATGTCAATGGTTCGCCCGCATTTTCCAAAACCGAAACGACACGAAATCCGACATCAATCGATTGTATGTGTCGCTGCGCCTTTGCGCGCTTGTCAGTCACCACGTTGGATCCTCTCCGCCCCAGGAAGTCGCACAATGACTTTAGTTTCTGGGTCTTTCAATTATTCTACATAATATAATCAGATTTGACATTGTTGTACTTGCTTCTATTCTGCCGCGTGTTCCAATCACGATCCAATTCGGAGACGAGACGTGAAACAAACGGGTGGACTTGCCCTCGCGCGCCAACTTCTTCGGGAAGGCGTCACCGACATCTTCTCGATCCCGGGCCTTCAGCTTGATTGGGCCTATGACGGGCTTCGTCAGCATCGCAACGACATTCGGCTTTTTGTGCCGCGCCACGAACAAACGACGTCCTATATGGCCGACGGGTATGCGCGCAGCACAGGTCGCGTGGGCACCTGCATGATCGTTCCCGGCCCCGGCGTCCTCAACGCAATGGCGGGTCTATCGACCGCTTACGCATGCAACTCGCGGGTCCTTTGCATCGCGGGCGATATCCATTCGTCCGCTCTCGGCAAAGGCCTGGGTCTTCTGCATGAGGTTAAGGACCAAACGCAGATCCTCGCGAAAGTGACGAAATGGCAGCGTCACGCTCAAGGACCGGCGGATATCCCCGCCGTGGTTCGGGACGCGTTTCATCAACTCGGAAGGGGAAAGCCGGCACCCGTCTCGATCGAGATTTGCCACGATCATCTGAGTACGGAAGCGGACATCGCTCTTCTGGATCCCGCTCCGGCGTCTCTACCGCCGGCACCATCGGCGGCGGCGATCGAGCAGGCCGCCGCGATGCTGCAATCGGCCGCGTTTCCGCTGATCTTCGTCGGCGGCGGCGCGTTGGCGGCGAATGCCGGCAAGGCGATCACGGAACTCGCGGAGAAGCTCGACTGCCCCGTCGTGCTTGGCGAAAACGGGCGCGGCGCGGTATCCGATCGGCATCCCTTGTCGTTGAATACGCTCGGCGCGCGGGCCGTCTTCCCGCATGCCGATGTCGTGCTGGTCGTCGGCAGCCGCTTCGTCGAGACGGTGTTCGGAAAACCCACTTGGCCGACCGACAAGGCGAAATATATCTATCTCAACATCGATCCGGAAGCATCGCTGTTGCCGCGCCGCGCCGACATAACATTGCTGGGCGACGCGCGGCTCGGTGCCGAGGCGCTGATCGGCGCCGTCAAACGCAATCACGTGAACATGGCCGATCGGCTGAAGCGCGTACGCGAATGGACCGAGAAGCAGATCGCACTGGTGGAGCCGCAAGCGTCCTATGTGCGCGCATTGCGCGCCGCCATTCCCGACGACGGGTTCCTGGTCAACGAACTGACCCAAGTCGGCTATATGAGCCGCTTCATGTACCCGGTCTACGAGCCGAACACATTCCTCTCGGCGGGTTATCAGGGGACGCTGGGCTATGGCTTTCCGACCGCCCTCGGCGTCGCGGCGGGGAATCCCGGTAAAGTCGTCGTCAGCATGACCGGCGACGGCGGCTTCGGTTGGAGCCTTCAGGAACTCGCGACGGTGCGCCGCTACAATCTCGATGTCATCGTGGTCGTGTTCGCGGACGGATATTTCGGCAATGTGCGGACGTTGCAGAAAGATCAATTCGGCGAAGAGTACGAAAGCCGGCTGTGCAATCCGGATTTCGGCCTGCTCGCCAAGTCTTTCGGTGTCGCGTTCGATCGCGCCGATTCGCCGGCGGCGCTGGAGAAAAGCATAAAATCCGCCGCCGCCGCCCGAGGCCCGCATCTCATCGAAGTCCCCCTCGGCGAGATGCCCAGCCCCTGGCATTTGGTGCGCGTTCAGAAACTGCCGTTCGCCAAGGAGCCGCAGCCGGCGCCGCCCAACCCCTTGGGCGAACCGGCCTGAGCGGGAGGCGAACAATGGAACGCTTCGAGGAGAACTTCATCGGGGGGCGATGGCTGCCATCCGCCGGCGATTTCAATATTCGAATCGCCGATCCTTGCACCGAACGGGAGAACACCCAGATCGCGGCGGCGCGCGATGCCGAAGTCGATTCGGCGATCCGATCGGCGTCGGAGGCGCTCGCCGATTGGTCGCGCAGCAGCATCGCGCAACGCCGCGACCTCCTCGTCGCCATCGCCAAGCGACTGGAGTCCCGCACGCAAGAAGTCGCCGCTGCCCTTGCCCTCGATATCGGTTGTCCTTTGTGGTTCACGAAGGAGGTCCAAGTTCCGCTGCCCGTGCGCAATCTTCAGGCAATTGCGGAGGGTTTGGATCAAATCGCGTTCGAGGAGCGTATCGGACATTCGAAGATCGTCCGCGAACCCATCGGGGTCGTGGCCGCGATCACGCCCTGGAATGCGCCGATCCATCAGATGGTCGCCAAGATCGGCGCCGCGATCGCCGCGGGCTGCACGATCGTCGTCAAGCCGAGCGAAAACGCCTCGCGAGCCGCCGTATTGCTGATGCAGATCATCGACCAGTGCGGCGTGCCGCCGGGGGTCGTGAACATGGTGTTCGGCGACGCAGGCACGGCCAAGCGACTCGTCGAGCATCCGCGCATCAACATGGTGAGCTTCACCGGATCGACCGAAGTCGGCCGTTCCGTCGCCGCCCATGCGGGCGCGGCGATCAAGAAGATCGCCCTGGAGCTGGGCGGCAAATCGGCCGCGATCGTTTTGCCCGGCGCCTCGATCGAGGATGCCGTCGCGAACGCGGCGAAGCTTACCTTCGGCAATAGCGGACAGATCTGCGTCGCCCAAAGCCGCCTGCTCGTCCATCGCGCCAATAAGAAGGCGGCCGAGGAAATCTGCCGTGCGGAAGCCGCACGCTGGACGATCGGCCTGCCGACCGATCCGGATACGAAGATGGGCCCCCTTGCGACGGCGCGCGGGCGCGCACGAATGAAAGAGATCGTCGAGTCCGCCAGCGCGGCGGGTGCCCGGATCGTCGCGGGCGCGGCGCCGAATTCCCATTCGTCGACGCCCGGCTATTTCGTCCAGCCGACCGTCCTGTCGGATGCGGCGGAAACGAACGTTGCGGTTCAGGAGGAGATTTTCGGCCCCGTTCTGACAATCCAGAGCTACGAATCCGAAGACGAAGCCGTCCACCTCGCCAACGCAACGCCCTACGGGCTGTCGGGTGCGATCTGGGCACCGACGGCGGCCGAAGGCGAACGCGTCGCGCGTCGCCTGCGGACCGGCCAAGTCAGTATAAACGGCGCGCGCTCGAACATGGCCGCGCCGTTTGGCGGGTTCGGTATGTCGGGCATCGGGCGCGAAAACGGGCGCTTCGGTATCGAAGAGATGCTTCAATACAAAACGCTGAACGGGGTCTAGTCGACCGGTGCTGGCTATCGCGCCGTCGACTTTGAAGCGGCCTTCTTGGCACGGGCCGGACGCTGCCGTGCCGGCGTTTCGCGTGGCCTGTCTTCCAATTCCCGGCTGCGCGCGAGAACGCGATCCACATATTCCAGCAGCGCCGTTCGTTCGCGATCGTTCAGCACATCGAGCAAGTGGTGCTCGTATTCGACACCCGCCTCCATGATCGCGCGGCTGACGGACCAACCGCGGTCGGTCAGCGTCAGAATGACCCGACGGCGGTCGCGTGCGTCGTCACGGCGATCGACGAGCCCCTGTTTCACCAGGAGATTCGTCGCACGCGTGATCTTGTCGGCCTCCAAACTCGTGAAGTTGCCGATGTCGCTGGCGCTAATCGGCGCGTTGCGCGCGATATTGGACATGACGCGCCACGCGTTAATATTGAGCTTGTAGACCTCCAGACAGATCGGCTGGATGTGGCGCAGATAGCGCGCCGACATCGTGCCGAACTTCGAGCACAGCCGCTCGCTGAGCGTTTCGCGGTCGATCTCCGCCCGTTTCTTCACGTGACGCCCTTCCTATGTTCCCGTTTCCATAGCCGCGCCACGATCAAACGCGCGGCCCGATGGCTTCGAGCAATCTCGCGTTCTCCGACGGCGTACCGACGGAAATCCGGACCCATTCCTTAAGACCGTAATTGTCGAGCGTGCGGACGATCACGCCTTCCTTCAGCAAGCGTTCGTTCGCCGCCTGTCCGTTCCCGACGTCTACCATTATGAAATTTCCATAACTCGGCAAATAGCGATAACCCAGCTTATTCAACCCGGCGGCCAATTGCAGCATGCCCAACCGATTATTCTCGATCGTCGCGGCTAGATGGGCCGTATCGCGAAAAGCGGCGGCGGCGGCGGCGATGGCGACCGCGTTGACGCTGTAGATACTGCGGATACGGGCAAATACATCCGCCACCGATTCCTGGCATATGCCGAACCCGACGCGCAGCCCCGCCAATCCATACGCCTTCGAAAAGGTGCGCAGCACGACCAGATTCGGGAAGCGTCGCACAAGCGCCATGCTGTCGTATTGCCGCTCTTGCGGAACGAACTGGATATAGGCCTCGTCCAAAACCACGATCACGCGCTGCGGTACGATTGCGAGAAAGCGCTCGAGTGCGCCGCCATCGATAAGCGTGCCGGTCGGATTGTTGGGATTCGTGACGAAGACGACGCTGACAGCGTCGTCGATCGCCGCCGCCATGCGCGGCAGATCGTGCCCGTATTCCAGTGCAGGCACCGAGATCGGACGGCCGCCGCTCGCCTTCACGCTGGATTTATACGCGGAGAACGAATAGTCGGACATCACGGCCGCGCGGCCGGGCCCGACGAAAGCGCGGGCGGACCAATCGACGAACTCGGCCGAGCCTGCGCTCAGCACGACCCATTCGAACGGAACACCGAAACCCTCGGCAAGAACCCGGCGCAGCGCGTCGCCGTCCGGATCCGGATAACGGCTGGCGCCGGCAGCGACGTCGAAGATCGCGGCCTTGGCGGCCGGGCTGATGCCGAGCGGATTCTCATTGGAACCCAACTTCACGATCGGCTTGTCTTTCAGCCCGTATTTTTCACGGACGGCGGCCAGATTGCGCCCCAGAATCTGCTCCTTCTTCGCGGCGAATGGCGGCAGGACCGGCGGTTCGTAACCCATTAGCTTCTCCCAACTGTATCTAAAGTCCGTCTTCAGCCGCGCGCGTTGAGCTTTCGCTCCAACCGCCGGCCGTAACGCGAGATCGAAAAGCACGCCGTCGCGAAAATCGCGCCGATGAAGAGGTAGATTTCGACGAAGTGAGGCTCCATCGCCGGATCCGCCAGCACCGTCTTACCGTTCAAGGTCAGATCGAACAATCCGATGATCGCGACGAGCGACGTGCTCTTGAACAATCCGATCGTCACGTTCACCAACCCCGGCAACGCCAAACGCAGCGCCTGCGGCAAAATCACCAGGCCGACGCGTTGAACCGTTCCCAGACTCAAGGCGCGGGCGGCTTCGCTTTGCCCCGCCGGCACGCCGATCAAACCCCCGCGGACGACTTCGCAAACCTGCGCCGCGGTGAAAAGGCCGACCGCGAGCTGCGCGCGCAACAGCTTGGATATCTGCATCGTGTCGGGCAGAAAGAGCGGAACGAGAATGCTGGAGATAAACAGAACCGTAACCAGCGGAACGCCGCGGAAAATCTCCACATACATCGTCGCGAATGAGCGCATCGCGACAGCCGACGGCGAGTTCTTGGCGAGCGCCAGCAAGGTTCCGAGCGGCATCGCAAGGAGCCATCCGAATATGAAAAGTATGAAGACGAGCGGAAGACCGCCCCATTGCTCGGACGTGACTTGGCGCAACGTGCCGACGCCGCCCGCCATCAGGATGTAGGCGATCGCGAGCGCCCCGCCCCACGCAACGATCAATGCCGGGCGCCAGAACATTCGAATCGCGGAAATGGCCAACATTCCAACGACGATCAGCACCGCCAAAGCAGGCCGCCATTGCTCCGCAAAGGGATAGTAGCCGAAAAGCAGGAAGCGATGACGCTCTATCACCGCCGCCCAGCAAGCACCCCGCACCTGGTCCGCGCATCGCGCGACCGGACCGGACCAAGTTGCGTCGATCACCGCCCAACGGGCGAACATCCAGAGCAATACGCCCAAACAAACGACGGTCGCGACCGATATCATGCTCGTGCGGCGATCATGGGCGAGCACGCGTCGCAGTCGGGCGCCGAACCGGCCCTGCGTAAGGATAGCGTCGCGGGTGCCGCCGGTCATCGTCCGCCCCCGCCGTTCGGCCCTTTGTGATAGCGCGACATCGTCAGACTGATCGCCCAGCTGCCGACGAAGTAGAATCCGGCCAGCAACACCATCGGCTCGATGGCTTGGCCCGTATTGTTCGTGATGGCGGCGGCGACCGCCGTGAAGTCCTGATATCCGATGACGATCGACAGCGAGGTCGTCTTGAAGATGCTGATATACTCACTCGTAACAGGCGGGATGATCATTCGCAGCGCCTGAGGGAAGATGACGAGCCGCGTCGTCTGATGCGGACGCAGCCCGAGCGAACGCGCCGCTTCTCGCTGCCCATCGGGCACGCCCTTGAAGCCGCCGCGGACGATTTCACCGATATACGAGCCGTAGTAAATCGACAAAGCGATTGCGATGGCCGCGAATTCTATCGGCAGATTGAGGCCGCCGCGGAAGCTCAGCCCCTGCGCCTGCGGCAGATCGAGCGTGACCTGAACTTGCCCCAACGCGACCGCAAAAAGCAGCCCGGCGAGAAGCGACAGCGCGGCATGCAGGACGAGCCGGCCCGACGATTTCCCATGCGTGCGACGACGGCTTGCGCGCAACAACGCGAAAGCGATCAGCGCCGCCCCTGCGATCCACCAAACCGCGTCCGCACCGCCATCGGCGTGGAGAGCGGGTATACGCAATCCTCGATTCGAGAGGATTACGTCCCGCATCGGATAAATCGCGCTACGCGGCGGCGGCAGCGTCCGCAAAATCGCGTACCAAAACAAGACATGCATCAACGCCGGCACGTTGCGCGTTAGCTCGACATAAACTTCCATGCTGCGCGCGAGTATCCGAGATTCGGAGAGCTGCATGAGACCGACGAATCCGCCGATGACCGTCGCGCAGCCTATGATGACCAGGCTCAACAACGCGGTATTGAGCGCGCCGACTGCGAAGGAATGGAGGTTGCTGGCGCCCGACACGAAGCCGGTCACCGGTGAATCGGAAATCGACAATTGGGATTGATGGCCGAGAAACTCGAATCCGGTCGTGATACCGCGGCGCTCGAGATTTTGACCGAGTTCCCATGCGGCCAAAGCGACCACGCAGGCGACGGTCGCGCAGAATACAAGCTGAAAGGCGATCTGCCCGGTTAACAGTCGCCGAAAGCTACCCTTCGAAATCACCGGCAATATCCCGTCCGGAAGTGGATGGGCGGTCTTCGCGAACCGCCGCCCGACATATAGGATTATTATTTGTATTTTACAAGTGTTGTCTTTTGCAGCTATTATTCGGCATACCCAAAAAACGGAACAGGAGGCCGATATGCTCAAACTCTCCCGTACACTTCGTGCGACGCGTGTCTTCGGATACGCCGCCGCCGCGATCGCGATGCTCCTCTCTTCGGGTATCGCGATCGCGCAAACACCCGACACGCTCGCCGCTGTGAAAGCGCGCGGCTCCCTTTCTTGCGGCGTTTCCGGACGATCTGTCGGCTTCAGTCTTCCGGATGCGCAGGGCGTGATGCGTGGAATCGACGCCGACTATTGCCGCGTCGTCGCGGCCGCCGTGTTCGGCAGCGCGGACAAGGTGCGCTACGTGCCGCTAACGGCCGCGACGCGCTTCACGGCCGTTCAGACGGGCGAGGTTGATCTTCTGCAGCAATCGGCGACCTGGACTGCCGCACGCGAAGGCGCGCTGGGGATTTCATTCGCGAATATTTACTTCTACGACGGCGGCGGCTTCCTCGTTCGCAAGGAAACGGGCATCAAGGATCGCAAGCAGCTCGATGGCGGCTCGTTCTGCATCAATCCCGGCTCCTCGGCGGAGGCCTATCTGCTGGTTTTCGCCAAAGCCAACAATTTCAAGGTTTCGCCCGTCACGATCGACGATACGGATCAACTTCGCGCCGCTTTCATCAGCGGCCGTTGCGACGTTCTGATGACGGATATCTCCAACCTCGCGGCCTTCCGCGCGAGCCAGGGCAACAACAAAGAGAAGTACGAACTCCTCCCCGGAGACCCCGTCTATAAAAGCCCGCTCGCGTCGGTCGTCCGCGCCAATGATGCGCGCTGGCTGAACGTCGTGCGCTGGGCCCATTTCGCGCTCGTCACCGCCGAAGAAATGGACATTACGAGCGAGAACGTCGATGAAATGGTCAAATCGACCGATCCCGATATTCGGCGCCTTCTTGGCGTCGAAGGTGAGGTCGCCAAGACGCTCGGCCTCGAACCGAACTGGGTCCGAAACGTCATCAAACATGTCGGCAATTACGGTGAAATCTGGAAGCGCAATCTCACCCCGCTAGATATCCCCCGCGGGATCAACGAGCTGCAAAGCAAAGGCGGGCTTCTCTACGCGCCGCCGTATCGCTGACGGCGCATCTCGATCGTCGTTCGCCGAAGCCCGCTCCCGATTTTCAGAGCGGGCTTCTTTCTTCTGGCGGCCGAAACGACGGAGATCAACTTTCCGCATATCGATTCGCTTCGAAAATTCAGCGGCCGTTAAACTCTGATACGCGCATTTTCTGAGATTCCCGGCAGAAACCGCCGTTGATCGACGTTACTCAAACGAAAAAAGCCCCGGTCGGTGACCGGGGCCTTTATTCGTCGGAGCCGATGGTGGGCGATGTAGGGCTCGAACCTACGACCCGCTGATTAAGAGCTGTCAAGCAGCGTCGATATTCCTACTGTTTTCCGTCACCCGAACCCCATAGAGCCCCATTGAACCCCAAAGGAGATTTCTAGACTGACGGAAACGTCGATCGTCGACGCGAGCGACGTCCGCCGACTTCTTGCATGCGGCGCCGGCGCTTCGATCCAGAACCGATTTTCCCGCGCTAAGCGGCGGAATCGCCCGAGGCCGCCGGTCCGAGTTCCTCGAGCATCGCTTCGGCTTCGCGTTGCAGCCGGTCGAGGCAATCGCCGAACGCATTGGCCATGCCCGGCGGCAACGCGGCCAACAGGCGCGATTGTCGCGCGCGCGCGACGGCCATGATTGCGTCGTGCTTCTCGCGCCCCAGCTTGGTCATCGCCAACAGCACGCGGCGCGTGTCTTTGGGGTCGGCGCTGCGCGTCACGTAGCCGCGCTTGGCCAGTTTCTTGACCGATAGCCCGACCCAAGCCTTGTCCGTCGCCAGCACACGGCTGATTTCCCGCGCGGTCGTCCCCATGCCCGCCGCGATGATCGACATCACGCGCCATTCGGGCAGCGAAACGTCGAATTCCTGCGGATAGCGGCGGTTGGAATAAAGGCTGAGCGTGTTCGACAGACGCAACAAACGCGTCGTCAAAAGATCGGGCACGAACATCGGCTTCTGCATCGCATGATTCTAGCACTTGACCCTTCGGGCTCTCAACTCATATGGTAGTGATCACTCCTATTTTGTGGAGCCGGCTTTTCGACCCCGCACTTCACGCCATAAAAATCGTCCGCGCCGATGCGGACACAAATCCAGGAGGAGAACACGATGTTCAGCAAACGCGATTTGATGAAGGCTTCGCTGGCACTCGGCGCTTCGGCGCTGCTGCCGCGCGGCGCGTTCGCCGCCGATTGGAACGCCACGCTCGCCGCCGCGAAGAAGGAAGGCAAGGCGAGCATCTATTCGGCGGGCATCGCCCAGGTCGAGGAGCCGTTGATGGCCGCCTTCAGTCGCGAATCGGGCATCGCGGTCGACTACGCGCGGCCCGGCGGCGGCGAAGTCATCATGCGAAAATTCGAGCAAGAACTGAACGGCGGCGCGCCCACCGCCGATGTGTGTTGGCTTAGCGACTACGCGCTCGGGCTCTACGCGCTGGAAAAAGGTTGGGTCGCCACGCCCGAAATGCCGAACACAGCCAAGCTCGCCAAAGCGTTCCAGATCACCGACAAGGGGCTTTATCCCGCCGCCGGCATGGGCTTGGTCATCGTGGTCAACGAGCGCCTGATGCCCGCCGACAAGGCGCCGCGCCGTTACGCCGACTTGATCGACCCGCGCTACAAAGGTCAGATCCTGTTCGGTGCGCCGGAGAACGCCGGCACGACGACACTGCTGGTCGCCGCTTTGGTTGAACAACACGGCTGGGATTTCGTGCGCAAGCTGCGCGCCAACGACGCGGGCGAGATGCGCCTGCAGGCCGAGGCGATGCAGGCGGTCGCGCGCGGCGAGAAGCCGATCTGCGTCGTCGCACAAGCCTGGGGCTATCTCACCCAGCTTCAAGGCGCGCCCGTGCGGATGATCTTCCCCGACGACGGCACGGTCATGGCACGCTATTGCTTGTTCGTGAACAAGAAGTCGCCGCGCCCCGCCGCCGCCGCCGTGCTCGCCAACCATCTTCTGTCGGCCGAGTATCAAGGGCCGCTGGGCGAAAAATCGGGCTCCTACGGCACCAATGCCGAAGCACCCACGCCCAAAGGCATGCCGCCGATTTCCGACATCAAAGTCTACGAACCCAATCTCGTCGAGTTGACCGCCAAGCGCGGCGAGATCATCGACAACTGGCGCAAGATCATGAGCTGAACCTTGTCACGTGTCGAAGTAAAATCGCTGATCAAAGCATACGGCAAGGTCCGGGCGGTCGACGGGGTGTCCTTCGTCGTTCCCGAAGGGGGCATCACGACGATGCTCGGGCCTTCCGGCTGCGGCAAGACGACGATCCTGCGCTGCATCGCGGGGCTCGAAACCGCGACGTCGGGCGAAATCGTCATCGGTGCGCGCACCGTCTTCGCCGACCGGCGCGACGTGGTACCGGTCGAGGCGCGCGATCTCGGCATGGTGTTCCAATCCTACGCGATCTGGCCGCATATGACGGTCGCGCAGAACGTGGCCTACGGGCTCAAAGTGCGCGGCAAATCGCGCGCCGAGATCGAAGAACGCGTCGCCGACGCGCTCGCCCTCGTGCGCCTCGCCGGATTCGGCGAGCGCTTGCCCGGCCAATTGTCCGGCGGCCAGATGCAGCGCGTGGTGCTCGCCCGCGCACTGGCCTACGATCCCGAATTACTGCTGCTCGACGAACCGCTCGCCAATCTCGACGCGCATCTGCGCGAGGAGATGCGCCGCGAATTGAAGCGCATCCAGCGCGAAACCAACATGACGATGATCGCGGTGACGCACGATCAATCGGAAGCGCTGGCGCTGTCCGATCAGATCCTGGTCATGTCGGCGGGCCGAATCCTGCAACAAGGCAAGCCCGACGACGTATTCCGCCGCCCGCGAACGGCCGAGGTCGCACGGTTCCTGGGAGCGGCGAATCTTCTGAAAGCACGGCGCGAAAACGGCCGCTTGACGATCGCGGGCGTGGGTCCTTTGCCGCAAGGTGCGGGCGACGCCGACGGCGCCCCGACCGCGGCGATTTTGTTCCGCCCGTCGGATATCGTCGTAACGCCGGCATCGGCGCCGGGCGAAGGCTGGCCCGGCACGATCGTGTTCGCGCAGTATCTCGGCACGGAAATCCAATACGTCGTGCGCTGCGGCGAATTCGATATCTCCGCGAACGTGCCCGCACATGGCGGCGTGCTCGCCGAAGGGACAGGCGTTTCGATCCGCGTGGCGCCGCAAGCGCTCTACGTCTATCCGGACGCGGGCGCATGAACGCGACCGCCGCTTGGCGGCGTTCGCCGCTGCCGCTATTCGCCATCATCGCGGCCGCGTTAGCCGTGCTGACAGTCTATCCCATGGTCTGGCTGCTGATCGGCAGCTTACGCACGAAGACCGGTCTCGGACTGTCGAACTTCACCGACCTCAACGACAAATTCACCTTCGCCAACACGCTGGTGAATTCCTGGGTCTTCGCGCTGGGCTCGGCCGGTTTGGCGATGGCGATCGGCGTGACGCTGGCGGTACTGGTCGCGCGCACCGACATGCCGTTCAAGCGCTTCGCGCGGCTGACCGCGATCCTGTCATTCGTGTCGCCGCCCTGGCTGACCGCGATGGCCTATGTCTACGTCGCAAGCCCCAATGCCGGCATTCTCAACCAGATGATCTTCGCCGTCGCCGGGTTCAAACCCTTCGACGTGCAGTCGATGGGCGGGATGATCTTCGTCACCTCGCTCTTCCTCTATTCCTTTGTCTTCGTGACGGTTGAAGCGGCCCTCGCCTCCGTCGACGGCAGTTTCGAGGAAGCGGCGCGCGTGTCCGGCGCCAAACCGTTCGCGGTCGTGCGCACGGTGACGTTGCCGCTGGTCGCCCCCGCGCTAATCTCGGCCGCCGCGTTCTCGGTCATCATCGCCTGGGGCCTGTTCGCCGTGCCCGCGATCCTGGGCATGCCCGCACGCATTTACGTGTTCGCCACGCAGCTCTATCTGTTCCTCAACGCCTTTCCGCCGCGTTTGGAACTCGCCGCCGCGATGGGCGTCGTCTTCGTGCTGACCGCCCTGCTCCTGGGCATGCTGGTCTGGCTCGCCGGACGGTGGCGGCGGCGCCATAGTTTCGCGGTCGTCGCGGGCAAGGGGGCGAAAGCCGCCGCGATGCCGCTGGGAAACTGGCGCCCGCTCGCGACCGCCTTCATGCTGATCGTCGCCGGCGTCGCGGTCGTCGTGCCCTATCTCGTCGTGTTGTGGATGTCGCTCAACACGCGCTGGTTCGGCGATGTCGGGCTTTCCGGATTGTCGATCGCGAATTTCCGCTACGTGATCTTCGAGTATTTCGCGTTCTGGCGCGTGACCGGCAACAGCCTGAAGATCGCCGCGATGGAAGTCGCGATCGTGCTGATCTTGGCGACCGCCGTCGGCTATTTCGCGCGCCGCACCCGCCTGCCTGGCCGCGCCGTCCTGCAAGGGGCGGCGATGTACACGGTCCTCGTGCCGTCGGTCGCGTTCCTCACCGCCGTCATGTGGGCATGGATCGGATCGCCGATCGGTCTCTATGGCGGCTTGCTGTTGATCGCGATGACCCAGGCCGCGCGTTCGCTGCCCATCGCCACGCGCAATATCGGCGACGGCTACGGCCAGATCGACAAATCGCTGGAGGAAGCGGCCAGCATTTGCGGTGCGGGCCGTCTGCGCATCGCCGCGACCGTAACGCTGCCGCTGCTGCGCCCCGTATTGCTGGCGACGTTCACGCTGGTCTTCCTGTCGGCGTTGCGCGAACTCAACACGCCCCTGTTCCTGGGCGGCGGCTCGACGCAGACGATGACGCTGTCGGTGCTGATTTTCCAATTCTGGTCGGAGACGCGCATGGGCGAGGCCGCGGCGCTGACCATCGTGCTGCTGACGTTGACCCTCGCCATTTTCATTCCCGGTTCGCGGGCGTTCGGACGCAAGTACTGAGGAGAGAGCGATGCTGCCGCTCGAAGGTTATCGGGTCCTCGACCTGACCCATGTCATCGCGGGGCCCTGCGCCACGCATCATCTGCGTTGCCTAGGCGCCGAAGTGATCAAGATCGAACGTCCCGAGCTGGGCGACCCGATGCGCGAACTCGCCACGCGGCCCGAACTCGAAGGCTTGGCGCCGGGATTCCGCGCGATCAACGCGGGTAAAAAGTCGATCGTCGTCGATCTGGCGACGGACGATGGCCGTGCGGCCGTGCTGCGCCTTGCGCGCGATTGCGACGTGTTCGTCGAGAATTTCCGCCCCGGCGTGGCGCGCCGCTTGGGGCTCGGCCCGGACGACATTCGCGCGGTCCGGCCCAAGATCATCTATTGCTCGATTTCCGGCTGGGGCCAGCACGGCCCGAACGGTCCGCGCGGCGCCTATGATCATGTCATCCAGGCGGCGACGGGCCTGATGTCGATGCAGAACGCGCCGGATGTCGATGGGCCGGTCAAGGTCGGGTTTCCGGTCGTGGATATCGCGACGGGCATGAGTGCGGCCGAAGCGATCCTCGCGGCGATCGTGCGTCGCTTGCGCGGCGACGACGGCCCGATCGAGATCGACGTCGCGATGGTCGATGCCGCCGTCGCGTTGATGTCGGGGCCCGCGGCCAACACGCTCGCCTCGGGCCAGCGGCCGCCGCGTATGGGCAATCGCGGCTTCGTCGCCAGCCCAGGTGCGGAAACCTTCGCCACGACGGGGGGCTATATCTCCGTCGCCGCCAACACGATGGGCCAATTCGCGATCTTGTGTCGCGTGCTCGGCCGCCCCGAACTGGCGGGACCGCCGCATCTTCCCGCCGGTTTGGCACCGGGCGCGTTCCTGTTCAATCTCGCGACCGACGCGCTGCGCGCCGAGCTTGCGCGGAGCTTCGCTTGCGCCGACGCCGACGATCTGGAGACGCGCCTCAACGCCGAAGGCGTGCCGTCGGCGCGCGTTCGCGATCTGCACGAATATCTGTCGGGCCCTTATCGCGAAACGCGCGGCATCGACATCCGGGGCGAATCCTACGCGTTCGGCCCCGCCTTCCGCTGGACCGGGGAATCGCCGTTCGCGCTGTCGCCCGCCCCGCGCCTGGGCGAAGACACGGAAGCGATTTTGGAGAAGACCGAGGTGAAGCCGTGACCGCCCAACTCGAAATTCGCGACGGCGTGGCGCTGATCGCGATCGACAATCCGCCGGTCAACGCGCTGTCGGCCGATCGCGGCACGGTCGGCGCGCTGGCGGCGCATTTGCGCGCCTGCGCGACCGATCCGGCGATCGCGGGGATCGTCGTTCACGGCGCCGGACGTTTCTTTTCGGCCGGCGCCGATATCGGCGAGTTCCGCGACGATCCCGCACTCGACGTGGGCCCGTTGCGCGACCTTCTGGCGATGCCCGATACGATCGCCAAGCCCGTCGTCGCGGCGATCCACGGCATCGCGTTCGGCGGCGGCCTGGAACTGGCCTTGGCGTGCCATGCGCGCGTCGCAACACCTTCGGCGCAATTCTCGTTTCCGGAAGTGGCGCTGGGCCTGCTGCCCGGCGGCGGCGGCACGCAGCGCGGGCCCCGCTTGATCGGCACCGGCGCTGCCCTCGACCTCGCTTTGACCGGCCGGAAGATGAGCGCCACCGAAGCGCTGATCGTCGGTCTGATCGACCGCGTCGCCGATGCCGATACGCTCGACGCCGCGATCGCGCTGGCGATCGGGATGGCGAAGACGGGTGTCGTTCCGCGCCGTGCGCGCGATTTGACCGCGACCGACGACGCCGATTTCGCCAAGGCGCGCGAAACCGCCGCCGCCAAGCGCGGGCTTGGCGATGCACCCCGCCTGATCGTCGATTGCGTCGAAGCCGCCGCCACCAAGAACTTCGACGAAGGCCTCGCTTTCGAATACGGCGCTTTCGATACGCTGATGCTGTCGGAACCCGCGCGCGGCCTTCGCCACGCCTTCCTGTCGGAACGTAAGGTCGCGACGCTGCCGGGCCTGCCGCGCGCGCGCAAGATCGCCGACGATATGACCGTCGCCGTAATCGGTGCTGGAACCATGGGCAGCGGTATCGCGATGGCGCTGCTCGATGCGGGCCTGCGCGTGATCCTGACCGATAGCAAGCCGGACGCGTTGCCGCGCGCGGTATCCGCCATCGACGCCAATTTCGCCGCCGCGATCAAGAAGGGCCGCGTGCCGGCGGACGAGGCCGCCTTGCGCCGCGCGCGACTGACGCCGGCCGGCGACCTGGCCGCGACCGCGCCGGCGCAGCTCTTCATCGAAGCGGCGTTCGAGGATTTGGCGGTCAAGCGCGACGTGTTCGCGAAGCTCGACAAGATCGCGGCACCCGACGCGATTTTGGCGACCAACACCTCGACGTTAGATGTCGACAAGATCGCGGACGCCGTCGCCGATCCCGCGCGGGTGATCGGCCTGCATTTCTTCAGCCCGGCGAACGTGATGAAGCTGCTGGAGATCGTGCGCGGGCCCCGCACCCGGCCGCAGATCGTGGCCGACGCGCTGGCCTTCGCCAAGCGCATCGGCAAGATCGGCGTCGTCGCGGGCGTGTGCGACGGCTTCATCGGCAATCGCATTTTCGAGGAATATCTGCGCCAAGCCTATTTCCTGTTGGAGGAAGGCGCATTGCCCGCCCAAATCGACCGCGCGATGGAAGAATGGGGCTTCGCGATGGGTCCGTTGCGCGTGATGGATTTGGCCGGCCAGGATATCGGCTGGAACATCCGCAAACGCCGCGCGATCGAGCAGCCCACGCGCCCCTATTCGCGCATTCCCGATCTGATCTGCGAAAAGGGCCGCTTCGGCCAGAAGACCGGGGCTGGCTTCTACGTCTATCACGACGGCGACCGGAAAGGTGCCGCGGATCCCGAGATCGACGCGATGATCGTCGCGCATTCGGTGTCGCTGGGCCTGACCCGGCGCAAGATCGATGCGTCGGAGATCGTCGCGCGCTGCCTGTTCGCGATGGTCAACGAAGGGGCGCGCATCCTCGAGGAAAAGATCGCCGCCCGGCCGCTCGATATCGACGTCGTTTATTTCGACGGCTATGGCTTTCCGCGCTGGCGCGGCGGGCCGATGTTCCATGCCGATCGCATCGGTCTGCCGGCCGTGCGCGCGCGGATCGAGGAATTCGCCGCCGGGTATCAAGGCTGGGCCTGGGCGGCATCGCCGTTGCTGCGCGATCTCGCCGCGAAGGGCTCGAGCTTCGCGTCTTTGAACAAGGAATAGGATCATGGCGGATATTTTCGTCGTCGCGGCGCAGCGCACCGCCATCGGCACGTTCGGCGGCACGTTGCGCGACATCGCCCCGTCGGCGCTGGGTGCCGCCGTCACGCGCGCAGCCGTTGCCGGCGCGAAGATCGATCCCGGCGCGATCGGCCATATCGTGTTCGGCCAGGTGATCCCCACGGAGCCGCGCGACGCCTATCTTGCGCGCGTCGCGGCGGTCGAAGGCGGCTTGCCGCATGAAGTGCCCGCCGTCACGGTCAACCGGCTTTGCGGCTCGGGCCTGCAAGCGGTCGTGTCCGCCGCACAGATGTTGATGCTGGGCGACGCCGACATCGCCGTCGCGGGCGGTGCCGAAAGCATGAGCCGCGTGCCGTATCTCTCGCATGCCACGCGCTGGGGTGCGCGTTTCGGCGACGCGGCGTTGGTCGACGCGCTGCAAGGCGCTTTGACCGACCCCTTCAATCGCGTCCTGATGGGCGTGACGGCCGAGAACGTCGCGCGCAAATACGGCATCGATCGCGCCACGCAGGATGAATATGCGCTGGAAAGCCAGCGCCGCGCCGCGCGCGCCTGGAGTGAGGATCGCTTCGCCGGGCAGATCGTGCCGATCGAGATCAAGCGCAAGCGCGAGACCGTCGCGTTCGATCGCGACGAACATTTCCGGGCCGAGGCGAAGATCGAGGATTTGGCCCGCCTGCCCGCGATCTTCCAGAAGGACGGCAGCGTGACGGCCGGCAATGCGTCGGGCATGAATGACGGCGCGGCGGCGCTGGTTCTGGCGTCGGGCGAAGCCGTGAAGCGCCATGCGCTGACGCCTCTCGCCCGCCTCGTCGCCTATGGCCATGCCGGCGTCGATCCCGCCTATATGGGGATCGGGCCGGTGCCCGCGACCCGCCATGCGATGAAGCGCGTGGGATTGAAAGTCGCCGATATGGATGTGATCGAATCGAACGAAGCTTTTGCTGCGCAAGCTTGCGCGGTCGCGCGCGATCTCGATTTCGATCCCAAAAAGACCAATCCCAACGGCAGCGGCATTTCGCTGGGCCATCCGGTCGGCGCGACCGGCACCATCCTGGCGACGAAGCTGATCCACGAACTTCGCCGCACCGGCGGGCGCTACGGTCTGGCGACGATGTGCATCGGCGGGGGTCAAGGCATCGCCGCGATCTTCGAACGCGCCTAGAGATTCGCCCGCACATTCCAACGAAAAGGCCCCGGTCGGAAACCGGGGCCTTTTGTTCGTCGGGGCCGATGGTGGGCGATGTAGGGCTCGAACCTACGACCCGCTGATTAAGAGTCAGCTGCTCTACCAACTGAGCTAATCGCCCTCTCGGCATCGAGAGGCGCGCTGTGTAGCAAGCCCCCCGGGCTTTGTCGAGCCCCGTTTGCAATAGGGCAAGTCCCTGTGGATAAACGCTTTTAGAGGCTTACGTGTCGCCTCGGCGCGGCACCACGACGTCGCGATGCACATAGACGCCGATCAGGATTCCGAATCCGAACAGCAAGGTCAGCATCGACGTGCCGCCATAGGAGACGAGCGGCAGCGGTTCGCCCACCACGGGCACCAACCCCATCACCATCGCCATGTTGATGAGCGCGTTGAGATAGATCCCCGACAGCAGCCCCACCGCGACCAAGCGGCCGAACTGGCTGCGCGCGCGCAACGCGATGGCGAGGCCGTAGAGCACAATGATGGTGTAAAGCCCGATCAACACCAGCCCGCCGACGAAACCGAATTCCTCCGACAGCATGGTGAAGATGAAATCGGTCTGCTTCTCGGGCAGGAATTGCAGATGGCTTTGCGTGCCCCCGCCCAGCCCCTTGCCCCAAATCCCGCCCGAGCCCAGCGCGATCTTCGACTGAATGATGTGATACCCCGCCCCCAGCGGATCGCTTTCGGGGTTGAGGAAGGTCAACACGCGCTGGCGCTGATAATCGCGCAGCAGGCTCCAGGCGATCGGGACGGCCCCCGCCGCCGAGGCCGCGACCAGGATGAATTTCCACATCCTGACGCCCGCCATGAAGAACACGATCGCCGTCGTCGTCAGCACGACCAGCGTGGTGCCGAGCTTGGGCTGCTTGAAGATCAAGAAGGCCGGCACCAGCGTCAACAGGATCGGCCAGACGAGATAGAGCGGATTGCCGATCTGCTCGTGATTGATGCCGTGGAAATACCGCGCGATCACCAGCACGATCGAAATCTTGGCGAGCTCGGCCGGCTGGATCTGGACGAAACCCAGATCGAGCCAGCGTTGGGCGCCCATGCCGACCTCGCCCATCAAATCGACGGCGACCAGCAGCACGACCGACAACGCGTAGAACGGATACGCCGCCTTCATCCAGAAACGGATATCGACGGTCGCGACCGCGATCATGATCGCGAACCCCATCGCGAAACGCGAGATCTGACGCGACGCCCACGGATCCCAATCGCCGCCGGCGGCCGAATAGAGCATCACGAAGCCGATGCTCGAGACCGCAAGGATCGTCAGCGCCAAGCCCCAGGTGATCTGGCGCAGCTTCTCGCCGAGGCTGAGACGCTTATTCGATTGGCCGAGGGCGGAATGGGCGGGCATCAGCCGCTCCGTTCCGCGATGCGTGCCGGGCCTTGCGGGCGCGTGCGCTCACGCTCGCGTTCCAGGCGCATCGCCTCGCTCAGAACTTCCTTCGCGATCGGCGCCGCGACCGACGAGCCGCCGCCGCCATGCTCGACGATCACCGAAATCGCGTAGCGCGGCGATTCGAGCGGCGCGTAGCCGACAAATAACGCGTGGTCGCGTTCGCGCCACGGCACTTGGTCGGGTTTGCGCAGGCCCACGCGGCGTTCTTCCTCGGTGATGCGGCGCACCTGCGAGGTGCCGGTCTTGCCGCCGAAAGTCCAGTATTGATCGACGATGCGCTGGCGGAATGCGGTCCCCCGCGGATCGTTGATCACCGCGCGCATACCGCGCAGCATAACCGCGAGATTGGCTTGCGGCACGCCGATCGGCGGAAAATTGCCTTGCGGGCGTTCGGCCAAGCGCCGTTCCTGCACGATATCGCGCGTAAGATGTGGCGTCACCGCGAAGCCCCCGTTCACCAGCCGCGCCGTCATCGTGGCGAGCTGCAACGGCGTCGTCAGAACGTAGCCCTGGCCGATCGACGCGACCAGCGATTCGCCGGTCGCCCAGCCCTTGCCGGTGCGCGCCTGTTTCCATGCGCGCGTCGGAATGATGCCGCCGCGCTCGCCCGGCAGATCGATCGACAACGTCGAACCCAAACCGAAGCGCCGCGCCATTTCGGCCATACGCTCGGGCCCTATGCGGCGGCCCATTTCGTAGAAATAGACGTCGCAGGATTGCGACAGCGCTTCGACCATGTCGAGCGGGCCGTGGCCGCCGCGTTTCCAGCAATGGAATTTATTGTCGCCCAATTCCATATGGCCGGGGCAGTTGACCCGGAAATCCGGCGAAACGCCCGATTCCATCGCCGCCAGCGCCACCATCATTTTATAGGTGGAGCCCGGCGCGTATTGGCCGGAGATCGCCTTGTTGGTGAGCGGCGCTTTCGAATTGGCGAGCAACGCGCGCCATGCCGGGCCGGAAATGCCGCGTGCGAATTCGTGCGGATCGTAGGACGGGTGCGAGACCATCGCCAGGACATCGCCGTTGGTGACGTCCATCACGACGGCGGCGGCACTTTCCTCATGCGCCAGACGCTTGGCGGTGAATTCCTGCAGCGTGGCGTCGAGCGTGAGCACGATATCGTGCCCCGGCTCGCCTTCGTTGCGCGCAAGCTCGCGGATCGGCCGGCCCAGCGCGTTGACTTCGATCTGCGTGTTGCCGGCACGCCCGCGCAACGCGAGATCGTAGACGCGCTCGATGCCGTTGCGGCCGATGCGGAAATCGGGAAGTTCCAACAGCGGATCGCCGGTCAAATCGCTTTCGGCGGGCGGCGCCACGTAGCCGATCAGATGCGAGGTGGTGTCGCCGAAAGGGTAAAGCCTTGTCGAGCCCACATCGATCGATACGCCGGGCAGATCGGGCGAGTTCACCGCGATGCGGCTGACGTCGTCCCAGGCGAGGTTGTCCTTCACCGTCACCGGCAGGAAGCGGCGCTTGCGCGACACTTCGCGCAAAATGCGCCGGCGCTCGGTTTCGGAAATCGGCACGATCTCGGACAACGCGTCGAGCGTGGCGGCGACGGAACCCGTCTGCTCGGCGACGACGACGACGCGGTAATTGAGCTGGTTCTCCGCGACGACCCTGCCGTAACGGTCGACGATGCGCCCGCGCGGCGGGGCGAGCAGGCGCAAATTGATGCGGTTGTCGTCGGCCATCGTGCGGTACTTGTCCGCTTCGACGACCTGCAAATAATACATGCGCCCGATCAGCACGCCGAACAGCGCCATCTTGCCGCCGGCCAGCAGCGCCAAGCGCCGCGTGAACAGCTTGGATCGGGCGGCGTCGCGATCGCGGTTCATGAGGCGGTTCATCGTCCCCTCACCCCGCCGTCAGGAAGAGGCGCTGCACACGGCCCAGCACCGCGCCGATCGCCGGATAGATCGCGATGGTCAAGGCGAGTTGCGTCGCGAACAACGCGACCGGGACCGAGAGATGCGCCGCCGCATAGGCGACGATGGCGGTGACGATCGCCGCCCCCGTCGCGATCAACGCGAACGACGCCCAGATCAGCCAGAACGCCTTGCCACGGAAAAATTTGTGCTGCGCGACGATGGCGTAGTGCACGAGCAGCAGCACCAGCGCGTTGAGGCCCAGCGGCGCGCCCGACAACGCGTCGTCGAGCAAGCCGACCAGGAACGCGCACCACGCCGGAAACAGATCGGGCCGGTGCACGATCCAATAGAAGGCGCAGATCAGCACGACATTGGGGGCAAGCATCGAATATTCGGGGATCGGCAACGGCACGACCGAGAGCAGCACGGCGAGCACCGTCGAGATGACGGGCAGCGCCAGCTTCAACGACCGGTCGAGCTGGGCGAAGACAGCGCCGACCATCGCCGCGCCCTAACGCCCGCGCCGGGGCTGCGGCGGCGGTGCGGCGACCGGCAGCGTACCGGCCAGGCCGTAATCGACGATGCGGATCGCTTCCAGGCGATGGAAATCGGCGAAGGGGCGCACGCGCACGCCGTGTTCGCCGGTCTGCACCACGATGCCCACCGGCAGGCCCGGCGGGAACACGCCGCCATCGCCCGACGTCACGATGCGATCGCCTAGCTGGGGCCTAGCACCCGACGACAGAAATGTGAGCTTGGGCATGTCGGAGTTGTCGCCGTCGATGATCGCGCGATCGCGCGTGCCCTCGATCTGCACGGGCACATGGCTGTTCAAATCGGTCAGCAGCAACACGCGCGCCGCACGCTCGCCCGTTTCGCCCACGCGCCCGACCAGACCGTCGGGTACCAGCGCCGGCTGGCCCTTCGCGATGCCATCACGCGTTCCCGCCGCGATCAGCACCGAACGCACGAAGGCGCCGCCGGCATCCGCGATCACGCGCGCGGTGACGAAGGTGAGGCCCGGCTCGGTCGCCACGCGCTGCATGTCGCGCATCGCGCGGTTTTCGGCTTCGAGATTGCGCGCGACTTGCTGCCAATGCAGCAGGCGCAGATTTTCCTCGCGCAGACGGCGGTTTTCCTCGTGCACGTCGGCGTAGTGGCGCGCCGTGTCGATCATGCGCGCGGCCGTGTCGATCGGCTTGCCGATCGCGTCGAGTATCGGCGCGACCCCATCGACGACCGTCATGCGCGCGCGCTCCACGACCGGCGCTTCCGCCTTGCCGAGCACGAGCAGCCCCACCGATGCGCCGATCAACCCGGTGAACGCCATGCGCTGCAGCAGCACCTTCAGCGGTGCCGTCAGCTTCATGGTGGTCCCGGGTCGCGCCATCGGCGAAGCCTCAGTACATCGTGATCAGAACGTTGCGCAGCGTCTTCATCTCTTCCAGGCAGCGGCCCGTACCGAGTGCGACGCACGACAGCGGATCGTCCGCGACGGACACGGGCAGGCCCGTGGCGTGACGCAGCACGAAATCGAGATTGCCGAGCAACGCGCCGCCGCCGGTCAGCACGATGCCCTTGTCGACGATATCGGCGGCGAGTTCGGGGGCGGTGTGTTCCAGCGCCACCTTCACCGCTTCGACGATCGCGGAGACGGGCTCCGACAGCGATTCGGCGATCTGGCGTTCGGAAATCGCGAGTTCCTTGGGCACGCCGTTCATCAAATCGCGGCCCTTGATTTCCATCACGCGGCCTTCGCCTTCTTCGGGCGGGGCGGCGGAACCGATTTCCTTCTTGATGCGCTCGGCCGAGGATTCGCCGACCAGAAGATTATGGTTGCGGCGGATATAGGCGATGATGGCTTCGTCCATCTTGTCGCCGCCCACGCGCACGGATTTCGAATAGACGATGCCGCCCAGCGACAACACGGCGACTTCGGTGGTGCCGCCGCCGATATCGACGACCATCGAGCCCGTCGGCTCCGTCACCGGCAAGCCGGCGCCGATCGCCGCGGCCATCGGTTCTTCGATCAGGAACACGCGGCGCGCACCGGCACTCTCGGCGGATTCTTGAATGGCGCGGCGTTCGACGGCCGTCGAACCCGACGGCACGCACACGATCACCTGCGGCGACGCGAAGGAGCGGCGGTTGTGAACCTTGCGGATGAAGTGCTTGATCATCTCCTCCGCGACTTCGAAGTCGGCGATGACGCCGTCGCGCAGCGGACGAATGGCGGTGATGTTGCCGGGCGTACGGCCGAGCATCAGCTTGGCTTCGTCGCCCACCGCGAGCACTTGCTTCTTGCCCTTCACGTCGGCGATCGCGACGACCGACGGCTCGTTGAGAACGATGCCGCGGCCTTTCACGTACACGAGCGTGTTCGCGGTGCCGAGATCGATGGCCATATCGGCCGAGAGCATTCCGAGAAGTCGCGAGAACATCGAAACGAAGTGCCTTTCAGAAGAAACTTTGGGGAGCGGTCCGGTCGCCCGGCGCTAACTCCCTTCCATACAAGCGGAATTCGGCGCAATTAAGCCCAAAGCGCCGGACTTGTCGACTGCGCTGCGCCGCCGCATGCAAGCGGCCGATCGCGGCGGCGACACCGGCAAAATTTCGGCCCGGGTTTGCGCCATTGACTGCACCCCTAATGAAGCCCTGTCCCGCCATCCGGGCCTGTGGATAACCCCGGCCGAGCGGCGATCCGAACAAGGTATCAGATCGCCCCCGCGACTGCCTAGGCAAGCCGGATAGATAAGCCATATCAGGGGTTTAATTTTACCCTTCCGGCAAAGAAAAACCCCGCCGGCGGACCGGCGGGGTTTCCCCAAGCGCAACGCCCGAAGGCGGGAAGGCTTAGTTCTTGGCCTTGTCGACCAGCTTGTTCTTGCCGATCCACGGCATCATGCCGCGCAGGCGCTCGCCCACCTTTTCGATGTCGTGGGCGGCGTGACGGCGGCGCATCGCCTTGAACGAAGCCTGGCCGGCGGCGTTCTCGAGCACCCAATCGCGGGCGAATCGGCCCGACTGGATGTCGTCGAGGATGCGCTTCATCTCCTTCTTCGTCTCGTCGGTGATGACGCGCGGACCGCGCGTATAGTCGCCGTACTCGGCCGTGTTCGAGATCGAGTAGCGCATGTTGGCCATGCCGCCCTCATAGATGAGGTCGACGATCAGCTTCACTTCGTGCAAGCACTCGAAATACGCCATCTCGGGGGCGTAGCCGGCTTCGACCAGCGTCTCGTAGCCCGCGACGATCAGCGCCGACAAACCGCCGCACAAAACGGCCTGCTCGCCGAACAGATCGGTCTCGCATTCTTCCTTGAACGTCGTCTCGATGACGCCCGAACGGCCGCCGCCGATGGCCGACGCGTAGGACAGCGCGATTTCCAGCGCGTTGCCCGACGGGTTCTGGTGCACGGCCACGAGGCACGGCACGCCGCCGCCCTTCTGGTATTCCGAACGCACCGTATGGCCGGGGCCCTTGGGCGCGATCATGAACACGTCGATGTCGGGGCGCGGTTCGATCAGGTTGAAATGGATGTTGAGGCCGTGGGCGAAGGCGATCGCCGCGCCCTGCTTCATGTTGGCCTTGAGATCGTCCTTCCAGAGCTGCGCCTGGAGCTCGTCCGGCGTGCAGATCATCATGACGTCGGCCCACTTGGCCGCGTCGGCCGGGCTCATCACCTTGAAGCCCGCCGCTTCGGCCTTCTTGATCGTGGCCGAGCCCGGGCGCAGCGCGATGGCGACGTCCTTGACGCCCGAATCGCGCATGTTCTGCGCATGGGCATGGCCCTGGCTGCCGTAGCCGACGACGACAACCTTCTTGCCCTTGATCAGGTTCGCATCGGCATCGCGATCGTAGTAAACGCGCATCTTCTTTTTCCTCTTGGTTTGGAAATCACATCCCGCGTTCGCCGCGGGCGATGGCAACCACGCCGGTGCGGCTCACTTCGGCCAGCCCCAGCGGTTTCATGAGTCCGACGAAGGCGTCGATCTTCTCGCCCGAGCCGGTGATCTCGAAGGTGAAGGAACCAATCGTCGAATCGATCGCCTTGGCGCGGAAGATGTCCGCGATGCGCAAGGATTCGACGCGCTTCTCGCCGGCGGACACGACCTTGACCAGCGCCAATTCGCGCTCGACATGCGCACCTTCCATCGTGAGATCGCTGACGCGATGCACGGGGACCAGACGGTCGAGCTGCGCCTTGATCTGCTCGATCACCATCGGCGTGCCGCGCGTCACGATCGTGATGCGGCTGCGATGGCCTTCGGCATCCGTCTCGGCGACGGTCAGGCTTTCGATGTTGTAGCCGCGGCCCGAAAACAGGCCGACGACGCGCGCCAGAATCCCGGGCTCGTTGTCCACGAGCACGGCGATGGTGTGGCGTTCGATAGGTTCGTTTTTCGACATGGGAATTCTCTTTCGACGGAAGGGTTCTAACGGATGAAGCGCGTTCGCCTCAAACCAGAACCATCCCTTCCTCCGAAATCGGACCGCCCTTTTTGTTCGTATCGTCGGGACCGAGCAGCATCTCGTTATGCGGGGCCCCCGACGGGATCATCGGGAAGCAGTTTTCCTTCTGATCGACGCACATATCGACGATGACCGGCTTCTTGATCGCGATCATCTCGTTGATCGTGTCGTCGACCTCGGACGTCTTGGTCGCGCGCAAGCCCACGCAATGGAAGGCTTCGGCGAGCTTCACGAAATCGGGCAACGATTCGGTGTAGCTTTCCGAATAGCGCGAGCCGTGCAGCAATTCCTGCCACTGGCGCACCATGCCCATATATTGGTTGTTCAGGATGAACACCTTCACGGGCAAACGGTACTGCGCGATGGTCGAAAGCTCCTGAATGTTCATCAGCGTCGAGGCTTCGCCCGCGACGTCGATGACCAGCGCATCGGGGTGCGCGATCTGCACGCCCATCGCCGCCGGCAGACCATAGCCCATCGTGCCGAGACCGCCGGAGGTCATCCAGCGATTGGGTTTCTGGAACTTCAGATACTGCGCGGCCCACATCTGGTGCTGGCCGACTTCCGTCGTGATGAACACGTCGTCGCGCTTGGCGGTGATCGCCTGCAAGCGTTCCAGCGCGTATTGCGGCTTGATGATCGTGTCGGATTTGCGATAGGCGAGGCAATCGCGCTTGCGCCACGTCTCGATCTGCGCCCACCACTCGGCCAGCGCCTTCTTGTCGGGCTTGGCGCCCGCGGCGATGCGACGATCCCATTCGGCGGCCAAGGCCGCGATGATGCGGCCGGCATCGCCGACGATCGGCACCTCGACGCGCACGTTCTTGTTGATCGACGACGGATCGATATCGGCGTGGATCTTCTTCGAATTCGGCGAGAAGGCGTTCAAACGGCCGGTGACGCGGTCGTCGAAGCGTGCACCAATATTCACCATCACGTCGCAGCCATGCATCGAAAGATTGGCTTCGTAGGTGCCGTGCATGCCCAGCATGCCCAAGAACAGCGGATCGGCGGCGGGCATCGCACCCAGGCCCATCAGCGTGTTGGTGATCGGGAAGCCCGTCTGGCGCACGAATTTGGTCAACGCCGCCGAGGCTTCCGGGCCCGAATTGATCACCCCGCCGCCCGTGTAGAAAATCGGGCGCTTGGCCGACAACATCAGATCGACCGCCTGCGCGATCGCCTTCGGGTCCGGATCCAAACGCGGCGTGTACGAAACGCGCTTGAAGGCTTCCGCACTCTTGTACTCGCCCTTGCCCATCAGGATGTCCTTGGGCAGGTCGATCACCACCGGGCCGGGACGGCCCGAGCGCGCGACATGGAAAGCCTCGTGCACCGTCTGCGCGAGCTTGGTGATGTCCTTGACCAAGTAATTGTGTTTGGTCGCGGGCCGCGTGATGCCGGTCGTGTCAGCCTCTTGGAAAGCATCGTTGCCGATCAGATGCGTCGGCACCTGGCCGGTCAGGCACACGATCGGAATCGAATCCATCAACGCATCGACCAAGCCGGTCACGGCGTTGGTCGCACCGGGACCCGAGGTCACGAGCACCACGCCGACCTTACCGGTCGAACGCGCATAGCCTTCGGCGGCATGCACGGCCCCGCCTTCCTGGCGCACCAGGATGTGCTTGACCGAGTTCTGCAGGAAGATCGCGTCGTAGAGCGGCAATACCGCCCCGCCGGGATAGCCGAAGATAACCTCGACGCCTTGCTCCACCAGCGCCTTGAGGACGATTTCCGCGCCATTCATCTGGGCGGTGTCCTGGGTCGTGGGGGATTTGGCGGCGGTCGACATTGTCTTCTCCTTTGCACGCTTGCGGTATGGCAAGGCGGCGCAAAATAGGGAGGTGACCTACGCCCGTCAACCCATTTTTCTAATAAACATGCGAATTTCGGGAAGAAGACTTTCCGAAAATTGCGCATCAAGCCGGGTAGCTGCCTTGAGCTGGTTGCGGAACCAGGTGCGCTGGCGCTTGGCGAATTGCCGCGTGCTCGCCTTCAAGGCGTTGATCGCACTCGGCAAATCGCATTCCCCCCGAATATGCGCGGCAAGTTCGGGCACGCCCAAAGCGCGCATCGCGGGCAGCGTGTCGGGCAGATTCTGGGTCAAAAGGGCGCGGACTTCGTCGACGGCGCCGTCCGCGATCATACGATCGACGCGAATATCGATGCGTTCGCCCAACAAATCGCGCGGCGGATCGAGCAGCAAAGTGGGCCAGCTCGAATTCTCCAACGGTGCGGCCGCATGGAAATCCGACAAGGCCGCGCCATGCGCTTCGACGACTTCCCAGGCGCGCAGCACGCGCTGCGCGTCGTTGGGCGATAGCTTTGCGCCGGCGACCGGATCGCGCCGCGCGAGTTCCGCGTGAAATGCGACGGCGCCGAGTTCGGCGTGGCGTGCCCGCGCGCGTTCGCGGATTTCCGGCGGCACGGGCGGTACGGGCGACAGACCTTCGACGATCAGCTTCAAATACATGCCCGTCCCGCCGCACAGGATGGGCCGTTTTCCGGCATCATGCGCGGCGGCGATTTCGGCCAAGGCGGCCGCGCGCCATTTGCCGACCGTGCCGTGTTCGGCGGCGGGCCAAATCCCGTAAAGCCGATGCGGCACCGCCGCTTCCTCCTCGGCCGTGGGGCGTGCCGAAACGACGCGCAATTCGCGATAGACCTGCATCGCGTCGGCGTTGATCACCACGCCGCCGAATTCGCGCGCGATCGCGGCCGCGAGCGCCGATTTGCCCGAGGCCGTGGGCCCCGCGACGATCAACGCTTTCTTGCCTTCGCCTAGCGGCCCGACCATGATCCCGGCCCCATGACCCACGCCCTCGTTCTTACCTCGAACCCCCAAGCGGGGGAACTCGCCGACGACCTATACCGGAATTTGCGGGCAAGCCTCGCCGCAGAATTCGGCGAGGCCGCCCCGCCGCGCCGCCTCGACGCGCATTCGGCGGCCGAATTCCTGCCCGGCGGCGGCGATCCCGAACGCTTGATCGCCTTCGCGCAAACGCTGATCGGCGATCGCAAGATCGACGTCAACGCGGTGCCTCTCGCCGGGCGGCGCAAGAAGCTGCTCGTCGCCGATATGGAATCGACACTGATCCACAACGAGATGCTCGACGACATCGCCGTGTTGCTCGGCATCGGCGAACGCGTGGCGACGATCACGCGCCGCGCGATGAACGGCGAATTGGATTTCCGCGCGGCCTTGGCCGAGCGCGTCGGGTTGCTGAAGGGCCAGCCCGAATCCATCCTCGAAAAAGCCGGCGAAGGTATTGCGGCGATCCCGGGCGGTGCCACGCTGGCGCGCACGATGAAAGCGAACGGCGCGTTGACCGCCATCGTCTCCGGCGGCTTCACCTATTACACCGCGCGCGTGCGCTCGGCGCTGGGCTTCGATCGCGATTACGCCAATGTGCTGGAGATCGACAACGGCAAGCTGAAGGGCAGCGTCGCCGAGCCGATCCTGGGCCGCGAGGCGAAGCTCGCCACGCTTGAATCGCTCGCCGCCGAAATCGGGATTGCCGTCGCCGACGCGATTTCCGTGGGCGACGGTGCGAACGACCTGCAAATGCTCGGGGCCGCCGGTTTGGGCGTGGCCTTCCGCGCCAAGCCGATGGTCGCCGCACAAGCCCGCTACCGGATCGATCACGGCGATCTGACCGCGCTCTTGTTCCTGCAGGGCTATACCGCCGACGCCTTCGTGGCGTAGGCTCGGGCGCGTCATGGCCAAGAACCGCATCATCGTCGGCATTTCGGGCGCGTCGGGCGCGATCTACGGCATCCGCGCGCTGGAAGCCTTGCGCGCGGCCAAGATCGAAACGCATCTGGTCCTGACGCGCACGGCGGCGATGACCATCGCCTACGAGACCGATTTGTCGCTCGCCGACGTCAAGAAACTGGCCGACGTAGTGCACGCCAACGAGGATCTCGGGGCCGCGATCTCGTCAGGCTCGTTCAAGACGCTGGGCATGATCGTCGCCCCGTGCTCGATGCGCTCGGTCTCCGAAATCGCTTATGGCAACACGACGACGCTGCTGACGCGCGCGGCCGACGTGCAACTGAAGGAGCGCCGCCGCGTGGTGCTGCTGGCGCGCGAGGCGCCGCTGCACCTCGGCCATCTGCGCGCGATGACGCAGGCCGCCGAGATTGGCGCCGTCATCGTGCCGCCCGTGCCGGCCTTCTATACCAAGCCCAAAACGATCGACGACATCGTCGATCACACGGTCGGCCGCGCGCTCGATTTGTTCGAGATCGACACCGGCCGCGTCAAACGCTGGGGCGAGAAATCCGGCCCCAAAAGCAAAAAGCCCCGCGCCTAGGCACGGGGCTTTTCCTTGTCGCGATCGAAAACGATCAGCCGGGCGACACCGGCAGGCCGACGAAGCGCTGCTCGCCGCCGCGTTCGACCATGATCAGCACCGAGCGCCGCCCGGCGGTGCGCTGCTCGCGCACCTTGTCCTGCGCCTGGGCGGGCGTGCCGATTTCGGTCTGCGCGATTTCGACGATCACGTCGCCCGCGCGAATGCCGCGCTCCTGCGCGACCGAGCCTTCGGCCACCGTCACCACGACGACGCCCTTGGCCTTGTCGCCCAGATTGAAGCGCTGCTTCGTTTCCGGCGTGATCGGCGCGATGGTCATGCCGAGCAATTCGATCTGACCGGCGGGTGCGGCCGGGCTTTGCGGCTGGCGCTGGGCGGGTGCCGCCGCTTGGGCCTGCTCCTCCTCCAGCTCGCCCAGCTTCACGTCGAGCGTGACGGTCGAACGGTTGCGCCAGACTTCGACCTTCACCGCCTTGTCAACCGGCGTTTCGGCGACCAGACGCGGCAAGCGGCGCATATCGGTCACGTCCTTGCCGTCGAACTTCACGATCACGTCGCCGGCCTTGATGTCGGCCTTGGCGGCGGGACCGTTTTCCGGCACGCGCGCGACCATCGCGCCGCGCGCCTTGTCGAGCCCCACGCTTTCGGCGAGTTCGTCGGTCACGCTTTGGATATTCACGCCCAGCCAGCCGCGCCGCACGCGGCCTTGGGTGCGCAATTGTTCGACCACGTTGCGCGCGATCGCCGACGGGATCGAGAAGCCGATGCCGACCGAGCCGCCGGTGGGCGAATAGATCGCGGTGTTAACGCCGACCACTTCGCCCGCGAGGTTGAACAACGGCCCACCCGAATTGCCGCGATTGATCGAGGCGTCGGTCTGGATGAAATCGTCGTAAGGCCCCGCGTTGATGTCGCGCTGGCGGGCGGAGATGATGCCTTGCGTCACCGACCCGCCAAGCCCGAACGGGTTGCCGATGGCGACGACCCAATCGCCCACGCGCGCGCGATCGCTGTCGCCGAAGCGCACGAAGGGCAGCGGCTTCGGGCTTTCGACCTTCAGCACCGCCAAATCGGTGCGCTGGTCCTTGCCGATCAGCTTGGCCTGGAGCGTTTGATTGTCGTGGAAGACGACGCGGATTTCCTCCGCCCCGTCGATCACGTGATTATTGGTGACGATGAAGCCTTCGGCCGTGATGACGAAGCCCGAGCCCAGCGACTGGCCGCGGCGCTGCGCTTGCGGGCCTTGGCCTTGCGGGTTCTGGCGATCGAAGAAGTCGCGGAAGAATTCCTCGAACGGCGAGCCGGGCGGGAATTGCGGCGCGTCGGGGCGGCGCTGCTGGGGCTGCTGCTGCCCTTGGCCTTGGCCGGGGCGCTGGCCCTGCGCTTGCGCAGGCGCCGCCGTCACGACCTGAATATTCACGACCGCCGGCAGCAGACGCTCGGCGAGATCGGCGAAGGTCGACGGGGCGAGCGTCGTCGCGATCGGGCGCGAAGGTGCGGCGAGCGAGGGCGAAGGTGCCGCTGGGGCGGGTACCGCCTGCGGCGCTTGGGCATAGGCCGGCAAGATCGCCGAAACGGTCATCGCCGCGACGGCGGCGATGCGGAGGGAGGCTGCGAGCGACTTGGCCAAGGTTCTAATCCTCGGATCGTGAAGGGGGCCTTGCGGCCGATTATGCCGGGCTGCTCGACGCAGCGCCAGACCGGCCCTCAAGGGAGTTAGGCGGCGGACGACGCGGTTCAAGCGGAAACCCCGGACCGTCGATTTCTGCCCGCCGATTACGGCCAAATCGCGGCGGCGCCGGCGGCGTTACCCGCCGTTACCCCGCCGCCGCCCCCGGAAAAGGAAACGCCCGGCGCGGGGAATTCCCGGCCGGGCGTCGTTTTGTCCGACGGATCGCGGTGTCCGTCGGCAGGGGGCCGTCAGCGACGGGGCGAAGGCGCGCCGCCGGGGCGCTGTTCGCGGAAGTAGCGGAAGAAATCGCTATCCGGCGACAGCACGATGGTCGAATTCGACTCCGACAGCGACTTGCGATAGGCCTCGAGCGAACGCCAGAACGCGAAGAATTCGGGGTTGGCCCCGTAGGTCTTGGCGTAGATGTCCGCCGCTTCCTCGTCGCCCTTGGCGCGGGTGATCGCCGCGTCGCGCTGGGCGTCGGCCAGCACGACGGTGCGTTCGCGATCGGCCTCGGCGCGGATGCGCTGGGCCGATTCAGCACCTTGCGCGCGCTCGGACGTCGCTTCGCGCACGCGTTCGGTTTGCATGCGCGCGAAGATGGCGTTCGAGTTATCGGTCGGCAGATCGGCGCGCATGATGCGCACATCGACCACGTCGATACCGAAGGAGCGCGTCTCCGACACCACGCCTTCGGTGATCTGGCGCATCAACGCCGCACGGCGTTCGTTGAACAACGCGCCCAGCGGGGCCGAACCGAACGTGTTCTGCAGGTTCGACTGCACGGCGTTCGCCAGACGCTGGCGCATGCCCGCTTCGTTGCGTGCGGCCGTGAAGAACATCAGCGGATCGCGGATGCGATAGCGCGCGAACACGTCGACCACGATACGCGCCTGGTCGCCCATGACGATTTCGCGCGGCGTGTCGTCGAAATCGAGCAAGCGCTTTTCGAAGTAGAGCACGTTCTGCACGAACGGGATCTTCACCTGAAGCCCCGGCTCCTGCACCACGCGCACGGGCGCGCCGAATTGCAGGACCAGCGCTTGCTGCGCCTGCCCCACGGTGAAAAAAGCCGACGACGCCAGAATGGCGAGGCCGCCCAGGACGATCGCGATCGCCGCGAGTTTCACTTGGCTCATCGCACCGCTCCTTGCTGCTGGGGCTGCTGCCCGGCCGCGGGCGCCGTCGCGGGGGCCGGCCGGCGCAGCAATTCGTTGAGCGGCAGAAGCGGAACGACGCCTTGACCGCTTGCGCCGCCGCCGTTCTGGTCGATGATGACCTTCTGGTTGCCGCGCAACACGTTTTCCATCATTTCGAGATAGAGGCGCTGGCGCGTGACATCCGGCGCCGTGCGATAGGCTTCGAGCAGCGCCTGATAGCCCGCGACGTCGCCGGTGGCGCGCGCCACGATCTGCTGGCGATAACCTTCGGCTTCCTGGGCCAAACGCTGCGCTTCGCCGCGCGCGCGCGGCACGATGTCGTTGCGGTAGGATTCGGCCTCGTTCTGCGCGCGCTGGCGATCCTGGATCGCGCGCTGCACGTCGCGGAACGCGTCGATCACCTGCTGCGGCGGCTCGACCGCACGGAACTGCACTTGATCGACCGCGATGCCCGCTTCGTAGAAGTCGAGCAAGCTTTGCATCGCCGCTTTCACGCGCGTTTCGACCGAGTTACGATTCTGGAAGATCGGCTGCATGGGCGTGAGGCCGATCGTCTCGCGCATCGCGGCTTCGGCCACCGACTTCACGGTGATTTCCGGCGAGGCGACGTTGAACAGGAATTTCGACGCGTCGGCGATGCGCCATTGCACCGTGAAGCGCACGTCCAGAATGTTCTGGTCGCTGGTCAGCATCAGCGATTCGTCGAGCATCGTACGATCGCGGCGCGCTTCGTTGCCTTCGCGGAAGCCGACCGACAGCTGGTTGACCTGCAGCACGTTGGTCTGGATCACGCTCTCGATCGGATAGGGCATGTGCCAGTTGAGGCCGGGATAGGTGATGCGCTCCATTTCGCCGAACCGCAGCACGACGCCGACATTGGCGGGCTCGACCCGGTAGAACCCGGTCGCGAGCCAGCCCGCGACCAGCACGATGGCGCCCAGCGCCAGCGCCTTGGCCGACAGGCCCTGGCTGCCGCCGCCCGGTCCGCCCGGGAAGTAACGGCGCAGCTGTTCCTGGCCCTTACGAACCAGATCCTCGAAATCCGGGCCCTTGGACCCGCCACCCCCGCCGCCCGGCGGACGCCCGCCCCAGGGGTTGTTCGGGCGCTGGCCGCCGCCATTGCTGCCGCCACCGCCGCCGCCCCATGGGCCGCCGCCACCACCTTGATTCCACGGCATGGAGATGTGCTTCCTTTCCCTGTCGTGAGACGTTGCGAATGTTCCGCAACGTCCGTTCCTAAAACCGATCTTCCGGAACAAGTGGCCCCGGATCGAGTGCGCGCCTATATAAACGCCGAAGCGCCCCGGATCAAATCAGGACGCGCACGGATTTAAGCAAGTTTTACAGCGTTTCAAGTTCCCGCCCGATGAAGGACCCCCGCCCGTGAGCGTTGCCCAAGCCCAAATCCTCGAAGCCCTGAAGAAAATCGTCGACCCGGACGCCGGCAAGGACATTCTCACCCTCGGCATGGTCCAAGGATTGGTGGTACGCGACGGGCATGTGGGTTTCTCGCTGGAAGTCGATCCGGCGCGCGGCCCCAAACTCGAGCCTTTGCGCAAGGCGGCGGAGCAAGCGGTCGAAAAAATTCCCGGCGTGCTGTCGGTCACGGCGGTTCTGACGGCGCAAAAGGGCGGTGCGCCCGCGGCACAGAAGGGCCACGGACACGCGCATGGCCAAGGACAAAGTGCGGGCGCCAAGCAGCTCGTCCCCGGCGTCAAGGCGATCGTCGCCGTCGCCTCGGGCAAGGGCGGTGTCGGCAAATCCACGACCGCGACCAACATCGCCGTGGCGCTGGCGCAGAAGGGCTTGAAGGTTGGCTTGCTCGACGCCGATGTCTACGGGCCCTCGCAGCCGCGCATGCTGGGCCTGTCGGGCCGCCCGGATTCGCCCGACGGCAAGATCCTCGCACCCATGACCAATCACGGTGTCGCGTGCATGTCGATGGGATTCCTCGTCCCCGAAGACACGCCGATGATTTGGCGCGGGCCCATGGTCATGGGCGCGCTCGAACAAATGCTGCGCGACGTGGCGTGGGGCGAGCTCGACATCATGATCGTCGATATGCCGCCGGGCACGGGCGACGCGCAATTGACCATGGCGCAGCGTGTACCTCTGGCCGGGGCGGTGATCGTTTCCACGCCGCAGGACATAGCACTGCTCGACGCGCGCAAGGGCCTCAACATGTTCCGCAAGGTCGAGGTGCCGGTGCTCGGCATCGTCGAGAATATGAGCTACCACGTCTGCTCGAGTTGCGGCCATCGCGAGCACATCTTCGGCCATGGCGGCGCGCGTGCCGAGGCCGACAAGCTGGGCGTGCCGTTCCTGGGCGAAGTGCCGCTGCATATCGCGATCCGCGAAACCTCCGACGGCGGCACGCCGATCGTCGCGAGCCAGCCCGACAGCGCCCATGCCGCCGCCTATCGCGCGATCGCCGATCAGGTTTGGGCCAAGGTCGAACCCGGTCTTAAATCGTCCCGGCCGGCGGGTCCGCGCATCGTCGTTCAGTAACCGCGATTTCGCGAGTACAATCCGGGACTAGTCCGATTCGGGATCGGTCCATGACGATGCGCGTGCGTAAAAAATCGATGTTGTTGGCCGGGGTCGCCCTCGTCGCGTTGGCGGCGTGCGCGGACGATTCGGCGCGCATGCCGGCGGCCCAGCCCGCCATCGTCGTGGCCCCGCCGCCACCGCCGCCCAGCGCCATGGCGCCGGTGCCGCAAGTCGCCCCCATGGCCCCCGCCCCGATGGCGGCGGCCCCCGCCCCGCAAGCGATGCAAGCGCCGTCGATGGTGCTGGCCGGGCATCTTGCGTCCTATCGCACGGCCGAAAGCGCGCAAGCCGGCTGGCAGCAATATGTCCGCCAGCAGCCCGCCTTGCAGACGCTGAAGCCCTATTTCGTGCCCGTCACGATCAACGGACAGCCGTGGATCCGCTTGCTGGCGGGCGATTTCCCGAACGCCGAGGAAGTGAATCGCTTCTGCAATTGGGCGCGCTCCAACCGCATGTATTGCGTGCCGATGCCCGTCGCCGCGGCGAGTCAGCCCAATGCGCAGATGCCGCGCGCGAGTGCGCCGGCTGCGGCACCCGCTTCCCCCGCCGCCACGCCCGGGTCGGGAACGATGCAGCGCCAACGCCAGCCGCGCGGCACGCCGCAACCGGCGGCCGAAATGCCGGCCCCGGCCGCGCCACCGGCGCAGATGCCGGCACCGGCCGCGACGGTGACGCCGCCGCCGCCCGCGCCGGTGCAAGCACCGACACCGCAAGCCGCACCCGCCGCCAACGGCGCGCCGACGCCCTTGGCGCCGCCGCTACCGCCGCGCCGTCAGCCCAGCAACACGGGCATTCCGCAGTAATTTAGTACGGCAGTTTGCTTATTTATACCTGCACAGCTACCTTTGATGGGCTTTGATCGAGGGTGGAAACATTTGCGACAAGAACCAAATCTCGACAAACGACTGCGCGATTCGACCGCAATTGATTTGTATAGTGAGGCGCGCGGATCAAAGCTTTCACGCCCGCAGGGCTCGCCAAAATTGCCACGGCCGATCGCTGTTTTATTGATGATCTTCGGGATTTCCGCCGCTTGGATTGGTTGGGCGTACTTCTCCGCTGACTTCTTTCTTAAAGCTTTAGCGCGAGGCGACCGGCAAACGATCGAAGATTATGTCGATCGCCCCTCTTACCAAAGATCACTCGAAGTATTGGCACCACAGGCGGCTCAACGCACTGACCATCTGGACGCCATCTTCGTAAACATTATTACCGATATTTTAAGACGTGGAATTATCAACAATATGCAGACTTATGATTTAGTAGAGGGCAGCATTCCGCAAAATTCGCGCATTCGCATGCTGTTCCCAACAGCCCCAACAAGAATGATTGTAACGGTTGTCAACGAACGCCGTGAAGGCGTCCAATTCGTGCTCGCCTTCCGAGATTTCGGTTGGTACGTGGTCGGGGTTCGATATTAACGCTCCAGCGTGGCCATCAACTCGGTCCACTCGCGCTTGCCGAGGCCCGAGTTTTCCTGCGTGACGTTTTCACCCGCCAGCAAGCGCTTGATCACCGCCATGCCCGGCCCCGACACGGCCGTGCCCGTCATCCGGTAGTCGCGGAACGCCTCGAACGCGATCGGGCACCAGCGCTCGACGATCTTGCAGATCTCGTCGGCATAGACGCGGATTTCGTATTGCGCATGGGCGTCGGCGCGCAACGACAGGAAATGCAGAAGGTTGTTGAGATCGACCTTCCAATACCATTGCGTGTAGTAGTTCGTCGGCAACGTCATGCGCGCAAGCTCGCGCGCAAGGCCCGGCTTGCCCGGCACGATCGTCGTGCCGTCGCGCGTCTCGTTCAGCAATTCCTCGTAGACGCGATAGGCTTCGGCCGACAGGTTCTCGATCGCCGACAGCGCTTTCTCGGCGTCCGCGCCCTGCAACAAATCGCCGCGCCCCTGGCGATTCACGGTCGATTGCGCGGCGAGCTGGCCCGGGACCGGAACGTAGAATTCGCGGTCGAGGATCGAATAGCGCGCCGAATACTCGTTCACATTCGCCGTGCGATGGCGGATCCACTGGCGCGCGACGAAGATCGGCAGCTTCACGTGCAGCTTGATCTCGCACATCTCGAACGGGGTCGAGTGGCGGTGGCGCATGAGGTAGCGGATCAGGTTCCGGTCGTCGGAAACCTTTTTGGTGCCCTTGCCGTAGGAGACGCGCGCCGCCTGCACGATCGCCGCATCGTCGCCGAAATAATCGATCACCCGCACGAAGCCGCTATCGAGCACGGGCAACGCCGAATAGAGGATTTCCTCCAACGCGGGCACCGTCGGACGGCGGGTGGTCGCCTGGGCCGCGCGGGCGGCATCGATCTCGGCTTGTTGTTCGGCGTTCAGATTGGACATCGGCGCGACTCGGGGCTGGTATTTTATGGGGGCGGAGTGTACCGCCCGCCCCCTTTCCCCGGAACCGCCGAACGCCTATATTCGGGGTGCCGGGCAACCGGCTATGGCGATAAACGGCTTACGTAATAGCCGATGCGGACCCGGGGGCAGTGCCCGGCGCCTCCACCATCTACGGGGGCGAACCAGGATCGACGCGCGGGTAAAGGTATGACTTTCGCTCGGCATGGTACCGCCGATATCGGGCCAATCTAGAGATGCCAACGACAACGTGGCTCTCGCTTCGGAAGCGCGTCTGGCCGCCTAACGGCGCCTGACGTATGTCCTAAAGCGCGGCTCGGGGGGCGCCGGGCAACAGAAGCCCCCCACTTTCGACCGGCACGAAGCCGGGCGGACGAGCACGATTCCCGACCACGATTCCCGACGGGGTGCGGCCAGTGAGCAGCGAAAAGAACGACAAACTGCACTACGATCGGATGATGGAGAACGCGCTGCGCGGCGTGGTGCGCGAGGCGCTGGAAACGGCCGCCGCGACCGGGCTGCCGGGCGAGCATCATTTCTACATCACCTTCCGCACCGAATTTCCCGAGGTCGATATTCCCGCGCGCTTGAAGCAGCGCCACCCCGACGAAATGACGATCGTGCTGCAACACCAGTTTTGGGATTTGAAGGTCGATGCCGATCGCTTCGGCGTGACCTTGTCCTTCGATCGCGTTCATGAACGCCTGATCGTGCCTTACGCGGCGATCACCGCCTTCGTCGATCCGTCGGTCCAGTTCGGTTTGCAATTCCCGGCGAGCACGCCGCCGGCCGCGAAGCCGGAAGCCGCGCCGGCGAAAGAAATCGCAAAAAGCGAAGCGAAAACCGAAACGCCGGCCGAACAACCCGAAAGCGGCGCGCGCGTTGTGGCGCTTGATGCATTTCGCAAGAAAAACTGACATCGAGTCTACAGAGTTGCGAAATCGGCCCGTCGATCCGCGACACGCAGGATACGTTCGTATGCTGCGAACCGGCCGCGGAAAAAACGCGATTGTACGAATCGCCACTGATTTTTAAGACAAGAATAAGACAACGACATCACTCTCCCGCCCATAGCGCAGTCGCAATCCAGCGATTGCCGACGGCGATAGCGCCGAAGCGGGAGAGAGAACCAGATGTTCGGGTCACAAGCGTCCAACGCGAAAACAATCTTGGCTGCGCTCGATAAGTCGCAAGCCATCATCGAATTCGAACTGGATGGCACGATCGTCACGGCGAACGAGAATTTCTTGAAGGCGATGGGTTATTCGCAGGAAGAAGTGCGCGGCAAGCATCATTCGATGTTCGTTGAGCCCGCCTATGCCGCGAGCCCGGAATACAAGGAATTCTGGGCGAAACTCAATCGCGGCGAATTCCAGCGCGCGCAGTATCTGCGCCTGGGCAAAGGCGGCCGCGAAGTATGGATCGAGGCGTCGTACAACCCGATCTTGAACGCGTCCGGCAAGGCGGTGAAAGTCGTCAAACTTGCGACCGACATCACCGCGACGAAGAACGCGGCGATCGAGCAGGAGGGCCAGATCAAGGCGCTCGACCGTTCGCAGGCGACGATCGAGTTCGACCTCGACGGCATGATTCTCGACGCCAACGCGAACTTCCTGACGACGCTCGGCTACACCCTCGACGAGATCAAAGGGCGGCACCATTCGATGTTCGTCGAGCCGGCCTTCGCGGCGAGCGGCGAGTACAAGACGTTCTGGGCGAATCTGCGACGCGGCGAGTTCCAGGCCGCACAGTACAAGCGGATCGGCAAGGGCGGGCGCGAAGTGTGGATCGAAGCGTCGTACAATCCGATCTTCAACACGCATGGCCAGCCCTACAAGGTCATCAAATTCGCCACCGACCTGTCGCCGCGCAAGGCGCAGACCCGCGCGCTGGCCGACGATTTCGAGAAAAACGTCAAATCGCTGGTCCAAACGCTCGCCACCGCATCGGGCGATCTGCGCGTCACGACGCAAAGCCTGGCGTCGGCGGCCGAAGAGACCAACTCGCAAGCCTCGACCGTGTCGGCGGCGACCGAGGAGCTTTCGGCGTCCAGCAGCGAGATCGCGCGCCAGCTTTCCGACTCGACCACGATCGTCGGCGCCGCCGTCGATCGCGCCAAGCAGTCGGAATCGATGGTCGCCACGCTCGTCGCGGCGGCCGAGAAAATCGGCAGCGTCACGAAGCTGATCACCGACATCGCGGGGCAGACCAATCTGCTCGCGCTCAACGCGACGATCGAAGCCGCGCGCGCCGGCGACGCGGGCAAAGGCTTCGCGGTCGTCGCGTCCGAGGTCAAGTCGCTCGCCAACCAGACCTCCCGGGCGACGGAGGAGATCGCGGCCCAAATCGCCGACATCCAGAACGCGAGCCGCACGACGGCGGACGCGATCCGCGAGATCGGCGAAATCATCGGCCGCGTGAACGGCATCAGCACCTCCATCTCGGGCGCGGTCGAGGAGCAATCGGCCGCGACTCGCGAGGTGTCGTCCAACATCACGGGTGTCAGCCAATCGGCGGCCAGTACCAGCGAATCGCTGGTGTCGATGCAGACGCTGGCCGAAAACCTTTCCGGCCAGACGAGCGATCTGTCCGGGCGCGTCGACGCCTTCGTGGCGACCGTCCGCGCGATGTAACCCGGTTACCCTCCCCCCGCTTTGCGCGGGGGGAGGCGTTTGGGTAGAGTGCGGCCTTCCTTAGCTCGGGGAGCCGACAGAATGCCCGGATTCGAATATCGCGAAATGATCGACGTGGCGCATGACGATGTGCCGATGCGTAAGTTGGCGGACGGCCCCGTCTCGAAAGCCAAATTCGAAGGCCGCGATATTCTGAAGGTCGATCCGGCGGCCCTCACCCTTCTCGCCCGCCAAGCCTATATCGACATCGCGCATTTGCTGCGCCCCGGCCATCTGGGCCAATTGCGCGCGATCCTCGACGATTCGGAAGCCTCCGCCAACGACAAGTTCGTGGCGGCCGATCTGCTGAAGAACGCCAATATCGCCGCGGGCGGCGTGCTGCCGATGTGCCAGGACACCGGCAACGCCATCGTCATGGGCAAGAAGGGCCAGAACGTGTGGACCGGCGGCGACGACGCCGAAGCGCTCGCCAAGGGCGTGTGGCAATCCTACGCCGAACGCAATCTGCGCTATTCGATGGTCGCCCCGCTGGGCATGTTCGAAGAAACGAACACCGGCGACAATCTGCCCGCGCAGATCGACCTCTACGCCACCGAAGGCGACGAATACGAATTCCTGTTCGTCGCCAAGGGCGGCGGGTCGGCCAACAAGACGTTCCTGTTCCAGGAAACGCCGTCGCGCCTGACCGAAAAAGGCATGCTCGATTTCCTCGACGCCAAGATCAAGACGCTGGGGACGGCCGCCTGCCCGCCCTACCATCTTGGCATCGTCATCGGCGGCACGTCGGCCGAGCAGAATCTCAAAACGCTGAAGCTCGCGACATGCCGCTATCTCGACGGTTTGCCGGAGGCCGGCAACAAGCACGGCCAAGCCTTCCGCGATCGCGGCATGGAAGAAAAAGTCCATAAGCTGACGCAGATGAACGGCATCGGCGCGCAGTTCGGCGGCAAGTATTTTTGCCACGACGTGCGCGTCGTGCGCCTGCCGCGCCACGGCGCCAGCCTGCCGATTTCGATCGGCGTGTCGTGCTCGGCCGATCGTCAGGCGCTGGGCCGCGTCACAAAGGACGGCGTGTTCCTCGAACAGCTCGAACAAGACCCCGCGCGCTTCCTGCCGGATGTGGACGTCTCGAAACTGGCGGGTGCGCCCGTGCAGATCGACCTGAACCGGCCGATGAAGGATATCCGCGAAACGCTGTCGCGCCTGTCGATCACCACGCGCGTCAACCTGACCGGCACGATCGTCGTGGCGCGCGATCTGGCGCATGCGCGTTTGCGCGCCGAACTCGAAAAGGGCAATCCGCTGCCCGATTATTTCAAGAACCACGTCGTCTACTACGCCGGCCCCGCCAAAACACCGCAGGGCTACGCCTCCGGCTCGTTCGGGCCGACGACGGCGGGCCGTATGGACAGCTTCGTCGAGCAATTCCAGGCCGCCGGCGGCAGCTACGTGATGCTCGCCAAGGGCAACCGGTCCAAGGCGGTTACGGACTCCTGCAAGAAGCATGGCGGCTTCTATCTCTGCTCGATCGGCGGCGAAGGCGCGTTGCTGGCCGAGCATTGCATCAAGAAGGTCGAGTGCATCGCGTATCCGGATCTCGGCATGGAAGCGATCTGGAAGATCGACGTGGTCGATTTCCCGGCCTTCCTGGTCGTCGACGACAAGGGCAACGACTTCTTCGCCAAGTGGAGCGGTTGAGCGCGATGATCCTGATCGGTCAATTCGACTCGCCCTTCGTGCGCCGGGTCGGCATCGCGCTGAAGCTCTACGGGCTGCCGTTCGAGCACCGCCCGTGGTCGACCTTCGGCGAGGCCGACAAGATCCGCGCCTATAACCCACTGCTGCGCGTACCCACGCTGGTGCTGCCGGATGGCGACGTGCTGATCGAAAGCCACGCGATCCTCGATTACGTCGACTCGCTGGTGCCGGCCGGAAAGCGCCTATACCCGGTGGCCGAGCCCGATCGCCATCGCGCGATCAAGGTCGCGGCCTTGGCAACCGGCTTCGCCGACAAGGCGGTTAGCCTGTTCTACGAAAAAGTACTGCACGACAAAGCGTCGGCGACGATCGATACGCGCTGGCGCGACCAGATCGGCGGCGCGTTGAACGCGCTGGAAGCCGATCGCGCGGCGCGTTCCACGCCCTACTGGTTTGGTGCGACGATCGGGCATGCCGATATCGCGGTCGCCTGCGCGCTGCGCCACGCGCGCGATGCGCATCCGGGTTTGATCCCGTTCGATCGCCTGCCCGCCCTCGCCGCCCATTCGCAGCTTTGCGAAGCGTTGCCGGTGTTCCGAGAGATTTCGCAGGTCTTCATCCCGCCGTCGTAGGTGGGCGAAGACCCAACAAAAAATTCTTGAGGCCCCGAATGGAAGCTAAAGCGCTAAATCTCAGTTAGCATCGCCTCTAATCGAGCAAACAAATGATCGACTTTATTTTTTGTTTCCTCTTCAAGATCCTGGTAAGTGAATTTTTTCTGCTTCAGCGCCAAGGCAAAATTGTACGCCAATACAGGCTTCGAAATAGAACGCCGCTTTACGATCCCAGAGTTTAACTCACCGGACTCCCCGGTTTCAGAGACCTCGCGAGGGCAAACAAATTTAGAAAAATCCCTCTTAGAAAAAATATCTTCAATTCCTTTACAATCTTTAATTTTCAACAGCTTTCGCGCTGCAATCGCATCGCTGTCGCCACAAAGATTCCGCTTCAGGTTCGCCAGCACTCGACGTCCGGTAGGTTCATCGTCGAGCAAAACGATAAATTCAATTCCCCACCCAATGAACAGATTTGCCATGAGTTCGACGTTATCGGCTCCGGTCGCCGCAACAAATTGAATCTCAGAGGTCATGCCCTTCGACTGCCATAGTGCCTCTAAGTAATAAAATGCGCTTATCTCCTCAAGAATCACATTTCTCTTTTTCTTAATGACGGCCTGCTGTGAAAAATCTGCCCCCATCGCCGACAATATTGGAGTCAGAGAATCCCTCGATGCTGCAGCAATATTATGTGCCGATACCACAGATGTCGGACTAAACTCTTTAGCTATATCTCTTTGAACCACCATAATTCTATATAGTTTAGAATATTCAATCATAGAGGGAATATGTGTAGAGTATATTATAGTTATTTTATTCGAAAGAGCATTTATTAGACGAAGCGCATCTCCCTGGGCTTTTGGGTGGAGGTTTGCACCGGGCTCATCAAGCAAAAAAACAAAACTATCATTGCGAAGTGATGCCGCCTTGAGCTGTAAATAAAATGATAAAAACCACCTCACACCCTCACTTCGCTGACTAGGGTACAGCTTTGAGACTCCTTCTAGAGTCCAAAAAACTAAATATACTTTTTCCTCGCCCTTTTCTATTCGCCTATCAATGTCACATTCGATTTGGATCTTGGCGTCTCCACCAATTAGCTGACTCCAGAACGTGCCAAAATCTTTACTGATAAATGCATTGGCTTTGCTCAGTGCGTTTTCACGAGTCCTTCTATCAGATGAAAGGATCTTCTCTCCTGATATCTGGGCCACCTTCAGGAAGTTCTGCGCTGCTTGCGCGCCAACTCCTTTGGGTACCCCGTCTTTATCAATCAGAATTTCGTTTGGGAGTAGAAGCGATGTATTGGATTTGAAGTATTCGAACTTTGGCGCAGCTGCGAAAATCTCATCTTCTATATTCCCAACTATCTTGTTTTTTTGATCCTCTAAATATTTGTCATCAAATATAGGCGATTTGTCGCCGGCAACAGACACCGCGTCCTCACTTGCATCAGAATCCTCTACCTCTTCGTCTTCCTCATTGTTTTCAATTTTCGGACTTCTATTCTTTATCGCTGTTGAAAAAATCTCTATCATTGATTGAATAAACTTATCGTCTCTCATTTTGCGTTCTAGAGCAGCCTGAAAACCCTCCGTAGCTACCTCGTACTCAACATATAACGCCCCATTGTCGTCAAGCTCCCAACAGAATGCCAACTCGATTTGCGCAGCTCGATTTATAAAGAACTCTTGCGCTGTTCTGACGAGTTGTTGATTTACTTTTCCGACAGCATCACCAATTTCTTTTTCAGATACGGAAAGGCGGATGGTTATAACTGGAAGCGGTTGATCGACCCTCAAATCATCCCTTGTGGGCGCTGACTGACCGAATGTGGTTGATAGAGCATCTAGGATAGCTGATTTCCCAGACTCATTTTGTCCAACAAGGACGGTCACTTTGTCAGGAGAGACTGCACACCATCCAGTATCAACTATTGATCTAAAATTCTGGATCCTGAAGCCTAGCATTTCCATTGACGTCTCCAGCATCAAACACGCTCGGTTTTATTTTAGTAAATATTATCGAATGAGGATTAAAGATCAAAGCATGGAGTTTTCTAGTAATCCATCAGGTACATCGATACGTCATTTTTGGATGTTTCCGTCTGGCCTCAAGCCAGAACCTGCGTGATCGGAATTCCTGCACGCGAAGCGTTGCCGGTGTTCCGGGAGATTTCGCAGGTCTTCATCCCGCCGTCGTAAGCGGGAACCGGCCTAGCAATTCTCGAAATTGGTGAAGAACAGGACCATGTCCGTGTTCGCACCGTCGGCCGCCAGCGGCAGGAACAGCGTATAGCGCGCGATATAACGCCCACCCCACAGCATATCGCCGCGATTGTCCTGCCCGCGCACCGACGTGTCGCGGAATAGCGGCCGCCCGCCGGCGATCACGCTGCGATAATTCGACAGAACCTGTTCGCGCATGCCGGGCACGTCTTGGCCGAGATAGCCTTCGACCACCGGCCGCCCGGTCGGATCGAAACCGCGCGCGGCGACCTGCCGCGTGCCGAGCAAGCGATAGCGAAAAAAGGGATCCTCGCCCAGCACGTCGACCAGGCCGATATCGGGCAGATGGCCGGGAATATCGCCGGGTTCGATATCGGCGCGCGCGGGCATTTTCCGCGCCCCCCGCTTGGCGGCCCAATAATCGAACAAATGCCGGCCGCGCGAATCGAGCGCGTCTTCCGCCGGCAGCCCATCGATTTCGGCCTTCAAATCCAAGAATCGTCTCCGCGAAAGGGACGTAATGGTTTCTCCTCGTAGCTTAAGAAAAGGTTACGATTGGCCTCGTTCACGAAGGATTACATATGTCTGACTCCGCCCTTGTTCTGTTTTCCGGCGGGCAGGACTCCACCGCCTGCCTGGCCTGGGCGCTACGCCGTTATGCCCGCGTCGAAACCGTCGGATTCGACTATGGCCAACGCCACCGCGTGGAACTCGATTGCCGGCGCGACGTGCTGTCCGCGATCCGCGCCGCGTTTCCCGAATGGGGCGCCAAATTGGGCGAGGACCATATGGTCGATCTGGCGGCGCTCGGCGCCATTTCGCAGACCTCGCTGACGCGCGAAACGGCGTTCGAATACGAGCGCGACGGCCTGCCCAACAGCTTCGTGCCCGGGCGCAATCTGCTGTTCTTCACCTTCGCGGCGGCGATCGCCTATCGGCGCGGCTTGAAGCGCCTGGTCGGCGGCATGTGCGAGACCGATTACTCGGGCTATCCCGATTGCCGCGACGACACGATGAAGGCGCTGCAAGTCGCGTTATCGCTCGGCCTCGACAAGCGTCTCGTGATCGAAACGCCGTTGATGTGGATCGACAAGGCCGCGACCTGGGAAATGACCCGCGAACTGGGCGGCGACAAACTGGTCGATCTGGCCGTCGAACACACCCATTCCTGCTATGCGGGCGACCGCACCAAACGCCACGATTGGGGCTATGGCTGCGGCGTGTGCCCGGCTTGCGAATTGCGCGAAGCCGGTTGGAAGAAGTGGCGCGCGCCGAAATAAACGACGGCTAGTTGATCGAGCGCGTCTCGCCGGGCGAAACGGCCCCGGGCAGGCCGGCCCCCCAGGTGAGCGGCAATTCCCATTCGGCCTTCGCGGCTGCGTCGCGCAAGATGCGCATCAAGCCGAACAGCCCGTCATCGGCCAAGGCGATATCGATGCGCGCATTGTCCGTCGCGATCAGCACGATCGCCGTGCGCGCATCGGCCTGACGCTTGATGTTGAAGCCCCACAGCAAGCGCGGCGGCGGCAAGGCATTGGCGGCTTGAGCGGCCGGCGGCGGCGGCGCGGCCGGTGCGGCCTCGGTTGGCGCCGACTGGCGCGGCGGGCGCACGGCGGCGCGATCCTCGAACGCGGTCGCGAAATCGGCCTTCGCGGTCAGGCGCGTTTCGGCCATATCGAGCAGGAAGTCGCGCGCGGCGGGCGATTTCGCCTCCGCCACCGTCTTGCGCAGCTCCTCCGTCAGCCCCTTCCAGAACAGCGCCAGAAACCGCCGCGTCAGCCAGAAACGCATCGTCGCTTCGCCGGCCGCGTTCATTTTCAGCAAAAGCCGGTCTTCGACCGGCACGACGTCGACGCCGAATTGTTGGATCGTGGCCATGTTCGAGTAATGTGACGGGAAACCGGACACGGGACAATGCGCGAGAACGGCGACGATCTGGATTTGCTGCTGGCGGCGATCAAACCGCGCGACGAGGCGCGCGCGTTGTTCGCCAACGCCGCCGCGCATCCAGCCCTCGCCGCGTGGGGTTCGCGTCTCGATTGCCGCCAGGACTGGAAGCCGGATGCCGACGCGCTGACCCAATCTGGCGCAAAACTGGTCGACGCCGCGACCGGCCCTTACGACGCCGCTTTCGTGCGCCTGCAACGCCAGCGGCAGCGCCATCTGGGCACGCTCGCCCGCGCGCTCGGCGCCCTCAAACCCGGCGGCATTCTGGCCGTGTGCGGGCCCAATGTGATGGGCGGCGCCAGGCTTGCCGACGATCTGGCCGAGATGGGTGTGGAAGGCAAATCCACCTCCAAGCACAAATGCCGGCTGGTCGTGGCGGCGCGCCCCGTGAAGCTCGACCTCGCGCGCTTCGTCGATCTGGATGCGCCGCGCGAAGTCCCCGCGATCGGCGCCCGAAGCGCCCCGGGCGTGTTCGCCTGGGACCGGATCGATCCGGGCACGACATTGCTGCTGGAAACGTTGCCGCCGCTTGGCGGACACATCGCCGATCTGGGCGCGGGCTGGGGGGCGCTGGCCCGCGCGATCCTGGCGCGCAATCCCGCCACGACGATCGACGCTTACGAGGCCGACGCCGTTTCGGTCGCGTGCTTGCGCGCCAATCTGCCAAGCGTCACCGCGCATTGGCACGACGTGACGAAGGGATTGCCGCGCGCGGGCTATGACGCGGTCGTCTCCAACCTGCCCTTCCACGATGCGCGCGGCGAGAACCGCGCGCTGGCCGCCGCCTTCGCGACCAAGGCGGCCGAGGCGCTGAAGCCGGGCGGGGCGTTCTACGCCGTCGCCAACGCGCATCTGCCCTACGAAAAAACGCTCGACACGGTGTTCACCCGTGTCGAGCGTCTGGCCGAACGCGGCGGCTACAAAGCGTTCAGATGCAGTAGGTCTTGATCGGTTCGAAGCCGTTGAACGCGACGGCCGCATAGGTCGTCGTGTAGGCGCCGGTGGCACGGATCTCCAAACGGTCGCCCGCTTCGAGGTCGAGCGGCAGGCGGTAATCCGCCTTCTCGTACATCACGTCGGCCGAATCACAGGTCGGGCCGGCGATGACGACGCGCGCACTCGGGCCCTTCTTGGCCGAGACGATCGGGTACTGGATCGCCTCGTCCATCGTTTCGGCGAGACCGCCGAACTTGCCGATGTCGAGATAGACCCAGCGGCGCGCATCCTTGGCCGACTTGCGGCTGACGAGCACGACTTCCGTGTCGATCACGCCGGAATTGCCGACCATCTGGCGGCCCGGCTCGACGATGATTTCCGGCGGGATGCGGTTGCCGAAATGCTTGGCCAACGCCGCATGGATCGCCGCGCCGTAGGAGCCCATCACCGGGATGTCCTTGCGATACTTGGTCGGGAAGCCGCCGCCCATGTTGAGCATGTTGAGCGTCACACCCGCCGCTTCGCATTCGCGGAAGATCCACGCGGCTTGCGCCACGGCCGAATCCCACGCGTCGACGTTCTTCATCTGCGAGCCGACATGGAACGACACGCCGTGCGGCACGACGCCGCGCTTGGCCGCGGCGATCAAAAGATCGCGCGCCATTTCGACGTCGCAGCCGAATTTGCGCGACAGCGGCCAATCCGCACCCTCGCCCGAAGTCAGGATGCGGCAGAACACCTTGGCGCCCGGGGCGGCCTTGGCGATCTTGTCGAGTTCGGCTTCCGAATCGAAGGCGAACAGCGTCACGCCGCGCGCATGCGCCGCGGCGATGTCGCTCTGCTTCTTGATCGTGTTGCCGAACGAGATGCGCTTGCCGTCCACACCGGCCTTGAGGGCCATGTCGATCTCGTTGACCGAGGCGGTGTCGAACGCCGAACCGAGCTTGGCCAGCAGCGCCAAGATTTCCGGCGCCGGGTTGGCCTTGACGGCGTAATAGATGCCCGCCTGCGGCACGGCTTCCTTCAGCTTGCGGTAGTTATCCGCGACCAGATCGAGATCGACGACCAGATACGGCGTCGCGCGTCGTTCGGCGAGGAAGCGCTGGATCTTCTTGGTGGTCATTTCCCAGTACCCTTTTCTTTCCCAGGAAAACGCGTCAAGCGACGCGGAAGTTTTCGAATTGCCACGGGCATTCGCGATCGAGCTGTTCGGGGAACAGTTTTTCGCGGTCCTGTAGCGGCGTCCAATCGGTGTAGGTCCCGGAGACTTCGCCCAGATACGGACGGCAAATCTCCATGCAGCGCACGTGATCGATTTCGTCGGCTTCGACCACGCCCGAATTCGGGTTCTCCAGCGCCCAGATCATGCCGGCCAGAACGGCCGCCGTGACTTGAAGCGACGTCGCGTTGTTATGCGGTGCCAGTTTGCGCGCTTCGTCGATCGATAGATGCGAGCCGTACCAAAGCGCACCCTTGGCATGGCCCATCAGCAGCACGCCCAGCTCGTCCACGCCCTTGATGATTTCTTCCATCATCAAGCGCTTGGAAGGCTGCAGGCGCCAATTCTTGCCGGCGATCTCGTGGATCGACAGCACGGCGTCGTCGCACGGGTGATAGGCGTAGTGGACGGTCGGCCGGTACACGGGCTTCCCGGCCTGCGCGACCGTGTAGTAATCGGCGATCGAGATCGCCTCGTTATGCGTGATCAGGAAGCCGTGGAACGGCCCTTCGTTCGGCGTCCAGGTGCGCACGCGCGTCGCGGCACCCGGGCGCATCAGATAGATCGCCGCGTCGCAGCCGAAATCGTGGCGGCGGCCGTCTTCGGGCAGACGCTTTTCGTGGCTGCCCCAGCCCAATTCGGCCGGCTGCTGGCCTTCGCCCACGAAGCCGTCGATCGACCAGGTGTTGACGAATTCGCCCGGTTGCTTGGCCACGGCGGCGACTTGGGTATCGCGCTCGGCGACATGGATCGTCTTGACGCCCAAGTCGCGCGCCAGCGCCGCCCAGCCCTCGCGGCTCGCCGGGATCGCGGCCTTGCGGCCGGTGTCGGCGGCGATCTTGAGCAGCGCTTCCTTGACGAAATGCGACACCAGGCCCGGATTGGCGCCGTGGGTCAGCACGGCGGTCGGACCGCCGGCGAATTTGCCGCGCAGTTTGCGCGCCGATTCGCGTAGCGCGTAGTTCGAACGCTGCGAGGGCGTGAGCGACGGGTCGGTATAGCCGCCGGCCCAGGGCTCGATGCAGGTGTCGAGGTAGAAGGCGCCCAGCTCGTGCGCGAGTTCGATCAAGGCGACCGACGAGACGTCGACCGACAGATTCAGCAGGAAGTCGCCCTTGCCCAGGCGCTTGGTCAGTTCCGCGCGATAATTGTCGCGGGTCAGCGCGGTCTGGACGAACTCGATCCCGTATTCCGCCGCTTCGTCGATGCCGCGCGGCTCCGCCGTCACGATGACGATGCGGTCCTTGGGCATTTCAACATGGCGCAGGATGAGCGGCAGCACGCCTTGGCCGATGGAGCCGAAGCCCACCATCACCAAACGGCCGCCGAACGTCACATGCTTCTTGTACTCGGTCATCGACGCGTATCGCTCTCCACGGGCGCCCGGTAGGGCGCCTTACCCGCGGGCGATGCGTCGTTCCCCTCCGGGGGCGCATCGGCCGTCGCGGCTGTTCCACTCTGCTGCTTGTCGGGAAGTCGATGCTCCGATCGCATCCGCCTTCCGCAAGAGACCCTGGCGCTTCCGGCCCGCCTCGACCCCGAAGGGTCGTTTCCCGGCGGCACCGGCGGGGCGGACGAAACGGACCGGAAAGCCCGCGTCGCCGCCCTGCGGCGGTTATCCTTGCGTAAGCGGAGGGAGCGAAGCCCCGTCCTTGGCCGCAACCATCGTCAACACCCCTTAAGGACACCGGCCCACTGGCGACCGGCTTGTACCGAAAAGGACGCTTGTCGTTGCTTGACCTCGAGCGCTTGGGACCGAGAGACGTGGAGGTTCTTCGCGAACTTCCCGCCCTGCCTCTTAGCGCTGCCTCGTGGGCCTGGGGCACGTGCGTGCGTCGTAAAAGCGCAAATAACACAAACGCGCGGGCGCGCAAGTGAAAATCGCGGCTGCGGGGAAAATTTCACGAAGTCGGCGACGGCGTGTTGCGCGCGCGCATCGCCCGCGCGGGCGCTTACTTGTACTTGGTCGACGCTTGGCGCAGCGCTTTGAGCAGTTCCGCTTCGACCTTGCCGCCGAGTCCGGTGATGCGCTGGGCGAGCACGACGTAAAGCGCGTCGATGTGATGGGCGAAGATCACGCCGTGCCACACATTCGCGTCTTTGATCTGCGCGGCGTAGTCGTGCAGCGACTTGGCGATCTGCGTGAGCAGCGGAAACTTGAACGTGCCGCCGAGGCCCTTGATCTCCAGCGCGTCGGACGCGACTCGCTCGATCAATCCCGGATTGGGCGCCACGCCGTCATCGAGGGCGGCCAGCGCCTCGCGCAGCTGCTTCAGCTTCGCGGCGATCTGCCGCACGAAGCCGTCGGAGGATTTCTCGACCACCGTCTGCAGCTTCACCGTCTCCTCGGGCGTGAGGATGACGCCGAAGCCGGTCTTGAAATTGACGGCGCGTTTGCGCAGATCCAGCGACGGCTGAATGATCTGGACTTTGGGTTTGGCCACGTTCGGATTCTCCGCGAGGACCGGCCGAGCTTAGCTCGGCTTGGCGTTGGGATCGACCCCGCGCCGTTCTTTGCCGTTGAAAGGCATCTGCTTGCGCCGCCGGTCGGGCCCGAAATAACCGGGCGCCGAGATGAACGGCCGCGGATAGGCGATGACCGACGACAAACGCTTATAGAGCGAATCGACCGTATAGGGTTTCGCGACGAACTCGTTCACCCCGTGGTCGCGCGCCTCGATCACGTACTGCTCCTCCGACCGCGCGGTCAGCATGATGACGGGCATCAACCGGTCGCGCGAGGCGGGATCGTTGCGGATATAGTCGCACAGCTTGTTCCCGCCCTCGACCGGCAGATCGTATTCGGTGATGACGATGTCGATATTGCCCTCTTTGAGGACACCCATCGCCTTCTCGAAATCGTTCACGCGGCGGACGTAATTCGCCCCCAGCATGGACAGGATATCGCCCAGCATCGTCAGCGACAGCGCGTTGGGGTCGCAGATCAAAAACCGGATTTTGCTGAAATCGATCTTTTCGGGCATCGTTCCGAATCACGGAGGTCGGCAGTAAAACTTAGGTTATCTCATACGTTTGGCGGGGCCCCGTGACAAGCCCCGCCGCACCTACCCGGGTGCGATAGGCGGGATTCGGCGCGCGGCGGGGTCGCTATGCCTTATTGTCATACGAATACCTATTGAATAACCCGCTCTGCGCGTGCCTAAATCGCGGGCGGTTAACTGACATATCAATCTGACCGCCCGGCACGAACCGGCTTTGGGGGAGATCGAGACCGTCATGGCGGACCGAGCCGCGACGCGGATCGAACGCGACAGTTTCGGGCCCATCGAGGTGGCCGCCGACCGGTATTGGGGCGCGCAGACGCAGCGCAGCGTCGAGCTATTCCGAATCGGCGACGAGCGCATCCCCGAACCGCTGATCCGCGCTTTCGGCGCCCAGAAAAAAGCCGCGGCCCTGGCCAATCTCGCTTTGGGCGAATTGCCGGCCGAGTTGGGGCCGATGCTGCTGAAGGCCTGCGACGAAGTGATCGCCGGCGTGCTGTCCGATCATTTCCCGCTGGTCGTCTGGCAGACCGGGTCGGGCACCCAGACCAATATGAACGCCAACGAGGTCGTGGCGAATCGCGCGAACGAATTGCTCGGCCATAAGCTCGGCGAGAAGAAGCCGGTGCACCCCAACGATCACGTCAATCGCGGGCAATCGTCGAACGATTCCTTCCCCACCGCGATGCACATCGCGGTCGTTGCGGAAATTCACGATCACCTGCTGCCCGCCCTTCAGCGCCTGCACGAAGTGCTGCTCGCCAAGGCGACCGAAACGGCGGGGCTGATCAAGATCGGCCGCACGCATTTGCAGGACGCCGTGCCCATGACGATGGGCCAGGAAATCGGCGCCTGGGCCCGCCAGGTCGAACTGGGCATGACGCGGGTCGAGCAGACGATGCCGCGCCTCTATCGCGTCGCCCAAGGGGGTACGGCCGTCGGCACGGGGCTGAACGCGCATAAGCAATTTCCCGCGCGTTTCGCGCAGGAACTGGCCCGGCTGACCAACCTTCCCTTCATGCCGGCCGAGGATAAGTTCGAGGCGATCGCCGCCCACGACGCGATGGTCGAATGCTCGGGCGCGCTCAACACGCTGGCCGCGGGCCTGTTCAAGATCGCCAACGACGTGCGCCTGCTCGCCTCGGGCCCGCGCTCGGGGCTGGGCGAACTCGCCTTGCCGGAGAACGAGCCCGGCTCCTCGATCATGCCCGGCAAGGTCAATCCGACCCAGGCCGAGGCGCTGACGATGGTCTGCGCCCAAGTGATGGGCAACCACGTCGCCGTCACGATTTCGGGTGCGAGCGGCCATTTGCAGCTCAACGTCTTCAAGCCGGTGATCGCCTACAACGTGCTGCAATCGATCCGATTGCTGGGCGACGCCGCCCTGTCCTTCGCCGAGAACTGCATCGCGGGCATGGCGCCGATCCCGGCGACGGTCGCCCACCATCTCGAGCGCTCGCTGATGCTGGTGACGGCGCTCAACCCGCATATCGGCTACGACAACGCCGCAAAAATCGCCAAACACGCCCATGCCCATAACCTGACGCTCAAGGAAGCCGCCGTCGGTCTGGGTCTTGTCACTGAAGCGGATTTCGACCGCTGGGTTCAGCCGATCGACATGCTGAGCCCGCGGGACAAAAAACAATCGGGGGAGTAGAAAATGGCCGGATCGATTCGCAAACGCTCGGTGGTTATCGCAGGGCACCGGACGAGCATTTCGTTGGAGCCGGAATTTTGGACCGCGCTCAAAGACATCGCGCGCAAGCGCAACGCATCGATCAACGATCTCGTGACCGAGATCGACAAGATGCGCGCGGCGCGCGATCAGGCGGGGAACCTGTCCAGCGCGTTGCGCGTCTATGTGTTGCAGGCGCTGACCGGCACGCTGCCGGCGATCGCCCCGGTGGTCGCGGCCGCGGCGACGGCGCAACCGGCGCAAAAGCCGCTCTGAGGGCGATGGCACTCGCGGCCTTGATCGCCGCGAGCGCTTTTTCGCCGTCCGTCGCTTTCGATCGCGACGACGAATTCGATCAGGGCGTGACGGCGTTCCAATCGCGCGATTACGAAAGCGCTTGGTTCCGTTTTTGGGGCCTTGCGCGCATGGGCGACCGCGAGGCGCAGTTCAATCTGGGCCAGATGTATCGGCGCGGCGAAGGCGTGCCGCGCGATTTGGTGCAAGCGCGCCGCTGGTACGAAGCGGCCGCCGCCCAAGGCTTCGACGAAGCGCAGTATCAATTGGGCGTGGTGTGGGAAACCGGGAACGGCGTCCCCGCCGATTTGCTCGAAGCCCGCCAATGGTATGCGCGCGCGGCGCGCAGCGGTCACGAACGCGCGCAGGAAGCGTTGAATCGCGTCGAAACCGCGCTGGCGGGCGGGCGCACGCGTACGATTATCGAGACCCCGGACGCCCCGCCGGCCGCGACCGTGCGGCCGAATCCGCCCGCGGCGCCGCGCCGCCAGAATTAGGGATTTGCGCGGGCGGCTGGAAATTCAGACGCGGATTGGCGAACGGGCCTTGGGCGGCAAAGCGCCAGGATTTCTTCCCCGCGAAGGCGAATTCGGCGACGAGGTCCAGCGCCCAAGCGCCGATATCGATCTGCCCGGAACCGTCGATCGTCGCCCCCGCCCCGGCGGCGCGCCAACGTTCGACCCGCGCATGCCCCAATTCGATGCGCAAGCGCGCGTCGAATTCGTCGAGCACGCTGCGTCCGCCGCGCCCGGCAAGCCGGGCAAGCCGGGCAAGCTCGGCGATATCGGGCGGATTGCCGGCGGCGGCATAACGGCGCGCGATGGCGCCAAGATCGAGACCGTCGATGATGGCGCCGGGGGCGGACAACGCCGCAGCCCCTTTGAGGTTGCCCGCCCAGATCGAGAAGGTGCCGCCTTGCGATTCCACGCGGCCCGACAATTTGGCGGGGCCGCGTAGCACAGGCGTAAGCCCCGAAGCGTTGAGCATTTCACCCAACTCGAAATCCGTCACCGCGAATTCGGCGACGAAGCCGGGATTGTCGCCGCCCGCGAGCTTGCCCTTGGCGTCGAACCGGCCGCGCCACAACGAGCCCGACAATTGCCGCACGTCGATCCCGTCGTCGCCGAAACCGGCTTGCACCAGCGCGTCGCCCAGCGTGGCGCCGCCGACGATCAATTCGCGCGCGCGCATGGAAAGGTCGAGCGGGATCGCGCCCGCGAGGTCGAAGGCCAAGGGCACGCGGCTCCACCCGCCGGGGCCGGGGGCGGGTCCTTGGGCCGCGCGCGCCGCCTGGGCTTGCTGGCTGCGCGTCAGCAACGGCCCGCGCTGCACGGGGCGCGGCAAGGCGCGCAGGAAGAAGGGGTCGAGATCGATACGCTCGCCCGCCAATTCGGCGACCAAGCGCCCGTCGCGCCACAGGATCGATCCCGCCATGCGCTGACCGGCGAGACCCAGCTCAAGCGGCGCCACGCGCATCGCCGCCGGATCGACCCGGCCGCGCACGCTGAGTTCGCCCAGATGGCGCGCGATCGGCACGCCCAACGCCTCGAAGAAACGCTGCGCATCGGGGCTGCGCAGATCGACGATGCCGTCGCGCACGCGCAAGCTGGCGCCGCCCAAATCGCGCACGGCCAATTCGTCGATCGCCCAAACGCCGTTTTCGCGCCCCGCCGTCAGAATGGCGCCTTGCGCGTCGCCCGCTTGCCATGTCGCGCGGCCGATGCGCGCGCGCAAATCCAGGTCGCCCGCCAACACGTCGCCGCCGCGCGCCAGCAGATCGGCGAGCTTGGCGAGTTCGATCTCCCCGAAGCGCAGATCCAGCGCCCAGCGCCCGTTCTGGCGCGCGAGCGTGCCCCCGCCGCCCGTGAAACGCAGATCGGGCACGTCGAAATTTTCGCCATCCAGGCGCAGATCGGCGTCGAATTCGCCCAACGCCGCGTCGACGATATGCGCGCGGCCTTGGAACACGCGGTCGGCGCCGATGCGCCCGTCGAGATGCCAATTGGGGCCGCCCAGCGAAATGCCGCCGGTCGGGTCGATACCGCCCGTCCCTTTGATCCCCGCCCATTCGGCGGTGAGATCGGCAAGCCCGCCCAGCGCCGCGCGGCCTTCCAGCGTCAACGGCAGCCCCGCCGCCGACGCGGCGATCGACAGGCGCTTGGTGTCGCGCTGAAACGCGATCGTCAGATCCGGGGCGGCGAAGCGCGCCTCGGTCTGCTTCAAGGTCAGCGCGCCGTCGCGCCGCCACAAGGCGGCGCGCGCGGTTCCCGTCCCGTCGGCCGCCAGCACCAGATCGTCGAGCGTACCGATATCCGCGATCTCGACCCGCGGCACGTGCAGCGACACATCGAACCAGCCGCGCAGTTCGGGCTTGCCCACGATGCGCGTTTCCAGCCCCGAATCGCGGCGCAAAGCGGCCGCGAATTCGGCCGCGCGCGTCACCGGATCGGGACGCGACAGGAAAAAGATCGCGATGGCGGCGAGGATCAGCGCCGGCACCGCCAGCAGCAAGGTCCGGCGCATGGAAACGAGTTTAACCCGCGCGCAGGTGATCGCGCAGAATTTCCAGATTCCGCGAATTGGCCTTGAAGTAGACGTCGAAAATATCGCCCGCGACCGGCACAATCCCCACCCCGGCATCGATCAGGACATTCGCCATCATGCGCGCGAGCTTGCGCTTGGGCACGCCCAGCCGCGCGGATTCGACGACGATCCAGGTCGCGACGGCGGCGGTGAACGCGTCGCCCGCGATCGGGACAAGCCCGATCGCCGCATCCAGGCCGATATAGCGGCGCGTGCCGGGGATTCGCACGGCCGTGTCCATCACGCGCGCGAAACGCGCCAACCGGTCCACCGCGGCGACCAAATGCGGCGGAACCGTTTCGCCGCTCCGAGCGTCCGATTCGAAATCGTTGGATTTCGCCATCACACCAAGCAGTTGGGCGGCGCGGCCCAGGCATTCAAGTCCGGGCCGGTTTCCCTTCTACTAAAGGGGGTTGGCATGCTATGTCGCGTTGCTTTCCGCAATCGCCCCCGGACGCTGGAGGAAGAATGTTCGCCGATTTGTCGATTTACTACACGTGGGACGCGGCGTTCGCGCTCTGGCAGGTCATCATGATCGACCTGGTTCTGGCCGGCGACAACGCGGTCGTCATCGGCATGGCCGCGTCGGGTCTGCCCAAGGATCAGCGCAACAAAGTCGTCATGGTCGGCATCGTCGCCGCGACGGTTTTGCGTATCGCCTTCGCCAGCGTGACGGTGCAGTTGCTCGCGATCGTCGGCCTGCTGTTCGCCGGCGGCGTTTTGCTGCTGTGGGTGTCGTGGAAGCTATGGCGCGAAATCCGCGAACAGGAAACCCACGACCGGCAGGAAGGCGAAGCCGCCCTCGAAGGGCAGGAAGCGCCGACCGCCGAGCGCAAAACCTTCCGCGCCGCCGTCATCCAGATCATCGTCGCCGACGTGTCGATGTCGCTCGACAACGTGCTCGCCGTCGCGGGCGCTTCGCGCGACTATCCGCTGATCCTGATCTTCGGCTTGGCCGTGTCGGTCATTCTGATGGGCGTCGCGGCGATCTACATCGCGCGCCTGCTGCAGAAGCATCACTGGATCGCGTATGTCGGCCTGCTCCTGATCCTCTACGTCGCGCTGAAGATGATGTGGGACGGTTTGCCGGAAATCCTGACCCTGGCCGGCATGGCCTGATTCGGAACAACGACTGAAGCACCTCCAAGCCCGGCGCGGGTCTGCCATACCCCGCGCCGGGCTTGGTTATTTTCGGCCCGCCCGCTAATTTCGATTTCACGAGGGGGAGTCGAAATAATGGATGCCGATAATCTGCTTTTGGGTCTGAGCATCGCGCAATGGACGATGCTCGGGACCGTCATCATGGTGAATTTCGTGCTGTCGGGCGACAACGCGGTCGTCGTCGGCATGGCCGCGTCGGGCCTGCCCAAGGAACAGCGCCAGAAAGCCTTGTGGTTCGGCATCGTCGCCGCGACCGTTTTGCGCGTCGCCTTCGCGTTGCTCGCCTCGCAATTGCTGCAAGTCGTCGGCCTGCTGCTGGCCGGCGGCGTTTTGCTGCTCTGGGTGGCGTGGAAGCTCTATCGCGAAATCTCGCCCGCCGACGACGTTCAGGAAGCCGAAGGTGCGGCCCTGCTCGGCGGCGAGCTGGTCGAACATGTCGGCCCGCAAAAGACGATGGGTGAAGCCTTGTGGCAGATCCTGGTCGCCGACGTGTCGATGTCGCTCGACAACGTGCTGGCCGTCGCCGGGGCCGCGCGCAGCGACCCGTTCGTGCTGGCGGTCGGGTTGATCGTCTCGGTCCTGCTGATGGGCATCGCGGCCGCCGCGATCGCCAAGCTGATCGAAAAGCACCGCTGGATCGCCTATGTCGGGCTGGTGCTGATCCTGTATATCGCCGCCAAGATGGTCTGGGACGGCGGGCAAGAAGTCTTCGCCGCCGTCGCGGGCACCTAAACGAAGTTCAGCGCGACCTCGCCCATTCCGTCGAAGCCGGCGACGATCTTGTCGCCGGCGGCGGCGATATGTAGGCCCGTGCAAGTGCCCGTCGTGACGATCTCGCCCGCCAGCAACCCTTCGGGCGTACACGGATTGTTGGCGAGCCAAACGAGCGCCGCGATCGGATCTTCGTCCATCACGGCCGCCCCCGTGCCCTTGCCGACGATCTTGCGGCCCGCACGCATCGCAACCTTGGTCTTGGCGAGGTCCAGTTTGCGCCAGCCTTTGACCGGCAGGCCGACCACGAGTGCCCCGTTGCAGCCCATGTCGGCGACGAGTTCGGGCAACGTCACTTTGCGGAAATCGGTATAGCGGCTGTCCACGACCTCGATCGCCGGATGCAAATCCTCGATCGCCGCCAGCACCTCGGCGCGGCTATACGGCTTTTTGCGCGGCTTCAGGTTCTTGCCCAACACGAAGGCGAACTCGCCCTCGACACCGCGCAGCCGATACTGCGCCGCGGCGAACGACGTGCCCGAGACGAAGCAGCGCGACAGAAACACGCGCCCCGCGAAGGGACCGTCGGATTTCATGATCTTGCGGGCGGGCTCGCTGGTGCAGCCGATCTTCCAGCCCGCCCGCGTTAGCCCCAGCTCGGCCGCGACCAGACTTTGCAGCCGATAGGCCTCCGCCAGATCGCGCGGCCGGCACGATGCCGGCAGTGCAGGCAATGTCTGGCCCATGCGCCAGACTTCCGACAAGTATCCGACGGCGGGTGCAAGTCGCCCGCCCGCTTTGCGCTTCGCGGCCATCTCAGTCGTTCTCGCCTTCGACCGGCGCGTCGAAGAAATCGCCCTCGGGCTTGATTTCCTCGGCGGCGGGCGGCGGCGCTCCCTCCAATTCGTTCAACGCTTCCGGCGTCATCGGTTCGTTGCCGTAAAGATAGTCCGGAAGCCACAGCGCGATCTCGGGAAAAATATAAACCAGCGCCATGCAGAAAATCACGATGTAGATAAACGGCATGACGCCCGCGAAAATGTTCTCGAGCGTGACATGCCGGGGTGCCACGCCCTTCAGATAGAAGGTCGCCATCGCGACCGGCGGGGACAGGAAGCTGGTCTGAAGATTGAGCGCGATCATCACGCCGAAGAACAGCGGCGAAATCCCGAAATTGTCCAAAAGCGGCAGGAAAATCGGGACGAAGATGACGATGATTTCCGTCCATTCGAGCGGCCAGCCCAGCACGAAGATGATCGCCTGGGCGAGCAGCATGAACGTGAACGAATTGAGGTTCAGGCTTTCGACGAAATTCTCGATCATTTGCTGGCCGCCGAGATAGCCGAACACCGACGAGAAGATGAACGAGCCGACGAACAGCCAGCACACCATCGCCGAGGTGCGCGCGGTCAGCAGCACGGATTCCTTCAGTCGATCGAAGGTCAGCGCGCGATAGCACGCGGCCAGCACCAGCGACCCCAGCGAGCCCATCGCCGCCGCTTCCGACGGCGTGGCGAGCCCCATCAAAATCGCGCCCAGCACCATCGCGATCAACGCGGCGAGCGGAAAGAACGACGTCGCCAGCGCCGCCAGAATCCGCAAGACGGGAACGTTGCGTTCCTCGAGCGGCAGACGCGGCGCGCGGTCGGGATAGACGAGGCCAACGCCGATCGCATAGAGGATATAGAGGCCCGCGAGCATTAATCCCGGGATGAAGGCGGCGGCGTAAAGCTGCACGACCGATACGCCCGCCGTGGCGCCGTAGAGAATCAGCATGATCGACGGCGGAATGAGGATGCCCAGACACCCGCCGGCGCAGGTGACGCCCGCCGCCAGGCGCACGTCGTAGCCCGCGCGCAGCATCGCGGGGAACGCGAGCAGCCCCATCAGCGTCACGACCGCGCCGACGATGCCCGTGGCCGTCGCGAACAGCGCGCAGGTCGCCAGCGTGGCGACGGCCAGCGATCCCGGAATGGCGCCCGAGGCGAGCTGAAGACTTCGGAACAGCCGGTCGAGAATGTTCGCCCGTTCGATCACGTAGCCCATGAACACGAACAACGGCACCGATATCAGCACGTCGTTCGCCATCACCGCGTAGGTGCGCTGGACGAACAGGATGAACACGTTGTCGCCCAGCGAGCCCACGTAGCCGAAGAACAAACCCAGTGCCATCAGGCTGAAGGCGATGGGAAAGCCCAGCATGATGACGAAAATGAACATCACCAGCATGGTGAGTCCGAGGGCGGGATCGCTCATGGAACGCGGCTTTCGTTGACAGAGGTGATTTTCACGCCCGGCCTTGGCGCTCGGCTTCGGCGCGTTCGAGAATCAGCTTCTCCATCTCCTCGACGTCGTGCAGGCGCGGCGGCCATTCGCCGTCGCGAAGGCAGACCACGCAGCGCACGACTTCAGCGACGCCTTGCAGCGACATCAACACGCCGACGAACGGAATGAGGAATTTGAAGGGCCAGATCACGGGGCCTTCGGGGGAAAAGGCCGAATGCTCGTTCTGGGCGTAGCTCTGCAGGAAGAACCGCCAGCCCATCCAGGCCATCGCCGCCATGGCGGGATAGAAGAACAGCAGCCACAGCGCGAGATCGAGCGCCGCCTGACGGCGCGGCGCGAAATTCCGGTACAGAAAATCGCCGCGCACATGGCCGTTGCGCGCCATCGCGTAGGCGCCGGCCATCATGAACAAGGTGCCGTAGAGGATGTAGCTGACGTCGAATGCCCAGGTGGTCGGCGCGCGGAACGCGTAGCGCGAAAAGACCTCGTAGGCGATGGCGACGGTCAGCGCGACGATCGTCCAGGCGAAGGTCTTGCCGAAGAAATTGCTGATCTTGTCGATCGTCAGAAGGAATTTCTGCACGGGGAACCGTCCGGTCGGAAGCGCCGTCCCCGCGCCGGCGTACCGGCGCGGGGATTTCGCGTATCGCGCGTCGAACTAACCGCGGCGCGCGAAGAAGTGGTTGTAGGCCAGCGAGTCCGAGGCTTCGTAGTTGAGGAAGAAGCCCGTGACGCGCTGCGACCAGGCGCGCTGGCTGTCGACCACCTTCTTGAAATAGGCGTCAGACGACAGTTCCGTGATGACCGTATCCCACGCCTTGAGCTGGGCTTCCTGGATCGAGCGCGGGGTCGCCGCCACGCGAACGCCGGCCTGCCGGATCGCCTGCAGGTCCTTGGGATAGCGTTCGTGCGCCTTCCACAGCATGTCCGACGACGCGGCTTCCGCCGCGTAGCGCAGGATGTTCTTGATCTCGGTCGGCAGCGTGTCGAATTTCTGCTTGTTGAAGAGAACTTCGAAGCACTCGACCTTCTGATGGAAGCTCTGCAGAAGGTAGTTCTTCGCGACGTCGGGGAAGCCGAGCACGCGATCCGACGACGGGTTGTTGAACTCCGCCGCGTCGAGCAGGCCGCGTTCCAGCGCCGGAACGATTTCGCCGCCCGCGACGATCGTCACCGCGGCCCCCATCGCCCGGTAGAGATCGGCCGCCAGCCCGACCGTCCGGTACTTCAAGCCCTTCAGCTGATCGGGGTTGGTGATCGGCTGACGGAACCAGCCGAAAGGCTGGGTCGGCATCGGGCCGGTCAGATAGGCGACGACGTTCACCTTGGTGATATCGTAGAGCAGCTCGTTATAGAGCCCCTCGCCGCCGCCGTAGTAATACCAGGCGAGCAGCGAGTTCGCGTCGCCGAAGAAGGGCGGCGCCGTGCCGAACAGCGAATAGGCCTTGTTCTTGCCGTACCAATAGGCGGCGACGCCGTGGCCGCCGTCCAGCGAGCCCGAATGCACCGCATCCTGCATTTGGAACGCGCCGACGACCGCACCCGCCGCGAGCAGTTCCAGGCGGAAGCGACTGCCCGTCATCTCGTTCACGCGCTTCACGTAGTCGCCGGCCATCTCGTGGAAGATGTCGCGCTGCGGCCACGTCGATTGGAAGCGGAAGACGGTCGTTTGCGCGCGGCTCACCTGCGGCGACGCCAGCGTGGCCGTCGCGACGGCCGCACCGCCCAAGGCCAATTTGCCCAAGAAGCCGCGACGCGAAGCGGAAGCTTTCTTCGTTGTCATAAAGGCTCTCCTCCTGTCGGAGGCCTATTTTTGCGCACCGCGAAGACGCCGACCTCCATCGCGCCTCCACTCCTGCGGCGCGCCTGCCAGGATCGAAACCCCGCCCGCATTCGCCGCTATCGGATCGCCGCCGGTATTCCGGTCGGGACCCGCTCGCGGGATCGACTTTGCATGAAGGCGGGCGCGGCACGCAAGCGCCGCGATTGGTTGCACAAAATCGCCGTGTTCAAATCGGATTCGTCGCGTCATTGGCGCCGCTTGGACGCCGCGCCCGGCGCATGCTAAGCGCCGTCCGATGGCGCCGTCTTTCGACTTCGACAAAGCCGCTCTCGCCGCCGCCTATGCGCGCGATGGCGTCGCGCATGTGCCGGGCGCTTTGAACGCCGCATGGGTCGACCGCATGCGCGCGGCGGTCGATCGCGCGATGGCCGTACCATCCAACGACGCGATGGAATTCGTGCCGCCGGGCGAGGACGGGCGCTTCTTCGGCGACATGTTCATGCACCGGCGCGACGCCGATTTTCGTGCGCTGTTCTTCAAAACGCCCTGCGCCGAAATCGCCGGGCGCGCGATGGGGGCGGCCGAGGTGCGTCTTTTCTACGATCAGATTTTCGCCAAGGCGCCGGCCACGAAACGCGAAACGCCCTGGCACCAGGACGGACCCTATTGGCCGATTTCGGGCGAGATGGCGTGCACGGTCTATCTGGCGCTCGATGCGATCGACGACGGCAACGGCGCGGTGCGCTATGCGCGCGGCAGTCATTTGCCCGGCCGCGATTTCCGCCCCGCCCCGTTCCGATCGGGTGCCGACAACGCGCTGCGTTATGCGGGATCGGCGTTGCCGGTCGTCGAAGCGCCCGACAAAGCCACGCTGGTTTCGTTCAAGCTCGAACCGGGCGACGCGGTCGTGTTCCACGGCCGCATGGTGCACGGTGCGCCCGGCAATCCCAGCGCCGATCGGCCGCGCCGGACGATCGCCCTGCGCTTTACGGGCGACGACATATGCTGGCGGCGCGGCGTTTCGACCTTCGGCCGCTTGCGCAAAGCCGATCTGGCGCACGGCGCGCCGCTGTCCGCGCGCGACGAACTCTTTCCGGTGCTTTGGCGGCGCTAAACGCGGACGATCTTGCCCGGGTTCATGATGTTGTCGGGGTCGAGCGACTTCTTGATCATCCGCATCAACGACACGGCTTCGCCGTGCTCGGCGGTTAGAAAGTCGATCTTGCCGTAACCCACACCATGTTCGCCGGTGCAGGTGCCGTCCATCGACAGCGCACGCGCGACCAAGCGGTCGTTGAGGCGGTTCGCCTCCGCCACTTCCTTCGGGTCGTCCATGTTGAGGACGAAGCACAGATGGAAATTGCCGTCGCCGACATGGCCGACGATGGGGGCCGGAATGAACGACGCCTCGAGATCCTTCTGCGTTTCGACGATGCAATCGGCCAGACGCGAAATCGGCACGCACACGTCGGTCGCCCAGATCGAGCAGCCCTGGCGCAGCGCCTTGCAGGAATAGGCGGCGTCGTGGCGCGCCTGCCAGATTTTCTTGCGCTTGGCCGGATCGGTCGTCCAGCGGAAATCCTCGCCGCCATGTTCGGCGGCGATGGCTTGCACGAACTCGGCCTGCTCCTTCACGCCCGTTTCGCTGCCGTGGAATTCGAGCCACAGCGTCGGCGCGGCGGGAATGTTCAGCTTCGAATAGGCGGCGATGGCTTCCATCTGCAGCTTGTCGGCCAGTTCGATGCGCGCCACGGGAATGCCGGCCTGGATCGTGGCGATGCAGGTATCGACCGCCGACTTCACATCCGGGAAGGCGCACATCGCCGAGCTGGTCGCTTCAGGAATGCCGTAGACCTTGACGGTGATTTCGGTGATGACGCCCAGCGTGCCTTCCGAGCCGACGAACAAACGCGTGAGGTCGTAACCGGCCGAGGATTTGCGCGCGCGCCGCGCCGTGCGCACCACGCGCCCGTCGGCGGTGACGACTTCGAGGGCGAGCACGTTCTCGCGCATCGTGCCGTAGCGCACGGCGTTGGTGCCCGAAGCGCGCGTCGCGGTCATGCCGCCGATGGACGCATCCGCGCCCGGATCGATCGGGAAGAACAGGCCGGTATCGCGCAGATATTCGTTGAGCTGTTTGCGCGTCACACCCGGCTGCACGCGCACGTCGAGATCGCTGGTGTTGACCGCCAGCACCTTGTTCATGCGCGTAACGTCCACGCAAATGCCGCCATGCAACGCCGCCGTATGGCCTTCCAGCGCGGTGCCCGCCCCGAAGGGGACCACCGGGATGCGATGCTTGGCACAGGCCTTCACCACCGCGACGACTTCCTCGGTGCTTTCGACGAAGGCGACGGCATCGGGCGGGGCGGGCTTGTGATAGGCCTCGCCCTTGCCGTGCTGCTCGCGCACCGCGAGCGCGGTGGTCAAACGGTCGCCGAGAATGGCGCGGATCTCCGCGATCGCCGCGTCGCGCGCGGCGGGTTCGGTCGCTGTAATCTCGGCGGCACTGGCCATGTCGTTTCTTCTCCCTGAAGGCGACGAAATTACGCCGCCGGGCCTTGCGCGGCAACCGCCGCTTCGCGGGATTTTTCGGCCGCCCGGACGCGCTCGCGCCAGATCGTGTAAAGCCCGGCCGCGACGACGATCGCCGCCCCCCACCAGACATTGTCGGACGGCCATTCGCCCCAGACGAACCAGCCGAGAATGGCCGCCCAAATCAGCTCGGTATAGTGGAACGGCGCCACCGCGCCGATCGGGGCGAGGCGGAACGCGCGGATGGTGAACAACTGCCCGAGCAGCACCAGCACCGCCATCGCGACGATGACCAGCCACATATGGCCGGGCACGGGGGCCGAGACGATCGCCGCCCCGGCCGCGCCCGCGAAAAGCATCGCGGTGTTCTGCGACACCATCATCGAAAGATCCGTCTCGGTCGAGGCGAGCCAGCGCACGCAGGTCATCCCGCCCGCGTAGAACACCGCCGCCGTCAAGGCGAGCATCGCGCCGATCCCGAATTCGCCGTCGGCGATGCCCGGGCCGATAATGACCACGACGCCGATAAAGCCGATCGCCACGGCCGACCAGCGATGGACGCCGACCTTCTCCTTCAGCACGGGGACCGAGAACGCCGTCATGAACAAGGGTGCCGCGAAACCGATCGCGATGGCGGTGGCGAGCGGCAGATGCCGCAGGCTTTCGAAGAACGTGTACATCGCGCAGACCGACAGCCCCGCGCGCAGCAAATGGCCCAGCGGCCGTTTGGTGCGCAGCGCCGCGAAGCCGCCGGCACGGATCACGAAGGGCGTGAGGATCAGCAGCACGAAGACCGAGCGGATCGCCATCAGCTGCCCGGTCGGCAGATGTTGAATCGCGTATTTCGTGACGGCATCCATCACCGACAGCAGCACGACGCCGAACGCCATCGACGCGATGCCCAGGAGCGGACGATCGGAGCGGCCGATTCGACTGCGCGGAGCCGGGGGCTGGGTTGCTGCTGTTGCGGGGTTCGTCATGGGTGCAACGTCTATACTCGATATAGACCAACAAAATCTCGGCGGATCGCGCATGAATGTCTCGACGCTGACGCATTCGATTCTGGCACTTGGCGGCCGGCTCCCGCGCAACGACGACGTGTTGGAGATTTCCGGCGACGGCGATCCCGTTTTTCCCACGCCGTTTCGCATCGCAACGGCGGCAAGCGCGGTGCTGGGGGCCGCGGGCTTGGCACTGAGCGATCTCTGGCGATTGCGCGGCAATGCGGCGCAAAGCGCGCGTATCGATACAAAATCGGCGGCGGCGAGTTTACGCTCCAGCGTCTATGTCACACGCGACGGTGTGAAACCCATATTCTGGGATCCGCTCGTCGGCCATTACCGCACGCGCGACGGTCGGCATATCTTCCTGCACACCAATCACGCGCATCATCGCGCGGCGGCGTTGCGGCTGTCCGGCGCGGCGGGCGATACGCGCGCCGATCTGGAAGCGGGGGTCGCGAAGCTCGACGCGTTCGCGTTCGAGACCGCGTTGGCCAACGAAGACGGGATCGGCGCGGTGACGCGCACGCGCGACGAATGGAACGCGTCGGCGCAAGGCAAGGCGGTCGCCGCATTGCCCTTGTTCACGATCGACAAGATCGGCGAGGCATCGCCGCGCAAATTGCCCGACGCCGCGCGGCCGCTCGCCGGCATTCGCGTGCTCGACTTGACGCGCGTTCTGGCGGGCCCGGCGGCGGGGCGCCTGCTCGCCGAACACAGCGCGGATGTTTTGCATCTCGCCGCCCCGCACACGCCCTATCAGACCGAATTGCTCTACGACACCGGGCCCGGCAAGCGTTGCGCGTGGCTCGATCTCGACACGGCGCAAGGCCCCGCGCAATTGCGCGATCTCGCGGCCGGGGCCGATGTGTTCCTGCAATCCTATCGGCCCGGCGCGCTCGCAAAGCGCGGTTTCGGGGCGAACGAACTCGCACGCTTACGGCCCGGCATCGTGGTGACGGAATTATGTGCCTTTAGCCATGAAGGGCCATGGGCATTGCGGCGCGGCTTCGACTCGGTTGTGCAGAACGCGATGGGCTTGGCGGCGACGCAAAGCGCGCTTGCAGCACCCAAGAATATGCCCGTGCAAGCGCTCGACTATATCGGCGGCTATGTCGCGGCCCTCGGCACGATGCTGGCCCTCGCGCGCCAAGCGCAAGAAGGCGGCACCTGGCGCGTGCGCACGTCGCTCGCGCAGATCGGGCATTTCCTCGCAAGCCTCGGCACGCTCGACGCGCGCGAGGCCGCCGCCGATCTGCCGCCGGACGATATCGTCAAGCTGATGATCGAAGTCGACTCGCCCTTCGGGCGCATCGGGCATTTCAAGCCGGTGCTGGAACTCGACCGCACGCCCGGCTTTTACGCCCGCCCGCCCGAACCTTTCGGCACGTCGAAGGCGGAGTGGCTCTAGCCGATTACGCCTTGCCGTAGCCGCCGCCGCCCGGCGTTTCGATCACGAACATGTCGCCCGGCTTCACGTCCCATTGGGCCGTGGCGCCCTTCTCCTCGATCGTGCCGTTCGTACGTTCGACCCAGTTGCGGCCGAGCTTGCCGTTGGCCCCACCTTGGGCGCCGAACGGTTCGACCTTGCGCCGGTTGGCGAGGATCGCGCAGGTCATGTCTTCGAGGAAGCGCACCTTGCGGATCGTGCCGTCGCCGCCGCGCCATTCGCCCTTGCCGCCCGAGCCGCGCCGGATTTCGAAGCTTTCGACGCGCACGGGGAAGCGCCATTCCAAGACTTCGGGATCGGTCAGACGCGAATTGGTCATATGCGTTTGCACGGCGTCGCAACCGTCGAAGCCCGGCCCAGCACCCGAACCGCCGGCGATCGTCTCGTAATATTGGTGCTTGTCGTTGCCGAAGGTGAAATTGTTCATCGTGCCCTGCGCGCCCGCCATCACGCCGAGTGCGCCATAGATCGTATCGGTCACGGCTTGCGAGGTTTCGACGTTCCCGGCCACGACGGCGGCGGGATATTGCGGGCGCAACATGCAGCCTTCGGGGATGATGACCTTCAACGGCTTCATCACGCCCGCATTCATCGGAATGTCGCCTTCGACCAGCGTGCGGAAAACATAGAGCACGGCGGCCATGCAGACCGACGCGGGCGCGTTGAAATTATTCGGCCGCTGCGCCGACGTGCCCGTGAAATCGAGAATGGCGCTGCGCGTCGCCTTGTCGATCGACACCTTCACCTTGATGACCGCGCCGTCGTCCATCGGATAGGCGAATGCGCCGTCCTTCAGCACGTCGAGCACGCGGCGGACCTGCTCCTCGGCGTTGTCCTGCACATGGCCCATATAGGCGCGCACGACGTCGAGGCCGAATTCGCGGACCATCTTGCGCAGTTCCTGCGCGCCCTTCTCGCACGCCGCGATCTGGGCTTTGAGGTCGCCGATATTCTGTGCCGGGTTGCGCGCGGGATATTTGCCCGATTTCAACAGCCCGACCATTTCCGCTTCGCGGAAGCGGCCTTGATCGACGAGCTGGAAATTGTCGATCAACACGCCCTCTTCCTCGACCGTCGTCGAGCCGGGCGGCATCGAACCGGGCGTGAGGCCGCCGATATCGGCCTGGTGACCGCGGCTCGCGACGAAGAACAGGATGTCCTTCCCCGCTTCGTCGAAGACCGGCATCACGACCGTGACGTCGGGCAAATGCGTGCCGCCGTTATAGGGCGCGTTCAGCACGAATACGTCGCCGGGGCGCATCGTGCCTTCGCGTGCGCGCGTGACGGCGGCCACACTCTCGCCCATCGAGCCCAAATGCACCGGCATATGCGGCGCGTTGGCGATGAGGTTCCCCTGGCGGTCGAACAGCGCGCAGGAGAAATCGAGGCGCTCCTTGATATTGACCGAATAGGCGGTGTTCTGAAGCGCAACGCCCATCTGTTCGGCGATCGACATGAACAGATTGTTGAACACTTCCAGCATCACCGGATCGACCTTGGTGCCGACCGCATGCTGGCGCTGGATCGCGACCACGCGGCGCAACACCAGATGATCGCGCGCGGTGACTTCCGCCGCCCAGCCGGGTTCGATCACCGTGGTCGCGTTGCGGTCGGACACGATCGCGGGGCCGGGCACCTTCATGCCGGGCTTCAGTGCGTCGCGCAGGAACACCGGCGTGTCGTGCGTGGCTGCGTCCGCGTACATCTTGACCGTCGCCGCCGGGGCCGGCGGCATGGCCGTACCGACATCGCGCACGACATCGTCGGCACTTTCGGTATGGCCGACGACTTCGACCGCGACGGCTTCGACGATCACCGCCTTGCCGGGCATCGAGAAGCCGTAGCGCTGGCGATGCTGCTCGACGAAAGCGGCACTCGCGGCTTCGATCGTGCCGAAATCGACGACCAGCGCGGAATCCGTGCCTTCGTATTTGAGATGCAGCTTGCGCCGCACGTCGATCTTGGCCGGGTCGATGCCCTGGCGGCGCATTTCGGCGAGGCCTTCTTCCGCCAGCGCCGCGAGTTCGGTTTCCAGCGTGGGCAGGATCGCGTCGGCGAGTTTGGCTTCGACCGCCTTCTCGCGCATCACGCGCAGATCGGCGAGGCCCATGCCATAGGCCGAGAGCACGCCCGCCAGCGGATGGACGAAAACGGTCGTCATGCCCAGCGCATCGGCGACCTTGCAGGCATGCTGCCCGCCCGCCCCGCCGAAGCAATTGAGTGCGTAGCCCGACACGTCGTAGCCGCGCTGGATCGAAATCTGCTTGATCGCATTCGCCATATTCTCGACGGCGATCTTCAGGAAACCGTCGGCGATGGCCTCGGGCGTGCGCTTTTCGCCCGTCGCCTTTTCCACTTCGGCCGCAAGCGCCGCGAATTTGTCGCGCACGATGCCGGCATCCAAACGCTGATCGCCGTTGGGCCCGAACACGGCGGGGAAGAATTCCGGCACGATCTTGCCGACCATCACGTTCGCATCCGTAACCGCCAAGGGTCCGCCCCGGCGATAGCAAGCCGGGCCCGGATTGGCGCCCGCACTTTCGGGGCCGCAGCGGAAGCGCGTGCCGTCGAAGAACAGGATCGAGCCGCCGCCCGCCGCGACGGTGTGGATCTTCATCATCGGGGCGCGCATGCGCACGCCCGCGACGATGGTCTCGAAGGTGCGCTCGTATTCGCCGTTATAGAGCGTCACGTCGGTCGACGTGCCGCCCATGTCGAAGCCGATGATCTTGTCGAAGCCGGCCATCGCGGCGGTGCGCGCCGCCCCCACGATGCCGCCGGCGGGGCCCGACAGGATCGAATCCTTGCCCTGGAAATAGCGCGCGTCGACCAAGCCGCCATTCGACTGCATGAACATCAAGCGCGTACCGCCCAACTCGCCCGCGACGCGATCCACGTAACGGCGCAGAATCGGCGAGACGTAAGCGTCGACGACGGTCGTGTCGCCGCGCCCGACGATCTTCATCAGTGGCGAAACTTCGTGCGAAATCGAGATCTGCGTGAAGCCGATCTTGCGCGCGATATCGCCCAGCGCCTTCTCGTGCGCCGGGTAGCGATAACCGTGCAGCAGCACGATGGCCAGCGCCCGGATACCTTGATCGTAGATCTTGCGCAGATCGCGCTCGGCGGCGGCTTCGTCGATCGCGCGCAATACATTGCCTTGCGCGTCCATCCGCTCGTCGATTTCGACGGCGGTTTCGTACAGCAATTCGGGTAGCACGATCCGGCGCACGAACAGCTTCGGCCGGTTCTGGTAGGCGATGCGCAGCTGGTCCTTGAAGCCCTTGGTGATGGCGACGGCCACGCGCTCGCCCTTGCGCTCCAGCAGCGCGTTCGTGGCGACCGTCGTGCCCATCTTCACCGCTTCGACCGGCGCACCAGTCAGCGGCGCATCCTTGGCGAGGCCGAGGAGTTCGCGAATGCCTTGAAGGGCGGCGTCCTTGTAGCGCTCCGGATTTTCCGACAGCAGCTTATGCGTGGCGAGCGTGCCGTCCGGGCGCTTGGCCACGATATCGGTGAACGTGCCGCCGCGATCGATCCAGAATTGCCACTGCGCCGTCATCGGGAATCCCTCCGGCCTCGGTTATGACAAAACGTTGACGAATCGTCAACGTTCCTAGAGCGTCGCCGCCGACCGGCTGGCCTGGTCGTAAAGCCCCGACAAGGCGCGCATCAACGCGGCGACTTGGGCGATCGCGTCATGCGGTTCGCCGATGCGCGCCACGGCATCGACCAGGCAGGTTTCGCGGATCGCGCGGTAGCGGTCGCACAAGGCGCGGCCCTTCTGCGTGGCCGCCCAATGGACTTCCTTGCCTTGTTTGACGCCCGAGACGAGGCCGAGACGCTTCAGCTTCTTGAGGCCGTAATTGACGAGGTGGTCATCCTCGACATTCAGCACCAAGGCGAGATCGGCGAGCGTCTTGGCGCGGTCGCGATGATTGGTGTGATGGAGGATCAGCACGTCGAGCGGCGACAGATCGCCCTGCCCGGCGGCCGCCGTGCAGCGCACGATCCAGCGCCCATAGGCATGGAAGATCGGCGTCAGCGCGAACTCGAATTCCGACAATTCGGCCACGCGATTGCCCGCGAGATGCGCGGACGACACGATTTTGGGCGCGGGTTTGTCCTTGCGCTTGGCCATAAGGCGACACTCCGTCGACGATTTATCGACGGAGTATCACCCAAGCTCACGCGGCCATCAATCCGCCGCGCCCGCGAACCAGCCTCCCGGGGTGGCGGCGAATGTCGCCCGACACCCCTTGGAACGCGTCCTTCGCCAATTCGCAGGCGAGCAGCCGGTGCGGTTGTTCGCCCGGCATGACCAAGCCCATCGGGGCGGCCGGCGCGAAACCGAAGCGCGCGTAGTAATCGAGATCGCCGACCAGCACGATTCGCGAATGCCGCGCCCAGGCGGCGGCGTCGAGGCCGTGGAACATCAGTGCCGCGCCAATTCCCTGGCCCTTCAGCTTGGGCTCGACCGCCAAGGGCCCGAGCAACAGCGCGCCATGCGCGCCGATCGCGACGGGCCAGAAGCGCAGCGTGCCGAGAATGGCCCCGTCGTCCTTGGCGCGCGCGACGAAGGACAGATCGGCGAGCGGGTCCACGCCCTGCCGATAGCGATAGCTCTTCTTCGATTTCCGCCCCGGCCCGAAGGCCCGGTTCAGCAGAAGCTCGATCCGCGTCCCGTCGCCGGGCCGCTCGGTGGTGATGTCGAACATGGAATTTTCCTCGCGAAAACAATACGTTGCAGAGCCCTGGAACGGGTGCTGCGGAGGACGCTTATTCGCGAGGGAAGGAAAAGGACGTAGGGACCTTATCCACGCACGAACGCAAGCGCACCCGGCACCCGGGTGCTACGTCGTCGCGCGGAAATGGCGATCCACATCGTCATGCGTCGCAGTTAAAGGGAATTCGCCCCGAACGTCAAACCTTGAATTTGGGATCGAGCCAATCGCGCAGACTGTCGCCGAACAAATTGAAGGCGAACACGGCGACGGAGATGGCGAGCCCCGGGAACAGAATCATCCACGGCGCCTCGCGATAGAAATCCGACGCGTTGCCCGACAGCATCAAGCCCCAGGCGGGCGTGGGCTCGGTCACGCCCAAGCCCAGGAACGACAGCGACGCTTCGAGCAAAATCGCCTGCGCGATGAACGCCGTGAACATGATCAGGAACGGGGCCGCGACGTTGGGCACCATATGGCGCAGGATGATGCGGATATGGCCGAAGCCCGCGGCGCGCGCCGCATCGATATAGGGCATTTCGCGGATCGACAGCGCCGCCGAGCGCACGACGCGCGCGACCTTCGGCACGATCGGGATGGCAATGGCGAAGACGAGATTGATGTCGATGCCGCCGATCTGATTGCGGCCCAGCATCGCCACGACGACCAGCGCCAGAACGATGATCGGGAAAGACAGCATCACGTCGATGAAGCGCTGCACGATCATATCGATGCGCCCGCCGAAATAGGCCGAGGCCACGCCGATCATGGCGCCCGACACGCAGCCCATCAGCGAGGCGAAGAAGCCGATCGTCAGCGCGGTGCGCGCCCCGAAGATCACGCGGCTGAAAATGTCGCGGCCGAACGCGTCCGTGCCCATCCAATGCTCCCAGGACGGCGGCGCCAGCATCGCGCCGAAATCGATCGCCAACGGATCGTAGGGCGCCACGAAATCGGCGAATACGCCGCCGAACAGCATGATCAAAATCGCCACGCCCGAAATGGCGCCCAGCGGCTGGGCGAGGCAGAACATCGCCAGCGCGGAATGGCGCTTGGGCACGGCATAGGTCACGTTTGGCTGGGAGACGGCCTCGGCCATTTCACTTCCCTCCCAACCGGATGCGCGGATCGAACAGCGCATAAAGCAGATCGACGACCAGATTGGTCACGATGAACACCACCGCGATCAACATGACGATCGCCTGGATCAGCGTGAAATCGTTGCGGCTGACCGCCTGCACGAACAGCTTGCCGATGCCGTTCAAGTTGAACACCTGCTCGGTCACGACCAGACCGCCGATCAGGAACGCGAATTCGAGGCCGATGACGGTGATCGCGGGCAGCAAAGCGTTACGCATCGCATGGCGCGCGACGACGAGTTTTTCGTACACGCCCTTGGCGCGCGCGGTGCGAATGTAATCCTCCTTCATCACCTCGACGATCGAGGAGCGGACCATGCGCGCGACGACGGCGGAGTAGCGGTAGCCGACGGCCAGTGCGGGCCAAATCAATTGGCTGATATTGGCCACGGGATCGACATAGATCGGCGTGTAGGTGATCGGCGGCAGCCAATTGAACCAATAAAGCAGGCCCAAAATGATGATCATGCCCAACCAGAAACTGGGCACGGCGAGCCCGGCGATCGTAATCAAGCGCACCGCGTAATCGATCCACGTGTCTTTGAACAACGCGGATATGGTGCCGAGCGGAATCGCGATCAGGACGGCGAAGATCGTCGCCATGATCGCGACCTGCATGGTGAGTTCGAGACGCAGGCCGATCTCCTCCGTCACCGGACGGTCGGTCCACATCGACTTGCCGAGATCGAGCGTGACCAGCCCGACCATCCAATCGGCGAATTGCACGCCGAGAGGACGATCGAGGCCGAGGCGCGTGCGCTCGGCATCGATCGTCTCCTGCGTGACGGATCCCCCGTCGCCGCGCAGCTTCACTTCCACGATGTCGCCGGGCACGACCCGGAGCATGAAGAAGATGAGGACCGCCACGCCCAAAAGCGTGGGGATCATCAGAAGGATGCGGTTGACGAGGTAGCCGAACATCGAACGTCCTTTACGTGTTCAGCCAAACATCGGCCAAATCCTGGCCGAGATTGTGGCTGGGCGACATCTGCCAGCCCATGACGACCTTGTGGGTCGGCACGATGCGGTGCCACCACAACAGCGGCACCTGATAGGCCTGGTCGAAAGCGCGCTTCTCGAACTGGCGGATCAGATCGAAGCGCTTCTGGAAATCGCGCTCGCGGCTTTGGGCGGCGTAAAGCCGGTCCATCTCCGCGTCGATCGCGCGGCTGCGGTTTTCCGGCGCCTTGTTGAACGACAGATACTTCGCCAGTGCGAGCGACGGCTCGTCCATGAACAGGTTCGAGAAGTCGATCGCGACGTCGAAATTGCCGCTCGACATGCCCGCGAGATAGGGCGACGTCTCCGACTGGCGGTGTTCGACGTTCACGCCGATCTGGCGCCATTGGTCGACCAGGAAGATGCCGGCCGGCGTGTAGGGCTGCGCCAGATTGCGGTTATGCAGAACGAAGGTGAGGTTCGGCACGCCCGCTTCGCGCAGCAGCCGGCGCGCTTCCGCCCGCGCGGCGGCGATGTCGCGCCCGAAGCCCGGGACCTTCAACAGATCCTCGTCCTTCATCGCGAAGGGCGAACCGGGGCGGACCAGACCGCCCGGATCGCGCAACGTCGCCGTACGCGCGAGGCCTTGGGCACCCGCGCGCCGGTCGATGGCCAGATGCAGCGCGCGGCGCACGCGCACGTCGTCGAACGGCTTCTTCTCGGTGTTGAACACGACCATCAGGTTCAGCGTCCAGCTCGATTCCTCGGTCCGGATGCGGTCGCCCATCACCTGCACCAGACGATCGCGTTCGGCGGGCGAAATGCCGCGGAATTCCGCCAGCACTTGGCCGCCCTGCATCGCGTTCATCATCGCGGCGGGCTGGGTCATGAACACGCCGCGGAATCCGTCGAGATAGGGGCGCCCCTGGCGGAAGTATTTGTCGTTGCGGGTGCCGGTGATGTGGCTGCCGCGCACATGTTCGCCGAAGCGGAACGGGCCCGTGCCGTTGATCGCGGTGCGCGGGGCGTTGGCGTTCGCGGCGAGGTCCTTGGCGGCGTAGATCCAGTTCCACGGGCTGGCGAAATGTTCGAGCATCGCCGGGTTCGGCGCCTTCATCTTGAACACGACGGTCAGCGGATCGGGCGTTTCGATCGTATCGATATCGATGAACGTCGCCTGACGGGTGGAGACGACGCCGGTGGGCGGATTGCGCATCCGGTCATAGGTCGCCTTCACGTCGGCCGAGGTCAGTGCCGTGCCGTCATGGAAGGCGACGTTCGGCGTCAGCTTGAACGTGTAGGTCATGAGGTCGGCCGCCACGTCCCACGACGCGGCGAGATCGCCCTTCACCTTGGGATAGTCGGCGAGGTTGAATTGCAGCAGCGTCGAATAGAAGGGCGCGCCGAAATGCAGCGTGGCGAAGGTGTCGGAGCCGTGCGCGTCGTAATGCGGCGTTTCGGCCGAGATCGCGAAGGTGAAATTGCCGCCGCGCTTGGGGGCCGCTTGCGCCGCAGCGGGCGACGCGTCGTAAAGGCCGAGGCCGGCGGTGGCGGCGGCCAGCGCCGTGGTTTGCAAAAACTGCCGGCGTCCGAAGTTCAAATGATCCTGATTCATGACGTTCCTCCTGTTTTGATTATTTTGGACTCGGTGGAACGGGCGCTCTGCGGCGCCTCGTTCAAACTTTTAGACAAGCCACAAGATGGCCGGGTTTGACCTCGCGGATTTCGGGAATGGTGGCTTTGCAGGCTTCGTCGGCCAGCGGGCAGCGTGTGTGGAACACGCAACCCGACGGCGGGCGCAAGGGCGACGGGATTTCCCCGCCCAGCGTGCGCGCGGCGCGCGATTTCTCGATCGCCGGATCGGGAATGGGGGCGGCGTCGAGCAGCGCCTTCGTATAGGGATGCAGCGGCTCGGCATAGAGCGCGTCGCCGTCGGCGAGCTCCATCATCCGGCCCAGATACATGACCGCGACGCGATCCGAGATATGGCGCACCACCGCCAGATCGTGGGCGATGAAGAGGTATGTGAGGCCGAGCTTCTTCTGGAGGTTCTCCAGCAGATTGATGATCTGGCCTTGGATCGACACGTCGAGCGCCGAGACGGGCTCGTCGCAGACGATGCATTCGGGCTCCATCGCCAAGGCGCGCGCGATCCCCACGCGCTGGCGCTGGCCGCCCGACATTTCGTGCGGATAACGCTCGGCCATATAGGCGAACAGGCCGACGGCTTCGAGCAATTCGGCCACGCGCTTTTTCGCGGCCGCCGCATCGGGCACGATTTTATAGACGAGCAGCGGTTCGGCGATGATCTGGCCGATCGTCATGCGCGGATTGAGCGAGGAATACGGGTCCTGGAAAATCACCTGGATCTTGCGCCGGATCGGGCGCAACTCGGCCGCACCGAGTTTGGAGATATCCTGGCCCTTGAACGTGATCGATCCTTCGGTCGGCGTTTCCAGACGCAGGATCAAACGGCCGACGGTCGTCTTGCCGCAGCCGGATTCGCCGACCAGGCCCAAAGTTTCGCCGGGCGAGATATCGAACGACACGTCGTTGACCGCGCGCACTTCGCTTTTGACCGAGCTGAACGTGCCGGTCTTGCGCGACACTTCGAAGAATTTCTTGAGGCCGCTGACCGAGAGCAATTTCTCGCCCGCGCGGCCTTCGCGTTTGCCGCCGGCTTCGATGACGGGCTTCTCGCGGCCGATTTCGCCCGCGGCGATTTCCTTGGCGCGCAAGCATGCCGACAAATGCCCGGGCTCGATTTCCTCGAGTGCGGGATCGTTCGCGCAGATATCGGCGCGGAATTGGCAGCGTGCCGCAAATCGGCAGCCCTTGGGCGGGTCGAGCAGATTGGGCGGCAAGCCTTCGATGGTTTCGAGCTTCGCCCCGCGCGGCCGGTCGAGGCGCGGCACCGAGCGCATCAGGCCCATCGCATAAGGATGGCGCGGACGCAGGAACACGTCGTCCGCCGTGCCCTTTTCCACCACGCGCGCGGCGTACATCACGTTGACGCGATCGGCGTAGCGCGCGACGACGCCAAGGTTATGCGTGATGATGACCAGCGCGATGTTGAGCTTGCGCGACAATTCCTTCATCAGCTCCAGGATCTGCGCCTGGATGGTGACGTCGAGGGCGGTCGTCGGCTCGTCGGCGATGATGAGTTTCGGGTTGCAGGCAAGCCCGATCGCGATCATCACGCGCTGGCGCATGCCGCCGGAGAATTGATGTGGATATTGGTCGAGCCGGCGTTCGGGATCGGTGATGCCGACCAGCGAGAGCAATTCCACCGCCCGGGCGCGCGCCTGTTCCTCCGTCATCTTCAGATGGATGAACAGCGGCTCCATGATCTGCAGCCCGATCGGCAGGACCGGGTTGAGGCTCGTCATCGGCTCCTGGAAGATCATCGAGATGTCGCGGCCGCGCCGCTCGCGCATCTCCTCGTCGGTCAGGTCGAGAAGATTGACGCCCTCGAACATGATCTTGCCGTGGACCACGCGGCCGGCGGGCTTCGCCAGCAAGCGCATGATCGCCAGTGACGACACGGATTTTCCGCAGCCCGATTCACCGACGATCGCCAGGACTTCGCCGCGCCGGACCTGATACGACACGCCTTCGACCGCGCGCACGACGCCGCGCGACGTGACGAAATGGACGTGCAAATCCTCGACCGACAACAGAACGTTGGAATCGCTCAAAGCGGGCGCCTCGACTGTTCGCATTTATCGTGTTTTTTTGATCCCTAGCACGGGACACCCCGGGGATGCCACCCCCGAAGACCGCCAGTCCGATCTGCGGAACGGCGCCTTGTTCCTTTTCGCAACGGCGAATAGCTTGGCGCGACGCTCTCGATTTTCACGTGGTTGGATTCGGAATTACGCGGAAGATGTCGATCTGGGGAAGTTTGTTGGGGGGCACGGCGGGTTATGCGCTGGGCGGCCCTTTGGGCGCGCTGATCGGGCTCGCCGCCGGCCATGCGGTCGATCGCGTCTTGCGCGCGAACAAATCGCCGGAGAGCGAACAGGAGAAGCGCAAAATCGCCTTCACCATCGCGACCGTGGCGCTGGCCGCGAAAATGGCCAAAGCCGACGGCGCGGTGTGCGAGCGCGAAAAAGCCGCCTTCGCGCGCATCTTCCATTTCGATCCGGCCGAGCGCGCGAATGTCGAGCGCGTTTTCGATTTCGCCGCGCGTTCGACGCACGGCTTCGAAGCCTATGCGCGCCAAGTGGCCGGGCTATTCGACAAGGGCGCCCCGGCGCTGGAAGAATTGCTCGACTGCCTTTTTCATATCGCGAGCGCCGATCACGCGATCACCGAGGACGAGCTTGAATATCTGCGCGCGGTCGCGACCCATCTCGGTCTCGACGAAGGCGTCTATCGCGCGATCCGCCAGGCGCATATCGGGCCCGACGCGAACGATCCGTACGAAGTTTTGGGCGTCTCGCCGCAGGCCGATCTCGACGAAATCAAGCGCGTGTGGCGCGAACAGGCGCGCCTGCATCATCCGGATGTGCTGACCGGCCAAGGCATGCCCGCCGAATTCGTGGCGCTGGCCGAGAAGCGCTTGGCCGCGATCAACGCCGCCTATGAAAACATTCTCGAACGGCGGAACGCGGCATGAGACCGATCGACTCCGCCCTGACCGTCGGGATCATGATGATCTGGGGCCTCAATTTCGTCGTCGCGAAATTGGCGCTCGCGGAAATGCCGGCGATCTTCACCATGTCGCTGCGCTTCGCGCTGGTGGCGATCTTGCTGCTGCCCTTCGTGAAGATGCCGAGCCGCCAGGACATGAAGGCGATCGCCTTGCTCGGTTTCACGCTGGGCGGCTTGCATTTCTCGTCGATGTTCACCGGCATGAAGAATCTCGACGCCGGGCTCGCCGCCATCGCGACGCAAAGCCAGGTGCCGTTCGCGGCCCTGCTCTCCGCCGTCATCCTCAAGGATTATCCCGGCTGGCGGCGCTGGACCGGCATGGGCCTCGCGTTCTTCGGCATCTGGCTCGCGACCGGCGGCGCCGTTTCGGGGGCGGCACCTTTCTATGTCGGGCTGGTGCTGTTCGCGTCGTTCATGTGGGCGGTCGCGAATTTCCAGTTCAAGTCGCTCACCCATATCGACGGCTTCACCCTCAACGCCTATACGGCGTTGTGGAGCGTGCCGTTCCAGGTCGCGTTCTCCGCGATGCTGGAAACCGGGCAGATCGAAGCCTTCGTCAACGCGTCGTGGCGCGCTTACGCCGGCGTCGTTTTCATGTCGGTGATGATCACCATCTGCACCTATTGGATGTGGTACCGCATGTTGCGCCGCTATTCGGTCAACGTGACGATGCCCTATACGCTGCTTGTCCCCGTGTTCGGCGTGATGGCGGGCGTCATCTTCAACGGCGACGATCTGGGCTGGCGGATGATCGCGGGCACGGCCGCGACCATCGCGGGCGTCGCGATCATCGTGCTGCGCCGCCCGGCCGATGTCGGCGGCGAGTCGACGAGCAAGATGTCGTGAAGATCGAAACGCAGCCCTCGCCGAATTTCGACGCGCGGCCCGACGGTGTGGCGCCCGAATTCCTGGTGCTGCATTACACGGACACCAAGGATCGCGCGGAAAGCCTGTCCTATCTGCTCGATCCCGCCAAACAGGTCAGCGCGCATTATCTGATCGACATGGACGGTACGATCCTGGCGCTGGTGCCCGAAGATAAGCGCGCTTGGCATGCCGGCGTGTCGTGCTGGCGGGGCAAGCGCGACGTCAATGCGCGTTCGATCGGCATCGAGATCCAGAATCCCGGCCATCGCCTCGGCTATCGCGATTATCCGGCCATCCAGATCGATGCGGTGATCGAACTTTGCCGCGCGATCGTCGACCGGCACGGTATCGCGCCGCGCGATGTCGTCGGCCATTCGGACGTGGCGCCGTCGCGCAAGAAGGATCCCGGCGAGTTGTTCCCGTGGGAACGCCTCGCCGAAGCCGGGATCGGGCTTTATCCGTCCAACGTCGCGCGCCGCCATCGCAGCACGCGCGATTTCGGGCCCGGCGAATCCGACGACGCGGTGACGGACGCGCAAAATCTGCTGGCGCGCTTCGGCTACGACATCGAAGCGACCGGCACGCTGGACAACGCGACGCACGCCGTGATGGTCGCCTTCCAGCGCCGCTTCCGGCCGTGGAAATTCGACGGACGGCTCGACGGCGAAACCCATGCGCGCCTGCGCGCCCTCGTCGCGATGCTCTGAATTCCGGCACGCGGGTTGCTTGCCCTTCCCGCATCATGAATCTGACCGATATCCCCGCGTTGCGCCGGTACTGGTATCCGCTCTGCCAGGATTCCGATCTCGATAAAGGCCCGCTCGCCCAGCGTTTGCTCGGAATCGATCTCGTCTTGTGGAAGGACGCGGACGGCAAGCCAAACGCCGTGCGCGATCGCTGCCCGCATCGCACCGCCAAATTGTCGCGCGGCTTTGTGGAGAATGGCGCGATCGTTTGCGGCTATCACGGCTGGGCGTTCGAAGGCTCGGGCAAATGCGTGAAAATCCCGCAGCGCGCCGACCCGGCCGCCACCGGCAAAATGCGTGTCGATGCGTTCCACGCCCAGACCTATGGCGGGCATGTGTGGGTGGCGCTCGAAACGCCGGTCGAAGACATCCCCGTTTTCGCCGAGGACGGCGATCCGGCGTGGCGGCGCATCCCCGAATTCGTCGAGAACTGGGCGTGCAGCGCGCTGCGCGTGATGGAGAACGAATTCGACAACGCGCATATCGAATACGTGCACCAAGCGACGTTCGGCAACACGCGCGATCCGATTCCGGCGGAGAACGAGATCGAGGAATTCGCCGGCGGTTTCGTGGCACGCGCGGTGGTGCGCGCGGCCAACCGCAAGATCGGTGCGGATTACACCGGTGCGACGGGCGAACTCACCACGCGCACGACGGTGCATCGCTATTGGTTCCCGTTCCTGCGCAAGCTGGAACTCACGTTTCCGAACGGACTTTGCCATCGCATCGTGACCGCGACCGTGCCGGTGGACGATGCACATACGCGCCTCGTGCAATGGGTCTATCGCAACGATACCGACGCCGACGTGCCCGCCGAGAAGGCCATCGCCTTCGACCGCGCGGTGACGCTGGAGGATAAGGACATCCTCGAAGCGACCGATCCCTATGTGCCGTTGCGCGATTACATGACCGCCGAGCGCCACATGCCGTCGGACAAGCCGGGCCTGATCATGCGCCGGATGCTGGTCGCGGCGGCGGACGCGGGTTGACGTTTCGCGCCGAACGCGCGCATATCCGCCCCGCCAGACGGCCGGACGACCGCGGGGTGCTTCGCGCATCGCGAGGAAAGTCCGGGCTCCACGGAGATAAGGGTGCCGGGTAACGCCCGGCGGGCGCGAGCCCAGGGACAGTGCAACAGAGAAAGACCGCCAAAGCCGGGCGTGCGCGGGGGCAACCTCGGGCAAACCAGGCCGGTAAGGGTGAAACGGTGGTGTAAGAGACCACCGCGGACGCGGCAACGCGGACGGCATGGCAAACCCCACCCGGAGCAAGACCAAATAGGGGCGGCACGCGAAGGGCAACCTTCGCAGGTCGGTTTCCGGACCGCCGCCCGGGTCGGTTGCTTGAGGCCGCCAGCAATGGCGGTCCTAGAGGAATGGTCGTCGTCGCCCGGCAACGGGCGTCACAGAACCCGGCTTACAGGCCGTCTGGCTTTTTCCACATTCTGATCGCGGTATCGCCCCAAAGCCCCACTAGGGTCAGGGGGCTTGTTCCCAATTTTCGGTAAATTTGGCGGCGTCGCGCCTCGAGAGAACAGACCGTGTCCATTACAAAACAAGCACTTAGCCCGTTGACGCCCATATACACCCATGATATCCCATATTGTCCCACGAAAACCGCCTTTCGCGAAGGCAGGTAACGGGGGACCCCAAAGGGAAGAAAACTCCTCGTCTTTCCAATGGGTTGAACAATGGGGACGGCACGAGAGGGTCAACGCGGGCGATGGCCAAATCCGCGTTCATTTCGACCTATACGTTCAAGATCGATCGGAAGGGGCGCGTCTCCGTTCCGGCCGATTTCCGTGCCGTCATGTCTGCAAAAGGCGAAGAAGGTCTCAATGTGCTGCCGCTTTCCGGCCTGAAAGCGGTGCGCGCCATCGGGGCCGACCTCCTCGCCAAAATCGGCCAAAACGCGGATCCGCTCGCGGCGTTTCGTCCCTCGTCCCTGGACCATGCCGCGATTCTGGCCGCCGATTTGGTCGCCTTGCAGATCGATTCCGAAGGCCGTGTCGGCCTTCCCGAAGCGCTGATCGCGCATTGCGCGCTCGGCGAAACCGCCGTGTTCGCCGGCCGCATCCAATTCTTCGAAATCTGGAATCCCGAGGCCTTCGCCGCCGACCAAGCGGAAAAGCGCCGCGCGATTTTGGGCGGCGGACCGGCATGACGCAGCCGCAAATCCACGTGCCCGTAATGCTCGCCGAGGTGTTGGCCGCCTTGGCGATCAAGAACGGCGGCGTCTATCTCGACGGCACGTTCGGCGCGGGCGGCTATGCGTCCGCGATCCTCGACGCCGCCGATTGCAAGCTCGTCGCCTTCGATCGCGATCCCGAAGCGATCGCGCGCGGCGCCGCGCTGAAGGCGAAGTACGGCGAAAGACTGACTTTGGTAGAAGGCCGCTTCGGCGAGATGGACAAGCTGTCGCCCGAACGCGACCTCGACGGCATCGCGCTCGATCTGGGCGTGTCCTCGCCGCAGATCGACGACGCGGCGCGCGGCTTTTCCTTCCGCGCCGACGGGCCGCTCGACATGCGTATGGAAAAAGCCGGCTTGTCGGCGGCGGATATCGTGAACGACTGGCCCGAGCGCGATTTGGCCGACGCGATCCACGAATTGGGCGACGAACGCCACGCGCGGCGCGTCGCCAAGAACATCGTCAAAGCGCGCGCCGAAAAGCGGATCGAGCGCACGTCGGAACTCGCCGAGATCGTGCGGTCTTGCGTGCCGCGCTCGAAGGACGGCATCGATCCCGCGACGCGCACGTTCCAAGCTTTGCGCATGGCGGCGAACGACGAATTGGGCGAACTTGCACGCGGCCTCGCCGCCGCCGAGCGTTTGCTGAAACCCGGCGGCCGCCTCGCGGTCGTATCCTTCCATTCGCTGGAAGACCGCGCGGTCAAACGCTTCCTGAAACGGCGGGCGGGCAACGAAGATCGCGGCTCGCGCCACATGCCGGCGCGCGGAGTCGAACGCGTGCCGTCGTTCACGCTGGTCGAACGTAAAGGCGTGAAGCCGAGCGAGGCCGAGACCGCGCGCAATCCGCGCGCGCGCTCCGCCATGTTGCGCGTCGCCGAACGCACGAACGCGCCCGCCTGGGGTGAAGCCGCATGAGCCGCTTCGTCACCCTGCTGTGGATCCTGATCGCGGGTGCGGGTGCCTTGGCGCTCTATCAGATCAAGCACGAAGTCATCGCGCAGGAGCGCGAGCTTGCGCGCCTCAACCGCGCGATCGTGCAGGAACAGGAATCGATCCACGTGCTGCGCGCGGAATGGAGCCTGGTGAACCAGCCCAAGCGCCTGCAAGCCTTGGCCGAGCGTCATCTCGATCTTCAACCGATGAAGCCGGGTCAGTTCGGCCGCGTCGATGCCGTGCCCGCGCAATCGCCGCAAGTCCCGCCGGCCCAGCCGCGCGCGATCGCGCAGGAGCGGCGCTGATGGCGACGAACTTCCTCGACATCGTTCGCGGCTTCCCCGCCCGTCTGCGGGTGGAAAGTGCCGCCAAGCAATCGATGGAGACGGCGCGCCATCGCCTCGTCATCGGCGGCATCCTGTTCGCCGTGTGCTTCGCGGTGGTCGGCGTGCGCCTCGTCGACGTGACGCTGCTATCCGAAGCGCGCGAACCGCGCGCGGCGCGGGCACCCGCCACCGGACCGCTGGAACTCGCGCGCGCCGACATCGTCGACCGCAACGGCGTGCTGCTGGCGACGTCGCTGGCGACGCAATCGCTCTACGCCAATCCGCAGATGATCGCGAACGCGGCCGATGCGGCGCGGCGCCTTGCCGCGACGCTGCCGGGGATCGACGAGAAGCAATTGCGCGACCGCCTGTCGGGCGAGAACCGCTCCTTCGTGTGGATCCGCCGCAACCTCACGCCGCGCCAGCAATTCGAAGTCAACCGCCTGGGCATTCCGGGCCTGTTCTTCCAGCGCGAGGAACGCCGCGTCTATCCGCACGGCAATCTCACCTCGCATGTCGTCGGCTTCTCCGACGTCGATAATCGCGGCTTGGCGGGCGTCGAGCAAAGCTTCGACGAGCGCCTGAAAACCTCGAACGAGCCGTTGCGCCTGTCGATCGACGTGCGCGTGCAGCACGCCGTGCGCGAGGAATTGCAGCACACGATCCAGAACTTCAACGCCATCGGCGGCATGTCGGTGATGATGGACGTGACGACCGGCGAAGTCATCTCGATGGTCTCGCTGCCCGATTTCGATTCCAACGCGCCGGGCCTGGCCGACGCCGATGCGCGGTTCAACCGCAACACGCTCGGCGCCTACGAAATGGGCTCGACGTTCAAGATGTTCACGGTCGCGATGGGCTTCGATTACGGCGTCCTGCGCATGACCGATTCCTTCGACGCCAGCCGCCCCTATCAGATCGGCCGATTCACGATCTCCGACTTCAAGGGCAAGAATCGCTGGCTGACGACGCCCGAGGTTTTCATCTATTCGTCCAACCTCGGCGCGCTGCGCATGTCGCTGCAAGTCGGCCCGACGCGCCAGCGCGAATTCCTCGACCGGCTCGGCTTCCTCAAACCCTCGCCCATCGAATTGCCGGAAATCGGCCATCCGCTGATCCCGCGCCCGTGGCGCGAGATCAACATGCTGACGATTTCCTTCGGCCACGGCATTTCGGTGTCGCCCATGCAGCTGGTCGCGGCGGGCGCGGCCGCGGTCGATGGCGGCATCTATCGCGCCCCCACCATTTTGGCGCGCGACGACGCGACCGCCGTGCAGGGCGAACGCGTGATGAGCCAGCGCGCGTCCGACATGCTCAACCAATTGCTGCGTTTCAACGCCGAAAAGGGCTCCGGCAGAACCGCCGAAGTGCCCGGCTATTTCGTCGGCGGCAAGACCGGCACGGCCGAAAAGGTCCAGGCCAATGGCGGCTACAAGAAGAACGCGCGTATCTCGTCGTTCTTCGGGTCCTTCCCCGCGCATAAGCCGCGCTACGTGCTGCTGGTGATGGTCGACGAGCCGCAGGGCCGTCGCGACACCGGCGGCTACGCGACGGGCGGCGTCGTTTCGGCGCCCACGGCCGGGCGCATCATCGCGCGCGTCGCCCCGATCCTGGGCGTGGCGCCGACCGAGGATCTTCCCGTCGATCTCACCAAGCCGCTGCTCGCCGCAGCCAATCTCCGGTAGGGGCGATGCGCTTGAGCCTGCTTCTCGACCCCGAGATCGAACTGCTGAACGCCGCCGGGCTTGACCCCGCGATCGCGGGCGTGACGGCGGATTCGCGCGCGGTGACGAAGGGCTTTCTGTTCGCCGCGTTGTCGGGCGCGAAGCAGGACGGCCGCGCCTATGTGGGCGATGCGCTGCGCAAAGGGGCCGCGGCAATCCTCGCCGCCCCCGGCCTGGACCTTCCCGCCGGCATTCCCTATCTCGCCGCGAAAAATCCGCGCCGCGCCTTCGCGCGCACGGCCGCGCGCTTCTACGCCGCTCAGCCCGCGACGATCGTCGCGGTCACGGGCACGAGCGGCAAAACCTCGGTCGCCGCCTTCGCGCGCCAGATCTGGGCGATCATGGGCCGCAAAGCCGCGAGCATGGGCACGCTCGGCATCGTCGGGCCGGATTTCGAGCGCTACGGCTCGCTGACCACGCCCGATCCGGCGGCCTTGCACAAGGATATGGCCGAGCTTGCGCTTGCGGGCATCGACAACGTGGCGCTCGAAGCGTCGAGCCACGGCATCGATCAGCATCGCCTCGACGGCGTCACGCTGAAGGCCGCCGCCTTCACGAATTTGAGCCGCGACCATCTCGACTATCACGGCGATATGGCGAGCTATCTCGCCGCCAAGCGGCGTTTGTTCGATACGCTGCTGCCGCGCGGGGCCGTCGCCGTGCTGAACGCCGACATTCCCGAATACGCGCAGTTGCGCGCCGCGTGCGACGCGCGCGATCTGCGCGTCGTCACCTATGGCCGCCAGGGCAAGGAACTACGGCTGATTTCGGCGACGCCGCTGCCGCAAGGTCAGGCGATCGAAATCGAAGCCTATGGCGTGAAGCAAAGCTTCGTGCTGCCGCTCGCCGGCGCGTTCCAGGCGATGAACGCGCTCGCCGCGCTGGGCCTGGTCGTGGGCACGGGCGCCGCCCCGCACGAAGCCTTGCAAGCGCTGGCCAAGCTGCAAGGCGTGCCCGGCCGTTTGGAGCGCGCGGGCGTGCGCAAGAACGGTGCTGCAATCTATGTCGATTACGCGCATAAGCCCGGCGCGCTCGCGACCGTGCTGGAAGCGTTGCGCCCGCATGTGACCGGCAAGCTTCATGTCGTCGTCGGCTGCGGCGGCGATCGCGATGCGGGCAAACGCCCGATGATGGGCAAGATCGCGGTCGAGAACGCCGATCGCGTGATCGTCACCGACGACAATCCGCGCTCCGAAGATCCCGCCGCGATCCGCGCGGCCGTGCTGGCGCAAGCGCCCGGCGCGATCGAAATCGCCCCGCGCGAAATCGCGATCCGCGATGCTGTCGCCGCGCTGGAAGCAGGCGACGTGCTGGCGATTTGCGGCAAGGGCCACGAGACCGGCCAGATCGTCGGCGACAAGGTTTTGCCGTTCGACGACCGCGACGAAGCGCGCAAAGCCATAGCACTGGCCGACGGGGTTGCCGCATGAGCGCCCTCTGGACCTCAAGCGATGCGGCGACGGCGACCGGCGGGCGCTTGGCGGGTGCGGCATGGGCCGCCAGCGGCATTTCCATCGATACGCGCACGCTCAAAGCCGGCGATCTGTTCGTCGCATTGAAGGCCGAAAAAGACGGCCACGATTTCGTGCGCGCGGCCTTCGCCCAAGGGGCGGCGGCGGCGTTGGTGTCGCGCGAGATCGCGGCGAGCGGCCCGCAACTCGTCGTCGGCGATACGCTCGACGCGCTCGGCCGAATGGGTGTCGCGGCGCGCGCGCGTTCGAAGGCGCGCATCGTCGCGGTCACCGGCTCGGTCGGCAAGACGTCGACCAAGGAAGGCCTCGCCCTCGTTCTCGGCAAACAAGCCGCGACGCATGCGGCAACCGCGTCGTTCAACAACCATATCGGTGTGCCGGTCACGCTCGCGCGCATGCCGGCGGATTCGCGCTACGCGGTGTTCGAAATCGGCATGAACCACGCGCGCGAGATCGCACCCTTGACCGCGATGGTCGCCCCGCATGTGGCGATCGTCACGACGGTCGAAGCGGTCCACGCCGAATATTTCCCCGACGGGATCGACGGCGTCGCTCGTGCAAAAGCCGAGATTTTCGAGACGGGCCAGGGCGGCGAGACCGCCGTGTTGCCCTTCGACAATCGCTATTTCGAAACGCTCGCCAAGGCCGCCCATCTGTTCAATTGGCGCGGCGTGCTGAGCTTCGGCACGCATGCCGGCGCCGATGCGCGATTGATCGACTGGGCGGGCGATGCCGGCGGCTCGACCGTCACGGCCGATTTCCTGGGCACGCGCGCGACGTGGCGCGTGGGCGCGCCCGGCAAGCATTGGGCGCTGAATTCGCTCGCCGTGCTGCTGGGTGCCCATGCACTGGGGGCCGATTGGCGCCAAGCGGCCGAAGCGCTCGCCACCGCCGCCCCGCCCAAGGGGCGTGGGGCACGTCACGACGTGAAACTTCCCGGCGGCGGCAGCTTCGCGTTGCTCGACGAAAGCTACAACGCCTCGCCGCCGTCGATGCGCGCGGCCTTCGCCGTTTTGTCGATGACCGACGCAAAACGGCGCATCGCCGTGCTGGGCGATATGCGCGAGCTCGGCCCCCAGGCCGAAGAGCTTCACGCCGGTTTGGCCGACGCGATCTTGGCCGAAAAGATCGATCTCGTTTTCTGCTGCGGGCCCTTGATGCGCCGTCTTTTCGACGCATTGCCCGAAGATAAGCGCGGCGCGCACACGGCGGATTCGACCGCGTTGGCGCCGATCGTTCTCGACGCCGTTCGCGCGGGCGACGCGGTTTCCGTCAAAGGGTCGCTCGGCAGCCGCATGGGGCCGATCGTCGACGCATTGCTGGCGCTGGCCCCACGGGCCGCGGCCGGAAGGTAAGGCAACAGATGTTCTTCAACCTCCTCGTCCCGCTGTCCGACGACATCAGCTTCTTCAACCTGTTCCGCTACCTCACTTTCCGGTCGGGCGGGGCGGTGATGACGGCGCTGGTCGTGTCGTTCCTGCTGGGCGAGCCGATCATCCGGTGGCTGAAATCGAAACAGCCGCATGTCGGCGTGCGCGCCGACACGCCCGAAACGCATTTGAAGAAGCGCGGCACGCCGATCATGGGCGGCGTTCTGATCCTGCTGTCGATGGGCATTTCGACGCTGCTATGGGCCGATCTTTCCAACGGCTATGTCTGGGCCGTGCTGACGGTAACGTTCGGCTTCGGCGCGATCGGCTTCTGCGACGATTACCTGAAGCTGACCAAGCGCAATTCCAAGGGCCTGCCCGGCCGCTGGAAGCTCGCCGTGCAGTTCACGATCGCGCTCGCCGCGACGCTGTGGATCGTGTACCTGACGCGCGAGCCGCTCTCCACCCAGCTCGCGATTCCGTTCTTCAAGAATCTGCTGATCGATCTCGGCATGTTCTTCATCCCCTTCGCGATGTTCGTGATGGTCGGCTCGTCCAACGCCGTGAACCTAACCGACGGACTCGACGGCCTCGCTATCGTGCCGGTGATGATCGCGGCGGGCTGCTTCGCGGCCTTCGCTTACGTCGCCGGCAACGCAGTGTTCGCGAATTACCTGCTGATCCATCACGTGCCCGGCTCGGGCGAGCTCGCCGTGCTGTGCGCGGCGTTGGTCGGGGCCGCCCTCGGCTTCCTGTGGTTCAACGCGCCGCCCGCGATGGTGTTCATGGGCGATGTCGGCTCCCTGTCGATGGGCGGGGCGCTCGGCACCGTCGCCGTCATCACCAAGAACGAACTCACCCTCGCCATCGTCGGCGGGTTGTTCGTGCTGGAAGCCGTGTCGGTCATCGTGCAGGTCGCGTCGTTCAAGCTGACCGGCAAGCGCGTGTTCCTGATGGCGCCGCTGCACCATCACTTCGAAAAGAAGGGCTGGGCCGAACCCACCATCGTGATCCGCTTCTGGATCATCGCCTCCATCCTGGCGCTCGCGGGTCTCGCGACGCTGAAACTGCGGTGAGGGGGAAAGCTTGATCCACATCGCCTCCTTCGCCGGCAAGCATGTGGCGGTCCTCGGTCTGGGTAAATCCGGACTCGCGGCCGCGCGCGCGCTTGTCGCGTCGGGGGCGAAGGTGATGGCGTGGGACGACAACGCCGCCTCGCGCGATGCGGCCGCCGCAGCACAGATCCCGCTCGCCGATCTGCGGACCGCCGATCTGTCGGGCGTCGCGGCACTGGTGATGTCGCCGGGCATACCGCACAGCTTCCCAGCCCCGCACGACGTGGCTGCGCGCGCCAAGGCTTTGGGCATCGACCTGATCAGCGATGTCGAATTGCTGATGCGCAGCCGCCGCGACGCGGCGTTCATCGGTATCACCGGCACCAACGGCAAATCGACCACGACCGCGCTGATCGGCCATATCCTGAACGCCGCCAAGCGCGCGACGCAGATCGGCGGCAATATCGGCACGGCGGCCTTGTCGCTCGAGCCGCTCGGCCATGACGGCGTCTACGTAATCGAAATGTCGAGCTATCAGCTCGAACTCGTGCCCACCGCGCGTTTCGACGGTGCGGTGTTGCTCAACATTTCGCCCGACCATCTCGACCGTCACGGCGGGATGGACGGCTACGTCGCCGCCAAGCGCAACATCTTCCGCGATCAGAAAAGCCCGCGCTTCGCCGTCGTCGGCATCGACGACGATATCAGTGCGTCGATCTACGCCGATCTGGTCGAAGCGGGCGAAAGCATCGTGATTCCCATCTCGGGACAGGGCGGCGTGCAAGGCGGCGTCTATGCGCAGCGCGGCGGGCTTTGGGATTCGCGCCATGGCGAGCCGGTACGCTTCGCCTCGCTCGCCGATTGCCCGACTTTGCCCGGCACGCATAACGCGCAAAACGCCGCCGCGGCCGCGGCCGTGGCGCTGCAATTGGGCGTATCGGCCAAGACCATCGCCGAAGCGATGAAGAGCTTCCCCGGCCTGCCCCACCGCCAGGAGCGCGTGGCCGAACGCGACGGCGTCGTCTTCGTCAACGACAGCAAGGCGACCAACGCGGATTCGACCGCGAAGGCGCTGGGCTGCTATCCGCGCATCCATTGGATCGCGGGCGGGCGGGCGAAAGCGGGCGGCATCGAATCCTTGCGCGGCTTCTTCCCGCGCATCGCCAAGGCCTATCTGATCGGCGAAGCGGCCGGCGATTTCGCCGCGACACTGGGCGATGTGCCGCACGAGAAATCCGGCACGCTCGACAAGGCCGTCGCCGCCGCCTGGAACGACGCGCGCGGTGAAGGCAAGGGTGTCATCCTGCTGTCTCCGGCTTGCGCGTCGTTCGATCAGTTCAAAAGCTTCGAACATCGCGGCGATGCGTTCCGCGATCTCGCGCGCGACATCGCCCAACAGGGGAGCGCGGCCGCATGAGTTTCGCGCGCGCCGACAATTCCGTCATCGCCCGCTGGTGGTGGACCGTCGACAAGTGGCTGTTGACGGCGCTGGCGCTGCTGATCGGCACGGGGGCGGTGCTGATCATGGCCGCGTCCCCGGCGGTCGCGACGCGCGTCAATCTCGACACGTTCTATTTCGTGCGCAAGCAGCTGCAATTGCTGCCGCTGGCGGCGTTGACGCTGATCGCCGTGTCGATGCTGAACCCCAAGCAGGTCCGCCAATTGGCGCTGGCGGGTTTCGCCTGCTCGATCCTGTTCCTGATCGCGACGTTCTTCGTGGGCATGGAAATCAAGGGCGCCAAGCGCTGGATCTCCCTGCCCGGCTTCTCCCTGCAGCCGTCGGAATTCCTGAAGCCGACCTTCGCGATCGTCACCGCGTGGCTGTTCGCACTCGCCCGCAAAAAGGAAAACTTCCCCGGCGATCTGTTCGCGATCCTGCTGTACGGGTTGTCGATGGCGCTGCTGCTGGGCCAGCCGGATATCGGCATGGCCTTCGTGGTGAGCTGCGTGTGGTTCGCGCAGTTCTTCCTGGCGGGCTTGCGCATGTTGTGGGTCGTGGGCTTGGGTGGTGCGGGTGCCGCCGCCGCGATCGGCCTTTATTTCACCTTCCCCCACTTCGAAAGCCGCGTGAACCGCTTCCTCGATCCCGCCTCGGGCGACACCTATCAGGTGAACATGGCGATGGAAGCGTTCATGAATGGCGGCTTGCTGGGGCGCGGCCCCGGCGAAGGCACGGCCAAATCCTTCCTGCCCGACGCGCATGCCGATTTCATCTTCGCCGTAGCGGCGGAGGAATTCGGCCTGATCCTGTGCCTGCTGGTCGTGGCGCTGTACGCCTTCATCGTGCTGCGCGGCTTCGCGCGCGCGTTGCAGGAAACCGATCTGTTCGTCGTGCTGGCGATCGGCGGCTTGTGCGTCCAGTTCGGCGTGCAAGCGCTGGTCAATATGGGCTCGACGCTGCACCTCATCCCCACCAAGGGCATGACGCTGCCCTTCGTCAGCTACGGCGGCTCGTCGCTGCTGGCGATCGCACTCGGCATGGGCTTCGTGCTGGCGCTGTCGCGCAAACGCTTCGGCCAGGGGGAGACGCTGTGAACGCACCCCTCGTCATCCTCGCGGCCGGCGGTACCGGCGGCCATGTATTCCCGGCGGAAGCGCTCGCGGGGGCGCTCGACAGACGCGGCTATCGCTTGGCCTTCGTCACCGACGATCGCGGCACGCAATATGGCGGGCGCCTGGGCACGCTCGAAACCCATCGCTTGCCGTTGCGTAAAATGACCGGCGGCGTCGTACAGAAACTTCGCGGCTTCGCTTCGCTCGTCCCCGGCTATTTCGCCGCGCGCCGCGTGATCAAGAAGCTCGCACCCCAAGCCGTGGTCGGCTTCGGCGGCTATCCCAGCCTGCCGACGGTTGCGGCGGCCATCGGCCGTGTGCCCACCGCCTTGCACGAACAGAACGCCGTGCTCGGCCGCGTCAATCGCCTGATCGCGTCGAAGGTCGATGCGATCGCCAGTTCCTTCGCGACCACGCGCCACGCCGAACGCGCGACGCTGACCGGCAATCCGGTGCGCGACAACGTGATCGCGTTGCGCGACAGCACCTATTGGGTCCCGGAGAAGAACGGCGAGTTGCACTTGCTGGTGACCGGCGGCAGCCAGGGCGCGTCGATCTTCGGCCGTGTCGTGCCGGACGCCATCGCGCGTTTGCCCCAAGAAGCCCGCGCGCGCTTCAAGATCGTCCAGCAAACGCGCAAAGACGATGTCGACGCCGTCGCCGCCGCCTATGCCAAGGCCGGTATCGCGGCCGAAGTGGCGCCCTTCTTCGCCGATCTACCCCAGCGTATCGCGAACGCGCATCTGGTGATCGCGCGCAGCGGCGCTTCCACCGTGGCCGAGCTTGCCTGCATCGGCCGCCCGGCCCTTTTGGTTCCTTACATGCACGCGACCGACGACCATCAGACCGAAAACGCCCGCGCTTTGGCCGATGCCGGCGGCGCTTGGCTGTTGCCCGAACCGCATTTCACGGCCGAGGCGCTGGAAAAGCATCTCGCCTCGCTGCTCGCCGATCCGGCGGCACTGCCGCCGATGGCGCAAGCCGCGTGGAAATTCGGCAAGCCCGACGCCGCCGAGCGCCTCGCCGATCTGGTCGCGAAACTCGCGACGGGAGGAAGCGCATGAGGGCGCTGCCGCTCGATATCGGTCTGCTCCATTTCGTGGGGATCGGCGGGATCGGCATGTCCGGCATCGCCGAGATCCTGCATAATTTGGGCTACAAGGTTCAGGGCTCCGACCAAGCCGACAGCGCCAACGTCCAGCGTTTGCGCAAGCTCGGCATCGCCGTGCATGTCGGCCACAAGGCCGAGAATCTGGGCGAGGCCGAAGTGCTGGTCGTGTCAACCGCCGTGAAGCCCGACAATCCCGAAGTGCGCGCCGCGCGCGAAAAGCTGATCCCGGTCGTGCGCCGCGCGGAAATGCTGGCCGAGCTCATGCGCCTCAAATGGGCGGTGGCGATCGCGGGGACTCACGGCAAGACGACGACGACCGGTTTCGTCGCCGCGATGCTGGAAACCGCGGGCATGGACCCGACGATCATCAATGGCGGCATCCTCAACGCCTACGGCACCAATGCGCGTTTGGGGGCCGGCGACTGGATGGTCGTCGAGGCCGACGAAAGCGACGGCACGTTCGTCAAACTGCCCGCGACCATCGCGGTCGTGACGAATATCGACCCCGAGCATCTCGATTACTGGGGCACGTTCGAGAACGCCAAGAAGGGCTACCAGAACTTCATCTCGAACCTGCCCTTCTACGGCTTCGCCGCGATGTGCGTCGATCATCCGGAAGTGCAGGCGCTGATCGCGGCGACGCAAGACCGCAAGATCCTGGCCTACGGCTTCTCGCCGCAGGCCGATGTGCGCGGCGTGAATGTGCGCCTCGACGCGTCGGGCGGACATTTCGACGTGGCACTTTCGGGGCGCGCAGGGCCGGAACGCACGATCCGCAATCTGCATCTGCCGCTGGTCGGCAAGCACAATGTCGAGAACTCGCTCGCCGCCGTCGCCGTGGCGATCGAGATGGGCATCGACGAAGCGACGATCCGCAAGGCGCTCGCCGCCATCAAGGGCGTCAAGCGCCGCTTCACGAATACGGGTATGGGGGCGGGCCTCACCGTCATCGACGATTACGGCCATCACCCGGTCGAGATCGCGGCGGTGCTGAAAGCGGCACGCCAAGCGACGTCGGCGGGCGTGATCGCGGTCGTGCAGCCGCATCGCTATACGCGGCTTGCGAATCTGTTCGAGGAATTCTGCACCTGCTTCAACGACGCCGACGCCGTGATCGTCGCCGATGTTTACGCGGCGGGCGAACAGCCGATCGAGGGTGCCAACAAGCAAGCGCTGGTCGAGGGCTTGCGCGGCCATGGCCATCGCAAGGCGATCGCGCTCGAAAATTCGCAAGCGCTCGCGCGCACCGTGCTCGACATCGCCAAGCCCGGCGACATGGTCGTGTGCTTGGGTGCCGGCAACATCACGCAATGGGCGCATGCGCTGCCCGGCGAGCTCGACGCGGCGGTCGCGGCGGCGGGAGGGAAAGCATGATGGTTTCCCCCAAGCCGATGCGGCTGATCGATCGCTTGCCGCAGGTGCGCGGCGGTTATCGCGAGAATGCGAGCCTTGCGGCGACGACGTGGTTCCGCGTCGGCGGTCCGGCGGAAGTGCTGTTCCGCCCGGCCGATCGCGACGATCTGGCCGCGTTCCTCGCCGCCAAACCCGCCGACGTGCCGGTGACGGTGCTGGGCGTGGGCTCCAATCTTCTGGTGCGCGACGGCGGCATTCCCGGCGTCACGATCCGCTTGGGCAAAGGTTTCGCCGATATCGCGCGCGACGGAACCATCGTCAAAGCCGGTGCGGCCGCACTCGACGTCAATGTCGCCAATGCCGCGCGCGATTGGGGCTTGGGCGGGCTCGAATTCCTCGTGGGTGTCCCTGGCACAATGGGCGGCGCCTTGCGCATGAACGCGGGCGCCTATGGCAAGGAAATGAAGGATGTCGTGCTCGCCGCCGAAGCGATCGACGCCGCCGGCACGCTGCATTACGCGACCAACGGCGCCTTGTGCTTCGAATACCGGTCGAGCTGCATGCCCGACGATTGGATCTTCATCGGCGCCGAGCTGAAAGCGGAGCCCGACGATAGCGCCGCCATCGCCGCGCGCATGACCGATATCCAGGCCAAGCGCGAAGCATCCCAGCCCGTGCGCACGCGCACCGGCGGCTCGACCTTCGCCAACCCGCCGGGTGCGAAAGCCTGGGAATTGATCGACGCGGCCGGCTGCCGGGGTTTGACGCGCGGCGGCGCCAAGGTCAGCGAGAAGCACTGCAACTTCCTGATCAACGACGGCGAAGCGACCGCCGCCGATCTGGAGGATTTGGGCGACGAAGTCCGCGCGCGCGTCTTCGCGAAATTCGGCGTCGACCTGCATTGGGAGATCAAGCGCGTGGGGGTGCGGGCATGAAAAAGATCCTGCTCCTCAAAGGCGGTTTGTCGACCGAGCGCGAAGTGAGCCTGTCCTCCGGCCACGAATGCGCCAAGGCGCTGCGCGCCAAGGGTTACGACGTGATCGAACACGATCTCGTTTCGCTCGATGGTTTGACGGCGGCACTCGCCGATAAGCCCGACGTGGTGTTCAACGCGCTGCACGGCCGCTGGGCCGAAGACGGCACGATCCAAGGCGTGCTCGATTTGGCGCGCGTGCCCTACACGCATTCGGGCCTGCTCGCCTCGGCTTTGGCGATGGACAAGCCCGTCGCGCGCGCCGTGTTCAAGGGCCGCGATTTGCCGATCGCCGAGGGCGGCGTGTTCAAACGCGCCGACGTGCTGGCGGGCCGCGCGATCGCGTTGCCCTTCGTGATGAAGCCCGCGAACGAGGGTTCGTCCGTCGGCGTGAAGATCGTGCTGGAGAAAGCCGATCTCGACGCGCTGGCGCGCGAGCCTTGGCCGTTCGACGAGGAAGTTCTGGTCGAGACCTATATCCCGGGCCGCGAATTGACGGTCGCGGTGATGGGCTTCAACGGCGAAGCGAAGGCGCTGGGCGTGCTGGAAATCCGGCCGAATAACGGCTTCTACGACTACACGGCCAAATACACCGACGGCAAAGCGATTCATATTTGCCCGGCCCCCATCGACCGCGTCGCCTACGACGAGGCGATGCGCGTGGCGCTGGAAGCGCACCGCGCTTTGGGCTGCCGGGGCGTGAGCCGCGCGGATATCCGTTACGACGACACGCGCGGCGAACCTGGCCGCGTCGTGCTGCTCGAAGTCAACACCCAGCCCGGCATGACGCCGCTGTCGCTCGTGCCCGAAATCGCGGCGGCGTCGGGAATGACCTTCCCCGAGCTTTGCGCCTGGCTGGTCGAACACGCGACGCATGACGGGCCGAAAGGGAGAGCCGCCTGATGTTCGGCCGCACGAAACGCAACACCCGTAAGCCCGCGCGCCGCACCGGCTGGCGCCGCATCCTCGGCTGGCGCCCGTCGGCGGCGGCGGCAAAGATCATGACCGCGATCGGGATCGCCGCCGTGATCGGCGGCGGCGGCTTATACGCTTGGCGCACCGGCGGTGCCGATCGCCTGGACGATATGGCGCTGGATCTGCGCCGCGGCATTCTTACCGCGACGACGCGCGCCGGCTTGCAGGTGAGCGAAGTTCTGGTCGAAGGGCGCGAACGCACCAATTCGCGCGACGTGCTGGCGGTGCTGGATGCGCGGCGCGGCGCGCCCATTCTGACCTTCGATCCGCATCAGGCGAAGGCCGAACTCGAAACCCTGCCCTGGGTACGCCGCGCGATCGTCGAACGGCGCTTGCCCGACACGATCCATGTGCACCTGGAAGAACGCGTTCCCCTGGCGCTGTGGCAGCGCGGCGGGCGCTTCGCGGTGATCGACCAGGACGCCAAGGAAATCCCCGGCGTCGATCCCGGCAATTTCGCCAAGCTGCTGATCGTCGTGGGCGACGACGCGCCCGAACATGCCGGCGGCCTGATCGCGCTGCTCGACACCGAGCCCGCGCTGCGCGGGCGCGTGTCGGCGGCCGTGCGCGTCGGCGGGCGGCGCTGGAATTTGAATCTCGACAACGGCGTGGTCGTGAACCTGCCGGAAGCGAATGCGGGGGCGGCTTACGAGCGCCTCGCCGAACTCGAACGCAACAACGGCTTGGTCGAGCGCGATCTCGTCTCCGTCGATCTGCGTTTGCCCGACCGCCTGATCCTGCGCGCGAAGGACGTGGCGCCGTCGACCACGCCGGTCAACGCGCCCGCCCAACGCCGCAACAACCGGCCGACTTAGGAGCACTTCGTCCACCATGTCGAAGAAAAAACGCGCCCGCCGGAACGGAACGATCGCCGCCCTCGACCTTGGCTCGACCAAGGTCGCCTGCTTCGTCGCGAAAGCGGACGGGGACGGCGCGCCGCGCGTCGTCGGCATCGGACATCAGATCAGCCACGGCGTGCGCGGCGGCACGATCGTCGACCTCGACGAAGCCGAACAGTCGATCCTGTCGGCGGTGTCCGCGGCCGAACAAATGGCCGGCGAAACGCTGAAAAGCGTGATCGTCAATCTGGTCGGCGGCGCGCCGGTGTCGCGCACCTTCGGCGTCGAAGTGGCGCTGAACGGGCACGAGATCGGCGACGCCGATCTGCGCCGCGTGATCGAACAGGCGCGCCAGACCCAGACCGCGACGGACAAGCGCATCATCCATCAATTCCCCGTCGGTTTCACGATCGACGGCAGCCGCGGCATTCGCGATCCGCGCGGCATGTGCGGCGAACGCCTGGGCGTGAACATGCACATGGTCGGCGCTTCCAGCGCGTCGGTGCGCAATCTCGAAACCGCCGTCGCGCGCTGCCATCTGGAAATCGAAGAGCCCGTCGTGCCGGCCTATGCCGCCGGTCTCGCCTGCCTCGTGCAGGACGAAAAGGATCTGGGAGCTTGCGTCATCGACATGGGCGGCGGCACCACGTCCTTCGCCGTGTTCTTCGACGGGCATTGCGTGTTCGTCGATCAGATCAATGTCGGCGGCAGCCACGTCACCAACGACATCGCGCGCGGCCTGTCCACGCCGCTGGCGCATGCCGAGCGGATGAAGACGCTGCATGGCTCGTGCATCCATTCGGCCAATGACGAGCGCGAGCTGGTCGACGTGCCGCTGGTCGGCGAGGAAGAGCAGACCCAGGCGAACCATGTGCCGAAATCGATCCTGACCGGGATCGTGGCGCCGCGCCTGGAGGAAACCTTCGAACTGGTGCGTTCGCGCCTGGAAGCGTCGGGCTTCGACAAGATCGCGGGCCGGCGCGTTGTCCTCACCGGCGGCGCGTCGCAGCTTCAAGGCACGCGCGAGCTCGCCGCCATGATCCTCGACAAGCAGGTGCGCATGGGCAAACCCAGCAGCCAGCTGACGGGCCTCGCCGATCAAACCGGCGGCCCCGCTTTCGCGGCGTGCGCGGGTTTGATCCTGCACGCGCATCAGAAAGGAACCGAATCCCTGCGTCCCGAAACCGCGGCGGCACCGTCCGCGGGCGTCTTCGGGGGCTTGAGAATGTGGCTGAGGGACAACCTATGACGGGAGGAAACCCAATGCCGCAACGACAACACAGCACCCGTCTACCCGCGCGCGGGCCAGGCATGGATCGGACCGGCCGCCGGCGCGTTACGAACTGAACCCAAGGAGATCGGAGAAGCAAAATGGCAATCACTCTCGCATCGAACCAGCCCGCCGAGCTCAAGCCGCGCATCACGGTCGTGGGCGTGGGCGGGGCCGGCGGCAACGCCGTGAACAACATGATCCGCGCCAAGCTCGAAGGCGTGGAATTCGTCGTCGCCAACACCGACGCGCAGGCGCTGGCGCAGTCGCTCGCCGAGCGCCGCTTGCAGCTGGGCGTGGGCGTGACGCAAGGCCTGGGTGCCGGTTCGCGGCCCGATGTCGGCCGCGTCGCGGCGGAAGAATCCATGCAGGAACTGCTGGAACACGTGCAGGGTTCGCACATGGTGTTCGTCGCCGCCGGTATGGGCGGCGGCACGGGTACGGGTGCAGCACCGGTCATCGCGCGCGCCTGCCGGGAAGCCGGCATGCTGACGGTCGGCGTCATCACCAAGCCCTTCCACTTCGAAGGCCAGCACCGCATGAAGCTGGCCGAAGCGGGGATCGAGGAGCTTCAGCAGAACGTCGACACGCTGATCATCATCCCCAACCAGAACCTGTTCCGGGTGGCCAACGAGCGCACGACCTTCGCCGACGCCTTCAAGATGGCCGACGACGTGCTGTACTCGGGCGTGCGCGGCGTCACCGACCTCATGGTCATGCCGGGCCTCATCAATCTCGACTTCGCCGATATCCGCTCCGTGATGGGCGAGATGGGCAAGGCGATGATGGGGACGGGCGAAGCCGAAGGCGACAACCGCTCGATCGACGCGGCGCAGAAGGCGATCTCCAACCCGCTGCTCGACGACGTGTCGATGAAGGGCGCCAAGGGCGTGCTCATCAACATCACCGGCGGCATGGACATGACGCTGTTCGAAGTCGACGAAGCGGCGAACCGCATCCGCGACGAAGTCGATCCGGACGCGAACATCATCTTCGGCTCGACCTTCGACGAAAGCCTCAACGGCCGCATGCGCGTGTCGGTCGTCGCGACGGGTATCGACGCGGCGCAAGCCGTGCAGCGCCCGCCGCAGGCCACCACGGTCGTCAAGCTCGCCCAGCGCCCGACGATCCGTCCGGTGACGGCGACGGCCCCGGCGATGGCCGCCCCGGCCGCGTCGATGTCGATCCCGGCCGCCCCGCAAACGGGTTCGGTCGCGATGAAGATGGAGCCGGCCGCCGCCCCGGTCGCCCCGGCGCCCGCCCCCGTCGTCGCGGAAGCGGCCCCGGCCCCGGTCATGGCGGAACCCGCCCCGGCCGAATTGCCGTCGGCCCCGGCCGAAGCCTTCATCCCGCCCAAGCCCGTCGAAGTGGCCCCGGCGGCGGCGCACGCCCCCGCCCCGGTCAATCCCTTCGCGGAAGCCGAGTTGATGAATGCGACCAAGCCGGCCGCGGCGGCGGCACCCAAGCGCCGCCCGTCGCTGTTCGAGCGGATGACCCGCTCGGGCGGCGCACGGACGGAAGGCGAAGCCCCGCGCGCCCAGCCCACGCTGGTCACACCCCAGGGCGGCATCATGCCGGCGGCGAGCGCCCCGGCTGCCCCGGTTGCGGCCCCGGCAGCACCGGCCCCGGTTGCCGCCGCCCCGGTCGCCCCGGCCCCGGCACAGCCGCGTTTGGGCGGGCTCGACCCGACCGATCGCCTGGCGCCGAAGGCCGAGGACGACCTCCTCGAAATTCCGGCCTTCCTGCGCCGCCAGGCGAACTAAGGAGCGCGTTAAAATCACCTGCAACATGGTGAAATAAAAGGTGACTTGAGGCTCCGGCGCCGGTTGGGTACCCAATCAGTCCGGAGCCTCTTTTCTTTTCGGGGAACGAGACTCGTCCCTGGGTCGTTTATCCAAAGCGGCCCCACGAAAGACGACCACCCCGCCGGAGTTCAGGTTCAAGTGTTCAACCCGCGTCAGCAAAAACCGCGCACGATCGCCCAGCGCACGTTGAAGGGGCCCATCTCCTGTTCGGGGACGGGGCTGCATTCCGGCCGCAAGGTGACGATGTCGCTGCTGCCCGCGGCCCCGAATTCGGGCATCGCCTTCCGGCGCGTCGATACCGGCGTCACGGTGAAGGCCGATTACCGCAACGTGACCGATACGCGCCTGTGCTCGCTGCTGGGGGCCGCCCCCGGCCCGCGCTTCGGCACGGTCGAGCATCTGATGGCCGCCCTTTACGGCGCCAGCATCGACAACGCGATCGTCGAGCTCGACGCCGACGAAGTGCCGGTGATGGACGGCTCGTCCGCGCCCTTCCTGTTCCTGATCGATTGCGCCGGCACGATCGAGCAAGCGGCCCCGCGCCGCGCGATCGAAGTCCTCAAACCCATTTCGCTCGACGATGCGCGCGACGGTGCGGCGATCGAGATTCGCCCCGGGCGCGGTTTCGCCGCGACGTTCGAAATCGACTTCCCCACGCCGACGATCGGCCGCCAGAACCTGTCGCTCGATCTGGGGCCCGACGCGTTCCGCCAGGAAATCGCGCGCGCGCGCACTTTCGGTTTCGAGCAGGAAGTCGCGGCGTTGCGCGCGGCCGGCTTGGCGCGCGGCGGCAGCCTCGACAACGCGGTCGTGATCGCGGCCGACGGCAGCGGCCTGCTGAACCCCGAAGGCCTGCGCTTCGACGACGAGTTCGTGCGCCACAAAGTGCTCGATCTGGTCGGCGATCTCTATCTCGCCGGCGCCCCGTTGCTGGGCGAAATCCGCGCCCGGCGCACCGGCCATCGCCACAACAACGCGCTGCTGCACGCGCTGTTCGCCGACGCGGCGAATTGGCGCATGGTCGACTTGACCGAGGCGCATTTTGCGGGCGTTTCCCCCGCAATCGCCCCCGTCCACGCCGACGCCGGGCAGTAACCGTCCGGGCTTGCCCGGATTGGCGTTCGGGTCGCGATTCGCCTATATTCCCCGGATGATTCGAAGCCTCAGACCCGCCCTTGCGGCCTTCGCCCTTTTCGCCCTCGCCGCGTGCAGCGGCGACGAGAAGGAGCAATATGTCGAACGCCCGGTCGAGGAGATCTACAACGACGCGGTGAACGCGATGTCGACCGAGCAGTATCGCCGGGCGGCGCGCCTGTTCGACGAAGTCGAGCGCCAGCACCCCTATTCGGTTTGGGCGACGCGCGCGCAGTTGCAGGGCGCCTACGCGCTCTATCAGGTCAACCGCTACGACGACGCGATCAACGCGCTGGACCGCTTCATCCAGCTGAACCCGTCCAGCCGCGACACGCCCTACGCCTATTACCTGAAGGCGCTGTGCTACTACGAGCAGATCGTCGACGTCGCGCGCGACGCGCGCATGACCGAAAACTCGCTGAACGCCCTGCAGGAAGTGGTGCGCCGCTTCCCCGATTCGACCTATGCGCGCGACGCGCGGGTAAAGATCGATCTCACCTACGACCACCTCGCCGGCAAGGAGATGGAGGTCGGGCGCTTCTACCTGCAACGCCAGCAATGGCTCGCGGCGATCAACCGCTTCCGCACCGTCGTCGATAAGTACCAAACGACCAGCCATGTCCCCGAGGCGCTGCACCGCCTGACCGAATCCTATATGGCGCTGGGTTTGGTCGACGAAGCGCGCCGCACCACCGCCGTGCTCGGCCATAACTATCCGGGCAGCGAATGGTATCGCGATTCCTACGCCCTGGTCGGCACGGGCGAGAATCCGCGCGAAGACCGCCAGGGCATGGTCGGCCGCACCCTGAACGCGCTGAACCCGCTCAATTACTTCTAAGGTTTTCGCTTCGTTCTTGAGCGCGTCGCGAGGCTTGGCTATAGAAAGCAGGCCCATGCTTTCGACGCTTTCGATTCGCGATTTCGTATTGATCGACAAGCTCGACCTCGTTTTCGAGGACGGGCTCGCCGCGTTGACGGGCGAGACCGGGGCGGGCAAATCGATCCTGCTGGACGCGCTGGGCCTTGCCTTGGGCGGGCGCGCCGATGCCGGCGCGGTCCGTAAGGGGGCGACCGCCGCCACCATCGCCGCCGCATTCGATCTGGGCGCCAACCACCCCGCTTACGCGCTGCTGGCCGAACAAGGTTTGGAAGCGCCGGAGGCCGGCGCGCCGTTGATCCTGCGCCGCCAATTGGGGGCGGATGGCCGCAGCCGCGCCTTCGCCAACGACCAAGCCTGCTCGGTCGGGCTGCTGCGCCAATTGGGCAATCTGCTGGTCGAGATCCACGGCCAGTTCGATACGCACGGCCTGTTCGACGCCGCCACGCATCGCGGCCTCCTCGACCAATGGGCGGGGCTTGCCAAGGAAGCCGCCGCGACCGCGACAAGTTTCGCCGCGTGGCATGCGGCGCAAGAAGCGCTGGCGGCCGAACAAGCCAAGCTCGAAGCCGCGCGCCGCGAGGAGGAATATCTGCGCCACGCCGCGCGCGAGCTCGAAGAAGCCGATCCCAAGCCGGGCGAGGAGCGCGAGCTTTCCGAACGCCGCGCGATTTTGCAGGCGCGCGAAAAACTCGCCGCCGCTTTGGCCGAGGCGAAAGGCGAGCTTGAAGCGCATAAGGGCGTGGACGGCGCTTTGCGCAACGCCGCGCGCGCGTTGGAGCGCGTCGCGGCCCATGCCGGCGGCAAATTCGATGCGGCGATCGCGGCCCTCGAACAAGCCCTGGAACAAGCGGTCGACGCCGCCGCCGCGATCGACGATGCGGGCGAGGCGTTGAGCGAAGGCGGGGCCGATCTCGAAAAGACCGACGAACGTTTGCATGCGCTGCGGGGGCTGGCGCGCAAACACCGCGTCGATATCGAAGCTCTGCCCGCCTTGCGCGACGATTTCGTCGCCAAGCTCGCGGCATTGGATGCGGGCGAAGGCAATCTCAAGAAGCTCGCCCAGGCCGAAAAGACCGCCAAGGCCGCGTATCTCACGGCGGCCAAGGCGTTGTCGGCAGGGCGCAGCGCGGCTGCGACCAAGTTCGAGAAAGCCATTTCCAAGGAATTGCCGCCGCTGAAGCTCGACAAGGCGCGCTTCCGCGCACGCCTGGAAACGCTGCCCGAGGAAAGCTGGAGTGCGGGCGGCCTCGAACGCGTCGCGTTCGAAATCGCCACGCTGCCGGGTGCCGAACCGGGCCCGCTCGCCAAGATCGCGTCGGGCGGCGAACTCTCGCGCCTGATGCTGGCGCTCAAAGTCGTGCTCGCCCAGGCGGGTGCCAAGCGCGGCGCCATGCCCGCGCTGATTTTCGACGAGGTCGATAGCGGCATCGGCGGGGCGGCGGCCGCCGCCGTGGGCGAACGCCTCGCGCGCCTCGCCAAGAACGCGCAGGTGCTGGTCGTCACCCACTCGCCGCAGGTGGCCGCGCGTGCGGGCGTGCATTTGCGCGTCGCCAAGACCGCGACGGCGAAGTCGGCATCGACGAGCGTCACGATCCTCGACCGCGATGCACGACGCGAGGAAATCGCGCGCATGCTGGCGGGCGCCACGGTCACCGATGCGGCGCGCGCCGCCGCCGACGCGCTGCTGTCCGGCGCAGCGGCATGACGGCCCGCCCCAAGAAGAAACCGGCGGCGAAGGATTTCTCGACAATCGCCGTCGAAGACCTTTCGATGGGCCAGGCAGAGGCCGAGCTCGAGCGCTTGGCCAAGGCGATCGTCAAACACGATCTCGCCTATCACGCCAAAGATGCGCCGCTGATCGCGGACGCGGACTACGACGCGCTGAAGCGGCGCAACGACGCGATCGAAAAACGCTTCCCGTTGCTGACGCGCACGGATTCGCCGTCGAAAAAAGTCGGCGCGCCCGCCGCCGCCGGGTTCGCCAAGGTGCGGCATGCGGTGCCGATGCTGTCGCTCGACAACGCCTTCGCCGAGGAAGACCTGCGCGAGTTCGTGACGCGCGTGCGGCGGTTCTTGAGCCTTCCCGACGACGCCCCCCTCGCCTATTCCGCCGAGCCGAAGATCGACGGTTTGTCGATCTCGCTGCTCTACGAGAACGGCGTGTTCACGAAGGGCGCGACGCGCGGCGACGGCGAGGAAGGCGAGGACGTCACCGCCAATCTGCGCACGATCAAGGAAATCCCCGCCAAGCTTCACGGCAAAGCGCCGGCGGCCATCGAAGTGCGCGGCGAAATCTATATGACCCGCGCCGACTTCCTGCGCATGAACGCGGCGCAAGAAGAAGCGGGCGACAAGGTTTTCGCCAATCCGCGCAATGCGGCGGCGGGCGCGGTGCGTCAGCTCGACCCGACGATCACGGCGAAGCGGCCGTTGCGCTTCTTCGCCTATACGATCGGCCGCTACGACGGCCCGGCGATCGAAACGCAAGCGGCGCTGATCCGGCGTCTGGGCGAATGGGGCTTTGCCACCAATCCCGAAACGCGGACTTGCGACGATGCCGAAGCACTGCTGGCGTTCTACGAACATATCGGCGCCAAGCGCGCGGCGCTGCCCTACGATATCGACGGCGTCGTTTACAAAGTCGACCGTTTCGATCTGCAACGGCGCCTCGGCTTCGTCGCGCGCAGCCCGCGCTGGGCGATCGCGCATAAATTCCCCGCCGAGCGCGCGCAAACGAAGCTCATCAAGATCGACGTGCAAGTCGGCCGCACCGGTGCGTTGACGCCGGTCGCGATCCTGGAACCCGTCAACGTGGGCGGCGTGATGGTCGCGCGCGCCACGCTGCACAACGAAGACGAGATCGCCCGCAAGGACGCGCGCGAAGGCGACATTGTCGTCATCCAGCGCGCGGGCGACGTGATCCCGCAGATCGTCGAGGTCGTTGCCGACAAGGCGCACGACAAGCGCCCGAAATTCCAGCCTTTCGAGTTCTGCCCGATCTGCGGATCGAAAGCCGTGCGGCCCGACGGCGAAGTGGTGCGCCGCTGCACCGGCGGGCTTTCGTGCGACGCGCAGGTCGTCGAACGCCTGCGCCATTTCGCGATGCGCACCGCTTTCGATATTGAGGGCCTCGGGGAAAAGAACGTCGAGGAATTGCATTCGCTGGGGTGGCTCAAACGCCCCGGCGACGTGTTCCGCTTGAAGGATCATGCGGCGGCGTTGGCCAAACGCGACGGCTGGGGCGAGAAATCGGTCGAGAAACTGCTCGCCGCCATCGAAGCGCGCCGCAGCGTGCCGCTCGATCGTTTCATCTTCGCGCTGGGCATTCGCCAGGTCGGCGAAGCCACCGGCCGCCTGCTCGCCCAGCATTACGAAACGCTGGAAAAATGGCGCGAAGCGATGATCGCCGTCGCCAAGGGCGACGAAGCCGCCTACGCCGAGCTTCTCGCCATCGATCAGGTCGGCGAAGCGCTCGTCGCCGATATCGCGGCGTTCTTCGCCGAGCAGCACAATCTCGACGCACTCGACGATCTGGCGAAATTCGTGACCCCCGTGCCGCTTGAAAAGCCGCGCACCGATTCGCCGGTCGCCGGGAAAACCATCGTGTTCACCGGCACGCTGGTGAAGATGAGCCGCGACGAAGCCAAGGCGCGCGCGCAATCGATGGGCGCCAAGGTCGCGGGCTCGGTCTCGAAAAAGACCGATCTGGTCGTCGCGGGACCGGGGGCGGGTTCGAAACTCGCCGACGCGCAGAAACACGGCGTCGAGGTGATCGACGAGGACGCCTGGCTGAAACTCGCCGGAATCGCCTAAAGCTTCGCCGTCGCGGTTTCAAGCCAGGCTTTCGTTTGCGCATCCACCAACGGCCCGATCGTCGCGAAGACGCGCGCGTGATACGCGTCCAGCCAATCGCGCTCGGCTTGATTGAGCAGCGCGAGATCGATCAATTCGCGCGCGATGGGCGCGAGGGTCAGCGTTTCGAAGCCGAGCATCGGGCGTTCGGCGCCCGGCGTTTGCGGCAACTCGGTCACCGCGATCAGGTTCTCGATCCGGATGCCGTATTCGCCGGTTTTGTAATAGCCAGGCTCGTTCGACACGATCATGCCGGGCAGCAGCGCCTGGGTGTTCGGCATTTTGGAAATGCGCTGCGGGCCTTCATGGACCGACAGATACGACCCCACGCCGTGGCCCGTGCCGTGATCGTAGTCGAGCCCCGCTTCCCAGAGCGGCGCACGGGCAAGTGCGTCGAGTTGCGAGCCGGTCGTGCCCTTGGGGAAGCGCACGGTGGCGAGCGCGATATGGCCCTTCAACACGCGGGTGAAGCGGTCCTTCTGCTCTGCCGTCGGATTGCCGATGGCGAGCGTGCGCGTGATGTCGGTCGTGCCTTCCAAATATTGCGCGCCCGAGTCCACGAGATAGAGCATGTCGGGCGCGATGCGCTTCGACGTGCTGGGTGTGGCGCGATAATGGACGATCGCGCCGTTGGACCCCGCCCCCGAGATCGTGTCAAAACTCGTGTCGCGGAAATTGGCGCCTTCGCGGCGGAATGCGAGCAGGCGTTCGGCCGCCGAAATCTCGTCGAGCGTGCCCGATGCGCCTTCGCGCGCGATGAAGGCGAGGAACTTCGCCACCGCCGCCCCGTCGCGGATATGCGCGTCGCGCGTGCCCTGCAATTCGCCCGCGTTCTTGCGCGCCTTGGGCAGCGCGCAAACGCAGGCGTCGCGCGTCGTCACCGCGCCGGACGACGCGAGGGTGGAATCGATCCACGCGGCGGAGGTCGCGCGATCGGTCAGCACGCGCGCTTTGCGCTTGCCCAGATCGGCGAGCGCACCGGCGAAGGCTTCGGGCCCGTGCAAACGCACGGCGTTGCCCAGATGCGCATAGGTCGAGGGCGGCACTTTGCGCGGATCGACGAAAAGCTCGACCGAGCCTTGCTCGTCCGCGTTCAAAATCGCGAAGCCCAAAGCAAGTGGCGTATGCGGCACGTCGCCGCCGCGCACGTTCAAGAGCCACGCCAAGGAATCGGGTGCGGACACCACCGCCGCATCGAGTTTGCGTTTGCGCAATTCGGCGGCGAGATCGGCGCGCTTCTCGCCCGAGGCTTTGCCCGCGAAAGCGAGATCGTGCGGCACCATCGGCGAGATCGGGGCGGCCGGCTTGTCCGGCCACACGCGATCGATCGGATTGTCGGGCACGGCCACAAGCGTGGCGCCGGCGGTTTCGCAGGCCTGGCGCAAACGCTCGATCCCGTCGCTGCCGTGCAGCCACGGGTCGTAGCCGATCTTGCCGCCCTTGGGCGCGTTCGCGGCGAGCCATTCATGCGGCGGCTCTTCGACCAGATGGCGATATTCGAAGATCGACCCGTCGACTTGGGCGCGTACCTGCAACGTGTAGCGCCCGTCGATGAAGATCGCGGCCTTGTCGGCCAGCACGATCGTGGCGCCCGCCGAGCCGGTGAAGCCGGTGAGCCACGCAAGGCGTTCCGCGCGCGGGCTGACATATTCGCCTTGATGCTCGTCGCCGCGCGGCAGCACGAAACCGGCAAGGTCGCGCCGCGCGAGTTCGCCGCGCAAATCGGCGACGCGCGTTGTCCGCCATTCGCCTTCGCCCAGACCGAACGCGACCTTCGCGCCGAGTTCCGCCTTCAACGCATCAAGCTGGGCGCGCAGCGCATCGGACGGCGCATCGCAGACCAGCGCGTGCCAGGCCTGCGGGTCCTCGCCCGCCGGCGCGGCCAATACGCCGTCCAACAGGGCGCGAACCCCGGCGACGTCCAATTTGGCGCCGTGTTTGGCCAGCAATCCCGCCAGCGCGGTATCGCCTTGATAGGTTTCACGGCAGGCGGCGGTCGTTTGATCACGGGGCGGCATGGTGGGAAACCTAAGCATGCCAAGGCCTTGCGGCAATAGCCGGTCGCGCGACGGCGTTCCGCCCTGCGCACCGCGCAATTGTGTCAGAATGCTGCATGCGCGAAATGCATTGCTGCGGCGCACTATCAACGACTGTTGCGGCGCACAAAATCCCCTACATTGAGCTTGTTCGTTCGCTAGCGAATGATCTGCCGAATGGTCGGCAAGACCGCTAACGAGTTGATAAGGAGATAGAAATCATGTCCGCCCAGTCGCAGTTCAATGCCGTCCCGTCCTTTGGCGCCAACGGCGCCCGGATCGACGAGCTGGAGCTCTCGATGGCGGCCCGTCGTGCGCGCGCCAAGCTGGTCTACGAGGCCGTGCAGGCGCTGGTCGCGAAGTTCAAGTCGTGGAACGAGCGTCGCCAGACGTTCGCGGAACTCGACTCGCTCGACGACCGTACCTTGGCCGATATCGGCATCAACCGCGCCGAGATCGCCCAGATCGCTTCGGGCCATTATGTCCGCGACGGCTACGCGCCGTTCGACGCCTCGGCCGCCCCGGCGGTCCTCGCGGCGAATGTCGTCCAGGTTCGCCCGGCGGCCCGCGCGGCCTAACGCCGAACGGATCAAGCGCCCGTCCCGTTCCTCCTCCCCTTCGGGGCGGAGCTGCCGATCCAGCGGAGCGGCGATGCCTGAAAAGGCGTCGCCGCTCTTCGCATTTTGGGGCTGGGCGTTTATGGAATTGCGTTCACAAGTCTTGCGCCGCCCCACCCCCTAGGCGCCGGCGCCAAGCGGACTCATCTTCTGCCGACAACGACAGGAGAAGCCCATGCCGCTCGTGCGCATCGACATTCCCGAAGGTAAGCCCGAAGCCTGGATCAAGGCGCTCGCCGACGGCGTGCACGCCGCGTTGGTCGGTACCGGCACGGTGCCCGAAGACGATCGCTTCCAGGTGATCGGCGAGCACAAGCAAGGCCGACTGATCGCCGATCCGAATTACATGAACATCGCGCGCGGGCCCGATTTCACGCTGGTGCAGATTTTCTGGAGCGTGGGGCGCAGCGACGACATCAAGCGCGGGCTTTACGCCGCGATCGCGCGCAACCTTGCCGCCGATCCGGGATTGCGCCCCGAAGACGTGATGGTGACGCTGAGCGAGACCAATCGTATCGATTGGTCCTTCGGCCACGGGATCGCGCAATACCGCCCGCAATAGTTGACGTCGCGGGCCTCGCTCGCGCTATATACATTCGGATATAGCGTCGAACGGGGCTTTGCGCATGCTTTCTCCCGCCGAATGGGCGGCGGTGCTTCTGTCGCTGGAGATCGCGGCCAGATCGGTCGCGTTCTCGCTGCCGTTCGCCATCGCGGTCGCCTGGCTGCTCGCGCGCGCCGAATTCCCCGGCAAATCGATCGTCGATGGCCTCGTGCATCTGCCGCTGGTGCTGCCGCCGGTCGTCGTCGGCTACTTGCTGCTGCTGATTTTCGGTGTGCGCGGCCCCGTGGGCGGATGGCTCAACGAATATCTCGGCGTGCGCCTGGTGTTCACCGCCGCCGGCGCTTCGCTCGCCACCGCGACGATGGCGTTCCCGCTGATGGTGCGCGCGATCCGCCTGTCGATCGAAGCGCTCGATCCGGGCCTGGACGAAGCCGCGCGCACGCTGGGCGCGGGCAAACTCGACCGCTTCTTCACCATCGCGCTGCCGCTGATCCTGCCGGGGATCCTGGCGGGCGGCATGATCGCCTTCGCGGCGAGCCTGGGCGAGTTCGGTGCGGTCATCACCTTCGCGTCGAACGTGCCCGGCGAAACGCAAACGCTGCCGCTGGCGATCTATTCGGCGCTGCAACGCCCCGACGGCGAAGCGATGGCCGCCCGCCTCGCGGCGATATCGATCGCGCTCGCTTTCGCGGGATTGCTGCTGTCGGAATATCTTGCGCGCCGCGTGAAGCGGATGATGGGCAGATGATCGAGATCGACATCCGCAAACAGCTGGGCGATTTCGCGCTGAACGCGAAGCTGCAAGCGCCGTCGGACGGTGTGCTGGCGCTGTTCGGCCGCTCGGGCTCGGGCAAGACGTCGATCCTGCGCGCCCTCGCCGGGCTCGCGCGGCCCGATCGAGGCCGCATCGCGCTGGGCGGGAACGTGCTATTCGATTCCGCGAAGGGCGTCGACGTGCCGGCGGAGAAGCGGCGCCTGGGTTACGTCTTCCAGGATTCGCGGCTGTTCCCGCATCTGGATGTCGCGGCCAATCTGCGTTATGGCGCCAAGCGCGCGCCCGGCGGCGAGCGCCGCGCGGATTTCGATGCGATCGTAAAACTGCTCGGCATCGAAGCCTTGCTTTCACGCAAGCCCGTTGCGCTGTCGGGCGGCGAGCGCCAGCGCGTCGCCATCGGCCGCGCCTTGCTGGCGCGCCCGCAAGCGCTGCTGATGGACGAGCCGCTCGCCTCGCTCGACGCCGCGCGCAAAGCGGAGCTGCTGCCCTATCTCGACCGACTGCAAAGCGAAACGAAACTGCCGATCGTCTATGTCAGCCACGCGGCGGACGAAGTGATGCGCCTCGCCGACCGGATTGCGCTTATCGAGAACGGCGAAGTGCGCGCGCTGGGCACGATCGCCGAGATGGCGCTGCACCCGGATTTCGCCGCCATCGCCGGGCGGTTCGATGCGGGCGGCGTGTTAGAGACGAGCGTCGCCGATCACATGCCGGAATATGCGCTGACGCGACTGACATTCGCCGGCGGCACGCTGGATGTGCCCGCGATCGACGCGGCACCGGGGACGCGCGTGCGCGTGCATGTCCGCGCGCGCGACGTGATGGTGGCGACGAGGAAGCCCGAGGGCTTGTCGGCGCGCAACGCGATCGAAGCGACGATCGCGCGCGTGACGCCAAGCACGGACGGCCCCGACGCAGAACTCGCCCTCGTCGCGGGCGGTCAAACGATCGCCGCGCGCCTCACCCGCGCCTCGACCGCGGAACTGGGCTTGCGCGAAGGCATGCCGGTCTACGCGATCCTCAAATCCGTCGCGGTCGGCAAAAGCGACGCCAGCGCGCGTTAGCTAGAACGTGCCGACTTGCCCGTCGGAGCGCGGATCGGTCGCCCCTTCCAGCAGCGCCTTGCCGCCGCCGGCATCCGGCGTGCGCACGATCATGCCCGCGTGCCCCATCAGATCGGTGTAGTCGGCGGGTGTGACTTCCAGATCGTGGCCCATGCCCTTCAGCGCCGAAATCGTGCCGGCGGGGAAACGGTTTTCGAGCCGCAGTTTGGTCGTCGCCGTGCCCCAGGTGCGGCCCAGCAGCCAGCGCGGGGCGGTCACCGCCGCTTGCGGCTGCATGCCGTAGAAGGCATAGCGCGAGAAGATCATCGCCTGGGTCTGCGGCTGGCCGTCGCCGCCCATCGTGCCGTAGACCATCGAGCGACCGTCGTCGAAAAACGCCATCGCGGGGTTCAGCGTGTGGAAGGGTTTGCGCCCGGCCATCAATTCCTGCGCGGCACCCTTCTCCAGCGAGAACGACGTGCCGCGGTTCTGCCACAGCAGACCGGTTTCCGGCAGCACGCAGGCCGAGCCGAACTCCCAATAGATCGATTGGATGAAGCTCGCACTGCGCCCTTGCGCGTCGATCGCCCCCATCCAAATCGTGTCGCCCTTCTTGGGCGGCTGCGGCCACGGGCCCGCGAGGTTCGGATCGAACTCCTTCACCAGCGACGCGACCTTGGCGTCCGACAACAGGCTTTGCGGATCGACGGTCATATAGGCCGGATCCTTGACGTGCTTGTCGCGGATCCGGAAGGCGAGCTTCGTCGCCTCCACCAGCGCATGCACGTATTCGGGGCCGTCGCAGCGCTCGGGCTTGATGCGCGCGAAGATCGCCAGGATCAACAGCGACGCGAGCCCTTGCGTGGGCGGGATCATGTTGTAGAGCCGCGCACCGGGCACACCCACCGTCAACGGCTTCACGACCTTCGCCTTGTGGCGCGTGAGGTCGTCGAGCGCGACCGGCGAGCCGATGCGCTTCAAATCCGCCGCGATCGCCTTCGACAATTCGCCGCGATAGAAACTCTCCGTCCCTTCGCGGCCGATCTTGGCGATCGTTTCGCCCAAGGCGGGCTGGCGGAAACGCTGGCCGGGTGTGGGTACCTTGCCGCCGGGCAGGAACGCCGCCTTGAAGCCGGGCTGGTCGATGCATTCGGCCAGTTTCTCGGTCGTGAAACGCACCTGGGAATCGGTCGCGGGGAAACCTTCGCGCGCGTAATGGACGCCCGCCTCGACCAAGCGCGACAAGGGCAGCGTGCCGCCCATCGTTTGCGAAAGCGCGTAAGCCGCCCCCCAACCGGAGACCGTACCCGCCACGGTGTTGGCGGCCAGCGGCCCGCGCGACGGAATCGTTTCATAGCCCTGGCGGCGATACCAGGCGGGCGACAACGCCAAGGCGGCCGCCCCGCACGCGTCGATCGCCACCGGCTTGCCACGCCCGTCGTCGATCAGCCAGAACCCGTCGCCGCCCACCGCCGTCATATGCGGGTAGACGACCGGGATCGCCGCCGCCATCGCGATCATCGCTTCGACCGCGTTGCCGCCTTCGCGCAACACGTCGAGACCGGCTTGCGCGGCCAGATGATGGGGGGCGGTGACCATGCCGCCATGGCCGCGGGGACTGCTGAGCATCTCGGGGACTCTCCGTTTCGAAGCTTTGTTTCGTTCTAACATGCAAAGCACGAGCCTTGCCCAGTCCGGATTCCGGGGGTAGAGAGCCCTGGAAACCCGCCCGACCGGAGCACGCCCCAGATGGCCACCGCCGACGAAACCTACAAAAAGATGTTCACCGTCTCCTGGCAGGAGCTGCATCGCGACTGCAAGGCGCTGGCGTGGAAGCTGGTCGCGGGCGGCCCCTGGCGCGGTATCGTCGCGATCACGCGCGGCGGGTTGATCCCGGCGGGCATTATCGCGCGCGAACTGGACCTCAGGATCATCGACACGATTTCGGTCGCGACCTATCAGGGCCAGCAGATCGGCGACACGTCGAAACTGCTGAAGCCGCTGGCGGAAAGCACGATCGACGCAAAGGACGGACCGCGCTGGCTGATCATCGACGATCTGGTCGATACGGGGGCCACCGCCAAGATCGTGCGCGCCCTGCTGCCGGGTGCGCATTTCGCCACCGTCTACGCCAAGCCCGCAGGCAAGCCGATGGTCGATACCTACGTGACCGAGACGAGCCAGGACACCTGGATCATGTTCCCGTGGGATACCGAGCCGCAGTTCGTGCGGCCCATTGTCGCCGCGAAGTAAGCGCGCTCAGCCGCCTTCGGCGATTTCCTCGAGCTCTTCGCGCTTCAGGATATCGACCTTGGTCTGCGACGGCAGGCCGATCGTGCCCTGCTTCTTCAGCTGGGTGAATGTGCGGCTGACCGTTTCGGTCGTCAGCCCCAGATAATCGCCGATATCCGCCCGGCTCATCGGCAGGTCGATTGGCGAGTCCGGCCGGCCGCGCGCGGCGGCGCGGCGCGACACCATCATCAAGAACGACGCCAGACGCTCGCGCGCCGTCTTGCGGCCGAGCAGCAGCATCTGATCTTGTGCGGCGACCAATTCGTTGCCCGCGACTTCCAACAGGCGATGCTCGAGATTGGGCAATTCGGTCAGCAGATTTTCGAGCTTGCGGCGCGGGAAGCGGCACAGGCGCACATTGCCCATCGCCTCGGCCGAATAGGCGTAGCTCTTGTTCAGCGCCACGCCCAGGAAGTCGCCGGGGAACAGGAAACCGGTGATCTGCCGGCGCCCATCGGGCAGCAGCTTGTAGAGCTTCACCGCCCCTTCGACGACGTTGCACAGATGCTCGGCCGGTTCGCTTTCCTGGAACAAGGTCGTGCCCGGCTGCAGATACATGATCGTCGCGATCTCGCGCATGCGCGCGAGCTGGGCGGGTTCCAGCACTTCGCACACGCTGGTCTCGCGGATCGCGCAATCGTCGCAAGGCGACTCGCGCAGCGCCAGCTTCGCCGCAACCGCCGTAGCGCCCGCCGCCGATCCTGCCGCCATCTGGAATCCCCCACTCAATCCACGTAAATTCGTCGGAGATATTGGACCCGCCAGGGGGCGTCGCGCAAGCCCGGCCGGGTGCCGCAAATCCGGCGCCAAACCGTTGAAATCGCAAATTCACGCGGCGGCGTTGATCTTCCGGCCCGGCGGCGGCGTATACAGCCGGAAATGTCCAGACTTCTCGCCCTTTTCGCGGCCCTGGTGCTGTCCTGGCCCGCCGCCGCCGCCCCGCCGACGCTGGAATTCGACGTATTGCGCGATGGGGCCCCCATCGGCAAGCATCGCGTGACGATCGAGCGCGACGGCACCGAAACCCGCGCCACGATCGAAATCGATATGGCCGTGCGCTTGGCCTTCGTGACGGTCTATCGCTACACCCATCGCAGCACGGAATTGTGGCGCGAGGGGCGCCTCGTTTCGCTCGACGCGCGCACCGACGACAACGGCACGCGCACCCAAGTCAGCGCCCGCGCGACCGATGCGGGGCTTGCGATCGACGGCAGCGGCGGCCGCTATGACGCCCCGGCCGAGACGGTGCCGACCAGCTATTGGAACCGCGAGAAGGTGATGCGCTCGCCCCTGCTCGACACGCAAAGCGGCAAGCTGATCGACGTTTCGGCCATGGCGCTGGCGGCCGATGCCAACGGCACGCGCTATCGCCTGGCGGGCGATCTGGAAGCCGATCTTGTCTACGGTCCCGGCGGCGATTGGACAGGCTTGTCGTTCGCGGCGCGCGGCGCGCGGATCGATTACGTCCGCCGCGATATGGCGGCCTCCGCCGCACGTTGATTTGAATCAAAGACCGGCAAGCCCGGCTTTGGCACGCTGGCGCGCATGTTGAAGGAATTCGCCCGTTCCGCCCGCGATCCGGTCATCGCCCCGCAAGCCGCCAATGACGGCGGGCGAAACTACGGCGTGCGGCGTTTGACCGGGCGCGACGTGCTGCGCGCCTTTCCGTTGGCGCGGCTTGCCGCCGGGCATCTGACACTGGCGGCATGGCTGCGTTTCGTGGCGGCCTTGGGCGCCAAGCCGCCGGGAACGAAGGCGCCGCGCAAGACCGCGCCCGGGCCCGCCCAACGCGGGCTTCTGGGCGTCGAAGATCAGCGCGGCTATCTGCACGCACTTTGCAGTTTCGCGGTCGAACCCGATCTGCGCACCGGCCGGCGCCTGACGATCGACAATCTCGTCGCCATGGACCTGATCGACGGCGATATCCCCGCCCAAGCGCTGGTCGGCGCCTTGGACAAACTCGCGCGCGAGCTGGATTGCCCGGCCTATGTCGTCCATTTGCCCGAGGCGACGTCGCGCGGCGGACGGTTCCGCGCGGGCATGACCAGCGGCGGCGGACGCGAACAAATCTGCATCCACCGTTCGCTGACGACCGTGGGCGCCGAAACCGGTGCGGGAACCGCTTAAATCGCCCGGAAATCCGCGACTCGTCTCTTGCTAGGCCCCGGGGCGGGCGCCTAAATTACCGGCTTCGCGTGTTCCGGCCGCAAAACCGGCCGTCTGACGAGGTCGCCCGTGCCCGATATCCGCCGCGCGCGTGGTTTTGATCTCGCGCGTGCCCTTGGGCACGGCGCGCGCCTATTCGCATTTTCGGTCATCGTCGCCACGAGCGTTTCGGCCGTCGCGCAAGCGCCCGTGCCGCGTGCCCCCGAAGGCACCGCCGCGATCGCCGCCCCGCGCGTCGCCGTCACGGCCGACCGTCAGATGGTCGTCGCGGCCAATCCGCTGGCGGCCGATGCCGGGCGGCAGATCCTGCGTCAAGGCGGTTCGGCGGTCGACGCCGCGATCGCCATGCAGATGGTGCTGACCCTGGTCGAGCCGCAAAGCTCCGGGATCGGCGGCGGCGGGTTCCTGCTGCATTACGGCGCGGAGCGCAAACGCATCGACGCCTATGATGGGCGCGAAACCGCGCCGGCCAAAGCCACCGCCGACATGTTCCTGGATGCCGAGGGCAAGCCGCTCGCGTTCAACGAAGCCGCACTCGGCGGCCATGCGGTCGGCGTGCCCGGCGTGCTGCGCATGCTGGAACTGGCGCATGACGAACATGGCCGTCTGCCTTGGGCGCGGCTGTTCGAACCGGCGATGCGCTTGGCGCTCGACGGGTTCCCGATCTCGCCGCGTTTGGCCAAGCAGATCGCCGATACGCCGCAGCTGAAGGAATTCGCCGCGACGCGCGCCTATTTCTTCGACGCCGACGGCAATCCCAAGCCGGCGGGCACGCGGCTCACAAATCCCGATCTCGCCGAAACCTTCCGCGTGATCGCCAATGGCGGCGCGCAAGCCTTCTACAATGGCGGCCTCGCCCGCGCGGTCGCCAAGGCCGTGCGCGAAACCGGCAAGGGCGGCAAGCTCACCGCCGACGATCTCAAGAACTATCGCGCCTTGAAGCGCGAAGCGGTGTGCGGGCCCTATCGCCAGCTGAAGATCTGCGGCATGGGCCCGCCTTCGTCGGGCGGCATCGCGGTTCTTCAGGCGATGACGATCCTGGAGCGTTTCGACCTGCGCGGGCTGCAGCCCAACTCGGCCCCGGCGATCCATCTGATCGCGGAAGCGACCAAGCTCGCCTTCGCCGACCGCAACCGCTACCTCGCCGATCCGGAGTTCGAGCAGATTCCGGTCGACCGCTTGACCGACCGCAAATATCTCGCGGGCCGCGCCAAGCTGGTGAGCGCCGAGCGCGCGTCGGGCCGCGCGGAGCCGGGCCGTATCGCCACGCGCGCCAGCCGTGCCGCCGATACGCTGAGCGAGCTTCCCGCGACGTCGCATTTGTCGGTCGTCGACGTCGCCGGTAACGCGATCGCCTTCACCACGTCGATCGAGCGCGCCTTCGGCAGCTACGTGATGACGCGCGGCTTCCTGCTCAACAACCAGATGACCGATTTCGCACTTCGCCCGCGCGACGGCGATGTGCCCAATATCAACCGCGTCGAACCGGGCAAGCGCCCGCGCTCGTCGATGGCGCCGACCATCGTGCTCGACCGCGAAAGCCGCCTGGTCGCGGCTTTGGGCTCGCCCGGCGGTCCGCGCATCATCCCCTATGTCGTGCAGACGCTGGTCGCGTCGATCGATTGGAACATGGACGCGCAGCGCGCGGTCGCTTTGCCCCATGCGGTCAGCATGAACAACGGCACGATCGAGCTGGAACGCGACACGCCCCTCGTCAACCTCGCCGCCGATCTCAAAGCGCTGGGCCACGAGGTTTCGCTCAACCATCAGACCAGCGGGTTGAGCCTGATCCAAGTCGTTCGCCGCCAAGGCCAGACGCGTCTTGTGGGCGGGGCCGATCCGCGCCGCGAAGGCGAAGCGCTGGGCGATTGAAAAGCTTCGGCGACTAATTCGAATTCGGGCGCACGCCCATCCGCCGCCATAAATCGTCGTCGAGATCGCCTTCGCGCACCACCGTGGGCGGGGTCGGCTTCAACGCGGGCGGCGGCGGGGCCGGCGGATCGATTTCGACGGGTGTGCGGAAATAGACGACCCATGCGGCGGTCGCCAATGTCACCAGCATCGCCGTGCCGAGGCCCGCGAACAGGAACATCCGATAGCGTTGCAGGACGGATTTGGGCGCCGCCGGCGCCTTGGCGACATCGTCTTTCTTGTCGGGTGCGGGGGCGGCCTTCCCCTTGGCCGGCGGCGGCTTTTTCGCGGCCGGGTCGGGCTTGGATGCGGGCTTGCCGGAAGATGCCGCCATGGGTCCGATCCTACACCCCGCCCCCGGGGCGCCGTCTCGGGATAAACTTGACTTGAACGCGGCGGGGCGCCATTCCTGGTCGCGTCAAATACGCCGCAAAAAAGGGGCCGGGTCATGAATTTCCTCAATCAGCTCAATGAAATGGTCCTGCTCTACGGCCCGCCCTTCCTGTTCGGCGTCGTCCTTCTGGTCGTCGGTTCCTGGGTCGCGGGCATCGCCCAGCGTCTGGTCGAGCGCACGCTGAGCCAAGTCGGCAAGGTCGAGCTCACGCTCGCGCGCTTCCTCGGCAGCCTCGTGCGCTATTTGATCCTGACGGTCGTCGTTCTTGCGGTGCTGTCGCAATTCGGCGTGCAGACGGCGAGCCTGATCGCGGTCTTCGGCGCCGCCGGCTTGGCCGTCGGCTTGGCCCTGCAAGGCACGCTGTCGAATCTCGCGGCGGGCGTGATGCTGCTGCTGTTCCGCCCCTATCGCGTGGGCGACCGCATCGACGCGGGCGGCGTCACCGGCAAGGTCGAAGCGATCGATCTGTTCGTCACCGATCTGCGCACCGACGACAATATCCGCGTGCTGGTGCCCAACGGCAAAATCTGGGGCGACAAGGTCGTCAACCATTCCAGCTACAACGCCAAGCGCCTCGACTTCGAAGTGACCGTGCCCGACGAGGTCGACATCAACGCCGCCTTCGCCAAGGTGCTGTCGCTCGCCGCCGGCGATCCGCGTTCGCTGAAGGAACCGGCCCCGGAAGTGATCGTGTCGAAATATTCGGCCGACAACGTGACGCTGACTGTGCGGGTGTGGACCCCGCCGGGCGAGGAAGGGGCGCTTCGCTCGTCGATGAACCTTGCCTTGCGCAACGCCAGCAAGGCGAAATTCGCCTGATTTTTCGGCAGTTCGAAAGGCTTGATCGCCGCGCAACCGCGAATAAAATCCGCCTCCCATGCGCAGCGCCAAATTCCAAATCGGCCAGATCGTCCGCCACCGCGTCTACCCGTTCCGGGGCGTGGTGTTCGACGTCGATCCCGTCTTCGCGAATACCGAGGAATGGTATCGCTCGATCCCGGCCGAATTGCGCCCGCGCAAGGATCAGCCCTTCTATCACCTCTACGCGCTGAACGAGCGCGAGGGGCCGTATCAGGCCTATGTCAGCGAGCAGAATTTGCTGCCCGATGCCGAGAACGGCCCGGTCGATCACCCGGACGTGCAGCGCATGTTCGGCAAGTTCGGCGGCGGCGGTTACAAGCCCAAGCCCGCCGCCTTCAGCGGCGGCTTGCATTGATTTTCCGCGCGGACCCGCTAGACGCGCGTTTCACGCGGGCTTAAGCTCGATGGCGAAAGGTCCTCGCAAGGGGAAAGCCATGAGCCAGATTTTCCAGCTGAAGCTTCTCGACCGGGTGCTCGAAGCGCTGAAACAGCTCGGCGAGGCCATTGCCGATCTGGGCGCGCCGCCACCGGTTCTCAAGCCGATCCGCGTACCGGTTCGCCGGCGCTGAACGGGGCCGAGGGCCCGGCCCGCAAACCGGCCAGGGCCGTTTCGATCGACACTTCGAACGCGACCGCGGGCGCGGCGATGTCATGCGCCGCGAGATCGCGGCGCACGGCGGGCGATGCCCCCGTAATCACCAGCTTCACATTCCGCCGCGCGGCTTGGTGCATCAGGCCTTCGATCGTGTGCGCGGCGGTGGAATCCACGAATGGCACGGCCGCGAAATCCACGACCAACGCGCGATGCGTATCGGCGATGCGTTCCAGCACCGCGCCGATCGACGCGGCCGCGCCGAAGAAAAACGCCCCGGTGATCCGGTAGACGACGATCTCGGGATCGTTGGCGGTGCGCTCGTCATAACCTTGGCGCGTCCCATCCGCGTCGTCGGCGCGATCCTCCGACACGAAAGGCGTTTCGCTCGCCACCGCCGTCGTCTGCGACATGCGATGGATGAACAACGCCGAGCCCAGCGCGAAGCCGACCACAATCGCTTCGATCAAATCGCGGAACATGGTCAGCAGGAAGGTCGACATCAGCACCGCCGCATCGCCGGGCGACGCGCGCAGCAGCACGGCGAAAGCGTGTTTCTCGACCATGTTCCACGCGACCAGCGCCAACACGCCCGCCAATGCCGCCAGCGGGATATAGGCGGCAAGCGGGGCGGCGAGCAGCACGAAGGCGAGCAGGAACAGCGCATGCAGCATGCCCGCAATGGGCCCATGCGCGCCGGAGCGCACATTCGTCGCCGTGCGCGCGATCGTGCCGGTGACGCAGATCCCGCCGAACAAGGCGCTTGCGACATTCGCGAAGCCCTGCCCGACCAATTCGCAATTGGCGCGATGGCGCCGCCCGGTCATGCCGTCGGCCACCACGGCCGACAGCAGCGATTCGATCGCGCCGAGCACGGCGAAACCGACGGCGGCGGGCATCACGCTGACGATCTTCGCCCAGGACAGATCGGGCAATTGCGGCATCGGCAACGACGCGGGAATGCCGCCGAACTGCGAGCCGATCGTCGCGACGTTCAAACCGAAAATGGCGGTCGCCGCGGCGGCGGCCGTCACCGCGATCAACAGACCCGGCCAATGCGGACGCAGACGCTTCACGCCCTCGGCGATCGCGATGGTGGCGGCGGCGAGGGCGACGGTCGTGCCGTCGAGCGTGGGTAGCGCGTCCCACAGCACGGGGATCTTCTCGAGGATCGGGCGCGGTTCTTCGCCCGCCAGCGTCAGGCCCAGAAGATCTTTGATCTGACTCGCGAAGATGATCGCGGCGATGCCGGCGGTGAAACCGACCGTCACCGGATAGGGAATGAATTTGACGTAGGTGCCCAGGCGCAAATAACCCGCGATCACCAGCAACACGCCCGAGAGCAGGACGGCGAGGATCGCGCCATCCATTCCGTGTTCGGCGATCGTGGCGCCGACCAGCACGATGAAAGCGCCCGCCGGGCCGCCGATCTGAAAGCGGCTGCCGCCCAGCGCCGACACGAAAAATCCGCCGACGATGGCGGTGACGAGGCCTTGGGCGGGCGTGGCGCCCGACGCGATGGCGATCGCCATCGACAGCGGCAAAGCGACGACCGCGACGGTAAGCCCCGCGATCACATCGTTGCGGAACTGCGCTGGCCCGTAGCCTTCGCGCAGGATGGTGACGAGTTTGGGCGTGAAAAGTTCGGCGAAGCTCGGCGCGCGTGAATTCATCGGCGGGACCCCCCGATCCCAGCGCTTAGACTAAGCGATGGGATCGGGAACAGCCAATGTCCCGCGCGCGGCTCAGCCTTGCCCGGGCATCGGCATCGGCACGTAGATCATCCAGTTCATGCCGAATTTGTCGGACGCCATGCCGAAGGCCGGCGAAAAGAACGTCGGCCCGAACGGCATCATGATCTTCCCGCCCTCGGCCAGCGCGTCGAACAAACGTTTCGCGTCGTCCGGATCCTTGGCGAGGATATTGAGCGCGACGCCCTTGAATTCGGGCTTTCCGCTGGCCCCGCCGTCGGAGGCGAAGATCGTCGTGTCGCGCAATTTGAACTCGGCATGCATGATCTTGTCGGGCGGCGGCGCCGGGCAGCCGGGCTGTTCGGGCCCGCCTTTGGGGGCCGCGTCGTAGCGCATCATCATCCCGATCTCGGCGCCCAATGCGGTGCGATAGAATTCGAGCGCTTTCTCGCAATTTCCTTCGAAAAACAAATACGGCGCGACGGTCATGTATCCATTCCTCCTCGTTGACAAATACGTTGATATCAACATATATTGACGGAGTCAAATCGAGGGGTAAACGGCGAAATGCCGAGCCGGACCGGACCCAGCCACGAAACGACGATCGAAGTGCGCGACGGCTGCTTGTGCCTGCATGTGCAGCGCGCGGCACGCGCGCTCGCCCGGCGCTTCGACGCGGCGTTCCGCGATATCGGCCTGTCGCAAGGCCAGTTCTCGCTGATGATGGCGTTGAACCGGCCCGCGCCGCCGCCGCTCGGCCCCCTCGCCGATTTCCTGGCGATGGATCGCACGACGCTGACCGCCTATCTCAAAGTTCTCACCGCGCGCGGCTGGGTCGATATCGCGACGGACGCGGACGACAAGCGCGTGCGTCGCCCGTCGCTCACCGCGGCCGGCCGCGCGGCGCTGAACGCCGCCGTGCCGATCTGGCGCGCGACCCACGCCGAGCTCGACCGCGAATTGGGCGAGACGCGCGTCGACACGATGCGCAAATCCCTGCGTCTCGTCGCCTGAAGGAACAACATGTCCCTCGTCCTGCACGCCCATCCGTTGTCGAGCTATTGCCAGAAGGTCTTACTGGGCTTGCGCGAGAACGGCATCGCCTTCGACTATCGTAAAATCGAATTCGGCGACGCGGCGCATGGCGCCGAACTCGAACGCCTCTGGCCGATGAAGCGTATTCCCGTGCTGGTCGAGAACGGCGCGCCGATCGTCGAATCCTCGATCATCCTCGAACATGTCGACCGCGCGTATCCGGGCCAAACGAAGTTGATCCCCGCCGATCCGGCGATGGCGCTGGAAGCGCGCTTTATGGATCGCGTGTTCGATTGCTATGTGATGACGCCGATGCAAGCGGTGGTGTTCGAGGCTTTGCGCCCGGCCGATGCGCGCGATCCGTTCGGCGTGGCCAAGGCGCGCAAGGAACTCGACACGATCTATGCTTGGCTCGACGCCAAGCTCGAGGGGCGCGAATGGGCGGCCGGGCCCGTATTCACGATCGCCGATTGCGCGGCGGCACCGTCGCTGTTCTACGCCGATTGGACGCAACCCATTCCGGCCATGTATGCGCGACTCAAAGCCTATCGCGCGCGCTTGTTGGCACGACCGGCATTCGCGCAAATCGTCGACGAAGCGCGGCCCTATCGGCAGTTCTTCCCGCTGGGCGCCCCCGACCGCGACTAAACGAACGGCAACGCGTCGCGCAGACTGGATTCCACGTCATGGGCGGGGCGATAGCCGAAATCCTTCGCCGCCGCCGAAATATCGAACGCGTAATCGCGCGGCCACGGAAATCCGGCGAAGCCGGTTGGCGGCACATCGGCCGTTTCGATCGCCAGATCAGGCCGCACGCGCTTGGCCGCCGCGACGAAATCGGCGACGCTGGTCATCCGGCCCGACGCGATGTTGTACACGCGCGAGGGCAAGGCCGGCGCATCCAGGGCCGCGACATTCGCCGCCGCCACGTCGCGCGCATCGACGAAATCCTCGCCGCGCGTCCAAAGATAGAGCTTGTCCTCGACGCGCGTTTTGCCGCCGATCGCACCCTGCCCCAGCAGCTTCGACATCAAGCCGCCGGGCACGGAATTGTTCGGTCCCGCCCAGAGGCCCAGCACGGCGGCATAACGCAATGCCGCCCAGTCGAGCCCGAATTGATCACCGTAGAGCCGCACGAACCATTCGCCGGCGAGCTTGGCGGCCGCGTAAAGCGAGCGCGGCGCCTGGCTCGCCACGCGCATCGCCAGATCCTCTTTGACCGGGGCGGTCAGGGGATCGCCGAAAGTCGAATAGGCGACGGTGGTGGACGAGGCGTAGAGAAAGCGCTTCACGCCCGTGGCGCGTGCGGCTTCGAGCAGCGCCACCGTGCCGCCGAGATTGACGTCGAAGGCGAGCGTGGGGCGTTCGCGGATCGCCAGGCTCAACGCCGCCGCCGTGTGCACGACCTTGGTAACGCCGTGGCGTTCGAACAGTTCGCGCATCGCCGCGCGATCCGACACGTCGCCCGCGATGATCGTCGCCCGGCCGTCGGGAACGAGCGAAGCGATCGCCGCCGCGTTGGGCCGCAGATCGAGCAAAACCGGCTTCTCGCCCCGCGCCGCCAATAGCGATGCCGTGCGGCAGCCGATCAGCCCCGCGCCCGTAATCAGAATCGTCATGAATTCACACTCGATAACGCCGCAGGGCGAGATAACCCAAGCCAAGCGCCGCGACCAGCCAAATGCCTTGCGCGATGGCGAAGGGCGGCTCGCCTTGCGTGGGCGCGAGCGCCGTCAACGCCGGCACTTTCAGGAAGCCTTGGACGATCAGCACGAAGACGTTGAGATAAAGCGCCAGGATGCCGCCGATCACATAGGCCAAGCGCCAGCGCCCGGCGAGCCGCGCGCCGTATAGCCCGTAAATCGCCGCCGCCAGCACGATCAGCGAGATCACGCCGAACAGATGCGACGGCAGGAATTGCGTGGCGGGAAACATGAAGCCGGTGACGCTGGTCAGGACCGTCGTCGCCAGGAACGCCGCCGTCAGCTGTTGGCGCGCGCGATTGCCGATCAGATCGGCGAGCCATGCGATGCCAGTCGCGATCGCGATCAGACTGATCAGCACATGGACGAAAGTCAGCGTTTCGATCGACATTCCCAGCATCATGGCTTGGCTCCCTCGTTCCCCGGAAAGATGCTAAATCCGGGCCATCCGCAACGAAAGGTCGTTATGCGCGACAATCTCGTTTTGATCACCGGCTGCTCGGGTGGCGGCAAGTCGAGCCTGCTCGATCGCTTGCGCGCCCGCGGCCATCGCGTCGTCGAGGAGCCGGGGCGGCGCGTCGTGCGCACGGAACAAGCGCAAGGCGGCAAGGCCCTGCCCTGGATCGATCTGCCCGCGTTTCTGCACCGGGCATTGGCGCTGGCGCAAAACGATCTGGATGCGGCGCGCGGCGCGACGGATTTCGTGTTCTTCGATCGCGGCGTGATCGACGCGGCATCGGGCTTGGCGGAACTGATCGGCGCACCGGTCTTGCGCGACGTGGCGGCCGCGTCGCTCTATCGCCGCGAGGTCTTCCTTGCCCCGCCATGGCCGGAAATTTTCGCGAACGATCCCGAGCGCCGCCACGGCTTCGACGACGCGACGCGCGAGTATCGCCGCCTTGCCGACACGTTGCCGCGCTTGGGCTACACGGCCATCGAGTTGCCGAAAACGACGCCGGAAGCGCGTGCCGATTTCGTGCTGTCGATGCTTCGGCGCTAGACGGAAAGAACGATCCCGGCCTTGCCGCCTTGCGCACGGCGCATCGCATCGACCGTCCATTCCAGCGCCTGCGCCAGTTTCTCGTTGCCGAACCAGCGCGCGCCGTCGGCCCCCTTGGCGGCGATGTCGGTGAAGTTGTAGCGCGTCGTGTCGGTGTCGATATCGACCGATTGCTTCGTATAGGCGGAAATCTTGATCGTCATGCCGACGAAGGGCGTGCTTTCGTCGAGCGTCATGCGTCCGCCTTTGATCTCGCCGTTGACCCAATCGATCAATTCCTTGCGGGTCATCGACGTGAAATCGAGTTTGCGGCCCGGCGACGCTTCGGACGCGGCCGGATCGGTTTCGGCGGCGGCGGCAGATTTAGGATGGGCGTCGAAACTGGCGAACGCGGCGGTGGCGAAAGACGTGTTGATCTGCACGATACGAACCTCGGACTCGTTTGCTTGGCCGGCTTGTTGTCACCGGCCCGGCTTCGTCTTTCGCAGGACGCGTGCCACACCTATCCTATTGATTATAATAGATTTATAGACACGCCCCGGCGTTTGTTACAGGGCATAATCTGCCGCCCAGGCAGTCTCTGCCCCCGCGCTTAGGGTTAATTTCGGCGCAACCAACCGCTCAGCCTTCGGTCAGATTCTCGATCGCATCGAGCACCATGCCGGTACCGATCGCCAGCAGCAGGATATCGGCGCCGGCGCGCACATAGCGCCCGCCGGCAGGCACGTTGAGGCGCAGTTCCAATTCGCGCGGCAAGGCATGGAAGACGACGTCGCGCGGCAGCGGACGGCCAATCTGCCATTTGCGCGCTTGGCCCAGCGGCATGCAGCCATTGTTCTTCTTGGCGAGACCCGGCGGGCAATGGCCGCCGCGAAATTGCGCGTCGTAATAGCTTCGGATTTCTCGCCGATCGGGATCGCCGATAACGATCGAAACGGACACGTTGCTGCGCCCGTCGCGCTCGTAGCGGCCGTCGCGTTGCTCGCCGCCGCGCTTCCACGGCGGCTCGGCGAAAGCGGGCGTTGCCGCGAAGCCGGCGGCAAGAATCAAAGCGAAGGTGGCGCGAGGGCGGTTGAACATGACAGCGACTCCTTTCCGGGGCCGACCGGAAAACGCGGAAAGCGATTCGGCTATTCCGGCGGCCGAAGGGGAGTCTTCCGCCCGAAGATGGCCCGATTACGGCGAAATTTTCGCGGATTCTCGGCTTTTATAGCGCCGCGACGCCGATCTCGCCGGCGATGGCGTCGAGTTCCTTGCGCAAGGCGGCGTGAATTCTCACGCCATGCTCGGCGGCATCGGCAAGCCGCCCGCCCCGCCCTTCGCCGGGAATGCGCACGGGATCGTGGCCGGGCAACGGCGCGGACGCTTTCAGTTCCGCGAATACCGTGCGGCACGCGGTCTCGAACGCGGCGACGCCGACCAAGGCGCCGATATCGATCGCGGCGACGAATTGGCCGGTATTCGTGGCGCTCTTCGTATCCTTGGTGAAGTCGACGACGTTCGACCCGAACGTCGCCCCGTTCAGCACGCCCGCGAGCAGCCCGATCGCCAGCGACAAGCCATAACCCTTAGCGCCGCCGATCGGCAGCAGGAACCCGTCATCGCGTTTGACGGGATCGGTCAAGGGCTTGCCGTCGCGCCCGACCATCCAGCCTTCGGGCATTTTTTCGCCGCGCTGAGCGAGCGTTTTGATCTTGCCCATCGCCGCGACGGTCGTCGCCATATCGAGCACGAAGGGATCCGGCCCGCCGCTGGGCGCGCCGATCGCGATCGGGTTGGTGCCAAGCAAAATATCCGTGCCGCCGAACGGTGCCACATGGTTGGCGCTGCCCACGGCGGCGCACAGGCCGATCATCTTCGCTTCGGCCTGCGGGCGCACGTAAAGCGCCGCCGGCCCGGCGTGATTGCCGCCGCGAATGCCGACCCAACCGATGCCGGCGACCTGCGCCTTCTCCATCGCCAGGCCGCAGGCGTGGCGCATCGCCAGATGGCCGAGCCCGTTATCGCCGTCGATCAGCGCGGTCGCCGAGGTTTCGGACACCACGGAAATTCGCGCGGCGGGATTGCAGCCGCCGTCGCGCAAGCGGTTCACGTATTGACGCAGGCGGAACACGCCATGCGTGTCGTGGCCCAGCGCATCGGCCTCCGCCATCAGATAGGCGACGCTGCGCGCGTCCGCCTCGGGCACGCGCAGCGCCACGAACACGCGCGCGAGGAACGCTTCCAGTTCCCCGCGCGGAACGCGGGCCGGTTCAGCCATCGCCGCCGACGACGCGGTCCTTGTGCCAGAACACGAAGCGGCGCTGGATCCAGACCACGAGACCGAACAGCGTCATGCCGACGATGCTGAGATAGATGATCAGCGAAAAGACGCGCGGCGTGTTGAGCTGGGTGGCCGCCACGCGGATCAATTCGCCGAAGCCGCGCCCGCCGCCCAGGAATTCGCCGGTGATGGCACCCGCCATCACGCCGACCGCGCCGATCTTCAAGCCGGTGAAGATCTGCGGCAGGCCGGTGGGCAGCTTCATCTTGAACAAGGTCTGCCAGCGCGAAGCCCCCATCGTCTTGAACAACATACGCGCGTTGGTGTCGGCGGCGTGCAAGCCGGCGGCCGTGCCCACGACGATCGGGAAGGTCGCGATGAACGCGGCCAGCGCCACTTTGGACGCGATGTCGAAACCGAGCCACGAGATGAACAAGGGCGCGAAGGCGACCTTGGGCATCGTGTCGATCGCGACCAGATAGGGCATCACCGCGCGTTCGCCGAAGCCGGTCTCGCCGACCAGAATGCCGAGCGAAAAGCCGATCGCCATGGCGAGGGCGAAGCCGTAGATCACTTCCTTGATCGTGACCCACAGCGCCGCGAGCATGTATTCGCCGCCGATCAGATTGCGCCCGACGAAGACGATATCGCGCAGAGTTTCGCCCGGCGTGGGCAGAATGATCGGCGAGACGACGCCCAGGCGCGTGACCATCTCCCACAGGCCGAAAAACACGGCCGCGAGGAAGATCATCGCGATGGCGCGGGGCACGCGATCGTACCACGGGATCGTTTCGGCCCAGATCGTGTCGGCGCCGGAATCCGCCGGGGTCGCGGTGTTGGCGGGAGCCGTCATTTGAACGCCTCTTTGTCCAGGCGGCTGCGGATGCGTTCGACCAGCGCGCCGAATTTCGGCGTCGTGATCATGTCGAGCGTGCGCGGGCGCGGCAGATCGATCGCCACTTCCTCGGCGATATGCCCGGGGCGCGGGCGCATGACGTAGACGACGTCCGACAAAATCACCGCCTCGGGGATCGAGTGGGTGACGAGGAACGCCGTCGCCGCGCGCGAGGCGCAGATACGCTGCAATTCCATGTTCATGAAATCGCGCGTCAGCTCGTCGAGCGCCGAGAACGGCTCGTCGAGCAGCAGCACGGCGGGTTCGGTGATCAGCATCCGGCAGATCGCCGCGCGCTGCGCCATGCCGCCGGAAAGCTCGCTCGGGTAGTTCTTCTCGAAGCCTTTGAGGCCGACGAGGTCGAGCAAGGCCCGCGCGCGGTCGTGGGCGGCCTTCGCCGCGTCGCGACCGTCGCGGATCTCGATCGGCAGGACGATGTTCTCCAGCGTGGTGCGCCAGGGAAACAACGTCGCTTGCTGGAACATCATGCCGATGTCACGCCGCGCACCCGTGACGGGTTGTCCTTGAAGGACAACCCGCCCCGAGCTCGGGGGGATGAGGCCCGCCATGATCTTCAGCAAGGTCGATTTGCCGCAGCCGCTCGATCCGATCACCGACGAGAAGCTGCCTTGGCGCAGGGTAAGATTGATCCCTTCCAACGCCACGATGGCGTTGCGCGCATAGGTCTTGCCCACGTTCGTAAGCTCGTAGACGGTCTTGCCGACCGGCTCCGGCGGCGGTGCGGGCGCGTAGGCCACGGCTCCCGACATCAGCGGATCCCGGCGTTCCACGCCGCCACGAACTGGTTCGTGACGGCAGCGGAAAGGTCGGGCAGCGGCGCTTTCAGATCGCCGGTTTCGATCAGGCTCTTCTGCCATTCCGCCCACACTTCCGGCGGCTGATAGCCAAGGCCCTTCGACGCGTCGATCGGGATCGTCTTCGACATGACCGCGTCGAACAGCGCCGAGGCGAACGCCGGATCCTCGCTTTCCTGCGGGTTGCCGGCCTTCATATGCGCCAGCACCTTGGCCTTGTTCTCCGCCTTCAGTGCGAAGGCGTGGCCGCGCGCGAAAGCCCGGCCGAATTTGGTGACGAGGTCGGGATTGTTGCGCACCGTTTGGCCCATCGTCACCAGGCCGTTGCCGAAGAACGATTGGTATTCGACCGGCGTCAGGTCGCGCACCTTCATGCCGCGATGGTTGAGGATCGCGGCATCGGCGGTCGAGGCCGCATAGGCCGAGATGTCGTTGCGCTGGAACGCGGCCGTGGCCGGGCCGCCGTCGCCGACGGTCAGGAACTTGAAGTCGGTGCCTTCGGTAAGGCCCGCCCCGCGCAGCACGTTGCGCGCGAAGCCCACTTCCGCACCGTCGGCCGTCCCCACGCCGATCGTCGTGCCTTTGAGGTCGGCGGGCTTCCGGTAGTTCGAGCCTTCGCGCACCACGACGCCGAAATTCGTACGTGCCGCGACGTTGTAGATGAACATCACATCCACGCCGCGCGCGCGGGCCGCCAGCACGGGCCCCGGGCCGGGACGGCCGAACTGCGCTTGGCCGGCGGACAAAGCCTGCAACACCGGACCCGAACCGTTGATCGATTCGACGCGGACATTGAGCCCTTCCTCGCGGTAATAGCCTTCGCCGATCGCGACGAAGACGGGGAAGGAATTGATCGCCGACGGGCTCGGCTGAACGAAGGTGACGTTCTGCGCCTGCGCGGCGGCGCGGAACGAAACGGCGGGTGCGGCGATTGCGGCGGCAGCGCCGGCGAGAACGGTCCGGCGGCCAAACGCATGTCTTGTCGACTTGCTCATGACGTTCCTCTCCTTCAATTCGTTATTGTTGTTCGTTGGACGCGCCGGCCGAAATCGGCCGGACGTTTCTCACGCGGCGCTCGAGGCGGGGGCCTGCGCCGTCGCGAAACCGTTGGAAAGCTTGCCGATGCCGTCGATTTCGCATTCGACGACGTCGCCCTGCTTCAGGAAACACGGCGGGTTCATCGCGTAACCCACGCCCGACGGCGTGCCGGTCGCGATCAGATCGCCCGGCTCCAGCGTCAAGCCTTCGGACAGCGAGGCGATCAGCGTCGGGATATCGAAGATCATCGCCGACGTATTGCCGTTCTGACGCAACTCGCCGTTCACCCGCAGGCGAATGCCGAGATTGCCGGGGGACTTCACCTCGTCGGCCGTGACGATATGCGGGCCCATCGGGCACGAGCCGTCCAGGCCCTTGCCCTTGAAATACTGGCCGCCATGGCGGCGCTGCACGTCGCGCGCGGTCACGTCGTTGACGATCGTGTAGCCGTAGACATGCTCGAACGCGCGGCTGCGCGGAATATCGCGGCCCGGCTTGCCGATCACGACGGCGAGCTCGACCTCGTAATCGATTTGCGCCGACAGATGCGCGAACAACGGCACCGTCTCGCCCGGGCCGACCACGGCGGTCGCGGGCTTGGTGAAGAACACCGGATGTTCGGTGATGCCGACCTTGATGTTTTGCGCGCGCTCGCCCTCGGCGATGTGCTCGGCGTAATTGCGGCCCACACAGAACACGTTCTTCGCGGTGCGCGGCATCGGCGCGGCGAGTTCGATCTTCGCCGCCGGCACGATCGCGGCGCCCAGCGACGCCGCCTTGGCGGTCAGCATGCGCACGGCGTCGAGACCTTGCGCGCCCGCTTCGATCAAGCGTTGCATCGACGCGAAATGGTCGGCGGGCGACGACGTCGCGCGCGCGGCGGTGGCCAAACGCAACGCCGAGCCATCGGCCAGAATCGCCGCGCATTCCAATAGACCGTTGTGCCGAATCGTCGCGAGACGCATCGTCGAATTTCCTCCCGTTAGCGCGCGGGCATTTTCGCCACCCGTTGTTGTATGTATATTGGGGTGCCGAAGAAGAACTGAAAAGACGGCTTGGTTAACCAATTGGGAGATTGGTGGTCGTGTCCGAAAACCATTCGATCGGTTTGACCGAACGTTTGCGCCGCCACATCCAGGACGGCGGATACGAGCATAATCAACGCCTTCCGCCCGAGCGCGAGCTGTGCGGCGATTTCGGCGTGTCGCGCGGGGAACTCAGAAAGTCGCTCGCGGAGCTGGAGAACGACGGGTTGATCTGGCGCCATGTCGGACGCGGCACGTTCATCGGCGCAAGGCCGGTGATCAACATGGACGACGTCGCCTATCTCGAGCAGCTCGCGCGGCCGATCAAGGTGATCGAGGCGCGCATGGCGATCGAGCCGGAGCTCGCGCGCCTATCCGTGGCGCACGGCACGAAGGCGGATTTCGACGAAATCGCGATGTGCGCGCGCCGTTGCCGCGAGGCGAAGGATTGGCGCACCTACGAGGCGTGGGACAACAAGTTCCACTTGGCGATCGCCAAGGCGACGCACAACAAGGTGCTGTTCCATCTGTTCGAAACGCTGAATGTGGTGCGGCGTTCGATCGCCTGGGGACAGTTGCGCGCGTCGAAAGCGCCGCCCCGCAATCACGCCAGCTTCGCCGAACACGACGCGATCATTGCCGCCATCGCGTCGCGCGACGCGGTCACGGCCGCGTCGCTGATGCGGGCACACCTCAAATCGGTGCGCGACCGCGTGCTGCCGGCGCTGGGGGTTTGATCCGCCGAGCGCCGGCACGCGCCCCGTTTAGACGACGTCGACTTTCAGCGTGCCCACGCCGTCGATCGTCGCTTCCATCGTGTCGCCCGCGACCACGGCGGCGACGCCCGACGGCGTGCCGGTCATGATGATGTCGCCGGCCTTCAACTCGAAATACTCCGACAGATACGAGATCATTTCCGGCACTTTCCAGATCATCTGGTTCATGTCGCCGGTTTGCTTGACCTTGCCGTTGACCTTCAACTCGACCTTGCCCGACGACGGGTGGCCGATCTGCGACGCGGGCACGAAGGCGCTCATCGGCGCCGAACGCTCGAAGGCTTTGCCGATTTCCCACGGGCGGCCCATATCCTTGGCGATGCCCTGCAGATCGCGGCGCGTCATGTCGAGACCGACGGCGTAGCCCCAAACATGATCGAGCGCCTTGTCGATCGCGATATTGGTGCCGCCCTTGGACAGCGCCACGACCAATTCGATTTCGTGATGCACGTCCTTGGTCTTGGTCGGATACGGGAACTTGCCCGTGAAATCGATGTTGTCCGGGTTCTTCTGGAAAAAGAACGGCGGCTCGCGGTTGGGATCGTGCCCCATCTCGATCGCATGGGCCGCGTAGTTGCGGCCGATGCAGTAGACGCGGCGGACCGGGAACAGCTTGTCGCTGCCCTTGACGGGGGCGGCGTTCACGGCCGGCGGATCGATGATATAGGCGGGCATCGTTCGGCTCCTGGATGATTTCGCGGGCTTTTCAGTTATCGCGTTTCCGGCGGCGGATCAATTTGCCGGAACGCAAGGCAGCCTAACCAATTCGTCGATTGGGTTTGACCGTCAACGTATCGCGACGTCGAGCCGCGCGCGCAAGGCCGCGTCGTCGAGCCCCGCGATTTCGACCATTTTGAGCCGCGATTGGGGCCCACGCGCCAGCGTCACCGCCGATTTCGGCAGGTCGAGTGCCTTCGCTAGAAATTTAACTAGCGCTTCGTTCGCCTGGCCTTCGATCGGCCGGGCGCGCACGCGCACTTTCAACACCGCGCGGCCCGACGGATCGGCATCCCAGCCGTCAATCCGGTCGGCGGACGCACCGGGCTGAAGCTTGATCGCCAGCGACGTCATCGTGCGGCGCGGAACTCGGCCAGCGGGCCCGCGACGGAGTCGGGCGCCTCCAAACTCGGCAGATGGCCGAGCCCCGGCAGCATTTTCAGTTCCGCGTGCGGAATCGTCGCGGCCAAATGCCGGCAGCGCGCTTGGATATGCGGGAAGTCGAGATCGCCGCACAGCACAAGCGTGGGCAGCGCGATCGCGGCCAAGCGGTCGTAATTCGGGGCCACGTCGATATCCTTGCCCGCCGGGCGGATGGCTTCGTTCATCGCGAAGAAGGTCGTGCGCGCCGCACCATCCACGCGCTTCTCGGCCGATAGCGCGCCATCGAGCCAAAGCCGCGCCTTCAACTCGATGCTGGCGGGCTGAATCGCCATCAAGGGCGCGATCTCCAGCGGATAGACGGGATCGGATCCGCCGGTGACGGAAGGTGCGATCAACACGATCCCCCGCAAGCGTTCGGGAAAGCGCGACGCGGCATCGATGACGATCCGCCCGCCTTGCGAACAGCCGACGAGCACGGGCTTGCGCCCGCCCGCCTGGGCATCGATCAAGGCGGCAAGATCGTCGACCGCCGAATGATCTTCGACCGGCGCCGTCGTTTCGCCGAAGCCGCGCCGATCATAGGCGATCGTGCGATGCGTCGCGGCGAGAAGCGCGGCTGTGTCGCGCCACATGCGCCGGTCGGCGACCGCCGCGTGGAGAAAAATTACCGGGTCGCCCGTGCCGGCGATCTCGGCGGCGAGCACGGCGTTCCCGGATTTGATTTTCGCAATCTCGACCATGGGGGCGAGGATAGCGCAACGGCGCGTATCGGCGCAGGCAAGTTGTCAATCCGGCGGGGTTTGGATTAGATTGCCCGCATGTCCGATCCCCAAGGGAAGAAGCTGCCGTTCCGGCGCTTCCATCACCGCTGCCGTGGACCTGTGTTCGCCCCGCGCTTGATCTCGCGGGGCTGACAAGGGAACGCGCCGTCGTCTCGTCGTCAGCCTTTTTCGGGCGCAGGTCGCTGCGCCATTCCGGCTCGATGAGACCACAATGTCCCTTCTCTCCGTCAAAGACCTTTCCCTCACCCGCACCGAAACGCTTTTCGCGGGCCTCGATTTCTCGATCGCGCAAGGCGACCGCCTCGGTCTCGTTGCCGCCAACGGACGCGGCAAATCTTCGCTGCTGCGCATTTTGGCGGCGGAGGAGGAAACGACCGCCGGCGCCATCACGCGAATGCGCGGTCTGACCGTCGCCTTCGCGCCGCAAGATCCGCCCGCACGGCTTTTGAGTTTCGGCTTTCGCGACGGCGTGCGCGATGCCCTCGCCCCCGAAATCGCCGAAGCCGAAGCCTGGCGGATCGACGTTCTGCTGGATTCGCTCGAAGTCGATCCCGCTCTTCGCGATCACCCGATCGGCGCGCTCTCGGGCGGCTGGCAGCGCAGCTTGCTGCTCGCGCGCGCGGCCATCATCGAGCCCGATCTGCTGCTGCTGGACGAGCCGACGAACCATCTCGATATCGGCCGGATCGGCGTGCTCGAACGTTTCCTTGCCGCCCTGCCCGGCAGCTGTGCGGTGATCGCCGCCAGTCACGATCGCGCCTTTCTCGACAGCGCGACCAGCCGCACTTTGTTTTTGCGGCCGGCGGCGAGCGAGGTTTTCGCGCTGCCTTACTCGCGCGCGCGTGCCGCACTCGACGAGCGCGACGCGGCGCGCGATCGGCAGTTCGAAAACGACATGCGCAAGGTCAAGACGCTGCGCCAGCAAGCCGCGAAGCTCAAGAATATCGGCGTCAATTCGGGGTCCGATCTGCTGGTCGTGAAGACCAAGCAGCTGTCCGAACGCGCCGACAAGCTCGAAGCGCGCGCGCAACCGGCGCATCGCGAGCGCTCGGCCGGGGCGATCCGCCTTGCCAATAGCGGCACGCACGCCAAAGCGCTGGTGACGATCGACGAGACGATCGTGGCCACGCCGGACGGACGGCCGTTGTTCCGCACCGGCAAACTGCGGATCGGCAACGGCGATCGGATCGTGCTGCTCGGCGCCAACGGGACCGGCAAAACCCGGTTGATCGAAAGGCTGCGCGCGGCCCTGGCCGGCGGCGATCCGAACATCCGCGCGGCCGCAAGCCTCAAGCCCGGTTATTCCGATCAGGCGTTATCCCAGCTCGACGCGTTCGCCACACCGTGGGCGGCGGTGAAGCAGGCGAGCGATCTGGCCGACGCGCAAGCGCGTTCCCAGCTTGCGGCATCGGGGATCGGAATCGATGCGCAAACCGCGCCGCTGGCGCGGCTTTCCGGCGGCCAGCGCGCCAGGCTCGCGATGCTGCTCTTGCGCCTCGCCCAGCCGAATTTCTATTTGCTGGACGAGCCGACCAACCATCTCGATATCGAAGGACAGGAGATGTTGGAGGACGAATTGGTCGCGCAAGGCGCCGCCTGTCTTCTGGTCAGTCACGACCGGGCCTTCGTGCGCAACGTCGCGACGCGGGTTTGGACGATCGCCCGCAAGCGGTTGATCGAGGTCGACGACCCGGAGCCGATCTTGGCCGAGTTGAGCGGCTAGACGATGCCCGCGAGATGCCGGATCGGGCGGCCGGGTGCGATGGCTTGCGCGGCGCGCAGGATCGCTTCGGCATCGATACCGTAATGGCGGTAGAGATCGGCGATCGTGCCGGTCTGGCCGAACGAATCGACGCCCAGCGCGCGCACACGATGCCCGGCAACGGCGCCGAGCCAGCCGAGCGTGGCCGGATGCGCGTCGGCGACGGTGACCAGCGCGCAATCGCCGGGCACGGCGGCGAGCAAGCGCTCGATGGGGCTGAGCGCATCCGCCTGCCCCGCTTCGCGCGCTTGGCTCGCACGCGTCCAATCGCCATGCAGGCGATCGGCCGAGGTGACGGCCAACAAGCCGACATCGCGCCGGTCCTCGGCGAGCAGCCCGACCGCCGCGATCGCTTCGGGCGCCACAGCGCCGGTATAGGCGATCACCACGCGCGCGGACGGGCCCGGCGGGCGCAACCAGTAGCCGCCTTCGACGATTTCGGCGGCTTGGCGCGCGCCGATCTGGCGCGTCGGCTGCTCCAGCGCACGCGACGACAGGCGCAGATAGATCGAGCCGCCGTCCTTGCCGTCGCGCTGCGTGTACTCGAACGCGAAGCGCAGGATCGCGGCCAGCTCGTCGGCGAAAGCGGGCTCGTAGGACAGCAAGCCGGGCTGGGACATGCCCACCAGCGGCGTGCCGATCGATTGATGCGCCCCGCCTTCGGGGGCGAGCGTGATGCCCGACGGTGTCGCCACCAGAATGAAGCGCGCATCCTGATAGCAGGCGTAGTTCAACTGGTCCGCACCGCGCAGGATGAAGGGATCGTAGACCGTGCCGATCGGCACGATCCGCTCGCCGAACAGCGACGCGGTCAAGCCGAAGGCCGACAGCGCCAGGAACAGATTCGATTCGGCAATGCCGAGCTCGACATGCTGGCCGTCGGGCGACCGGTCCCATTTGAATGTCGATGGAATGCGCTGGGTGCGGAACAGATCTTCCGCCGCTTCGCGCGCGAAGAGTTTACGCCGATTGACCCAGGGCCCGAGATTCGTCGAGACGGTTACGTCGGGCGACATCGTCGCCACCCTATCGGCGAATTCGCTGTCGCCGCGGCCGAGTTCGTTAAGCATGAGCCCGAACGCCGCCTGGGTGGAGATCGTCTTCTCCGCCGGCGGCGCGATCGCCGGCACGTCCAAGACCGGGGCCGTATAGCGGCGCATGCCCTTCGCGGCGAAGGGAACCGCATCGAGGAAGCGCTGCAAATCCTTGGCGCCGGTCGCGAGACCTTCGAACTTCTCCCATTCCTGGCCGGGGCGAATGCCGCACGCCGAACGGAACGCCTCCATCTGCGCGTCGGTCATCAAGCCGGCGTGATTGTCCTTGTGCCCGGCGAGCGGCAAGCCGGCCCCCTTGATCGTATAGGCGATGAAGCAGACCGGCCGGTCGTGGGTGCGCGCCTGCGCGAACGCGTCGAGCAAGCTCGGCAAATCATGGCCGCCGAGATTGGTCATCAGCCGCGCCAGCGCGTCGTCGTCATAGGAAGCGATCAGATTCGCGAGCGCGTTGTCGCCCGGGTGATCGGCGAGCAGGCGCTGGCGCCAGGCGGCCCCGCCTTGATAGGTCAGTGCGGAATAAAGCTCGTTCGGGCAGGAGTCGATCCAGGCGCGCAGCTTGGCCCCGCCGGGCTTGGCGAACGCCGCTTCGAGCAGCGCGCCGTATTTGAGCACGACGACGTCCCAGCCGAAGGTCGCGAACACGCTTTCCAAACGCGCGGCGAGACCTTCATGAATCACGCCGTCGAGGCTTTGGCGGTTGTAGTCGACCACCCACCAGGTGTTGCGCAGCCCATGCTTCCAGCCCTCGACCAAGGCTTCGTAGATATTGCCTTCGTCGAGTTCGGCGTCGCCGACCAGCGCCACCATCTTGCCTTCGGGCAGATCGGCGGCACGGCCCTTCGCCTTCAGGAAATCCTGGGCGATCGACGCGAACACGGTTTGCGCCACACCCAAACCGACCGAGCCCGTCGAGAAATCGACGTCGTCGATATCCTTGGTGCGCGAGGGATAGGATTGCGCGCCGCCTAGCCCACGAAAGTTTTCGAGCTTCGCGCGCGTCTGATGGCCCAAGAGATATTGGATCGCGTGGAAGCAGGGACTCGCATGCGGCTTCACCGCGACGCGATCCTCGGGGCGCAACGCGTCGAAATAGAGCGCCGTCATGATCGCGGCGAGCGAGGCCGACGAGGATTGATGGCCGCCGACTTTCAGCCCGTCCGGATTCGCGCGCAGGCGATTCGCGTTGTGGATCGTCCAGCTCGACAGCCACAGCACTTTGCGTTCGAGATCGCGCAGAATTTCCAGCCGGTCCGCCATCGGGGCACCCTCCTAAGAGGAGGATGAAGCCACCGATTCGCCGGAATTAATTTGCCATTTCAGCCAAGAAGGCGGAGCCTATTGGCATAATCTGCCAATAAGGGGCCGAAATGACCGCGACCGAGCTCGACGCGATCGATTTGAAGATCCTGAAGGCGCTGCAGGAAGACGGGAAACTGACAAACAACGCGCTGGCCGAGCGCGTGGGCTTGTCGCCCTCGCCCTGCCTGCGCCGGGTGAATCTATTGGAGGAGAAAGGCGTCATCGCGCGCTACGTGGCGCTGGCCGACTCGGCCAAGCTGGGCTTGCCGGTGAACGTGTTCGTGCGCGTGACGCTCGATCGGCAGATCGAGGAGAATCTCGACGCGTTCGAAGTCGCCGTCACCAAGCGCCCGGAAGTGATGGAATGCTATTTGATGACCGGCGAATCGGATTACCTGCTGCGAATCGTCGTGCCGGATCTCGCGGCGTATGAACGATTCCTCAAACAGCATCTGACGCGCATTCCCGGAGTCGCGAATATCCGCTCGAGCTTCGCGCTGAAACAGGTGCGCTATCAGACCGCCCTGCCGCTCGCGCATCTGCGCCCGGCCGCCGGCTGAGTTCTGCGCGACGCCGAAAAGAAAAAACCCCGATGCCGCGAGGCACCGGGGTTTTTCGATTTGGTTGCGGGGACAGGATTTGAACCTGTGACCTTCAGGTTATGAGCCTGACGAGCTACCGGGCTGCTCCACCCCGCGTCAAAATCGTATCTCCCAAAAACAAACGCCCACCGAGGTGGGCGCTGTTAGGGAACATGTCGAAGAGGGTATGCGGTTAGCAGTGCGATGTGTCTCTGATCTTCTTGCGATCGCTCCGATGAGAAGGCTCGGCGGCGACTTACTCTCCCATGCCTTGAGACATAGTACCATCAGCGCTGAGAGTTTTCACGGCCGAGTTCGGAATGGGATCGGGTGGAGCACCTCTCGCTAAGACCACCGAGCCGTCCCATCGGAACGAGCAAGAAAAACAGAGGGTATCGCGTGTGTCGGATGGAGAATTCAAGCGCAAGCGCTGGCTTCCGTGACCCGGAAGCCGGGGCCCCTTGAACGGGGGCCTCGACGCTGCGTGCGAAACTGCGACGACGGAGGAGATCAAGCCTATCGGACTATTAGGACCAGTAAGCTCAACGCATTGCTGCGCTTACACACCTGGCCTATCAACGTGGTGGTCTTCCACGGTCCTCAGGGATACCTGGTTTCGAGGCGAGTTTCCCGCTTAGATGCATTCAGCGGTTATCTCTTCAGCACATAGCTACCCGACTGTGCCGCTGGCGCGACAATCGGTACACCAGAGGTGCGTCCATCCCGGTCCTCTCGTACTAGGGACAGCTCCTCTCAAGTATCCTACACCCACGGCAGATAGGGACCGAACTGTCTCACGACGTTCTAAACCCAGCTCACGTACCACTTTAATCGGCGAACAGCCGAACCCTTGGGACCTGCTCCAGCCCCAGGATGTGATGAGCCGACATCGAGGTGCCAAACGACGCCGTCGATATGGACTCTTGGGCGTCATCAGCCTGTTATCCCCGGCGTACCTTTTATCCGTTGAGCGATGGCCCTTCCACGCGGGACCACCGGATCACTATGACCGACTTTCGTCTCTGCTCGACTTGTCAGTCTCGCAGTCAGGCAGGCTTATGCCATTGCACTCGACGACCGATTTCCGACCGGTCTGAGCCCACCATCGCGCGCCTCCGTTACTCTTTGGGAGGCGACCGCCCCAGTCAAACTGCCCACCACGCAGGGTCCTTAGCCCGGATAACGGGCCGAAGTTAGATATCAGAAACCGTAAGGGCGGTATTTCACCGGTGCCTCCATCAGAGCTGACGCCCCAACTTCATTGGCTCCCGCCTATCCTACACATCCAGTTCCTAATACCACTGCGAAGTTGCAGTAAAGGTTCATAGGGTCTTTCCGTCTAACCGCGGGTACTCCGCATCTTCACGGAGAATTCAATTTCACTGAGCCGGTGCCGGAGACAGTGGGGAAGTCGTTACGCCATTCGTGCAGGTCGGAACTTACCCGACAAGGAATTTCGCTACCTTAGGACCGTTATAGTTACGGCCGCCGTTTACCGGGGCTTCGATTCAAGGCTTGCACCTCTCCTCTTAACCTTCCGGCACCGGGCAGGCGTCAGACCCTATACGTCGTCTTGCGACTTCGCAGAGCCCTGTGTTTTTGATAAACAGTCGCTACCCCCTGGTCTGTGCCACCCCCATACGGTTGCCCGCATAAGGGTCACGCTTATCCCGAAGTTACGCGTGCAATTTGCCGAGTTCCTTCAGCAGAGTTCTCTCAAGCGCCTTGGTATACTCTACCAGTCCACCTGTGTCGGTTTCGGGTACGGTCTATATGGAGGAGCTATTTCCCGGGACCGCTTCGCCGCCAGACCAATCCGATAAGGACTGACGACACACGCGATCCGTCACTACCTCCAGGCCCACGAATATTAACGTGGTTCCCATCGACTACGCCTTTCGGCCTCGCCTTAGGGACCGGCTCACCCTGCGCGGATTAACCTTGCGCAGGAACCCTTGGACTTTCGGCGGGAGAGTTTCTCACTCTCCTTGTCGCTACTCATGTCCGCATTCGCACTTCCCATACCTCCACGGCCCCTCACGGATACCGCTTCACAGGCCTAGGGAACGCTCCGCTACCGCGTGCATTGCTGCACACCCATGTCTTCGGTAGGTGGCTTGAGCCCCGTTACATTTTCGCCGCAGAACAGCTATTAGACCAGTGAGCTATTACGCTTTCTTTAAAGGATGGCTGCTTCTAAGCCAACCTCCTGGTTGTTTTGGCCGTCCCACATGCTTTCCCACTTAGCCACGAATTAGGGGCCTTAGCTGCAGGTCAGGGTTGTTTCCCTCTTCACGACGGACGTTAGCACCCGCCGTGTGTCTCCCGGATAGTACTCTCGGGTATTCGGAGTTTACTTAGACTCAGTAAGGCTGTGGGCCCCCATCATCCATGTAGTGCTCTACCCCCCGAGGTATTCGTCCGAGGCGCTACCTAAATAGCTTTCGCGGAGAACCAGCTATCTCCGAGTTTGATTAGCCTTTCACCCCTAGCCACAACTCATCCCGACCTTTTTCAACAGGTGTGGGTTCGGACCTCCAGTTGGTGTTACCCAACCTTCATCCTGGTCATGGCTAGATCACTCGGTTTCGGGTCTGATCCCACGAACTCGACGCCCTATTCAGACTCGCTTTCGCTGCGCCTACACCTATCGGCTTAAGCTTGCACGTGAGACCAAGTCGATGACCCATTATACAAAAGGTACGCCGTCAGGGCTCGAGGCCCCTCCGACTGCTTGTAGGCGTCCGGTTTCAGGAACTGTTTCACTCCCCTCGTCGGGGTGCTTTTCACCTTTCCCTCACGGTACTTGTTCGCTATCGGTCGGTAAGGAGTACTTAGGCTTGGAGGGTGGTCCCCCCATCTTCAGACAGGATTTCACGTGTCCCGCCTTACTCAAGGATCTCTGCGCTTTCTACCCGTACGGGGCTATCACCCTCTATAGCCGCCCTTTCCAGAGCGTTCCGGTTCTTACGCAAAAATCACTGGCCTGGTCCGCGTTCGCTCGCCACTACTAACGGAGTCTCGGTTGATGTCCTTTCCTCCGGGTACTGAGATGTTTCAATTCCCCGGGTTTGCTTCCACGCCCCTATGTATTCAGGACGGGATCATCCTTGCGGATGGGGTTGCCCCATTCGGAAATCCACGGATCAACGATCGCTCGCATCTCCCCGTGGCTTATCGCAGCGTGCTACGTCCTTCATCGCCTCTTACCGCCAAGGCATCCACTAAATGCCCTTGTCACGCTTGATCTCTTAGTCGTCGAAGCAGATCACGATCCGAAGACCGCAATCTACGTCTATGTCGTCGTTAAGTGCGCTGGCCTAGGCGACCAACACGCACTCGCTCAGTTTCGCACGCAGAGTCGAAGCTCCCGAACCGGTCTTGCGACCAGGTCGAAAACCCAAGCTCTACGCGCTTGAATTCTCCATCAGACACGCCGGTACATTCCTTCGGCAACCATCACTAATCGCCGAACCGCTTCACATACCCTCGGCTTCGGTGCCTGCGATCGCTCGCATCACCGTTGCGTTCGGGTACGTTCCACAAGAACGTACCAACATACCCTCTTCACCATGTCAAACAGCACAGGATATCAGCCAGCGAACCCGGGAGACCTTGCGGTCAGCCCTGTCGCTCGCGAACCCCACCCGAGTTACCCCGGATTTCTTCGCTTCCTTTCGATCCGCTAGACCTTGCCGAAGCAAGATCACACACTCTGTTGGGCCGGTTCCTATCGACACTCTCCTCACTTCGAAGAAGTGGTGGAGGCGGACGGGATTGAACCGACGACCCCCTGCTTGCAAAGCAGGTGCTCTCCCACTGAGCTACGCCCCCGTTAACAGCATGAGGTGCCCAGAGAAAGTGGTGGGCCCGGGAAGACTTGAACTTCCGACCTCACGCTTATCAAGCGCGCGCTCTAACCAACTG